>WBZM01000004.1_pt1 | contig 264428 bp, 220 predicted proteins | sample 5204271 | NCBI WGS metagenome assembly WBZM01 (sample SAMN12344346, study PRJNA552823) | activated sludge metagenome | biome: Activated sludge suspended growth; feature: Nitrification reactor; material: Wastewater; isolation source: activated sludge from nitrification reactor of wastewater... | reverse complement strand
AGGGGGATGAGGACGCCGATCTGGACTACGTCCTCCGGAAGGTGATCGAGCTCCGCGTCTTCGAGGACGACCGCGGCAAGATGGCGCGCGCCCTCGCGGATTTCGGCGGTGAGCTCCTCGTCGTGTCACAGTTCACGCTCTTCGGCGACATACGAAAGGGCAACCGCCCCAGCTTCATCGCCGCCATGCCCCCCGAGCCCGCCAGCCGGATGATCGACCGCTTCGTCGCGCTCGCGCGCGAGCGCGTGGCCAAGGTGGCCACCGGACGGTTCGGCGCCGACATGCGCGTGTTCGTGGAAAATGACGGTCCCGTAACGATAATCATCGACTCCAAGACGAGGTGAAGGTGGAAGCAGGCGAGGGGCGTGTGCGGTTCGGCCTGGGCTCGGCGACCCTCCTGCTCCTCCTCGGCTGCTCGGCGGCGGAGCCGCGCGAGCGGCCGGCCACCCCGGCCGCGGACTGCCCGTCCGCCTCGGTCGTGGTGGTCGAGAAGCCCGCCGCGGAGGCGCCGCCGAGCGCGAGCGCGCCCGCGCCGGCCCCGCCCGTCGCGGCGCGGGAGATGAAGGAGGCGCCGCGCGAGCCGTTCCTCCACGCGTTCCCAGGCGACGTCGAGCTCGAGATCACCTTCGGCAAGACGTCGGGCGCGACGACCGTCAGCCAGATCCGCCACGGCGATCGGATCGTCTACCCGCCGGCTTGCGGAAAGACCACGGCGGGGCTCTGCTCACGCGCCCACCGCACCATCCGCGGCGAGCCGGGCGGCGACGAACGCGACGACATGTTCGAGATGGGGCCGCATCTGCTCCTCCTCTCGGCTGGAGGCGAAGGCGATTGGGCCGGAGCCTTCTTCGCGGCCACGTTCATCGGCTCGCCCATCTGCAGCACGCACGCGTTCTGGGAGCTGCGGGCCGACGCGAAGGGCGTTCGCGTCTCCGAGCCCATCCGCGGCTGCTTTCCCGGCGCGACCGGCGAAGACCAGATGACCTACCGGATCTTCCCGAGCGACCCGCCGACCTACGTCTTTCGGTCCATGTTGATCGAGCGGCCCGACGCCGAGGTCGTGTCGGTGTACACCTTCGACGAGCGCACGATGACGTTCACGCGCCGCTTCGTCGGGAAGACCGCGAAGACCTGGCCGAACGCGCGCTGAGCTCGACAGGCGGGCGCTTCGCCGTGACGAGGCGCGCCGCGAGGTCCATCGCCGCGACCATGCCCTTCTCGTCGGCCTCGCGGCGCCAGGCGATGTCGTAGCCGGTGCCGTGGTCGACGCTCGTGCGGACGATGGGCAGGCCGAGCGTGACGTTCACGGCGTCCCCGAAGGCGAGGAGCTTGCTCGGGATGGTGGCCTGGTCGTGGTACATCGCGACCACCCCGGCGAGCTCGCCCTTCGCTGCGCGGCGCATGGCGGTCTCGGCCCCGATCGGCCCCACGAGGCTGGCGGCGACCGCGTCCGTCCCGAGCCGCTTTCGCGCGGCCTCGATGCCCGGCGCGATCTGCTCGATCTCTTCGCGGCCGAGCAGGCCGCCCTCGCCGGCGTGTGGGTTCAGCGAGGCGACGGCGATCGTCGGCCTTCGCGCGCCGACCGCCACGAGGAGCCTCGCGAGCCAATACGCCGAGACCGCGACGCTCTCCTTCGTGATCGCTCGCGGGACCTTCGCGATCGGGAGGTGCGTCGTGACGAGCGACGTGACGAGCTTGTCGGCCCAGAAGGCCATGACGACCTCGCGGGCGCCCAGCCGGTGGGCGAGGTGCTCGGTGTGGCCCAGGAACTTCGAGGCGCCGCGTGCGCCGCTCGACGCGATCGCGTGTTTCGACACGGGGCCGGTGACGAGCGCGTCGGCCACGCCTTGGCGCACGAGATCCGTCGCCTCGTCGATCCATGCGAGCTGCGCGGCGCCCGCTTCTCGATCGGGCTTGCCCGGCGCCGCGCGCTTCGTGAGACGCGTGGCGCTCGTCCACAGCCCGATCGCGCCGACGGGGAGCTTCGCGGCGCTCGCCGGCCCGTCCACCTCCACGAAGGTCTCCACGCCGCGCCGGCCTGCGGCGCGCTCGATCGTCGCGCGATCGCCGACGAGCAGGACACGGTGAGGGCTCGCGGCGGCCGCGGCCAGCGACACCTCCGGGCCGATGCCGGAAGGACATCCGATCGAGATCGCGAGCAGGGGAGGTCTTTTCATCGTCTGCCTGGTGGGGTGCCGAGCCGGTAGCCCGCGCCGCGGAAGGTCGCGAGATCGAGGCCGGCGCCGAGCTTGGAGCGGAGCCTCGTCACGTGGATGTCGATTGTCCGCGCGCCCCCCTCGTAGCTCGAGCCCCACACCCGCTCGAGGAGCTCCGACCGGGAGACGACGCGCCCGCGGCTGTCGGCCAGGTAGACGAGCAGCTCGAACTCCCGCGCGGTGAGGGTGATCGGCACGCCGTCTCGCAGGACCTCGCGTGCGGCGCGGTCGATGACGATGTCGCCGAGCTTCAGCTGCTCCTCGTTGGCGAACTCGCTCTTGCGCCACTCGAGCCCTCGGATCCTCGCGTAGAGCTCGGCCGGGACCAGGGGCGTGAGGATGAAATCGTCGAACCCGCTCGCGGGGTCGAAGCGGGCGACGTGTTGGTGATCGATGGCGAGCAGGGTGCCCACGCCCTCGAGCCGTGGCTCTTTCCGCACGTTTCGCAGGATGAGCGCGCCCAGATCCGGGCGGGCGCCGGCCTCGACGACCACGGCCCGCGCGACGTCGGACTCCGACTCGAAGAGCATGCCGGCGTCGTCCCAGAGGTCGATCGAGCGGACCCGGGCGCCGAGCTGCCGGAGCAGCTGGGTGGGGCCTCCGTCACGGTCGCAGTCCTGGGCGGGACCGACCACGCCCACGAACGTTCGAGGAGAGGCCCGAGTCCCGGTCATCGCGAAGTAGGATACCCGACCACAAATCCAGCCGGTTGGCGAGGGCTCGAGCGCGGCCAAAAGCGTGCCGGAGCGTGCTGCCCTGAGGTAGCATGAGAAGACGGCTGCCCGTCCGGATTTTCGGGCGGTAGCCCTGGCCCCAGCGACGTGCGAGCGGCCGGAGACCGGCGTTGGCAATCAACCGCGACAAAGTCCTCCAAGAGGCGCAAAAGCTCGTCGACAAGAAGAAGTTCGACAAGGCGATTGCGGAGCTCCAGAAGGTCGTCGCCGACGACCCGGGAGACGTGCGCACGCTGCTCAAGATCGGCGACCTCTACCTGCGCCTCGAGCAACACGCCGACGCGATCGCCACGTACGAGCGAGTAGGCAATTTCTACTCGGAGCAGGGCTTCGCCGTGAAGGCGGTCGCGGTCTACAAGCAGATCCGCGAGATCGTGCAGAAGCACGCGCCGCACCTGGAGGATCGCTTCGGGCACGTGGTGCCGAAGCTGGCCGAGCTGCTCACGCAGCTCGATCTCCGCAGCGACGCGCTCGCGTATTACGACGAGATGGCGACGCGCCTCCAGCGGCTGGGCCGCGAGCGCGACGCGATCGACGTCTTCCGGAAGATCGTCGGGCTCGATCCGCAGAGCCCCGTCTCGCACCTCCGCCTCGCGGACGCGTACACGCGTGTCCGCGACTTCGACTCGGCGGTGACCGAGTACTCGCAGGCCGCGGAGATCCTCCTCAAGATCGACCGCAAGGACGACGCGCTGCGCGTCGTCGAGCGCCTGATGCAGCACCGCCCGGAAGGGCGCTTCGCGCGCCTCGCCGCGGAGATCTACCTCGGGCGCGGCGGCCCCAACGACGCGATGGCCGCGCTCACGAAGCTCCAGATCGCGTTCAAGGAGAACCCGCGCGAGATCAGCACGCTCGATCTCCTCGCGCGCGCCTTCGAGCAGCTCGGCCAACCTTCGAAGGCCATCGAGGTGCACAAGGAGGCGGCGCGCATCGCGCGGGACGCGCAGAACCGCCCGGAGTTCGATCGGCTCGTGGGGCTGCTCCTCGCGCGCGCGCCGAACGACGAAGGTGTGCGCGCGCTCGCTCAGTCGTCGTTCGAGCCGAAGAGCATCGCGCCTCCCGGGTCCATGGTGCCGGCCTCGTCCTTCGGCGGACCGCCCGGCGCGGCCCTGGCGCCGCACTCCGTGCAGCCCAAGGGCCAGCCCGCGCCCCAGCTCGTGGAGACCGGCGAGAACCCGGCCTGGCGTCCGCCGGCGGGCCTCACGGGAACCCAGCCGCTCGACGCGTCGGCCGCTGCCCCGGGAACCACGTCCACCTCGGTGGTCGAGGACCTCAGCGAGGACGTCGAGATCATCGACGACGATCTCGAGGAGGTCGCGGTCGAGGACGAGCCGCTGCCGCTCCGGTCGTCGTACCCGCCGGACGACGCAGAAGGACGGTGGCGTCAGGCCCTCGCGCAGTCGGAGGCCGCGCGCCGTGGCGGCGACTACAACAAGGCCGTCCGCGTGCTCCGCGACGCGATCGCGACGATGCCGGACGCGCGCGAGCTGCGCGAGCGGCTGTGCGACGTCCTCATCGAGTCGGGCGATCAGGCCGGCGCGATCACCGAGATGCTCGGGTTCGCTGCGTACCTGGTCGACTCGAACGACCCCGACGCAGCCGCGCGCCTCCTCGACGAGGTGCTGCTCCTCGAGCCGGAGAACCGCGCCGCCCTCGAGCTCTTGCACGCGCTCGGCTACGCGGTCCCCGCGGTCGAGGAGGTCTACGAGAACCAGCCGCCGAGCGCTGCCGAGCCGACCTACGCGGCCCCGGCGGACTCCCTCGCGCCGCTCCCCTCGTACGACCTGGAGGAGCTCACCGCGGACGAGCTCCCGCTCTCGCAGTCGCAGGAGGCTGCGGCCTTCGGTTACCCGCAGCCCACCGCGCCGGCGCGCTCGCAGGCCGCGGAGACGATGCACCTGGACGACCCGTTCCAGGAGCCGACGCAGCTCGGACAGTCGTTGCCTTCTTTCCCGATGGAGGAAGAGGAGGCGCCGCAGCGCGTGTCGCTGTCGGGGCTCGACGAGTCCGCGCTCGAGGAGATCGAGTTCTTCCAGGCGCAGGGCATGCTCGACGAGGCGGAGGGGCTGCTCAACGAGCAGCTCAGCCGGCTGCCGAACCACCCGCTCTTGCTCGATCGGAAGCGCGAGCTCGCGGCCGCGCGCGCCGCCCTCGCCGAGCCGGCCGCGGAGGCCTACGCCGGCGCGTCGCACCACCCCGCCGCCGTCGACCGGCGAGAGGTCACGGGCGACGATCGCGCCTTCGACATCGCGCGCGCGCTCGACGGGCTGGACAGCCTCGACGCGCTCGACGCGCTCGAGTCCCCCCACGCGCCGGCACACCAGCAGCACCAGATCAGCGTCGAGTCCGTGTTCGAGCAGTTCAAGGCGGGCGTCGCGGCGCAGATCGCCGAGAACGACGCGGCGACGCACTACGATCTCGGCGTGGCCTACAAAGAGATGGGCCTCGTGACGGACGCGATCGCGGAGTTCGAGCTCGCCTCGCGCGACCCGTCGCGCGAGTGTGTCTGCCAGTCGATGATCGGGATGATGCACCTGTCGCAGGGCAACCTCGACGCGGCGATCGACGCGTTCATCCGCGGCCGGACGGCGTCGCAGAAGACCCAGGATCAGGAGCTCGCGCTCACCTACGAGATCGGCAACGCCTACGAGATGCGCGAAAACCCCGAGCAGGCGCTCTATTATTTCCAGCTCGTCGCGCGGATCGACCCCTCCTACCAGGACATGCGCGGCTCGGTGGCCGAGCGCATCTCGAACCTCGAGCGCGCGCTGGGGCAAGCCGCGCCCAAGCCCACCGCCAAGGCGGCAGCCGCCGCCGCGGGGGACGAGTTCGACGCCGCGTTCGACGACCTGTTCAACCCGAAGGGGTGAGCGCTCGCGCAGACCCGACGCTGGCTGCGCAATCGTTGCGCGGGCTGGGTCGTGCTTCTCGTGCGTTGAGCCTCGCGCCGGGCTCGGCTAGCCTTTTGCTATGGCGTCCGGAATGATGAAGAAGCTTACGACCCTCGACCCGTCCGTCGGCATCGGGCTCGTGATTCTGGGCGTGCTGGTCATGGGCGTGAGCGGCGCGGCGACGTGGCACTATCCGTTCAACGTCGGCACCGGCGTGGCCATCCTCGGCGCGGTCCTCTTCGTGATGAGCGTGACGTTGAGCACGCTGCAGCAGTCGAAGAAGGCCTGACCGCGCACTCGCTGTCGTCCAGCAGATCCGCGCTCTGCTCCAAGTAGGCTCCCCCCTCGCAGAGCGAGGGGGGCCGGGGGGGGTGAAAGTGCAGGGTCAGACGTCATCAGAGCACGCTGACATCCGCTTCTTCAGCACCTTGCTAGTCCTCCGCAGCCGGAGCGGCGAACCAGTCTTCCATGTTCTCGGCCTTGGGCGTCCGCATCAGCGCGCCCGACTCCGCGTCGCGCCGGACGACGAGCATCCGGCGGGTGACGCTGTCCGCGTTCTCGCGCGCGATCACGTTGATGACGTTCACGCCAGGCTTGAGGGGGACGTCGATCTCGAACGTGGCCGACTTCGGGTCCGAGCCCTTCTTGTTGGACTGGTAGAACACCTTCCGCGAGCCGACGAACCCGTACAGGTCCTGGATGGTGGACGAGGCGACAGCCGTGCCTCGGATCTTCACCGAGTCGGCCTTTGTGGCGAGCTCGGCCGCCTCGATCTTCAGCTCCGGCGGGGCGTGTGAGTAGACGTCCTCGAAGGCGACGGGCAGGCTGGGGCTCTTCCCGCTCGACGGCGTGAGCGAGCTCGACGAGACGAAGGCGAACCTGTCCTCGCCGAGCCGCACCTTGTCGAAGCCACCCACGCGGCCCACGACGGGCACCGGCGTCCCGGCGGCGATCCGCCCGAACGCGCGCGCGGTGTCCTTGGGGGACTCGAGGAGGAGGGCGCCGTCTTTGTTGGGCGTCCTCACCTCGTCGACGGTCGCCAGCGTGGCCGGCGGCTCGATCGGGATCTTCACCTTCTCCTTCGCCACCTCGCTCAGGTCTCGGTCCCCTACCGAGAGCGTCACGACGGCCTCCGGCTCGCTCAGCGTCTTGGAGACGTCGAAGCCGAAGGTGACGCGCCGCACCTCGCCGGGGCTCATGTTCGAGATGTCGAAGCGGCCCGCCTGCAAGAGCAAGCCGTCGCCTGACGCATTCGTCAGGTTCGCCTGGGTCTCGTAGGAGCGACCGGCGCCGACGTTCTTCACCGTCAGGTGGACCGAGACGTGCTCGCCGCGCTGGATGCGGCCGTCGCCGTTGCCGCCCTGGTCGTCGACGATCTGGTAGCTGTATTTGAAGACCGGGCGCGGCAGGCTGCGTACGGTGGGGCGGAGCTCCGCCGAGGGCGGCGCGTCGATCCCGTCCGCCTCGAACTTGATCGTCACGCCGTCGGAGCGATCGACCGCGTCCATCGGGATCTTGCAGGTGCGCTTCGCGTCCTTCGGCGTGGGCCGGGTGGACGCGTACTTCCGACCCTCGACGTCACACCAGCCGAGCGGCGCGCGCGCAGTCTTCTCTTCGCCGGGCCCGATCCTCCCGAACACCAGCTCCTTGGCGTCGAAGTAGCCGCTCTCGCTCTCCGTCTGGGCGCGGAGTCGGTAGACCGGCTGCTGGCCCTTGTTCTTCACCGTGACGATCAGCTCCATCGCCTCGCCAGCCGCGACCTCCGCGTTGGGCTTCGTCGTCTCGACCTTGATCTCGAGGTCCTCGGACTTCGCGGTCTTCGCGGCGTCGGGCGCCGCGGTCCAGTCGATGCCGAGCTTCTCGAGCTCGCCGGCAACCTTGGCGAGCTCCTCCTTGCGCATCCGCTCGATGAGCGCGCGGCTCGCCGCGATCTGCTCGGCGCGCGGCTTGCCGGTGGGCATCGTGGCCGCGAGCTCACGGCCGAACCGGATGGGGAAGTCGAGCTGGAACTCGTCGTCTGCGTCGCTGCCGAGCTCGCGGAACGCCTCGCGCTCCGCGCTCGTGAACTGGTAACGCACCGTCTCCTCCGGCTTGCTCGCCGGCGCGGCGTACTGGTTGTCGAGCGACGCGAAGAGCTCCTTCTCCTTGATGCCGTCCTTCTGGACGGTCAGGTCCATCTCCAGGCTGTCCACCGTCATCGGGTCGAGCCCGATGTCCGGCGTCACGCCGACGCCCTGGATGGAGATGTCGCCGGGCGTGAGGTACTGCGCGATGGTGAGCTTGAGCGCGGCCTTCTCCGGCGTCACGTCGGGGAAGATGAGCTGGACGCTCCCCTTGCCGAAGCTCTGCTGGCCGACGATGACCGCGCGGTCGAGGTTCTTCAGCGCGCCGGACAGGATCTCGCTGGCGCTCGCGCTCGACCCGCTCTGGAGGACGACGATCGGGTAGCCGGGCTCGGTTCCAGGGCCGACGGCCCGCCGCTCCTCACGCCCCTCGGAGGAGCCGACGGTCGCGACGATGACCCCTTCGTCGAGGAAGAGGTCCGCCACCTTGACCGCCTGATCGAGCAGGCCGCCGGGGTTGCCGCGCAGGTCGAGGACGAGTCCCTTGACCGGTCCCTTCTGCTCGAACGCGTCGATCGCTGCCTCGACCTCGGCGGCGGTCGACGACTGGAAGTTCTTCAGCTTCACGTAGCCGACGCCGCCGTCGAGCGGGCGCGACTCGACCGACGCCACCTTGATCTGCTCGCGGGTCAAGCGGAACGGGCGGGCCGTCGTCCAGCCTTCGTCGCCTTCCCGCACGACCCAGACCGTCACGCTCGTCCCCGGGTCGCCGCGCAGGCGCCTCACGGCGTCGTCGAGCGGCATGTTGAGCGTGGACTCGTTGTCGATCTTCACGATGCGATCGAAGCGCTTGAGGCCGGCCTTGGACGCGGGCGTCCCCGGCATCGGCTTCATGACCGTGAGCTGCTGATCGCGGACGGAGATGACGATGCCCAGGCCTCCGAACGCGCCGGAGGTCTGCACGTTCATCTCCTTGTAGGCGTCGGGGGAGAGGAACGTGGAGTGCGGGTCGAGCGTGTGCAGCATGCCGTTGCACGCCGCGTACTCGAGGTCCCGCAGGTCGACGTCGGTGCCGGCGAGGTTCTTCTGGAGGAACGCGAAGACCTCGCGCAGGCGCGCGGCCACGTCCCAGGGGCCTTGTACGTTGTCGACGCGGAACGTGCGCGACTCGTTCTCGACCTTGACCGTGATCTCGTTGGGGTTGTCCTGATGGACGAGGACCTGCGCGACGTCGCGCTGCACGTAGTTCAGCGCCGAGAGCAACATCTGCTTCGGCTTGACCCGGTCGGGATCGACGTACTTCTTGCGGACGTACTTGAGGGTCTCGTTGACGGCCTCGAGGCGCGTCAGATCGTACGGGGCGCGCTGCGGCTGCGAGGTGACAGCGAGCGCGGGCTCGAAGCCGCGCCACAGACCGCCGGGGCCGAACTTCGCCGCGAAGAGCAGCGAGAGGCCGAACGCAGCGAGAAAGAAGAGGACACGCCCGACCCGTTCGAGGATCCGCATCGACCAGGAGTATAGACGGCTGCTGCCGTCAGGCACGCCTCGACGACGTTTGCGGTCGAGAAGATCCGCTCGTGATCAGGTCTTCTCGGTGGTCTCGGCCTTCGCCGTCGTCTCGGGGAGCTTGGGCGCGTCCTCGTCGGGACCGTCGCCCTCTTTGATGCCCTTCTTGAAGTTCTTGATCCCCTCGCCGAGGCCTTTGCCGATGTTGGCGATGCGAGACCCGCCGAAGAAGAGCAGAGCAATCCCCAGAAGGATGAGGATTTCGGTGATTCCAAACCGTCCCATGGCGTTTTGCTCCTTCTGAGCTGTTCTCCAAGCTAGCACCCGCGGGGGTGGGAGGGCAATCGAGGTTGGTGACCCACGCAGAACCTCGGTGGTAAGCTCCCCATTCCTCGAGGCGAAGTTGGCCTCGGACGAAGTTGGCCTCGAACCGAAGCGCGCCCGCGAGCATCGGAGAGACGACGGCAAGGTACGCGATGACGACGACGGAAAACCACACTCGACGCAGGCTCACCTCGGTCCTGGCCGCTGCTTGTTGCTTCGGCGCCGCGCTCTTCGCCACGAACGAGGCCCAGGCGCAGGAGGCCGAGTCGGACGTCAACTCGGTCACCGGGACCGGGAAGGGCATCGTCGGCGGCGCGCTCCTCGGCGGGGAGATCGTGATGATCCCGATGGGCGCGGCCGGGCTCAAGCCCTGGTGGCCCTACCTCGTCTTCGGCGGGCTCGGCTCGGTCGGCGGCGCCGTCGGCGGCTGGGCCGTCGAGCAAGCCGCTCCCCCGGCGGAAGCGCCGCTCTACATGCTGGCCGGCGGCCTCGCGCTCATCATCCCCACGGTCGTCCTCTCGGCCAGCGCGATCACACGCGAAGAGTACGAGGACACGAGCGACCCCTCCGTGCCCCCGCCGGATCAGCAACCCGGCGCGGCGCCCGGCGCGCCCCCGCCCGAGGGCTCCAGCGTGACCGTGACCACGAGCGACGCGCGGAAGGTTCGCCGCAAGCGCGCGCGCCCCGCGCCCACCGTGGGCCTGCTGGACGTCTCGGGCGGCGCCGTTCGCATGGGCGCCCCGGCCGTGGCGGTGAAGAACATGTACTCCCTCGAGGAGATCGCGAAGTACGGCGTGGAGCAGAAGACCGAGGTGAACATCCCGGTCGTCAGCGCCTCGTTCTGAGGGGCTCCTTCCGGAGGCGCGTCAGATCGCGAGCCCGAACGCGCGGAGCGCGATCCCCACCGCGAGGGATGCCCCATTCGCCAGGAGCGAGACCGCCGCGGCCCGGCGGACGCCGATCGCGGGAAACAGGAGCACGTAGATCCCGAGCTCGAGGCCGATCGCCCACGCCTCGGAGAGGACGTGGCGCACCTCGAATGACAAGCCGAGGCGCAGGAAGACGAACCAGACAATCGGATGGCTCGCGAGGTTGGCGATCCCCACCGACGCGACGCGGGTGGGCAAGCCGCGGTCCCTCAGCGCCGGAGCAGCGACGACGAGCTCGACCGCCAGCGTCACCGCGAACGCCCGAAGCCAGAGCTCGACCAGCGTCATCGGCCAGGGTGCGCTATCGAAGCGCGTCTTCCCAGATCGACCCGGATCGGCTGGCCGAGGTTGGAGGACACGCTGCGGGCACAGCGGAAGCCTGTCGCTTCGTCGCGGTAGGTGGACGCCCGCGACACGCCTGGCGTCCCGCATTCGTAGTCACGCTTGCCGATCTCGGTGACGCTCCAGTGGCCGCCCGCGTCGACGAAGCGATTGGAGCCGCTCGGCTCCTCGGTCGAGGTCCACTCGGTGACGTTGGCTGCCATGCCGAGCAGGCCCGCCGTCGACGCTCCCGGGTAGTCCGTTACTGCGCAGGTTCCCTTCGCTGGGGCGTTCACGTCGGGGTCGATCGGGCGTCGCTTGCGCACGGCGGCTCGCCGGTAGCAGCCGCGTGGCTCGGCGGGCGGAGCGCCTGTGACTGGCTCGTCCCACGGCAGCTTGCCTCCGGAGCCGCACGCCGCTTCGTTCCATTCGCCGAACGTGGGGAGGCGGCGGCCCACCCACGCGCAATAGGCCTCGGCCTGCCTGTGATCCACGCAATTGATCGGGTGGTCGTCGCGGCCCTGCGCGGCGCCGTTGCAGTGACGGCCCTCCGCCGCCGGCGAACAAGCACCGGCGTCGACACAAGCCCGGTACGCGCCGACGGTGACTTCGGTCTTCTCGAGGAAGAAGGGCGCCGCGCCCTCGATGAGGATCAGCTCGCCCGCGACCGACTTCGTCGCGTCGGCTCGCGTCGCCGCGGCTGCTCGTGCGGCGCGGACAGCCAGCGCGCGCGCACCGATGGCACCCGCGGTGCCGAGCAGCGCTACGACCCCGAGGGCGATCATCACGTTGCCGAGGATCTTGGCCTTGCTCATCGCGCGCACCGAAATCCGAGATCGCTCGACCGATCAGCCACTGCGGCGGTCCTGATGTAGAGCTGGCCGAGCCGATCCTCGTTTGCCGCGCTGCTCTGGTAGGCGATGGTGTGTCGGAGCGCCTCCACCGTCGAGCGGCCCTCGATTGTCACCGGCGTCGACGTCCATTCCGCCCAGAACGTGCCCCGCCGCGCGCGCTTGCGATGCAGCTCCTGGAAGGCTTCGCGATGTCGCACGGCAAACGCGACCCACCACTCTTCACGCGTCGGGAGGCGCTTGCCCGCCCACTTGCAGAACGCCTCCGCAGCGGCGTAGTCGACGCAGTTGATCGGTTCGTCGGGCGCCGTCGTTCCGCCGCCGACACAGCCGGTGCTGAGGCCGCGGGTGACCTCCAAGGTGCTGTCCGCATTGGCCGCGGTGACGTGCAGCGGGCAAGCTGCGGCGCGGACGCATGCCTGGTACTCGGCGACAGAGACCTCGAGCGCGTCGATCTCGAACGGCCTGGCCGACGCGCCGAAGCCGTGCACGCTCGCCGAGCCCGCCGGGACCTTGATCACCTCCGCGGGGCTCGCGCTGGGCGCTGCAGGAGCAGAGACCGGGAGCAACGCCCCGACCACCAACCAGAGCCCGGCCGCGAAGCCGACCGCGCAAACGACGAGCAGCAACCTTCGAAGCCATGTCATCGACGGGCGCCCACCGCGCGCGATCATCGGGGTGACGGTTGTACTTGTAAAGCGCTCGTTGCATTCTCGCCCGCATGCGGCGGGCGGTTCGGCTGGCGTGTGTCGTCCTCATCGTCTCGGGTGCCTCGCCCGCCGTCGCCGACATCGACCCGCCCCGCGGCTTGGAGTGGCTGCCCGACACACGCGTCGCGATCGAGAACGTCGCCGACTTTCCTGACTGGGTGTTCGTCGCTTGGCCGTGCAACCAGCTCCCTCATCGGGCGTTGGCGATGGAGCCCTACTGCGTCGTCCGTGAAGACGGCACGCGCGCCGGCGCCGATCTCGACCCCGACGGCTCGCTCTACGCGCTCCCGGCCCGCGCGACCAAGGTCGTCCACGATCCCAAGGGGGGAGTGATGGGGCAGCCCGCGTGGATCATCACCCAGCCCGACCTCCGCCACGACGAAGCCTTCTTCAAGACCGACCGCCGGGTCGTGCGCAGCGCGTTCGTTCCCAACGCGCCGGGCGTCATCTCGGTACCCAGAGGCCTCGGTCTGCAGGCGGGCGTGTTTTGGGTGCGCATCGACGGCGTCGATGAGACCGGTCTCCGCGCGCACTTCGCGAGGGTGGTGTGGACGTGCAAGAGCGGCGACACGATCGAGCTGGCCTGGGACGCATCTCGACCCGAGCCGCCGCTGCCGACCTGCCCGACGGTGGGCTTGCCCCAGGTCCTCGGCGAGCTTCCGTCTGCGTCGCCGCCGCCCGAACGCGACCGGCAATCGTTGTGGCTAGGCCTGGCGATCGCCGGTGTGAGCCTCCTCACGGGGGGAATTCTGCTCAGGCGTGAGGCGAAACCCGCGCGCTGAACGACCAGCCAGCCAGGGGGCTCCTGCCATGGTGAGGCGGAGAGGGGCAAGCCAAGACCAGCCCGTCTTGCCCCCCCGGTCGCGCGTGGCGCGACCACCCCCCCGCTTCGCGGAGGGGGGCGCGCTGCCGGGCTCGCGGGTGAGCGTGCTACGATCATCTTGCGGACGACGCAGACAGGAAGGCCCGAGCCGAGGCGCGGCGGGTCCGAGCGACAATCGTCCGGACCCGAATCGGCGCGGAGGAAGCGAACCTTGATGTCGGCGGAGCCGACGCGCTCTCGCTCGTAACGCGCCTCACCCGCGCCGCGTGGGCGCTCCGGGGCGAAGCTCTTCCTCGCTATCCTCGCGCGGAGATCCCGTGCCGTTTCGTGCCGAGGGAGGAAGTCGAGGCGATCGAGCGTCTCGAGCCGATTCGAGTGCGGTGAGGGGTGGTGTCCGGCGGCGCGACGGTTTCGAACGTCCGGGCGCGAGCCTCGTTCGTCAATCTCGAGATCCGGCGCCCTCTCGAGATCCGCCGCTCAGGACTTCTGCCGTTACCGCTCCAATCCGGCATGTCGGCTCGCAGCCGGGGCCGTTGGGCTGCGTCTTCTGGTAGACGGGCGAGGTCGCGAGCGTGGCGACAGCCCGATCCGCGCTGGTGAGCGAGAGCCGCAAGGTCTCCGGCGCGGCGGCGATGGTGACGGACTCGATCCCCACGGTCTCACCGTTCTTCCAGATCGGAGCGAGCAGCGCGGGGAGGCTGCCCTGGCAGGGCTTGGGATCGGGCTCGTCCGCGCGCCACGACATGGGAACCGAGACCTCGCACCTCGCGGTCCGTCCGTCGCCGACGAGCTCGAGCACGTAGGCGCCGGACGGGAGCTCCGCGCCAGCGAAGTCCACGAGCAAGGCGTTGAGACAGCCGTGGTTCTCGCACGCGGGTCTCTGTGTCGGCTGAGGGTGCACCTCGAGCTCGCTCTGCGAGCCGCGGTCCGACGCGCATGCGGAGAGCCCAGAGGCCATGAAGATGAAGACAACGGCGGCCCAGATCGTCTTGCCCATGGTTACCCCGAAACCACCGTTCCTGCCGCCATGACCGTCCCAATCGGCAGATCGACGGGGTCGTTGCAGGTCTCGGCCTTGTCGCCCGACCTTGCGATCGGCCGCCCGTTCGCGAGCACCGTCGCGGAGCCCATGACGATCCGCGCGCGGTTCGCGGGCGGCTTCGCGAAGGTCTTCGGTGCGACGAGGTGCTCGGGCGTGTTGTGGGCGATGCTGTCCACGAGGGCGACCGGCTGGTGCTGCGCCAAGACGTTCGGGCTCAGGTCCGCCTGAAGCACGCCGTCGAAAGGAACGGGCGTGGGCACTGGCGGACCACCTGTTTCCGGGACGATTAGGTGGGAGTCGATGGCGACGACGTGATCGCCTCGCTTCGCGACGGGGCGGCTCACGGCTCGCCCCGGTTGAGCTTGCGCATCTCCTCCCGCAACAGGGACTCGAACGCGTCGCGTAGCGTTGGATCCGATCGAAATCGTTCGAAGTATGCTTGCTGAAGTCGCTGCTTCTCACTTGGACCGAGACCGAAGCGCGCCAGGACGGCGGGCTCGTCCTCCCCGAAGGTGGCGAGCGCGGCTCGGAGGGCCGCGTACTCGCGCAACCGCAACCAAGGCGGCTCACTCGCGCCCCGCACCCGCGCGAGCTCCTCGGGTGAGAGCGCGACCATCGCGGTCTCGCCCGCCCGGTCGCTCTCGGTCGAGCTGGGTGGCGGCGCCAGAATGCGGAGGCGCTCCGGCGAGGTGGTCCCCGAGAACGGTACCGCAGGCCCCGGGGCCGCGACCGGGAGCTGCGTCGCATCGACATCGAGCGCTGCCGCCACCGCGTGGCGCACCTCCTCAGGCAAGGGCATGAACGCGGTTCCCCCCGCGTCGGGCGCCGGCTCGATGGGCAGTGGCTCCGGCGGCGCTGCGAGCTTCCCCGAGAACGGAAGGACCCGTGCCGGCGGGGCGCCACCGATGACGGTTTCGTCAGGGTTTGGACCACTCGGGGGCGTGGCGTCGGGCAAGGGCCTCGCGGGCGGCGGGGGCAGGGGCACCAGACCTTGCTTCGGCCGCGGTTGTTCGGGCGGGTCGGCAGGAGGTTTCGCCCACCGCGTCTTCTCCGCGGCGAGGCGCGCTTCTGTCAGGCGCTTCAACGTGACCTCCATCGCCCGGCAGGCTGCCTTTGCTACGGGTGACGCCGACGCGAGCGGCTCGCCGTGCGCGAAGTACCATCCTCCGCCGAGCGCGGCCCGCCCGCGTGTCAGGCCGAGCTCGAGCATTCGGGCGAGCTCCACATGCTCGCCGTCCAGGTAGGCGAGGCTCGGCGGTCCCCCCTCGAGCGACGGGGGCGGCCGCTTGGGCCGGCGCGGGACCGAGACCCTGATGCACGCGGGGTTCGACAGGTGAAGGAAGCGCTCGGCCCGCTGGATCACGAAGTCGTGCTCGCAATCAGGCACCACCACGTCGAGCGTCGTCGCGTACCCGATCGGCTTGAGCCGACGCTCGTGCGCGTACTGGAAGCGAAGCCTCATCGGCGAGGCATTCACCCAGCGCACGAACGCCGAGGGGTCGTCATCGAACGTCACGGGAGCCGGCTCCCCGAAGAGCTTGGTCTCCTGGGGAGCCGGATCGATGGGTCGGCTTTGGTCGGAATGAAACAGACCCCAAAAGTTCCCCGCTTCGACCCGGTGGGGGCTGGCGCTCGCGCCCTTCGTGAATGCATACAACACTGGTACGCCGAGCTCCTGCATCACCGGACCGATCTGGAGGAGCAGCGTCTGAGCATCCGCCTCCGTAACGAGGGCCCTCGTCCACGCGACCTCGAGGTGCACCGGCATCGCTACTGCCCCCTCTCGAGCTTGTCGGTCTCCATCAGCTTCTCGATCGGCACGAGCGGCCGCACGCGCTCGCGCACATCGGGGAGCTTGCCGCTCGTGCGGTGAAGCTCGATCACGTAGCGGTTGAAGAAGTAGAAGACAGCCCACGAGTCGTCTGCGCCGTACCGGTTGCCGTCCTTGTCGTAGAAGGAGCCGTTCGAGTAGGCGTCCACCGCGTCTCTCCCCCTCTTGAGTGTGAACGTCTGCGCCCAGACCGCGTAGGCGTAGCCGGGATGGTGGAAGATCTCCCACGTGTCGCTCGGGATCTCCTTGATGAGGCGCTTGGGTCCACGCGGCGCGGGGTGTTGCCGCCGGAACTTCCCAAGGGCGCGCTCGATGACAAGGATCTCGTTCGCGGCGACGATCGCGAGATCCACCGCGTGGTGGAGCGGCACCATCGGCGCCCCGGGCACCCGATACGGTCCCACGGCGTCCCAGCCGTGGACCGCGCGGTGCTTGGCCTCCGCGTCGCCCCAGCGCCAGTGCCCGTGAAAGCAGTCGTGCGCGCAGATGGGGGCCATGACGATGTCCTTGAGCGCGTCTGCCCAGCCGCCGTGCGGCTCCAAGTCGCTGAGCTTGTGCCGGAGCGCGAGGCTCTCGCTGCCGAACAGGACTACCTCCTCTGGCAGATGCATCTTGGGCGCCATGTGGATGTTGTCGAAGGCCCCCTGCCGCGGCAGCTTCGTCACCGTCTTGCTGGTTCGCGTCTCGTACTGCACGCTCTCGAGCAAGGTTCGCTTCTTCGTCCATCCTGGCTCGACGATGCGCAGCTTCTTGCCTCCAAACTTCCAATGGGCGTCGGTCTGGTAGTAGGCAAAGATCGCCTCCCAGTGCGGTGGCGGTGGGGCGAGCGCTTGATCGTCTGCGTTCGTGTCGGCGACGAGGAGTGGCGCGATGGTCTCGCCCATTTCGGGGCATCCGCACGGCTTGCCGTCTCGGATGGTGGTGCGAGCCGGTCGCCGCAGCGACAGCCCGGACTCGATCGCGTCCAGCGGCAACGTGGCCTTGACCATGACGTGCGGGTAGAGCCGCGCCATGCCGGCCAGGCCGCCGATGGGCCCGGGAGGCTGGTAGTCGTCGAACTCGCTGCAGGGCGTGAAGGACACGAGCACGAGGACCCGTGCGGGAACGATCCGGAGCTCGGTCGGCTGGTCGCCCACGTCCGCCCAGTGCTCGTCGTCGAGCGGGCTCCAGAGGTCGTCTCGGAACAGGCTCTGCCGGACCGTGCTCGACGTGGTCCCCCCCGAGGCACCCGAGCTCGAAGAGAAGTCTTCGATCGCTCGCTGGAGCGCGGCCCACCCCTGAGGGTCCGTCTCCTTCACCCGGAGCGGCGTCAGGGTCATCTCGCTGTCGGGCAGGGGCGGCGCGTCGGGATCGTTGGCGACGTCGAGCAAGAAGGGGACGTCGAAGAGGAACGCGTAGACGAGGCTCTGCTCGTACCGCGCCTTCAAGGGAAAGAGCGGGATCAAGTGCTCCGGGTTAAACACCATTGCATCCTTGGTTGTCCGAAGGACCGCGAAGAGGTGGCCCTTCGTCAGGGGCAAGAGCGCCCCCTCGTTTCCGCGCTGGATCCGGACCGAGCCGAACTTGCACTGCTCGAGGACGAGGTACTCGCGGTAGCCATCCTCATGCGCGCGGCAGGTGATCTGGTTGATGACGTTGGGCTCCTCCCCGGGCGCGTAGCTCCAGACCGGCGTCTCGAAGTCGACACCGGTCGTCGGGGCGTCCTTCGCGGCTTCGGCGCTGACAGCGGGGGCCACCACGTTCGCGTCCCCGCCCGAGAGCGGGACGGTCGGCGGCAGGACGTGCACATACTCCGCCAAGGTCTTCGAGTCCGCCTCGGTCCAGTCGCTGCTCTCCACCTCGATTTGCCAGCGGACCGCCCGCAGGGGCATCGCCTCGAACACCTGCTCCATCACGCTGCCCATTTTATCCGTCCTCCCCGCCCCGCTTCTGCGTGGCGACACGCACACCGTTTCGCAGCACCTCCACCAGGACGAATCGCTCGCCTGGCCGCCCCTGCAAGCGGATCTCGCCGCCCGGCACGATCTCTCGTTCGAGCCGCTCGCCATCGGGCGCCGCGATCACGAACGTGAAGGGTGTCCCAGGCGACACGCCCGCCGGATCGAGCCGGAACACCGCCTCCCCGCTCTCGCCCACAACCCCGGGCGGTGCCGTGCCCCCGGCGGATGCGCCGCCGCAGTTGAGCTTCACCAACGCACCATCGAGCTTCGCGTCGGCGTCGAGCACCAGGCTCGCACCGTCGGCGGAAGCGAGCGTGATCGTTTCCGCCGCGAGCTCGAAGGCACCGTCGTAGGCAAGCGCGACCGCGCGGCTCGGACCGTGCTGGACCTCGCTTCGCTCGCGGGCGTAGAGCTCGACGTGCTTCGATTCGAGGGAGATGCGCTCGGGCGTGAGCGTGATGCTGCTCTCGCCGCATCGAATCACGATTCGCTCCTTCGCGCGCAGCTCGAGCGCCCGTCCGGCCGAGAGCGTGATGTCGCGCGAAGCCGACAGGATGTCGCTTCCCCCGCCCTCTCCGCTTCCGACGAACGTGTGACGGTCGCCGCCGAAGTCAGCGATCTTGCCCGCCGCGTAGCGGTGGTGCGCGGTCCCCGCGACGCGCCGCCTCTCATTACCTGCGACCTCGATCGTGCCGTTTCCTCCGATCGCCTGCCGGAAGGAATTGGCGACAGTCTCGGTCCGGTTGCCGCCTACCCGGGAGACGAGGTCCGCTCCCACCTCTTGCGTTCTCGATCCGCCGGTTGCGTGCTCTTCGTTGCCGCCGATCCGCGTCGCGGCGTCTGCGATCGCCTCGACGACCAGCGAGCGGGCAGAGCGGAGCGAGACGCGCTCGGCCCCGGCACGGTCGTCGAAGATGAGCTCGTGCGATCCGGCGCCGCCTGGCGTCGAGCGCGTTCGAATCCCCACCGCCTGACCATCGTGGGGGTAATGAACCGGCGCGGGAGATGCGGAATGGTGTAAGCTTCCCACGACAACGGGCCGGTCCGGGTGGCCGTCGACGTAGCCGATGAGCACCTCGGACCCCACACGCGGGAGCCAGCTTGCTCCATAGCCGGCGCCAGCCCAGGGCTGGCTCACACGAAGCCAGGCCTCGGGTGGCCCTTGCTCGACGTCCCAGTGGAACCGAACCTGGACGCGCCCATGCTCGTCGGTGTGAATCTCCTTCCCGGGAGGGCCGGTCACGGTCGCGGTTTCGAGCCCGAGGACGCGACCCACGGGACGGGGAGTCAGCCGAACCGAAACCGCGGCCGGCGCGAGCGTGAGCGCGACTTGGTAGGTGAGATCGGCGGCACGTTCGGGCGCTCGGCCTTCATGGCGTGCCGCAACGACGACATGCTCGGCGGGTGCGCCGCCACCGTCCACCGCGATGACGCGCCCGGGTTGGGCGTGTGGGAAGCTCGTCATGGCCTGAAGGCGCTCGGCATCCCGTCTCAGCGCATCGAGGCGCGCGCGAGCGAATCGCGAAGCTGGTGAAGCGTTGGCGTTATCGTGCTCGTGCTCGTACCACAGACCGCGTCTGCCGCTCGTGAGCTGCGACACCAGCTTCTCCGAGGTCTCGCCCAAAACGGGCACCGTCGGTCGAACGAAATCGTGGCGCCGTACGACTGCGCGGGAGGAGCGCACCTTGCGCTCGAGGGTCGCCTCGACCAACGCCCGGCCCTGCCCCGGCCGGAGCGCGTTTATCGAGCCGATCACGTGGAAGGGTCGTTCGCGAAGGATCGGCGAGTAGCCTTGTGCGGTATCGCACAATACGAGCGTCTCGGTGGAGCCGACATTCGTCTCGTCAGGATCCGCCGAGGTGACCTGAGGATGATCGAAGAAGAAGAAGATGCCCTCCTCCGAGAAGATGCGGAACAGAAACTCAAGATCCGACTCGCCGCGCTGCGTCCAGTGGGGGCGCGGCGTGTAGCTCTCCCCGAGCCGGGTGCGAAACGGGACCCCATGTTCCCGCAAGATTTTGGTGGCCACCGCCAGAACGTCGAGACCGTGGAAGATTCGCCACGAGGCCGCGTGGCGAAGACCTGACATCCGGGGCTCGAGACGCAGCCTGCTACCGCCGTGCAGGCTGCCCGCTTCGCGCGTCACGATCCCGTGGAACGCGCGTGGCCCCTCCGCGGTACCCGTAAGGCTGAGCGTGGCGGCCTGGCCGAGCAAGGACTCTTCCGCGCTCAGCAAGCGCTCTGAGCATCGCAAGTCGATCCGGTCGAGTGCATTGATGCGCTCGATCGCGTCGAACGCGGCGACTGGAATGGCCCGCGCGATGCCGTGCACGCGGAGCTCGAACGTGGTGTGGCTCATCTGGACACCCGGAGCCTCCTCAGTCGTGTAGGTTCATTGGTTGATGCAGGGCTCGCTGCTCTCGCGGCAGGCAAGGAGAACGTGGGGGCTCCTGCAATCGAGAGACGGCGAGGAGCAAGCCAAGACCAGACGGTCTTGCCCCCCCGGTCGCGCGTGGCGCGACGACCGAGGAGCCAAGGTGGCTGCGGTGGAGAGGCGGAGAGGACCAAGCCAAGACCAGCCCGTTTTGCCCCCCCGGTCGCGCGTGGCGCGACCACCCCCCCGCTTCGCGGAGGGGGGCGCGCTGCCGCCTCTTTGCTGGCCCGTCTGCCCTGCTGGCTTGCCATCAGAATCCCTGTTTCTTCGCGGTGAGCCCGGCTGCGCCGCCATTGCTGGCGGCGTTGAGGTTGCCGCCGGCGCCGCCGGTGGAGGCAGCGCTGACGGCAATGTCAGCGTCGTCAATCTCGGGCTCGCTGCCGGTATAGGCGAGGCCGAGGGAAGCGCCGCCCGCGCCGCCGCCGCCGGGGCCGCCGAAACCGCCGAGGCCGCCCTGGCCACCGGTGCACGCGACACCGCCACCTGGCGCGCCCAACCCACCATTGCCCCCGAGCTGGCCGTCGCCGCCTTCGCCGCCTGCGCCGCCGGCCCCCGCGGTGAGCGTGACGTTGGAGAGGGTGAGCATCGAGCCGAGGCTGAGGAGCGCGATGCTCGCGCCACCCTGGCCGCCGCCTTGGCCACCGAGGCCTCCGCAGCCGCCTGCGCCGCCGCTGCCGCCGCTCGGGCCGGGCAGGCCGGTGCAGCCGGTGGTGGCGCCGCCGCGGCGACCCCCGCCGCCGCCGCCGCCTTGGCCAATGGTGCCCGGGCCGCCGTCGCCCGCGGGCTGTCCGGCGAGGCCCGTGGGGGCGAGCGTGGCGACGGTCGTGCCGGCCGAGCCGGTGGAGCCGGAGGGGCCATCGTGGCCAATCTCGCCATTGCCGCTGTTACCGCCGCAAGACCAGCCACCGGTGCCGTCATCTCCGGCTCCGGGAGAGCCATTCGGCTCGCCCAATCCCGGATTGGGGGTTCCGGCGACGCCGCCAGAGCCAGCTCCGATCCCGCCATCCCCACCCTTGCCACCCTCCGTCGTGCCGCCCGCCGGGCAGAGCGCGTAGGTCTTGGTGGCGCCGCCTGGATCGCCGCAGTCGCTGCCCATCATGTTGGAGCCCGGGTTGCCGTCGAAGCTTGCCGCGTCGCTCTGTCTACCGGGCGCCTGCCCAGCCTGGTCCATCCCGGCTCCGCCCGCTGCGCCTGCGCCGGCAACGACGTCGACCTGGAGCAAGGTCGCGGTCGCGCCGTCCGCGACGATGGCGATGCTGTCATTCCCATCGCGTGTGGCCGCGTCGAAGCCGTTCGCATTGGCGCTCGTGATGGCAAACGACTGCACGTGCGCGCTGGTGGTGGCGGAGAGGGTGAGGGGGACGTCGTTCTCGGGCGCGGTCCAGGCCGTCTTGGTGGGGGAGGCGGTCCAGTCCGCGCAGGAGAGGCCGCCGACGAGCCGCTCGGCTCGGGTGAGGATGGCGGGCTCGTTCAGGGGGTCGCCGGTGGAGCAGACGAAGATCGGCTTGTTCATGGGGTTCGCGGCGAGGGCCTCGGCCAGCGTGCCGTAGGGCGTGGCCTGCGTGCCGTCGCCCGCGGGCTCGCCAGGTTCGACGAAGAGGCCGCAGGTCGCGTCGAGCTGCTGGCCCGGCATGAGGGCGAGCGGATCGCACTCCATGGGCAGCCCGGTCGTGCTGGTGGCGGTGGCGGTGGAAGAGGTTGTCGATGACGTTGTCGTCATGCTTGAGGTGGTCGACCCACCGGCGCCGCCGGTTCCGGCGGCGGGGCAGGCCCCGTTGAAGGCCTCTTCGCAGATGTCGTCGTAACAGCCGGTCGCGAGGAAGGCGGCGACCAGGATGGAACCGGAGAAGACCGCACGCATCAGAAGCTCCCTTCGAAAGAAAGACCGGCGAAACCCGGGCCGACGAGCGGACGGAACGCGGCTTCGTCCGCGCTCGGTCCGGCAGGAACAGCGAGGTAGATGACCATGCCGAGGAGACTGGCGCCGCCGATGGCAACGGCTGCGATGCCGCCGCCGCGCAGGGCATTGGCGCTGCTCAACGCGTCGTTCCCTTCCGTCCGGCAGGAGTCGGTCCACGGCTGGCAGGCCTTCGCGGTGTCGATCGCGTCGGTTGCGTCATTGGTCCCGACCACCAGCAGCGCGATCCCGGTTGCGAGGCCTGCTGCGCCGACGCCGCCGAGAAGGACGGCAGGCCAGATCGGCTTGCCCTCCTCGGGCTCGCCCCCGCCCGCGCCCGTCGTGCTCGTGCTCGAGCCGCTGCTGGCGGAGGTCGAAGGCGCGCCGCCGCCCCCTCCGGCGCCGCCCGCTCCGCTGTCCTTGAGGATGAGGAGCACCTTCTCCTCGCCGCCCGCGATGGCGGTCAGCGTCTTCGTTCCCGCGAGCGAGCCGGCGGTCGCCGCGAGGGTGTGCTCTCCGGGATCGAGGAAGACGCGCTGGGGCGCGGGACCAACCACGGCTCCGTCGACGCGGATCTCTGCGGCAGCGCTGGTCTCGACGATGGCGAGCATGACCTTGGCGCGAACGCCGGGGAACCGGTCCTTTGCGGCCTGGCTCTGCTTCGGGTTCTTGCCGTCGTCACGCTGGAGGAAGAAGTCGAGATGGGTGGCTGCCTCGCGAAACATCCCGAGCTCGGCTTCGCAGGCGCCGAGCAGCGCGGCGACCGTGGGGTGTTTGACCTTGTCCCAGACGCCGGCGGCCTTGGTCCGGCACACCGCCCAGTCCTTCTTCTGGGCGGCCGCCGCGGCCTCCATGAGGACGGCCTGGCCGGCGTCGGTGAGGTCGGGCTCCTCCGCGGCGGCAGGTGCCACCGTACAAAGCAGAGCGAGGCACGTGAGGGTCGTGAGCGAATGCGGAGATCGGGATCGAGGAGGCATGAGTAGCTCGGCTAGGGCTGCGGCTTCTTGAACTTCCAGTTGTTGGGGTCGAAGAGAGGATCCCCCGCGGGGGTCGACGATGCAGAGGCCGGCCCGGGCTGCGCGGAAGGGGGGGGCATGGGACGAGGGGAGGATGCGGACGGCGGAAAGCTTGGAGCGGCGCTCGCCTGGGGCTCCGGGACGGACGAGCCGGGGACAGGAACGGCTGCGGTGCTCGGCGGCTCGACACGACTCTCGGGGCTCGTTGCAGCGACAGACGGCGACGGCGGCGGGCCATCCTCGCCACGTAGGCCATCCTCGCCGCGTAGCCAGATGACGACCGCGACGAGGCACGCGACGGCGGCGGCGCCGCCGATGACGAGGAGGACCCAAGTCGTGGCCGGCTTGCTCGGAGCAGTCTCGACGAGCGGTGTGGCGTGACCGAGCTGCGGGGGCAAGACACGAGGCTGGGTCGTCTTCGCCGGACGGCGAGCGGCGGCCGGCGTCGGGCTGGGCAGAGCGTCGCGTTCGACCGCGCCGAGGAGCGCAGCTGCCGCGTCCTTGTCGATGCCGAGCCGAGCCTTGTCGTCCTCCGTGACGAGCTCGTTCCGGGCCTCGATGGCCTGCCGCAGCGCCGCATCCTTCTCGGCTCGTTCGGCTACGGCACGATGGCGGCGCTCGGCGGCGTCGCGGTCGAGGATCTCGTCGAGCGCGGTCGGGGCGAGCGGGGTGTCTTGCTTCTTCACGGGCGACCTCCGCCGTACTGGACCAGCGCGAGCGCCGCGAGCGCGAGAGCGAGCACGACGCTCACAGCGAGGAGAACGACAGGCGCGCGACGAACGGGGACCTCGGGTGCTGGCAAGAGGCTCTCGATCGCGTCGCCGCGCACCGTCGGCGGAAGCGCGGCAGGCTCCGCCGCCGGGGGCCGCGGACGGGCTTCCTGACCGAGCGGCGTGAAGCGACCGTCGCGATCGAACGAGCCCGCTGGGACGACGGCCAGCCGGACGTCTCCCACCATCAAGACCTGGAAGGCGTGGAGCAGACCGAAGCGTCCAGGCGTCCCGTCGATCTCGATGCCGTTCGTGCTCCCGAGGTCCTTTACCTCGTACACGGGGGCGCGAGCATCCGAGCCGCTGCGCTGCCTGAGCTCCACATGTTTGCGCGAGACGCTCGGATCATCGAGGAGGATGTCGGCGGCTCCGCGATCACGGCCGAGCACCGCGCCGTCGCCCAGGATGTAACGTCGCTTCTCGGCGTGGGAGCTGCCTACGAGCAGCGTCGGGACGAGGATGCGTGTCGTGAGCTCGACCTGAGGGTTCTTGGAGACGCCTTTGCGGGGGGCCGTCGCGACGCCAGCGTTCGCCTTGGCCGCAGGAGCCGCCGCGGGCAAGCGGAGCCGAGGCGCGTCAGCCAACACGCTGGCGCGCTGTTCGGCGGTGATCTCGGCCGGCGCCTGCTTGACGAAGTCTTCCAGGAACGAGCGGAGCGCGTTCCCTACGGCCTGCATGCTGTCGAAGCGCTCCGCGGGATCCTTCGCGAGCATGTGCTCCAGCACGCCCCAGAGGCGGGGCGGGCAGATGAGCTCGGGAAGCGCCTCCACCGGGACGAGGACATGCCAGCCCATCTCGGTGAACGCATCGGCGTCCGGGTTGTTCCGAATCGCCTGCGCGTGGGCATGCTCGCCGAGCAGCATCTCGTACAGCATGTGCCCGAGCGAGTAGATGTCGCTCTTGGCCGTGACGCGCTGCTTCGAGATGTGCTCGGGGCTCATGTAGCGCACCGTACCCATGACGCGCTTCTCGTCGGTCGTGTTCGCGCTGTAGGGCGTCTTCGCGCAGCCCAGGTCGAGCAGGACCACCCGGAACGAGCCGCCCGGGATCACCTCCAGGTACACGTTCTCGGGCTTCAGGTCGCGATGGACGATCGAGACGAGGTGGAGCGAGTGCATCACGTCCGCGATGAGGATCGCGATCGAGACGGCCTTGGTGATCGTGAGACCGCCGAGGTGATTGACCAGCTCACGGAGCGTCTTGCCCTTGAGCAGCTCCATCACGATGTACGGACCCACGCGCGGATCTCGACCGGCGGTGAAGATCTGCACGACGCCGCGCTCCCCGCGGAGCTGTGCGAGCGCTCGCGCCTCGACCTCCAGTCGTTGCGCCACATCCAGGCGGGACGCGAACCGTTTCGAGAGCACCTTCACGACCACTTCGGCGCCGAGTACGTCGTTCTCGGCGAGGAAGATCTCGCAGATGCCACCGCGAGCGAGCAGCCCTTTGACCCTGACGTCTCCGATCCGCTCATCGGGAAGGAGCATGGGGACATCGTCCGCGTAGTTGATCGTGCGGCGCGGATCGAACGCGTCGTTCGCTGCAGGGCTCGCGGCCACAGGCGTGGCCACCTTCGCTCGTTCGGGAACGTCGCTGGAAGCAACGAGCGGCGCCACGACCTCGGCGGAGAACGCAGGCGCGGGCTCGGCCGGTGTATCGCGAGCCGTGTCCGGGTCTTCGACTCCCCGGTCCAGCTCGGGCACACCCAATCCAGGTACGGGCATCCCTGGAATCACGAGCTTCAGCGTCCCCCTCGGACCCTTCACGTTCGACCTCTCCACCACGCGCTGTGAGCGAGCGCGCCGTGAGCCTACCAGGGTGCATGCGACCGCGGCCATCGTTCACCCTCGAATTCGGAGCGCCAGCAGAGACAGGATCGCCAGCAAGACGCCCGCGCCGATCGCGAGAAGCGCGGTCGAGAGCTGCAGGCGTCGAGGCAGAGGAACGGGAGACTGCGGCGGCGTCGCCTTGGCTTCTCCTGCAGTCGGTGATGACAGTGCTGCTGTGAGCGCGGGAGCTTCGTTCGGCGCGGTATCGTGCTCGTCGGGCTTCGAGATAATGGCGTCCGGGAGGATCCTGGTGCCATGCGCGGAGTCCTGATCGAAGCCAGGGGGGATGTCGGCGAGCGGATCGGTGATGCGAACCGTTCCGCCCTTCTTCGGGCTCGCCACATGGGATCCGGTCTCGCTCGCCTCTGCGGGGCGCTGGTCGAGAAGCTGTTCGACGGCCTCGCGCATCGCCTGCGCGCTCTCGAAGCGCTCCTCTGGCCTCTTGGCGAGCGCCTTCAAGACCAGCGCCTCGAAGCCCGCGGACAGGTCCTGGGGCGCCACCCGGGAGGGCGGGACGGGCGGCTTCAGGGCGTGCGCCTTGAGCAGCTCGACACCGTTGGGCTCGATGAAGACCGGCTGGCCGGTCACGAGCCGATAGAGCGTGCACCCGAGCGAGTACAGATCCGCGCGCAGGTCGACCTTCTTGCCGAGCGCCTGCTCCGGCGCGAGAAAGGACGGCGTTCCCACGAGCATGCCCTCGGCCGTCGACTTCTGCTGACCGAGTGCCTGGCGATCGGTTCGATGCGTGATCTTCGCCACCCCGAAGTCGAGGACCTTCACCGTCGGTCGGGCCGGCGTGCTCACGTAGAAGAGGTTGTCCGGCTTGATGTCGCGATGCACGATGCCTGCCGCGTGGACAGGCTCCAGCCCGAGCAGAGTCTGTCGCGCGACCTCCAGCGCCTCCCGCTCGAGCATGAAGCCATGCTCGTCGAGCCAGGCCTTGAGCGATTGGCCCTCCAGCAGCTCCGTGACGAGGTAGGGCCGGCCTCCCGCGGTCGTGCCGAGGTCGAGGACTTGCACGAGGTGTGGGTGCCGCAGGCGCGTCAGCAGGCGCGCTTCAGTCCTGAGCCGGGCCGCCAGCTCCTCGTTCTGCGCGAGCTCGGCCTTGAGGAGCTTCATGACTCGCTCCTCCCCCAGCGCCAGATGCTCGACCACGACCACTTCCCCCATCCCGCCGGTCGCGAGGCGCCGGACGAAGCGGTAGGCGCTTCCCGCAAGCTCCCGGGCGATCGGGTCGTTGGCTCGTTCCTCGCTCATGGCTGCTTGTATGGTCGCGTCCAGATCGGAGCCGGTGACAAACTTTCTTCGTCTCGGTCCCCCGGGCTCACGGCAGGCGCCGGTGCTCCCTGGCTGATCCGCGCCACCTCCCCCCTCGTCATCGGCCCGCGCATCAAGCTGATCGCCCAGCGCGGCTGCACCTCGACCGGCCTCCCCGCGCGCCGCGCATCGCGCACCAGGAACCGCCGCGGCGGCAGGTGCCTCAGCGCGGCGTCGTAGTCGAAGTCGTCGCCGCCGCCCTGCCGCATCCCTTCGACGACGCGAGCGCGATCGGCGTCGGTCTGCAACCGGCCGACGCACCAGACGCCGGCGTTGCTGAGCGCGCGGTAGTCGAGGTCCATGGGGTTCTGCGTCGCCAACACGACGCCGACGCCGAAGGCGCGCGCTTGTTTCATGAGGGCGACCAAAGGCCGCTTCGTCGGTGGTGAGGCGGGGTGGGGCGGGAGGAAGCCGTAGACCTCGTCGAAGACGACGAGGGCGCGGAGGGACTGGGAGCCGGGGAGGCCGCGGACCCAGGAGAGGACCTCTTCGAGGACGACGCCGAGGACGAGGGCGCGTTCGTCGTCGTCGAGGTGGGCGACGCTGAGGATGGTGGCGGGCGTCTTGCCGTCTTTGGGGGTGAGCCACTCGGCGACGTCGAGCGAAGCGCCCTGGCGCCAGCTGGCGAAGGTGGGCGAGGCGAGGAGGGAGTTGAGGCTGGCGGCGAGATCGCGCCGGGCCTTCTTGGTGAGGAAGCGATCGATGGGGAGCGCGCCGATGCGATCGAGCGGCGGCGCTTCGAGATCGGCGAGGAGCGAGGCGATGTCGGCGGGCTGGCCGGCGAGGAGGCGCCGCTCGGCGAAGACGGCGAGGAGCACATGCTCGCGGCTCCTCGCAGGATCGGCGTCGCGGCCGACGAGGCGGAGCACGAGCGAAATGGCGGCGCTCAGCGTGGCGCGCGCGCACTCGGGATCGGTGTCCCAATGGGGCGAGCGCCGCTCGAGCGAGGACAGGACGTGGAGCAGCTCACCCGAGCTCGCGCCGGGCGTGATGATTCGCACGGCGCGCCGCTCGTGGAAGCGCTGCACGCCGACGGGGGTGATGCCCCAGATCGCGAGCGCCGCGCGCCGCTCGTCCACCTTCTGCTGGGCAATCGCGAGGCGCTGCTCCTCGGTGGCGCCGCGCGGCGCTTCGATCCACGGGAGCATCTCCTCGGCCGTAAATGACGGCAACGTCAGCGCCAGGTTCGGGAGATCACCTTTGATGTCGATGAGGAGGACCGGAATGTCGCTGCGCAGGGCCTCCTCGACCAATACGGTGACGAGGCCGGTCTTTCCGCTCCCGGTCATCCCGACGACCACCCCGTGCGTGACGAGGTGGTCGGCAGGAATCTCGAAAGGCCTCTCTTGGTCGCCCTGGCGCTCCGCGCCCAAGTACAAGAGGCTCATGGCTCACTGCTCGAAGGACTTGGAGGGCGCCATCGGGCTGGAAGGCAGGTTCGGGGCCGGACCGTTGGTCGGGGCCGGAGCCGGAGGAGCGGGCGGTGCACCGTCCACCTGCTCACCCACGGCCTCCTCGCCCTCGGCTTCCTTGCGCTTGCGCGACCGCTTGTCGAAGAGCGTCGGCACGATGAGCTCGGCGTCGCCCTCGTAGAAGCGGACGAACGCGATGCCACGCTCGAGCTCGCGGTACGCCGCGAGCGCCAGCGACCACGCGGCTTGCCGCATGAGCGCCGTGCCCTCGCTCCTGGCGCGGAGCTTGTCGTTCTCGGCGACCGCGGCGAGCAGCTTGTCCGCGGCGACGAGCGCCTCGTTCACGTGCTCGATGCGACCACCCAGCTCGGGCGCGACGCGATCCCACGCGGCGAGGAACGCCGTGGCGATCGCGCGCACGTCCTCCCCGATCGCGAGGTAGCTCGTCGTGCCTTCGAGCTTCACCGCCGCGGGGTTGATGATGCCGCGCAGCTGGAGCAGCTCGAGCTCGGCCACCAGAACGCGCCGGTGCGCGAGCACCTCCTTCGACTGCTCGTCGAGCGGGATCGCGCGGTTCAAGGTCCACGCGTGGAGCGCGTTTGCGTAGACGACCGCGAGCGCGAGCTCCTCCATCTTCGAGGCCGCGTCGATGCCGTATTTCTCCAACGAGGCGCGGTGAGGCGCCACGTTGGTAGCGACCGTCAACATGACCTTCGCCGCGTAGCCGAGGTCGACATTGACCGGCGCGAGCGTCCCCTCCGCTGCCTTCGCGATCTCGTCCTTCCACTTCTCGTACGCCACTGCGCTGGCGGCCGACGACGTGAAGGTCTCCTTCGATTTCGATTCCGTATCCATATGGTTCTCGCTTTCGACAAACCCCTCCCGCGGCGGTCGCACCGTTGCGCCCGCCCCGTCAGGGACCCCGAGCGGTCTCACCGCCGCCGCCTCCGCGGCCGGCGCTTCGAGCGCTCACACCGGGTTGAGTCGCAGCCCGCTCGAGCCCGGTGACACCAGAACCGAAAAAAAGATCGCAGCCCCCGCGAAATCTCGCGGAGAAATGCGGTGTTACCGCTTCGCATCGCCGAGCGAGGCCGATCAGGCCCGGTCGCACCGCCCCCGTGGCGCCCGTTTCAGCGCCCACCGAGCGGTGTGACCGCCCCTCGCGCCCTCCGCGCGGCGAAAATCAGCCGGTCGCACCGCCTCACGGAGCCTCTCAAGGGTGGGTGACGACGGGTGGACCGCCCTCGTGTCGCCGAATCCGGCACCATCGGGCCGGTGTGACCGCCTCCTTGGCGCCCCTCGCGGCGCGTGTTGAGCGGTATCACCGGCCAGTTCGCGCCGGCGCGGGCGACAACGGGGCGGTCGCACCGCCTCGAGTCGCTTGGCGCGGCGACAAAGGGGCGGTCGAGGGGTCGGGGGGAAGCTTGGTTGGGCGCGCGGGGGCGGTCGCACCGCCTCGCGTTGCCTCGGGTGGCGCCCCCCCCGTCGGGTGGATCAGAGGTAGGGCCGCTGCTGAAGCCCACAACGGACGCGTCGCGACCGAGGGAAGGTCAGCCCCCCGTGACCCCAATATCTCGCAATGCCTCCATGGAACGCTTGTTCTGCCATGACGAGCGAGAGACACTGCCTGGCTGAAGGACATGAGGGGGATTGCACTTGCCGTAGCGTGTTGGGCTTGGGGGGCGGCTGCTTTGGGGCTTGGGGGGTGCGACGACACTGGCGACCCGTGTCTCGGCACAGGCACGCTGCCTTCCGACAGCCTTGAGGAATTCAGTGGCAAGTGCCTTTGAGGCCATCGGCCTTCCTGTGCCCGCGTTCAACTGCGACGAGGGGACGCTCGTCCCAGCGACCAACCTCACCGGAGTGGGCACCCCCGATGAAACGTGCGATGCCCCCAACGTGCTCAATCACGAGTGCGATCCCGGAAGCAAGTTCCAGGTACTCGCGCAGACGGAAGAAGCGATCGTCGTGGCGCACTGCCGCAAGCGCGGCCTGCCAGACGGCTTCTATGAAGACATTGCTGTCATCCAGTACAACCAGGTAAACGGCGCCACTTGCTTCTACCAAGCGCTCGGAAACCTACCCGCCGAGGTGTCAGCACCGAGCGACGTTGTGAGCGGGGGTCCGCTCCCTGCCGGGTGCAGCGTCACGCCGTACGGAGCGGGAGACACGTGCGATCCGCCTCTTGGGGCCCAGGCGGTGTCAGCGCCATCCGATTCGCCGGAACCGTTGGACCCTGTGACCCCGGTCGGTCTGAACCCGTGAGCAATTCGATGAGCCTCCACCTCGCGATCAGGTTCCGCTCGGTTGCACCGCTCCTCTTGGCCTCGCTCTGCGCGTGCGATTCGACCGTTGAGCAGCCCCAACACCCGAAGTACGGCAGCGAGTGCGTCGCAGCCTGCGAGTTGAAGCATCCTGACGGGCTGAAGAAGTACAATACCGTGCTGGTCACCTGCGCGTGTAAGCGGTGCAGCGACGGCTGTAAGCAGAGCGTCTGCTACGATAAACGCACCCCAAGTGACGAGTGCGTTCCGTGCGTCCAAGAAGCCTTGGAGGGCGCGGACTGTAACGAACATGCGGGGCTCTTCCGGTCCGGCTGCTTGGATTACGAGGAGTGTTCGGACTTCGTCGGGTGCGTCACGGCGTGCGCCCCGACTCCAGCCGAATAGAAGTCCATGATGCGCGGTGCCTGGCTGTGCGCGCCCATTCTGTCGGCTTGCGGAAGCGATGTCATCGTGGACGGCGGCGGCGGACAGGGCGGATCAGGCGACAGCACGAGCGTCCAGAGTGGGGCTGGAAGCTGGACCGGCCCGACAAGCGCAAGCTCTAGCAGCACAGGCGGCATGCCGTGCGATGGTTGCCAGAGCCCGATGCTCTGCTGTGACGGGACGTGCGTCGATCCTGCGGAGGACCCGAACAACTGCGGAGCGTGCGGACACGGTTGCCAAGGAGCTGCGTGCGTCACCGCCATGTGCAGCCCGATCATGGTTGCCCCGGGGATCGACAAGCCCGAATGGATCACCGTCGATTCGACGTATGTCTATTGGGTGGCCTTTCAGGCGGGATCCATCTGGAAGGTACCACGCTGACCGCTCCAGTGTGCGCCCGCGTCCGCGCGGGCAGCTCGAGCGCCTTCTTCGCGGCAGTACGCGGCGCTCTTCGGCTACACCTTGGCGGAGGCGATCATCTTCGTCCCGCTGCTCTACATCGCGGACGCGTACGCGCCCGGCGCGATCCAGAGCGCGGCGCTCATCACGATCCTCGGCTTCGCCGGGCTCACGGGCATCGTCTTCTGGACCCGGAAGGACTTCTCGTTCCTCGGCGCGGTCTTGCGGTGGGTCGGCTTCGGCGTCCTCGCCCTCATCCTCGCGAGCGTCATCTTCGGCTTCACGCTCGGCACGCTCTTCAGCGTCGGCGTGGTCGTCTTCGCCGGCGCGGCGATCCTCTACAGCACCTCCAACGTGCTCCACCACTACCCGGAGGACCGGTACGTCGGCGCCGCGCTCGAGCTCTTCGCCGGTGTCGCGCTGCTGTTCTGCTACGTGCTCCGGATCTTCATTGCTTCGAGGGACTAGTCCTGCCCCCTATGGCGGGTGCTCGCGCGCCTGACGGCGCGCTGCGCGCCCGCCCGTTTCCCCCAAGCCTGTGCTCGTCCCGCGCTCCGCGCGGGACCGGGCGGGCTCCGCCCGCCCTCTGCGCGCAGGCGGGGGAAACCGCCGCGACGCGATCCCACGCGGCGAGGTACGCCGTGGCGATCGCGCGCACGTCCTCTCCGATCGCGAGGTAGCTGGTCAGAGCCGCGTGGCAGTGACCGGGGCGGTGACCGTGATCCCGCACTCACCCCAGCACTCGAGCTCGACGGTCCCGGTCGCGGGCTCCGTCGACATCGTAAGCTCCAGTCTCCGGTCGATCGTCGTGCAGAACGACTGGCCATCCAATTCCTCGCACGACTCCGCGAGGGTCCAGCCCGCGCGGACCGCACAAGAGCCGGGCTCGACCCAGCCGAGCTCGGCAGACACGTAGAGTCGCCCATCGTCGCGCACCTCGAAGGTCACCTCGAAAGGGGCTCCGTGCTCATCGACCAGCGAGCCGCCGTCCTCGGGTAAGAAGGGGCCACTCGGCTCGACCAGGTAGACACCCGGGATCGTGCACGAGGGATCGGCGACGAACGCCCCGCACGAGATTGCAGTGAAAATCTCCCAGCGGCCGCCGGTGCACGAGGTGACGCGAGGCAAACCCTCGGCGCAGAGGCCCTGACCGATCAGCTCTTCGCACGCGGCCCCCTCGACGTCGCATGGCGCACCCGCGAGAGCGCCGTCACAGCTCGGCGCCGCGCCGCCGGTGCCCGTCACGGTCGAGCCGTTGCCTCCCTCGCCGCTCGACGCGGTGGCTCCGCCATCACCGCTCGAGCTGCTCGCCGCAGCCCCAGCCGGACCGGACGACTCGCCGTCCTCGTGACAGGCAGCGATAGCGCCGACCGCGAGCGAGATACGCGCGACGCGGACGACGAGACCCTCCGTTCTGAGGAGCCGGCTGAGCATGGGCCAGCCTGCAGGCAAGCATTGTACCGGGCGTACCGACACTCGACGACGTGGCCGCTCGCGACGATCTACGCCATTCCTGGCGCGCCCCGCGTTCGCGGCTGCAGCAAGCGTGCCGGCCTGTGCCGCCGAACTCGGGTCCGGTCGATTGGCGTCGGGCGCAAGCGCTGCCATCGGCGTCGGTCTCGGATCTCGGCATCGGCCGCGCCCCATCTCCGGCCGGACGGGAGGGGCAAGTCGAACCTCGAGATGGACAGGTCCCCTGACGGCATCCGTATGCGCCGCTCGCAGGTCAGCGCTACGCGGTCGAGAGCGCGAGGCGGAGCTGACCGGTCGGAGCAGCTCGGGGCGGCGGAGGCCTCGGACCGAGCCCATGCTTGGCGAGGAGCTTGGCGATGGCCTCGGGCGTCGTCGCCGCCTCGAGCAACCGGGTCGTGCCGCCGCAGCGGACGCAGGTGACGACGTCGAGCTGGAACCGGACTGTACGGAGTCCAGCGAGCTGGACGGAGTACAGGGAGGTCCGACGGAGCGAAGCGCAGTTGAAGATGTGGCGGAGCAGCCACGCCCACGGCTTCTTCCGCGGCTCCGGAGCCAGGACGGTCCTGTCATGCTCGAAGAGGGCCAGCTGCTTCGGTCCCTTGTCATCCACCTTCGGCACGACCTCGGACCGGAGCTTCGCATGCGAGCTGAGCACGTCGTGGTAACGGATCATGTGGAACCTCGGCGGCGGGATGAGCGCGGCGATGCGCGCGCAGAGGTCGAGCGGCTCGAGGACAAGGGCTACCGTGGCGTTCTCGAACTGCTGGCGAAGGTAGGCGATGGCGTCCGCCCCCTTCACCGTCACGCCCGTGTTCGTGCGGATGCCGTTCGTGACCTGGGTCATGATCGCCTGCACGCTCCCGAGCGCGTGCGCGCCGAACGTGTCGATAAGGAAGGCCGAGCGCTTCGCGTCGGTCATCTTCGAGAGTGCCGGGCTCAGCTCTCCAAGGACGTCGAGGAAGTTTCGGAAGTGGGCGCCGCTGTCGGTGACCGAGACGCCAACGCCCCTCAACGCCCGCTGGACCTTGGGGTCGGCCATCCGCTCCATCGCGACAGCGACGCCGGTCGACGCACGCTCTACGCCCGGGATGATGTTCTTCACGAGGCCGAGCGCGATGAGCGTTTCGGACATCGACTGGTGCAGGGCCTGCGCGCCGCGCGATGCGTTACCGAGCGCCATCGGCAGCTCGGAGGCGTTGAGGGCGAAGACGTTCACGGCTTGGAGCATCCGGTCCACCGCGATCGCAGCGTCGTCGGCGGAGAACCTGAACGCTTTGAGCGCCTGTGACGCGACCCCCGCCGCCTGCGCCGGCGACAGTTCGCCGAGCGAGCCGCCGACGAGATCGAGCACCGGGATCAGGAGCTTCATCGACTCCTGCGCGTTGAAGCCGGCCTGCGCGAGCTCCTTCAGGCCGACTGTCGCCTCCGTCGGTGAGAACTGCGTTGCGATGCGCATCGAGAGCTCCTCGACGAAGCGACGGCGCTCGCGGTCCTCGACGCCCTCCACCTCGACGACGCGGAAGGCCAGCATAGCCGAGCGCATCCGCTCACCCGCGTTCTTGCGGAGCGCGGGCAGCTTGCCCTCGTCGGCGCCGGTGAAGAGCCGGAACCATACGCGCTTCCCCGCGTCGGGGAGCACGGTCTCGAATCGGTTTCCGCCGACGAAGGCCGCGCGGCTCTCCTCGGAGAGCGCGCGCACGGGGAGTTTCTGGAGATCGAACTCCCGGTCGATGCGCGCCCGGCAACCGTCCTCGCGGCACGTCACGGCGAACCCGTACTCGGCGCCATAGGTGAGGGCGCGGATCTCGAGGAGCGCGAAGAAGCGGTCGCCCTGCAGGACCTTGTCCCAGTCGACCTTGCCGCTCTCGAAGTCGTACGGGCCGGCGTCGTGCGTCTCCTCCCAGCATGCGCGGAGCAACTCGTCGACGATGCTGCCAGCTTTCTGGAGCTTGCGGTCGGCGAGCACGCGCTCCTCGCGGACCTTGAGACCGCGGATCGAGCCGGTCAGGCCCGATGGGCAGTGGATGATGTTCGGCATCGCGGACGTCGCCTCCTCGGAGCGCGAAGGACTCCGTGGACGCAAAGCTGTGGGTGCCCGGCGATGGGACGCTTCTGGCAGCCCGACGCGCACTTGAGCTGATAACCTGGCCGCTTCGAACGGAGAGCAGTCCATGAGCGACATGTCGAGCGTAGTGGGCCCCGTCATCTTTCAGGGCGGCCAGGCCGTTGAGTACGCCGTCGAGGTGCTCAAGAACGGGGGCCTCGGAACCCGCCACCTACCCACCGGCAAGATGGTCCCGCACGTCCTCTCCAAGGTCCCAGCCGACGCGCTCAGCCAGGGTGTGCCCGTGGCAGGGGCTCCCGGCTCGCTCGTGCAGTTCGCCGGGGCGGGGGCGCAGGCCCTCCAGGTCGGGCTGTCGGTCGCGAATCTCGGCGTCGGGTTGCTCAACCTAGGCGTAAGTGCGTGGACCGCGTGGAAGGTTCACACGATGGACAAGAAGCTCGACGTGCTCACGGATGGCGTGGCGCGCGTTGATGAAAAGGTCGACCGCGTTACGCACCTTTTGGGCGCGTCGGTGCTGCACCTCGACGGTCTCATCCGCGAGAACTCGCTGATGTTGGGCTTCATCATCGAGCACCAGGGTCACCTCGGACAAGGGCTCGCGCTCCTGCGGCAAGAGCTCGCTCAGGGCTTTCGATCAGTACATGAGGCACTCTCCTCTGCTGAGGCGCGGCGCGAGGCGCAAGAGCTCGAGCAGCAGATGCGCGCGCTCTTCCGCTATTACGAGCTCTGTTCGCGCGAGATGCAGGCCGGTCGGCAGCCGCCGGCATCAGACCTTCGGCGAATCATCGATGTGGCGACCAAGCTGATCGCGTGGCTCGACACTCGGCTTGGCGCTATGCAGGTCGGGCGGCCCGAGCGACTCCCGCTCTTGGTTGCCCGAGCGTTCGCGTTGCGCCTCGAGGTCGAGGCGCGTGATCAGCTCGACGAAGCGCCGGCGAGCCGCGATGGCGAGTTCGACCAGCTGCGTGCTGTCATCCGGGAGGAGCTGGGCGTGCTCACCGAAGGCGCGGCTCTGTTCACACTGGCGGAGGGGCGCCGTGTGCTCGTCGAGCAGTACGTCTACCTCCACCGAGCGCTGAGGGGCAGCGCGACGATGGTCGAGCTCGGCGATGGGCGAGTCCTGCCTTTCTTCCCCCAGGGCGTCTTGACGTGGGATGACGGCCTCGAACGCGTCCGCGAGGTCGTCGCGCAGCACGCGGGTCCGCCCGCGCCGGCGCGCATCGAGCTCAGGACGCTGGAGGACCACAATGCGTGGCAGCGGCTGGCGGGTCTCCCTCGCGGGGGCTCCGACGACGAGATCGAACGCGCTGAGCTTGCCAGTGTCCTTGGCCTTCCTCAGGACGACGCTGTTTCGGAAGACGGAATGCGTGAGCTGCTTCGCCTGGGCCCGGGGGCGGCGGCTGACGCACGCGCGCGAATCAAGAACGAGGTCGATTAATGGCGACTTCACCGCAGGAGCCGGTCGAGCTCGTCCTCGCACGCGTCGCGAGTCGCTGGCGCGCGGTAACCGACGAGATCGTGCGGGTTGCTGCTGGCCTTCGAGAGACGGTTGGCAGTAAGGCGTGCCGAGCGCTCGTGCCGGGCCTCGAGGACAACATCGAGGAGCTGCGCGGAGCCGTGTCGCGGTTCGAGGCCGCCGCGAAGCGTCCCGAGGTCGTCATCGCGACGACCGGAACGACGAGTTCCGGAAAAAGCACGCTCGCCAACCTCCTGATCGGCGAGACACTACTGCCGAAGGCCGTTCAGGAGATGAGCGCCGGCGTCGTCGCCGTCCATCACGACGCCGTGGGTCGCAAGTTGGTTGTGGAGCAGACGCGCGGTGCCACCTGGCCGACCGGCTCGTGGGAAGAGATCGCGCCCGAAGAAGTGAAGTCGCGACTCGAGTCGACGATGCAGGCCTATCGTGACCTTCTCGGTGACGACGTCGACGGTGCGCGGGCGCAGGTCGAGCCTCCTCGGTTCCAGATTTCCTGGCCAACGCGGATGGGGCGCCGTCCGGCCGACTTCGGTCTTCCCGCGGGGGCCCGGCTCACGATAGTCGACCTGCCGGGGCTCAAGTACGTGGATGACGATCTGAACGGCGGCGTGGTTCGCGAGCAGGCCCGCAAAGCGCTGTGCATCGTCGCGTACAACTCGTTCGAGACCGACCCACGCAAGCAAGACGCGCTGCTGCGTCAAGTCGTCGATCAGGTGAAGGCGCTGAGCGGCTCGCCCGCACGAATGCTGTTCGTGCTGAACCGCATCGATGCATACCGCACGGACCGAGACCCTTCTGCGAGCGAGCGTGCTTTTGGCGACCGGGTGACTCGACAGATCCGAGGGGGCATCTGCGAGGCTCTTGCGGAGTACGCGGCGGAGGCCAGGGCGATCGAGCCGATCCCGCTGTCAAGCGAACCTGCCCTTTATGCCGTGCTGGCCGACGAGGCGGGCTCCGCGAACGACCACGTGCTCCTTCGCAAGATCGCGAAGGAGTACGCGGTGCTCTTCCCCGACCACGAGATGGACGGCCTTCCGCGTTCGCCCGCGGAGTGGACGGAGACGCAGCGCCGCTGGTTCATCACGGAGACACGGCATCAGTCGCGCCTCGACACCTTCGAGAAGCGCCTCGGTTTGCACATCGCGACGCATCTCCCGGAGATCCTGCTTCCTGATCTGGTTGACGCCACGTTTCGGCCCGCACGCAAGGCGCTCGAGGGTCTCGATGCGCTCGTCAGTGCATACAGCCTCCGGGAGCGAAAACAGGCGGAGGACGCCAAGACCCGCCTGGAGGCGCTACATCAGCGGCTCCGAGCGCTGCAGAGGGAGGCTCTGATACCTCTAAACCCTCTCCGAGAGGTCGCAGGAGGCGACGGCGACCTCGTGGAAAACCTCCTCGTCGCCGTTCCAAAGGTTGAGGCAGCACTCGGCCTGGCCGGCCCGAGCGGAAGCCCCGGTCGACTGTCCGCCTTGCAGTCGGCTCTGCCCGACGCAGTCCAACTGCCCCTCCAGCGGCTCAATGACTACGTCTTCCGCCTCATGAAGGGCGAGGACCTGGAGGACGTCATCATCCAATCTGCTGGGTCCGCCGCGAAGCTGCATGCGGCGCTAGAGGAACTGAGATCGAGCCCATACGGTCGGGCATGGAAACAGGGAGGTAGCTTCGAGGCCGCAGAAGCCGACCGTGTGAGCCGTGCACTGACCGGCTTCGCGAAGGAGCTGTCGTCGATGGCGACCAACCTGGTCACGCGCGAGTCGGGCGTCCAAGCGGAACGCATGAGGATGGCGCTCGGCGCCTGCGGCGAGTCCATAATCAATCGCATCGAGCACGAGGCCTTGGCCGAGTTCGAGAAGGTCGAGTTTCAAGGGCTGCGCGGCGTCTTTCGAGGCACGTTCGACCTTCAGCCCCCGCGCCTCCCGCGCGTGCGGTTTGCGGCGGACGTCAAGCACTGGACGCGAACAGAACAGCGAGTCGAGCAGGAGGCCTACTGGGTCGAGAAGCGGGTGTGGTGGAAGCTGTGGCTCGGCAAGAGCCGAGTGAAGGAGACGCGCTCCGTCATCCACACGACCACCAAGGAGGGGATCACCGTCGGCAAGCTCGGCGACCTTCTCGAAGGGTTTGTGTCGTCGGCTGGGGTCACCGAGCTGGAGGAGTTCTTCGCCGCATGGCTCGGGGAGAGCATCTGCGAGTTCGACAAGACTCTCGCGCGTCGCCTCAAAGACGGCGTGAAGACGTATCGATTGGCGCTCGAACAGCGCATGGAGGAGATCGAGCGCGGCGCACAGACACGCATCGAAAGCGTCGAGCAGCATCGCGCTGAGGTGGGGGGCACGCTCCGCACCGTGGAGCTTTGCCGTCATTGGCGAGGCATCGCTGATGCTTGACCATCCGCTCGGCGCGGTACTGAGGAACGAGACGTACGAGTTCCTCGGGCAGAAGCATCGGGCTCTGCTTGACGCGGCCCGACGCGAAGTTCCCCGTGCCCGCGGTGCTGCTCTCGCGACTGCTGTGCTCGGCCTGCTGCAGCCGGACATTGCCCGTGATGCACAACGTGAGGGCGATGCGTTCTTCGACCGATGGCTGGACCATCACGGCGGCGAACGGCCCAGAATCCGAACACGCGAGAAGCTGAGCGCATTCATCTCGAGCGAGGACGAGACCATGGAGACCGAAGATGTAAGGTGGGTCGGCCTCGCGGTGCTGGTCGCGGTGGCTAGTGGCGCCTTGGTTTGGCTTCTCGCACTCAAGCGGAGCGAAACGGCAAGCGCGGTCCCACTGGGTGCGCGGCCTGCGCCTGCCCCAGCCCCAAGACCAAAGCCGGTTCGCTTCGCCGTTGCCGCGTTCTCCGGGAAGGTGCGCGACGCCGGAACGACGGCGACGAACGCCGGCGATCTTCTCACGCAGGCAACGTTCTGGTGGGTGGGCAGTTCCGACAGCTGGGATGGGCTCGCTGGGTCTGCGGGTCTGTCGGCGATCGAGAAGCTTCCTCAGACGGACGACGCCCTTCTCGTCGTTGTGTACGAGGCGCCCCAGACGAGTAGCGGAACACCATCGTCTCGTCCCGAGGGAGCCACCCGACTGCGCGAGGCATCTCGGGATCGTGAACTGCGCGTCGTTGGAGTGTTCGCCGTCAGCGATCCGTCGCAGCTGAGCGCTGTCGGATTCCGGCGCTAGGCGTCGGCCCGCGTTCAGTGCTCGCCATCTAGCTCAGATTCCGCCGCCCTGGCCCGTTTCCTCACTGCACCAGCTCGAAGAAGTCGTAGGGCCAGCGTGACCTGCTCGATCACGTTCTCGTCGCTCTCGTTGTCCTACTCGCCGGCGACGAACTTCGTCGGCCACGCGCGCGATAGTGAGCACCGCCGCAGCGTCGTCCCATCACGGTCCTGCTACACGACGTCGAGGTTCCGCTTGTAGTACGGGTCGACGAGCCCGAGGCCGCTCGACGTGATGGCGACGTCCTGCAGCCAGTCGAAGAGGTCGCGGTCCTGCGTCGCCCCGCGCTCGAGCGTGACGTCGGCGAACGTGAGCCGGCCGGGGCTCTTGTTCGGGATGAGCGAGCCGCCCTCGAAGTACTCGACCTTCGCCACCTCGACTGAGAGCTCGCTGCACTTCTGGAAGGCGTCTAGGGAATTTGAACCGTGATCTGGGCGGGAGGGGCCGGCTGGACGGGGGGAGTCGGGGTCCACGAACGTGCTCGGAGGCGGGACAAGAGGGGCGTGGTGCACATCGCGGGCGGGCGGTGGCACATGTGCGCCGCGCTCGGGTCGGGCGGCGTCGCGTGCTGGGGCACCAACCAGTCGGGCCAGCTCGGCGACGGCACGACCGAGAGCCGCGCCGCGCCGGTGTTGGTGCTCGGCTTGCCGTGATGTTCATCGACGATGTCGGCGGGCGCGTAGGAAACTGAACCGCGCGTGAGGAAATTGAACCGCTATTCGGTGGTGCGCGAGGCTGAGCTCAAGCCGTCACGCGATTCTCGCGACCACTCGCTCGGCGGACGACGAGCACGTGGAGTCCCCCCCTGCCAGTTTGACCACATCGGTCGTTGGCCTCGACGAAGCTCCCGAGCGAGTCGCGCGCGCGAGGCAGCGGTAGCGCTCAGCTCGGCCGCCGCACCGGCATCTTCACCACCTCAAATCCGCGACAACACCGCGCGCTTCACGGCCGCCGCTGCGCTGGGCCGGGCCGTGGCCGAGACGCGCTGCCGCGCAGACGAAGGCGTGTCCAGCGCGGGGACGGCGGTCCAGAAATCGAGCCGGGCGCGCTGGCCGAAGGCGCCGCAGCCGAACACCCACGGCATCGACGCGCGGTGGCCGACAGTGACCGAGTCGACGTCGGACAGCGCCGCAATGGCGGCGATCTCGCGCTCGACCTCGGCGCGCTCTCGCCACATGGGGTGCACGACCAGCGAGACGCGGCGTGCGCCGAGCTCGGCGACACGAGCCTTGGACGAGCGCAGGGTCGCCTCCGCTCCCTCCTCGTCGACGGGCTCCACCCGCAATCGATCTCCGGCGCCGGCTCTCTCGAGCGCGGCCCCCACTGCGTCGAGCACCATTCGGCGCTGCTCCCAGCCGCTCGCGACGAGCAGGTGGACGACGCTGGTGCCGGGCGCGGGCGCGATAGCCTCGAGCGCGAGGTGGCGGACGAGGCGGTCCAGATCGCGCTTGTCCCAGTAATAGGGTGTCACGACGACGACGCTCGGCGAGCGCTCCTGCTCGACGCTGTCCGCCGTCTCGGCCGGCCCCTCGACGAGATCGCCGAGGACGCGCCCGACGGGCTCCGCGTAGCGCGCCGCGCGCGGTCCGAGCACGAGCCTCGGCCGGTTGCCCGAGCGCGCGGCGAGCAGCACGCGCACGATGGCCGAGCTCGGCGCGGCGTCGTCGTCTTCGACGACGGCAGGGGCGTGAGCCGAGCTGCCTTCGGTTCGAACGCGCACCCGCTCGACGAGCCCGCGCAGCGGCGCTCGCCGCCCGGAGAGGCGGGCCGCCCAGCTCGCCGCAGCCACGCCGCCGAGCAAGTGTCCGGCCGCGAGCGCGTCATCGGTGCCTCCGCGCGCGGCGAACAGCTTGGCCATCTCCTCCGCCGCGGCCTCGATGCGAGGCAGGGTCGCGAGGATCTGCTTTTCGTTCGACTCACCGGCGCCGGGCATGGCGGCCGCAGGATAGTACGCTTGGGCTGGTCCCGAGCGCTGACTCGCCGCAAAAAAAGATTAAGCTGCGCGCCATGTCGGCCCCCGGTCTCCGCCCCGTCTACGTCCTCGACGCCGTTCGAACCCCCATCGCCCGCTACGGCGGAGGTCTCGCGGCCGTGCGCCCGGACGATCTCGCGGCCCACGTCGTCACGGCCTTGCTCGGCAGGCAGCAGCCGGTCGCCGCTCGGCTCGATCACGTGGTGTTCGGCGCGACGAACCAGGCGGGCGAGGACAACCGCAACGTCGGCCGCATGGCCTTGCTCCTCGCCGGGGTCGGCTACGAGGTGCCCGGGGTCACGGTGAACCGCCTCTGCGGCTCGGGGCTCGAGGCCGTGGCCGACGCCGCGCGCCGCATCGCGGTCGGCGAGAACGACTGCGTCCTCGCCGGCGGCGTGGAGAGCATGACGCGGGCGCCGTTCACGATGCCGAAGGCAGGCTCCGCCTTCGATCGCACGCCGCCTCCCGTCTACGACACCACGCTCGGGTGGCGCTACCCGAACCCGAAGATGGCCGCGAGGTTCGAGCTCATCTCGATGGGGGAGACGGCGGAGAACGTGGCCGAGAAACACAAGATCTCGCGCGAAGATCAGGACGCGTTTGCGCTCGAGTCCCACCGCCGCGCGGCGGCCGCGTGGGCGCGCGGCGACTTCGCCGCGGAGGTCGTACCCGTCGAGATCACCCAGCCCAAGGGCGACCCGCGGCTCTTCGCGGAAGACGAGTGCGTCCGCAAGGACGCATCGCCCGAGGCGCTCGCCAAGCTGAAGCCGGTCTTTCGCAAGAACGGGTCCGTGACCGCGGGCAACTCGTCACCCATCAACGACGGCGCCTCCGGCCTGTTGCTCGTCAGCGAGGAGGTCGCCAAGGCCTCCGGTCGGGAGCCGCTCGCCCGTGTGGTGATGACCCAGGTCGCCGGGGTCGAGCCGAACTACATGGGCGAGGGCCCCATCCCGGCCGTGCGCAAGCTCCTGTCGCGCGCCGGTCACGGCGTCTCGGACGTCGATCTCTTCGAGCTGAACGAAGCGTTCGCGGCGCAGGCGCTCGCGTGCGTCCGGACGCTCGAGATCGATCCCGCGGTCGTGAACGTACAAGGCGGCGCGATCGCCCTGGGCCACCCGATCGGCTCGAGCGGCGCGCGCATCGCGGCCACGCTCGTCCACGCGATGAAGCGCTCCGGCAAGAAGCGCGGCGTCGCGTCCTTGTGCATCGGCGTCGGCCAGGGTATCGCGGCGCTCTTCGAAAGGCCCTGATCGGTGGACGCATCCCTCCTGTCGCCTCCCGCCATCACGCACCTCCGCCAGCTGGAGGCCGAGAGCATCCACATCATTCGGGAGGTCGCCGCCGAGTTCCAGAACCCGGTGATGCTCTACTCCATCGGCAAGGACAGCGCGTGCATGCTGCACCTGGCGCGCAAGGCGTTCCACCCCGCGCCGCTGCCCTTCCCGCTCCTGCACGTCGACACGACCTGGAAGTTCCGCGACATGTACGCGCACCGCGAGGCCGTCGCGAAGACGGACGGTGTGCGGCTGATCGTCCACGTGAACGAGGAGGGCGTGCGGCAGGGCGTGAACCCGTTCGACTGGCCGAGCCAGAAGTACACGACGATCATGAAGACGCACGGGCTCCTCCAGGCGCTCAAGAAACACGGCTTCGACGCGGCGTTCGGCGGCGCCCGGCGCGACGAGGAGAAGTCGCGCGCGAAGGAGCGCATCTACTCCTTCCGCGACAAGGAGGGCCAGTGGGACCCGAAGAACCAGCGTCCCGAGCTCTGGAACCTCTACAACGGCCGCATCGACGACGGCGAGAGCATCCGCGTGTTCCCGCTGTCGAACTGGACCGAGCTCGACGTGTGGCAATACCTCTGGCTCGAGGGCGTCCCGGTGGTGCCGCTCTACTTCGCGGCGGAGCGGCCGGTCGTCGAGCGCCGAGGCACGTTCATCATGGTCGACGACGAGCGCATGCGCCTCTTGCCAGGCGAGCAGCCGGTGATGCGACGCGTGCGCTTCCGCACCCTCGGCTGCTACCCGCTCTCGGGCGCCATCGAGAGCGCGGCCGTCACCCTGCCGGAGATCATCCGCGAGATGCTCCTGGCCACGAGCAGCGAGCGGCAGGGCCGCCTGATCGATCACGACGAAGAGGGCTCCATGGAGACCAAGAAGCGGGAGGGCTACTTCTGATGAGCACCCCCGACTCGAACACGAGCGTTTCGGCCGCCGTCCTCGAGGACATCGAGGGCTACCTCGCGCGTCACGAGCGCAAGGAGCTCGTCCGGTTCGCGCTCGTCGGCAGCGTCGACGACGGCAAGTCCACCCTCATCGGCAGGCTCCTGCACGACACGCACGGCGTGTACGAGGACCAGCTCGCGGCGGTGAAGAAGGCGAGCCGCGGCCGGGGCGAGGAGGAGATCGACTTCTCCTTGTTCACGGACGGCCTCAAGGCCGAGCGCGAGCAAGGCATCACGATCGACGTCGCCTACCGCTATTTCTCCACCGAGCGGCGGAAGTTCATCATCGCCGACACGCCCGGTCACGAGCAGTACACACGCAACATGGCGACGGGCGCTTCCACGGCCGACATCGCCATCATCTTGCTCGACGCGCGGCTCGGTGTCCTGCCGCAGAGCCGCAGGCACGCCGCGATCGCCTCGCTCCTCGGGATTCGGCAGCTCCTCGTGGCGGTCAACAAGATGGACCTCGTCGACTACGCGGAGGCGAGCTTCCTGTCCCTCCAGGAGGCGTTCCGCCCGTTCCTCGGGCGCCTCGCGTTCGACGGCGTGACGTTCATCCCGGTGAGCGCGAAGCGGGGCGACAACGTCGTCCACCGAAGCGAGCGCACGCCTTGGTACAGCGGCGAGACGATGCTCGGTTGCCTCGATACGCTGCCCGTCCGTCGCGCCAGCGCCGAGGTCGACGCGCCGCTCCGGTTCCCGGTCCAGACCGTGATCCGCCCGCACCTCGACTACCGCGGCTTCGCAGGCTGGGTCGCGCGCGGCGTGGCGCGCGCCGGGGCGGAGGTCATGGTGCTGCCGTCCGGACGCCGCACGAAGATCGCCGGGGTGGATTCGTTCGAGGGCTCGCTCACCCACGCGCCCGCGCCGCTCAGCCCGACGCTCCGGCTGGCGGACGAGGTGGACGCGAGCCGCGGCGAGATGATCGTCGACGTCGACCGCCCCGCGACCGCGGCGACCGACGTGGACGTGACGCTCGTGTGGCTGAGCGAGCGCGCGTTCGACCCCTCGCGCAAGCTGGTCTGCAAACACACCTCGCGGTGGGTGCCCGCGCGCGTCGCGGAGATCGTGGGCAAGCTCTCGCTCGAGTCCCTCGAGCTCGAGCCGACCCAGGGCATCGCGCTCAACGATATCGTGTCGGCGCGTGTCCACCTCTCGCGGGCCATCTTCTGTGATCGCTACGCGGACTGCCGCGCGACGGGGGCTTTTGTCCTCGTCGACGCGCTCGACAACGCCACCGTCGCCGCGGGCATGATCACCGGCGCGAGGGAGGTCGCGCAGCGACGCACGGAGGGGCGTCCGACACCCATCGAGCGAGCGGACCGGCTGGGCCACCGGGCTGGCGTGTTCTGGCTCGCCGGAGACCTTCACGGGGTCGAGCGGGCCCTCTTCGACCGGGGCATCGCGGCCGTGGCGCTCAGGAGCGCGTCGTCCGCGCCGGCCGTCGTCGAGGCCGTCATCGAGGCCGGCTTGGTGGCGCTGGTGGCGGACGTCGACGACGCAGGCTTTGCGAGCCTCCGCGAGGCGGCGCGGGGCCGACCCGCGCTGGACTTGCGCTCCGCCCCCGGGGACATCGCCACCCACATTGCGACCGCGGTCGCCCTGCCCGAGACCGTCTCGGGCGGCGGAGGAATCTGAGCCGGCCGACAACTTTTTCGTGATCAGCCGGCAAGTACCCCTGCATACGGTTCCTTGGGTACCATTCGCTTATGCTTCGACGACCCTGGCTTTCCATCCTGGTGCTGCTGGCGTTCGTGCTCGCCGGCGGTTGTGGTCGTTCGACGATCGAGCCCAGCGACGGGGCCGGAGGGCAGGGAGCGGAAGGCGGCCAGGGCGGCGGCCCCGACTGTGTCTGCGGCGACGGGGACTGTGACCCCGCCTGCAACGAGTCGGTCCAGAGCTGTCCCGCGGACTGCACCACCGTCTGCCAGGACTCGCAGTGCGGGGATGGCGTCTGTCGGAGCGAATGCAACGAGTCCCCCTCGACCTGCCCGTCGGACTGCTCCTCCTGCAACAACGCGTTCTGCGGGGACGGGCTCTGCCAGTTCGAGTGTGGGGAGGACGAGTTCAGCTGCTCGATCGATTGCGGCGGCTGCGGCACCTGCGGTGACGCCTTCTGCCAGCCCGAGTGCGGCGAGGACTCCTTCAGCTGTCCGTTCGACTGCGGGACCTGCGGCTTCTGCGGCGACGGCCTCTGCCAGGAGGAGTGCGGCGAGTTCGAGGACACTTGCAACCTGGACTGCGGCTTCTGCGGCTTCTGCGGCGACGGCGTCTGCCAGTTCAGCTGCGGGGAGAACCAGCAGAGCTGCTTCCAGGACTGCCAGTCGTGTCAGTTCGACTTCTGCGGGGACGGCTTCTGCAACCCGTTCTGCGGCGAAAACGAGCTCACGTGTGACTTCGACTGCGGAGGCTGCAACGGCTTCTGCGGCGACGGCCAGTGTGACTTCGAGTGCGGCGAGGACGAGTTCAACTGCAACCTGGACTGCGGCTTCTGCGGCTTCTGCGGGGACGGCGTCTGCCAGCAAGCGTGCGGCGAGACGGAGCAGAGCTGCTTCACGGATTGTCAGTTCTGCGACTTCGACTTCTGCGGGGACGGCTTCTGCAACCCGTTCTGCGGGGAGAACGAGTTCACCTGCTTCACGGACTGCACCGAGTGCGGCAACAGCTTCTGCGGGGACGGGCTCTGCCTCTCCTCCTGCGGCGAGAGCCAGTTCAACTGCCCGTTCGACTGCGGTCAGCAGTGTTTCTGCGGCGACGGTCTCTGCCAGCCCGGCTGCGGGGAAGACGTGTTCACCTGCGGGACGGACTGCAACCCGTGTGTCTGCGGGAACGGGGTCTGCCAGCCGCAATGTGGTGAGACGCCCCAGACCTGCTTCGACTGCGAGGAGGTCTGCGTCTGCGGCAACGGCCAGTGCCAGCCGCAGTGCGGAGAGAGCAGCGCCTCGTGCCCGTTCGATTGCCCCAACTCGTGTATCTGCGGCAACGGCCAGTGCCAGGCGGCGTGCGGCGAGAACCAGGCCACCTGCCCGACGGACTGCGGCCAGGTCTGCGCCTGCGGCAACGGCCTCTGCCAGCCGCAGTGCGGGGAGAACCAGTCCACGTGCTCGGTCGACTGCGGTCAGCCGTGCGTGTGCGGCAACATGACGTGTCAGCCGGCTTGCGGGGAGAGCTCGGCGACGTGCCCGACCGACTGCGGCGCCAACTGCTTCTGCGGCGATCTCTTCTGCGACACGGCTTGCGGCGAGTCGACCTCGACGTGCCCGACCGACTGCGGTCAGCCGTGCGTGTGCGGCAACGGCCAGTGCCAGCCGCAATGCGGCGAGACCACGGCGACGTGTGGCGCGGACTGCGGCTCGAGCTGCTTGTGCGGCAACGGCCAGTGCCAGCCGGAGTGCTTCGAGGACTCGTTCAGCTGCCCGACCGACTGCGGGATGAACTGCCTCTGCGGAGACGGCACCTGCAACGCCGCGTGCGGCGAGTCCCAAGGGACGTGCCCCTTCGACTGCGGCCAGCCCTGCATCTGCGGCAACTTCACCTGCCAGCCTGCTTGTGGCGAGAACAACACCACCTGCCCGAACGACTGCTTCCAGCAGTGCCAGTGCGGGGACGGCGTGTGCGCCCCGAGCTGCGGCGAGACGAACGCCAACTGCCCGAACGACTGCGGCACGGGCTGCGCGTGTGGCAACGGCATCTGCCAGCCGGCTTGCGGGGAGAGCGCCTCCACCTGCCCGTCGGACTGCTCGTCGACCTGCCAGTGCGGCAACTTCCAGTGCCAGCCGCAGTGCGGGGAGGACGTCCTGTCCTGCCCGAGCGACTGCTCGGTGACGTGCCAGTGCGGCAACCTCCTCTGTGAGCCCCAGTGCGGCGAGACCGCGGCCACCTGCGCCTCCGACTGCAGCACGTGCCAGTGCGGCAACGGCCAGTGCCAGCCCGGCTGCGGCGAGACGAGCGCGACCTGCGCGGCGGACTGCCCGGCCACCTGCCAGTGCGGCGACGGCTTCTGCAACCCCGGCTGCGGCGAGAACGTCATCAGCTGCGCGGCGGACTGCGCGACGACCTGCCAGTGTGGTGACTTCTTCTGCGACCCGTCGTGCGGGGAGGACTCGCAGAGCTGCCCGAACGATTGCTTCTCGTTCTGTCAGTGCGGCGACTTCTTCTGCGACTCGTTCTGCGGCGAGAACATCAACACCTGCCCGTTCGACTGCCAGTTCGCCTGCACCTGCGGCGACTTCTTCTGCGACTCGTTCTGCGAGGACTCGTTCAGCTGCCCGCTCGACTGCGGAAGCGTCTGCCAGTGCGGCGACTTCTTCTGCGACCCGAACTGCGGCGAGAACGTCGTCAATTGCCAGACCGACTGCTTGCAGCAGTGCGCTTGCGGCAACTTCGTCTGTGAGTCGTTCTGCGGAGAGAACCCGTTCGTCTGCCCGAACGACTGCGGCACGTGCGAGTGCGGTGACGGCGTCTGCCAGACCCAGTGCTTCGAGGACCAATTCAGCTGCCCGTTCGATTGTTCGGGCGGCTGCGCCTGCGGCGACGGGTTCTGCGACCCGGGCTGCGGGGAGACCGTCTTCAACTGCCAGCCGGACTGCCTCGGGCTCTGCGTCTGTGGCAACGGGTTCTGCGAAGGGTTCTGCGGCGAATCCGCCTTCACCTGCCCGACGGACTGCTGAGCGAGTGGAGCTCGGTCCGCGGACGTAACGTCAGGGTCGTTACCCTCGGGCCGAGCTTCGAGTAGCCTCTTGGTCGTGCGCACCACAGGTGGAACCGCGTCCTCCGACGACGCGCTGTCCACGCTTGCACTCCAGATTGTCGAGACCGCGTCCAAGCCGGACTGCACGATCACGGAGCTCGCTCGCTTGGCCGAGCAGGACCCGGGCTTCGCGGCGCGCCTGCTCCATCTCGTCAACTCACCCGTCAACGGGATCTCTCGTCGCGTCTCGGACGTGCGCCAGGCGACGAGCCTCTTGGGGGTCGCCGCGCTCCAGAACATCGCGCTCGCGCTCGCCGTCACCGATCTCGTCCCCATCGGCACGGCGGGCGAGACGCTCCTCGCCGTCGGGCTCCGCCGGGCGTGCGCGGCCCGCCGCATCGCGGAGATCACCGGGTTCGCCAACCACGGAGAGGCCTTCACCACCGGCCTCATGCTCGAGGTCGGATTCTTGCGCCTGGCGCGGCACGATCTCGAAGCCGCGGCGCGGCTGGCTCATCGCCCCGCGCTCAGCCGGCCGACGCAGGAGCGCATCGACGGCCACATTCCTCATCCGCTCACGGGGAGTCACCTCGCCCGCAAGTGGCACCTGCCCGACCCGATGGTCGACGCGATCGCGCACCACCACGACGACAAACCGATGCCGCAGCCGCTGGCGCGCATCGCGTGGGCCGCCGAGCGCGTCGCGGCGGTGTTCGAAGGCGGCGAGGTCGACGGTCTTCGCAGCGGGGCCGTCCGCGCGATGGTCTCGATCGGGGCCAAGCCTCCGGACGCCGAGGCGATGCTGAAGGACTTGCCGGCGCTCGTCCGCGAGGCAGGCCAGGCGTTCCAGCGCAAGGTCGGCAAGCAGGTCGAGCTCGAGAAGGTCCTGTCGGACGCGAACCTCCGTCTGGTCGAGCTCAACAAGAACTACCAGGATCTTCTCGCGTCGATGGAGCTGATGCTCAAGGACAAGGAGAAGCTCGTCGCCGAGCTGCAGCGCGCAAACGCCGACCTCGAGCGGCTCGCGGCGACCGACGGCCTCACGGGCATCCACAACCGCCGCGCCTTCCTGGATGTCCTCCGGCGTGACATCGCGCGCGCGCGGCGCAACGGCTCCAAGCTCTCGGTCCTGCTACTGGACGTCGACCACTTCAAGAAGGTCAACGACACCCACGGGCACCAGGCCGGGGACGCGGTGCTCGTGGCCGTCGCCAAGACGGCCGTCGGCACCGTCCGAACGGCCGACGTCGTCGCTCGCTACGGTGGCGAGGAGTTCGTCGTCCTGCTCAGCGGAACGCCGCGCGAGGGCGCGCTGGTCGTCGCGGAGCGGATGCGGGTGAGCCTGCAAGCGCTGAAGATCGAGATCGGCGGCGTCTTGATCCAGATCACGGCCAGCTTCGGCCTCGCCGAGCTGAAGCCGGAAGACGACCCCGATCTGGTGCTCGGGCGAGCCGATGCCGCGCTCTACCGCGCGAAGGAGACGGGGCGGAACCGCGTCGTCGCCGACGGATAGGGTAGAGTGCTCGCATGACCTGCGTCGTTGGCCTCGTCGACAAGAAGACCGTCTACATCGGCGCCGACTCGGCCAGCGTGTCGGGATGGACGAGCCGCATCACGCGACTGCCGAAGGTCTTCCGCAGAGGACCCTTCCTCATCGGCTACACGACGAGCTTTCGGATGGGGCAGCTCCTCGAGCACGCCCTGCAGGTGCCCGATCAGGGCATCGAGCCGAATGACAGGCGCTTCATGGTGACCGTCTTCGCCGAGCACGTCCGCTCGCTGCTCAAGGAGCGCGGGGTCGCGAAGATCGAGGCGAACACAGAGAGCGGCGGTCAGTTCCTCGTGGGCTACCGCGGTCACCTCTATTCGGTGCAGAGCGACTTCCAGGTCAACGAGATGGCGGACGGCTTCGACGCCGTGGGGAGCGGGGCCGAATACGCGCTCGGCGCGCTCGCCGCGCTGCCCACGACGAAGCCCATCCCGCGCCTCAAGCGGGCGCTGGCCATCTCCGCGCACTTCAACATGGGCGTCTCGCCGCCCTTTTTCATCCGGTCCATCAAGGGCTGACCGCGATCAGCCGACCGTGACCGAGATCTTCCGCGGCTTGCTCTCGGCTCGCTTCGGCAGATCGAGCACGAGGACGCCGTCTTGTAGCTTCGCCTCGATCCGGTCCTGCGCGACCTCTCGCGGCAGCATGAACCGCCGCTTGTAGTGGATCGCGCGGTCGCGGCCGAAGGGCTCGCGCTTCGCGACCAAGGTGAGGACGTCCTCCTCGAGGTCGAGGGAGAGCCCCTCCGCGGTCACGCCGGGGAGGTCGACGAACACCCGGAGGCCGTCGGCGCTCTCGTAGACATCCAGCAGGGGCGTGACGACGTAGGTCGGCGTCTGCGCCTTCACCGTCACGGCGTTGTTGGTCTTCGTGGGCTCGTTCGTGATCTGGGTCTGCATGATGACGGGGCTCCTCGTTTCTCAGGAAGCGGTGTTGAGGCTGATGCGGCGCGGCCTGGCCTCCGACGCCTTGGGCAGGCGAACGGTCAAGATGCCGCCGGACAGATCGGCTCGAGCGGCGTCCGCGTCGACGCGGCAGGGGAGGGCGAGCTTCCGGAACAGCTCGACGGGTTGCCTCTCTTGCCGCACGACCTTGTAACCCTCGGGCGCGGCCTGCTTGCGCGAGGCGCGCACCGTCAAGACGTCGGCCTCGATCGTGATCTCGACGTCCGCGCGCGCCACGCCGGGCAGCTCCGCCGTGAAGACCAACGCGTCGGCGCTCTCGGTGAGCGAGATCGATCCGCCAGTTTCGCGCTCCCGACGACCGACGAACGCTTCGGAAATCTGGCGGTCGAAGGCATCGAAAAACCGCATCGAGTCCTCAATCCCTGACAAAACGCTCCACATGACGTGTCCTCCACGTGCCTTGGCCCCCTCCGGGCCAGGCTGGTTGTTGCCGCGCGGGTCGTCGGGCGCACGAGCACCCAGCGCCTCCCTTGGCGGTTCCTTCGCCGACGCCGCTCGAGGCGACCGTCGGTAGCCGGAAAATTGGCATGGTTCTTTCCATGTCAAGGCCGGCTCGACTGCCTTACGCTCCGTCAGGATGAGACCTTCAGCGAACGTGGCGCTCGCGCTCGGTGTGCTGTTCTTGGTCCACTCGCGCACCGCCGCGGCCGAAGAGAAAGCACCGCCGCCCATCCCGCAGCACCGGATCGTCTACGACAACCTCGTCGGCGCTCGGCTCAACCCGCTCGGCCTCGAGGACCTCTACAACATCAGCTACCGGGCGCGGCTCTACGCGTCCGATTCGATCGCGCTGCGCGACAATGCCTTCGCCGTCGGGCTGAGCCCGACGCTCTCTCCCGCCATCTCGCGCTTCGGCGGGCACGTCGAGATCAAGCCACTGACCGTATTGTCATTGTCAGCCGGCTTCTACCAGGTCGGCTACACGAGCTCCTTCGGGTTGCTGCAGAGCTTCCCCGACGCCGAGGTGGACTACTCGGACAGCCGCCTGAGCGAGCGGAGGGACGCCGGCCTCAACTACCCGACCAACGGGTACGAGGTGACGCTCCGCGCGCTGGCCGTCGCGAAGTTCTGGCAGATCGCCGTCCGCAGCGACACGAACGCCTTCTACACGGACATCAGCCTGCGAGACGGCGACACGGTCTACTACAACCAGCGCAACGATCTCCTCTTGCCGGACCGCGGCTGGGGCCTGACGAGCGACGAGGACCTGGCCTGGGTCTCGGAGTTCGGGCTCGTCGCGGGCGCGAGGTTCAGCGTCGGTCAGGGCTTCGTCGACGGCGACGGGCCAGGCCCGATCATGCGCCTCGGCCCGCTCCTCGCGTACACCTTCTTCGACGAGCCGGGCTCGAGCTTCAACAAGCCGACGATCATCGGGCTCTTCCAGTGGTGGCTGCAGCACCCGAGCCGCACCGGCCAGGACGTCACGCAGGCGTTGCCTCAGATCGCGCTGGCGTTCCGGTTCGAAGGCGAGCTCTGGCGGAGCGACTGAGGCCGACCAGGTCAGCTCGGTCGTCGCTTCACCATCCGGATCTCGTTGCCCCGGTCGTTGAAGCTCACCTCGTCCATGAACATGCGGATGAGCATCAACCCGCGACCGTGGGCGCGCTCGAGGTTGGCGATGTCCGTCGGGTCGGGAAGCGTCGTCGTGTCGAAGCCCGGGCCCTCGTCCGTCACGACGTAGTGGACGTGGTCGGGGTGATACCGCGCGACGACGCGGGCTTGTCGCTTGGAGTAGGGGACCTGTCGTTTGCGCGCCTCGATGGCCTCCGCGAACGCGGCGCCGCTCTCCTCCAGCAGCGCCGAGCTCACCTCGAGGTTGCCGTGGACCACCGCGTTCACGATCGCCTCACGAAGCGCGACCGCGACCTGCAGCACGCCGGTCTCGTCGCACAGGCCCATCTGCGTGAGCTGCGACTCCAGCTGGCCGACGACCTCACCCAGCTTCGCGAGGTCCGCCCCGATCTCGAAGCGAACCTCGCGGGCCTCGAGCGGATCGACGGAGCTGATGCGCCCGACGTCCTGCGCGATCTCGACGACCGCCGCGACGGTGTCGGCCAGATCGTCGGCCAGCCTGCGCTTGGGGACGTAGCTCGAGGCGCCGAGGCGGAGCGCCTCGATCGCCGTCTCCTCGCTGCCGTGTGCGGTCATGAGGACCACCGGCACGGTCGGGTGCGCCTTGCGGACCGCCTCGACGAGCTCGAGGCCGGTCATCTCCGGCATCATCAGGTCGGTGACGACCGCGTCCGGCCGGACGGCGTTGATCTTCGCGAGCGCGTCCCGACCGTCCGTCGCGTAGCTGACGGAGTAGCCCCGCTTGGCGAGCAGGGCACCTGCGAGCCGGCGGTCGATGGGGGAATCGTCGACGACGAGGATCGTGGCCGAGCTCACGCGAACACCTTACCTCATCTCGCTGCGACGACCACGGAACCGTCGCAGGCCGTCCATCAGCAGATCGTATTCGGAGGCGAGCTCGTCCATCAGGCCTTCGACGTCCGCCAGGTCCGCCGCCCTTCCACGCCGCTCGAGCTCCTTCGCCAGCTCGTACGCGCGCTGGGCACCCCAGTGGTCGGCCGACCCCTTGAGCGTGTGCGCCGAGCGCGTGAAGAGCGGGAGGTCTTTCTCCTGGTACGCGGCGCTGAGCTCTTCGAGCCAGCGCGGCGCCTCCTCGAGCAACATCCCGGCGAGCTCCCGCGCGAGCTCCTCGTCCCCGCCCGCTCGTTCGATCGCGGCCGCCATGTCGATGTTGCTCGGGCGGTCGCGCACCGGCTCGCCCCTGGGGGGCTCCGAGTGTGAGACACGCATCCCGAGGAGGCGCTCCATCTCCGTGAAGAGCTCCGGGAACCGGACCGGCTTCGTTACGTAGCCATCGAACCCGGCCGCGAGACACTGCTCGCGGTCACCCTTCATCGCGTGGGCGGTCACCGCGATGACGGGGAGGCGTTGCCGCTTCTCTTTGGCCTCCACCGTCCGCAGCGCGCGCATCGTCTCGAGGCCGTCCATCACGGGCATCTGGATGTCCATGAGGACGAGATCGAAGCTCGAGCCGAGCATGGCCTCGAGCGCGGCCCGCCCGTCGGAGACGCCCGTCGCGACGTGCCCCGCCTTCTCGAGGATGCGCAAGAGGAGCGTACGTCCGGCGCCGCTGTCCTCCGCGACGAGCACCGAGAGCGAACGATGGGGATGGCTCGGGCGCTTCTGCGAGCTCGCCGGCGCCGCGTCGTCGGGATCGACCACGCCGAGCGCGACGAGCGCGGCCTCGCGCAGCCGCGAGCGCCCGATTGGCTTCACGACGTAAGAGAAGCCGCTCTCCCGTGACGCGCCGGCTCCCTCGCTCTGGGTGGGCGCCGTGAACATCATGACGACCGGCGCGCCGGTGAGCTTCGCCGTGCGGCCTGCCGCCTCGAAGCCTCCGGTCGACTCGTCGAACAGGACGAGCGCCACCTCACGCCCGCGCGCGACCTCCGCCGCCTCTGCCTCGCTCTCGGCTCCGATCGGCTCGGCGCCGAGCTCCCGCAGCGCGCGCTCGAGAACGGCGCGCGCCGGCGCGCAGTCGTCGACGACGAGGACGGTCTTGCCGCCGAGCGGGTCGTCGCCGGTCGAACGCCGGCCCTCGCTCGGATCGAGCGGGAACGGGAGCTCCACCATGAAGCGGCTCCCTTTGCCGGGCTGGCTCTCGACGCTGAGCTGGCCGCCCATCATCTTGGCCAGCCTGGAGCTGATGGTGAGCCCGAGGCCCGTGCCGCCGAACCGCCGGGTCATCGATCCGTCGGCCTGGGTGAAGGCTTCGAAGATGACCTGCTGCTTGCCTTCGGGGATGCCGATTCCGGTGTCCTCCACCGTGATGAGGAGCGTCACGTCCGTCGCCGACCTGCGGACCTCCTCGACTCGCGCGAGGACATGGCCCTTCTCGGTGAACTTCACCGCGTTCCCCATCAGGTTCACCAGGATCTGCCGCAGGCGTTGCTCGTCGCCGACGACCCGCGTGGGGATGCTGCTGGGGATGTCGTAGAGGATCTCGAGGCCCTTCTCCTGCGCCTTGAGCGCGAGCGTCCGCGAGACGCCCGCGACCACCACGTCGAGCTCGAACGGATCGGTGTCGATGTCGAGCTTGCCGGCCTCGATCTTGGAGAAGTCGAGCAGGTCGTTGATGAGCACGAGCAGCGCCTCGGCGCTGGCCCGGACCGTCTCGAGGTACTCGCGCTGGTCGCGCGAGAGATCGGTGTCCAGCGAGAGGTTGGTCATCCCGAGGATGCCGTTCAGCGGCGTGCGGATCTCGTGGCTGACGTTGGCGAGGAAGTAGCTCTTCGCGCGGTTCGCGGCCTCCGCCGCCTCTTTGGCCTGCGACAGCTCCTGCTCGGCCTTGCGGCGCGCGGCGAGCAGGTCGAGCAGCGAGGCGGAGTGCTCGCGCTCCTGGCGGAGCGTCGCGGCGGCGTAGCGCTCCGCGGCTCGCTTCGAGAGCCCGGCCATGACGACCATGACGGGCGTCGTCACGAAATGGACGAGGACGCGGAGGAGGTCGTCTTCCGTGTAGTGGAAGGACCAAGGCGGGTCGGCGTAGAAGCCGGCCAGGTACGATACTGTCAGCGTGGCGCTGACCAGCCCCACCCGCAGCCCGCCGGTGAACGCGGCGAACACGCAGATCGTCATGAGGATGGCCGGCGGGTTCGGGAACCGGAAGTTCAGCCGGCTGGTCAGCTCGACGACGACGATGACACCCAACACGAGGAAGGGGCCGAGGAACGCGTTCGGCCCCTTGTTGAGCAGATCGCGGAGCGCCGCCTCCTCCTCCTCCGGATCTCGCTCGGCGAGGCCCTCCGTGCCTTCGTCCGTGGCCATCCCGACCTGCTTCTCACGGCCGGCCGGCCGCCGCTAGAACGAGAGGCTCATGCGGGCGCCGGTCGGGCCGACCGAGAGGCTCACGGGCGCGGCCTTCGCGCCCGATTTCGGGGCGTCCGCCCCGACCGTGAACCACAGGGCCGTCGCGACGCCGAGCATCACCGCCCCGCCGGCGGCGAGCCCGATGGACGTGTAGTGGAACACCTCGCCACGGCTCGCGACCTCCTCCTTGTCGGGGTCGCACTGCGCGAAGTCGGCGTTGCAGGTCTCCTTCACTTCGGCCACCGCGGCCTGACCGAGGCCAAAGAGCACGGCGCCGCCCGCGAGCGCGCCCAGCCCGACCGCGCCCACGACGATGGCGGGGACCTTGTCTCCAGGCTCGAGCTCCGGCGTCTCGTCCTCGACGGGCTTGGGCTTCTCGACCTCCACGGGTGCCTCGGACGCGACGGTCACCCGCACTGTCTCCCGCTCGCCCTCGTCGAGCGTGACGGTCTTTTCGAAGACGACACGCCCCTTGTCCTCCACCACGACGCGCGCCTTGCCCGGCTCCATCCGAGCCTCTCGTTCGAGCATGGCGGCCGCCCAGGGCTTGTCGTTCACCGCGACGCTGGCCGACGAGCCCTTCGGCAACACGACACGCAGCGTGGGCACTCGCTCCTCGAGCGCGGCCTTCCGGCGCGCGGCCTTCTCGCGCACGTCCGCCGAGCCCGGGCCCTCTGCGCTGGCGAGCGCCTCCGCTTCGTTGAAGCCTTCGAGCGCGAGCGCGAGCTTGTCGAGGTTCTCGTGGCAGAGCGCGAGGTGGAAGACGACCGCGCCGGTGCGCTTGGCCTTGGCCACTTCCTCGAAGGCCGTCAGCGCCTCCGACCACTTGCCGTCCTCCTCCAGCTTGATGCCCTGCTGGAAGACCGCGCGCAGACGCGTGAGCTCGGTCTCCGAAGGAGCTTCGCTCGGTTGCGCGGCGGCGGTGATCGGGCTCGCCAGCGCCAGCGCCAGCGCGACGAGCGCAGCGCGCCCGGGCGCGGGGAGGAGCGGAGGGATGGTAGGGCGCCTCAGGCGGCGTTCCTTTCGTGGATGAGCCAGAGGCCGGTCAGGGTGAGGTCGTGGTCGACCGTCTCCACGAGCGCGGCCTCCGAGCAGATGAGGGACGCGAGGCCGCCGGTCGCGATGACGCGGACGCCCTCGCCCAGCTCCTTCTTGAGGCGGGCGATGAGCCCGTCCACCATGGCCGCGTACCCGAAGACGATCCCCGACTGCATCGACTGCGTGGTGTTCCGTCCGATCGCGCGGGGCGGCACCGCGAGCTCGACGCGGTGGAGCCGGGCCGCGCGCGCGAACAGCGCGTCCGCGCTGATCTGCACGCCGGGGACGATGACGCCGCCGAGGTACTCGCCCTTCTTGCTGACGCAGTCGAAGGTCGTCGCCGTCCCGAAGTCCACCACGATGACCGGGCCCTTCGCCCACTCGAAGCCGGCGACCGCGTTGACGATGCGGTCCGCGCCCACCTCGCGCGGGTCCTCGTAGAGGATGGGCATACCGGTCTTGATGCCGGGGCCGACGACGAGCGGCTCGCGCTTGAACCCGCGCCGAACCACCTGCGTCATCGTGTCCGTCAGCGTCGGGACGACGCTCGCGATCACCGCCCCGGTGATCTTCTCGTGCTCGATGTCGTAGAGCTGCATCATCTGCCGGACGAGGATCGTGTATTCGTCCGCCGTGCGCTGGCGCGCGCACTCGCAGCGCATGTGGTGGAGGAGCTTGCCGTCCTCGATCACACCGAAGCTGACGTTCGTGTTTCCGACGTCGATCGCGAGGAGCATCAGAGCTTCCTTACCAGCATGACTCCGTCTCGCACGGCGAGCAGGACGTTGTCCACTCGCGGGTCGCGCGTGACGAGATCGTTGAAGGCCGTGATGCCCTTGTCGTCCTCGCTCTGGGGGGAGAGGACGCGCCCGCTCCACAGCGTGTTGTCGGCGACGATGAGGCCACCCTGGCGGACGTGGGGCAACACGGCCTCGTAATAGGCCACGTACCGGGATTTGTCGGCGTCGAGGAAGACCAGATCGATCTCCTCCTGCTCGGGGAGGGACTCGACGTATTCGAGCGCGTCCCCGAGCTGCACGACGATCTTGCTGCCGTGTGGGCTCCTCGCGAAGAAGCGCTGCGCGATCGAGACCGCCGCGGCGTCGATGTCGCAGGTCACGAGCCGGCCTCCGGGCGGGAGCGCCTCCGCCATCGAGAGGGCCGAGTAGCCCGTGAAGGTGCCGATCTCCAGGATGCGCTTGGCGCCGGAGATGGCGACAAGCGTGCGCAGCAGCGCGCCCTCCACCCGCCCGACCTGCATGTTCGGGCTCGACATCGAGGCATAGGTGACCTCTCGCAGCTCGTCGAACAAGTCGTGCGGAGGCTTCGTGTGTGAGAACACGTAATCCTCGAGCTCGCGAGACAGGAGGGGCTGCATGCTCCTCCGTTTCTACCACCCGACAACGTGGTACGTCTTCCTTCATGCGTTGGGCTTTTCTTGGACCGCTCGTCGTCCTCTCGGCGTGCGGCGCGCGCTCGAGCTTGCCCGTCGGCGAGGAGAGCGACGGCGGCGCGACCGGTGGGGCAGGTGGTGACGGCGGGGGCGGCGGCGACGTGGGCGGAGGCGGAGTCGGGGGGGTGGAGCAGGTCGCCCTCGGCGGGGGCCACACCTGCGTGCGGACGGTCGTGGGTGAGGTCTACTGCTGGGGCCAGAACGGGAGCGGGCAGCTCGGTGTGATGACGACCGAGGGCTTCTCGGAGGTCCCCATCGAGGTCGATCTGGACGCGCGCGCGCGGCTCCTCGCCGCGGGCACGTACCACACGTGTGCCGTCCTCGAGGATGACCGGCTCTTCTGCTGGGGAAAAAACGGGGACGGGCAGGTCGGCAACGGCGAGACGTCGAACGCGCTCGCGCCGATCGAGGTGAGCGGGATCGACGGGCCCGTCGTCGATCTCTCGCTGGGCGAGCGGCACTCGTGCGCCGTCTCGGTGAGCGGCAGGCTGTATTGTTGGGGGTCAAACCTCCTGAGCCAGGTGGGCGTGCCCGGCGGCGGCGTCGTGACGGCTCCCGTGATCGTCGATACGAAGGTGGGCGCCGTCGCGCTCGGCGCGTTCCACACGTGTTACGTCCAGGAGGGCGTCGTCCGGTGCATGGGCGCAAACGACGACGGTCAGTGTGGGGTCGAGGGCCCGGACGTCGTCTTCCCGCCGCTGACGCCCGCCGGGCTCGAGCGCGTCTCCCTGTCTCGGATCGTCTCGGGGCCGGGGCGGCACACGTGTATCGAGTCGGCGGGGCAGATCTGGTGCTGGGGAGACAACGACAGCGGGCAGCTCGGGCTCGGGTTCTCGTCCAACCGCGAGCCGCCCACGCCCTTGCCCAACCCGCCGCCCGGGGAGGTCCGCGCCATCGCGCCCGGAACGGCGCACACCTGCGCTCTCTACAACGACGCGCCGTTCTGCTGGGGCGACAACTTCAGCGGGCAGCTGGGCTTCCCGGGGCCCGCGACGGACTTCCCGATCAAGGTCGGGCTGGAGAAGATCATCGCGCTCGACGGCGGCAGCGTGCACACCTGCGCGTACGCTTCGGCGACGGAGATCTGGTGCTGGGGTACAAACGCGTTCGGTCAGCTCGGCAACGGTGAGACGAGCGACGTCCCGAGCGCGCCGGTGAAGGTGGAGCTTCCATGACACTCTCTCGACGGTTCGCGCTCACGGGCGCAACGAGCGGCGTCGGCCGAAGGTTCGCGGAGGTCGCGATCCAAGCGGGCCACCGCGTCGTCGGTCTGGTCCGCGATCTCGACAAGGCGGAGGCGAAGGAGCTCGCGGCGCTAGGCGTGGCGCTCGTTCGCGGGGACCTCTCGGATCGCGACGCGCTCGGGGAGCTCACGCGCGGTGCGGACGCGGTCGTGCACATGGCCGCGCACGTCGGGGACTGGGGGCCCGTCGAGCAGTTCGTCCACGTGAACGTGGTCGGGACGCGGAACGTCCTCGACGCGGCTCGCGAGAGCGGCGTCCGCCGCTTCGTCCACCTCTCCTCGACGGCCGTGTACGGCCGCCCCGACCGCGGTCGCGTCGACGAGAGCTGGCCCACGAAACACGCGGGCGTCCCCTACGACGACACGAAGGTCGACGCCGAGCGCACGGCCTTCGCCTTCGGCAAAGACACCGGGTTGGAGGTCGCGGCCGTTCGCCCGCCCATCATCTATGGCCCGTACGACCGGAACTTCATGCCGCGCGCGGTGGAGAACCTGCACAAGGGGCGCTTCTTGCTCATCGACGGCGGACGCGCGCCGCTCAACGTCGTCTGGGTCGATCACGTGGTGGACGTCGCGATGCTCGCCGCGACACACGCGAACGCGCCCGGGCAGGCGTTCAACGTGATGGACGAGGTCGATCTGCGCCCGCCGTCCGTCGTCGAGGTCGCGAGCACGATCGCCGACGCCGTCGGCGCGCCGCGACCAAAGCGCTCGCTCCCCTACGCGGTCGCTTACCCGCTCAGCTGGGCCGCGCTCCGCGCCTTCCAGATCGGCGGCGCGAGCAAGCCACCTCCGTTCACGCCCTTCGTGGTGAAGATCCTCACGCGCGACGTGGTCTACGACGCCTCGAAGGCCGTGCGGCTGCTCGGCTGGAAGCCGCGTGTGCGCGCGCTCGAAGGCATCCGTCGCGAGGCCGAGGCGTTTGCGGCCCGCGCGCGTTGAGGCACCGGCCGCTTCACGCGCGCGCGGGCGCCGCGGGCTTCTTGCGGACGAGCCCGGCGGCGAGCGCGATGGGCGCGAGCACGGCGCCGACCGCGAGGAACAACGTTCCGGAGGTGAGGCCGGCCACGAAGGCCGCGGCGAAGGCGGCATAGTCGCCGGCGCGCGCAGGCGGCATGGCTGCGTCCACGTTCATCTCGCGGCGCATCTCCGAGACCGATCGATCGAGGATGGGCGCGACGTCGCGGCCGTAGAGGCTGCCGGTCCGGCGGCCGCGAAGGAACGCACGGAACGTCTTGCGCGGCGTGACGAGGACACCGCCCGCGAGGCCGCCGAGGTTCAAGAACAAGGCGGCGGGGTAGTCCCAGCAGCCGGCGCCGATCTCCCACGCCGAGATCTCGAGCTCCCCCGAGGTGTTCGTGTCGTACCCCGTGAGGATGTGGTGCAGGTCGTGGAACTGCAGCGCCTTCACCCGCGACGGGAGGTTGGGGAACGGAAAGGGCACCGGCCCCAGCTTGAAGTCGACCCAGGTGTCCCCGTATCCACCGTCCTCCCCGAACCCGTTCTCCCGGAAGTACGTCTCGCGCGCCTCACGCATCGTCATGTTCGGGTCGTAGGTCACGGCAACCATTGTGGGACTCCTTCCGCCGCCTTAGACTGATTGTGGTCACTGACTGTAGTCACTGACTATGCTCAGTGAATAGGAGCCGAGCCCTCCCGTGTCAACCCCCCGCAAAGAGCAAAAGGACCAGACCCGAGCCCGCGTGCGGCAGGCCGCGCTCGAGCTCTTCTCGACCACGGGGTTCGACGCCACGACGACGAAGGCGGTCGCCGACCGCGCCGGCGTGGCCGCAGGGACGGTGTTCGTCCACGCGAAGGACAAGGTCGACCTGCTCTGCCTCGTGATGCACGACCTGCTCGAGGAGGCCACGCGGGAGGGCTTCGCCACCGTCCCGAAGGGGCCGCTGCTCGCTCAGCTCCTCCACGTCTTCGGCGAGGTCATCGCCATGTACGGCCGCGTGCCCAACCTCGCCGCGCCGTTCATCAAGAACCTGCCCGGCGCGTCCGGTCCCAACGCCGATCGGACCAACGGCCTCACCTTCGAGTTCCTGGGCGCGCTCTCGGCGATCATCGAGGACGCGAAGGCCCGAGGGGAGGTCGCGGCCGACATCGAGTCGCTCGGGCTCGCCCGGAACCTGTTCGCGCTCTACTTCTTCTCGCTGATCTCCTGGCTCGGCGGGTTCGTGTCGCACGCCGGCATCATGGCCAGCCTCGAACAGGCCTTCGCCCTGCAGCTTCGCGGCATCGAACGGCCGGCCCGCGCCGGTTGAGCCCCTCTCGGGAGAAGCCTCGCGCGTCCGGCCGATCCGCGGTAAAGGACCGCCGATGGCTTTGGCTTCGGATAGGACGGAGGAGGGGCCGAGCGTCTACGCCAGCCCCTCGGCGAGCCCGCAAGCGGCGGACGTCGTCGTCGCAAATCCGTCGGGCCCGCCCAAGCCCCGCATCCCCCTCCTGCGGCGCGTCCTTCCCTTCGTCGTCGCGGTGGCTCTGCTCGGGTTCGTCGCGAGCCGGCTCGACTATGCGGCGTTCGTCGCCGCGCTCGCCAAGCTCGACTACGTCTCGTTCCTCGGCTTCAGCGCCGCGTGGTGTGTGGGCCTGCTCGCAGCGGACGCGCTCGGCAACTACTCCGCCTACCGCCTGACGATGCCGGGGGTGAAGTGGGGCGACTTCTTCCTCTACCGCGGCGCCTCGTACGTGCCCGGGGTCCTCAACTACCACCTGGGCCAGGGCTACCTGACGTACCTGATGTCCAAGCTGCAGGGCATCCCGCTCGCGCGCATGGCCGGCGCGACGCTCATCTCCTACGCCACGTGGATGGGCTGCCTCCTCGGCTGCATGGCCATCGCCCTGCCGTTCTCGACGCTGCCCAAGTTCTACGTCCCGCTCATCCTCGGGGCGGGCGCTGCGTATCTCGTCGTCATCGCGCTCAAGCCTCGCGCGCTCCAGCGGTTCACGTTCCTCGCGCCGCTCTTCGAGGCGGGCATCCGCGGTCACGCCATCTCGCTCGTCGCCCGCGTCCCGCACCTGTGTGTGCTCGTGCTCGGCACGTGGGTCTCGTTTTTCTTCTTCCACGTGAACATCCCGGCCGGCACGGCGCTCGTCTACCTGCCCATCATGCTCGTGCTCACGACCCTGCCCATCTCGCCGCAGGGGTTCGGCACCCGCGACGCGATCTCGGCGCTTTTCTTCGCGTCCTACGCCGCGGGCGACAGCGAGGCCGAGCGCCTGGGGGAGGTGGCCGCCTGCACCACGAGCTGGGGCATCACCACGACGATCTTCGCCGCCATCCTCGGCGTCATCTGCGGCCGCATCGTGCAGAAGCGCCTCGACGCGCTGAAGCAGTAGCGCCGCTGTAATGCCTGGTGCCGCCTGAAACCACGCGATTTCGCGCCTTGTTGGGGTGTTTTGCGCTCCTTATCGTCGCGATCATGACGCAAAGGAAAGCTGCCCTCTCGCTGGCCGCGGCGCTCCTCCTCGCCGCTTGTGCCCCGAACGACGCCGGCGACGAGGCGGTCGACGCCGCGGCGGACGACGAGACCGAGTCGGCGCTCGACGAGGAGATCTCCGAGACCTGGTCCGACGGGCCCGGGTACGGGGTCGGCTTCCGGCGCGCCGGCGAAGGCGACGATATCGTCATCTTCTACGGGGGGTACGGCGCCACCCTGAAGGCCTCCGAGGCCTGGCTCGACGAGGCCTACGCGGTGGATCTGGTGTCGCGCGGCGTCGGTCGCCTCTACGCCGTGAAGGGGCCGCTCCACGCGGACTACCGGGACTACGAGATCGGCAACTCCAAGATCGCCAAGCGGCTCGTCGGCGACGAAGGAGCGCGCGCCAAGCGCGTCGTGGTCATCGCCCACTCCTCCGGCGCCTTCGTCGCACACGAGCTGCTCGGTCAGCTGGCGGACGGGCGCGACTCGCTGGGGAACGTCGCTGACAAGATCGTCTACTTCAACCTCGACGGCGCCGTCGGTCCGAGCAACGCGGCCATCGACAACCTCGCCGGCGCGTGGGCGGTCTCCGTCCGCGACACGAGCGGCACGCGCTCCATGAACGCCGGCGCCGCCGACGAGAACGCCGCGAGATACGGCGCGCGCGGCAAGGGCGGGCTACACGAGGTGAAAGCGGCCGCCGGGGTCTGTTACGCCGGGGCCAGGTGGTGCCTGCACATGGCCGCGACAAACGAGCGGCCGCACAACAAGGCCGGCCTCGACGTCGCGCGTGACTACACGGACTTCGAAGGCCGGCCCATCCAGCTGGCGTTCCTGGCGGAGCTCGACGAGCCCTGACGGGCTCAGGGTTGCGGGTAGGGCTGGGCAGGCGGAGGGCCAGCCGGCGTCATCCTGATCTCGCCGAACCCGGCCTGCGGCGGCACGACCTTCTCGAGCACCTGGCCCCAGCGGACGCGCCCGGTGAGCAACATGAGGAGGAACAAGGTGCCGACCGAGAGCACGGTGATCGTGAGGCCCGTCATGCCTTGCCAGAAGTGGGCGAGCGAGAAGCCGACCAGGTAGACCAGCTGCGCCAGGCCCGACTCGACGAACGCGAACCGCGGCGAGACGACGAGTCGGAGGTAAGCCGTCACCATCACCACGCTCGCCGCGCTCGACAGCGCGAAGGCGGTCCACACCGAGACGTGGTCGACGGTGTACGCGAAGAGGAGGTGGAACGAGAAGAAGGCCGCCCCGAGGAAGAAGTAGTTCACGGGGTGGATCTCGAGGCCCTTCAGCTTGGCGAGCACCGCGATCACGAGGAAGAAGAAGAGGAGCGAGATCGGCGCCGAAAACGAGAGGCTCGAGGCGAGCTCTCCCGGCTGGATGCGCTGGGGCATGACCATCCCGATCTCGCGGCCGGTGACCACCTGCTTGAAGTCCCAGACGAGGTGTTTGCCTTGCGCGGTGTCCTCGTGGGTCGAGGGCGACAGGGTGCTCTCGGGGAAGTCGACCGCGTCGAAGTTGGTGTTCATGTCGAGGCGGAAGTTGCGCAGGCTGCTCGCGCCGTCGGAGGGCGCGTATCGCCAGCTGCCGAGCCCTCGGCTCTTGTAGGAGATGGCGAGCTCGATCTCGGTGCCGGGCTCCACGGGCACGCGCGCCGTCACGGCACCGGCGGAGGGCTCGGCCTGGACCGGCTCGCCGTTCACGAGGAAGCGGAAGTCGTCGAAGACGCCCTGCGGGTCGGGAAACTGGAACGTCGCGACGAGGATGCCCGGCGCGGGCGCCTCGTGGGTGTACCGCCAGGTCCCGGCGAAGCCGACGTCGTAGAGCGCGTACCAGGTCAGGCCCTTCAGTCGCTGGTCGAGCGCGAGGTCGACCGCGAGGTTGGTCGCGGACGGCTGCACGCTCGGCGCGGGGGTATCCTGCGCGCCCCCGGTGTCCAACGAGAGCCGCGGCGCGCGTTGCACGTGCTCGCCGCCCCACAGCTCGTGGACGTCCGCGCGGAGCGAGGACGACTGCGTGTTCGAGCGATGCATGGTGATCCCGCCGAGCACGAGCCAGGCGAGGCAAGTCAGCCCGTAGATGCAGAGCACCGCGAAGGCGCGACCGAGTGATTTCATACCTCCTGGTTACGCGCGCGATGTCGAGGCACGGCGCAGCCGCGGAGGAAGCTCCGAGGAAGGGTTGTGGCAGGTTTGTGGCAAAGGACGCCGACCTGTAGGATGGTCGAGTCGATGGGCTCGGTCTGTCGTCTCTCCCTCCTGCTCTCGCTCCTGGTGCCCGCCGGGATGGCCGCCGGGTGCAGCAAGCCCAAAGCTTGGGATCCGGCCCTCGAGCGCGACCGGTCCGAGTGCACCTTGGGCATCGACCTGCCGAACATGGCCTGCGCCGAGGCCTGCCCCCTGAAGGTCCGGTCCGCGATCGCCCGCGTCCGCGGCGTGGAAGAGGTCCAGGTCGACTACGAAGCGAAGAAGGCGACCGTCTACGCGACGTGGCCCGCCTGCGGCGCGGACGGCTACCAGCAGATGATCGACAACCTCTACCAACGCGGCTACCGCGCCCGGATCGTCTCCGCCTGGTAGCCCGCGCCGTCGCTTCCGTGCTCGCAGGGGGAGGAACCGACCCGGACGGCGTAGGAAGGCCGGCCATGCGTCTCGGGAGCGTGATCGTCGCGGCCACCCTGGTCCTCGGTTGCCAGCCGACGCAGGAAGCGCGTGACGCCTCGTATGTGTCCTGGAGCCAGCTCCAGGAGCTCGCCGTGGCCGAGCCCGTCCTTTGCTCGGGTCGCTCGCTCGACGGCTACCTCGCGCTCGACGCGCTCAAGGTGCAGGTCGAGATCACGGCAGGGCGGTGGCACGCGGGCCGGCCGAGCTGCTCCGAGCTCATGACCCAGGCCGCGCTCGATCCCGAGGACCTGTCGGCGCCCGAGTTCGGCTCGTCGGCGCTGGCGGGGCTGCAGCTCGGCGGTGCCGACGCCGTCCTCGTGACGATGGCGACCGTCGACGAGTCGTGCGACGCGGGCCCGGCCTGTGAGGCCGACGCCCTGACCCTCGGCGCTTTCCTGTACGACGCCTCCGGCCGGCTCGTGTGGAAGTCCATCACGAGCCGATCCCTCGGCTTCGGCCACCCCAGCCCCAGCCTCGCCGACCCTCGGCAGCTCCTCTACGGCCGGCCGCGGCATCCTCGAGAGCGCGTCGTCGCGAGCCGCTGACGCCCGCGGGGCCCACGCGCCGCGACGTCCGCAATCGCGTCGAGGCCCCTACTTCTCCCGCCACTCGATCGCGTACGAGGCGCGCCCGTCGGCGCCTTGCTCGAGCACCTTCACGGTCCCTGTGCATCCGCACAAGGCGAGCGTCGCTTCGAGGCAGCCCGCAAGACCTTCGACATAACAGGCGAACCGGAACTGATGAGCGGGGAAGCCGGCGAGCGTCAGCGTCCCGCTGTGGGGACCGGTCGGCTCGAAGGACAAGCTCCCCGCGTTGCGCGTGATGAGCTCGTTGACCTTCTGCGCTCGCTTGAACAGGCCGGACGGGCTCACCCCGAAGATCCGCGTGGTCATCTCCACGAAGCTGCGGAGGAAGGGCCTGTCGAACGCGAAGAGCATGGTCTCTCGCCAGACGTCCACGTTTCGGCCGGGCCCGACCACGTCGCGGATGCAGTCGGAGACGTGCATGTGGAGCGACATCGGCAAGAAGGTCACGGATAACGCGTCGAGGACGCGGCCGATCGCGGCTTCGCCGATGAGGGCGCGAATCTTCGTCCGATCAGCGGCCGGGAGCCGCTCCACCGCTGCGAGCAGCGATTGCGTCTGCGCGGCGCGCATCTCCGCCTCTCCCGATCCCACGGGAGCGTTTTATTTCAGATCGGCTCGCTCCGCCACCGCCGCCCGCGCCACGCACGGGGCTCCTTCACCGGAACGGGTTCGGGGGCGGCTTGGGGGCCGGCGGCAGCGGCGGCTTGAACGGGTCCGCGATCGGCGCGGCGGGCGGCGCCGCGCTGGTCGAGCTGGCCGGCGCGGACGAGGCTGGCTTCGGCGCCGCGGGGGCTCCGGCCGTCGTCTTGGGCTTCTTCTGCGGCGGCGAGGCGCTCTTGGTGTCGGCGCGCGGCTTCGGCGAGCTCGGCGTCGGCGAGCTGCTCGGCGTATCCGGGCGGCTCTCCTGCCGCTTGGCCTTCGGAGGGGCGAAGCGCAGCCCGCAGTCACGAGCGATATCGCGAGCGTAGTCGTGCACCGCGAGGCGCAACGCGATCGTGTCCGACGGCTGCTTGGGGGCGAACACGAACCGGACCCCTTGGTGGATGTTGTCCGTGCGAAGCTGCGCGCTCTCCACAACCTCCGAGGGGAGTGACAACGCCGAGACGCGCTGGCGCAGGGCGCTCGTGTCGTCCGGCGTCCAGAACAAGAGCTCCGCGCCCTCCGTGATCGGTCGCGCGATCACCCGAGCGCGACGGTTGAACGACGGACACGTGGTGAGCCTCGTCGTCTGTGCCGGCGTGCCCGCCGAGCTCTGCTCGGGCGTCGCCACGGCGGCGGACGCGGGGGGCCCGTCGACCTCCGCGGCGACGCGTGGTGACGCCTGCGCGCTGCAGCCGAGCAAGACGAAGGCGAACGCGGGAAGTGCTGCCGAGCGTTCCACGCGAGAACTCTACCGGAATATCGTTTGAGGTCAACAGAAATGGACCGTGCGCTGGCGCTTGGTCTGGCGAGGTCGGCCGATAGTCGGACGTCACCGTGCGGCAGCGCCTACCACCTCGGTGACGAGCGACCTCAGCGCTGGGCGACCTCCCCGCCCGCCCCGTCCGTCCTCGTGAGCTTCATCACGATGCGCCTGCCCTCTCCGTCGGCCCACGCGATCTCCGCGGTGGCCTCGGCACCTTCGGCCACGACGAGGACGGGCGCCCAGCTGACCGTGCGCCCCTCCGCGGTCGTCTCGTCCCACCGCATGGTGACCGCGTAGGTGCCCTTCGCGCGCGGGTCCACCTCCACCGAGAGCTTCGCCTCGCCGCCGCCCTCGCCGGGGCGATGGGTGTTGAACACGACAACGTTGTCAGTCTCGATGTCCCCCCTCGTTGCCGCCAGCGCCTCGCCGCCGCCAAGCTTCGTCACGCGCAGGTCGAGCGAGACGCGCTCCGGCTCGCGGCGCCGCGGACCCTCCGCGCGCCCGCCGAGCTCGGCCGGCGCCGTCTTCCCGGGCATCGCGGCAAGCGCCGGTCCTCCCTTCGATGCCTGACAACCGGCGAGCGGAATGGTCGAGACGAGACCGAGCACAATCAAGAGCCGCATGATCCTCTCCTCCTCTTCGTGCTCGGGTCGAGCGCGCGAGGGGCGACCGCTGTTCCGCGGCGGCCGTCGTTTGCCAACATGTCAGAGGCGAGCGTGACGGCTCGCGCCGACCGCCCGCGCGGACGCGTGAGCACGCGTGGGGCCGCGACGCCCGCCACACGTGCGTGCGCGCGCCTGGCTCGATCGGCATTTCGACTGGTCCGGTGCTTGCTCGGTCGCTCTCGCGCGTGAGGTCCACGCGAGGAGAACATCCCATGCGACCCTTTCGACCGGGCCGCGCCGCGCCCGCCCTGCTCGCCTGCGTCTCGGCTTGCGTGGCGTTCGCGTGCCAAGAGACGCCGCCCGAGCCTCCCGTCCACCTGGAGCGGCTGTCGCCGCGCCAGATCGCGAACACCATGACGGACCTGACAGGCTACCGGAGCCCGTCGCTCGACGCGCTCCCGGGCGCGGAGCCGGGGATGGAGCTGACGATGTCCGTCGTGGACGCGGAGGTGATCCGCTCGGTCGCGACCGAGACCGCCGCGGTGATGGCGGCGGATCTCGATCGCTGGGCGCCCTGTCCCGAGGGGGAGACGGCCCATGGCTGCGCTTCGCGGCTCCTCGACCGCTTCGGCACGCTCGCCTGGCGAAGTCCCGTCCCCCCGGACGTTCGCGACCAGATGTTGGATCTCTTCGACGACGTCGCGGTCCAACACGGCTATCCGCGCGGCGTCGAGGCCCTGCTCTCGGCGGTGCTGCAGTCGCCGCGGCTGGTCTATCGCGTCGAGGCGACCGTGCGCGAGGAGGGCCGAGCGCCGAGGCTCGACGACTTCGCCATCGCCTCGCGGCTCTCGTATTTCCTGTGGGACTCGGCGCCGGACGTGCGGCTGCTCGAGGCCGCGGCGCGCGGCGAGCTCCGGCGCGCGGAGGGCCGCGTCGCCGAGGCCGAGCGGATGCTGCGCGATCCGCGCGCCGTCTCGACCTTCGTCGCGCGGGTGCGCGCGTGGCTGGGCGTCGACTTCATCAGCGTGACGAAGGACCCGGCCGCGTTCCCGGCCTTCGATCCGGCCTCGCTGGTCGGGATGAGCGACGAGATCGACGCCTTCGCCCGGCAGACGGGGTGGGGTGAAGAGGGGAGCTTCCATCGGCTGATCACCGAGCCGCTCGACCCGGCCGACCCACGCCGGCGCGGGATCCTCATGTTGCGCGGGGTGCTCACCGCGCTGGCCACGTCGAGCTCCAGCTCACCGGTGCTTCGCGGCAAGCTCGTCCGGGAGCGCTTGCTCTGCGAGTCGATCGCGCCTCCTCCCGCCGGCCTCGTGATCATGGCGCCCGAGCCCTCCCCCGAGACGACGACACGCGAGCGCTACGAGGCCCACGCCAGAGACGAGGTCTGCGCGGCTTGCCACACGAGGCTCGATCCGCCCGGCTTCGCCTTCGAGCACTACGACGCCGTGGGCGAGCGCCGGGCGATCGAAAACGGGTTCGTCGTCGACGCCTCCGGATCGCTCGTGGCCTCCGCCAGCCAGGCGACCTACGCATTCACCGACGCGGCCGATCTGCTCGAGCAGCTCGACGCGAGCGGCGTCGCGGCCCGCTGCTGGGCCCGCTACTTCTCCGAGATCGCGTTCGGCCAGAAGCCAGACCCGGAGGTTATGGCCGGCATCGAGGCGGAGCTCCTCGAGGCTGCGACCAGCACCGCCGCGCTCTGGCGCGCCATCGTGAGGTCTCCGGCCTTCGTGGAGCCCATCGAAGCCGAGGAGCAATCGCAATGAGCCGCTCGACGTCGAGGCGCACCCTGCTCCGCGGTCTCTCGATCGCCGCCGCCGGCGCCGCAATGGGCGGCTTCGGGCGCGCCGGTCGCGCCCAGTCCGCGGCCGCCCAGCCGCTCCGCCTCCTCCTCGTGTTCTCCCCCAACGCCAGCATTCCGGAGGAGCTGTTCCCGAAACAGAGCGGCGCGCTGAGCCCGATCTTGAAGCCGCTCGAGCGGTTCCGTGGCGCCGTCACGGTGCTCAAGGGCGTCAACGCCGACGTCACCGACATCTCACCTGGCAATCCACATCAGAAGGGAATGGGCGCCTGGCTCACGGGGGCCCCGCTCAACCTCGGCGAGTTCTGCGGCGGCATGGACTGCAACTCGGGCAAGTCGGGCTGGGCCTCGGGGCCGAGCGTCGATCAGGTCCTCGCGAAGCGGCTCGCTGGGCAGACGCCGTTTTCGTCGATCGAGCTCGGCGTGCGCATCGAGGGCTTCAACAACCGCCACCGCATGAGCTACCGCGACAACGACGACCCGGTGCCGCCCATCGACCAGCCGCCGTTCGCCTTTCGCCGGCTCTTCGGCGAGGCGAGCGGCGCCGATGTCGGCGGGAGCGTCCTCGACGCCGTCCGCAGCGACATCGCGCGGATCCACATGCGCGCGGACACCGTGTCTCGCGGGCGCCTCGAGGCTCACCTCGAATCGCTGCGGCAGCTCGAGATTGGCGCCTGGGCGAGCGCACCGCCGAGCTGCTCCGGCGGCATCGCCCCGCCGGACGTGGGCCGTTCGCTCGACGCGTATCCGATCCATGCGAGCCAGATGGTCGAGATCATCTCGCTCGCGCTCGGCTGTGGGCTCACCCGCGTCGCCTCGCTGCTCTTCTCGGGCGCCACCGCGAAACATGCGATGCCGTGGGTCACCCCCGAGAGTCAGCCGGATCTCGAGATGCAAGGGCCGGTCGTCGAGGACTTTCATTCGCTGACCCACGCCCCCTACCAGGACCCCGGCATCCCGGAGCAGCGCGCCGTCCGGCACAAGCTCATCGCGTGCTGGCGTTATTACGTCGAGCAGCTCGCGGCGCTCGCCGATCGACTCCAGGCGCAGGTCCTCGACGACGGCAGCACCCTGCTCGACAACACGCTCATCCTGTGGTGCAGCGAGATGGGGGCCGGCGACACCCATAGCCTCAAGGACATGCCGCTCGTCGCGATCGGCGGAGGCGCCCACGGTTTCCAGCAGGGCGTGAGCGTGGACTTCGGCGGCAAGCAGATCAACGACGTCCACTCCACCATCCTGGAAGCCTTCGGCTTCCCGGGGGAGCGCTTCGGGCACCCCGACTATTCGAATGGCCCGCTCGGCGCTTGGCGCGTCAGCGGGTGAGCTGGGCGCTCCACCGCTTCAGTTGCACGAGGGAGGGTCGAACGTGTCGCATCCGTCCGAGCCGAGCGGGAAGGTGTCGGCGTCGACGACCGAGATCCGGCCGAGCATGTCGGTGTCCGGTGGTGCATGGACCTCGAAGCCGAGCTCGATGCGTGCCAGGCCTGCCGGAACCGTGTCGACGGTTTCGAACCGCGTGCTCTCCGAGTACCAGAGGTAGTCGTGGAGCTCCTCGCCGTCGAAGCAAAGCGTGACGCCCCTTCGCCTCGGCGGGTCGGGGGACAAGCTCTCGGCGGTGACCCATTCCAGGGGGCCGTCCTCCCCCTCCTGACGATACCACCCGTGGTTACTTTCGCTGTCGCTGCCCATGCCCACGTGGAGCTCTCCCACGGCTTCTACTCCGATGGCGCGAAGGAACATTCCGGCGCGCGATTCGGGGACTGGCCACTTCTTGGGATTGTCTCCGGCCTCGGGCCGGATGCACGCAGACACACGCAGACCGGTGGTGATGTTCGTGATCGCGCCGCTCGTCTCGCAGCCGAGCGCATCGGAGCAGGCGTACGGCTCGGTCGTCGCACACGTCGTCTGGTATGGCGCGAACAACGCCGGCAAGAGGGCCTCGTCGTAGTCCATACACGCGCCCTTCGCAGGCGGTGGTACCGCGCTTCCTGTGGCCCCGGAGCCTGTCCAAGGCAAGCCGGAGCCGGTCGTGGCCGTGGGGCCAGCCCCGCCGCTCGACGATTGGTCCTCGTCTGTCCGGATCCCGCTGCACCCAATCGCCAGGGACAACACGACAAAGGCCTTCATCATGGCTCAGCCCCGCCGCTCCGCCGGGTGCTCCACCACCGCGGGCGGATCGGACGCGAAGTTGCTCGTGCGGATCCAGGTCGGCCGGACGCGGAACCAGGTGATGCCCGGCCAGGACGCCCGCTCGCGGCCGTCGGGGAACGCCTCGTAATAGGACGCGCGCACCCGCTCGAGCTCGTCCCCCGTGGGCTCGTCCACGTCGCCCTCGATCTGCGCGGTGGCGCTGCCCCGCGTGAACACGACGGCGGCGCGCCCCTTCTTGCGCAGGTTCTCGGCCTTGCGCGTCGAGCCGAGCGTGTCGAACACGAGCTCGAGGCGATCGGTCACCGCCATGCCGACGACGGCCGCCTGCGGATCGCCATTGCCGCCGATGGAAGCGACAACGCCATAGCGGGCGCCTCGCAGGAAGCGGAGGAGCCCCTCGTGGCTGGCGCCCGCCTCGTCCTTCGGCGCGGCCTCGTCGGGCAGGAGGTTCTCGGCGTCCGGCCCGACGACGGTCGTCCACGGGCGGACGCGCCACGCTTTCACGAGCCCGTTCGCTACGTACGGATCCGCCTTCGCGAAGCGCTCCGCGGCCTCGGGGCCCGGCCCTCGGAAGAGGAGGAGGGCGCGATCCACCGGGGCCTGCAGCGCGCCCGCGAGCACCAGCTCCCCCCGGACGCTCGCGGCGCGCGCGAGCTCCAGGTGGGCTGCGCGGAGCGGCTCGCGGCGCGTGACGTAGTCGGGGACGAGTTCGTATTCGAGGACGAAGTGCATCAGGGGCCCACCGAGCCGGCGAACGGCAACATGCTCTTCAGATCGTTGTCCGTGAAGCGGAGCTGCAGGCCGACGAAGTAGTCGCGCCTGTCGTTCGTGAGGATGTCGTCCACGCCGCCGAGCAGCCAGAGCTGATCGATGAACTCGTAGCCGATTGTGACGCGCCACCTGGGTGTGAGCTGCTCGCCGAACCCGAAGAGGTCCTGTCTGAGCTCGAAGCGGTCGTCTATCAAGTGCAGGTCGAGGCCGATGCCGCCGGTCGACTCGAGCACGCCGAACCTCCCGGTGAAGGGCCCGAGGCGCTTCGCGAACTGGAAGCTGATGCGGAAGTCGTTCGTGGTCGAGACACGTGTCTCGCGGTAGCTCGACGGCTCGTTCGGGTTCGTCGTGTCGACGGTCGTCTGCTCGATGCTCGTCTTGCCACGCGGGTCGTTGACGAGCTGGATCATGTAGTACTTGTCGACCGCGGGCTGGAGCCGGAGCTCCACGTAGGTCTTCACCGTGTTGGCGAGGAAGTTGTAGTCGGCGCGCAGGCCCACGACGGTCTGCAGGCGTCCGATGCCGCCGACGAGATCGCCGACGTCTTGCACGACGGTCTCGACCTCGTTGATGAGCGTCTCGTCTTTGGTCAGCCGGCCGACGGTGCCCTCGCCGCGGTCCACCCGGGCCGCGATGTTGTCGGCGTGTTTGAGCATCGACTCGAGCGACTCCGACGCCTTGTCGATGCGCTCGAGCGTGGAGCGGATCTCGCCGGGCTTGCCGGACGGGTCGGGCGATTGCTGCGTGAACTGGCGAACGTCCGCCGTGACCTGGCGGATGTTCTCGAGGATCTCTTTGAGCTGCGGGCGCGCGTCGCCGCTGATCGCGTTGATGTTCGCGATGGTGCCCTTCACGGCCTCGCGGTTCTCTTTGACCGTCTTGTTCAGCTCTTCGGTGATCTCGGCCAGGTTCTTGAGGACCTGCGCGATCTGCTCCTGGCCCTTGTCGGACCCGACCGTGTTCTTGAGCGTCTCGGTGACGGTCTTCACGTCCTTCAAGATCTCGGAGACCTGCCCCTGTAAGGACTGGATGCTGGGCTCGTCGATGTAGTTGAGGATCTGGCCGCCGTCGGGGATGCGCTCCGCCCCTTCGGTGCCGGGCGTCAGCACGATGTAGTACTCGCCGATGAGGCTCGTCGCGCGCTTGCCGATGGCCGCATCTTTGTAGAGGTGGACCTCGGGCTTCATCTTGATGTCGACGCGCGCCTGGCCGTTGTCGAGCCAGATGCGATCCACGACGCCCACCTGGATGCCGCTGATCATCACGCGCGACTGCGGCGCGACGCCGGTCATGTCCGGCATGTAGGCCCAGACCATGTACCCGCCCGACGTGCCGGTCGACCGCGAGATGAACCGGTAGCCGACCACGACGGCGATCGTCAGGACGATCGCCATCAAGCCAACCCTGGCAGCGCGCGAGAGATCACCCATCGGAAGGACGGGAGGAGCCTACCACGGGTCGTCACAGGTGCTCAGTACCGCCCTGCCTCGCCTGGTCGTGGTAGGACTGGACCCCCATGGACGCAGCCAAGCTCAGCGCTCTCGTCGACAGGGAGTGGGACGCCTCGATCCTGCCGGCCCTCGACGCGTACATCCGAATCCCCTGCAAATCGCCTGCTTTCGAGAAGAACTGGCAGACGGAGGGGCACCTGGACAGGGCGGTCGCCCTGATCGAGGGCTGGTGCAAGGAGCAGCCCATCCCGGGGCTCAAGACCGAGATCGTCCGGCTGGAGGGCCGCACCCCGCTCCTGCTCCTCGAGGTCCCGGCGACCGACGGCAGCACGGACGACACCGTCCTGCTCTACGGCCACTTCGACAAGCAGCCCGAGATGACGGGCTGGGGCGAGGGACTGCACCCGTGGACGCCCGTCCGCCGCGGCGACAAGCTCTACGGGCGCGGCGGCGCGGACGACGGTTACTCGGCCTTCGCCTCGCTCCTCGCGATCCGCGCGGTGCGCGAGCTCGGCGGCAAACACAAACGCTGCGTCGCGCTCATCGAGGGCTGCGAGGAGAGCGGCAGCTTCGACCTCCCGTTTTATCTCGAGCACCTCGGCGACCGCATCGGCAAGCCGAGCCTCATCGTCTGCCTCGACTCGGGCGCCGGCAACTACGAGCAGCTCTGGGTCACCACCAGCCTGCGTGGGCTCGTCGGCGGCACGCTCACCGTGAAGGTGCTCGAGCAGGGCGTCCACTCGGGCGACGCGAGCGGCATCGTCCCGTCGAGCTTCCGCATCGCGCGCCAGCTCCTCTCGCGCCTCGAGGACGAGAGCACGGGCCGCATCCTCGTCGACTCGTTCTTCGCGCCGATCCCCGAGGAGCGCCTCGTCCAGGCGAAGACGAGCGGTCGCGTCCTCGGTGAGAGCGTGTTCGCGCGCTTCCCCTATGCGGGCGGCACCCAGGCCATGGCCACGGACGTGACCGATCTCGTCCTCAACCGCACCTGGCGGCCCTTCCTCTCGGTCACCGGCGCCGGCGGCCTCCCGGCCATCGAGAGCGCGGGCAACGTCCTCCGCCCGCAGACCTCGCTCAAGCTCTCCCTGCGCCTGCCGCCCACCATTCCCGCGCGCGACGTGATGCCCGTGCTCACCAAGCTCCTCACGTCGGACCCGCCCAATGGGGCGGAGGTCACCTTCGTCGCCGACGAGCCGGGGGACGGCTGGAACGCCCCCGCCACCGCGCCCTGGCTGGAGAAGGCGCTCGAGTCCTCCTCCCAATCCATGTTCGGCAAAGAGGCGTGTTTCATGGGCGAAGGCGGCTCGATCCCCTTCATGGGCATGCTCGGCCGCAAGTTCCCCGAGGCGCAGTTCGTCATCACCGGCGTCCTCGGCCCGCAGTCCAATGCCCACGGCCCCGATGAGTTCTTGCACGTCCCGTTCGCCAAGAAGCTCACCGGGTGCGTCGCGCAGCTGCTCGACGCGCACGCGAAGCGCTAGCCACGGCGCCGGCGCAGCGTCCCTCTGTCGTGGAGAAAGACGCTGCGCCGTGATCGAAGGCCCGTAACGGGAACCGTCGACCGGCGGGACGTGGAAGGTGAGCCGCGGAGGCGAGCTGCGGCCATCTCACTCTCGAGCGGTCACGTGCCGAGCCGCATCCCAAACGAGGGAGCGAGCCCTCGTGCGCCCGCTCCCGAGGAGCCGATGAACACTTCCATTGTCGCCCGCAACACCATTTTCCTGGCTCTCACGAGCCTGGCGTGGCTCGCCTGCTCGAGCTCCAACGAGACCCAGAACGACCCCACGGAGACCGGCGCAGGCGGGACGGGAGGCTCGACCGCGACGGCGAGCCCGCAATGCGGCGACGGAGCGCGACAAGGAACCGAGGCGTGCGACGGCGACGATCTCGACGGCAAGACGTGCTCGATGCTCGGCTTCGCTGCGGGCTTCGTTGGGTGCAAGAGCGACTGCACGTTCGATTCTTCACATTGCGAGATCTGCGACAACGGGATGGATGACGACGGAGACGGTGAGGCTGACTGCGACGACCCCGATTGTGCGGCGCTCGCCCAGTGCAGCGCGAGCTGTGACTCCCCCTTCCAGATCTCCGGGCCAGTGGACGGCTCGGGGCTCTACATCACCGGTGCACCTGACGATCTGGTGTCGAGCTGCATGCCGGACGGCCACGAGAGCACGCTGGAGTGGCTCGCTACCACGACGGGGACCTTCGAGATCCGCGTCGACGCAGACTTCGACTGCGCCGTCGCGGTCCGCACCGTATGCACCGATGCGGCGACCGAGATCGAATGTACGAACGCCAACACGACGGGAGAGGCCGACACCGAGATGTTGCTCCTCGATGCAGAGGCCGGGCAGTCGTACACGATTGTGGTCGAAGGGGCTCCCGACAGCATCGGGGAGTACAGGATTCACATCGGCGAGGAGGGTGGAGCGGGTGGCGGCGACTCGACCACCGTGACCACCGGAGGCGGCACTTGAGCCGCGTCCGCTCCTCGTTTGCGTTCGTCACCGGGTTGGCGATCTCGGGCTGCGCCGTCAGTCAGGGCCCGAGCGGTGACACGGGTGGTGGTGGTGAATCGAGCTCGACGCACTTCGATGACGAAGGGGGTGGGGGTAGCGACGGCTGCTCGAGCGTCGGCCAGGACATCCTCCTCCTCACGGCGGATCGGCGTCTGGTCACCTTCGACCCGACGGTCGAGGGATTGGCAGCGTATCAACCCCTGAGCCAGCTCGACTGTCCGGCACCCGGCGGGCCAGCGTCGATGGCCGTCGCGCGATCGGGCGCGGCGTACCTCTTGTACTCGAACGGCCGTATCTACCAGGCCGACGCCGAGACTGGAGCGTGCGAGGCAACCCCATACGACGTCGGTGGCTACGCGTCCCAGGGCATGGGGATGACCGCGACCGAGCCGAACGGCAAGGCCGAGACCTTCTACACGACCACGCCTGGCGTGGGGCTCGCGAGGGTGCTGCTGCCGAGCTTTCAGGTGTCGCAGCTTGGAGGCGGCACGGACCTTCGTGCCGAGTTGTCCGGTGGGATCGATGGGAGGCTCTTTCTGCTCGACGAGACCGGAACCTTGAGCGAGATCGATCGGGTCACCCTCGCCCAGACGGCGGTGCATCGGTTTGAGCATTGGTCGGCACAAAGCGCCATTGCGGTCGCGCGACACACGGGCATCTTCTATGGCTTCGCCGGGACGACACCGGGTAACGCTGTCACATTTCGCTATGATCCGGATGCCGACGAAGAGAGCGTTCGCGACCAGGGGCTGGGGTTCGTCGTGGTCGGCGCAGGTCAGTCCACGTGCGTGCCACCGCCGGCCGTGAAGTGATTCGTGGGTGGGGGCGCCTCGTGGACCGTCGAGAGTCGAAAGCTCCCGGGGTGTGCTCCGATTTCGAAGGCGCTCGGCTCCTGCCTTCGCTACGTTGCGCGCCCGATGAAGCTTGCTTTGCCCCTCTTCTCTGCCCTGCTCTTCGCGTGCTCTGGCGCGCCGCCCGAGCCTGCCGCGGCGCGTCGCCGAGACATCTCTGGCCCGCCCGCCGTGCTGCCTCCACGGAGCGCGCCCCTCGGCGCTCCGCGCTATGGGTTCCCGTCGGCCGACCGGCGCGCCAAGCTGGCGAAGGCCTATCCTGTCATCGACGCCGCGCTCGAGAAGTGGGCCAAAGAAGGGAAGACCACGGGCTTCGCCTTCGCGCTGGTGATCGACGGCGAAGTGGCCCACGTCTTCAACTATGGCGTCACCGACAAGGTGACGAAGAAGCCGGTCGACTCGGACACGCGGTTTCGTATCGGCTCGATCACCAAGACGTTCACCGCGCTGGCGCTCGCGAAGCTGCGCGACGACGGCAAGCTCGCGTCCTTCGAAGAGCCGCTCGAGAACGTGCTCCCGGAGATGCGCGTGTTGAGGCGCCCCACCGCGGACGCAGGCCCCATCCGCATCCGCGACGTGACCCTGCACAGGAGCGGGCTCATCCGCACCGGTGACTACGACGAAACCTATGCGAAGCCGATCGACCGCGCGACGATGGTGGCCTCGCTCGCCTTCCCCGCGCTCACCACGCCGTACGAGGGCTACAGCTACTCGAACTACGGCTATGGCCTGCTCGGGCTCGCCGTGGAGGAGCTCTCGGGGGAGAGCTACGAGGAGTATGTCGTGAGCGAGATCACGAGGCCGCTCGGGCTCGACTCGGCCGCCTGGAACCTGGAGAAGGTGCCAGCAGCCCATCGGGCTCGCTCCTACGAGAGCAAAGAAGGGAAGCTCGAGCCGGAGTGGCGGCTCGGCTATCTGGACGGTGCGGGCGGGCTCTACCTGAGCGCCAAGGATCTGGCGCGCTGGGCGGCTTTCCACGCGGATGCCTTCCCGCCGCGCGACACCCGAGACGACGGCCCGGTGAAGCGCGCCACCGTGCGCGAGCTCCTCTCCGTCGGTACGAGCGACCCGCCGAATGACTTCGCCCACGTCTTCTTGCAGTCGCCGCTCGGGTGGGACGGCCTCCGGGCGTGCGGCGAGCGCGTCCACTGGAAGTCCGGCCTGGTGGAGAGCTTCATGTCACACGTGGTGTTCTTGCCTGGTCACGGCGTCGCTTTCGCGTCCCTGGCTACGGCACGCATGAACCTGTATCCCGGTCAGAACGACGTGCTGAACGCGCTGCGCGCGACCGGCGGTCTCGAGGCGCGCGAGCAGGAGCCTTCGGCGGAGCTCTCGCGCGCCGCCGAGACATACCTGAGCCTCTACGCCGACTACGACAAGGAGCGCGCGGCGAAGGCTTACACCGAGGAGTTCTTTCGCTTCCACGACAAGGTCGAGCGCGCCGCGTGGTTCAAGAAGCAGCTCGCGCGCGTCGGCTCCTGCGAGCTCGGGTCGTTCGAGCATGTCGAGCACCGCGGCTCGGGCCGCTTTCGGATTCGATGTGAGCGCGCCTCGGCGACCATCTCGATCCAGCTCGACAATGCGCTCTCGCTGATCTCGTGGTCGAGCGGGCAATGGCGGTACCGGCCGACCGCCGCTCAGCGCGACCGCGCAGGAGCCGTCTGGCGAGCCCTCACGAAGAAGAAGCCGATCTGGGAAGGGACCGCGACGGCCCAGCAGAAGATCAACCAGGCGGAGCTCTCGGCTTCGTTGAGCAAGCTCGTGGGCTGCAAGCTCGGGGAGGAGCTCGACACAACGTCGCCGGACGAGAGCCTGCACGAGGTCGCGTGTGAGGGCGAGACGCGTCTCTTGCGGACGGTCTTCGCAGAGGGCGACCCGAAGACCGTGGTCCGCGTGGCGCTCGACCCGAAGCCTGTCGTGCCGTCGTGCAAGAGCTGGTGACGACGTGAATCGCCAGCCCTGAGCCCGCCGCGGACGCGTCTTCTGTCGTGAAAGGCCAGGCTGCGTCGCCATCACCCGTTGTCCCCTCATCTCGCCGCGTCGTCGATCTCAGGGCCTGGAGCAGGCGGGCGACTTCGCCTACGCTGCGCCGCGTCCATGTCTGGCGTGAAGAACCTCGCCGCCGGCGCTCTCCCGAAGGAGCAGACGGTGGACGCCCGGAGCCGGTTGGGAGCGCTCATGCGGGCCCACGGCGACGGGGTGTACGCGTACTGCGTGCGCATGCTTCGCGATCCGTCGCTCGCGGCGGACGTGTTGCAGCAGGTCTTCGAGCAGGCGTACCGCGATCTCGGCACGCTCCGCGACGAGCGACAGGCCCGATCCTGGCTATTCGGCATCGCGCACCACCGCTGTCAGGATGCGCTGAAGGCGAGGAAGCGGCGCGAGGCGCGCCTCTCCGGTGACCCCGACGGGTTGGACGCGATGCCGGATTCCCAGCCGAATGCGCTGGAACGTGTCGCCGCGAGCGAGGTCGCGCGCGCTCTGGACGCGTGTGTTCGCGAGCTGTCGGCCGAGTCGCGGACGGCGGTGCTCCTCCGCTTTCAAGAGGGCATGACCTACGAGCACATGGCCACCGTCTGCAGCGAGAAGCCGGCCACCCTGCAAGCGCGTGTGACGCGTGCGCTGCCCGTGCTTCGGCGATGTCTCGAGGCGAGAGGTGTCGAGCTGTGAGCGGCCCGGCTTGTGATCGCTTCGAGCGCGACGGGCTCGCCCGGATGGAAGCGGGCCTGCCTCCGGACGATCACGAGATCGGGTGCTCGATCTGTCAGTCTGCGCGTGAAGACTACGAGCGGCTCGGCCGGGCATTGGCCGAGCTGCCTCCGATCAAAGCACCAGAAGGCTGGGAGCGGCGTGTGCTGGATTCGCTCCCCGCATCGCAATCTGCGACGGGGCGCGTCTCCTGGATGCCGTGGGCGTTGGGTCTCGCCGCCGCTGCGGCGATCGTCTTCTTCATCTGGCGGCTGGATCGGCCCACGCCCGGTCCGCTCAGCGTTCGCCAGCAGGTCGTGGCAACCAGCTCGGGCCGGCGCGCCGACTCGGCAGCGGTGGGAGACTCGATCCGGGTGTCGACCCAGGGCGGGAGCGGCGAGGTCCGCGAGCTGCGCCTGTACCGCGACACGACCGAGGTCGTGGCGCGCTGCCCGGGCGACCCAGGCTGCGCGATCGTCGACGGCGCACCACAGCTGACCTTCGTGCTCCGGGCTCCCGGCAGCTATCGCTCGCTTGCGATCGTCGGCCCGCAGAAGGCGCCCGAGCCTGCGGGAGCGCTCGACGAGGACGCCCGGGCGGCGTCAGCCGCCGGGGCGTCCGTGGAGGTGAGTCGAGCGGTGGACGTGGAGTGAGACGAGTCAGCCGATGATGTCGGTGGGCTCGAAATCCCAGTCGAAGTGCCAATCCCCCGGCGGAGGCGGTGGGTCCTCGTCCATCTTTGCGTAGCCGTTGCCCAAGACGAGCGTGACGCCTGCGCCCGCGATCCGCTTCTGGCCAGTCGCGCGGAGCGCAGGGTCGTCCGGCTTGCTCGTGGCGTCTCCGAGGATGATCTCGTATCGACTGCCGACCAGCTCCGTGTTGAGGCTCGTGACCCGGGCGATGAGGGAAGCCGTGTCGGTGCCGCCGGTGAAGGCGATGTTGATGAGCCGGGTTCCGTCCGACTTGGAGCCTCGCACCCTTGCCCAGGTCCACGGGTTCGGAGCTCGGATCGTCAGCAGGTCCTGCTGTGGTGTCGGCAGTCGCCAAACGTAATAGCGCGCGATTGTCATTCTTTCGTTCCTCCAGACCCGTCATTCATTGGACACACTGAAAATGATGAACTTCGCCCAAGCACGCGGGGGCAATCGTTCCGCGACGGACCGCTGAGCCTCCGCCAGCGCTCGTACCGGTTGGCGAACGAGGTCACCCTGATACAACGCGCGCATCACGCTTCGGGTGTCGTCGTCGTCTATCGAGCCCAGCGACGCGATCACGCTCCCGCTTCCGTTCGCCAGGAAGGCCGTGGCCAAGGACCCCCACACCTCTTCGTGGCGCGTCGCGGCCGAGGAGCAGGCGGCCAGCACGACGACGTCGGCAGCGAGGCCGCTGTCGAGGATGGCATCGGTGGACCAGCGCCCGTCCGCCATGCTGAGCCAGGCGCCGCCGCCGTCGAGCCCGGCGTGTACGCCCAGGTGGAGGAGCTCGAGCGGACCGGCGGTCTCGACGAGGCTCCTCGTCGCTGCGTCGGAGACGACCGCCGTGGTGCCGAGGGCACGGGCGATCTCGCCAGCCTCGATGCGAGCTGCCGGCAAGGTGCCGTCCGCGTCGGCCATCACGAGCCTCCGGGGTGCCGGGCTCCGTTCGTGCTCCGCCGCGAAAGCACGTAGGCTCGGCATGATCGCGAGCGGCCGCTGCTGGACGAGGAAGCTGTCCGACCGGCGCAACGCGGCGTACGGGATCGCCGCGAGCCATCCGCTCACGACGAGGTGCAGCGGGCTCGGACCGGCCTCGACGTCCTCCGGAACGAGGATGCTCCCCAGCTCGGTCGCCAGCCCCTGGTGATCCGGATCGGCGGCGAACCGCTTCGCCAGCTCGCGCACAGGCGCGGCATCCCCGCGCTTGATGAACCGCACGTCTCCCTGCGCGGGCTTGTGAGCGATGTAGAGCGTTCCGAGGATCTCGACGGGGACCACGACCTCGCGACCGGCGAGCGCCTGCCCGAGGTCGTCGGTCGCGCCCGCGGCGCCCTCGAGCCGGCGCCAGGATGATGCGATGTCGTGCGCGTCTCCTGGCGGACCGACGAGCGACCCGTTCGCGATCAGGGCATCGATGAAGGAGCGCGCGGTGAACGCGTCGAGGACGCGCACCGCCTGGGCCGTCCGGCCTTGTCGGACGAACAGCGAAAGGAGCGCCTCGTACGGCTGCCGGCGACGCGGGATCATCCATGCCTGCAGCTCGCTCTGATCCATGGCCGCGCGCATCTCTTCCACGATGGCGATCGATCGCTCGTAGCCCTGCTCGGCAGCGCGATCGTTCCCCAGCCGCTCGAGGATTCGTGCGCGCTCGTATTCACCCCACCAGGCGTCGTTGCTGCGCGAGAGCTCGAGCGCACGATTCATCGACGCGAGCGCATCCTCCAGTCGACCGGCGTCCGCCTCCAGCATGGCGAGCACCGCGTGGTAGGAGAAGTCGAAAGGCCCCTTCCAATCCGCGAGGTAGGCAAAGCCAGCCTCGCTCTGGCCAGCCAGGTGCGCGTTGTAGGCCAGGTTCTGGCGCGCCGCCGTGATCGCCTCGTGGCTGCCCGTCTGCTGCGCGCGCCCGAGGGCGCGTTGGAACGCGAGGTCCGAGAGGTGAAGCATGTCGGCCTCCTGCCGGAGGATGCCTTGCTTCAGATCCACGTAGACGAGGTCCGCCGGCCTGTCTTCGAGCAGGCTCGCCGCCAGCTCGTACTCCCGCTCCGCGCTGCGGGCGTCCCCGACCGAGCGCATCACGTCCCCCCGCATCAGCGCCGTCAGCCCCAGGAGCCGCCGGTCCGCGGCCACCTCCGCGGCGGCGAGCGCTTCATCCAGAGCGCCGAGCGTCTCGGTGAGCCGGCGCTCTCTCCAGAACGATCCGGCCAGCGCGAACCACGCTCGCGCGAGCTCGCGATTGTCGCCCTGCGCCTCGAACGTCGTGATCGCCTCGCTCAGCGCGGTTCGCGCGCCCTCGCGGTCACCTGACCGATCGCGAAGCACGCCGAGAACGGCGAGCGCTTGCGGGCGCAGCCGTCCCTTCAGCGCGCCCGTGGCGAGCCGCTCCGCCTCGGCGCTGTTTCCGAGCTGCAGCTCGGCGCGCGCGAGCAAGATCACATCGGCGGGGTTTCCCTGCGCGACGTGACTCTCGTGACAGGAATCCCGCGCCTCTCGCCACTGTCCCCGGTCGACGGCGCGCGCGCAGCGGGACGAGGCCGACTCGAGATGCCCGTCCATCGGGCAAGCCGAGAGAGTGATGGCGAAGAGCGCCCCGCGGCTCAAGAGCTTGGAGAGGCCAACTCGGACGCGCGCGTGCGCGTGTGCGAAACACCCCTCCATCGGAGCGGCAGCATACGGCGCGAGCGCGGGCGGAACAACCACCAGGAGCCCGAGCTGACGAGCGCGTCTCGAAAGTTTGTTGAGATCGGGGAGGGCCGGGCGCCCACGAGATCGGCGCCGGCCGAAAGGCAGGGTGGGGGGTGCCATTCCTTTTGTCCGCGTTCGAATCCGACAGAGCCGAGGAGAGGCGATGATGCCTGCGGGAACAGCGCTGCGTCCGATCGAAGCATCGAGGCTGACATGGCTCGGGGCAGACCGTGCTCCGCGCCGATGTGAGGTACCGCGCGCACGAGAGGTGGCCCTGGTCGAGCCGTACCGCAGCGGGCAGCGTATTTCCCGCTACGTGCTCGGGAAGCGGTTGGGTCGTGGAGGGATGGGCGTGGTCCACGCGGCTCACGACACTCGGCTCGACAGGCTGGTCGCGCTCAAGCTGCTGCCAGGCAGTCTCGTCGCGGACCAGGAGTGGCGGCACAGCTTCTGGCGGGAGGCATATTGCGCTTCGCTCGCCGCACATCCTCACGTGGCCATGGTCTTCGACGTCGGCGAGGCAGACGAGATCCCGTTCCTGGCGATGGAGCTGGTCGACGGTCAGAGCCTGAAGGCGCTCCTCGCCAGTCAGCTCCCGCTCGACGCGGCCCGCGTCCTCGCCATTGCGCGGATGATCGCGGGCGGCTTGGCGAGGGTGCACGCGCAGGGGGTGGTCCACCGCGACATCAAGCCCGACAACGTCATGGTCGCCCGGGACGGCACGATCAAGCTCGTGGACTTCGGGATCGCGAAGCCGCTCTGGTGGACGGACGCGCCTTTCGCGGAGCACAGGCCCGAGCAAGACGACCACTCCGCCTCACGCACGGGGCGTGTCGTTGGTACGGCTGCTTACATGGCGCCCGAGCAGGCGTACGGTGGCGAGGTCGACCTCCGAGCCGACATCTACGCCACCGGTGTCCTCCTCCGCGAGCTGTGGGGAGCCGTGCGGCCGAGCCGGGGCATCCCGGCGGACCTGGCCGTACTTCTGCAACGGTGTCTGGAGACGGATCCGGAGCGGCGCTTCCCGGACGCGGGCGCCCTTCAGATTGCGCTCGGAGGGTTGAAACCGTGGCCGCCGTTTCGAGCGACCGCGGGGTAACGGTCACGAGCGGCCGCGCCGATCGAGCGAGAACCGACCCCCGCCGCAGAGCGTGAGGGCCAGGAACACGGTGGACAGGAAGAAGGGGTATTCGAAGGGAACGCCGCCGCCGCTGCCCACGAGCTTGGCCTGGGCCGCGTGTGTGGTGATCCACGCGACCGTCATGGTCACGAACAGGCTGGCCGCGGCCGGACGAGTGAAGAGGCCCAAGAGGACGAGCGCGCCGCCGACGAGCTCGCTCAGCGTGGCGGCGTAGGCGAGGAGCGTGGGGGCTGGCAGGCCCTTCTGGGCGAGGCCGTTCGCAAAACCTTCGGTCCCCATCCTCACCTTGGAGAGACCGTGCAGCGCGAGGAGGCCGCCCGACGAAACGCGGATCACCAGGAGGGCTACGTCGTCGAGGAAGGCCGAACGTCGGGTGAGCCAGCTCATCGGCGATCTCTAGCTCATTCTGGTTTTCGTGGTGAGCAACTCTCGCCGCAGCGGCAGGCACGCGGCCATCCGGCGCCGACCTTCTCGGCGCGTCAGGGGCGCAACGAGCGGAGCACCGTGGCGGCGGGCTGCGACGGCGCGGACGGAGACGCTCGGCCCACGTACACGACGCGGTCGTCGTGGGTCGCGATCGCGAGACCAGCCGCGGTACCGCCCGGGGCGGGGCTGACGAGGTCGTCCGACCAGACGAGCTGGCCGGATTCGTATCCCCTCGCGAAGCCCAAGTCTGCCGAGGTGCCGACGACGACGACGCGCCCCTGGTCGTCCACGTCGAGATCGGCGAAGCCGCCCAGTTTGCCGGGGGTGAGCTCGACCGGCCACGTCTCGGTGGACCACGCGCCGCCCGACTCCGTGTGGCGACAGATGCTCCGCGTCGTGCTGATGTCATCCGTCGTGTAGATCGTTCCGTCGGGCGCAACCGCGACGTGGTACCCACAGGCCGCGCCGAGGATCGTCGGCGTATCGTCGTCGACGCGCAGGAGCTTGGGCTCCGAGACGCCGTCGACGACCGCCAATGCGACGGTCCACCCATCGGGGTGGTGGTCGGCAGAATAGAAGTGCCCGGTCCGCCCGGCCATGTCGTCCGGCAGCGCGAGCGGTGTGCCGGTGGGGCCAGTCGTGGAGACGTGCTGGTAATACGGCAACCCCGTCGAGACGGAAGCGCCGAACAGCACCGCGTCCATTTGATCCGAGGTGATGCTCAAGCCGTACGGGAGGACGTCGGGGACCTCCGCTTCGGCGATGAGGGAGCCATCCGACGCCAACCAGCCCACCCAGGCCGAGTCGCTCGCCCCGCTCTTCGTTCCGATGCAGAGGAGGAGGACCTCCCCCGACGGACTCACCTCGACGGCGGCTGCGCTGCCGAGCCGCGCCCCCGATGGGCTCGTCTCGAAGGATGTCAGCCCGAGATACTGCCCGTCCGCGGACACGCGCTCGACGCTGCACACCTTGTCCGTCTGGCCAGCCACGGAGAAGTTGCCAGCCAAGAAGATGACGCCTTCGGGGGTGATGGTCAGGTCGACCGGCTCCGAGATCTGGACCACCGCGTCGCCGGGGCCGTCGCCGTCGCCGAGGGTCCAGTCCCCCGGACCCGATCCTGCGTCGTCGTCCTCGTCCTCCGCCGCTGACGGAGACACGGTGACCTCCGAGCAAGCGGCAGGAACCGTCAGGAGCAGGAGCAATAGCCCGATCTTGCGCATGCCCCCCAGTCTACCCGGGACGAGACGCCGCCGGAAACCTGCCCGTTTGGGACGGCGCTCCTACGATGCCGGCATGGCTGCCGCCGTCCGATCTGCTTTGGCTCTGGTGCTCGTCGCAGGCTGCGCGACACCCACGCCTCCTCAGGAGCCCGCGCAACCTCCTCCGGTGGTGGCGCCTCGAACCGCGTCCGATGGGGTCGTCGAGCCGGTCGCGCCGGTCGCGCCGGTAGAGCTCGTGGTGGCGAAGCCCGACCCGACGTGCGGCGCGGACCACCTCTGCAACGGAGAGTCCTGTTGCACGAAGCTCGATGTCCCGGCCGGCTCGTACCCCGACAAGAGGGCCGGCAAGGTCGATGTCGGCGCGTTCCGCCTCGACAAATACGAGCTGACGGTCGGGCGGGTCAGAGCCTGGCTCGAGGCCGGACGCCCGGCTCCTCATGACGGAGCTGTCATTGGAATGGACTCGAGCGGTCGCCCGGTGATCTGGTCGGGCGCCTGGCGCACCCAGAGCGCCGAGCACCTCCAGGGCTGGGCTCGCTACGACACGTGGAGCGCCGGCGACCCCGCGCTGCCGAAGAACTTCATCGACTGGTACACCTCGGCCGCCGTCTGCGCCTACGCGGGCGGCCGCCTGCCGACGGACGCCGAGTGGCGCTACGTGGCGGTCGGCGGCGAGGAGGACCGACCGTTCCCGTGGGGCGCCGACGCGCAGACGCCGGACCGCGCGGTCTTCAACTGCTCCGGCGACGGAAACCCGAGCTGCTCGCTCGCCGACATCCTCCCGGTGGGCTCGAGGCCGCTCGGCGCGGGCCGCTGGGGCCACATGGATCTGGCGGGATCGATGTTCGAATGGACGCTCGACGCCGGCGGATCGGAGGCCACCGTCTCTCGCGGAGGCGGCTTCTGTTACATCGGGGGCATCGACCGTCGCGCCAAGAAGGCCGACACTGCCGCCAACATCCGGCGCGACGCGCCGACGACGACGAGCCACATGGTGGGCGCGCGCTGCGCCTTCGACGTGCCGGGAGGAGGGCCGGGCCATGCGCTCGCTTCGCGCTGAGCTCGTGGTGGTCGTGCTCGCTGGAGCAGCATGCGCGGAGGCGCGCGACACCCCGCGCGAAGATGCCCAGGCGCAGACGGCGGAGCCACGTGCGGAATCGCAGGCGGTGAAGACGCCCGCGACCGCCGTGCTCGTCCCGGCCAATCACACCGACATACCGGTGCCGCCCTCGTGTGGGCCCGGAATGAAGCTCGTCCCCGGTGGCACGCTGTCGACCCTGGAACGAGGCAAGGACGTGACGATCGCACCGTTTTGCCTCGACGAGGTGGAGGTCGACGTGCGGTCCTGGCGAGCCTGCGAGCGAGCCGGTGGGTGTCCGAAGCTCTCCTCGCGGACCGATTGGGACAACCCGGACGAGGACAGAATCGTCAGTCGATTCTGCAATGGCGGGCGCAGCGACGTCGACGATCAGCCGGCGAACTGCGTCAGCCAGGAGGAGGCGAGCCGCTATTGTGCGAGCGGAAGAAAGCGCCTGCCGACGGGCGACGAATGGGAGTGGGCCGCGCGTGGCGGCAAAGACGGTCGCGCGACACCCTGGGGAAGCCCTGTCGCGACCGACCAGATCTGCTGGGGCAAGCCGAAGAAGCGGACGGGCACGTGCGCCCGCCGCTCGCACGCGCTCGACGTCACCCCTCTCGGGGTCCACGACCTGGGCGGCAATGTCAGCGAATGGGTGAGCCCGCCGTCACGGAGCCGCAACACCGCTGCGCGCTGGGTCTACGGAGCGTCGTGGTACGCGGTCGATGACGGATACGCGCGTGCAGCGCTGGGCGGCGTCCAGACGCCGGCGCGACGCGCGGAGACGATCGGCTTCCGGTGCGCTGCCGACGCGCCGTGAGCATCGGGTCCGGATTGCTCGTCTGCGGCGTCTCGTGCTAAGCGCCATCTGTCGCGATCGGGGATCTGAATGCGTGGGGAATTCTCAGAGCGCGTCGCTGCCTCGATCGAGCTGCTCCCGTCGCCTCTCGCCCTCCTGGAAGGGCCCTCGCTCCGCCATGTGCACGTGAACGCCGCGTACCGTGCGCTCGCGCACGGCAGAGGCGACCCGAGCGACCGCGCCTTCTCCGCGCTCTGGCCGGACGCGACCGAGGAGCTGCTCTCGGGCCTTGCAGCCGTGCTGCAGACCGGAGCCCCGTGCGAATTCGCACAACAGCCCTTCCGCCGGACGGACTCGCCCGAGCTGGTGTGGCTGAAGATCACAGCCGTTGCCCTGTCGGGGGCGGACGGCCGACCCGAGGGGGTCGTGATGACCGCGACGGACGTGACGGATCACTTCCGTCGCGCGCGTTGGCTCGAAGCGTCGCATGAGCTCACGGCAGCCCTGGCCGGCGCGCGCACGCGAAGCGAGGTCGCCGAAGTCGTCTTCCAGCGCGGGCTCGCCGTGTTGGGCGCGAGCTCGGGCGCGCTCGTGCTCCGCTGCGAGCACGAGCCCGAGCACGTGGAGATCGTCGAACAGTTCGGTTACCCGGAGCCGCTCATCGATGCCTGGCGGCGGTTTTCGATCGATCTCACCTCTCCCGTGACGGAGGCGATCCGGACGGGGAAGACCGTCTGGGTGCAGTCTCCGGCCGCCGCGGCGGAACGATACCCAGTCTGGGCCCCGGCCGTGGCCACCGGCACCGACCGCGCCTGGGCCGCGCTGCCGCTCACGGTGGGCGCCACGACCTTCGGCGCGCTGGGGCTCGGCTACGTTCGGTCCCGGCCGTTCACCCAGGAATACCGCGATGAGCTCTCGTCGGTGGCGAATCGGTGCGCCATCGCGCTCGAGCGTGCCGCGGCGATCGAGGACCGCCAACGGACGATTGCTCGGCTGCGGCTCGCTCAGGACGCCTCCGGGATCGGAATTCACGACTACGACATTCGCTCCGGGACGATTCATTGGGACGACCGGGTTCGCGGGCTGTGGGGTGTTTCGCCGGACGAGCCGGTCACCTACGCCGCGTTCATGAGCGGCCTACACCCGGACGATCGCGCCCCTACGCAAGAGGCCGTCGACCGGGCGCTCGACCCCAAGGGGCCCGGCGAATACTTGGCTGAGTACCGCGTCCGCAATCGTCGAGATCACCGCGAGCGCTGGGTCCTCGCCACGGGTAAGGTCTTCTTCGAGGCGGGGCGGCCGGCGCGTCTGGTCGGAACCGTGCTCGACGTGACGACGCAGCGGCAGTCGCAGCAGGCTCTCGTGGAGAGCCGCCAGCGCCTCGAGCTGGCGCTGGCGGCGGGCCGGATCGGCATCTGGGAGTGGAACGTGACGGAGGACGTCGTCCTCTGGTCGCCGGAGACCCACGACGTCATGGGGGTGCCGCGCGACGTGCCCGTTCGGGAGGCCGCCGCGTTCTTCGGGCTGGTCCACCCTGACGATCTCGACGGAGTTCGTGAGCGCCTCCGTGCTGCCGCGCAGGGGGATGCCGGGTACGTACATCAGTTCCGGATCCGCCGACCCGACGGCGCCGTCCGCTGGGTCGCCAACATCGGTCGCGCGGAGCGCGACGCGAGCGGGCGCACCCTCAGGATCGTCGGCACCGTCCGCGACGTCACGGAGGAGCGTGAGGCGGAGGCGGCGCTCCGCTCGCTCGACGCGCGGCGGACCGAGTTCCTCGCGATCCTCTCGCACGAGCTGCGAAACCCGCTCGCCTCGATGCAGACGAGCCTGGTGTTGCTCGATCGTGTGGCGCCCGAGACGGACGCGGCGCGGCGCGCGCGGGAGATCTTGAATCGGCAGACCAAGCAGCTCTCTCGCCTGGTGGACGACCTCCTCGATGCCAGCCGGTTCATGCACGGCAAGATCGAGGTGCGTCTGGAGCGGATCGACGCGCGCGAGGTCGCGCGCCGAGTCTGCGAGGACGTCCGGGCGACCTTCGAGCAACGAGGGGTCGCCCTCCTGCACCGCGACTGTGAAGAGCCGGTGTGGGTCGACGCGGACCCCGCCCGGCTCGCGCAGATGGTCGGCAACCTCCTCAACAACGCGCTCAAGTTCACGCCGAGCGGCGGACGCGTCGAGGTCGTCGTGAGCCAATCGTTTCGCGCTTGCGAGATCGAGGTCCGCGACACGGGGGTCGGCATCGCGGCCGAAGAGCTGCCTCGGGTGTTCACGCCGTTCATGCAGGCGGACCGCACGCGTGCGCGTTCGCAGGGGGGCCTCGGGCTCGGGCTGGCGCTCGTCAGCGAGCTCGCGAAGCAACACGGCGGAGCGGCGCGAGCCAGGAGCGAGGGGACGGGCCGAGGCTCCGCCTTCGTCATCGAGCTGCCGCGCGCCCCCGCTCCCCCTCGATCGTGAGTCACGGCTTCATCATGTGGATCGTGCCCGATTCACGGCCGACCAACAGGTAGCGGGGCCGGCCCGGTGAATGCACGCCATCGCTCGGGCACCAGATCCCTCATGCTCGCTCTCTCCGCAGCGCTCGATGCGCCGGAGTCGGACTCCCCCGATCTCGTCGGGAAGGTGCTCGCGGGCGTGTGGGAGGTCGTGCGCCACGTCGCCATCGGGTCGATGGGCCACGTGTACGAAGTCCGCCACACGGACGGCGGGCCGGCGCGCGCCGCGGCGAAGGTTCTCCACACCGAGCTGGTCCACAACAAGGAGGTCGCCTTCCGCTTCCGGCGCGAGGCCGAGATCCTGGACGCCATCCACAGCCCCCACGTGCCCCGGCTCTTCGATCGCGGCCGCGACGAGATGGGCAGGCCGTTTTTCGTCATCGAATACATCGCTGGGCGCGAGCTGTTCCAGGTGCTCGAGGAGCAGAAGACCCTGCCGCTGCACCCGGCGCTCGAGATCACACGACAGATCTGTCAGGCCATCGGCGCCGCCCACCGCGCCGGGATCATCCACCGCGATCTGAAGCCCGAGAACGTCATGATCGTGGGGAGCCCCGCGGCGCCCGAGGTGAAGATCCTCGACTTCAGCGTCTCCAAGATGGACGACATCGCGCTCACCCAGGCGGGCACCATCTTGGGCACGCCGGCGTACATGCCGCCCGAGCAAGCCCTGGGGCAGGAGATCACGCCCAAGGTCGACGTCTACGCGGTGGGCGCGATGCTCTACGACATGCTCTGCGGACAGGCGCCGTTCGACGAAGGTGAGCCGGGGCGGACGCTCGGGGCGCTCCTCACGCGGGACGCGCCGCGACCGCGGAGCCTCGCACCGGACCTGCCGGAGGAGGTCGAGGCGGTCGTCTTGCGGGCGATCGCGAAAGATCCGGCGAAGCGATACGCGAGCATCGATGCGCTCGAAGGCGAGATCGGCCTGCTCCTCGGGAACGTCTCGGGTCTCCGCAAGAGGAGCCACGAGGTGGACGACGAGGCGGCTCGCCCGACGCAGGTGCCTTCGCCGGCCGGCGCTACGCGGGTCGCGGCGGCGCCGAGGCGCCGCGTCGCCGTCGCGATCACGTCTTTGGTCCTCCTCGTCGCGGCGGTCGTCGCGGTTGCCGTGCGCCTCTTCGTCTGACCGTTGGCTACGCTCCGCGCGACGAAGCGAGCGCGTCGCGCATCGCCTGGATGTCGGCGCGCTGCTTGGAGAGCCAGGTGTCGGGATCGAGCCGCGGGAGCTCGGGCGCGGCCATCGCGATCTCCGTCGCCAGGTCGCGGCGCTCACCCTGGCGGGCGGTCGGCGCGGCGAGCTCATCCAGGACGAGGCGGGGATCGTAAGCGCGGCCGGCGCGGGCGCGTTTGCCCCGAAGGGGACCGAGCCGCTCGGTGGCCGCCCGAAGCACCGCCTGCGGATCGGCGCTCGCGTCGAGGCCCGTCATTCGGCTGACCGCGGCCTCGAGCCGGAGCCGCTTGGGCGACTCGAGCACGCCCCCCATCCGCTCCTTCTCCAGCGCCACCCAGAGCACCGGGAAGTGATCGGGGCTCCCGTAGAACCCGAGGAGGTGCTCGCGCCCGTGTGCCGTCGCCGCCGCGAGCACGCGGTCCGCGTCCGCAGGGTCGCCGAGGAGGGCCAGGAGCCTGAGCGCCTCGAGCCCGAGCTCCGCCGGTACGCGATCGCGCTCGGCGTCCTCCAGCATCACCCGCAGCGCCGCGCGCGCCCCGTTGTCGCCGTGCAGCAGGAGCTCCCGGAGCACCGCCATTTCGACGTGTGGTCCCCCGCTCGCGCGCAGCCGCGAGCAGAGCTCTCGCGCGAGCGGCTGGGGAGCGTGACGCAGGCATCCGATGGCCTCGATCGCCACGAGCTCGTCGGGGTGAGCCAGGAGCGGCACGACTGCCCCGGCAGAGAAGACCCCGCGCCGTCGCGCGACGCGGAGCGCGCTCACCAACACCGGCGCGGGCGCGTCGCGCAGCAGATCCGTGATGGCCCGATCGACCTCCGGGCTGGAGCCGAGCACGAGGCCGTCGACGAACGCGCCATGCACGAGCTCGGGCGCGCGTCGGAGCGCGAGCACCACCCAGCGGAGCGCGGCCGCGCCGCGCGCACAGCCGAGCGAGACGGCGAGCGCGAAGCTTCGGCCCCAGTCCGGCACCGACCACTCGGTGGCGTAACGCCAGGCAGCGGCCGGCACGACGAGGGTAGGCGTGTCCGGGTGGAAGGGCCGATCGAGGGAGAAGAGCAGGTCGAGGTTCGCGAGGAGGCGCTCCTCGAAGCTCGACGCCGCGGACCAGGGCTCCGTCTCGTAGAGCCTGCGCAGGCCGCCGAGGATGCCGATGTCCTCGAGCGCGTCACGGCCGAGGCCCTCGATCTCCTTGCGAGGCAACGCCGCCGGGGGCTTCTCGAGCGACGGGACGCCGTCGTCGGCGGGGATGGACGTGTCGGCCGGCGCGTCCCAAGCCGGTCGAACCGCGAGGATCTCGGGGTTGGGAACGAACGGGAGCTCGAAGATGGCCGGCACCCCGACGCTCGCCGAGAAGGGGACCAGCACCGGACGAGACCCGGCGACGGGTAGGGAGGCGAGCTGGTCGAGGAGCTGCGCACGGAGCGGCGCGGCCTGACGCTCGACCTCCGCCAGGAGCTCCTCTTCGCCGTCGTCGGGGAGCGCCCCGCGCGCGCGGCGGACCGCGGCGGTGAAGGCGTCCACGTCAGCAATGACAGCATCGTCATCCGCCGACCGCTCGATGAGCCGGGTGAGGCACCCGCTCGCGTCGCGTATCGCACCTTCGGCCGCGCCCTCCGGCATCCGGAGGAGCATCGCCTCGAGCTCGTCGCGTATGGCGTCGACCTGCTCGCGGATCGGCTCGTCGTGCTCGCGCCGGGCGTGGGGGGAGCTCATGTGGGCGCCTCCAGCGCGACGACGCCGCGCTCGTCGCCCTCGGACGCCAGCGTCAAGAGCGCGTGAGGGGCCGGGGCGAAGCCGGTCTGCCAGGCGACCACCACATGGACGGCGGCCAGCGCGCCGGTGGCCGCGCCGGTGTCCCCCCACGCCTCGGTCAGGCGCGTGATCTCCGTCTTCGGAGGCGAGATCAGGTCACTGCACCGCACCGAGCAGAAATCCCACTCCTTCGCTCGGTGCCGCTCACCATTGATGTCCGGCAGCACCCAGCCGAGCGGCCTGGCGGAGAGCGACCCGGCGGAGAGCGCGACCAGATCCGTCAGGAGCTCGGCGACCCTGGGCTCCTCCCACGTCTTCGGCAGCTCCTTGCCGCTGGCCTGAGCCGCAATGGTGGCGAGCGCGGGGCGCTGGCTCGCCGAGCCGACCCCGAGGAACGCGGCGCCCTCCGACGGGACCATCCCGCCGTGTGCGTCTTCCGAGAGGATTCGCTTCGACTCCAGGAGGTGCTCGAGGACACGTGGGTGGTGGTAGCTGTCGACACCTCCGACGAGCACGGGTGTATCGCCGGAGGCGGCCAGCGCGAGCTCCAGCGCGGTGGCGAAACCGGCGTGGCCGATGCGGACCGCCACGCTCCGGTGGGCGTCGATGTCGAGCTCGCTCACGCGGCCGAGCGCCTCGAAGAAACCGGCGCCGAGCCGCTTCTCCTCCTCTTCGGGGAGCGGGCGTGGCTCGGGCAACGCGCAGAAGACACGAACACGCGCCCCGTCAGCGAGCCCGAGGCCGGCCGCGGCCTCACGGAGCGCGGGAGCGGCGAAGCGCAACATTCGCTCGACGCCGACGACCTCGTCCGGGATCCGCCGCGCGCGTGTGGTGCCGACCCGCTTCGACCCGTCCGACGCCAGATCGAAGGAGCGATTGGCGAGCTTGCCGGCGCGCGCGGCGAGCACGCTCGAGAGCGCGCCAGGCGCCAGCGCGGTCGCGGCGCCGACCGAGAGGATGCTCCGCCGCGGAGGGCTCACAGGAGGTTGCCCTCCTCGTCCATCTCGGGCTCCGGCGGCTCGCCCAATCGTTCGCGCTCGCTCGCCATTCGCGCCTCGATCTCGCGGGCGAGCGCAGGATCCGCTTGCATGGCGGCTCGCCAGCGGCGATCGATTCGAAGCCAGGCGCCGAGCGAGAGCTTGGCGTCGGCGAGGGCCTTCTTCGGCTCTCCGCGCTCGAGCAGCACGGAGAGGTCGGCGTAGTCGCGAGCCGTGACGGCGTCTTCTTCGGGGCGGGCGTGGCGCGCCTGGGCCGCCTGGAAATGGAGCGCGTACTCCTCGTGGATGCCCCCGGACTCCTTCGGCATGGAGGCCAATCGCTCGGCCAGCGAACGCTCTTCGAGCCCCCAAGCGTGTTCGTCGAGACCGTGTCTCTGGAGCACCTGGTCCCGAGGCTCACGCTCCTCGAGCAGCTCCGCGGCGACGTTTGCGTGCTCCTCCAGCGTGAGCGTGGGCTCGGGCCCGAGCGGGAGGTCGAGCGCCTCGTGCCGCGCCATTTCGAGATCCTCCGGGGAGAGCGGTGGCGGGGCTTCCCCTCGTTTGGCGTCGGAGCGCAGCCAGCCGTACCCAAAGCGCCCGCGCGGCAGCTCCCGGAGGGCAGTGAAGAGCTCGCGCTCCGGCGCGTCGGTCGCGGCATCCGCGTCGAATGGCGCAAAGGAGACGAGGACTCGGTCGACGTCGGCGACACCCCCGTCGGGCGCAGCCACGTTGCCGCGCCACACCAGATCGAGCGTCCCGCGACTGACGTCCACGACGAGCGTGTCGAGCGCGAGCGGGACCTCCTCGAGCTCTTCGCCGGCCATGACCCAATCCACCACCACGCGAGGCGCGTATGCGGGGAGGTCCACCTCGAGGCGGCCGTCTGGCTCGTGCACGCCGAGGAGGGTGATCGGCGCGTTCTTCGGAATCGTCTCGACGGTGAGCGCAGGGTTGGCCGCCTGGAACAGGCTGAAATCGAAGTCGTCTCCGAACGTCCCGATCTCGTCGGGATCGGGCGTGGGGCGCGCTCCGACGCGCGTCTCCCCCGGCCCCGAGATCACGAGCCAAGGGGCCCGGAGCGGGACCTTCCCGGCGGACTGCGACGAGAGCGCGAACGAGAGAGCCGCATTTCCGACGCGGATGCCAGCGGAACGGGTCAGCCCGCCGCCAGAGGGCGTCGGGATCACCTCGAGCTGCCCGACGAGGATGACGTCCGCCAGCGGCTTGTAGGGGACGAGATCGTCCGGCAACGGCTCGTCGGAGTCCGCGCGCGGCGGCTCGACCGACCACGGCCGCGGCTCGACGAACGTCGCGCGCACGCGTGACGCCTCGGGTCGGCCGAAGCTCACCGTCGTCTTGATGGCAATGGTGAGCCCCGGGTCGGGGAACCCGAACGGCGTGACGGCCACCAAGCAGGGGACTTGGAAGGGCTTCCGCTCCCCCGGAATCCGGACGGGGGCCTCGCCCACGAGGGCACGTTTCAACAAGAAGCTCCTCCCCCCTCATTCGATGAGGGGGGCCGGGGGGGAGAACCAACGAAAGCGACCGTCACGAGGCGAGACGGCGCCGCCAATGTACTCACCACGTCATCCTTTGAGGAGCGCGAGCGGCTTGAACGGGAACTCGAAGAGCTTGAACTTGCACTGCTCCGGATAATAGGAAATCGTGTCGGACTTTTCCCACCAGAGAATGTCGACGCGATAGAGGCCCTTGAAGCCGACCTTCATCTCGCCGGCGACCTTCACCTCGAAGTCCCACAGATCACGGGTCTTCAGCTCCGCGCCGCCAGAGAAGGCGAACTCGGTCACCGCGCCGCCCGCGACCTCGAGCGAGCTGCGCCAAGCGATCTTCACCCGGAAGAAGAGATCCAGCTTGGCCTCGAGGCTGCCGCCGAAGTTGGGCTTCACCTGGCCCGCCTCGCAGCTCGCGGAGAGCTTGGGGACGATGCAGAAGTCGATGTCGACGCCGACCGTGGCCTCGAGCCCGATGTAGTTCAGCGCAGACGAGAGCGCGCTGCCGGCGCCGGGGATGAAGAGGTTGGCGAAGTAGGCGATCGGGATACCGAACGAGCCCTTCCACTCGACCAGCTTCTTGAACTCGAACGTGAGCTCCCATTTGCGATCGACGTGGTGTTTGTATTTCTTGATCGCGGGCGAGTCTTCCTTCAGCTCCTCCCATTGCACGCTGAACTCGACGTTCGGCATGTCGCAGAGCTTGAGCCCGAAGCTCGCCGGCAGGCCGGCGAGCGAGGCGAGCTTCTGGAAGATCTTCACGAACCGCTCGATCGTGGCGCAGGCCGCCTTGACCTTCTCGAGCGCCTCGCCCTCCAGCGCGAACGCTACCTGCGTGGAGGGGACCGATCGGAAGATGTATTTGTCGCCGCCGCTGCAGGCGAGGACGTCCACCTTCACCTCGACCGGATTGCTGTACGCGTTCCACATCCGGATGAACTGGACGAGGGAGACGCCCATGCCGGCGAGCGCCTGGACGCCGTTCGCTTGGGTCGCTGTCCGCTCGCGAGCCGCCTGTCCGGCCTTCGCCTCGGCGTTGGCCTGGGCTCGTCCGCGCGGGGGCTTCAGGTCCTTCGGGGCGAGCCCCTCCGAGGCGCGGCGGGCGTTGTAGTCCGACTGGATGCGGTCGAAGCTCTCCTTCTTGAGCTGGGCCGTCTTGTCGCCCGCGGTTGTCGACCCGCTCGTCTTGACCGTGCCGGAGAACTCCCACGCAAACCAGCTCTCGTCCAGGTACTGGGTGTCGCCGATGAGCGTCTCTTCTTTCTCCTTCTTTCCGCTCTTCCACCGCTGGACGATCCACTTGGTGTGATCGCCGGGATCACACTCGGGGCCCTTCGAAGCTTCTTTGGCGTTCTTGCGCTTGGCGACGAGCTTGATGGCGCAGGGCGTGGTCACCTCGAGGAGCTTGTCCTTGCCGGCGGCGGAGCCGTCGTCGCGGCCGTGGGCGCACGTCCCGCGTGTGGTGTCGAGCGAGCAGGCCTTCTTCTTCTCCTGTTCGAGGCGCTTCTGCTCGTCGGTCGGGTCGCCCCCGGTGACCTTGCCGCTGGTGTTCCCGTGGTTCTGCGTCGTCGGGTCGGTGTTGCGCGCGACGGGCTTGCCCTCCGTCTGGACGTTGGGCGAACCATTCGTGACGCGCGCCTCCTGCAGGTGCGTGGCGCTCTTGACGCCGCCGCCGGCGCCGTTGTCGGGGTGCGCCGGACCGGACGTCGGGCCGATGGCGTCGCCCACGCGGACGACCTGACCATTGCCGAACTTCGTCTTGTCCGACGTGTGCTCGGTGGCCAAGGTGGTAGCCACCTCGTTCGTGTGCGGCACCTGCACCTTCACCGGCGGGTTCCAGCAGACGTCCGTCGCGCCCTGCGTCTTGGCGACGTGGTCGCTCGTCTTCGTCGTGATTCCGAGGTCCTGATTGGACGTCGATGTACCCATCGTGTTCGCCTCCGGCTACCAGAAGATGCGCCAGCGCCCTTCGGCGCGAGTAAGAAGCAGATTGGCTCGCCACGCCTGGCTCGGGTCCGTCTGGTGACGGGCCTGGAGAGCGGGCGTGCCGTCCTTGCGTGTGACGTACGCGGCGCGGCCCTCCGCGCGTCGCTCGAAGACGAGCTGGCTCGGATCGTACGGATCGAGGTTCCAGGGCTCGCGCAGCATCTCGCCATAACGAGCCTTGGCGACGTCCGGGGCGAGCTCCGGGATGGCGCCGTAGAAGCGACGATGCTCCGCGAGCTTGAGCTCCGACGCGGCCAAGAAGCCGTCCACGTCGCGGCGCCGGAACGCCTCGTAGAGCTCGAGCACCGCGTCGTGTTGCTCGCGCGTCCCCTCGGCCGGGAACGCGCCGGTGGGTGCGTCGAGCCAGATCGGCCTGGGGTTCTCGAAGTCCGGCTCGAAGCGCCCGGTGTAGACGGCGGGCAGTCGCTTGTCCTGGTCGAGGTAGCGGGTGGGCGGCTCGCCCTTCTCCGGCTTGGGGTAATCGACGAGGTCCGGCCATTTGGCGCGGAAGACGACCCGGTCGTCCGACTCCCGCATGATCCGGAAGTCGAACGTCTGCGTGACAGTCGGCGGGACGGGGCCGGGCGCCGGGGTGAGCTCGAGCACGACGACGTTTTCACCCGGGACGATCATGTGGTTGAACGGCCCGGCTGGGGACATCGCGAAGTCGACCGCGCGACGATAAAACGGGATGTCGTTCACGGTGACGCGCGCGACGACGCCCGGCGAGTGGAGGATCTGGTAGTAGTGCGGAACGGGTAGAGCCATGGGGAGCGGGATCAGATCTGGGTCGATTTGCCCGCGGCCTGCGCGTTCTTCGCCGTGGTCTCGATGCTGATCGACTTGGGGGCGTTCATGTCGATGAGGCCGTCTTTCAGGATTACCTCCGTGCTGCCCACCTTGAGGAGCAGCTCGGCCTGGCCGTCGTAGCTGGCCGAGAGCGCCTTCTTCGAGAGCTTCTCGAGGCCGGCAACCAGCATCGACTTGAGCGACTCGGCGCGGAACAGACCGCCGACGACGGTGCTGCGGAGCTTCTCGACGCGGGTCGCCATCACCTTGCCGGCCTTGGAGAAGACGAGGCCGCCGACCGCCTCGAGCTTGGCGAGGCCGGCCGCGTCCATCTTGTTGCCGCCGAACAGCTCCACCACCGCGCCGCCGACGAGCATCACGTTCGTCTTCTCGCCGGTGTACGTGTTCGTCTTGGCGGAGGCCTCGAGGATGACGCCGCCGACCGACTCCTTCATGTTGCCGGCGACGTTCACGTTGTCCGCCGTGCCCATGATCCGCTTGTGCGAGCCGCCGATGTTCATCGTGTGGTTCGCGTCGATCGACTCGGTCTCGGCGGCGCCGATATCGACGGTGTGGTTGCCGCCGATCGATCGCATCTGATTGCCGAGCACGTCGGGAAGGAGGCTTCCTTTGATCTGGATCTTCTGGTTGCTCCCGATCTCGATCGTCTCGTTGCCCTTCACCGTCAGCGACTCGGTGTTGTCGACTTGCTCCTGCTTCGTGTTCAGGACGACGACGTTCTGATCTTTCTGAGCGTGGACGACGATGCCCTCGTGCCCGGCGAAGTCGTCGAACTGGATGAAGTTCGCCGACGTGTCGCTGCCCTCCGTCCGCGGAGAGGTGAGCGAGCGGAGCGCCACGCGCATCTTCCGCTCGGGGAGCGGGCTGTAGAACGGGTCCTCCGGGTTGTAGACGCGCCCCATGACGACGGGCCGGTCGGGATCACCTTCCATGAAATGGCAGAGGACCTCCCAGCCGGTGCGGCTCATCGCCGAGGAGTGCCCGGTGTTGTCCTGCAGGACCGGCACCCAATGGGAGCAGTTGTCGTCTTTGGGCTGGAGGCGGTCCCAGGGGAAATGCACCTTCACCTGGCCCCAATGGTCGGTGTGGATATCGGCGCCCGGCGGGCCGGTGACGACCCCGGTGAGCGGGTTGGTCTCCACTGGCGCCGGCGTCACGACGGGCGGCCGGTAGGTGACGTCGTCGGGGAGCGCCTCGAACGAGACCTCGAATCCGGTCTCGCGCAGGTTCCATGTGTGCTCCACCTGGGTGATGACGTAGCCGCGATCCTCGACGCCCTCGGGCGCATTGGTCAGGACGAAGGTGACGCCCGGGCGCAGGCCGCCGCAGAACGATCGGCCCGCGAAGCGGTGGTGCTGGCATCGGAGCGCCTCGGCGCGGAGCTTGGCCTTGACCTGACCTTCGGCCGGGAGCTCGTATTCGCCGGGGTAGTCGTACCACTCCGCGCCGCCGTCTGTCGGGCCGGTCGCCGACACGTCCATGTTCAGGCGAGGGTGCTCGTGGTTGAAGTCACGGAGGCTCACCTTGCCGGCGGTCATCGTGCCGCGGGTGCCGATGACGGTGATGGCATCGTTTTGCGTGTCGAGCCCGGAGTTGTGCTTGTACGGGATGAAGCCCAGCGGGTCGTCGTAGCCCTGAGGCGCGTCGCCGATGACGAGCGCGTCGGCTTCGTCGATGAAGTAGTAAATGCCTTCGTCCTCGAGCAGCCGCGAGACGAAGTCGAAATCGCTCTCGCGGAACTGCACGCAATAGGGGCGGCGCTTGTATTTGCCGCGAGCGCGCATATCCAGCGGGATGCCGAGGTGAGCGACGACCTCCCGGACGATCTCGGGCACGGTCTTGTTGCGGAAGACTCGGATGTCCTGGCGCTTCCGGAGGAGGGCGAGGCGCGGCTCGAGCACGAGGACGATCTCGCCGGCGCCGGCGTTCCCCGTGCGCGTGGCTCTTCGGGAGACCTGCGTCACGACGCCGGTGATACGCCGGACCTCGCCGACGCGCTCGAGGATGAGCACGGCCTCGGATCGCAGGACGGCGTCGGGGTCGAATCCGTCCGTCGGCTCCACCGGGAACACGAGCTCGAACTTGAACGGCTGGCTGAGCCCCTCTTTCCCGCTCACCGTCCGGATCGCGTAGCGGCCTCCCGGGAGCTCCAACCAATACGTGAGTGCTTGCTGTTCCACGTGGTGCTCCTTCAGTTGTGCGTGATCTTGCCGGTGTCGGCGTCGATGTGGGCGCCGGACAGATCCAGGCTCTCCGCCTCGATCTTGATCTGCTCCCCGTCGATGACGAGCTTGCTGCCGCCGCAGCGGATCGTGATCTTCTGCTCGGCCTCGATGCGGACCTTGGGGGCGTCTGCGTCGAGCGGGCCGAGCACCGTCCAGCTGGCGGTGGTGTCTGCGTTGTCGAGGTAGCGGCCGTTCGACTTGAGGATCATCGCGCCGCCGACGATCTCCTTCATGGCGACGCCGACGTCCGTCGGACGGTTCTCCTTCGCGATCTCCACCTTGGCGCCGCCGACCGCCTGGATGGCGACCTTGGCGGTGTCCTCCGACATGTTGCCGACGCCGACCCGCACGATCGCGCCGCCGACCATGGCGAGGGTATGGTTGCCAGTCGTCGTGACGTTGCCCAGGGTGAGGTCGAGCATCGCGGCGCCGACGTCGAGGTTGCGGTTCCCGTCGACGCTCGTGACGTAGGAGTCACCAACCTTGAGCGAGCGGCTCCCCGCGATGTTGCGCGTCTCGTTCTGGTTCACCGTCTTGGAGTGGCGGCCCTGGACGGTGAGCTCCTCATTGCCGGCGACCGTCACGGTCTGGTTCTCGAGCACGCGGTCGACCATGTCCGCGTCGGTGTGGATGACGTTCTCGTTGCCGACCACGCGGAGCGAGTCGTTTTTCACGACCTCGGTCTTCCGGTTGAGCGTCCGCATGTTCATGTCCTTCGAGGCGTGGATGAACATTTCCTCCGCGCCGGCGTTGTCCTCGAAGTAGATCTCGTTGAACGGGCCACCGCCCGGCGTTGTCGCCGTCTTGTAGACGACGCGGGTCTTGTTGGCGGGGAGCGAATACTCCGGCGGGTGGTCCGCGTCGTGGATGCGGCAGATGAGGCTAGGCGCGTCGACGCCGCCCTCCTCGTTGAAGGTGGCGACGTTCCAACCCATACGCGGCAGGAGCATCGAGCCCGGCGTCCCGCGTTGCGCGACGCGACACCACGTGCCGCCCTTCTCGTTGCCCGGGCCGAGGCGATCCCAGTGCATCTGCACGCGGATTCGACCGTGCTCGTCCGGGTGAACCTCTTGCCCATCGGGGCCGACGACGAAGCCCATCTGGAGGCCGGCCTGCTTCGCCTCCTTCGAGACGCGGAGCGGTCGGAACGGGACGTCGCGGACGATCGCGGAGAAGCGGCTCGAGATCCCGACCTTCGCGTTGCCGACGATCTCGATCTCGGTCACGAAGAACGTGCCCGAGAGCGCGCCTACCGGGTGACCGAAGATCGTGAAGGACCGACCCGGGAAGATGCGGGCGCTCGAGACGAGGCCCTGGATCCCCGAGCGATGGGAGCGCGCGCTCTCGAGGCCGACCCGCACGCGTGACTTGAGGACGGCGGGGTCGGTGGGACCGGCGCCCGGCGCGTCGTAGATCTCGTGTTGTCCTTTGCCGACGTTCGCCTCCACCCGGAACGCGGGCCGCGCCATGTCGAAGCTGCGCGCGCTGAAGCGGTGCGACTGCGCGGACGCGAAGAAGCTCACCTCCGTCACCGCCTCCTGGTCCGGACGCATCTGCGACGCCGGCGTGTACTGGAGCAGCGGGATTCCTTCGATCATCGGCGAAGACGTGGAGTCGTCCGAGAACACGAGCTCCGACTCTCCTTCGCCGACGTCGAAGCCGTTGCCGTGATCGAACCAGTAGTAGATGCCCTCCTCCTCGAGGATGCGGGAGAGGTAGGTCCAGTCGTCCTCGCGGTATTGGACCCGGTAGGGGTACTCGGGGTAGCTCCCGCCGATGTCGTATCGAATGGTGCCCGGGTAGTCTGCGAGGACGCTCTTCACCACGTCGAGGACGGTCACGTCTTGTGAGGACCAGCAGTCCCTGCCGAGCTTCTGGCGGTAGACCGCGGGGCGCACGACGAACTTGCCGCGCACGATGTCGTCGGTGTCCCGCGCGAGGACCTGCGCCTCCGCCACGATGCCGGTGAGCAGGCGCTCTTGCCCGCCCATGCTGCGGAGTCGGATCTCCGCGCGCTTGCCCATCAGCGTGGCGAGGTCCGGCAAGGGCGGGAGAACCTCGACCTCGATCTCGTATTCGAACAGCTCCGAGATCTTCTCTTTCCCGCGGAGGGAGAGGACGTCTCGAGCCCGGATGCCCTCGATGCTCAGCTCGACGTAGGGTCGGTCAGCCATTTCCATCCTCCTGCATCACGCGGTGAGCTCGTCGGGGTTGCCGGCGATCTTGATCGAATCGCCGCTCTGGACCTTGAGGTTGCCCTTGATCGTGGTGCCCGTCGGCGTGAGCTCGATGAGCAGGTCGCCGGACTTGAGCGTCACCTTCTGTTGGCCCTCGATTTCGATCTCCTTGCCGCGCAGCTCGAGCAGCTCGTCCGAGTGCATCTTGGCCATCGCGCCGATGCGCACGACCGTCTTCTTCGCCGAGACGCTCATGTCGTCCTTCGATTTGCGCATCACCATTCCGCCGACCGTATCCACGAGGAACTTGGTCGCGCTCTGCATGATGCTGCCCTTGGTCGCGGTCAGCTTCAGCCCGCCGATCGCCTCGGCGAAGAGCTTCCCGGTGCTGTTCATGACGGAGCCGCCGGCCAGCTGGACCCACGCGCCGCCGACGGTGCGGGTCAGGCGCTTGCGGACGTCACGGCCGATCGTGCCCTTGAGGAGCATGTCGAGCGCCATGTCCTTCGCGCCGGAGACGAGCTGATCGGCGGAGGGGATCGCGCCCTTCAGCGCCGCGCCGAGATCGCCGCCCTTCGGCAGCCCCAGCGCCCCGCCCACCGCGGCGCCGACGTCGCCGCCGCTCGCCATCGCGCCGATGGCCGCGTCCGCAACGGCCTTGCCCGCGTTCGCGGCGACGTCGCCGAGGCGCGCGCCGCTTCCGAGGTCGACGGCGGACTGGGCGAACACGCCCGTCGCGCCGATGCCGTCGGTGATGGCGCCGAGCGTGTGCGGCACGAGCGTCTTCATCATGTCCTTCGGCCCCGGGATGGAGACCGTGGGCACGCCGGCGAACGTGAGGCGCAGCCCGCCGACCTTCTCGACGTCGTTGCCCTGCACGTTCCGCGCGCCGCTCGTCGCGATCTGGATCTTCTCGCTCCCGCCGATCGTCTCGTTGCGGTCCTTCTTGACGTTTTCGTTGTACTCCGCCTGGACGTCCTTCGTCTCGTCGCCGCCGACCTTGAGGAGCTGGTTCTTCTCGACGGCGCGATCGATGCCTCCTTTGATGAGGGAGACGTGGTCGTTGACGATCCGTTCGGTCTTGTCATTTTCGACCGAGTTCAGAAAATCGTTCTGGGCGTGCCAGTCCATCCGCATGGTGCCGACGGAGTCGTCGAGGCGCAGCTCGTTGAAGCCCATCTTCCCGGGGTAGGACTCCGTCTTGATGGTCATCATGTTCTTGCGTGAGGGCTGGCCGTAGGTCGGCATCATCTGGCCGTTGATGTTCCGCGCCAGACCGATGGGGCGGTCGGGGTCGCCGTCGATGTAGCCGACGACGACCTCCCACCCGACGCGGTAGAGCACCATCGAAGAGGAGGTCTCCTGCGCGACGCGAATCCAGCGTGAGTCCAGATCGGTCCCCGTCGCCTCGCGGTCCCAGTGGAACTGCACCTTCGCGCGGCCGTACGTGTCCGTGTGGATCTCCTCCCCGACCGGGCCGCGGACCATCGCCGTGTGGTTGCCCTGGACGATCGGGCGCGGGGTGGTGAGGAGCGGGCGCCAGGGGACCGACGACGGAATGGCGAAGAAGCGGTTTTCGTACGAGCCGCGCTGCTCCTCCCCGACCGTCGCGAGGAACCGATGGGAGACGCGCACGAGGAGGTACTTCCCGGTGAAATCGAGCGCCTCGGTGTGCTGGAAGAGGAAGTGTCTGCCGGCGGCGAACCAGGGGACGTTGCTCGCGCCCTCGGCCCATTGCTTCTCGGCGGCGAGCGCCTCGGAGCGGAGCTGCGCGAGGGTCTTGCCGGTGCCCGGATCGCGGTACCCGGTCGGGTAGTCGTAGATCTCGAGATCTCCGTCACGGTCGGCCTCGTGGCTGGCGAGGAGGCTCAGCTTCGGCGTCTTCCAGTTGTAATCGTTGACCGTGGCCTTGCCCGACACCGTCGTCGCGCCGCGCGTGAAAGACGTCACGCCGACCTCGCCGTGTGCGCTGGCGGCCTCGGTCTCACGTAGCTGGAAGAGCGCGATCCCCGGGACGTCCTCCTCGGAGGGAGTGTCGTCGCCCAGGACCATCGTCCCGTCGGGCTCGAAGTAGTAGTAGACCCCTTCGAACTCCAGCAGCCGGCTGACGAAGGCGAACGTCGTCTCGCGGTACTGCAAGGTGTAGGGCCTCGACGCGCATTTTCGCGCGTTTTGCCATTTGTGGGTCACGCCCGCGGCGTCGAGGACCTGGCTGACGATGGCCTCGGTCGTCATGTCGCGGAACTTCCGCGTGTTCATCTCCAGCTGGAGAAAGTGGAACGTGGGGAAGAGATCGAGCGAGTAGCGGAGCGACATCTCCTTCAACCCGACGAAGGCCGCGCGCCCCAGGCGCCTCGTGAAGCGTCGAACCTCGAAGCCGGCGATGGTGATGAGGACCGTCGCCTCCTCCTCGATCAGCGGCTCGAAATCGATGTCCTCGAACGACTGGACCTCGACCGTCACGCGACCGCAGGAGGAGAGGCCCTCCTCGACGTCGCAGGTGACCGCGCGGAAGCGATGCCCGCCGATCTCCAGCGACATGTCTATCGTTCCCGCGATGTTGAGGCCTTCCATGGGGTTCCTTGCTCGTCAGGGTGAGGGGGCCGACTGGCTCGTTCGAGCCGTTGCTGCGGAAGAATCCGTGAGGTCGCGCGGGAGCGGCTTCTCGCTCCACACGCGGATACGCGAGAGCAGCTCCCACGGCTTCGGGAGCGGGATGGCCGCGCGCCAGGTGAGCTCCACCACGCGCGCGTCCGCGTCGATGAGCACGCCGTCGAGGTGGGTGGGGTGGCGCGTCCACCCGGGGCCGATCGATCGGCTCTCGAACAGCGGCGCGTAGTCGGGCAAGGTGAACCGCCAGGGGCCCTCAGGCAGGACACCCGAGATCTCGAAGGTCTCGGTCCCGCGGAGCGGCTTGGAAGCGTGCAGCCCGGGGGTGGCCCAGGCGTTGTGGAGCGGATCGAAGTCGCGAGGCTTGATCGGCGCCCGCTTCCGCGCCCATTCGGCGTCGTAGGTCCCCGCGAGCGTCCGGCGAGGCTCGACGTCCGCCGGCACGGGGGCGAAGCAGCCGTGCGACGGGTGAACCGTGACGCCGGGCTCCGTCACCGGCTCGAGCACGTGGGCCTCGGTCCCCACGAGCGTGCTCGGCTCGCGGGCGAAGCCGCGCCCGAACGGGTTCTGGGGCTCCTCGGCGAACAGCGCGGGATCCGTGCTCACGGTGCGGCCGCCCCAGCAGAGCGCGTAGACCAGCGGCGTCGGTCCGGCGATGGCGGAGGGGCCGGGGACGACGCCGCGCTTGTCGGCGACGTACGTCCGCTTGCCGAAGACCTGGACGGTCTTGCGCAACAGAACGGTCGTGTCATTCGAGACGGCGAGGCCCACGTAGAATCGATCGGTGGACTTTCCGCGAGGCGGGTGCGCCGTGCCGATCAGCGCGACGTCCGTTCCGGGCTTCTCGTCGCACAGATCGCCGGGGTACTTGATGCCTCCGCGATCCGAGAGCACGTCGCTCCAGCGCACCGGGCGGAAGTCGACGGTGACCTTGCCTTGTGGGCTGACGGCGTAGGCCATCTTCGCGACGACCACGGCGACGTCGTTGCCGTGGCGATCGAACGTGGACTCGACGCGGACAGTCGCCCAGCACTCCGCGTCGCAGCGACGGTTTAAGTCCACCGTCCGATACTAGCCGCCGAGCTTCGAGTGGATACTGGTCGTCGTAGATCCGATCTGCCGCGCACGGTCTCCGACATAGGCCCCAACGAGAGCCCTTCTCGTTCCGCGCTCCCCTGGTAAAAAGGAGTGTGGTGGAGGTCGCGCAGCGGTCGCCCGTGCCGGTCGGCATTGTCCGGTCTCGAACCCGTCCGGGCGCTTACGCGCTGGTGGTGAAGGTGACGTACGAGCTCGCCGGCGGCACGCAGGGGGTGCCCGCCAGCGAGCAGGCTCCGCTCCGTGACCTGTGGTCGGCGGAGGCAGAGCAGCTCCTCTTCCCAGTCGACCTCGTCGAAGGCCGCGACGCCTGCGACGTGGTCCTCGCCGGGCGCGTGCTCGCCGCCGAGGGGCCTGTCATCGCGAAGATCGGCTCGCTCCACCTCCGGTCGCATCGAGCGGCCGAGCTCGGTCCCGTGGACGAGGAGACGAGCGGTCGGCCTGGGTCCTTCGCGCGACCCGAGGCGCGGGTCCCGTTCCCGTCGTTCCCGCTGTCGGTCGAGGTGCAAGGCGGCGGGTGGTTCCGGAGCGGCGTCATCGACGCCCCTCGCCCGATGGCGGCGCTGGTGATCCGCGGAGACTGGGAGAGCCCGTCGCCGCTCGCGCTCCAGATCGACGGCGTGGCGGTGGATCCGTTCGCGTCGCGCGTCGAGCTCGTCCTGCGCGCGTACTTCCAGCATCCGGGTGATGTTGACAGAGATGTCATTGCGATCGTGGACGTGGGCGCGTCGCTCGCGCGAACCACGGCCGAGGAGCGCGCGTCGTGGCACAGAGACGCCGCGGTGGAGCCCGTCCCGCCGGGCCCATCGGGGGAGGCGGGCTTCGACTTCGTCGATGAGCCCACGCCGCAGGCGGAGCCCGCGGACGAGCTCGAGCCGCAAGAGACGATCCCTGCCCTCGTCCTCCCCGAGGACGTGGCGCAGGTGGCGCCGAAGCCGGTGCCCGTCCCGTCGACGATGCCGCCCGAGCCGCTGCGGCCGGCGGTTCGCCCGCCGATGCTCACGCTCCCGGCCGACGACGAGGTCGCCGCCGTCGCGGACGACGCGCCGCTCCCGTTCGAGCGCTCCAAGGCCAGGACCGCGCCCGCGGACCCGCGGCGCATCCCCGCCAACCCGCTCCCGTTCGTGAAGCCGGCTCCGCCAGCGCCGCCCCCGCCTGCGCCTCCCGTCGAGCCGGCGCGGGCGACGCAGCCGCCGCCTCCGCTCGACGCCGGCGCTGGCGCGCAGCTGCCGTTCGGGCCCCCGGCCCGGCAGAAGTCCGTCACCATGGCGCCGCCCCCCAGCCGGGCCGAAGCGCTTCCCTTCCGCGCCGCTCCTGCGAGCGCGCCCCAGACGGCGCCCGCGGTCATTCCTCGTCTTCCGCCCCCCAGCGCGGTGCCGTTCCCCGCGTTCGTCCCGGTCGCGCTGCCTCCGCCGGTGCACGAAGACCGCGCCGCCGTGAGCGTCCGCATCGAAGGGCTCACCCTCGACGAGTACGCCGCGATCCGGGCCTCCCTCTGGGCGGAGAGCACGCCGCGCAAACAGACCTTGAAGCGGCACGGGCTCTCGGAGCTGCGCTGGCGGGTCGTCGAGCGCCGCTGGGAACGTCACCTCGACGAGGCAGGGCCGGAGGCGCTCGCCCCGCTCGTCGATCTGCTCGCCGCCTTAACCCGTCGCGACGTCGCGCCGAGCCCGTGACGGCCTTCTCGAGTCGACGCGGGCGGGCTCTCCGCCTATCTTCGTGGGACGGTGAAGAGCAGAGCCCACGACAGCGAGGCCGGCCCTTCGGCCGACGCGAGCGCGGATGACGGCACGGGGCGCCCGCCCGAGAAGGCCATCGAAGCGCTGGCCGAGATCGGCGTCACGCCAGCGCTCCCACCGGAGCGCGCGCCGGCGGAGGTCTTCGGTCAGCTGGCGCTGGCGCGTGTCCTCGAGGTGCGCGAGGGCGAGGTGGAGATCAGCGTCGGCGGCCAGATAATGACGTTACGGTCAGCGCCTCACGTCGCGCAGGCGGTGCTCCAGACTGCGTGCGCGCGAGGGGAGCCCGTCCTCGTGGAGCGAAACGCGGCGGGCGAGGTTCAGGTCGTCGGCGCGCTCCGGACGCAGGCTACTCCGGGCGTCGACCAAATGGAGACCGTGGAGATCGAGGCGGATCGAATCTCGCTGAAGGGCCGCAAGGAGATCTCGCTCGCGACCTCCGGCGTGGCGCAGATCGCGCTGCGCGCGGCCGGCGAGATCGAGACCTACGCGGATCGGATCGTCTCCCGCGCGGAAGAGCTGCACAAGATCGTGGGCCGCATGCTCCGGCTGAACTGAGTCGCCGGCGCGATCAGCGGCGCGCCGCCTCGATCGCCTGCTCCACCACGAGATCGCCGCCGGCGTCGACGACGCTCGCCGCGTCGCGCGCGCTCGCGGGCGCGATCTCCCGGAGCGAACGGAGGGCGCCCGCTCGGAGCACGGACGGCTCGTTCACGTCGGCCGCGACCGACACGAGGTACGACTGGACGTCGGCCGAATCCGGCGAGAGCCGCGCGATCATCCCCAGCGCGCGCCGGCGGACGTACGCCGGCGCGTTGGGGGCGGAGGCGACGTCGAACAGCGCCGCGACATCGGTCGCGCCTGCGGCGGCCAACGTCTCGTAGTAGTCGCCGGGCGCGCCCGTCGGGCAGCCGAGCCCGGCGAGCTGGACGGCGACCTCGCGGGGGAGCCCGTCGCGCCACTCGGCATCGGCAGGTGGGAGCGACGGCATGTCGGTCCACGCGAGGTCGACGTGCTCGCCCGCGCCCTGATCCTGGTCGGCGCCGCCGAACGTGATCAGCGGCGGCATGGGCGCTTCGCCCGAGGCGAACGAGCCTCGGTAGATCGAGCTACCCTGGATGACCTTCTCTTGCAGCGGGGAGAAGACCTGCGCGCCGCTCCCGCCGGTGGGGAACATGATGTTGTCGAAGTCCGGGCAGGACTCGAAGCTCGCCATCACGTCGTCGCACATCGGCGTGTCGGAGAGGGCGTCGCCGAGGCCGGCCTCGAACTCACTCGTGTGGAAGAGGCCCGCGAAGTGACCGGCCTCGTGCCGAAGGATGATCGTGTCGAAGAAGCCGTCGCCGATCCACATCCACACCACGCCGGCCATCGTCGAGCCGGGGTTCGTCGGCGCGCCGGGGGCGCCCAGAGAGAAGCCGGCCGCGCCCGAGAACTGGCCCTCGATCGAGATCGTGAGCATCAGGTTGAGCGAGGGGCGCGACGGGGCGATCGCCGTCTCCGCCGTGTAGTCGAAGACGTTGTTCTCATCGACCGTGAGGTATTGCGAGCCGACAGTGAAGAAGCGCACGTCGCCGAGCGTGATGCCGGCCCATTCCGAATAAGCGGACTGGAGCTCGGCGAGGACGGCCTCCTGCGAGACGAAGTCTGCCGGGATGAAGACGTTCACGTCGAGGACACCGCCGTGAAAGGCGCCGTCGTTCGTCTGGCGACGGTAGATGGTCGCGGTCATCGACCCGTCCGCTTCGGCGTCGAACGTCCACGGACCCTGGGCGAGTGGGAAGGTCTCTGGGTGGGAGACCTGGGGCGTCGACTGCGCGATGGCGCCGAACCACGAGTATTCGTAGCCGTTCGACGGGACGACGGCCCCGATGACCGTCGCGCCGCTCGGCGCGCCCTGCCGCGTGACCGACACCTGCGCGAACGGATTCGGCGTCGTCGCAACGAACGAGAGCCCGAGCGTGCCCGGCTCGGCTTGAACCGTGAACGAGCCGGACTGCATCACCGTCCCTTGCGGCAGCTCGACCAGGTTCTCACCGCTGGGCTGGATGCCGGTGCTCGAGGATGAGCCCGTGGTTTGCCCGGTGGAGCCGGTCGTCGTCGCCGTGGTCGTGGCCTTGGTCGAGCTCGTCGTCGACGGCTCCGCCCCGCCCGAGCCACCGCCGCCGTCCTCCTCGACGAAGACGACCTGACCCCCACAGGCAGCGGTGACGACGAGGAGAAGCGAAGAGCGAGCGAGCAAACGCGTCATGGGCGGCACAAAAGTAACAGGCCCGGCGGGGAGCCGGGCCTCAATCCTTCTCATTGAAGGTCGGTTCGGGGAACCGAGATGCAGCGACGAGCTCAGGCGTTCACGGGCGAGATGCCGGCCAGAGCCATCTGCTTCTCGCGCTCTTGCTCGCGGTCGATGTTCGCGTACTTCGCCTCGAGCTTCGCGATGTCCACCTGGAGGATGCGCTTCCACAACATCCACACGACGGGCAGGAACGTCTCGTAGCACTCGTCCTGGATGGGCTTGTCGTAGTACTTGTACGCGGCCTCGTGGAACGAGCGCAGGTTGTACCAGGGGATGCCGGGGAACTTGTGGTGCTCGTTGTGGAAGCTGACGTTGTTCCAGAGGAAGTTGAGGAAGTGCCGCTTCGTCGCGTACGTGCGTGAGCTGTACGCGTCGTCGTCGCCGGGCTCCATCTCGAAGTGCTCGATGAGCGAGGTGATGCTCGCGAAGATGGAGCCGAGGATGAACGGGACGCCATAGAAGAACAGCATGAACTTCCACGGCAGGTAGTAGGTGGCGGCGAACACGGCGCCCCAGAAGACGAGCAGCTCCACGTTCATCCGGACCTGCTTGGCGAACGTCAGCCGGCGCCGGTACCGGAACATCTGGAAGAGGAAGTAGATCGGGTACCCGAAGCTGTAGACGCAGAGCAGGATGACCTTCGCCATCGTCGGGTTCTTCGTGTAGTCGGTCACCACGAAGTTATCGACGTCCGGGTACGTGTTCGTGATCCGGTGATGGTGCAGGTGATAGTTGCCGTAGATCGTGTAGCTCATTCCCGTCGGCGCCCAGCAGAGGAAGCCGAGGATGTACGAGCCGAGCTTCGACTTCAGCACGGTGCCGTGCACCGAGTCGTGTGCGATGGCGCCGAGCCCGCGGACGATCTGCGCGATGAACAGCGACGCGAGCAAGCCGACCGGGAGCCAGTACGGCGTGTCCATCGTGTACCAGATGGCCGCACCAGCCGCGGCCCAGAGCCCGAAGTGGAAGGGGATCTTCAGGAGGTACAGGTGGTTTCGCCGGTAAGCCTCGTGAAGAATCTCCCGGGGGACGTCATTCATTCCTGCTGCCATGGGTCCGCTCCGGGGGCGGACCTTAGTCCACGCGCGTTCGGAAAGACAAGGCTGTGATACCGTGCGAACCGGCATGCGCACGCTCTGCATCGACGTGGGTGGAACCGGGATCAAAGGCGCGGTCTTCGACGCAAACGGCGCGCCGCTCTCGGAACGTTACCGGATCGACACCCCCCGCCCGGCGACCCCCGAGCCCGTGATGGGGGTGATCTTCGAGATCGCCTCGAACGTCACCGAGTACGACCGGGTTTCGTGCGGTTTTCCTGGGGTCGTCCAGGACGGCCTCGTCAAGACCGCGCCCAACCTCGACGGCCTGTGGGGCGGGTTCGAAGCCGAGTTCGAGATCTCCAAGCGGCTCGGGAGGCCCGCCAAGGTCGCGAACGACGCGGATGTTCACGGGCTCGCGGTGATCGAGGGCCGGGGCGTGGAGCTGGTGCTCACGCTCGGCACGGGAATGGGCAGCGGCCTCTACGTCGACGGGGCGTGCGCCTGGAACCTCGAGCTGGGCCACCACACCTACAACGGCGAGGCGACCTACGAGGACCGCGTCTCGGACGCGGCGCGGAAGGAGATCGGCAGCAAGAAGTGGCGCAAGCGCGTCCGCTCCGTCGTCGACAAGCTCGAGCCGATCTTCAACTTCCGCAAGCTCTACCTGGGCGGCGGGAACGCGGCCCGGCTCGACAAAAACGACTTCCGCGCGAACGTCGTGATCGTCGACAACGCGGCCGGGATGCTCGGCGGCCTGAAGCTCTGGCCGTAGATTCCGCTCGGCGGAGCGCTACGATGCGGCCATGCGGCTCTCGTCGGCTTTCTTCGGCTTGCTCCTCGTCGTCACCCCGGCTGTCGCGCTCGCCCTCCAGCAGCCCGACGGCACGGTCATCCCGGTCGGGCCCAGCCTGCAGGCCCTGTTCGATTCGCGCGGCGAGGCGATCAGCGCGCTGAACGACGCCGCGACGACCCCCGAGACGTTCACGCCGAGCTGCCAGCTGACCTTCGAGGTCCTGCAGCGCAACGCCGGCTACCAGAACTCCTTCGGCTGGTACAACGTCACCGGGACCAAGCCCACCGCGGCGGAGCTGCACGAGTTCATCGCGTGCAACGACCCCGTCGGCACCATCAAGGTGCTCGACATCAAGAACGATCCCGCCTGGACGGGTGGCGAGGTCGCCTTCTACGAGGCCACCGGCTCGGGGTGCCCCACGCCGGCCTCGAACGAAAACGTCTTCTTCAGCCAGAAGGCCTACAACCCCGACTCCAGCCAGCAAAACCCCACGGTCCACCTCATCACGTACAACAGCACGGCGACCGCGAAGGCGTTTTATTTCGCATGGGAGGACCTGCTCGCCGGGGGGGACAACGACTTCGACGATCTGACGATGTTCGTCACGGGCATCACCTGCTCGGGGGGAGGTGTTCCCTGTGACACCGGGCTGCTCGGCGTCTGCGCCGCGGGCATCCTCCAGTGTCAGAGCGGTGTGCTCGCTTGCGTGCCGAGCGTGCAGCCGCAGACCGAGTCGTGTGACGGCTTCGACAACGACTGCAACGACCTGATCGACGAGGGCGACCTCTGCCAGCCCGGCTTCGTGTGCGACCAGGGCAACTGCGTGCCGGCGTGCAGCGGCGGCGAGTTCCAGTGCCCGCCGGGCTCGGTCTGCAACGACGACGGGCTCTGCGTCGACGCAGAGTGTGTGATGACCGAGTGCCCACCCGGGGAAAAGTGCGTCGATGGCGAGTGCCTCGGCCCGTGTGAGAACGTCGTCTGTCCCTACGGCCAGGTCTGCCAGCTCGACGTCTGCGTCGACCCGTGCGCGCCGATCGCGTGTGACGCCGAGCAGGTGTGTGTCGCGGGCGTCTGTCTCGACAAATGCCCTTGCCGCGACTGCGCGCAGGGCGAGGTCTGCCAGCCCGACGGGACATGCCTCGCCGCGGCCTGTGACGGCGTGACCTGCTCGCCGGGAGAGCACTGCGACCCTGCCTCCGGCCAGTGCGTGGACGACTGCCTCGGCGCGAGCTGCCCGCTCGGCCAGGTTTGCCAGGCGGGGGAGTGTGTCGAGGACACCACCGGTGAAGGGGGTGCGGGCGGTGGCTCGACCGGGAGCTTCGGGACGGGCGCCGGAACGACGGGTAGTGCGGGCGGATCGTCCGGCTCTCAGACGGGCTCGGGCGGACAGGGTGGGGCCGGAGGCGACGCCACCGATGGCTCCTCGAGCGGCTGTGACTGCCGCTCCACCGCGCGAGCCACATCGAAGGGCGACACCACGAACGGATGGATCGCGCTCGGCCTGCTCGCCGCGGGCTGGATCCGGCGCCGCCGCGGTCGCTGACGCGGCGCGGCGGGGCGCGTGGGCCCACGTTTCTTCGCTGAAATTTCCGGGCACAACCGCGATATTTTGACGTCAAAGTTTCCGCCTCGGACGGCCTCGCGCTGTGCCTGCCGAAAAGGCTTGGGGCTGAGCCTTTTCGAAGCTAAGCGTAAGCATCAAGGTACGAATCGGAGGACGCCATGGCCCTCGAGATCCGCACGACCCGAACCACCCACCCGAAGGCTCTCCCCGCTCCCGCCGAGCTCGGCTTCGGCAAGCATTTCAGCGACCACGTGTTGGTGGTGGACTGGTCGGAGAAACAGGGCTGGCACGACGCCCGCATCGAGCCGTACCACGGCTTCACGCTCGATCCGGCCGCGAGCGTCCTGCACTACGGCCAGGCGCTGTTCGAAGGTCTCAAGGCCTTCCGCACGGACGCCGGCGACATCCAGCTCTTCCGCGTCCACGCCCACGGCGAACGTATGGGGAAGGGCGCGCCTCGGCTCTGCATGCCGGCGCTCGAGACGCCCGACTTCATCGCGGCCGCGAAGGCCTTCGTCAACGTCGAGCAGAGCTGGGTACCGGCGGCGCAGGGCACCGCGCTCTACCTTCGGCCCACGCTCATCGCAGACGAGCCCTTCCTCGGGGTGCGACCGTCGTCTCGGTACAAGTTCTTCCTGATCGGGTCGCCGGTCGGGTCCTACTACGGAGGCGACGCGCTCAAGCCCGTGCGCATCTGGATCGAGACCGAGCAGAGCCGCGCGCCTCGTGGTGGGCTCGGCGCCGTCAAGGCGGCCGCCAACTACGCAGCGAGCCTACAGGCCTCCGTGCGCGCCAAGAAGGCCGGCTTCGACCAGGTGCTCTGGCTCGACGCGAAGGAGCACGCCTACGTGGAGGAGGTGGGGACGATGAACCTCTTCGCCGTGTTCGGCGACACGCTCGTCACCCCGCCGCTCTCGGACAGCATCCTCGCTGGCATCACGCGCGACTCCATCCTCGCGCTCGCGCCCGCCCTCGGCATCAAGGCGGAGGAGCGGCGCGTCTCGGTGAGGGAGCTCATCGAGGGTCAGAAGAACGGCACGCTGAAGGAGGTCTTCGGCTCCGGCACCGCCGCCGTCATCAGCCCCGTCGGGGAGCTCTCGACCGGCACTGACAAGATCGTCATCGGCAATGGCCAGCCCGGCGAGATCGCGCTCCGGTTCTACAACGAGATCACCGGCATCCAGCGCGGCGCCAGGCCCGACACGCGCGGCTGGCTCACGAAGGTCGTGAGCAGCGCGAGCGTCAGCGCCGCGGCCCAGCTCTGATCAATCACATCGGGTCGGCGCGTCCGCGGAGCGGACGCGCGCGCTCGTGACGCGGCCGTCCGCGAGATCCAGCAGCAGCACGAGCTCGCGATCACCGCAGCGCAGCTCGAGGGCGCTGCTCATGCTGCCGTCGCCGCGGATCGGACCGCCGAGCGCGCAGGTGGCGTCCTTGGGCGCCGCGCCACGCAGCGCGGCCACGAGGTCCTTGCAGGCGAAGCTCCCCTTCGCGATGGCCTCGCATTGTTTGTCGTCCCAGCTCGGGTACCCGGCGATCGCGCTGGACAGGCGTTCGAGCAGGGCCGGCGGCGGCGCGAAGATCGACTCCGCCGTGACCGCGTCGAACTGCGGCGTACGTGGGCCGGCCAAGGGCATCGTGAAGCGACGCTTGCCGCGGTCACACGTGGCGAGCCACGGCGCCGCGAGCGGGGACTGGCTCGGCTCGAAGCGCTCGAAGCGACACGAGCCGTGCCGGTCGGCTTGCCACTTCATCCAGGAGCGAAACTCGGCCTCGGAGACCTGGTCCAAGAACTCCTTCGTGAAGGTCTGGCGGAACCGCTCCGGATCGAACGTGCCCAAGAGCTCGGTCACGATCTTCGCTCGTTCGACCAGGGCCGCGGACGGCGCCACCTCGCGCGGCTTGAGACCGCCAGTCTCGAGGAGCAGGCCGGCTGCCCGTTTCGTGAGGCTCGTCAGATCCATCGGGAAGTTGGCGAGCGCGACTACCCCGACACCCCGATCCGGCAGGAGGAGCACGGCAGCGCGATACCCCTCCATGCCGCCGTCTTTCACAACCACGTTGTCGAGCTGACAATCCCGGTGGACCCACCAGCCATAGCCGGCGCCGGACGAAAAGACGGCGCGGTTGCCTCGGCCGTCTCGCCGGAGGAGCGCGGAGTAAAACGATGTCACGGTCTGCGACTCGCGGACGCGCGCGCGGGAGATCGGACCTGTCTCGGCCGCCGTTCGCGCCGGCCAGGCCGCGAGCTCGAACGAAGCGAGCTTCGCCATATCGGCCACCGATGAATAGAGGCCGGCCGAGCCCTCCCCGGCGCCGAGGAGCCAATGGTCGACCGGCCTCGGTTTGCCGTCCGCCTTTGCGTACGCGGTAGCCAGCTGGTCCGCAGGAACGTCGAGCCGTCGCCATTTCGTCGCCTTCATCCCGAGCGGCTCCAGGAGCGCCTGGTCGACGTATCGTCGGAAAGAGAGCTTGGATTGGCGCGCCACGAGCAGCCCCAGGACGGCGTACTCCAGGTTGGAGTAGCGGACGCTGGTCCCGGGCGCTTGTTGCAGCGGCAAGCCGTCGAGCGACGCGAGGACCTCCGCCTCGGTGGGCTCGCGCACGGTGCTCGAGTCGTCGAACGTGCCGGCGTATGGCAGCCCCGATGAATACGTCATCAGGTGGCGCACCGTGATCCGCGGGGCGTCGCTCGTGGGGTACACCAGCTTCCCCAGCTCGGGCAGGTAGCGCTCGGCCGGAGCGTCGAGCGCGATGACGCCGTCCTCGACCAGCTTCAGCGCCGCGAGCGCGGTGACGACCTTCGTGATCGACCCGATGCGGAAGACGGTGTGCTCGTCGACCGCGCCGCCTCGCTCCACGTCGCGTTTGCCGTAGCCCTTGGCGAAGGCGAGCTCGCCGTCGACGACGATCCCGACCGCAAGCGCCGGCGCCCCGCTCGAGGTGTGCTCCTCCGCGAACATCGTGTCGATGCGCGGAAAGGCGGCGGCGAGCTTGGCGCGGCGCTCCGGGTCGGTGAACCTCGCCTCGACGCCGTCGGGCGCGACGCGCGGGGCCGGGAGAGACGCTTGGGGGGGCGGCTCGGGCGGCTCTGTGTGACGTGCCGTCGCCGGCGGCGGCGCCGCGGAGCAGGCGAGCGTGAGGCAGAGCGGCAAGAGCCGCGCGACACGAGACGAAGTCACGCGGCGACGCTAGTACATCGTCCGCGAAGTGTCTTCGCGTAAGACGATGTACCGAGAACAGGCGTAACGGTGAGCGGTAGTATGGCCGAGCGTTGGTGTGGAAACCGGCCCTTCACTTGCGAGCGTCAGCGAGGGGCCGGGTTCCATACCAATGCGAACTTCGCAAACGCGGTACTAGCCGCCGCGCTCCTCCTTGTCGACCTCACGGTGCGCCGCGGTAGACCTGCCAATACGGGCTCGATTCGTGGAGCCCGAGCACCTCGACCCAGTAGTAGTAGCCCTCGCGCGGCGTCGCTTCGCCGGTGATGACGAGGTCGAGGCGCTTGTCGCCGTCGAGGTCGGTCAGACGCCAGCGGTCGTCGCCCATTGCGACGTCGTCGGCATCACCGGGCTCGCCGGCGGGCGCGTTGAAGCCTGCGAGGTGCTTGCCGCCGAACGGCAGGGACCAGGGCTGCGGCTCCGCCGCGAAGCCCTCTTCCTGGCCGAGGTAGACCCACCATTGGGGTGCGACGTCGAAGCCGAAGACCTGCACCCAATAATAGTAGCCCTCGCGTGGCGTGGCCTCGCCCGTCACGAGGAGGTCGGGGCGGCCGTCGGTATTGATGTCCATCACGCTCCAGCGCTGGGCGCCCATGGACACGTCGTCCGCGTTTCCGGGCTCGCCGCCGACGTCGTTGAAGCCGGCCTTGTGCTTGCCGCCGGCAGGAACCGACCACGCCGTGGGGTCAGCGTCGAATCCGCTGCCGTTGTTCTTGAAGACGTACCAGGTGGGCGCGCCTTCGTTGTAGCCGGGGACCTCGTCCCAGTAGTAGTAGCCCTCGCGCGGGACGGCGCTGGAGGTCACGACGATGTCGGGGAGGCCATCGCCGTCGATGTCGGTGGTTCGCCAGCGCTGGGCGCCGTAGGTGACGTCGCTGGCGTTGCCGGCTTCGCCCGAGAGATCGTTGAAGCCTGCGAGGTGCTTGCCTCCGACCGGAACGGACCAGGCGGTGGGCTCGGCGTCGAAGCCGCTGCCGTTGTTCTTGAAGACGTACCAGGTGGGCGCGCCCTCGTCGTAGCCGGGGACCTCGTCCCAGTAGTAGTAGCCCTCGCGCGGGACGGCGCTGGAGGTCACGACGATGTCGGGGAGGCCGTCGCCGTCGATGTCGGTGGTTCGCCAGCGCTGGGCGCCGTAGGTGACGTCGCTGGCGTTGCCGGCTTCACCCGAGAGATCGTTGAAGCCTGCCAGGTGTTGTCCGCCGACGGGGACGGACCACGCGGTGGGCTCGGTGTCGAAGCCGCTGCCGTTGTTCTTGAAGACGTACCAGGTGGGCGCGCCCTCGTTGTAGCCGGGGACCTCGGCCCAGTAGTAGTAGCCCTCGCGCGGGACCGCGCTCGCGGTGATGACGAGGTCCTGGTCGCCGTCGCCGTCGAGGTCGATCAGCCGCCAGCGCTGGGCGCCGTAGGTGACGTCGTTGGCGTCGCCCGGCTCGCCCGAGAGGTCGTTGAAGCCGGCGAGGTGCTTGCCCCCGACGGGGAGGCTGAACGTGGCGGGCTCCGCCTCGAAGCGGGTCGTGGGCTCCTCGGGGAGCGCGCTGCCGCCTTCTCCCCCTTCGCCGCCCTTCTTCTTCTTGTTGCCCCCACCCCCGCCGTCATCGCCTTCGGTCTCCGCGTCGGAGCAGGCGAAGAGCGCGGCGGCGAGGGAGACGAGGAGGGAAAAGCGCGGCGACGATCGAAACATGAGAAAACCTCCGAAGGAGCTTCGGCGGCTTCCTACGTCCCCGCGTCCCGGATCTTGCTGGACATCGTTGGACATCCAGCCGGGGCGGGGCGCTCAGGGGGCCTACTCGTCCACGACGGCCATGAACATCTCCGTGATGTGGTCGTGCCCGGCCGGGGTGGGGTGGATGCAGGTGAGGTCGAAGTAGGCCTCCTGGTTCGGCCCGCGGTAACAGGGCGCGGCGGGGTTGTCGCGCTCGTAGCCGTGGCCGCAGAAGTCCTCCAGGAGGAAGATCACGTCGACCTGGTAGTCGACGGCGATGCGGACGAACTGCTCGTTGGCCCAGACGACCATCTCGGTGAGCTGGTCGGGCGCAGGGACCGGCTGGTCGAAGCCCGCCAGCGCCGAGACGTCGCAGCTCTGGACCTCCCCCGTGCCGTCCGTGAACTCGTACATGTTGGCGAACACCACGAAGACGCCGTTCGGGAATCGGCCAGGCTCCTTCAGCCACGCGATCGCTTCCTCCATGTACGTGACGAAGCCTTGTGCGGAGAGCCAGAGCTGGTCCATCGGCACGCCGTCGATCGCGTCTTGCGTGAGCGACGCGATGTCGTTGCCGCCCATGGTCATGACGACGAGCGTGCGCTGGTCGAAATCGCTCGGCGAGAAGCAGCTCGCGATCTGTCCGCCGCCCATCAAGAAGTCGTCGGTGCGCGCGCCCCACTTCGCGCAGGTGGAGAACGGGCCGTCTGTCTCTTGGTTCGCCTGACCGTTGAAGAAGTTCACGCTCTTCCACAGAAAGCCCGGCTCCGAGAGGCTGAACTTCTGCGCGAGCGAGTCCGCGAGCGTGGAGCGATAGTAGTCGCCGGACAACGTGGGCGGCGTGCCGACCGTGACCGAGTCCCCGAGGAAGACGACGCGTTCGACGCCGGTGATGGCCTGGTGGTTGGTGCCCATGCAGTGCGACCCCACGACCGGCCCAAACTGATCGTAGTCGGGCCCGAGCGTCGGCGGGTTCACGTAGTCGTCGGAATAACAAGCGGCGACCGTGAGCGGCGGTGCGCCGCCGCTGCCCATGCCTCCGTCTCCGCCCGCGCCGCTCGTGCTGCTCGCGGTCGAGCTCGTGCTCGAGCCGGTCGTCGAGACCGCGGTCACGCCGGATGTCGAGGTCGCGGCTGCGGTGGTGGCGCCTCCTGCGCCGCCGCCGCCAGCCGTCTGGTTCGGCGCGTCATCCGAGCAGGCGAGAAGGACAAACGACGCGAGCCAGGGAAGCGGCCGGTGCAACATGGGTCGATCCTAGGCAGAGCTCTCGGCCGGCGGGTAGCATGCCCGGTATGTCGAAAGTCATGCTCCGGCTCCGCGACCTCCAGACGGGCGACGGGTTCACGCGAGAGTTCCCCGACGTGGACGCCGCGACGACCTGGCTCGCCGACCGACCTCGGTTCAACGAATGCCTCGGCGTGGTCTTCGAGGGTCTCACGCGGGAGGACAACGACCGGATGCGCGCCGCGATGCGTCCTCTCGACGACGAGGAGCGCGCGAGCATGAACCGTCTGGACGCCGCCGAGGCCGAGGCGAAGGCCAAGCGAGCGGAGGAGCGGCGCAAAGAGGCGGAGGCGTCGGAGAAGGCGCAGCGCGACGCGGCGAAGGGGGCCGACCCGAACCGGCCCATGGAGCTCGAGTACCGCTACGATCGTGAGGAGCTCCTCAAGACCGACAAGTTCGACGATCGACCCATCACGCCCGAGGCCATCGAAGCGGTGAAGGCCTGGGTCGCGGAGCGAATGGAGTGGGTCGCCGACCGCGGTCAGACGGTCGGCCAAGCGAAGGTGGTCGTCTACCCGAACGACGTGCCCAAAGGAAAAGAGAGGGCGTCGAGCGGGACCTTCATTCCCGTCACGGCGCCCCCTAAAGGACAGAACTGACGCGCTACTGTCTCACTGCGGAGGCGGCTTCTGGCAGAAGCCGTCGACGCAGGTCGAGAGCGGCGCGTCGCAGCAGTCCCCGTCCGTCGTGCACGCGTTGCCATCGGCCGCGCAGTCGCCCGGCACGCCGCAGACGTATTCCATCGTGTTCGGATCCTTGACGCACGTGCCCTCGCAGCAGTCCACGCCGGAGGTGCACGAGTCGCCGATCTGCTTGCAGGGCTCGAGCGCGAAGTACGCGTTTTCGCTCTTGCCGCAGTCCTCCTGGCCGCGCAGGTAGAACGCCTTCTGGGACGGGTCGGCGTCCGTCGGCGGATCGGTGATGGCGCCGACCCAGAGCTGCTGGCGATTCGCGCCGACGAGCCGATTGCCGTAGTCGCGTCGCGAGATGAAGACGAGCCAGTAGTAGCCGCCCGCGCGGAGCGGCGCGAAGACCGGGTTGAAGCTCCGGTTGTCGAGGCCGCTGTTGTCGCTGCCGAGGTTCGTGAGCTGCTTCACCTCGGTCCCGGCGAGGTTGGTCAGCCAGAGGGTGCCTTGACCGGTCGAGCGAGAGCCCGCCGTCGGCCTTCCGAACGCGATCCACTCCGAGCCGGGTGTGAAGCTCGGGTAGGCGGGGCGTCCAGGTGAGCCCTGAGGCACGATGGTCTGCTGGTTGGAGATGCTGAAGCCGTCGGGCCCCACGTCGGCCAAGGTCAGGTTGCCGATGCTCGAGTCGAACGCCCAGCCGCCCGAGTTCACGCCGCAGATCGCTGCGATGTGTTTGCCGTCCGGAGACCACGCGGGCTCGGCGCAGTTGTCGCCGAGTGCGTTGGGGTTGAGGATCTGCCCGGTGACGGTGTCGGCGATACGCAGCTGATCGATACCCGCACCGTCGTTGCTGACGAGGACCTTCGTCCCGTCGTGGTTGTACGCGCTGAACGTGCCCCCGAGCCCGGAGCCCGCGGTGATCGACCCGGGCGTGGCCGGATCGGTCGTGAGGTCGATCGTGACCTGCGGGAACGGGCTGCCCGAGTCGAGCGTCGCCATCATCTTCCCGCCGTCGCGGCTCACCGTGTGGCAGCCCCAGCACCCACCCGGCTGATAGAACTCCTCCGGCGTGGGCGAGCTCGGCTTGACCCGCAAGATGCGGCCGTTGCCGTTGCCGCTCGGGCAGGCGTCCGGCAGCTCCCAGTAGTAGACGACGCCCTTCAGCCGTCCCTGGGCGATGCGCCAGGTCCGCGTGTTCGGCGAATAGGCGGTGCCGCCGCTCCAGCGGGTGACGTTGACGGTCACCGGGTCGCTCTGCGCGCCGCTGCCCGACTCCGCGATCGCCTTCCAGTCGTCCTCCGCGATGAGGTGGCGGCTCGGCGGCGCGGAGGCGAAGTACTCGGTGTACTCGTAGTACTTCTCGACGATGGTCAGCTTGTAGACGTCCGCACCCTGACCGCCGTTCCACATGATCTCCGGCGCGAGCACGTCGAGCGGGAAGACGGTCTGGTCATACGGGTAGAGCATCTGCATCGACGGGTCGGCGCCGCCCATCGGGTTGTCGAGCGACGTCTTCTGGTCCGGCGTGATGTTGCCGACACCCAGCGTCTTCTTGACGTAGACGTTCGCGATCGCCTGGCCCTGTGCGTTGCCGAGCGTGGCCGTGACGACGCCCGACCCACCGGCCGACCCGGACGGGGTGAAGACCCCGCCGACCACATCGCCGACGAGGGGCTTCTCGAAGGCCCACTGCACCTGGGCCGTGACGTCCTGGCCGTTCAGCTTGGCGACCAGCGGTTGTGTCACGATCGCGCCGTCCTGAACGGTCAGATCGAACGTCGCCGGCTCGATGACGAGCATCTGGCCGTTGTTGCCCCCTCCCGTGTTGAACCCCGTACCTGTCGTCTCCGACCCGGTTCCGCTGTTGTTGCCGCCGGTCGACGATGATGCACCGGTGCCGCTCTCGTCACCCGAGCTGGCGCTGCAGCTGACGCCGAGCGCAGTCGCGACGAGGAGCGCGAGGAAGAGAAAGAGAGCACGAAATCTCATGAAGCCGCTCCGCCGGTTGAGGCCTCGTTCGAGCCTACACCAACGATCACGCGGCGCGCGGCGACGCCCGAAAGTAACGGGGTGGTTATCCTACCTATCGGCTCACGTGAGCGCGGAGAGCATCTCGGCGCGCGCGTCGACCATGACGGGCCAGAGCTGCCTCAGGTCGCCCAGGCTCAGCTCGGCGTAGGACCAGGCGGCGTCTTGCCCGAGCTGGCGCACCAGGTCTTCGTCGAGCTCGCGGCGCGCGGCGAGGAGCGGCTCGATGCGATCGGCCGCCCGGAGCAGGGCCACCATCAGCGCGACCTGGCCGCCCTCGGCGAGGGCGTGGGCGTGCTGGTGGTGCCAGCCGACGATCTTGGCTGCCGGGTCGGGGATGCGCCACAGGTTCATCACGAGGCCGCCGAGGACCGCGTGGTCGTAGCCGAGGGCCTCGCGCTCCTTCAAAACGGTGCTGTCATCGAATGTCTCGTCGTCGGCGTAGCGGAGCTCCTCGGTCTGCAGCAGGAGGAGCTGCCCGACGTCGTGGAGCAGCCCGGTCAAGAAGAGCGGGGAAGCCTCGGCGGGGATCACGAGCTCGGCCAGCATGCGCACCACGGCCGCCACCCCTACGGAGTGGTCACGGATGCGCGTGCCCACGCCGGGCGCCTCGCGGAACATCGACATCGCGGCGACGCCCACGGCCACGTCGCGCAGGTTCTTGGAGCCGAGGCGGCGCGTGGCCTCGTCGATGGTTCGGCACTGGAGCCGCGAGCGAAAGAGCGGCGAGTTCGCGACCGCGAGCGTCCGCGCGGCCAGAGACGGATCGTGTTCGATGACCGCGTTCACCTCCTTGCGCTCGAAGCCCGGGTCGGAGAGGAGGCGGAGGAGCTTCTGGGCGGCGGCCGGGAACGGTCGGAGCGCCTGGATGCGTGCGATCTCGAGCGCCAGGCCGCGAGCCGCCTGATCGCGGGGCTTCGCCTCGTCGTCCTCCCCGAACCAGAGCGCCTCGAGGAGCGACTCCGCGACTCCAGTCCCGGGCGATGACCCACGCATGAAATCCGCCTGATGGCTTGCGACCATGGCGGTACGAACGGCACGCGGCTGCCGATCTGAAGGTGAGCCTGCTCAATCCGACCCGGCGCGGCCCGGCGTCCATCCGCGATTGGCGGTCGTCGCGTCTTTCTTCGGGGCGGGCAGCGGCGGGGGTTTCCAGATCGGCGCCCCGCCGGGCTCCGGCGGCGCCGCGTCGGCGCAGCAGCGGAACGAGACGAAGTAATAGGTGAACTCGGCGGCGTGGCTGGTCGTGACGGGACGGCACGCGTTGCGCACATGGCCCCACGCGCCGCCCTTCAACCCGGCCCACCCGCCCTTGCCGCGTTTTCGCTCGAGCAGGACCCACTCGTCGACGTTGCCGGTCTGGTCGCGGACGCCGAAGCCGCTGACGCAGCCCGGCTTCGAGCCCGACGCCACTCCCTGGTCGAGCCTCGTCAGCTCGGCGCCCGCGACCGCCGGGCTCGGATCATAGAGCTTGGTCAGGCTCGGCTTGAGCCAGGGGTTCTCGATGTTGCACGCCTCGGGCTTCCGCGAGTACCCGTAGGGGAAGGGGAGCTTCTCCGGCCCTTCGCAGGCGGCCGTCCATTCGCTCTCCCAGCAGAGGCGCTTGTTGTCGGCCGCGCAGAGGGCGGCCGCGTCGTGGAAGTCGACCATGACGGGCGACCGCGCGCCCTTCTTGTTCGGGTACTCGTATTCGTCGATGCAGAAGCGCTCGCGCCGCTCGGTCCCCACGCATCGCGGGGGCTTCTCGGCGAACTGATGGCAGATCGTGATCTTGTTCGACTTCGTGTACTCGTCGCGCAGACAGGTCCGCTGCACTTCGGTGCAATGGGTCGTGTCGACGAGCTTCATGTTGGCCGGGCAGGCGCCGGGCTGGCCGGGTGCGGGGTCGGCATGGGCAGCCGGAGACGCGCCGGGCTCCGCGTCGGGCGCGGGCCGCGAGCTCTCGACGACGACGGCGGGTGGCGCCTCGAACGCGACCTCCTTCGCGCCGCAAGAGGACAAAACCGTCAGTGTGACGGGCAGCGCCCACCGCACGGAAAATGACACCCGAGGAGCTTACAACACGCGAAGCGAACGGGCGCTCCGCGGGCGAGCAACATTTCTTCACTTGGTAGCCCGCGGCTCCCGAGGCACCATGTGGGCCGTGTCGCTCCTCGCACTCATCAAGGGCAAGCGCGGTCCGAGCGGTTTCGGCTACGCCTCGACCGCGGAAGAGGTGACCGAAGGGCTCGACCTCTCGGGCAAGACCGTCCTCATCACCGGGATCAACTCCGGGCTCGGCCTCGAGAGCGCCCGCGTGCTCGCGAAGCGCGGGGCGCGCATCGTCGGCGCCGCGAGGACACGCGACAAGGCGGCGGAGGCGTGCCGGGCCTTCGGTGAGGCGGCGATCCCCGTCGCGTGTGAGCTCTCCGAACCGGCGAGCGTGCGCGCTTGCGTGAAGGAGGTGAAGGACAAGGGCATCGAGCTCGACGTGCTCCTCTGCAACGCAGGGATCATGGCCTTGCCCGAGCGCACCATCGTCCATGGGCAGGAGCTGCAGTTCCTGACCAACCACATCGGGCACTTCATCCTCGTGACCGGCCTGCTCGACCAGCTCGCGGAGCGCGGGCGCGTGGTCATGCTCTCGAGCGGCGCGCACATGTGGGCACCGCCCGGAGGGATCCAATTCGACGACCTGAGCTTCTCGCGCGACTACTCGCCGAACCGCGCGTACGGCCAGTCCAAGCTCGCGAACCTGCTCTTCGCGCGTTCGCTCGCCCGCCGGCTCGCCGGCACGAAGAAGACGGCCAACGCCGTCCACCCCGGCGTCATCAACACGAACCTCGGCCGCCACATGAGCCCGGTCATGCGCGCGATCGCACCGGTCGCCGAGGCCATCGCGCTCAAGACCATCCCCCAGGGCGCGGCCACCCAGTGTTACGTGTCGGTCCACCCGTCCCTCGACGGGGTCACGGGTGAGTACTTCGCCGACTGCAACGTCGCGCGTTCGTCCCGCTATTCGCGGGACGAAGCGCTTGGCGATCGGTTGTGGACCGTGACGGAAGAGATCGTCGCTCGGCTCGCGTGAGCCTGACGGCGCCCCAGCCGCCGCGTTTGTTGGCCCACCGGATCACGCGCTGAGCACAATTCGCGGATGGACGTCGCCACCTGGTCCTTTGGCCCGCGGCGGGTCACCCCGCCGCCGCTCTGGATGCTCACGGACGGACGGCACGTGGTGGGCCCGCTCTCCACGACGGTGCTGGTCGATGGGGTGAAGGCCGGGCGCGTCCCGGACACCTGCGGGGCCCGCCCGTCGATGTCCGCCAAATGGCGCGCGCTCGATCGGATCCGCGAGGTCCGCGCCGTACGAGACTCCCTCTTCCGTCGGCGCCGCCCGAGGAACCTCGCGCTCGACTCGTCGCAGGCGCTCCTGGCGATCTCCTCGGGCGAGGAGACGCTCGAGGCAGGGCTGCGCGCGGCGGCGCTGGAGCTGAGCGCGGAGCTCGGGTTCGTCCACGTGTTCGATCCGAACGGGCGCGCGGTGACGCGTCACGCGTTCGGGCCGGGCGCGCGCGGCCGCGTCGGCTGCCCGCTCCTCGAGGCCGACATCCTCTCGCACGTCGCGCGGGCCCACGCGATGGCGGTCGGTGACGTGGACGCGCACCATGCGTTCCGCGTCGCAGCGTCGCGCCTCGGCGGGCGCGCGGCGGAAGTCCGCGGCGTCGCGATGGTGCCGATCTTGGCCGGCGCCAACGTCGTGGCGATGCTCGAGCTCGGTCGAAGCGAGCGGAGCTTCCGCGCGGCGGACGCGGGCAAGCTGCGGGCGATCGGGAAGCGGATCAGCGACCGGGTTTGACCCGGCGCCCGAGCCCATCCCCTCGTGCCCGGCGGCTGCACACGATGTAGGCTGACCCCTTCGTGCGTCTCGACAAGGTCCTGCTCCTCTCGGCCGCGTTCTGGTCGATCCCGGGCGCCGTCGCGGCACAGCCAGCGCCGCCGCCCGAAGGCGGTCCGACCCCGCCGGCCGAGCCATCCTCCGACGGGCCCAGCCCCGAGACGCTCGAGAAAGCCAAGCAGCTCTTCTTCCAGGGTAACGAGCTCCGACAAGCTGGGGACTGTCAGGGCGCGCTCAAGTATTTCCTCGAGTCGCGCTCGCTCGTTCCATCAGTCGCCAACACGCTCAACGCCGCGGTCTGCCTCGCGCAGATGGGGCGCGCGGACGAGGCGCTCGAGATGTACGAGGAGCTCCTGACGAAGCTGCGGGAGCGGCTGACCGACGAGGACCGCGCGTCGATCGGTCCGGAGACGAAGCGGCTCCGCGCCCTCGTGGGCGATCTCGACGTGAGCGCCGACACCGACGGTCGCGTCGTGGTGGACGGGCGTCCTCGCGGGCAGCTCCCCCTCTTGGCTCCGCTGCGCGTGTTGCCGGGCAAACACGAGGTCATCGTCCAGAAGGACGGCTTCGTTTCGTTCGAGGCCGAGGTCGAGATCGTCGCCGGGCAGACGGCGCGCGTCCGCGCGAAGCTCGAGCCTCTGCGTCTCGCGGGCAAGCTCCGCGTCGAGGGCGAGGGGCTCGAGGGCGCGCAGCTCTACGTCGACGGTGCTCCGCTCGGGACGGTGCCGTGGCAAGGCTCGCTCGCGCCGGGCGAGCACACCTTCTGGCTCGTGAAGGGCGATCTCGGGACGGCTCCGGCGCCAATCACCATCGTGAAGGGGCAGACCGCGCTGGCGTCGCCGACCCTCGTCTCGCTCGGGCCGGAGCTCACGCTCACCATCGTTCCCGAGACCGCTCGCCTCGTCCTCGACGACGTCTTCATCGGGCTCGGACGGTGGCGCGGCAGGCTCCCGATCGGTGTCCACACCGTGCGCGCGGCCGAGGAGGGCTACTTCGTGCTGGAGCAGACCCTCGAGGTGCGGCCGGCCATGCAGCCGACGAAGCCGCTGAAGCTCGCGATCGACGAGTCACACCCGCGGTGGGGCAAACGAGCCCAGAGCGCAGGCAGCGTCTGGCTGGAAGCGTTCGGCGGCGTCGCGCTGTCGAACACGCTGGGGAGCGGTGCCGAGCGCAGCTGCGACAACCCACGAGCCGGTCGACCGACCCTCTCGTGCGCGAACCAATCAATCGCTTGGGGGCCGGTCGCTGGCGCGCGCTTCGGTTACGAGTTCCCTTTCCGCCTCTCCCTCGAGGCCGCAGGTGGGTATGCCCACGCGACCAAGGATCTCGACCGGAGCTGGGACACCACGTTCGGTCAGTCCAGTGCCGCCTACTACGAGGTCACGGACGGACTCGTGTTCACCGGGCCGTTTGCTGCTCTCGGCCTCGGCTACCGCGCGCCGCTGGCCGGGCCGCTCGAGCTTCGCTTCCACTTGCTCGTCGGCGCCCTGTTCACCCGGACGTGGGACGACGTGACGGGCACGGTGACCTCCGGAGGCCGAACCATCCCGGTGATCGTCGAGCGCGCTGGACAGTCCACGAGCTCGCCGGATCTGTTCGTCGCGCCGGAGGCCGATATCGGATTGCGCTTCGGCGGCTTCACGACTGGCCTCGGGCTCGCAGCCCACGTCTTCACGCTCCAAGGGGGCGCGGGCGCCATCGGCCAGGTCTACCCGAGCCGCCCGGAAGCGTGCGCTTCGAGCAGCGTCGAGTGCGCGCCGGGGAGCGACGCCATCGAAGGAGAGGAGACGTTTCGCGCGTTCGCGCTCTTCACGCCGACGCTCTCGGTCGGCTACGCTTTTGGCCTTTGAAGCGTCTCCTCTTATGAGCCCACCGAGCGCGCAGCGACCCCCCGATCTCGGGACGACGATCGCCGGCCGCTACGTGCTCACCCGGTTCCTCGGGAGCGGCGGGATGGGGGCGGTCTACGAAGCGCGCGTCGACAACGAGCCACCTGTCGCGGTGAAGCTCATCCTGTCGGTCCAGCAACGGGGCGGCGCCCGGAGCACGGAGACGGTCCGGTTCTCGCGCGAGGCCGTCGCCGGTGGTGCCATCGACGACGAGCATGTCGTGAAGGTGCTCGAGTCGGGGATCGATCCGCCCACGTCCTTCCCGTTCCTCGTCATGCCGCTCCTCGTCGGGACGAGCCTCGACGAGGTGATCCGGCAGATCGGACCGCTCCACCCGACCGTGGCTGCGCGGGTCGTGCGTCAGGCCTGTCTCGGCGTCGCTGCCGCCCACCGGACGGACCTCGTCCACCGCGACATCAAGTCGGCCAATCTCTTCCTGGATCAGGACGAGAGCGGCCGCATCACCGTGCGGGTCCTCGACTTCGGCGTCGCGAAGTTCCTCTCCGGCACGGAGGTGACGACCACCGGCTCCTTGCTCGGCACGCCCCTCTACATGTCCCCCGAGCAGGTCACCGACGCCAAGCGCGTCGATCAGCGGGCCGACGTGTGGAGCCTCGGCGTCACGCTGTACCAGGCCCTCACCGGCGATTTTCCGTTCGCCCGCGACATCGGCTTCGCGAAGCTCGCCCTCGCCATCACCACGTCGGATCCGAAACACGTGCAGGAGCTCGCCCCCTGGGTCGACCCAGGCCTGGCCGCGATCGTACACGGCACCCTGATCCGCGACCGCGACCGTCGCTGCCCCTCCGCCCTCGATCTGAGCGCGGCGCTGCTGCCCTACACGGGCGGCACCGACGAGATCGACGCGAGCATGCTCGCCCCGCTCGAGAGCTCGGTCCGTGACCATCGCTCGGCTCGCGTGCGGATCCCGGAAGCCTGGTCCCCCGTCGAGCCTTTCGCGCCGACGCTCGAGCTCCTGCCGGCACGTGTGGATCCGATCATCGGGCGCACGATCGGCGGACGATTCAAGGTCCTCCGCGCGATCGGGATGGGCGGGATGGGTGCCGTCTACGAGGCCGCGCAGCCCGACGGCACCCGTCTCGCGCTGAAGCTCATCCGGCCCGACGTCGCCGGCTTCAGCATGACCGCGCGCCGCCGCTTCGTGCGCGAGGCGCGGGTCATCCAGAGCATCGATGACGAGCACGTCGTCCAGGTGATCGAGACCGAGACGGACCCGGAGCTGGGCCTGCCGTACATCGCGATGGAGCTCCTCGACGGCCACGATCTCGAGCGTGTCGTGAAGAGCCAGGGAGCGCTGCCACCCAAGACGGCCGCGCGCCTCTTCGTCCAGGCCTGCCGCGGGCTCTCGGCGGCGCACGCCAAGGGCTTCATCCACCGCGACGTGAAGCCCAGCAACATCGTCCTCGCGCGCAAGGGCGCTACGAAGGTCGTCGTGAAGGTCTGTGACTTCGGGATCGCCAAGCAGCTCGACGGGGACAACGACTCCACGGCTGGCGCCACGAAGACGGGCAACCTCATCGGATCCCCGATGTACATGTCGCCCGAGCAAGCGGTGAACGCGAAGGACATCGACGCGCGCACCGACATCTGGAGCCTCGGCGCGACGCTCTACGAAGCCCTCACGGGCTTGCCCCCCTGGAGCGGACGCGAGGGGGTCGGGCAGCTGGTGCTCGCCATCTGCTCGCAAGAGCTCGTCGCAGTTCGGACCCACGCGCCGTGGGTGCCACCTGCGCTTGCCGATATCGTGCACAAAGCGATGAGCCGCGAGGCGGCCGACCGATACGCCAGCGTGGACGAGATGTCCGAGGCGCTCGCGGCGTTCATCGGTGGCTCGACCGAGCTCAGCCCGATGGACCTGCGCCCGCTCAGCGACGCCGAGCGCTCTCGAGGCCGCGAGAAAGACAAGTCGACGACGGCCAAGTCCGCGCCCGTCAAGGACTCGGCGCCCACCCTCACGCGAAGCGCCGTGTCGGTCGACAGCGACAAGCCCCCTGCGTCCAACGAGCGCCCGAAGCGGTCCGTGTGGCCCTGGATCGGTGTGGCGGCGGCCGTCGCCGTCGGCGCGGGCGCGCTGGCGCTCAGCTCGTCAGGCGGATCCTCGGCCCGGGAGAGCGGGACTGCTCCACCCGCCGAGTCGAGCCCGGTCGCCAAACCCAGCGGCCCCCCGCTCGAGGTCTCGACCGCCCGCCCCGCGCAGTCGGCCGAGCCGCCGACCAGCGTGCCTTCCACGACGGCGTCGTCGTCGGCTCGGCCGAGCACGCCGAAGACGACACCTACTGGTCGGCCGACGACGACGGGAGCGAAGCCGAACGACAGCGGGGCGCCGGCCTCCTCGAGCCCGGCGCCCGCAAACACCTGGCGCTGAGCCGCCGCAGCGCCGTCAGCGACGCGAGCGCGCCGAGCCAGAACATCCCGTCGGTCGAACGCGGAGCCCTGCGCTCGGCGGCGCACGAGCTGCCTCTGCCTTCGATCGTGTCGGTCGGGAGGCACGAGCCCTCCGCCGTGCACACCGTCCCGGGCGCGCACTCCTCGGTGGAGGCGCAGTGGGTGACGCAGGCTCCCGTGCTCCCGCAGCGATAAGGTGCGCAATCGTCCGTCGACCCGTCGGCGTGGACCAAGATGGTCTCCGTCGCACAGCTCGTCGAGTCGGGGATGCACGCCCCGTTCGCGCACACATGCTGGACGACGCAATCGTCTTTCGTCGTGCAGGGCGACCTGCAGGCCCCCTCGGAGCAGACGAACGGCGCGCAAGAGACCGTCGGGAGCGGCGTGCACTCGGGTACGAGGCCATTGCAGCTGGCTCCTTGGTCGAGGGTGCCACCGCTGCACGAAGGCGCCTCACATGCGGTGTGGTCGTTGCGGGGCGCGCCGGTCACGAGTGAGCAAACGCCTTCGTCCCCGGGGAGGTCGCACGCGACGCAAGAGCCGTCGCAGCTGGAATCGCAACAGAAGCCGTCGACACAATGGCCAGTGGGACACTCGTCCCCGGTCGTGCACGTCGTGCCGACCCGCGCGAAAAACTGCGCCTGCCCAGCGCCATTGTCCACCAGGAGCCAGCCGTCGGTGCCGCCCACGTGGATGCCGAGCCCCGTCTCGGTCTCCTGCGGGAGCAACGTCGCTTCGAGCTCCCAGCCAGTCGGAACGGGTCGAAAGATCTCGACGCGACCGGCGCCGAGGAGCCCGTTGTACTCCGCTCCGGCCTCCCCGAGCACGAGGGCGTTGCCAGCCAGCGTGGTGTCCGCGGCGGTGCCGTAGAACGAGGCCGGAGGACCAATCTCCAGCCATTCCGCGCCGCTTCGCTCGAAGCTCTGAATCTCGCAGCCGCCGAGAACCGTGATTCGATCGTCTCGGAGGAAGACGTGGGTGCAGACCGAGCCGCAGGTGATGGCGACCGGAATGGCGCTCGTCTCTCCCCAGACCCCCGCGGACCGCTCGAACACGTGAACGACTCCTCGGGTGTTCGCACCCAGGCTGTTCGGCTCCTCCGGTGCACACGTCGCGAGCGTATCCCCCTCGAGCGATACGGCCTGCCCGAGACGATAGCTCGGCACATCGGCCAACGTCTGCGACGGCACCCAGGTGTTCCCGACTCGATCGAGCATGAGGATCTCGCCGAGATGGGCCCGGCCGAGCGCCGTGACGACGCCGGTCGAGTCCACGGTGAGGGTGCAGCCGAGGCAGCCGCCGGTGATGACGGGCTCGGCTAGCCAGCCGTTTGCCTCGTACCGGAGCGGCAGCACCTCTCCGCTCGGCTTCAGTGCGAAGGCGAGGTCTCCGAAGAGCTCGAGCCCGACGATGTTCGGCGTGGTCGTGCTCGAGGCGCTCACCCAGGTGTCGAGGGCGAGCTCGTAGGTGAGGATGGTGGCGAAGTCGCTGAAGACGGCGCGGGACCCGCTCAGGTCGGAGACGCTGATGTCCTCCACCATCTGGACTCGAGCCCACTGCATGGCTCCGGCGCTTCGGGGTGTCGACGCCGCGAGGACGGCGGCGAGCGCGGCTGCGGCGGGCCCGATCCGCATCACCGCCCCATTCGGCGGCGTCGCGCGCGCGCCCACGTCACGAGCAAGAGAGCGAGCCCCGTCCCGGGAATGCCCGCCGAGCCGGCCCCCGTCAGGGTGCAGCCGCCGGCCGAGTCTTGCTCGTCGAGCTTGGTGCAGACGCCGCTGGATGCGCACACGAAGCCCGCGACGCACTCGCCCGTCTGTGTGCATTTCGACGAGCAGTTGCCTGCGGTCGTGCAACGGTAGGGCGCGCAGCTCTCGGTGGTGCCGTCGGGGCGCGACAGCGTGTGGTCTCCGTCACAGGTCGGCGTGTCCGCCCGGCAGGTTCGCGTCGACAGATCACAGCCGTAACCGGGCGCGCAGTCCGATGCGGAGCCGCACGACGTGACGCAGTCGGTCGGACCGCAAGCGAAAGGTGCGCACGGAACGGAAGTCGGCACCGTACACTCCGTGCCGACGCCATCGCAGCTGCCCGCGGGGGTGGCGATCCCGTCGACGCAAGACGCGTCACAAGGGGGGTGCCCCGCATGCGGAGCGCCCACGATGGGGCGACAGAGCCCCTCGTTCTTCGAGACATCACAAGCCTCGCATTGGCCTTGGCACGGGCTCTCGCAGCAATAGCCGTCGACGCAATGGCCCGTCGCGCACGTGTCCCCGGCACTGCAAGGCTGACCTACGAGCACGAGGGGAAAGACGGAGCCCATCTTGTCGGCGACGGCGACGAGGCGACCTTCGACGGCGAGACGTGCGCCAAAACGGCCCGTGCGCAGGGTCGGGGTCAACGATTGGACGACGCCCCAATCGCCGCCCTCGGTCGAGAAGAAGTCGAGCGCTCCGGTGTAGGGGTTGAACAACGAATAATCCGGGCTACCAACGACCACCTGATCCCCCGCGAGCCCGACCGCTGCGCCAAAGCGCTCGGCCGAGGACTCTGCGTTGGGGGGAGAGAGCTTGGTGGTCTCCGTCCAGGTGTCGCCGACGAGGTCGAACACGTAGGCGGAGCCGTCGTTGAGCCCGTGCGAGGTAAGGATGGACCCGACGACCGCGCGCGGACCATCGATCGCCACCGAGGTTCCGAAGGTCCCGAACTCCACGGGCGTCGCGGCGTTGAGCACCTGGGCGAGCTCCCAGGAACCCGCGACGCGGTGGTAGATCCAGACGGATCCGACGACAGCCCCCTGTGCGTCGGGGTCGGCGGGCGCTCCAACCAACGCCCACTCACCGCTGACCGCGCATGGGCGCCCGAACCCGGATGATTCGGGCCCTGAGAGCGTCTGTACGAGCGCCCAAGCTCCGGCCTGCTTCTCGAAGACGAGGACTTGTCCCAGCATCCCGGCGAGGATCGTGGCGCCGTCCGTCGCCAAGCTCTCGAGGGAACCGAGGAACGTGAGCTGCTCAGTCTGAGACAACATCTGTCCGTTCACCTCGAGCACGTCGACCTCCGAGGTGCCGGCCTCGGAGTCGAGCGCGGAGATGGCCACGACACCCGACGCCGCCGCGATCTGGAGCCCGAAGCTCGAGGCGGCCGCGTCAGCGGGCAGCGAGAGCTTCTCCACTTCGACGAACGAATCGCCCGAAGGGGCAAAGACGTGTACGGCGCCCTCGAACGCATCCGCGTCGGGGTTGCCCACGAAGATCATTCCGTTCGTGACCGCGACGGAGTACCCGAAGGCCTCGGTGCCGCTGAGGGGGGCCCTCTCCGCCCAGATTGTCGGGTCGATCACGACCGGGTAGGTCGCGCCGGCGTCGTCGAGCTCGACGAACAGCTCCGAGCCACTCGCGGACATGCGCGACGGAAGGAGGCGGCCGGCGGCGTCGACCACGGCGAGCTCGCCGTAGCGAACGACGCCGCTCGGGACGACGAGATCGGCGCCGCGGCCGTCGGCGTCGACGACGGGCCGCGCTCCCTCGACCCGCACGGTGAGGGTGATGGGGCCTCGACCGGACGGCGGGGAGTCGAGCGTGACGCCGTGCTCGAGCGTGCCGCTCTTCAACTTGGCCCACTCGGTGACACCGGAGCCCCGGTCGAGGCGTGCCCCGGCTCGGTCCGGGGCAAAGCGGGGGGGAGTGAGCGAGAGTGCTTGCTTTGGACGGCCGACGCCGGCCAGCGACAGGTGGATGGTCGCCGCCTCCGTCGAGAGCCGGAGCCCCGCCTCGTCGAGCCTGGCGCGCACGCCGCCGGCTTCCGTCTCCCACTCGCGACGCTCCTCGGCGCAGCCGAGGAGAACGAAGAGGCCGAGCCAAGAGCCCAAGGTGAGTTTGTTCGTCACGATACTCGGTGCTCGCAGGGTACGCCCGCGGCGGAGCCGCGGCTAGCGCGAGCGCGGCCGCTGCTTGCAGCAGACGTCGGGGGGGACCCTGTCCGTCCCCGGGCCGCCGGGGTACCTTCTCGGGTATGTCCTCGAGCGCGCCGCGCTTCCCGGCCACGCGCCTCAGCGTGCTGATCGACGCGCGTGACAGCGACCCCGCGGTCCGGGCGCGCTCGCTCGAGATCCTGGCGCACGGCTATTGGGGTCCGGTCTACAAACACGTCCGACTGCGCTGGCGAAAGAGCGAGGCGGAGGCGGAGGAGCTGACGCAGGGGTTTTTCGCGGCCGCGATCGAGCGGAGCTTCTTCGCCAGCTACGACCCGCAGAAGGGCCGGTTTCGCACGTTCGTCAGGGTGTGTGTGGACCGTTTCGTGGCCGACGACCAGAAGGCGGAGCGCCGACTGAAACGAGGCGGTGGATGGAAGCCGGTCTCGTTCGACGCGGAGGCCGCGGAGGCCGAGCTCTCGCTCGTGGCGCCCGACGCCGACCCGGACGCGGTCTTCGAGCGCGAGCTCAAGAAGGCGCTGTTCAAGCTGGCGTTGATCAGCTTGCGCGCCGAGCTGACGGCTCGGGGGCAGCTCCGTCATCTCGAGGCATTCGAGCGCTACGATCTCGCCGGGGAGGAGGAGCGGCCGTCCTACGATGAGCTGGCGAAGGTGCTCGGTGTGAAGGTGACCGACGTCACGTATTCGCTGCATTTCGCGCGAAACGCGTTTCGACGCCACGTGCAGGAGCGCCTCCGCGAGCTGACGATCTCGGAAGAAGAATACGAGATCGAGGCCGCGGCGCTCGGCCTCGGGCCCTCGCGCCCATGAAGCTGACGGATTCGTTGGTCGGTCGACTGGAGAAGGCCATCGAAGGCGCCGGGGAAGCGCCCGAGCCCGGCGAGGGAGACGTGATCGGAGGACGTTACCGTCTCGTGCGCCTGCTCGGCGAAGGTGGGATGGGGCGGGTGTTCGAGGCCGAAGACGGTGAGCTCGGGAGGGTGGCGATCAAGCTGCTCGCGGCCTGGGACGCGGCGGCTCGAGCGCGCCTGGCTCGCGAGGCCGCGCTGCTCGACGAGCTGGCGCATCCGCGCATCGTTCGCATCCTCGACCATGGACTGTCCGGCGTGCCGACTCCGTTTTTCGTGACCGAGCTCTACGAAGGCGAGACGCTCGCGGACCGGATCGGGCGCGGTCCGCTCGCGCCGGCCGACGTGATCCGGTTGGCGCTCCACGTCTGCGAGCCGCTCGCGATGGTGCACGCGCGGGGCGTCGTTCACCGTGACATCAAGCCGAGCAACGTCTTTCTTCCGGGCGGCGAGGTCGACTGTCTCGTCTTGCTCGACTTCGGGCTCGCCAAGGCGCTCGAGGACGACGAAGAGCTGACGTTTGCGGGGGCGACGCTCGGAACACCCGGCTACATGGCGCCGGAGCTCGCGTCCGGGAGCGCCGCGGACCCGCGCGTGGACGTCTTTGCGCTCGGGCAGGTCCTGATCGCGTGCGCGGGCGGAGCGGAAGCGATGCCGTCGGAGCTCGCGTCGGTCGTCGTCTCGATGGTGGCGGCCGATCCGAGCCAGCGCCCGCGAGACGCCTCCGCGGTCGCGCGTGCGCTGGAGCGCGCTGCGGATGCCCTCGGGCTCACGCTCGCCGCGACCAATGCGCGCGCGTCGGCGGAGGAGGTCCCCGATTGGTCCGTCCTCGAGGCAGCGTTGCTGCGCAGCACGACTGACCGCCAGCAGGCAGCTGCGCTGCACCTGGCCGAGCGATGGATGAACGCCGCGGGTCTCTTCGATACACGGGATCTGGCCGAGCGCCTGGAGCGTTCGGGGATCCCGAAGCGAGCGGCGGTCTGGTACCGACGCGCGGCGAGGCAGTCGCTCGAGGCCAGCGACTTCGCGGCGCTGTTCGCCGACGTGGAGTCCGCGATTCGGTGCGGCGCGACCCACGCGGAGCTCGGTGGTCTCCATCTGTTGCAGGCGCAAGCAAACGCGTGGACGAACCGACCGCGCGAGGCCCTGCGTCACGCCGAGGAGGCCATGCGCCACTTGGGGCCGGGCTCCGTCTCGTTCCTGCGCGCCGCGACCGAGGTCGGCGTCGCGGCGGCCCGTCTCGGGGACGGGGAGCGGATCGAGGAGATCGGGCAGCTCCTGGCTCACGCGATCGGTCCGGGAGCGCCGCGTTGGATCGTTGCCTGCGTGGCCCGGCTCGTGACCGCGCTCGGCGCGGCGGGCCGACAGGAGGCGTCGCGCTCTCTGTGTGCCCGGCTCGACGACGTGTCGGACGGCGCGTCGGCGGGAGATCCGTTCGTAGCGAGCCGCGTCGCGCTGGCGCGGTCCGTGGTCGCGCTGTTCGACGGCGATCTCGAGACACACGCGGCGGAGCTCGAGCGATCGGCGAGCCTGGTCGAACGCGCCGGGGATACGCGATCGCTGCTCCACGATCGAACGAACCTCGGCTTCGCGCTCGTGGAGCTGGGGAGACTGGTGGAGGCCGAGCCGCTGCTGGAGAGCGTGCTCCGCGATGCGTCTGCCTCGAAAACGCCCTTCGTTCATTCGCTCGCGACGAAGAACCTCGCCATGGTGTGCCTCCAGTCGGGGCGCTTCGAGCGCGCCGAAGCGCTGGCCGCGGACGCCGCGAGCCGCGCCACGGACAACCCACGCTTGGCCTCGGTCGCCTACGCCGTCGCCTCGCACGCCGCGGCTCGGATCGGCGTCGCCGAGCGCGCGACCTCATTCGCCCTGGAGTCGATGGCGCGGGCGCCAGGCGAGATGGAGCGCGCGCGTTCCCTCGGCGCGGCCGTTCGCGCCGCGCTGGTCCGTGGTGACCCTCGCGGCACAGCCGGTCTTGCGGACGAGCTCGACGCGTTGCTCGGTCGCGTCCCGACCATCGACGGTGCCGAGGCCCTCACGTGGCTCGCGCTACTGGATGCACGAGAGGCATCCGGGGGCGGCGAGCCGGCCCGACGGGCCCTCGCCGAGGTGTTCCGTCGCGTCGACGCCCGGGCCGCGCGTATCCGGCGCCCGGATCTCCGGGCGAGCTTCTGGGCCATCCCCGAGCACGCCGAGGTCCGACGGCGAGCGCGCAGCGCCGGTTAGATTCCTTTTTTTTCGAGAGCCCCCTAAGGACGCTGCGCCGACGTCGAAGAGGAGGGCATGGCAAGGATTCGTGCCCTCTTCGGGTGGCTGTCGACGCTCGGGCTCGGCGGTGTGGTGTTCGCCTGTGCTCCGAGCTCCGAGGGGATCCGCGGTGACGGCCCGCCCGCGGAGGGCGGAGTGGGGGAGGGAGGTGGCCCGAGCAGCACGAACGGAAGCGGCTTCGACGCGCCGGGACACGGGGGCGGAGGCGGCGCGGCTTGCGCTGCGACGACCGTCGACGCGCAGCTCGCCAAGAAGCCGATCGACCTCATCGTGATGGTCGACACGTCGGGCTCGATGTCACCCGCGAGCAGCGCCGTCGAGCAGAACATCAACGACAACCTCGCCGGCATTCTGGAGCAGAGCGGCCTCGACTATCGTGTCATCGCGCTCGCAGGATACGGGGCAGGCGCGCAGCTCTGCGTGGGCCCGCCGCTCGGCGGAGCGGATTGCGCGAGCCCACCCGCGGTGCCGGCCAACACCGAACGCTTCTTCCACTACGTGAAGGCGAGCGGCAGCGGCAGCATCCTGCAAGCGCTCATCGCCTTCTACTCCATGCCCGACGACAGCGGCGCGGCGCCGAACGGGTTTTCCCAGTGGCTGCGCGCGGACTCGCAGAAGGTCTTCCTCCTCTTCTCGGACACCGAGAGCACCTCGAACGCGACGAGCGTGGGGGACGCCTTCGACGCGGACCTGCTCGCGCTCGACCCCGAAGCGTTCGGTACGCCCGACGCGAGAAGATACGCGCTCCACGCGATCATCGGGCTGAAGCAGAACACCCCCGCGACCGCGCCTTGGCTGCCGAGCGACCCGCTCGTCTCCGGCGTGTGCTCGGGAATGGGCGACGATCTGGGGTCCGGGATGGCGGTCCAGCAAGCCGCGATCTTGTCGGGCGGGCTCCGGTTTCCGGTCTGCCAATACGGGGCGTACGACGTCGTCTTCCAGACGATCGCCGAGAGCGTGGTGGAGCAGTCCGTCCTGGCCTGTGACATCCCGCTGCCCGAGGCGCCGCAGGGCGAGACGATCGATCCCGACACCGTCCAGGTCGACTTCACGCCGAGCACGAGCAGCGATCCCGTCGCCTTCCATCAGGTTCCCGACCCGGCCGATTGCGAGCCGGATGCGTTCTTCATCGACGGGGACACCATCAGCCTCTGCCCCGACGCGTGCTCCGCGGTCCAGGGAGACGCCATGGCGAAGCTCGATGTCCGCTATGGCTGCGACGTCGGCTACGTGGAGTGATACGGGCAGCGCGCTCAGCGCTTCCCCTTGTCCCATGCGTCGCCGTCGAAGAGGCACTCGCAATCGGGAGCCGGGCCGAGGATGTCGCCCTTGATTGGACAACAAGGGATGCAGGTCTTCGAGGCGGTCAGCGCACAGCGTATGCCCCGCTTGCGCCAATGGGTCGCCGGGAGCGCCGGCTTTGCGGACGCCGTCGGCGACGATGGCGGCGGTGCGGACGGCTTCGGCTTCTCCTCTTGTGGCCGAGGCTCGGGCGCTCGCTCGGGGGTCGGGTCCGGAGCGGGCGGCGGCCCCGGAGCTGCGGGCTGGGCGCTGTCCTCGGGCTCCGAAAGCTTCTTCTTCTTCTTTCGCGGGCTCTCCTCCTCGTGCTCCTCGGACGTCCGCTCCGCGGCGGTGCGCCCCCCGAGCGCGTAGGAGACAGCCCCGACGCCCGAGGCGAGAAGGGTGATCGCCAGACCGCCGACGACCCATGGGGTGATCGAACGCGCCCCCCTGGCTGTGGGGGCGTGTGTGGGCCCGAGCACCGAGGGGGCCGTCGTGTTGGCGTGAGGTGGAGCGTACGACGCGCCGGCTGCCTGCTGGTCTGCGGTCCTCGTGGCCGCGTAGGGATCGACGTCGGCACGGGCTCGGGACGCCTGCTCGAACGAGTCCGCCAGCTCCCGCGCGGACTGGAATCGCTCGCGTCGATCGACGCGAAATGCACGCGCGAACCAGGCGTCGATCGCTGGGGGAAGGTGCGGGCTCAGTCGGCTCGGCGGCTGGAACTGCCCCGCGTGCGCCGCGACGCTGATCGCCGGGACGGACGGACCGACGAACGGCATCATCCTGGTGAGGCAAGCATACGCGAGCACCGCGACTGACCACAGATCGGAGCGGTGGTCGATGTCGGGCGCACCCATGAACTGCTCGGGGCTCATGAAGTAGGGCGTGCCGATCGCGGCGCCGGTCGCGGTGAGATCGTGGCCGCCGCTCTGCGCCTTGGAGACGCCGAAATCGAGCAGCTTCACGAATGGCTCCCCGTGGCCATCGAGGAGGAACACGTTGGCCGGCTTGATGTCGCGGTGAACGAGGCCCAGGGCATGCGCGCGATCGAGGGCGCGACAGAGCTGGGTGATGATGGCCGCCGTCGAGCGGAGATCGAGCGGGCCATTCGACGCCAGGCGCCGCTCCAGGTCGACGCCCCGAAGGAGCTCCATGACGATGAAGGGATCGCCGACGGGCGTAAAACCGAAATCGAAGACCTTCACGACGTGAGGGCTGTCGATCGCGGCTGCCCGTTGGGCCTCGTGCGTGAACCGCGCACGGGCGTCGGCCTGACCGAAGGCCGCGGGAGCCAGCACCTTCACTGCGACCTTGGTCCCGAGCGCGAGCTGGTCGGCCACCCAGACCACGCCCATCGCGCCCCGCCCGAGCTCGCGCTCGACGCGGATGTTCTGGCTCAAGAGCGTCCCGGGTTGGACCGACACGCTAGAGAAGGTATCGCAAATGCTCCAACTTGAGGCGGCAACGTCGTGCCCCGTCACCCGACGGCGAGCGCCTCTGCAAGCTCCCGAGCGCCACGCAGACAACCCGCGAGTCCGGCGCCGTCGTAGGCCGCACCGACGAGCGAGAAGCCGGCGTTCCGCGCCTGGGCTCTCGCTTCGTCCATCCGCGCGCGGTGGCCGAGCTCGGGGATGGGTGTCGCCTCCGGGTAGTGCTCGACGTGGGCCCAGAGAGGCACGTCGACGCGAGCGTGGCGCGACAGATCGGCGTGCACGGCGCGGACGATTTCGTCATCGCTCGCCTGGGCGAGATCCGGGCGCCGATCGAGGTCGATGACAGCTCGTATGACGGCGCGCCCTTCCCGGACTCGCGTCGGCCATTTCGCGTGGACGAACGTGACCCCGACGAAGGCATGGGCCTCTTTGCGCGCGACGAGGATGCCGCTCCCGTCGGGCAGCTTCGTGGTGCCCGCGTCGTAGGCGAGCACGACGACGATCGCGGAGCGCATTCGCGCCTTGAGGCTGCCCTCCAGCTCGGGGACATGGGGACGAAGCAATGGCAAGGCAGCGTGCGGCGGCGTCGCCAGGACGACCTGCGTCGCGTCGAGGGCGGATCCGTCGCCGAACCGCAGCCGCTCGCCGGAGCGGCCTCGCTCGATCGCGACGACGCGTCTCGCCCGAAAGATGCGCTCGGCGGAGACCGAGCACGCGAGCGCCTCGACGAGGGTCTCCATTCCGCGAGCGGGGCCCACCATCTTCGGTATGCGGCGCGGCGCGCGGGCCAACGCGCGGATCAGGCTGCCGCGTGTGCCCGCGAGCTGCGGCATCACCACGCCCGCGTCCAGCCGTTCGAGCTCCCCGCCGTAGATCCCGGATACGAGGGGCTCGACCAGGTTCTCCTTGGCCTCGCGCCCGAGACGGCTCTCCACGACCGAAAGTGAGCCGTCGCCCTCCCGGTTGGGGAGCACGAGGTCGCAGGCTGCGCGGAGCTTGGCCGGGAGCGAGAGCAGGCGTGTCCTCGCGATCGCGGCGAAGCTGCGCGGCACACCGAAGACCAGGCCTTCCGGCATGGGATCGATCCGGCCGTCGTGTGCCACGTGGACGCGCGCCGCGGCGCTCGACGGCGACTCCGCGACGACCCCGAGATCGTCACACGCCGAGCTCGCGCCATCTTGGGTGACGAGCGTGTCGGGGCCGACGTCGACGAGGCAATCGTCGTGGCGGAGCGTACGAACGTTACCGCCGACACGCCCGCTGCCCTCGATGACCGCGAGCCGCGTACCCGGGCTCCGCGCGAGCAAATAGTGCGCGGTCGCGAGGCCCGCGACCCCTCCTCCGATGATCGCGACGTCGAGCGTAGGAAGCGAGGCAGTCACGTCGCGTCGCCTTGCAGCTCGTGCGCCGGTCGAGACGTTCGGTAAGAGAAGCGATTTTGCCGCGAAAAGCGCGTGCCGTTCATGCTCGTCGCCAGCGCGGACAACACCGACGCGCGAACCTTGCGTCCGCGCCGCAGGAGGTTCGCCCAGCGATGGCCGGCGTCTTTGCGCCCGGGCTGTGCTCGGAGCGATGCCGCGGGTCGACCCGCTCGCGTGCGACGTCGATGGGGCGGTCGGCGTGTCGACTGCCCCGCTGGTGTCGCACGGCGCGTCATGCGTGTCGCTGGAACCTCGTGGATCTCGCGGGCATGCACGTTGCCTTGGCGAGCGCGATGACGGCGGCTCGTGGAAGGTTGGCGCTGCTCGCTCTCGTGATCACCGCGTGCACGGACGTGCGGGTCGTTCCGGACGAGGAGGAGACGACGAGCGCGGTCTCGACCGGCGCCGCGACGGTGACGAGCGTCGGGAGCACGACCACGGGAGGCGGCGCCTCGGGTGGGGGCGGTGAAGGTGGAGACGCAAGTGGCGGAGCCAGCGCAGGTGGGGGGGAAGAAGGCGGTGGCCCGCCCGGGCAAGTGCCGGGGATCGTCGCCGTCGGCTATGGCGGGCTGCGCATCGTGTCTCGAGACGACGGACTCACCTGGACCGACCGGGTAACGGACGGCGCCGTCGACGACATCGGGACCAATCTGTGGTCGGTGGCCTGGGGCGCCGGCCGATGGGTGATCGCCGGCGGCTCGCGATTGCTGATCTCGACCGACGGTGTGGCGTGGACCGATGCGAGCGACTCGATGCCGTTCCATTCCTGCGCCGGGGTCGCGTTTTTTCAGGGCGAGTTCTGGCTGGGGTGCGCCCCGTTCGACGAGGGCTGGGTGTTCCGCTCGGCAGACGGAGCGAGCTGGGGGGAGGGCGTCTCGCTCGGACAGGAGTTCCTCTATCGCGTTCATTTGCTCGCCGGTGGCGGGAAGCTCGTCGCGCACGACAACTCCGGCACGACGCTGCAGACCAACGACGGGACCGAGTGGACGGCGCTCGATCTCTCCGTGCCAGCCTTCTGCGCGGGCGAGTGGAAAGAGGCCCTGACCTGCGGGCCCGACGACTACGGATCGAGCTGGCACGCTGGGACGTGGCTCGCTGCAGGCTGGCCTGGCAGGATCCGGCGATCGACCGACGGCGTGACCTACGAGGACATGTACGTCGATGCGGATGGGTACACGGTCTTCGACAGCCGCGTCTTCGCGCGAGGGTACGTCGCGCCGTAGAGAGGCGATGGCCTCACGCGCGAACGTGGAGCTCCCCGACGGGGAACGCGACGCCGTTCACGAGCGCCTCGATCCTGTGCAGGCCGGGGTAGTGGCGACGTGTCGTCAGATCGACGAAAGAGATCTTGCTCTCGAATCTGGCGGTGTCGTTCGGGGCGAGCTCGATCCGCTTGAGCTTGAAGACCTTGGGCCGAGGGGCACCATTGGCCTTGATGAAAAACACGGCGTAGTCGACCACGAGCGCCTGCGTGCGCCGCGCGGTGCTGACGATGTCGAACGAGAAGCGCACCTCCTCGCCGAGGCGGATCGACCTCGCGGAGACGTTGGCGCGGCCGATCTCGACTCGCGGGCGACCTCCGGCGCCCGTGAGCGAGAGAGCGCCGCGATGGCCCTTCTTGACGAGTGATCGAAGCGCGTGTCGTACGAGCGCTTCGGTCTCGGGGGAGGCTGAGCGGAGCCAGGCTCGGCACGTCTCCACCGTCAGGTCGGCGTCGACCTTGCTCAGGTCGTTCAGGCTGTTGGCGACACTCCTGCGCACGAGGCTGGCGGAGTCGTGCTTCAGGAGCTCGAGCAGCTCGAGGATACGATGCGGGTTCTCGTCGAGCCAGGCCACGCGGCTCGCCCAGGGCAGTCGCAATCGAGTCCCTTCGGATACCAGGCGGCGGACGTGCGCATTGTCGTCCTTGGCCCACGTCTTCAGCTGGGCGAACGTGCGCTCGGGGTCCTTCGCGATGAAGGCGCGGATGCTCCCCTCGGCGGTGAACCGCTTCGTGAGCTCGTATTGGGCTTGGAACGAAAGCGCGAAATGGTCGAGCCCGCGCTCCGCGACGAAGATGGTGTGCGGGAGGTAGTAGAAGGGCGCCATCCCGGCGCCGACCAGCTCGTCGGTCGCGTGCTCGGGCCCGAGCGAGGCGAGCAGCACACGAATCGCTGCGGGGAAGTCGGGGGGCAGGTGGTCGGCGAGGGCACGCGCGATCTGCTTGGCGCGATCCACGAGCTCGAGGGCGTCGAGCCCCCGCGTCGCTCGGACGACGAAAGGCTCCGAGGGGAACGAGGGGGATACCCGCGCGACGTCCGCGGCGATGCGGCGCACCAGCGCAGGCGAGAAAAACGTCTTGAGCGGTTCAGCCATGGGCCGGGTTGACGTAGCACCCTTTGGTGCCGGAATGGTGTGGCGTGATGCTCACGGACTGAGCTCATCCCAGCGCACGCGCACGGCGGCCCGGGTGTCCTCGATGGGGAGCGCTCGATAGCGGCCACCTTCTTCGGTGACGAGGCCGAGGCGCACGAGCTTGCGGAGCGCGTCGTCGATCTCGAAGTCGACGCGGGCGCCGAAGCGGAGCATGAGCCAGGCCTCGACGGCGGTGTCGAGCTCGCGCGCGGTGGCGCCGGGGTGGCTCCGGAGCATCACGTAGGCGAGCAGGACCTCCTTGGACTCCTCTTCCCCCGCCTCGTCGACGATGCGAGAGAGGACACCTTCGTCATTGTCCGTGTTGCGGAAGTAGAGGTGCTCGGAGAGCATCTTCATGAAGAGGAGCTTGCGGCTCTGGAATTTCGTCCACTGCCTCCCGGCGAAGAGGACGAGGCCCACGAGCCCGCTGAGGCCAGCCAGGATCGACGCCTCGTTCACCTCGCCCTCGATGAGGCCGACGAGCATGGCGAGCGCCAGGAAGGCCGGCAGGAGCTTGATCATGACGGGGACGCCCCCGACGATGGCCGGTACGCCGAGCAGCGCTTTGTCGAGCCCTCGCATGCGGAGGCGCGTGTTCGGGAAGAGCATCTCGAGATCCGCCTTGGGGATGTCGCGGAACAGCTTGAGCGCGGTGAGCTGGCCGCGGCCGGCCGCGTCCGGGTGTCCGGCGCGGAAGCGCAGGTAGAGGCACACGCGGTCGAACGAGCAAACCTGTGAGGTTCGCGTGCGGAGCCCCAACAGCTGTCTGACCGTGTTCGTGCGCGTGGTCTCGCCGCGCACGAAGACGAGCCGATCCTCGTAGGCGCCGAAGTCGATGCTCACGCTGAGCGGCAACAGGCCGCGCTCGGAGAGGGCATGCTCGAGCTCCTCCTGGCTGAGGCGCCGGTAGTTCGCGCGCTCGAGCACCTGCGTGAGGGCCTCCGCGAGGTCGAGCCGATGGGATGGCGGATCCGCGCGTCCGTCGCCCCCTTGACCGTGCTCGCGCGCGTACGCAGCCTTCAGCCCCTCGAGCTTGTGGTGAAGCTCGAGGTGGAAGAGGCCGATGATGGAGCGGGCGAGGGATGCGACTGCGGCGCGCTCGGTCTCGTCGACCTCGTCGAGCAATGCGCCGAGCACTTCGCGACGGGACGCGGAGATGCCGTGATCGGAGGGAGTAACGCGGGAGGCCGAGTCGTTCATCTCGATGGGCGCGTGGAGCCACGCTCTTTATCGCACGACCGCGCGCCTGATCTCACCCCCCGACGTCGACCGTGGCGGTGAGGGGGAGGTCCCGAGACGACGAGCCCACCTCGATGACGTAGGTGCCCGGCTCGATGACGAGCTCGCCGGTGGCGACTTCGAAGTACGCGAGGGACGGGGCGGGGATGGGGAGCGTCACGGTCGCGGTCTCGCCGGGGGCGAGCTCCACGCGAGTGAAGCCGCGGAGGTCGCGCGGCGCGCGCTGGACCGCGCTCGCGGCGGGGTGAACATAAGCCTGCACGACCTCCGCGCCTGCCCTGGTGCCGGTGTTGGTGACGTCGACCGTCACGATGATGTCGCGGTCCGCCGGTGAAAAGCCCGACACCTGCAGATTCGTCAGGGTGAAGGTCGTGTAGGAGAGGCCGAAACCGAACGGGTATTCGGGCTCTGCGCCGCTGGCGTCGAGGTGGCGGTAGCCGTGCAGGAAGCCGTACGTGACGGCCGGGCTCGTGTGATCGAACGCGGGCAGATCGGCTTCGTCCCGCGGGAAAGAGACGGGCAACCGACCTCCGGGCTCGGTCACGCCGAAGAGGACGTCGGCCATGGCGTGCCCACCCTCCGAGCCCGGGTACCAGGCCATGACGAGCGCGTTCACTCCATCGACCCAGGGCCGCACCACGATCGCGCTCCCCGCCTCGAGCACGACGACGGTGCGGGGCGCGATGGCGGCTACGTCGGCGATGAGCGCCTCGTCCTCTGCGGAGAGGCGGAGCGAGTCGCGGTCGCCGCCGTTCATGCCGATCGCCTCGCCTTCGTCCTCCGGGCCGAGCCCGACGACGACCACCGCCGCCTCGACGGACGCGAGGAGCGCCTCGTCCGCTGCGGTGAGCGTGGGGCCCGGCACGTGCACGGTGCGGCTGGCACCCGCGCGCGCCGCGATACCGTCGAGCGGCGTGACCGCCGTGGTCGGCGTGACCGCGCTCGAGCCCTCGTCGCCGAGCCGAGCGACGGCGGCGAGGGAGCCCACGACGGCGATCTTTCCCGCGGATGCCGGATCGAGCGGCAAGGCGCCATCGTTCTCGAGCAGCACCATCGAGCGGGCGGCCACGGTCCGCGCGAGCTCTCGATGCGCCGCGCTCTCGACGTCGCCGGGGTGAGCCATGGGCTTGGCCGAGCCCTCCATCTGGCCCGAGAGGATGCGCGTGACCGCGTCGTCCACGACGGCTTCTGGCACCTCACCCGCGCGCACCGCGTCCGCCAGAGCCGGGCCATAGTGGTTCGCGAAGGGCATCTCGATGTCGAGCCCCGCCTGCGCGGCCTGGACCGTGTTGTGTGTGCCGAACACCCAATCCGAGATCACGAAGCCGGGGAACGCCCACTCGGTCTTCAGCACGTCGCGCAGGAGGTGAGCATTCTCGCTCGCGTAGGCGCCGTTGACCTTGTTGTACGCGCTCATCACGCAGGCGACCCGCCCGTCCTGCACGACGCGCTTGAAATGCGGCAGGTAGACCTCGCGCAGCGTGCGCTCGTCGATCGTCACGTCGACTTCCATCCGCGTGTCCTCGATGCTGTTCGCCGCGAAGTGTTTCGCGCACGCGAGCACGTTCTCCTGCGCGCCCTGGACGAACGCGGTGCCCATCGCGCCGAGGAGCGTCGTGTCCTCCCCGTAGGTCTCCTGTGCGCGACCCCACGCCGGGTGGCGGAGGAGGTTGATCGTCGGCGCGAGCAGCACCGTCGCGCCTCGCGCGTTCGCCTCCCAGCCGATGGCTCGGCCCACCTCGCGCTCGAGCTCCGGGTCCCAGGTCGCGCCGCGCGCCGCTGGGACCGGAAACGCCGTCGCCTTGCCCGCGCGAACGCCGCGTGGCCCGTCCACCATTCGAAATCCCGGGATGTCGAGGCGCTCGTTGGCCGGCGTCAGGTAGAGGTCGTTCACCGTGGCGATGGACGCGCCGGCCATCTGCTCGACCTTCTCGTCGAGCGTCATCGCCGCGACGAGCTCCGCGACCGAAGCCCTGCCGAAGCGCGGAGGCTCGGGCGGGGCCTCGGCCGCATCGTCTGCACAGGACGAGAGCAGGACGAGGGGGAGCGCGGCGAGGGCGTGGCGGCGGAGCGGCATGCAGGCGAAGCGTACTTCGCCCTCGCTCGAGCCGTCACCGCCGAGGTGCGACTGGCGGGCTCGTCTGCCCAGGCGCAAAGCCCTCGACCAAGGCCGAGCGGCTGCGGGGCACCCGGCGTGTTACTGAGTCGCCCGGCGTCGCTCCGCCAGGTAGAGCGGGAGCTCTATCGAGATGCTCTGCTTCACGCTCGGTCTTTCGATGCCGCGCGCCAGGTAGGCTCGCAGGTTCGGGTAGGGCGCGAGGTCGACGGGCGTCGCCTGCGCCCAGTTGAGCACCGTGATGAGGTAGGCGTCCGCCACAGTGAATCGGTCGAGGAGGAGCTCCCGGCCTTCGAGGTGGCGTTCGACGTATTGGAGCCTTGCTTCTGCCTTCTTCGCGGCGAATCCCTTCACCTCGGCCGGGGCGGTCCGGTCGAAGATGGGCGAGAAGACTCGCCCGTGGAGCTCGGCGCAGATGAACCCGAGCCACTGGTGGAGCCTCGGATCATCCGCGAGGCCTCCGCCGAGTCGCTCGACATAGAGGAGCACGGCGACGTTCTCGGTGAGGAGCTTGCCGTCGTCCGTCCTGAGGGCCGGGACGAGCCCGAGCGGGTTGATCGCGTGGAAGTCGCCCCCGTCCGGGGTCGTCTTGGTGAACGGGTCGACCTCGATGAAATTGGCGCCGCGGTCGGCTTCGAGGAGGGCGATGCGCGTGGCCATCGAACAGGCGAGAGGCAGGAAGTAGAGGTCCATGGGCGTTCCTTTCGTCCCGAAGCGTGCCGACGGGTGAGCGATGCGTCCAACGAGTTGTTGGTCTAGGATCGATGCGCCGTGCGTATCGCTGCCCTGCCGTCCCCGTCGCTCGAGGTCCGCGACTTGCGGCTCGTCCTGGCCCTTCTCTCCACCGGCACGACCGCTCGGGCGGCAGACGTCCTGCACCTGGCGCAGCCCTCGGTGAGCCGCGCGCTCTGCTCGCTCGAGGAGCGGTTGGGCGCGCGGCTCTTCGAGCGCACGAGCCGTGGCCTCGTCGCGACGGACGCCGGCGAGAGGCTCGGTGAGCGCGCGCGGGCCATGTTGGGTGAGCTCGACGGCCTCGAGCGCTCGCTCCGCGCGCCGGTGGAGCGCCGGCGGCTCCGAATCGTGTGCGAGTGCTACACGGCTTACCATTGGTTGCCCTCGACGCTCGCGCGGCTCCGGCGTGTCGCGCCGGGCATCGAGCTCTCGTTGCGGCTTCGGTTCACCAAGCAGCCGTTCCCGGCGTTGCAGGGCGGCGACCTCGACGCCGCGCTGCTCTCGACCCCCGCTCGCTCGACCAAAGAGATCATCGTGAAGCCTCTCTTCCAGGACGAGCTCCTGTTCGTCGTGGCCGCGGACCACCCGCTCGCGAGCAAGCGCGCGCTCTCGCCCGACGACCTCCGGCGCCATCCCATTCTGACGGCTCCTCCTTCTGCGAACGAGTCGGAGTGGTTCCTGAGCCGGGTGTTCGGCAAGGCGCAGCCGCAGCTCGACGTCTCCACCATTCCCCTGATCGAGTCGGCGATCGATCTCGCTCGCGCCGGGATGGGGATCGCGATCGTCACCGAATGGGCCATCGGTCCCCACCTGCAGCGCGGCGGGTGCGTCGCCAAGCGGCTCACGATCGGGCCGATCGAGCGGCCCTGGCATTTCGCGTGGCGACGCGAGATCGGCGACGCCGGCCCGCTCCTGCTGGAGGCGCTGCAAGCGAGCGAGCGCGGAGTGCCAGGGCGGGGATGACCCGCCCGCCGAGACCTTCTCCAAAGGGAATGGAGCGGCCTACTTGGCGGGCCCGCGTTTGCCCGCCTCACACTGCGCCGCAGAGAAGGGAGCGCCCCAACCTCGGCTCGCTTCGGGCGCGCCGTCAGGAATCAGCTCAACGCGCCGTCCCTGCCGCGCTCCGGAGGTCACCATGTGCCGCTACGGCTTCGCGATGTACAAGGATCACTTCGTGTGCTTCCGCTGCCGGAAGCAGTTCAAGCGAGAGAGCGGCACGTCGTACGAGAGGCCGCGCGCCGCGCACGTCGAGCTTGTCCCGCGGTGCCCGGATTGCCGAGGCACCATGGCGGATGTTGGCCTCGACTTCAGGCCCCCTCGAAGGCTGAATGCTCGAGCGTGGCGCCGGCTCGAACGCGTTCACCGGATGGGGCACGCCTGGAAGACGTGCGGTTGCAACGGCCCCGGTTTCATCCCGACGGACGCGGTCGGGTTCGGCGAGTACGTGAGCCGCAGAGCGGCGAGCACAATGGCCGGAGGCGTCGGTCGATGAACGTCCTCTTTGTCTGCGGCAAGAACCGGCTTCGAAGCCCGACCGCCGAAGCGGTGTTCGCGGACTGGCCGGGAGTCGAGACCGCCTCCGCGGGAACGTCTCGCGACGCTGACACGCTGGTCACCGCGGAGCTCGTGGAGTGGGCAGACCTGATCGTCGTCATGGAACGCCGTCATCGGACAATCCTCGCGGCACGGTTCCGGCGGCTTCTCCGGGACAAGCGCGTCCTGTGCTTGGCGATTCCTGACCGGTACGAGCTCATGCAACCGGAGCGCGTTGCCCTCCTCTTGGCGAGGGTTGCGCGGCACCTGCCGGAGCGCGCGCAGTGATGCGCTGCGGCGGGCGCGGGTAGAATCACTCTCTGTGAGCCGCGCAGTCATCTTCGATCTGGACGGGGTCCTCCTCGACACGATGCCGTACATCAGACCGAGCTTTGCGCAACTCATGGAGGCGCACGGCATCGACGCTTCGGAGCTCGAGAGGCTCGGAGGCCGAGCGTTGCAGGCCTGCGTCCGCGATTGGAATGAGCGGTACGGGCTCGCGCTCGAGTTCGACGCGTGCGCCCAGGCCATCGACGGCTGGCAGATGGAACGCATCCGCTCGGAGGTGCGTCCGGATGAGGCCCTCGTGGCGCACCTTGCGGCTTTTCGTGAGGCCGGGTGGCGGCTCGGCGTCGCAACCTCCTCCCTGCGCCCACGCGCGGCGTGCATCCTGCTGGCGCTTGGACTCCTCGAGTACATCGAGGTGCTCGTGACGGCGGACGATGTGCGGCGACACAAGCCCCATCCGGATTGCTTCGCTCGCGGCGCGGGACCTCGGGTGTGAGCCGCAGGCCTGCGTGGTCGTCGAGGATGCGGTGATCGGCATCGAGGCCGCGATCGCTGCTGGGATGAAGGCCGTGGGTGTCACGACGTATGTCGACGCCGAGGTGCTCCGCGCGGCTGACCTGGTGGTGGCGAACGTTCGCGAACTGGGACTCTGTGAGCTGGAGTCCATCTTGAGGTAGGTTTGGCGCGTTCACGTCGACATTCTCCGATAGTCCGCCCGCCGCCCTGCCGTCGAGCGCGGTCGGCCACTCCGCGATGGCGAGGTTCTTCCCCTTCTGCGGCCGTATGCCGGACGATTGCATCGCCAGCCAGCTCAAGACCGAGACCGTCGTCGACAAGGCCGCGCTCGACGGCGGCGCGTTCGTGTCGGCCGGCGGGTTCGCGCGGCTCAACAAGGTGTTCGAGGGGCGGCTGGAGAGCCTGTTGGGGGAGCTGGCGGAGGAGGTGTGGAGTGACTCGGCGTGATCCGGCTAGAGCAGTTCGAGACGCTCCTCCAGGGTGCGGGTCTCGTCGTACGTGAAGGAGCTGGGTTTCACTTTGGACCCCCGGAAACGCAGCTCCATATGGTGCGTTGACGTGCTCGTCGATTCGACTCGCAAGCCGTCGGGCATGATGACCCCCGTGATGACCTGCGTGGCGCTCCCGGGGCCCGGCTCTGCATCGGGCGGTAGACCTTTGGGCAGGGGATTCGTGATCGAGACCTCGAAGCGTACCTCTCGCAGGTCGCCGAGCGGGCTGCGTCGGATCCCCACCAGCTGCATGCTTCCGGTTACCCCGTCGCGTGGGATCACGAGCTCCGAGCCCTTGAGAAAGACCTCCAGATTGGGGCGCCACTTGTCCCCGACTCGCACCGGCTCACGCGAACCGAAGATGCTGTCCTCGCTCGCGGCCTCTCGCGTGAGCGAGACGAAGAAGCCGACTGCGTTGCGCTCATCCGGGGTCGCGGCGCGACCGTCAATCTCGACCGTCGCCTCTTCCGGCGTGGCTGCGCGGACCACCCGGATCGTCGCACCCTCCGAAAGTCGTAGTTCTTTCCCTTTCACGACGCTCACGAGCTTCCCGACGCGGTACTCGAACGCCTTCTCCACCCCTTCGGTGTCGACGGTCGTGACCTTCCCCGTTCCCTCGAAGATGCGCTCTTCGCGGTCTCGCGACACCGTGTCCGGCTCACCTTCTATCTGGGTACGCTCGTCGATCTGGACCGTCTCCCGAACCCGTGTTCGGTACCGCTCTCCAACCTTGAGCGGTCGGCCCACGCGCACGGAATATCTCTGTGCCGGGTCGAGGACACCCTTGGCCTGCGCCTCGCTGGTTGGCTCGAGCGGAGCGCGATCGGTGGTCGGCGCGTGGCAGCCCGTCGCGAGCCACAGCAGCGCGAGCAGGCGAGCCAACTCAGGCGGCATCATGCGCAGCATCCTACCAGCGTGTGGCAGCCTTGCGTGTCGAGCTCAGGGCTTCGGTCAGGTGCTCTCGAACGGGAGGGATGGCATCCCCAAGACCTTCGATGACATCCGCCACGACTTTACCGACAAGGACGTCGAGCGCGTGGCTGGTCTGTAGGACTTTGCAGACGACCGGAGCGAGCTCCGCACCAACACGAAGATGAGCGCGAGGCTTGCCGGCAGGACGCAATCACCCAACGCCTGCCCGCCGCGTCCGAGCTCCGGGAATGAGCCTCGCTCTGGGTGGTTTCCTCTCCACGTGACCGACGTCTATCGCGACCACGCGGAGGCTGCGCGAGGGGAGCTCCTCGCGCTCCGACGCGAGCGCCAGGTGATCGATGCGCAGATCGCGTCGCTCGAGCGAGCGGTCGGCTCGAAGCGCGAGGCGCGAGGCCTGGTCGCGCGCTGCGTTGCTGTCGGGGTGCCAGCGGCCATCCTCGTGGCGTGCGGCTGGTGGTCCTCGAGCCGCGGCTTCATCTGTCGCATCCCCAAGTATCACGTGGCCTGGCGTGGTGCCGAAGCCGTCCAGCAGGCTGGGGAGCTCTGGGTCGGCACGAGCTCGTGCGAAGGGGAGCCGCCGTGCCCCAGCGTCGAGCACCTGGTGCAGGCCAAGATGCTCGACGCGAACAAGGCCAACGACCCGTGGGGTCGTCCGTACCGGCTCGCCTGCGAAGAGGGCTCCGACCGTGTCTGGGCGTACTCCCTCGGCAGCGATGGTCTGGCCCACACGGCGGATGACATCGCGAGCGACATGCCGAGGCAGAACCTCAACGCAGTCGCCGAGCGCTCGCGGTGAGCCGGCGCGCAGGCGAGGACGCGCCCCGAGCAGGAGACCCTGAGCGAGCGGCGCGACCGGGGGCCGCGCTACTCGAGGCAGAACGTCCCGTTCGTTCCGCTCATCGGGTCCATCTTGCAGGTCAGCCCGTCGCAGCACTCGGCCGACGTGTCGCAGCCGATCGCGTTCGGCGTGCAGGAGCCGGAGCCCGTCGTGCCGGAGTTGCACGCGCTCGCGTTCGGATCCGGATCGCAGTCGCTCGGGTCGTGCGTCGCGTTCGCAGCCTGCATCGCGCAGTCCTGGTGGCAGGCCGCGTCGGACACCCCGCACGCCGAGTCGCACGCTGCGAAGTCAAAGCCGGCGCACTTGTCGAAGGCGGCCTTGTTGGGGCAGTCGTAGCCGTCGCCGTTGATGCAGCAGCTGAACTCGCTGCTTCCCGATCCGGTGGATGCGCCACCCCCGTCGTCGTCGTCGGACGACGAATCACCGCAGGCAAAACCGAGGACCAGGCCGAAGGCGGCGAGGGCGAACAGGGGGAACTTGGGCGTGCTCAATGTGGGCTCCTTGCGCCCCGCTTACTCGTGGTGCCTCCGCCGGTCCAGGGTGATGAAGGCAGACCCGTCATGCTGCGCTTCGCGCCCGGCGTGCTGCAGCCGTTCGATGTCTCGAAGCAGGTTGTCGTGGCTGCGCACGCGCTCCAGAGGCGTCATGGCCAGCGTGTAGCGGACGGGCGTGCGGTCGACGCCGTTCTCGTCGTACTGCTCCTCGTCGGGCTTCGACGTAGGTTCCACGCCGCGACTCTAGCACGTGCCGGGCTCACCTACGTCGGACTGGTCCGGGCCTGAGGGACCTCAGCAACCCAGGAAAAGGAGCCCGCAGCCGACTGAGACCGAGATGCGCATCGATGCCTCGCAGGCGCGACGCTACCATGCCGACGCGCATGCGGTGGTTCGCCGGGTCTCTCTTGTTCATCCTTTGCACGGCGTGCAGCCCGCGCGGCGCGCACCGGTCCGTTCCGGCCGATTCCCGGGCGCCCGCGGCGATGTCGTCGACGTCCGTCTCGGCGGCGCCGGCCGCGGTGAGCGTGCTCGTCGCGCCGCCCCCGGCGGAGCAGGCTCCCGAGGGCATGCTCCTCGTGCCTGCGGGGTCCTTCACGATGGGCGCGGACGAAGGGGGCGAGGCCGACGAGCGCCCCGCGCACGAGGTCACCGTCGAATCGTTCTGGCTCGACGTCACCGAGGTGACGAACGCCGCCTACGGTGCGTGCGTTGTCGCGGGTATGTGCCGGCCACCCGATCCGAAGAACGCCGCGCGAAACGGCTTCGACGACCGCGCGTTCCGCGGCGCGAACCAGCCGGTGAGCGCCGTCTCGTGGGGCGACGCGGTCGCGTATTGCGCGTTCCGCGGCAAGCGCCTCCCCACCGAGGCCGAGTGGGAGCGCGCTGCGCGCGGCGACGACAGGCGGACGTACCCGTGGGGAGAGGAGCCCCCGACCGTGGAGCACGGCGTGTTCTCCTCTCAGGTAACCGCCGATGTCGGCGCGCACCCGCGCGGGGCGGGCCCGTTCGGGCACCTCGACCTGGCGGGCAACGTCTGGGAGTGGACGGCCGACCATTACGATCCGCTCGCGTACACGCGTCCCAACGCGAGGGAGGGCCGCCCGGGCGATTGCGCCGAGATTCTTCGGGCTCAGGACAAGCTGCGAGCCGAGCACCGCGAGGGCTTCACCGGTACCAACCCCATTCCGACCGAGTGCGAGCGCGTGCTGCGTGGCGGAGCGTTCAACTATCCACCAAGGGGGCTGCGCGTCACCAACCGCGTCCACCATCCGGCCCGATTCCGCCTGGTGATGAGCGGCTTGCGATGCGCGCGTGACGCCGCGTCGCGGAGACCGTGACGCGCCGATGCTGCCCGCCAGCCCGATGGACCCCGCGCTCGCGCCGACCGACAATCGGACGGGCGTGCTCGGTTGGGTGGAGCCCTCTCGTCTCGAGAAGCCGACGAGAGTGGCGCGGTGAGCCGGCGCCTATCAATCGCTACAGACCCCATCCCCGACATCGAGCAAGATGGGCGATTCATTGGCGGGACAAACGGAGCCGTCCGTCGTGACGCGGAAGGCGAGCCGGCTGACGGAATGGGGGCAAGTCGACTCCCGCGGGACGCGCACGATGTAGCCACCCTCGAAGCGGTCGAAATCAAATGGGTCGACATTTCGCCCGGCGACTTCCTTGGGCATCTTGACGCGCTTTTCACGCGTGGAGGAAGTGAGCTCGGGCTCGTAGGCGACGATCTCGTGCAAGGCGACGATGGCGAGAGCTTTGCGCGCGGAATCGATCGGGGCGAGCGCTGCGGCGAGCTCCTTGTCGAACGCGGCATCACGCTCGCCGATCTTGTACCGGCAGAAGGTCTGGAGGAAGCCGCCGCCACGATAGAAGCCTTCGGCTCGGGGCTCGCTCGTGCCCACGGTGCGGCAGGCGGAGCTTACTGGTGTGGGCGCGATCGCCCAGCCGGCAAGGCCGCCGCTCCCGATCCCGGAGTCGGTGCCGAACTTCGCTAACGATAACCGTATCGTCATGTCGATGGTCTCGACCTCTCGATTCGGGCGCGGGAGATCGTCCTTCCGGCAGCCGGGATCAGACACGGCCGTCCGTCCGCTCGATAGCGGCGACGTCGTGCTGGCGTCGGTCGTTTGGCCCTCGGAGCAAGAGGCGAGGCCGAGGCAAACCAGGACCGACGGATATCTCATCGACGTGATTGTCGGCCGAGCGCCACGGCGGCTCAAGAGCTCCCGGGGATCGAGCTCGCCGTGCTCGATCCGCACGCCGAGTCGTACGCTGAAATCGCGGTCGGGCTGCCGGTCCAGCGGCAACGCGCCGGGAGACCGTCCTCAGGGCAACTTGGACATCGTGACCAACCGGTACTCGTTGCTCGGAGGGTCGATACCGCAGGTCTCGGTGAAGTACAGGTTGCAGCCCGACACGATGAGCGCGTTCGAAGGCACCACGTAGGGGCCGTAGCCGGGGCCCGAGGCCAGGGAACGTGAGCTGGTGCCGGTGATCTCGACGACCTCTCCGCCCGAGAGCGGCGCACGGACGATGCGGCCGTTCTTCGCCCCGCTGACATCGGTCTCCGGAATGATGTGGGCGTAGAGCGCGTCGTCGTCGAACACGAACGAAACCGGAAAACCCGGCAGGAAGCGCTCGGGCGTGGATGGCTCGTGCAGGTCGATGTGCCAGATGCCCGCCCCTGGGCTGGAGATGAAGCGCGCACCGAAATAGACCAGACCGTCGCGCACGACCGCGCGGGTTCCGACCATGCCGGCGCCCGGGGTCCCCACCAAGATGCGCGGGTCGCCCCCATCGAGCGGGATGGCGACGAGGCTGTGTGCCAACGTGACGAGCGCATGGCCGTCCTCGACGTTGACGTTCTTGATCGATTCGTCGGGGTCTTCGGCGAGAAGCTCCGTCGTCTCGCCCGAGATCGACGAAGTGCGATACACGGGCGACAGCTCGTTGTAGGGGCCGGCCCAGACAATGTCCTCTCCGGCGAGGGCCCAGACAGCGTTCGGAGCTATCTCGACCAGTGGCTCCGGCTCACCACCCGTCTTGCGGACGCGCAGCACGGTGCCCTCGTCCGTCCAATACAAGAAGCCGCCGGCGACGTGCCGGATGGAGCCGCGGACTGAGCTCGGCGGTGTCAGCGCTTCGGGCTCACCACCGCTCATCGAGAGGCGGAACGCCCGGCCCTCGGAGCTGTAGTAAAGAAATTCGTCATCCGCCCTGATCTGAGAGGCGAAGAGCGTTGCAAGCGGCACGGCATCGGGTGCTGCCGGGCGCGCGCAGTCCTCGACCCTGGGGGTCAGCTCAGCCACGCACTCGGGCAGATCCTCCTCTTCCTCTTCCGTCGCTTCATCCGACAGGCGGTCGAGATCCGTGCGGGCGCTGCAGCCGAGCGCGAGGCAGACGAACAGCCAGAGCGAAGCCGACCACCGAGGCATGTGGCTCCGCCAGCAAGTGGCGTGCCCGCATGATCGTCCCCGATTGGGCCCCAATCGCGCTGGCTTGCCGCCGCTCGGTGACACTTTGGCGAGCGCCACCTCGGCGCGTCGACAGAACGTCAGAGTGCTCGTGCTACCCGGCCCCAATGCGACCGCGACGAGAAAGATGGAATTGATCCGCCGCCTTCTGGTTCAATCCACGCATGGAGCCGAGGGTTGGGGGTGAGTTGTCGATGCGGAAGGGGATAGCGCTCTGCGCGCTGGTGCTCCTCCTCGCCTGTGGGGCTTCGCCGTCGGTCGAGCCTGCGGACACCAACCGGCTCGCGGTGCTCGAGGCGGAGGTCGCGGCAATCAAGAAGGAGCTACGCGAGGTCCGGTTGCGCACCGTGCCGAGGTCGGAGCTGACCGACGCGGAGTTCGAGGAGGTCCTCGCGCGCGAGATCGCGACGCTCAAGCCCGAGGAGCGCGTGGAGCGCGAGAAGATGGCGCGCAGCCAGCGGTTCATGGACCAGCTCGGCGAAGAAGGCATCGAACGCTATTGGCTGCAGAAGTTCGAACGGCAGAAGCGCGACGAGGCGTGGGCTCGCCCGATAGAAGACGCGTGCCTGCCGCATCTGAAGAAGCAGACGAGCTGGAAGCTCCATCAGTTCGAGTGCCGAGCGGAGCTCTGCAAGGTCGATCTCACGACGACCGAAAATGGTGGCGCACTGCCGGTGCTCGGTGAGGCATGTGGCATCGGCCGAGCGGGCCGCGCCGAGCAGACGCCGCTCGGCGCGAGCGGGATGATGACGGTGCTGAGCACGGTCGAGGGCGGCGGGTTGAGGACCGTCGTTTTCGTCGTGCGGCAGGGGGCCGACATGATCCCGGTGCCCGAGAAGCCGGAGTAGCTCGCGAGATCGTCCCCCGCCTCCAGCCGCGCTCCCAGGACTGCCGCCCTCGCCGCCGGCTCCACCGCTACCACCGCCTTCGCCCCCGCCACCCCCACCGCGCATGCAGTGATTCTTCGAGCAAACCCAGCCGGGGCGGCAGTCGCCGCAGTTGGCGATGCATCCGTTGCAGAAAGAGGAGATCGCTTCCCCGACGAAGTCGGTGAAGTCATCGTTCCAGTCCGGCGCCGTCACGCGCTCGACTTTCGCTCCCGGATGACGCGCCCCGGCATGTTCTGTCGGGTGTACTCCGGCATGGAAAGCAGCACTGGGATAAAAGGAGCCGCGCGTCACGACGACCCTTCGCAACCAACGCCAACCTCGTTCGCGTAAGCGAGGGCAGGGGTGGGGTGGTGGGTGAAAGGGAGCGAGAGCAGGGTTGGGGCTCTGTCCCTTCTCGGAGTGTAGTGAGTATGTCCGCAGGCCGCTCCACACGGTTCTGGTCGGCTCTCGGCGGCCGTGGCAGGCCGCCGAGCCCTATGCGGCCGGAGGACCGGCGAGACGGAACGGAGAGAAGGGACAGAGCCCCAACCCCTGCTCGAGCGGATGCCGGAGGACCGGCGAGACGGAACCGGAGTGGACGGAGTCCACGGAGTGGACGGAGTCTACGGAGGTCTACGGAGTGCTCAGCGCACGAAGTGCCCTGGCGCGCAGTGAACGGAGAGAAGGGACAGAGGCCCCCAACCCCTCGCGGCGAGACATCCGCCCCGTTGCTCTGCTAGGTTCTCGCTCCCCCGAAGAACCCGGAGCACGAGAGATGAAGATCCACGAGTACCAGGCGAAGCAGATCTTCCGGAAACACGGCATCCCCGTGCCGGAAGGCGAGCCCGCCTTCTCTTCGGCCGAGGTCGTGCCGATCACCGAACGCCTGATCGAAAAGACCGGCATCCCCGTCGTCGTCGTCAAGGCGCAGATCCACGCCGGCGGCCGCGGCAAGGCCGGCGGCGTGAAGGTCATCAAGGGTGGCTCTGCCGAGGCGCGTCAGTTTGCCGAGAAGCTGCTCGGCACGAAGCTCGTCACGAAGCAGAACGGGCCGGACGGCACGACGGTGCGCCGCCTCTACGTCGAGCAGGGGCTCGACATCGACCGCGAGCTCTACTTCGCCATGCTGGTGGACCGCGAGGCGCGCCGGGTCGCGATCATCGCGTCGGCCGCGGGCGGCATGGACATCGAAGAGGTCGCCGAGAAGGAGCCGGAAAAGGTTCTCACGGTGCACCTCGACCCGCTCATCGGGATGGCGCCGTACCAGATCCGCAAGCTCGCCTTCTTCCTGGGCCTCGCCGGGAACAAGGAGACGATGGCGAGCTTCGCGACCTTCGCGGAGAACGCCTACAAGTGTTTCGTCGCCGAGGACTGCTCGATGGTCGAGGTGAACCCGCTCGTCGTCACGAAGCAGGGCAAGGTCATCGCCCTCGACGGCAAGATGACGTTCGACGACAACGCGGAGTGGCGCCACAAGGCCATGTTCGCGGAGCTCCGCGACGAGGACGAGGAAGACCCCGTCGAGATGGAGGCCAAGCGCGTCGGCGTGTCCTACGTCTCGCTCGAGGGCAACATCGGTTGCCTCGTGAACGGCGCCGGCCTCGCGATGTCCACGATGGACATCATCAAACACTACGGCGGCGAGCCCTCGAACTTCCTCGACGTCGGCGGCGGCGCCTCGCAGGAGCAGGTGACGCAGGGCTTCAAGCTCATCCTCTCCAGCCCCACGGTGAAGGGCATCTTCGTCAACATCTTCGGCGGCATCATGCGGTGTGACGTCGTCGCGAACGCGGTCGTCGCGGCCACGAAGGAGCTCGGCCTCAAGGTGCCGCTCGTCGTCCGGCTCGAAGGCACGAACGTCGAGGAGGGCAAGCGCATCCTCGACCAGAGCGGCCTCCGCATCCAGAGCGCGTCCTCGATGGCAGACGGGGCGCAGAAGATCGTCGCAGCAATCAAGGGCAGCTGATCATGAGCATCCTCGTCGACAAGGACACGCGGGTCGTCTTCCAGGGCATCACGGGCGCGAGCGGCAGCCTCCACGCGAAGGCCGCGCTCGCCTACGGGACGCAGGTCGTCGCGGGCGTCACGCCGGGTCGCGGCGGCCAGAAGTTCGAGGACAAGGTCCCGATCTTCGACACCGTCGAGGACGCGGTGAAGCAGGCGGGCGCGGAGGTCTCGATCATCTTCGTGCCGCCGGCCGGCGCCGCCGACGCCATCTGCGAGGCCGCGGCCGCGGGCTGCCGGCTCGTCGTCTGCATCACGGACGGCGTCCCGGTGCTCGACATGGTTCGTGCGCGCCGCTTCCTGGAGGGCAAGCCGACAAAGCTCGTTGGGCCGAACTGCCCCGGTGTCATCACGCCGGGCACCGGCCCCAACTCCACGGGCGGATGCAAGATCGGCATCATGCCGGGGCACATCCACAAGCGCGGCAACATCGGCGTGCTCTCGAAGAGCGGCACGCTCACGTACGAGGCCGTCGGTCAGCTCACCGGGCTCGGCATGGGTCAGTCGACGTGCATCGGCATCGGCGGCGACCCGGTCGCGGGGCTCGACTTCATCGATTGCCTCGAGATGTTCAACGCCGATCCGGAGACGGAGGGCGTGATCATGATCGGCGAGATCGGCGGCAACGCGGAGCAGAAGGCGGCCGCGTGGGTGAAGGCCAACATGAAGAAGCCGGTTTGTGGCTTCATCGCTGGACGCACCGCGCCGCCCGGCAAGCGCATGGGTCACGCGGGCGCCATCATCTCGGGCGGCAAGGGAACGGCGGACGAGAAGATCGCCGCCTTCGAGGCCGCCGGGATCGGCGTCGCGGCGACGCCGGCCGAGATGGCCTCGACGATGAAGCGCATGATGTCGTAAGGCGCGGGCAGGACGGGGCCCGCGCCGCAGCGCGGGCCCGCACGTCCTCGCCGAGCCTGCGATCAGTTGCAGTTCAGACCGCAGACGCTCGCGACCTCGCCCACACAGGAAGAGTCCCAGCTGTTGTTGCAGCAGAACGAATCCACCGCGCAGATCTGATCGACGCAGTCGCCGAAGGATGCGTCGCAGTTCGCGACGAGAGCCGCCCCGGTGGCGCAGAGCGTGTGGCTGCAGGAGCCCTGCGAGGCCGCGCAGACCTTGCTGTCGCCGATGGAGAAGACCTCGTTCACGCAGGTGGAGTCCCAGCTGTTGTTGCAGCAGAACGAATCCAGCGCGCAGATGTTCGCGATGATCTGGTTGTTGGCGCCGTTGCAGTTCCCGCCGACGAGCGCGCCGCCGGTCGCGCACTTGTTGTGAGGTTGAGTCAGCGGCGGCGAGACCACGGGGGTGTTGGTGCACCCGCCTGCGCCGCAGGTATCCGTCGTGCACACGTTGCTGTCGTTGCAGGCAGCGTTGTTTGGCGTGTTGGTGCATCCGCCGGGTCCGCAGGTGTCGGTCGTGCAGGCGACGCCGTCGTTGCAGAAGGCATTGCTCGGCGTATTGCTACAGCCGCTGACGAGGTCGCAAGTGTCGGTGGTGCAGGCGACGTTGTCGTTGCAGAGCGTGTTGTTCGCAGCGTGGACGACCCCGAGGCTGGGGTCGCAGCTGTCGACCGTGCAGGCGACGGCATCGGCCGCCGCGATGGGTGTGTAGGTGCTGCCCGCCTGGGAGTCGCAGCCGTCGATCGTGCAGATGTCGTCGTCCGCGGCGGCGGCGCGGTTGATGACCTCGATGTCGTCGACCGTCCAGCCCCCCATCGCGTAAGCGTTGCCTTGCGCGACGTTGAAGCCGAACCGGACGCGCATGCCAGCGTTGGCGAGCGCGGTGACGTTCAGCTCGACGCGTTGCCAGCCATTCCCACCCTGACCGAGGCTACCCGGGTTGTTCGGTGAGTCCGTGATGAACTGGGTCGCGTTCGGTTGGGTCCACACCGGCTGCCACGTCGAGCCGTCGAAGACCTCGACCACGTTGGTCACGAACGGCGGATAGTCGCTGTTGAGCCAGCGCCAATAGCTGAGCACCACCTCGCCGTTCGCCGCGCTTCCGTCGAACACAGGGCTCGTCAGGTAATAGAAGCCGTGGAGTCCGACACCGTAGTTGGCGCCGAGCCCGACGGCCGCGACGCCGTTGTCGGCGCTGGCGCTGTGATCGAGGGCCGGGTCCCCGCCGGGGCTCGACGCGGTCGCGCCGATGGCCCATTCGGTGTCGAGCGTCCAGCCGGCTGCGTTGTCGGCGAAGTCTTCCTGGAAGAGGACCGATGCCTGGAAGTTCGAGACGCCCGTGGTCGGGTCGCAGATGTCGATCGTGCACAGGTCCATGTCGGCCCGGTCGATCGGGGTGTGCGCGATGCCGCTCGCCGGGTCACACGTGTCGGCGGTGCAGGCGTCCCCGTCGTCGACGTTCGTCATGACGTGCACGGCGCCGCTCTGCGGGTTGCAGCTGTCGTCCGTGCAGAGGTTGTTGTCGTCCACGTCGAGCGGTGTGTGCGCGCACATGCCTGCGTTGCAGGTGTCCACCGTGCACGCGTCGTCGTCGTCACAGTCCGCGGCGAACTCGCATTCCGCCATCATCGAGCCGGTGCTCGAGGTCGTCGAACCCGTCGTGGTGGTGCTCGAGGTGGTCGACCCCGAGGTGGTCGACCCCGTCGTGGTCGACCCCGTCGTGGTCGTGGGGCCGGTGGTGTCATCCCCCCCGGTGCCGCTGCCGCCCGAGCCGCCGTCGTCACCACAGCCGCCAGCGGCGACCATCGCCAGCGTCGCAACGAACCGTTTCGCCTTCATGAAAGAGCCTCCGTCCCCCTCGTGGCAAAATGCCACAAGAGTCGCTCAGACGTACGAAAGAGGTTGAAGCCTGTCAACGCAGGGCGCCTCCGGGGAGGCCCACCTCACAGCGCGGCGATGAACCTGAGCGCCGGCACGCTGGGCAGGAAGAAGTAGTCGCCGCCGCGCATGGTCACGAAACGCGGGAGGGCCGGGACCACGCTCTGGACCGGGTGAGCCTGGGCGAAAACGGAGACGTCTGCTCCGCGTGGGTGCTCTTTCCGGAGCCGAAGAAGGCCGGGCAGCGAGGCCCGACGACCGGGTCGTCTTCGCCGTTCAGCCCGCGGAAGGTGGTGTTGGTCACCCAGAGGTTCTGGACGAACTCGAACTGCCGTCGAATGCTCGCGCCGACGGTGATGAAGACGAGGCCTCGCTTCTTGCCGTCGTCCTTCCGGCTGTCGGCCAGGCGCGGACCGTAGACGCGCCCTCGGCGGATGAGGCGGTGCCGGCCTACGAGCTCGAGGGACTTCTCGACGTCGTCCCCGAGGTCGTCCCGGGGATTGGAGCGACGAATGTGGGCCCCGACGGGGCAGCGGAAGCCGTGGCGATCCGAAGCAAAGCTGATACCGGGCGTGTCCTTGTCCGGCGGGGGCCCCGGCTCGTTCGGATGATTGACGACGGCCGATCCGTTTTTCCAGCGACCCACCATCTTCGCAGCCAGCCATTCGGGATCGACCCCGAGCGACTCGGCCGCGCGATCGATCGCGCGCCAGAAGCCAGCGACGTCTTGCTCGAGCTTGCGCAGCACGAGGTAGGTGCCGTGCGCGCCCAGGTCCTTACGACCGGCGGTGAGGAAGTCAGGTAGGACACCGAGCCGGTCGGCCACGCTCGGGACGCTCGGGCCGATCGTGCGATAGCCGTAGACGTTCTTCTGACCGAGGACCACCTCGCCGAGCGGCACCTTGTTCGTGGGGTCCCTCCCGGGCGTGCCGTCCTCGGCGCGGACACGCAGGCCGTCGAGATCGATCGTCGGCTGCACCAGCCCGTCACGAAAGCCGAAATGCTCGAAGATCTCGTCCTTGTTGTCGTAGTGGAGCGTGTCCTGGGTGACGAAATGTCTGAGCCCCTTTCGTTCGGCTCGGGCAATCTCTTCGCGGGCCAGAGCCTCGAGATCCTCGTCCGACCTGGCGAAGCAGATCAAGGCCAGGTGGATGGGACGCTGGGGCGAGCCATAGTCCCACCCGGGGATCTCCGCGCGCTCGTCGCCGAGCGCGTGAGCACGCTCCGCCATCCCGAGCTGGAACTCGATGGGGAAGGTGGGCAAGTGGGCGGCGTGCCCGAGCGCCGTGATGCCGGCCGAGGTGATGGCGACCTGAAGGCGACTATCGTCTTTCTCTGACGCGTAGTGGGCGACTCGGTCGGCCATGTCGCCGAGCCAGCTGCACGCGGCACGGGGATCGGCGACACGGAGAAAGACATAGCAGGCGGAGCCCAGGCTTCCGTGGCCACGAAGGGCTAGCTCCTGGACGTTCTTTGCCTCGAAGGCGACGGGCGTCATAGCAGTCGAAGCCACGCTCGGAGCTCCTGGTCGCTGAGGTTCTTCGAAAGGCCTTCGCGCAGCGCGGCGTTGGCGAGGACGTTCTGGACGGAGGTGTTCGGATAGGCCGAGTACCAGACGTGGGTGTAGAGCTGGTGCTTTCGCGTCCACCGCTTGAACCACTCTTCGTCTTGCGCGCCGGAACGGAACATCTTTCGAGTCGTCGGAAACTCCTCCGTGTTGGACCAGACAGCGGTGAGCCAATAGGCCAGCTTGTCGACGAACTCTCCGAGGTACGACTCCCAGCTGCCGTCGTAGTTGCTGAAGAAGAGGACGCGTTTCCCCCCGTCGATTCGGATCCAACGCGCGCAATGGATCGAATCGATCGGCCCAAGCTTCCCGTGAACGTAGAGGGTCGCGGCCAGGAGGCGGACCGCGAGGAGCATGACGGTGATGATGACGCGTCGCCGCCAGTCATCCTTGACGGGGACGAGGTGCGTGAGCGCATTCTGCGTCTGCTGATCTTCCTCGTAGAAGATGGGCCTCATCCGGGTGTCGGGCTCGTCGATCATCTTCGCGCGGACGGTCTCCGCCTCTGCCTCCTCCTCCTTTTCGACCCAGATGACGAAGGCGCGAAAGCCGAAGTAGACCGCGGCGACGAGCGCGCCGAGTCCGACGAGGGAGCCGATCGCTGCGCCGATCGTGCCGCCCGTGCCGAGCGAGAGCGCTTCGCGCAGCGCGAAGGTGGAGACGACGACGATGAGCAACGCGAGCAGGCCGATGCGGAAGTAGAAGCCTGGCTCGCTAGGCAGCTCGCGGTCGTGGAGCGTTGGGTCGAGGTCCTTGAGGCTCGTCGCGGCGTACTCCTTGACGGTCCGATGGATCTCGAGCGGCGCGCTTGGCAGGCGGCCGGCCTTGCGCTCCGCCTCCACGAAGGCCGCGATTCGTCGTCGGAGGACTATGTCCTTGCGGATGCGCTGCACGTCCAGGTTGGGGTGAGCCCGATAGGGACTCACGTGACCGTTCACGTGCTCGGTCAGGTATGCGAGTCGGGAGCTGTAGGTCGGCGGCTGCCGCGTCTGTGGGTACCCTTCGCAATGGCGTAACATCGCGTCGATCTCGGGGCCGAGCTGGACGACCAGCTCCTCGAGCTGGGTCTCCTCGGGGCCGTCGTGGTTGCTCTCGAACGCGAGCAGAGGGCCATAGCCATCGGAAGCCTCGATGAACACCCAACGCGCGAAGTGGACGGTGCCGATCCTCTCGAACGCCTGCATCCAGGCGGAGTCGTCCGCTCCGGCGCCCTCCAGGTAGAGCTTCAAGCTCTCCTCCGACCCGCGCTTGACGGGGATGACGATGGAGAGTGTCCCGGGGTGGCTGACGTAGATCACGCGTCGGCTCCTGGATAGGACGCCGCGACACACGCCTCGCGTGACGCGACGCCCTGTGCGTCGAAGTAAGCATTGGCCATGGAGAGGTCTTCCTTTCCCGCGCTGCCCGAGAGCTGGCCCCGCCGATAACGAGCGCAGGCCGCGATGTAGCGGAGGCCCGCTCGCTCGAGCCCCACGATCGCCTGCTTCATGTGATCCAGGGCGCGAGCTCGCTCGCCTCGAATGGAGGCGACCGCGCCGAGCACCTTGTGGCCCATCGCGATCGCATAACCCGGCTTCTCCTTGAGCAGACCGCGGGCGAGCCGCTCGGCCACGGCGACCCGTTCGCCGTCGTGCCCGGCGGCCGCGGCGAGCGCGCAGAGGGCGTGCTCGTAGTCGGTGAAGACCCGGATGAGCTCCACCTCGAAGAGCATCGCCCTCCGCATCTCTTCTTTGTCGCGCTCCATCCGGCCGAGCGCCGCCTCGTGTTTGCCGTCGTAGCGATCGAGGGTCACGGACGCGACGAGCGCCCCCCACCTGCCGGTGGTGTACCCGCCGGAGTAGTGCTCCGTGTAGCGCTCGAGCGGTTGTCTGGCTTGATCGGGGGCGCCGGCCACGATGGCGGCGATGGCGCGTGGGTATATCGTGTTCTTGAGCGCGTATTCGTCGCTGCGCTCGAGCGCCTCGGTGACGACCGGGCCGACCTTGGCCGTGGCGAGCTTGAGCTCGCCGAGGAAGATGAGGCAGTTGATCGCCTGGTAGCGCGAGGTCGTCGTCTCCCAATGCACGCCGAGGCAGTTCTCCCGGAGCACGGCCTCGGCCTCGTCGAAGCAGCCGAGCGCGGCGCGCCATTGGCCCATGAAGAACCGGATGTTGCCGTCCGCCAGGCGCGGCAGCGCCAGGGTGTACGCGTCCGACACCTCCTTCGAGATGTCGTGCGCGGCCTGGAGGAAGCGCTCCGCCCGGGAGCGACCTGCGAAGCCCGTCGCGGCGGCCTGCGCGGAGGCGAGGCAGAGCGCGCGGCAGATGCGCATCGGGTCGCCGGACTCGAGCGCGACCTCGAGGTTGAGGTAGCCGAGCGAGGCGCCGCGCAGGATGTCGAACATCGAGAGCCCGAGCGCGGTCCCATACGTGACGTCCGAGCGCGAGCGGGCTTCGTGCGCCCATCGGTCCGGAAGGACCTGGGCCCGCCGAATGGCGGCGCGCGGTAGGCGCGCGAGCAAGGACGCGTCGAGCCGTGTTCGCCGCCAGAGCAGGCCCGCCGCTGCGTCGAGGGTGCGGTCGGGGTAACGCAGCCCCACCTCCGAGAGGACCTCGCGCAAGACGCTGACGCCTTCGTCCCCGCGTCCGGCCTTGAGGAGGTGCTCGGCCGCGAGCCGGAGCAGATCCACCCGCTCGGCGGCGAGAGCCCGGGCCTTGGCGACGCGCGCCCCCACCAGGTAGGCGCGACCGGCCTCCGCCCCGCGGCCACCGTTGGAGAGAGCGTCGGCGAGCCGCCTGTGGAGTGAGGGCGCGGCCGCCTCGCCGTCGAGCGCGAGGACGTCGCGATAGAGCTCGGCGGCGCGGAGGAAGGCGAGGCTGCGCTCTGCCGCGACGGCCGCCCGCAGGGCGTGCTCGCGACCTCGTCCGTGCTCGCCGCTCGCGATGAGGTGGTAGGCGAGCGCCGCCTCGTCGATGTCGGGCTGAGTCGCGAGCGCTCGGGCGATGGCGACGTGGTAATCGATGGCGATGGGCTCGGGGATGGCGGCGACGACGGGCTCGCGGATCCGGTCGTGTGCGGTGTGGATGAACGTGCGGCCGGCGTGCTGGAACGTCGTCGCGAGCCGAGCAGCGCGGAGCGCGACCACGTCGGCCTCGTGCTCGGTGCCGGCTGCGCGGACCGCGATCTCGAGGTCGATCGGGCCGCGCGCGATGCACACGACCTCGAGCAGCTGCCGCGAGCCCTCCGGCAGCGCGGCGATGCGAGCCTTCAGCGCCTCCTCCACCGAGGTCGGCACCGCCGGATGGCCGAGCCGGGAGGGGCCCGCGGACTCGGCGTGCTCCACGAGCTCGCCGAGGAAAAATGGGTGCCCCCCGGATGCGCTCGCAATGGCACGAGCCATCGGCGCGGACGCCTTCCCACGTGCCCGGAGCAGCTCGAACGCCACGTCGAACGCTTCGGCTTCATCGAGCTCCGCCAGCTCGACGAGGCGGGAGTCGAGCTCGGCAGGGGGCTCGGTCCGCAGGCGGTGGAGCACGGACAGCATGTCCCCTCCGCGCGAGAGGGTGATCCTGGCTCCCGGGTCCTTTCGATAGGCGAGCACGAGCAAGAGCGGGGGTAGCCCGCTCGCGACCCAATGATCGAGGAGGCGAGCGCTGTCGGTGTCGCCCCAATGCAGATCGTCGAGCACGACGACGATCTGTCGCTGGCCGCCGATGTTGCGGATGAGCTGACCGAAGGCTTCGAACGCTCGGCGTTGCAGGACGTGTGGCGCGAGGGCCTCCGTGGGCTGCGGGTCGGCTTGTCCGAGCTGCTCCAGGACTGCACGGAGCACGGGGAACACCAGCGCGAGCTCCTCCAGGTTCGTCGGGCAGAGCTCGCGCAGCTTCGCCGGAGCGATCCGGAGCAGCTGTCGGGTGATGCCATCCACCAGGCTGTCGAACGCCTTGAACGGGACGCTCTCCCGTTCGTAGGAGCGCCCGCGCACCACGAGCGCGTCGCCTCGGCTCTCGACGATCTCGGTGAAGCGCGAGAGGAGGCTCGACTTGCCCATCCCCGAGGGCCCCGACACGTGCACGACGACGGCGTGCCCTGCGGCGGCGTGATCGGTCGCGGACAGGAGCGCCCCGAGCTCGCGCGAGCGCCCCTCGAAGAGCGACTGCGGCCCCGTGTCGTGGGCTCGCCGTCTCCGCGTCGAGCGCGTCTGGTGACCGAACATGGTCATGACGTCGGTGGTCGAGGGCCGAGTGAGAGGATCGATGGCCAAGAGGCGCATCGTGAGCTCGTCCAGGTCTTCGGGGATCCCGATGCGCAGCTCGCTCGGGCGGGGCGGCAGGACCTTCTGCTTGGCCAGGAGGATGGCGACGGCCGAGCCGTCGAACGGGATCTCTCCCGTGAGGGCCTCGTACAGCATGGCGCCGACCGCGTAGCTGTCCGTCGCGGGCGTGAGGCTCACGCCCAGCGCCTGCTCGGGGGACATGTAGGTCGGCGTGCCTCGGGCGCGCTCGCGATCGGCCATGTCTTTCTGGGAGCTGTTGATCGTCTGCGCGATGCCGAAATCCAGAATGATGACACGACCGTCATGTGTCACGAGGACGTTCGACGGCTTGATGTCGCAGTGGAGCATGCCCGCGGAGTGGATGGCGGACAGCCCGTCGGCGAGCTGCGCGAGAAGGTCGCGCAGGCGAGCCATGTCCCTGACCGGCGTGACCGTTCGCTTCGCAGGCACGAGCGGGATCACGCTGGAGATGGACTCCGGCGGCCGGGGCGGTAGCGAGCGCTGCACCGTCTCGGCGTGATCGTCCGTCGCCGGATCGACCGAGAGAAAAAGTGTCTCGGCTGCCATCGTGGTCTCGGCGGCCCGCGCGCTCGGGAGGGGGGGGCGAGAGGTGGACGGCTCCCAGACGTGCATGACGAAGGGGGTGCCGTCGACCAGATCCATGGTGAAGAACCAGTCCTGGCCGTTGCGGACCAGCTCGTGGCAGACGACGACGTTCGGATGAGAAAACTCCGCGATGGCGCGGAACTCTTCCTTCAGCTGGAGGATCGTCGCGGGGCTCACGTGCTCCAGCGTCTTGAGCGCGACGACGGTCCCTCGGACGAGATCCTTCGCGCGGTAGACGACGCCCATGCCGCCGGAGCCGATCGGCTCCTCGACCTGATATCGGTCTGTTCCGGTGAACGTCTCTCGAGCTTTGGCTGTACCCACTGCCCCGCCGGCCGGAGGCTACCATCGGTGTCGCGCGCCCATCGTGGTTTTCGTTAAGCTCCTCGTGTGTCGGTGCCATTCGAGCCGCTCACGGCCCTCCAGCGTCACGTCGCGTACTTCGACCCGCAGAACACCGGTGTCATCACGGTGGGGAACACGGCGCGGCAGATACGTGCGCTCGGGGTGAAGCCCGCGCTGACTTGGTTCTTGACGCTCCTCATCCATGGCGCGCTCCAGGCCAAGCTCGGCTTCGACTGGAAGCTGCGCCTCTTCATCCGGAAGATGGACGACGGCATCCACGCCGGGGATACCGGCATCTTCGGCGGCGACGGGGAGCTTCGCTACGACGTCTTCGAGCAGGCCTTCGAGAAGGCCCACGGGAAGGCCGGCCCCGACGCCTGGCTCACCCACGCGGACCTCTACGCCTTCATGCTCCGGGACGAGAAGTGGTCTTTTGGTGCGCTGTTCTCGTGGGCCGAAGCGAAGCTCCTCCTCGCGGTGGCGAAGAACCGCCAGGAGACGGTGAAGGGCGACCTGGTGGATGTCATCACCAAGCGGCGGCTCCTCCAGTTCTACGAAGGCCGACTGCTGAAGGCGGTCGCGCGCTGCCGGCGCGTGCGGAAGCTCACCTCCGGTTGAGCTCGTCCTCTCATCTGGTCTCGGGGGCGGCCCGGATCCAGCCGATCTCGCGGGCCGTCAGCTCGCCCACGACAAGCTCGTCGAGGCTGCTCGGCAGCGCCGCGAGCGTCGGCGTGAGGGCGCGCGTCCCGGCCATGAGCTCCGCCTTCTGCTGCGGATAGAGCGGGGCTCGCGTCGGATCGGCGAGCCCCTCGGGCACGGTCGGCAGTCGATTGGGCCCGTATTTGTCGCTCGCGCCCAGCGTGTGGAAGAGCTCGTGTGCGGCGACGAAGAGGGTGAAGTCCACGCTGCGTTCGTCGATCTCACACGCGACGACCCCGATGCGCCCGCCGTCCTGGCTGGCGCCCTCGACCATCTTCGGCCGCTCCGACGCCGGCGGCTTCGCGACCACGTACACGCGCGAGTCGTAGAGGCGCGAGTCGAGGTCGGCGAAGTCGTCGACCGTCGAGGTGAAGCGATGGAGGTCCCAGGCGTAGCGCGCGGCTTCGAGGACACCGCCGTCTCGAGGGGGGCGGGGCGCGTCCAGCGCGACCGACAAGGGACCGACGATCTCGACCGTGATCGGCAGGGTCGCGCGCGCGTCGTAGCGTCGCATCTCTTCGGCCAGCTTCGACTCCAGCGCTACCTCGCGCTCGAGGAGCGCCGGGCGCACGCCGCCGTCCAGCGGCTCGGGTGCGACGAAGACAAACGCGACCCGCAGCGGACGCGACCACTCGTTCCTTCGGTTCCGGCTCCGCATGTCGCGCCAGGCGTACCCGAGCACGAACACCAGGATGGTCAGGAGCACCGCGACGCGGACGTGGAAAAACGTCCGCCCTTTGGGCTGGGCCGGTTGCTCGGCGTCGGGCGCGGTCACGCTCGGAAGATGCTACATCGTCGGGCCGATGGTCGGTCCAACCAGCCTCGTCGCGCGGATCCTCTCGAGGCGTGCGCTCACCTACACGGACGGCGCGCAACCCGCGGAAGACAGGCCGGCACACGTCCGCGCCGCGTCGGGCGTCGTCCGTGTCGGCTCCCGTCTGTGTGTGCTGCAGGACGACGCGGGCTTCATCGCGACCATCGAGCCCGACGGGCGCGTCGACTCGCTCGCCCTCCCGCGGCGCGGCGGGCGGCGGCGCTTCGAGGAGCGGTTCGGCAATCGGCTCATCAAGCCCGATCTCGAGGCGGGCGACGTCGTCGCGGGCCCCGAGGGCCCGCGCCTCTTGGCGCTCGGCTCGGGGTCGCTCCCCGTGCGGGAGGTGGCCGTCCTCGCGACGCCGCGCCCCGGCACCGAGGTGGGCCTCCTCGACGCGTCGCCCCTGTTCGATGCGCTCCGGAGCGCGCTCGAGATCCCGCGCGAACAGACCAACGTCGAGGGCTGCGTCGCGATGGACGGCGTGTTGCGCCTCTTCCAGCGGGGCCCCACGTCGGCCTCGGTCGACTTCGATCTCGCCGCCGTCGTCGCGTGGCTGGATGGCGGCCCGAGCGCTTGCCCCCGCGGCGAGTCGGTGCGCCGCTACGATCTCGGAAACGAAGGCGGGGTCCTCTTCGGCTTCTCCGACGCCGCCGCGATCGGAGACGGGCGCGTCGTGTGTCTCGCCGTCGCCGAAGACACCGACGACCCGGTCGAGGACGGCGCGATCCTCGGCTCCCGTGTCGGGATCATCGAGGGCGCGGTCGTCCGGCTGGGGCCCTTGCTGGATGAAGAGGACAGACCTGTCATGAGCAAGGCCGAGGGGATCTGCCCGGATCCGGCGCGTCCGGGGCGCTTCCACGTCGTGTTGGATCCCGACGACCCGGACCTCTCGGCGGAGCTCTGCGAGGTCGAGGTCACCGGCCTCTGACGTGTGCGCGGCGGGCGAGCGGGCTGGGCGGTCGGGCGATCAGCCCCCGGTGCCTTTGATGCGCTCCGTGTCCGCCCCGACCGCCGCGAGCTTCCGTTCCATGTGCTCGTAGCCGCGATCCAGGTGGTAGACGCGCAGCACCTCGGTCTCGCCTTCGGCCACGAGCCCCGCGATGACGAGGGACGCGCTCGCGCGGAGATCGGTCGCCATGACCTGCGCGCCCTGCAGGCGTGAAGGTCCGCGGACGATGGCGTGGTTGCCCTCGGCCTCGATGTCCGCGCCCATGCGCGCGAGCTCGGGCACGTGCATGAACCGGTTCTCGAAGATGGTCTCCTTGATCGTCGAGGTGCCCTCGGCCAGCGTGGCGAGCACCATGAGCTGCGCCTGCATGTCGGTCGGGAAGCCCGGGTGCGGCTCGGTGGTGAGGCGGATGGGCTTGATCGGGCCGGTGCGGCGGATGCGCGCGGCGGTCCCTTCGCGGCCGATCTCCACCCCCATGGTCTTCAGGGCGGCGCACGTCGACTCCATGTCCTCCAGCGGCGCGTTCTCGAGGAGCACGTCCCCGCCGGCCGCTGCGGCGGCGACCATGTACGTGCCCGCCTCGATGCGGTCGGCGACGATGGCGTGGTCGAACGGAGCGAGCTCGTCCCGACCTTCGATCTCCATCACGTCTGTGCCCGCGCCCGTCACGCTCGCGCCCATCTTGTTGAGCACACGCGCGAGCTCCTCGATCTCGGGCTCGCGCGCGGCGTTCACCAGGCGGGTGCGGCCCTTGGCGAGCGCGGCCGCCATCATGAGGTTCTCCGTGCCGGTGACCGTCGGCATGTCGAAGACCACCTCGTCGCCTCGCAGTCGCGGCGCGCTCGCGATGATGTAGCCGCGCTCGAGCTTGATGGTCGCGCCGAGCTTCTCCAGTCCCTTGAGGTGCTGGTCGACGGGGCGCGAGCCGATCTGGCAGCCACCCGGGAGCGAGACCTTCGCCCGGCCGAAGCGCGCGAGGAGAGGGCCGAGCACCATCACGCTCGCCCGCATCTGCTTCACGAGCTCGTAAGGAGCTTCGGGGCGGACCTGGCTGCCGGCGTCGACCTTGACCGTCGGCGGGCTCGAGCTGACCGAACGACCGAGGAACCGGAGCAGCGCCGATGTCGTCTCGATGTCGCGCAGCGCGGGGACGTTCCGGAGCAGGCTCTCGCCGTCCGACAAGAGGGTCGCGCAGAGGATCGGCAGGGCCGCGTTCTTCGCGCCGCTCACGTGGATCGTTCCCGAGAGCTTCTTCCCCCCTCGGATCCGGATCGCATCCATGGTGCTTTCGTCTATCTCACACTCGGGGCGGGAAGGTGAAATGACTTCCGGCCGGCGCGGGCGGGGGCTCGCGCCAGGCGCAAAAGCGACAAAGAATCCGCCGACACTGGTAAGGTTGCGGCCGGACCGATGCGGCGCCTGCTTTCCTTTGCCATCACGACGGCCGCGACGACGGCCATGGCTCCCCTCGCCAAGGCCGACGAGCCGCCCTCGGCGGACCTGCGGGGGACGTTCGCGCCGCTTCACCACGACGCGGGCGTGACGACCGAATCCGTCCGGTCGCCCGGCACCGGCGAGATGACCGCCGCCGCGCGGATGTCCTACGCCTTTCGCCCCGTCGTGCTCCGCGACGCACAAGGCGAGATCGCCTCCCGGATCGTCGAGCACCAGTTCACCGGTGATTTCGTCGCGTCGGTCGGGTTGTTCGAGCGGCTGACACTCGGCCTCGATCTCCCGATCGTGCTCGCGCAGACCGGCGACGAGATCGACCCGGGCTCCGACCTCGCTCGGTTCGTCGATCCCGAGCCGCCGCCGCTCACGGCGCTCGGCGATCTCGGTATCCGCGCGAAGGGGACGCTCGTCATCCCCGACACCGACGAGACCGGCCTCTCGCGCGGCTTCGGCCTCGCGCTCGACGAGCGGTTCACGGTGCCGACCGGGGACGAGCGGAGCTTCCTGGGTGAGGGAGGGATCACCAGCGAGACGCGCCTCTATGGCGAGCTCTCCCACGGCCCGGTCCTCGGGAGCCTCCGCGCCGGGGTGAAGATTCGCGCGGAGGAAGGCGCTTACGCGTGTGATCCCGATCTGCCCCGCGACGAGTGCAAGTCGCGCTTCGGGCACGAGCTGCCGCTCGCGTTCGGCCTCGCGCTGCGCCCGCAGGCGCTCGGGGTAGATCCTGACGGTATCGTCACGATCTGGGCGGAGACGCGCGGCTACCTGCCGCTCCACCCGGTCCAGCCGTTCGACGCCGGCGCCCCCGCTGGCTGGTTCGCCAGCCTGGCGGGGCGGTTTGCGCTCGGTGACATCGGCCTGCTGGCCGGGGTGGAGGTGGGCCTCCGCGACGGCGTCGGCAACGCCCCGTTCCGCGCCACCCTGGGCCTCAGCGTCGCGCCGCGGGAGTCCGATCAGGATCGCGACGGGATGCCGGACGACGAGGACAAGTGCCCCACGTTCGCGGAAGACCGCGACGGAAACGAAGACAGCGACGGCTGCCCCGAGATGGACAACGACGGGGACGGCGTCCCCGACGCCCTCGACAAGTGCCCCGCCGTCCCGGGCGCCGGCGGCGACGCCGGCGACGGGTGCCCGCCCGCCTGAGCCGGGCGTCGGCCCGACCGTCGTCGGCTGGCCGAAGCCGCCGCATGGTTGCACGCCGGTCTCGGAAGCTGCTCTGCTTGTGGGCGGAGGCTCTCATGCGCGCCCCTGTCACGCTTCGCTTTCGTCGCCTTTCCCTGGGAGTGCTCGCGCTCGCGGCCGCAGCTTGCGGATCGGAGATCCTGGTCGTCGAGGACGGAGGAGGCGCCGGCGGCAACGGGACCGGCGCTGGCGCGACCGGCGGCGCCGGCACCGGCGCGAGCGGCACGGGCGGAGGGAGCACCTGCACTCCGGGACTGGAGATCTGCGACGACAAGGACAACGACTGCGACGGGCTGATCGACGAGGACATCCCCGGCGGGTGCTCTTGCTCGGCGGGGCAGACGCAGGTCTGTTACGCGGGCCCTCCAGGGACGCTCGGTCTCGGCATCTGCAAGGCCGGCTCGCAGTCGTGTGACGGCGGGACCTGGGGCCCGTGTGAGGGACAGGTGCTGCCCGAGCTCGAGGTGTGCAACGGCGTGGACGACGACTGCGACGGGCTGCCGGACGACGTCAACAACGACGGGGAGCTCTGCTTCACCGGCCTGCCCGGTGAGTGCGAGATCGGCGAGCTCCAGTGTGTCGGGACCGCGCCGACCTGCGTTCCCATCGTGCAGCCGAGCCCCGAGGTCTGTGACGGGCTCGACAACGACTGCAACGGCGTGGCAGACGAGGGCGATCCGAACGGTGGCACCCTCTGCAACACCGGGCTCCCGGGGATCTGCGGGCCGGGGGTGACCCATTGTGTCGACGGTGGTCTCACGTGCCAGCCGACGCAGGCGGGGCAGCCCGAGGTCTGCAACGCGCTGGACGACGATTGTGACGGGATCCCGGACGACGGAAACCCCGGCGGCGGCGCGGCATGCTCGACCGGTCTGCTCGGCGTCTGCGCCGCGGGCACGACGACGTGCGCCGGCGGCGGCTTCATCTGCCAGCAGAACACGATGCCGAGCCCCGAGATCTGCGGCAACGCGGTCGACGAGGACTGCGACGGCAGCGCGCCGGCGGCCCCGACGGTCTACTTCGACGAAGACTTCTCGGACAACGCGGCCGGCTGGACGCTCGGCCCCGAGTGGGGCATCGGCCCGGCAGCGCCTTCGTTCTGCAACAACGGCGCGACGGGTGACGATCCCGCGCAGGATCACACGTCCACGGCCGACAACGGCCTGGCGGGCGTCGTCATCGGTGGTTGCTACACGCAGGCCGTCCACGGCGACTTCTGCCTGACGAGCCCGTCAGTCGATCTCTCCTCCGCCGCCGGCTCCGTCATCCTCTCGTTCTGGCGCCACGCGCACGCCGACTATCCGCCGTTCATCAACACCCACGTGGACGTGTCGAGCAATGGCGGCGGGTCCTGGCTCACGCTCTGGAGCAACCCTTCGGGCCAGTTCCTGAACGACCTGGCCTGGACACAGCAGACGTTCGACGTCACCGCCCAGAAGAGCGCGACCTTCCGGATGCGCTTCTGCTACTCCGGCAGCTCGCAGGGGATCTTCGTCGGCGGCGGCTGGTCGCTCGACGACGTCCAGCTCGCCGACGCGGCCTGCAACTGAGCGCCGCCGTGCTCAGCCCCGCGTGTCCTCGTCGTCCGCGATCCGCAGCAGCTCCTCGCGCGAATTGGCGCCGAGCTTCTTCGCGGCGCGCCAGAGGAGCACGCCGACCGTGGAGGCGGAGATGCCGAGCTCATAGGCGATGAGCTTGTTGGTGTGGCCCATCCTCGCGTAGGCGATGGCCTGCCGCTCCCTTGCGCTGAGCTCGCGGCGAATGTCTGTGGCCGCGACGTTCTCCTGCGCCAGGACGAACCGCTTACCGTCTCGCTCGAAGCGGTCGACCAACGACCACCGCGCCGAGACGAGGCCACGCCACGACTCCACCGCCGCGTCGGGGTCGCGGCGGCGAAGGCTCCCGCGCGCACCTTCGACCGCGAGGGTCGCGGTCTCGAGCGAGCCCCGCGCGCCGGGCTCCTTCGCGTCCCCCTGCGCGTGGACGATCTTCCCGGATGGGGTGAGGACGGCGTCGGCCCGATCGGGATCGTTCGGGGCCAGCCTGCGGACGAGCCGATACCCCGCCGCGAGGTGCGTCGCGAGCCTGGACAGCCGCCGCTTCGTTCGGTTGTCGATCCGGATCCCATCACCGAGCTTCGCCGTGAGGAAGCAGCCGATGCCGCTCGTGTCCAGCCCGTTGACGAACAAGACGTCGGCGATCCCCCAGGTTCGGAAGAGCTTCGCTGCAGGTTGGTTCTGCCAATCAGGCCCTTCGCTGGCCGTGCGGCATGCTTGCGTGCGGAAGACCCACGCGACTCGCTCCGGAGATGAGCGCTCGATGGCGCGCATGATCGCCTCGTCGTTGTTCGCAGCCGCCGCCAGGAAGCCGTGGATTCGGAGAGCGGTCACGTCTCGTGCGTCGTAGAAGAACGCCGAGCAGCCCATTCCCCTGTCGAGCAACGGTGAGGCGACATCGAGGATACCGCCCAGCCACGCGTCCTCCGCCTGCTCGACCCGATAGGCCGCTTCGATCACCGAGATGAGATCGGTCTTCACGGCCGGCCTATATAGCTGGGACCGCAGGCAGAACGGGATTTTGCGGAGGCCCCCGGTCTCGGGAGCGGCATTTACGAGCTCTGTGTAAATGCGAATGCGCTGGAAGGTGTCGGCGCGCGCGCGGCATCCTGGCGGCGTGACGGGCAACGGGGCGGACGGCGTGGCGTGGGCCAGGAGGGAGCTTGAGGCGGAGGAGGCGGCCCGGCGCGCTGCCGAGGCCGTGCTCGCGCGGCAGGACGAGCGCGGCGCGTGGCGCGGAGTGAACGACGGCGGCCCCATGTTCCTCGCTGCGACGGTCGTGCTCCTCTCCAGGCTTGGAGCGCTCGACGCGACGACGCGAGCGGAGGCGGAGCAATCGCTCCGCAGTGCTCAGCTCCTGGACGGAGGCTTGGCGCCGTGGCCGTGCGCGGAGCAGTCCAATGCCGAGGCTTCGGTGTTCCTGCTGGCTGCGCTGCGGGTCTTGGGGGCGTCCGAGCGGGACGCGGCCATGCAGGCTGCTCGTCGTCGCCTGGGGGAGCTGGGGGGCGCCCGCGCCGCGGGCCCGTTGGGCTTGACGATCGGTGTGCTCGGCGACGTCGTGCCTGCGCGTGCGCTGCCTCGTTTGCCGCCCGATATCGCGCTCGCTCCGGGCCACGACTGGGCCGTCGCTCGGCTCTTCGGCGTGAACGCGCTGCTACCCACGCATGTCCTCCCGTTTCTGTGGTCGGTGTTGCGACACGGCGGGCTTGCTCGTCCGCGGACAGATCGGGTCGCCGCTCGTCTTCGCGACTACCTGCTCGTTCGGCAGAACCCGAGCGGCGGGATCGCGGGGGTGCCGATCTTCACGCTGCTCGGAATGCTCTGCCTACGCGCAGCCGGCATGTCGATGGACGCGGACCCGATCCAGCGCGGGCTGGCCTACGTGCGACGCGTGATCCGACGCGACGTCCGCGGTGGGCTGATGGTCGAGCCGTTCACGAGCGAATACTGGGATACGGCCCATATGGTGCGGGCGCTCGCCCCGATGGGAGAGGTGAGGTTCGCGCGCGCTGCTGCGCGTGGTGCCGCTTGGCTGATGGAGGGCCAGTCCTCGGAGGCGTCGCCGGAGGATTGGCAGACTGCGCCCGCGGGCGCGCCGTCGTCCGGGGGCTGGTCGTGGCAAGTCGGCAATGAAAGCAACCCGGACATCGACACCACCGCCGAGGTCTTGAGCGCCCTCGGCGTCTATGCCGGGACCAGCGACGCGGCGAGGCGCGAGACCAGCGAGGCGATCGGGCGTGGACGCGCTTGGCTGCTGGCAATGCAGAACTCCGACGGTGGATGGGCGGCCTTCTCCTGGGGCAAGCCGCGGCCGCCCCGCGGTGCGCTCTACCTGCGCAGTCGAGGTCTCGTCCATCGCGCCCGATCCTGGCTCGCGGAGAACGGGGATCCTTCGACGGCAGACATCGTCGGCCGCGTGCTCGAAGGCGTCGCGCGAACCGATCCACCTGCGCCGGCGTGGGAGCTCGCGCTCGAAAGGGCCACGAGCTTCCTCGCCTACCACCAGGAGACGAGCGGGGCGTGGTGGGGGCGTTGGGCCATCAACTATGCGGCCGGAACCGCTTACGTCGTCTCGGGGCTCGTGCTCGCAGGCATCGACGCGGCCCACCCGTGCGTTCGCGCCGGCGCCGACTGGCTGCTCTCTCGGCAGAACACCGACGGCGGTTGGGGGGAGGATCAGGCAAGCTACGCGGATCCGCGTGCGGCTGGCTGCGGACCGTCGACGGTGGCGCTGACCGGGCTGGTGGCCGCGGCGCTCGCACGCGCTCGTCGCGCTTCGCGCGAGGACCGCTACCGCAGCCGGCTCGGCGCGGCCCAGGCGCGCGCGCAGGCGTTCCTCCTGGCGAGGCAGCGGCCGGACGGCTGGTTCGAGGACAGTCGGTGCTTCTCCACCATGTTCCCGCTGCGCGCCTACTGGCTCAATGATACCTACCCGACGTTCTTCGCTCTGGAGGCGCTCCTCGACGGCGGAAGGCAGTACGGGGGCGGCTCGACTTGAGCAGCGCTGCGGAGGTCGCCACCACCTCGGCCGCGCCGACGATGGTTAGCCAAGCCGACGTGGACGTGTTCGCGCGGCATGTCCTCGTGGCCTCGCTCGCGGGGCTCCTCGCGAGCCTGGGCTCGATGGCGCTCTTGCCCGGCTGGGTCGGCGCCACGGTTGCCGTCGGTCAGGGAGCGCTCGTATGCCTTCGAATGCTCCACAAGCGGCGTAGCCGCTGGCTCGCCAACCTGGTGGTTGCTGGGCTCACTGCGGGTGTCGTCGAGCTCGTCGCCGACCATTGGCTCGTTCACGGCACCAGGACGCTCCTCTACCCGGAGGGGCCAAGCGTCGCCGCCTCGCCGATTTACATGCCGTTTGCGTGGCTCGGCATGCTCTGCGCCGGTCTCGCCTTGGGTCTGGTGCTCAGGCGACGGGGGGCTTCATTTGCGTCGGCCACGGGCTGCGTGGTCCTGATGCTCGGCGGGTACATCCCGCTGTTCGAAGCTATCGCCGACCGAGCTGGCTGGTGGGTCTATCGCGACTGCCCACGGCTGCTCGACACGGTGCCGCACTACATCGTCCTCGGTGAGATCCTTCTCGCCGCACCGCTCGTGTGGCTCGGCGAGCGACTGCGGACGGCGGGCGCTCTGGGGGCGGTGTCGCTTGGCTTCGCGCAGGGAGCGTGGATCTTCGCGAGCTACGCCCTCGCCCACGCGCTTGTCGGGGGCAGCGGCTGACTTGGGAAGCTTCGCGGCCCGCGCTCAGCGCGGGTCGACGACAGGCAGGTGCTTCAGCTTCTTCTTCTTGGCCGGCGCTTGCGGCTTCTCGCCGCGCGCACGCTCTTCTTGGGCCAGCTCGTGCTCCTGCACGGTGATGGGGTTGTCGTATTCGGGCAGGGGAAGGTCCTTGTTCTTGGCGTGGACGGGGTGCCTTCCGTGTTTGGCGTACCACTCGGCGACGGTGGCGTTGGCGCGCATCTTCTCGATGACCTGCCGCCAGCCAGCCCCTGTGTTGTAGGCGCAGAAGCTGATCTCTCCTTCCTGCGTCCCGTACGGGATGATGCACATCTCCGTGCGGCGGAAGTCGTAGTTGAAGAGATCCTGGAACCACATGCCGGCGACGAAGAGGGCGCGCCACTCGAACTCGGCGGCGTCGTTCTCCTTGTGACGGGTGCCCATCTGGCTGAGAAACTGCTTCACCAGCGTGTCGATGGTGAAGCCGCGCGGGGCCTTGTCCGCGTCGTAGTGGCGAAGGACCGACGCGACGAGCTGCGCCACCGTGAGCGCCTTGCCTCGGCCGGCGTCGAAGATGGCCTGCATGTCTTCGAGCACGCCCTGGAGGTTCAAGAACTCGCAGAGCGGGACCATCTCCTTCGTCTTCTTGTTGACGAAGAGCACCGTGCCGATGCCGCAGTTCGGGTGGCAGCCGCACTTGAGCTGGCCGAACGTGCGGTCGGGGCCGTCGATGAGGTCGCAGACGTCGCCGAAGGGCGAGAGCGCCGAGAGCGGGAACCAGTCTCGCATCGGCTTGGTCACCCCGGCCTGTGAGGCGATGTCGTGGGCGAGGTGCGAGAGCGTGTAGCGCTGCTTCTTCCGCGTCTCGTCGTCGACGTCCTCGTCGCGGCCGGTGAAGCTGACGGGCTGGAAGGACACGACCGTGATCTTGTCGGCGTTCTCCACCGCGAACTCGACGATCGGACCGACCTGGTCGTTGTTCACGCCGTTGACGATGGTGACGACGAGGATGACGTCGATCCCGACCTTCGCGCACTCCTCGATGGCGCGCAGCTTCACGTCGTAGAGGTTCGAGATCTTCCGGTGGCTGTTCGCCGCGTTCGTCACGCCGTCGAACTGCAGGTAGACCATGCGGAGGCCGGCCTCTTTTGCGGCCTGGGCGAAGCCGGGCTCCTCCGCGAAGCGCAGGCCGTTGGTCGCGCACTGCACGGCGAAGTAACCGAGCTTGCGGGCGTAACGGATGGCGTCGAGGAAGAAAGGAGACAGCGTGGGCTCTCCGCCGGAGAACTGGATCGACATCTGCCGGCGAGGACGGATGCTGATCGCGTCATCGAGGATCTTCGTGATCTCTTCCCAGGCGAGCTCGTGCACGTAGCCGACCTGGTTCGCGTCCATGAAACACGGGTCGCACATCATGTTGCAGCGGTTGGTCAGGTCGACCGTGAGCACGCCGCCGCGGCCGTATTTGATCGCGCTCGAGCCGTGGTTGTGGAGCGCGTCCGGCGACATCACGACGTCGCGGCCCGGGAACAGGTCCTCGAGGCGCTTGAGGAAGGCCGGGTCGATCGAGATCGTGTCCTCGAAGTGCCCGTGTTTGGGGCACGTCTTCTCCATCACGATCGCGCCGTCCTTCTCGTGGATCTTGGCGCGGATCTCTCCGGGCTTGTCGTAGATCAGATGTCCGATTTCTTCGTCGCCGCGGAGGATGGCGGCGCGCGCCTCTTTCACACAGGTCGGGCAGAGGCTGTCCGTTTCTCGCGGCCAGCCGAGCGGAGGTTTGGTTCGCTTCTGGCCTCGCGGGATCGGCTGATCGGCCCACTTGGGCTGGAAGGCCGGAGGTTCCGGAAAGAGGCGGTTCGCTAGCTGCAAGGCAGACCAAGCTTGGTCTGCCGAAAAAGTAACGATACGTTCCGCGACCTTCGGGAGGTGCATGGCCGCAGAACCTATATGAATGTCGAGCCTCGCGTCCAGGGGCCCATCCGTGCTTTCCACCGCTGCGGCGCGTGCGAGAACCCGGTTGCGGGTGCCCCCAACCTGGTAGAACCGTGGTCGATGCGGGCCGTGGCGCTGACGATGGTGGCTCTCTGCCTCGCGGGTGGGCAGGCGGCGACCGCACGCGCCCAGGCCATCCCGTCCGGACCGGTGGCCCCCCTCTCGACCGGCGAAACCCTGCTCGACCGGACCGCGGTGGCCCGGGGCCGGGAGCTCCTCTACGGCTCGACCGAGGAGGAGCGGCGTCGAGGGGTGGAGCGGCTCGCGTCGACGGGGACGCCGCAGGCGGTGGACGCCCTGCTCGAGGCGCTCGAGACGGGGAGCGTCGTGGCCCGCGATCCGGCGGCCAGGCTCCTCGCCGTCCGGCTGCTCGCGCCGCTGGCGAGCCGCGAAGACGTTCGCAAGCTCCTGGTTCGCGAGCTGCACGACGCGGGCGGCAGGCGCGACCCCGCGCTTCGCATCGCCTCTCTCTTGCGCGAGACAGCCGCGCTCGCGCTCGCGCGAGCCGGGGACGAGGAGTCGCTCCAGGCGCTCGTCTCGGCCGCCGCGCAGCGTGGGCCCGCGGGGGAGGCCGCGCGCGCGGCGCTCGTCATCGCGCCGCCCGTCGTTCTCTCCTCGGTCCTCTACGAGCCGCCGCCCGACGAGTCGAAGGACCCCGACGCGGCGATGGAGGCCGAGCCCGATCCGTTCCCCGCCGAAGAGCGACCGGGCACGGCCCGGCCCCGCAAGCCGAAGGCCAAGCCGGACCGTCCGATCGCGCGGGAGGCTCCGGACAAACGCGCGCCTGCCGGCCCTCGGACGCCGCGGGCGCTCCTGCCGCCGCTCCTCACGCTGCTCGGAGATCTCGGCGACGTCCGCGCGCTCCCCGCGCTCCGCAACGAGGTCGGCTCGCCGCACCGCCCGAGCCGCGCCGCCGCCGCGGTCTCGCTCGCCAAGCTCGGCGACGCGTCGATCGGGACGGAGGTGCTCGCTTGGCTCGAGGACGCGGAGCCACGTGTCGTTCTCGCCGCGGCCGAAGCGCTGGTCATCGTGGGCCACCCCAAGGCACCGCAGGCCGTCGCCAAGGCGCTGCGAGACGAGTCTTCGCGCAGCGCCGCGCTCGCCCTCGCGCACGATCTCGCCGATCCGTCGTTGCGCGCGCAGCTCCTCGCTCTGCTCCCGAAGCTCGAAGGAGAGGACGCGGTGCGTGCGGTCATGGCGCTCGGCCGCGCCGGCGACGTCACGAGCGTCGTGGGCCTCTTCGAAGACGCAGGGCTCGCGCCCGCGGCGATCTCCGCCCTCGGCGCCATGCCCTCGGAGGACGCGGAGAAGGCGATCGAGCGCGGCCTCGGCGAGGCGAAGCCCCCGCGTCGCCGAGCCTTCGTGCGCGCGGCGATCGTTCGTGGGCTCGTCCTCGCGGACGCGCCGGATGCGCTCGCGTCGACGCTCGCGCAGCTCGGCCGCTCGAAAGATCCCTCCGATCGCGAGGTCGCCGCGTTCGGCCGCGTCGCGCTCGGGCTCGAGAGCGCCGAGGCCGTGCTCGCGACCGGGGCCGACCTGCCCGTCGTCTCGGGGGCGGCGCGCGCGGCGCTCCTGCGTGACGAAGGCTCGCTCGCCGCGTTCGCGCCGCTCCTCGTCGACGTCGATCCCGAGGCTCCGAAGCCGGTGGCGATCGCCGCGGGCGTCGCGCTCCTCTCGCGCGACGTCGCCGATCGCGTGCCGTTCAAGTCGTTGCTCCGGCTCGCGGAGAACGGCGGGCCGATCGCGGCGCTCGCGGCGCGCGCGTTGCCCCGCCGAGACGACGGCACCGCGCGCGAGCGGGTTCGTGCGCTTCTCGCCGGGACGGACGCGAGCGTTCGTGCTGCCGTCGCGCTCGGCTTCGGCGAGGCAGAGGAGGCGTCCAGCGTGAGCGTGCTCGCGAGCCGCTACCACCAAGAGGAAGACCCGCGCGTCCGGCGGGCCGTCGTGCGCGCGCTCGCGATGCGGTCGGAGCCCCAACGAAACGCGGTCCTCCTGATCGCGGCGCGAACCGACCCGGACGCCGAGGTGCGACGCGTCGCCGAGCAAGCGCTCCGCGGAAAGCGCGTCGAGGCGCCGCGCCCGCTCGTGGCGGGAACGGCCGCGCTCTTCCGCGTCGACACGGCCGCGGCGCTGTCGGAGCCGCCCGCGCTCAGGTTGGTGCTGCCCTCCGGCCTCGCGCTCGCCGTGTTCCCCGCCGCCGACGGCGCCTTGCTCGTCGGCGGGATGCCGTTCGGTGGGGCCACCCTCGAGCTTGCAGAGGACCTCTCTTTCGCGAAGGGCTCCGAAGACAAATGAGCAGCGAGACGGACAAGGCGCCGGAGGAGTCGTTCGAGGCGAGCACCGAGCGGCTCGCCGAGATCGTCGACGCGCTCGAGCGCGGTGACCTTCCGCTCGAGAAGGCGCTCGCGCTGTTCGAAGAAGGCGTTCGTCTCTCGCGCAAGGCGCAGCAGAAGATCGAGCTCGCCGAGAAGCGCATCGAAGAGCTGCTCGGGTTCGACACCGCGGGGCAGCCCGTCACCAAGCCGCTCGCGGGCCTTGAAGAAGAGGAGGAGCCATGAGCGGCGGTCCGCGCACGGCCCGCGCGATCATCATCGGCAACGAGCTCCTGACGGGGAAGATCGCCGACAAGAACCTGACCACGCTCGCCACGGTGCTGCGGCGACTCGGCGTCGTGCTCGAGCGAGCCGTCGTCATCCCCGACGTCGCGGAGGTCATCGTTCGCGAGGTGCGCGAGGCGGCAGTCGCCTCGACCTGGGTGTTCACGAGCGGCGGCGTCGGTCCGACCCACGACGATCTCACGATCGCGGCGGTCGCGTCGGCCTTCGACGAAGAGGTGGTCGTCTCGAGCGAGCTCGAGTCGCTCATCCGGCTGGCGTACGGCGACAAGCTGCGCGAGGGGCACCTCTTGATGGCGCGTGTGCCGCGCGGCGCCCGGCTCGTGAAGAGCGAAGACATCCCCTGGCCGGCGACGCTGATGCGCAACGTCTGGGTCTTGCCCGGGGTCCCCGAGATCTTCGAGCTCAAGATGAAGCTCGTCGAAGAGGTCGTCGGAGCCGGCGTGCCGTTCGTCTCGCTCGCGGTGCTCACCACGCTCGACGAGGGCAACATCAAGCCGATGTTGGACCGCGTCGTCCTCGATCACCCGGACGTGGACGTCGGCTCGTACCCTCGCTGGACGGATCCGAAGATCCGCACGAAGCTGACGTTCGATGGCCGCGACCGCGCGCGGTGCGAGGCGGCGCGCCAGGCGTTCGTCGCGCTGCTCCCGGACGGAGCGATGGCCGGCCTCGAGGGGTAGGCGGCGCCACCCCCACGGATCGGCGGCGCCACCCGCGGCGCCGCGGTGGTCCTCCGGTTTCGACGACCTCCGAGTCGGTTCCTCGCTCGAGCCACGATGGCACGCGCGGTGCTGTGGGGGCGCCTATGCAGGACACGGTCTCCTACGAAGGTCCCCGGGAGCGCGCGTCGCGCGACGGTCTCTCGTACCTCGCTGACGCGGATCTCGTCGCGTTGGTGCTCGGCACCGGCGCGCGCGGGTTGCCCGTGACCGAGGTCGCGACGGCGCTGGTGAACGGCTGCGGGGGGCTCGGCGGTCTCAGCCGCGTGGCGGCCCGGCAGCTCGCCCCGCTGCCGGGTGTCGGCCACGCCAAATCCCTGCGCCTGGCAGCGTGTTTCGAGCTCGGGCGGCGAGCAGTGGTGGCCGATCTCGTTCCCCGTCTGCGCCTCGCGACGTCCGACCGCGTCGCCGAGCTGATGCGTCCGCGCCTGGCGCACCTCGACCACGAGGAGATGTGGGTGCTCGCGCTCGACGGGCAAAATGGGCTTCGCGCGATGCGCCGCGTCGCGCAAGGAGGCCTGCACGGCTGCAGCGTCTCGGCGCGCGATATCCTGCGGGCAGGCCTCGTCGAGGCGGCGAGCGCGATCGTCCTGGTCCACAATCATCCGAGCCGCGATCCGACGCCGTCGGCGGAAGATATCGCCATGACGCGAGTCGTGTGTGAAGCCGGGGAGGTGATCGGGGTGCCGCTCGTGGACCACGTCATCGTGGCGGGAAACCGCCACGGGTCGCTCCTCGATCTCGGCCTCCTCGGCTGATGCGCGGTTAGGCGTGACCAGCGGGCGGGACGTCGGTTACCCTCTTCGGCTGGCGCTTCTCCCTGCATGGCCACTCCCGAGAGCATCCAGTTCTTCCCCCTGACGGATCAGGGGCGCGTGCGTGACTTGAACGAGGACAACTTCCTCGTCGACAAGAAGCTCGCTCTCGCCATCGTGGCCGACGGGATGGGAGGACACGCCGCCGGCGAGGTGGCGAGCGCGCTCGCCGTGCGCCTCATCCACCAGGAGGTTCGTCGCCGCTACGACCTCATCAAGGCCTACGGCACGGGCAGCGCTTCGAGGGACTCCGCGCGCGAGATCATGCACTCGATGGAGTCGGCGGTGCTGCGCGCGTGCTCGCGCATCCACGAGGAGGCCAAGAGCGACTCCTCCAAGCGCGGCATGGGCACCACGCTCTCGTCGCTCCTGGTCACCGGGTCACACGGGTTCGTCGCCCACGTCGGCGACAGCCGCATCTACCTCTATCGCGACGGCAAGATCCAGCAGATCACCGAGGACCACACCGTCTACAACGAGCTCATCCGGCGCGGGCGCCTGACGAAGGAGCAGATCGAGAAGGTCGCGCAGAAGAACGCGGTCACGCGCGCGGTGGGCGTCTACGAGCGGGTGGAGGTGGACACGCTCATGTTGGAGCTCCTGCCGGGCGACCAGTTCCTCCTCGCGTCGGACGGCCTGCACGGGTACATCAACCACGTCGCCGAGCTCGAGCCGTACTTCGAGGAGGAGGACGGCGAGAAGGCGGCGCGGGAGCTGATCGAGCTCGCCAACAAGAAGGGCGGGAAGGACAACATCACCTCCGTCATCGTCCGGATCGGGCAGACCGGACAGAAGGACACGGAGCGCGCTCGGCGCATCGCGGTCCGGCGCGAGGTCCTCGCCGGCATGCCGCTTTTCTCCAAGCTGCACGAGCGCGAGATGCTCCGCATCATGCAGGTGGCCGAGGTCCTCGAGTTCGAGCCCGGCCAAGACGTCGTGCGCGAGGGGGATCGCGGCGACGAGCTGTTCATCGTCGTCGACGGCGCCCTTCAGATCCTCCGGGGTGAGCAGGTCCTCTCGGAGGTCGGCCCCGGCGAGCACTTCGGGGAGATGGCCCTCATTCGATCGCTGCCGCGCTCGGCCACGGTCCGGGCGGTGGAGAAGAGCGAGCTCATCGCCGTACGGCGCGCGGACTTCTTCGCCATCCTGCGGAAGGAATACGAGCTCGCGGGCAAGCTCCTCTGGCAGTTCCTCGGTGTCCTCGCCGACCGCCTCGATCAGACGTCTCGCGATCTGTCGAGCGCCAAGGAGGAGCTCGCTGCCGAAGACATCTCCGACGCCATCGCGGAAGACGAGGAGGCGGCGCGCTCGTCCGAGGCCAACCTGCTCGCGGCGGAAGGCGAAGCGACCTCCGACGAGACCGCCGCGAAGGAACCGACCTCCGCGTCCGACTCCGGCGACACCGACTCCGGCGACACGGACGCCGCCGCCGCCGCCGATCCGGTCGCGGTCCCGCTCGGCAAGACGCTGCCGTCTGCGGCGGCCGTCGCGTCCGCGCGCGCGCAGGTGAGGGAGGCGCTCGGCACGATGCCGCTCATCGACGTCGAGTCCGCATCCGGGGACAAGAACGGAGCGTCGAGCGCCCCCGAAAGGTGAGGTGCTCGCTCGCCATCACCGGCGGCATCGTCGTCTGCGCCGTCAGCTGGTCGTGGGCCGCCCGTGCCGAGGAGCCGAAGGCGCCTGGTGAGCCCGCGGTCATGCGGGAGCCGAGCGAGCGGTTCGTGGTCTCGGACTCGTTCGACGAAGGCGACCCGTTCGACATCGAGATCGGCCTCGCTTACGAAGCGCGGATCGCGCTGGCAGCGATCGGTCGGGAGTCGGGGGACCACGTGAAGCGCGTCGCCGGATTCACCGCGGTCACCTCCAAGCTGCTTCCCACGCTCGAGATCGGCCTCTACCGCGATCTCGCGCTCACGCTCGGTTTTCCCATCGTGCTCAGCGAGACGAGAGAGCTGTCTCCGGCGGGCGGCGCCACCTCGGGCTCGATCGCCGCCGGAGACGAGTCGCTCGTCTCGCTGCCGATGGAGTCGATCGAGCGCAGCGGGCTCGAGCACCTCGCCTTCGGTCTCCGAGCCACGCCGCTCAACCAGTCGCGGAACGCCGACTTCCCGACCTGGTTGGTGGGAGCCGAGGCTCGCGTCGCCATCGGGCCGACGCGGCGCGCGTGCACGAGCTCACCGGCCGAAGGACAGGTCGCGTGCGCGAAGCCCGGCGACGTCGACCGCGACGGCCAGCGAGATCCAGGCGAGCCCGATCTCGGAGAGCCGGCCACGCCGGGGCTCGCCCGAGGGACGGCGGGGCTCGCGTTCTCGACGGCGATCGGCCGTCGGGTACGGTACGTCGCGCCCTACGGCACGGTCGACGTGCTCGTGGAGATCCCGCTGCCGGGCAGCTTGTTCGAAGAGGCGTCGCTGGGCGAGACGCTCCTGCCGCCGGTCGAGGCCACGGCAGGCTTGGGCATGGCCGTGATCCCCTGGGAGAACCGGGAGAAGTTCACGCGGCTCGACATCGACACGCGGGTGACGGCCACCTACCGATCGCGTGGGCTCGACTACTCGGAGGCGTTCGACGCCATCGGCGCGAGCGACGCAGGCTCGCTCCGGGTCCTGCGCGACGACTCGGTGGTCACCGGCCTCACGACCGTGGCGCCGTACGGCGTCTTCGGTCTGGAGAGCTCGCTCGTCTGGCAAGCGAGCGCCTTCATCAAGCTCGCGCTCGGTGCCCGGGTCCAGTATGAGCTGTCTCATGCGATCACCGATGACGACGAAGGCGACCCCGCCTACCGTTCGGTCATCAGCCGCGCGAACGAAAGGCTCGTCGTGCTCGACTCCTTCGTGGGCGCCATCCGCGTACGCGCGGCCGTGAGCTTCTGAGCATGCGAATCAAGCTTTCTCCCGAAGACGCCGGGGCCCGCCTCGACAAGGTTCTCTGTGAACGGATCCCGGGCCTCGGTCGCGCGACCGTGAAGCGGCTCTTCGCCGAGGGGAAGGTGCAGGTCGTCACGCCGTCAGGGAAGCTCCGCCGCGCCGTGAAGGGGGACGTCGGCGCCGAAGGGGTCGAGGTCGAGGTCGAGGTGCCATCGACCGACACGACCGCCGTACCGGACCCGGACACGCCGCTCTCGGTCGTGCTCGAGACCGATCTCGTGCTCGTCCTCGACAAGCCGGCCGGGCAGCCGACGGCCCCGCTCGCGCCCGGCGAGAAGGGCGCGCTCGCAAACGCGCTCGTCGCCCGATACCCGGAGCTCGCCTCGATCGGCTTCTCCCCACGCGAGCCCGGTCTCTGCCATCGCCTCGACACCGACACCTCCGGCCTCGTGCTCGCGGCCCGCACGAAGGAGGCCTTCGTCACGCTCACCACGGCGTTGCGCGAAGGGCGGCTCGACAAACGCTACCTGCTCCTCGTGCAGGCGGCGGATCTGCCCTCGGTGGGGACCATCGACATCGGGCTCGCGCCGCACCCGAAGGACAAGCGCCGCGTCCTCGCTTGTGTCCACCCCCGGGACGTCGCGCGGAACGATCCTCGGCCCGCCGTCACGACCTACCAGGTCCTGTCCGAGCGAGACGGCATCGCCCTCGTCGAGGCGCGCGCCCCGCGTGCCATGCGCCACCAGATCCGAGCACACTTCGCCGCGATCGATCACCCGCTCCTGGGGGACTCGCTCTACGGCGGGCCCTCGGTGCCCGGGCTCACCCGTCACGCGTTGCACGCCCACTATCTGGCTTGGGGAGGGGACGCGGTCGTGCCGGCCCTGGCCGTGCGGCTCGACCTGCCCGCCGATCTCGCCGCGTTCGTGGCAACGGACGAAGGCTGACCCGCGACCTCCCCGTGCTGGGCGCGAGGCCTCGTCTCGAAAGTAATTGAATTCGATTTTCAACTTCCTTATCAACGAGCCATGCTCGATCGCGCCCGGCTCGTTCGTGCTCTCTCCGCCTTCACCCTGGGGGCCGTCACCATCGCCACGGTCCTCTTCGCGGGCGCGTGTGAGCGCGTCACCGCGTTCACGATCACCGGCTCGGCGGGCGCAGGGGATACGCCCTCCGGACCGTCGAACGTCGCCGCGACCGGTCCCGGCGCGGTCTCCCGATCGATGGTCCTCGGCGGCGTCGCGACCTGCGCCCTCAGCCTGTACGGCGACGCCGCCGCTGCCGCCGCGGAGCTCGACGTCGCGGCAGCCACGTTGGCCTCGTCGCCGACACCCGAGAACGAAGCGGCTGCGCGCGCCGCGTGGTCGAAGACCATCGGGCTGTGGCAGCAAGCGGAGCTCTTGAAGATCGGCCCCGCGGGGCCGACGACGTTGCCGGCGGGGGAAGGCCTGCGTGACTACGTCTATTCGTGGCCGCTCGTGAGCCGATGTCTGGTCGAGCAGGCCATCGTGTCGCGGGCGTATGCGAAGGAGACGTGGTCCGAGACCGCGCTCGTGAACACCCGGGGCCTCGCAGCCGCCGAGTACCTGCTCTTCTACGGCGGCACCGACAACGGTTGCTCTTCGAGCGCGAGCATCAACAGCCAGGGCACCTGGGCCGCGCTCGGCGGAGATCTCGCCGTGCGCAAGCGCGAGTACGCGGCGGTCGTCGCGAAGGACGTGGCGCAACGCACCGCGGCCATCCACGCCGCGTGGGACACCGATCAAGGCTTCGCGGCGGGCCTCGCGCGCTCGGGCGCCTCCGGTGCCCCGTTCTCGTCCGATCAGGACGCGCTGAACGCCGTCAGCGACGGCCTCTTCTACCTCGAGAACGAGGTGAAGGACCTGAAGCTAGGCCGGCCGCTCGGCAAGACGGAGGACTGCACCACGCCGTCTTGCCCGGACGCGGTCGAGTCGCAGTTCGCGCGCGCGGCGCGTGATCACATCAAGAACAACCTCATCGGGTTCCAGCGCGTCTTCGATGGCTGCGACGAAGCGGCGGACACGGGCTTCGACGACCTCCTGCGCAGCGCGGGGGCGGGAGATCTCGCCGACCAGATGAACGCCGACATCGGCGGCGCCATCGCCGCGGCGGATGCCCTGTCGAGCGCCGATCTCGTCGTGCTGGTGGACAGCGAGCGGGCCAGCGTGGAGGCGCTTCACGCCGCGGTGAAGCGCCTGAGCGACGAGCTGAAGACCGACTTCGCCACCATCCTGGATCTCGAGCTGCCGAAGACCGTCGAGGGCGACAATGACTGATCGCGCCTCGGCCTGGCTGCGCGAGCGTCTCCTCGGCGATCGGGACGCAGCCGGCCTCGCGGCCTTCCGCGTCGCGATCGGGCTGCTCGCGCTCGTGAGCGCGCTTCGGTTCCTGCACTACGGCTGGGTCGACGAGCTCTTCGTTCGCCCGCGGTTCTTCTTCACCTATTCGTTCGCCCCCTTCGTCCAGCCGCTCGGCGCGACCGGCATGCGCGCGGTCTTCTGGACCATCGCGGCCGCCGGCGCGCTCGTCGCCGCGGGCCTCTTCTACCGCGCGGCGATCGCGACGCTGTTCGTGGCGTTCACGTATGTCCAGCTGATCGACGTCACGAACTACCTCAACCACTACTACCTCGTCAGCCTCCTCACGCTCTTGATGTCCTTCATGCCGCTCGGCGCGTGCTGGGGCCTCGACGGGCTCGTGCGCGCTCGGCGCACGGGGCAGCCCGCCCGCACGACGCTCCCGGGCTGGTGTTACGCGCTGCTGCGGACGCAGGTCGCGGTCGTGTACACCTACGCGGGGGTGGCCAAGCTGACGAGCGACTGGATCGTGTACGCGCAGCCCCTCGACATCTGGCTCTCGTCGAGGACCTCGCTGCCGGTGCTCGGCCCGATCCTCGCGCACCCCTTTGCGCCACACGCGATGGCCTGGGCGGGGTGCCTGTTCGATCTGACGATCGCCGGCTGGCTCTCGTGGCGCCGATCGAGGCCGCTTGCGTTTGCGGCCGTGCTCGGGTTCCACGCCGTCACCCGGTACCTGTTCCCGATCGGGATGTTCCCCTTCATCATGATCTCGGCGGCGACGATCTTCTTCGAGCCGAGCTGGCCGCGCCGATTCCTGTCGCTCGCGCCCGCGCGGCCTTCGCCGCTCGTCGCCTGGCCCACGCCCCGCTTCGCCGCGCTCGTCGTCGTGACGGGCCTCTACGCGGCGCTGCAGGTGCTCGCTCCGCTTCGCACCTTCATCCACGCCGGCAACGTCCACTGGCACGAGCAGGGCATGCGTTTCTCCTGGCGCGTGATGGTCCGCGAGAAAAACGCGAGCGTGCTCTATTACGTCGACGATCTCACGACGGGCCGGACGGTCGAAGTGAAGCCCCGGCGCTACCTCGACGCGCGCCAGGAGCGTGAGTTCGGCACCCAACCCGACCTCGTGCTCCAGCTCGGCCGTCACATCGGCCGCGAGTGGGAGGCGCGCGCGGGTGGCCCGGTGCGCGTTCGCGCAGAGGTCCTCGTGTCGCTGAACGGCCGGCGGAGCCAGCTGCTCGTCGACCCCGAGATCGATCTCCTCGAGATCGACGACGCGTACGCTGGCCGCTGGATCCTCCCCGAGCCGAAGGGCTCGCCGCCGTTTCTCCACGGCGGCGAGCGAAGCGCCACGGCTCGCTACTGAGCCTCGAACACGACGACGTAGGAGTCGTCGTTCGTCGTGTCGGTCTGCATCTGGCCGCCGCCCTGGTAACCCACCAGCGAGACGAAGCTCCCGCTCAGGGCCCCGCCCCAGAGCTGGTCGTTGCCGTCGTTGCCCAGCGGCAGGACGTGGATGCCCGTGCCGTACGCGGTATCGAGCTCGCCTGCGTCGTCGAGGACCACGAACACCGCGTCCTGCTCGGGCATGTTCGCCGGTCCTGTCGAGCCGAGGATGATCGTCCCGCCGTCGGGGAGCCCGACGGTGTTGCGCGCGTTGCTCCCGAGCATCGTCCCCGAAGGGTCGACGACGACCGCGCCGTTCGTGTCGCCCCAGGTGGTGTCGCGCGCGCCCGTGTCGACGTCGAAGCGCATCGAGACGTAGTCGTTCGTGTCGCCGGTGTTGCGCCCGTAGCCGCCCGTCACGAGTGACGTGCCGTGCAGCGCGAACCCGTAGATCTCGGTCTGGATCGTGAGCACCGGCTCGTGAAAGAGGCCGCTCGTCGCGAAGGCGTCGTCGAGCTCGCCGTTCGGGGTGAGCTTGTAGAGCACGGCTTGCACGGTGTCGCCGACGTCGGGCGTGTTGGCGTAGCCGCTCGCGATGAGCGAGCCGTCGGCGATCGCGGCGATCGCGCGCGGCGTTCCGTTGACCTGCGCGATGTCGAGCCGGAACTGACCGGCGTCGCCGAAGGTCGTGTCGACGTCTCCGTCTTGGGTGAGCTTCACCACCGTGAAGTCCGTGTCGGTCCGCGGTCCGCCGCCTTGCGCGTTGCCGAGCGCTCGAGACGCCGCGTGGACGAAGATGTTGTCGTCGCCGTCCACGGTCAGGCTGCGCGCGGCGTCGAGCCCGACGAGCATCATGCCGTTGTCGTACGCGTCGTTCAGGTTCACGACCGTGACGCCGTTCGTGCCGAACGTGGTGTCGAGGCTGCCGTCGGCGTTCAGTCGGATCAGCGCGATGTCCCGGTCGTTTGCGTTCACGGCGTTCGCCACGGTGGCCGAGACGACGATCTTGCCGTCGGACTGCGTCGCGACGTCGATCTCGTCTGCGCCGCCCATGAACGTGACGTCGGTCGTGGCGACGCCGCCGGTGCCGAATGACGCGTCGGGGCCCGCCGACGAGTACTTCACCACCGTGACGAGGCGCGGTCCGCCGACCGCCGCGGCCGCGAACCCGGCGGCCAGGAAGTCGCCGTCGTTCGACGCAGCGGTGACCGACTGCAGCTGATCCGGCCCCGCCGGGGAGAGCGGGACGGCAATCGGGGTGGGCGTGACGAAGGGCTCGCCCCCGCCGCCTCCGCCGCCCGTCGAGCTCGAGGACGAGGTGGAGCCCGTGGTCGTCGTGGTGGTCGGGGTCCCAGTCGCGCTGCTGCCTGTCGTCGTGGCGCTCGAGGTCGAGCCGCCGGCGCCGCCGGTGCCTTCGTCGTCGCCGCAGGCCACGAGAGCCAGGAGAGGAGCTGCTGCCAAGAAGCCGAGAGTCGTTCGCTTACGCATCGTGAGGTACAGATAACGAAAGTGAAACTCGTTTTCAATAGCAACGGCGCGCGCTCGTCCGGAGAGGAGAAGGCGCGGGCTCGTTGGTGGAAGAGAGAAGGTTGCAAGTTGGCCCACTTGGGCCGCTCGTGAGACGAGGCCTCATGCTCCGGCGGTCGGCCCTGCGGCTGCTCGTGACCCTCGCGATCTTCGTCGCGATGGGACTCTTGCCGGCCTCCGCGTTCGCGTGGGTCGAGCTCACCGTTGCGCGTGACGACATCCGCTTGGACGTGGGGCGCGACGGCAAGGCGCGCGTGGAGCATCGCGTCCTCTTGCTCGTCAGCGGCGGACCGCTCAAGTCTCTGAGCCTGCGCGGCGTCGACGCCGACGCCGCGATCGAGCCAGGGGCGTACGTCATCGCCGAGAAGGACGACAAGGCCGGCAACATCGAGGTCGCCGAGCCGGTCCAGATCACGAAGAAGACCGCCGACACCGGGACGCCGGGCGTCAGCCGCAACGACCTCGACATAACACTGGGCGACAAGGGGCTCGGGCGAGGGCGGTACGTCCTCGTGGTCCGCTACGGGACGGACCTGCTCGCGACCGGCGCCCTGGCTCGCGAGGGCGCGACGGCGGCGCTGCGCTGGATGGGCCCTTCCTGGGAACACGGGCTCGACGCGACGCGTGCTGTCTTCTCGTTCCCCGTCGCGCCGACCGAGCCTCGGGCCGACGGCTCGCCGATCGAGCCCGGAGACTCCGCAGACGATCCCGGCTTCGTGTCGACCGTCACCCGGAAGGGCACGATCGATCAGATCGAGCTCGTCAGGCTCTACGCGTCGCGGGGCGAGCGAGTCCTCTGGGCCGTGCGCGTCGACGCGCGAGCGCTCGACGGCGGGCCGCTGGAGGTCTCGACCGCCGCGCCGCCCCCGGCCGACGGAAGGCCGCGCGCCACGACGGCTCCGACGATGGGCCTCGAGATCTGGCTCCCCGTCGGCTTCGCGCTCTTCGTCGTCGTGGCCGGCCTCGTCGTGATCCAAGGTAGCGAGATCCGCCGGCGCGCCAGCGATCGCGGCGTCGCGGCGAGGCCCCTCGTTCCGCTCCCGATCCTCGCGCGGGCTTGCCTGGCGAGCGCCGCGTTGCTGGGCGGCGCGTGGCTCGTCTACTCCGCGCGCGCGATGCTCGGCGGCGCGCTCCTGTCGGCGAGCTTCGTCGCCTTCGTCTGGCACCTCCCTTCGAAGGCGAGACACGAAGCGCGACCGCCCGGGAAGTGGCTTCCCGTCCGGCTCGGCGAGATCTTCGGCCGGCCGCCCGTGGCCCCGGCGGGTGTGTTTCACCTCGACGGTCGCCGAGGCCGCGTGCTCGTGGCGCTGGTGCTGGCGCTCGTCGCGGCCGGCAGCTACCTCGCGTCCCGCCGCTCGCTCGACATCGCCGTCGCGGTGCTCTGCCTCGGTCTGCCTCTCTGTGCGCTCTTCGTGACCGGAGGGCGGCGTGCGCTTCCGGTCGACCTCGCCGCGGACCCCGTCCCGCTGCTCCACGCCATCGCGCTCCGGGTGCAGCGCGCGCGATCCGAGGTGCGCCTCGTCCCGAGGATTCGCTTGCCGGAGGGGCGCGCCGACTCCGACGAGGTTCGGCTCGCCGTCCTGCCGCCGGACCCGGCGGCAGGCCTCCGCGCGGTCGAGGTCGCGATGGGGTTTGCGGTCGGCCCGGGCGGGTACGTCCTCTTGCCGGAGATCCTCCTCCGCTTCGAGCACGGCTCGCCTTGCGCCGAGCTGGCGCGTGGGCTCGAGTGCTCGGCCCGGCGCGCGCCCGGTCGGAAGCTCGACGAGCGCGTGCTCGTCTTCACGCCGAAGCTGCCGACCGCTCGCTTGACGGCCGAGCTGGTGCTCGCCCTGCTCGAGCGCGTGTCGCAGCCCCGCGCCAAACAGAGCTCGGCTTCGCCCGCGAGCGCGACGCAGGACCCGCGTGCGCGCAAGCCGGCGCGACGCGTCGCGCCGCCCGAGACGCGGACCGCCGCCTGAGGCGGCGCGTCGCCTCGTTCGGGGTCGGGCTTGCGCGCCGAGGCGATTGGCGCGACCCTCGAGTCACTCGTGACAAAGGGCTCGCACGGCTTGGTCGAGATCCCGATCGGCGTCTCGTTCTGCACGGTCTTCTCTCCGCAAGGGGACGTCCTCGCGACCTGCGGGAAGCGCACGGTCGTCCTGTGGGACGTGGCCGGCCGTGAGAAGCGCTGGGAGACCACCACCCTCAAGGACCCGTCGGAGCTCGCGTTCTCCGCGGACGGCGCGCAGCTCGCCGCGAAGAACACCTCGGGGCGGCTGACCGTATTCGACGCGCGAAACGGCGCCGTCATCAAGACGGTGGACAAGGGCCGCGGCGAGGGCTCTGCGCCGGCCTTCTCGGCGGACGGCCGGCGCCTGGTGCACGGGTCCTGGCGAGGTGAGCTCTTCATCCACGATCTCGAGAGACACGCCGAGTCGAGGCGCGTCTTCGAGGGCGAGATGGTCCGCTCGGTCCACCGGGCGGGTGACCGGTGGGTCATCGTCACGTCCGCGACTCCCGGCGGCGGCAAGCCCGACCGAGTCGGCGTCTATGAAGGCGCGCTCGAGGGCCAGCCCGAGGTCTCGTTCACCCTGGCGGACCTCGGACACACCGCGCTCTCCCCGGACGGTCGACATCTCGCCGCCAGCCGTCCACATCATGGCGATATCGTCATTGTCGAGATCGCGACGGGGAAGCTCCGCGGCTCCGTGAAGGCGAAGTTCGGGGGCACCGGCGCCGCCGTTCGTTGGGGCCCCTCGCTCCTCGGATCGGTCCAGGACGGCCGCATCCAGATCTTCACCCCCTCGCTGGAGGCGGTCGGCGGCGCCGATCTGGTCTACCCCTCCGACGTCGCCTTCTCACCGGACGGCTCGCGGATCGCCCTCGGCTCGTGGAGCGAGGGCGTCGTGCGGAGCCTGACCGATCTCCTCGGGACACCAGTCCTGGGGTGAGACGCCGGTGTCACGGCCACCTCGCCGCAGTCTCGACTTGAGCCGCCCGGGGCGGCGCGGAGCGCGGCAAACCCGCGCTTCCTCCGGGCCCTGACCGAAACGTGACTCGACGGTCACCTGGAATGGGACATGCTTACCTTCGGTCATGTCTTCGTCCCCGACGCCCCAGCCGGAGGAGAGCCTGATCGTCCTCTCGGACGTTCACCTCGGGAGCGATCTGAACGAAGGCGGGCCCAGGCGATCCCCGAACATCGATCGCGATCTCGTCCGGCTCGTCGAGCACTACCGCGAGCAGAAGCCAACGGGCCAGCGCTGGCGCATGGTCATCGCCGGTGACTTCATCGACTTCATCGGCATGGCCATCTCGGCTGACGAGGCGGAGCTCGAGACGCCGCTCACCGAGGAGGAGCGGGAGCACGGCCTCGGTAACGCGGAAGATCACGCACGCCTCAAGCTGCGGCGGGTCGCCGCGCGTCACGCTGACGTCTTCCGTGCCCTCGCGCGGTTCCTGTCGGCGGGCCACGCCATCACGCTCGTGCACGGCAACCACGACGTGGAGCTGCACTGGCAGGCCGTGCGCGACGAGCTCGGCGACGCGCTCTTTCGCCACGCGACCCAGGGGGTCGATCGCGCGGAGTTCCTCGCGCGCATCGAGCACGCGCCCTGGTTCTACTACGTGGGCGGGCTCGTCTACGTGGAGCACGGTCACCAATACGACCCGTTCTGCGCCGTCGACCACATCATGGCGCCGCTCTCGCCGCTCCACCCGCGCCGGCTCGCGCGTGGTTTCTGCGAGGTCCTGCTCCGCTTCGTCGTTCGGCCCACGAAGGGGCTCTCGGAGCACGGCCATGAGGCGATGGGCATCGCCGACTACGTCGCCTTCGGGTTCAAGCTCGGTCTGCGCGGCGCGTTTGCGGTCTTCGTCCGGTTCGTCCGCGCCATCCTCGAGCTGTTCAAGCTCAGGCGCGCACACCTCTCCGACGCCGCCGGCGTCTTGCGGGAAGAACACGAGCGCCGCATGGCCCTTCTGGCCGAGGCGAAGCGGATAGGCATCGACCGCCTCCGCGCGCTCATGGCGCTGCAGTCGCCTCCGGTCACGCGGACAATCCGAGGGATCCTCGCGAGCGTCCTGCTCGACCGCATCGCGCTCGCGCTCGGGGCGTCGCTGCTCCTCTGTGGCCTCGCCATCCTCCTCACCAGCAGCGGCCGCTTCCTCTGGGCCGCCGCGGTGGTCCTCGGCGCGTGGGGGCTCGCGCATTTCTACCTCATGCGGCAGCGGAAGGTGTGCCCGTCGGAGCAGCTCGCGGAGCGCGCGTCACACCTGGCTCGGCTCTTCCCCGCCGCGTTCGTGGTCATGGGCCACACGCACATCCCGGTCTGCCAGCCGGCCGTGGGCGGCGCGTCCACCTACGTGAACGTCGGCTCGTGGTCGGAGGACGAGCACGCCAGCAAAGACGAGCAGAAGGCGCCGCGCATGCACCTCGTCATCCACCCGGGTGAGAGCGGCGCGGAGGGCGGCCTCTACAAGTGGGACAGCGAAGCAGGGCCTCGGCCGGTCTAGCTGGATGTGACTCGTGTCTTTCGCCGGGCAGCGCGAGAGAGCGTCCGTAGCCAACGGCTTCTTGGTGCCCCTCCACTCTTCGGTTGGGTCGAACCATTCGTCTCGTCTCGTCGAAGCAACGACGATTGCGCCTCGCGACGCGCCGGTCTTCCGCTCGTCGGTGGTACCGTGCCCCGGTCATGCTCGCGAAGCTCAGCGCAGCAGCGCTCGTGGTCGCCGCGCTCGCCGTGTCCTCCCGAGCGCAGGCCGAGACCGAAGACGACTTCCAGCTCTGGTCGGCGACGTTCCTGACCGTGGACGTGCCGCTGCCGCCGCCCAGGCTCGCGGTGTGGCTCGATCTCCACGCGCGCCGCTCCGACGCCGCGTCGGTCGGCATCGTCAGGCCCGGCGTCGGGTTGCACCTCGCGCCCTTCGCCTCGGCCTGGGTGGGCTACGCGTGGATCCCGACCGCGCGCGACGACGCCGGCACGGTCGTGCACGAGCACCGCGCGTGGCAACAGGTCATCTTCCAGCACAAGCTCGACCCCGGCGTGTCGATCCAGTCCAGGCTCCGAGTCGAGCAGCGCTTCAGTGAAGCAGGTGACGACGTCGCGCTGCGATACCGTCAGTTCATGCGCGTGGGGTGGCAGCCCTCCGCCGACGTTCCGCTGGGGCTGGCTGTCTGGGACGAGATCTTCTTCAACCTCCTCGACGCGGACTGGGGACCTGCGCGCGGGTTCGATCAGAACCGGTTCTTCGCCGGCCCGTTCTGGCACGCAACGGACTTCGCTCGCGCGGAGGTGGGCTACCTGTCGCACTACGTCGAGCGAGGTGAGCCCGACCTCCTCGGCCACACGTTAGCGATGAACCTGTTCTTCGCCTTCAAGCCCTGATCGCGCGGGCGATCCGGCTCAAGCGTGTTTCTGGATCAGATCCGCGAGCACCTTCGGCTCCACGTTCCCGCCCGAGAGGATCACCCCCACGCGCCTCGGCCCGCCGGGGATCTTGCGTTCGAGAGCCGCCGCGAGGGCGGCGGCCCCCGAGGGCTCCGCCAGCACCTTGGCCGAGAAGAGCAGTCGAACGGCGGCTCGGCCGATCTCGTCGTCTTCCACCGTGAGGGCGTGGGCTACGCCCTCGCGGGCGATCGCGAAGTTCAGGCCGCCCACCTCCACCGGCTTGAGGCCGTCGGCGATGGTCTTGCCCGGCGTGACGCGCGCGCGCTCGCCTCGGCGCAGGCTCTCCTGGAGCGCGTTGGCCGCGCTGGGCTCCACCGCGACGACGCGCGCGCCGGCCCCCCTGGCTCGAACGGCCAGGCACGCACCGGCCAAGAGACCGCCGCCGCCGACGGGCACCACGACGGCGTCGAGCCCGCCCGTCTGCTCGAGCAGCTCCAGCGTCGCAGTGGCCTGGCCTGCGATGACGTCTCTGTCATCGAATGGCGGGACGACGACCGCCCCCGTCCGCTCGGAGATCGCGACGGCTTCGGCGTAGCGATCCGCCGAGGTCGTCCCCGCGAAGACGACCTCGGCGCCCAGGCTCCGAACGGCGTCGACCTTCACCCCGGGGGCGTCCGTCGGCATCGCGACCCAGGCCTTGAGCCCGAGCTCGCTCGCGGCGAGCGCGACGGCCTGGCCGTGGTTTCCGGAGCTGTAGGTGACGACGCCCGCCCGCCGCCGGTCCTCGGGCAGGCAGAGCACGGCGTTCATCGCGCCGCGCGCCTTGAACGCCCCGATCCGCTGGAGGTTCTCGCACTTCAGGTAGAGCTCTGCCCCGGCGATCGAGTCGAGCGCGGGCGATCGCAAGACCGGCGTCTCGATCACGCGTCCGCGCAGGCGCTCGCGCGCGGCCAGCACGTCTTCGAAGGTCGGAGCGGTCGTCATGACCGAGAAGCTACTCCAAGTGCCGGGGCCGCGCTCCGTGTGCCGAGCGGTCCCACCACCCTGGGCGCTGCGGCCAGACCGCTACCATCTCGCCACGTGCCCTCGGCCCGGCTTCTCGAGGCGATCCAGGCTATTGCCGCCCTCGCGGTCCCGCCGTAACTCCCAGTCCAAGATGTCGCGCCTCGCGCTCGCGTCGCTCTCGCTCCTCGCCTACACGTACGTGGGGTACCCGGCGCTCGTCGCCGCGCTCGCGCGCGTCTCCGGGAAGGAGCACCCGAAAGATCCCTCGTTCGAGCCGCGGGTGAGCGTCCTCATCCCTTGTTACAACGCGAAGAGCTACGTTCGCGCCAAGCTCGAGAGCCTCGTCCAGCAGGACTACCCGAAGGACAAGCTCGAGGTCCTCGTGTACTCGGACGCGTCGACGGACGGTAGCGACGACGAGGTCCGCGCCTTCGAGGACCGCGGTGTCACGCTCGTCCGCGGCGAAGCCCGCAAGGGCAAGCCGACCGCGCTCAACGTCCTCCGGCCACGCGCGACCGGGGAGATCCTCGTCCTGACGGACATCCGCCAGCCGCTCAGCCCAAACGCGATCCGGGATCTCGTCGGTCACTTCGCGGACCCCTCCGTCGGCTGCGTCTCGGGCAATCTCGAGCTCGTGGGTGGAACCGGCGCGGGCTTCTACTGGAAATACGAGAACTTCATCCGGAAGCAGGAGTCGCGTTTCCGCGGGATGGTCGGCGTGACGGGCCCGCTCTACGCGATCCGAGCCGGCGATCTCGGGCAGGTGCCCGACGACGTCATCCTCGACGACATGTTCATCCCGCTCCAGCTGCGGCTCCGCGGGAAGAAGCTCCTCCTGGAGGAGGCGGCCGTCGCGCTCGACGACGCGTTCGAGGACGACCGCGAGAAGGGACGCAAGGTCCGTACGCTGGCCGGCAACTTCCAGCTCTTCGAGAAGCTGCCGGCGCTGCTCTCGCCAGCCAAGAACCCCATCTTCCTCGAGACCTTCTCCCACAAGCTCCTGCGCCTCGCTGGGCCGGTCCTGCTCGGCACGCTCGGCGCCGGGACGCTCCACAGCGCGCTCTTCGGAAAGACCGTCGTCGAGCGGACAGCCATGCGCGCGCTCCTCGCGGGCGAGGTCGGGTTCGTGGTCCTCGCGGCCCTCGGGCCCAAGGCCGGCGCACCGGGGCGCCTGGCGCGCACGTTCATCGTTCTCAACACCGCCGCGGTCGAGGGGTTCCTCCGCTACGTCCGCGGCCGGCAGGAGGTGACCTGGTGACGCTCAAGGTAGCCATCGTCGGTTGCGGCAAGATCGCGGACGGGCACGTCGAAGAGATCCAGAAGCTCGCGCCTCGCGCTCGCGTCGTTGCGGCGTGTGACAGGGAGCTCGTGATGGCGGAGCAGCTCGCCGTCCGGTACGGCGTCCCCGCCACGTATACTGACGCGAGCGTCATGCTCATGAAGGAGCGGCCGGACGTCGTGCATGTCACGACGCCGCCGGGCGCCCACCTCGCCCTCGCCCGCCAATGTGTGGACTCCGGCGCTCACGTCTTCGTCGAGAAGCCCCTCACGCTCACCTACGCGGAGAGCGAGGAGCTCGTGGAGTACGTGGCGGCCGCCGGCAAGAAGCTCACGATCGGCTACTCCTACCATTTCGAGCCGCCGATGAATCAGCTGCGGGATCTCCTCGCCCGGGGGGAGCTCGGCGAGCCCGTCCACGTGGAGACCTTCTACGGCTACAACCTGGAGGGTGCGTTCGGCAAGGCACTCCTCGCCGACCCCAACCACTGGGTTCACGCGCTCCCGGGCAAGCTCTTCCACAACACGATCGACCACGCGCTCGCCAAGCTCATCGACTTCATCCCCGACGACCGGCCCGAGATCCACGCGTTCGGCTCCGTCCGCCGGACGAAGCGCTACGGCGATGCGCGCGACGACCTGATGGACGAGCTGCGCGTCGTCATCCGCGGCGCGCGGACGAGCGCCTACCTGACGTTTTCGGCCGGCGCGCGGCCGGTTGGCCATTTCGCCCGCGTCTACGGGACGAAGAACACCGCCCACGCGGACTTCAACAACCGCACGGTGGCGCTCGACCGCGCGCCCACGCTGCCGAGCGCCGTGGGGCGCCTCGTCCCCGCGTTCGAGAGCGCCGCTCAGTACCTCCGCGAGGGCACGAAGAACCTGAGCCGCTTCGCGGGCTCGCGTTTCCACTTCTTCGCCGGGCTGGGCGAGCTCGTCTCGCGTTTCTACGCGAGCATCGAGACGGACGCGCCGCTGCCCATCGCGCCTCGCGACATCCTCCGCGTCGCCTGGATGATGGACGAGATCTTCGAGCAGGTGGACCAACACAACCGAAGAGCCGGTCAGCGCGCGTCAGCCGACGGGGAGATCCGCTCCGCGGTTTCCTCCCCCCCGACTCCCCTCCACTTCGTGGAGGGGGCCGACGTGTCGCGGAAGGGAGTCGTGTCGTGAGCAAGCGTCTCGTCACGGGGTCCAACGGCTTCCTCGGCGTCGCGCTGGTCGAGCGGCTCCTCGCGCGGAAGACGCCCGGTTTGCGCTTGCTCGTTCGTCCGGGGAGCGAGCGGCGTCGGCTCGACGCCGTCCTCGCCCGCTATCCCGGCGCCGACGTGGAGGTCGTCTCTGGCGGCCTGGGCTCCCCGGAGGAGGCAGCCAAGCTTCTCGATGACGTAACGGTCATTTACCACCTCGCCGCGGCGCTCTCCGGCCAGGCCGCCGAGATGTTCCTCGGTACGGTCGTCGCCTCCAAGAACCTCCTCGAGGCGGTCGTCCGCAAGGGCACCAAGCCGAAGATCATCCTCATCAGCTCGTTCGGCGTGTACGGGGTGGCCGACCTGCCCCGCGGCCATCTGGTTGACGAGTCGACGCCGCTCGAGGCCCACCCGGAGCGGCGCGATCACTACTCCCACTCCAAGCTCAAGCAGGAGAAGCTCTTCGAGGAGTATCGGGTCAAACACGGCGTGCCGGTGACGATCCTCCGGCCCGGGGTCATCTACGGTCCGGGCGGCGGGGCGATGAGCGCGCGCGTCGGGCTGCGTCTCCCGGGCATGTTCCTCTTCCTCGGCGGCAAGAACCTCCTGCCTCTGTCCTACGTGGACAACTGCGCCGAGGCGATCTGCGTCGCCGCCGAGCGAGCGCGGTTCGACGGCGACGTCTACAACGTGCTCGACGACGAGCTCGTCACCTGCGACGACTACCTGCACCGCTACGAGCGAGAGGTCGAGCACCTGCGCGTGCTCCGCATGCCGTACCCGCTGGCGATGGCCCTCTCGGCCGGCGTGGCTTGGTACCACCGCTACTCCCGCGGCCAGCTCCCGGCGATCCTGACTCCCTACAAGACGAGGACGTCGTGGAAGGGCAATCGCTTCTCGAACGCCAAGCTGCGGTCGCTCGGGTTCGCGCCCATCGTGCCGACCCAGGAGGGCCTCGCGCGGACGTTTGCGTACCTCCGTGAGAAGGCGGCTTCCGCATGACGCGCGCGGTCGTCTTCGTCGCGGCGCTCGCTGTCGCCGCGTGCGGACCGGTCGACCAATACGGCGACGGCGACCCCACGCCCTTCCATCCCGACTCGCTCACGGCGATCCCCTCGTTGCCGACGGCCGAGGCCGGCGGTGAGGCCATTCCCGCGGCGAGCGCGGCCGGCGCGCCGGCTTCGGGCGGTGGCGCCGCTCCTCCGAGCTCGGCCGACGCGACCTACCGTGTCGAGCCCGGGTCCAAGTACCCGACGCTCGCGTCGGTCGCCTCGCTGCTGAGCCCCGGCGACGTCGTCGAAGTGGTCGGCGGCTACACCTACGTGGGCGGGACGAAGCTCGAGCGGCCCGGTACGGCCGAGTCGAAGATCACGATCCGCGGTGTTCCGAGGAACGGGAAGCTCCCCATCCTCTCGGGCGGCCAGAACACGATCGAAGCGGCCGGCGACCATTACGTCTTCGAGAACCTCGAGATCACCGGCGGGGCGCGGCGATGTTTCTTCCACCACGCCCACGACATCACGCTCCGGTCGAGCCTCGTCCGGGATTGCCCGCAGCAAGGCATCCTCGGCGCCGATACCGACTCGGGCTCGCTGACCGTCGAGCTCTGCGAGGTGACGCGCTCGGGGAGCGGCACCTACAACCACCCGATCTACATCGCGACCGACGAGAAGGCCCACCCCGGCTCGGTCTTCCGCCTCGTGCAGTCGTACATCCACGACGGGAGCGGCGGGAACAACGTGAAGACACGCGCCGAGCGAAACGAGATCCTCTACAACTGGATCGAGAACGCGACCTACCACGAGCTGGAGATGGTCGGCCCCGACGGCCAGGATCCGAAGCTCGCTCGAGAAGACGGCCAGGTGGTCGGCAACGTGCTCTTCAAGTCGAGCGACGGCCCGGTTGTCCGCATCGGCGGAGACGGAACGGGCGAGACCGGCGGCCGATACCGCTTCGTGAACAACACGATCATCGTCGGCGGCGAGACGGGCGCGATCCGACTCTTCGGCAGCGTGGAGTCGGTCGAGCTGTTCAACAACGCCTTCTATCGGACGGGCGGCAGCGGCGGCGTGCGCCTCTTCCGTGACGACGAGGTCAAATGGACGACGGGCAGCCCCGTCGTCACCGGAAAGAACAACTGGTTCCCGGCGGGCTCGAGCACCTTCGCTGCGCTCGGGGCCACCAAGCTCGGCGGCTCGAACGTCTTCGCCGCCTTCTCCGCGAAGGACTTTCGCCCACCGAGGAACAGCCCCCTGGCCGGCGCCGGGACCACGAGCACCGCGAGCGACGGCAAGCTCGCGTTCCCGAGCCCCATCGCCATGCCGGAGATGGAGCCTCCACGCGGCAAGGCCGAGCCCGGAAAGAAGCGCGGGACCGCCGCGAGGCCGGCCATCGGCGCGTTCGAGCCCTGAGGAGCGGCGAATGTTCTCGGCCCCCGGAATCGCCGCGCTGATCCTCCTCATCTACATCAAGCCGCAGGAGTTCATCCCGGGGCTCGAGGGGGTGCCGCTGCTCTACGGCTTCCTCGGCCTCGCCATCTTCGGCTTCATCCTCGATCTCAGGCTCGGTCACGCGCGCTTCGACCCGCCTCCGCATTGGCCCTACGTCGCCCTCTTCGTCCCGTGGGCGTTCACGACGTTCCTGGCGAAAGCGGGAGGCGGCGGGTTCGTGGCGCCTGCGACGAATCTGATCATCGTCGTCATCTTGTTCTTCATCGTGGCGATGGCGATCCAGACCTTCCGGTCCTTCGAGGTCGTCATGGGCGCGCTCCTGGCCGCCACGCTCTTCGTGACCGGCGTCTGTCTGCACCAGGGCTTCGCCCCGCTCGGCTGCGCCGTGCAGGAAGGCGCGACCATGGAGATGCTCCGTCCCGACGGTCGTCCCTGCAACACCGCGGAGGAGTGCTCGGAGGGGGACGCGGAGCCGGGCGCCCAGTACCAATGTGAGCGAATGGGTCTCTTCGGGACGGTGAGCGTCGGCCGAGGCCGGGTGCGCTACCGCGGCGTGCTGAAGGACCCGAACGAGGTCGCGCTCACCTGCGGCGCGGTCTTGCCCGCGCTCTTCGCCCGCAACGAGCGGCAGTCGAGCTTGTCGCGGACGACCTTGCTCATCGCCGGCTTCGTGGCCACGGCGATCATGATCGTCTTCACCCAGTCACGCGGCGGAATCCTGGTCTTCTTGGCCGTGGTGGGCGCCTACTTCATCAAACGCTTCGGGGTGAAGGGTGCCGCGGCGGGCGCGGTGCTCGCGCTCCCGCTCCTCTTGCTCGGTGGCCGCAGCGGCTCGGAGGCGGAGGACTCGGCGAACGAGCGCACCGAGGTGCTCGCGGCCGGCATGCAGATGTTCCAGGGCGATCCGATCCTCGGCGTCGGATACGACCAGTTCCAGAACCACCACCACCTCACGGCGCACAACTCCTTCATGTTGGCGCTGGCCGAGATGGGGCTCTTCGGGCTCTTCCTCTTTCTGGCCCTCCTCTACGTTTCGTTCAAGATCTGCATCCTCGCGCTCAAGCGCTACGACCGCTCACCCGAGGCGAAGGTCGCCGGCGTGTGGTCGATGGCGGTGCTCGCCGCGTTCTGCGGCGTGAGCATCGGGAGCTTCTTCCTCTCCTTCACCTACCACCAGGTCCTCTGGATCTACCTGGGGCTCTCGGGCGCTCTCTACGGCGTAATCCGGCGACACGACACGACCTTCCGTATCAAGATCGGGCTCTTCGAGCACGCCCTCATCGGGATGGCTGCTGTCGGCTTCCCGGTGGTCCTGAAGCTCTTCCTCCGGGCAAAGGGCCACTAGCAGGGGGCTCGCGCCGCAGCGCCCGAGAGGCCCTCGGTCTCAGTCGGCGATCTTCTTGCCCTGCGACGTTCCCTGCTGGAACTGGTCCTGGCGCGTGACCATCGTGAGCTCTCCGTTGCGAACGGTGACACACGTCGTCGCGTCGTCGGGCACGCCTTTCTCTTTCGTGCAGAACGGCCACTCGTCCGCCGCGATTTCAACGGCGCAGTGCGCGTTGAAGCCGTAAGCGGTGTAGGGCGTGTCGGCCGTGGCGTTCTCCAGGATGCGAATGCCCCAGTCGTGGACCTCGATCGGGCTCCAGGCGAACGCCACGTAGGTACGGGAGTCCGTCGCTCCGACCTCGAGCTGGAAGTTGCACTCGATCGCCATCGCGATCCCGTCATCGCGGATCTCGTTCCGGACGCGGTAGTCGTTCGACAAGAAGTACACATCCAGCGTCTCGGAGCCGGAGCCTGTCGCCTCGTAGATGCCGACGAGGGTCTTCGGGTTCGGGTTCCCCGAGGGCTTGGCGAGGAGCTCCTCCGCCGTGGTGGAGAGCGTGCCCTCGTCTTCGCCGAAGGAGATCTCGGGCCTATCGGGGAAGAGGTCGAAGTCGCACTCCGCTTTGACGCAGTCGCTCAGGTAGCTCTCCGCGAACTCGACCGCCTCTTCCAGGTTGTAGCAATCCCCCTCGATGCAGGAGAGCGCACATTTGGCCTGTTCCTAGGTGATGTCCTCCGGGAGATCGAGATCGACCTCACATCGCTCGAGCTCGTCCTGGAGCTCGGCGATGGACCCTGCGGACGCGGCACACCCCGCGAGCGCGAGCAGAAGAAGCGCCAGGCGCGACGTCATCCCGCTTGGGTAGCGGGTGCAACAGGGAGCGTCAACCGGCCGGGGTTCCAGCCGCGTCCGAATGCTGCTCCGTCCTCAGCGCCCTGACGCGGCGCAGCTCGCGGAGCGCTCGGGCGCCGATCTGCGCCAGGACCAGGACGAGGAGGACGAAGTAGAACGGATCGACGTCGAATCGATACCGACTGAAGTCGGCGTAGGAGATGAGCGTCGTGCCGACCGCGGCGTACGAGATCGTGAGCAGCATGAACAGGATGGCCGCGACCGTGGAGCGCTCCGAGGCCAGCCGCGCGCGCAGGCGGAGCAACCGGTAGACGCCATAACAAAGAAGGAGCGGGATGCCGACCTTGGCGGCGGTGAGATGGCCCGCCGGCTGCCTGCCGAGGAGCCGATTGAACCGCCGGTTGAGCTTCTCCAGCTTCTTCGCGTTGCGGAGCCGCGGCAGCACGATGTCGCGGGACGGCGACGAGAGGTACCAATCGAAGAGGGCATAACGGACGCTCGCGACGTAGCCCATGGGGTACTCCTTGAGCAGGAGCTTGCCGTCGGGCTTGTAGTACTTCTCCGCGATCAGGAGATACTCGAGCGCGTGGATGTTCTCGCGGCCGTGGGGCAGCAGCGTCATGTCGAGGATGGGGACGCCGGTCGGCTCGGGCGCGAGCCGCATCCCCTTCATCTGGTCGATGCCCTGGAAGGGCTCGTAGATGACGCTGTCCGAGACCTTCCCTTCGGCGGCGAGCCGACGGCGCTCCCCTTCGGGGATCTGGTCCCAGATCTTCCAGACGATGTTCGTCCAGATCGCTGCGTCCCCGAAGCCGCGCCCGACGAGGAGCGAGGTCTTTGCGTTGTTGGCGAAGAGGACGGCGAGGGGGATGAGCGCAGCTTTGACGACGACGAGGCGCGCGCGCTGCCCGCGTGGCGCCACGAGCGGCGGGACGACGAAGACGCCGGCGGCGATCGCGCCGAGCCAGACCGCGCCGTAGACGTTGCGGACGAGCGCGACGAGGGCGAGCAGCGCGAAGAACGTGAACCCCGCGCGCAGCGTGCCGGTCCGGTAGAAGCGGAGCAGGGCGGCGAGCGCCGACGTCATCAGCGCCGCGACGGGGACGTGGTAGAAGAGCCAGGTCTCGTAGACGATCTCGATCGGCGTGACGAGGAACGCACAGACGAGCGGAAAGGCGACCACGCGGCGGACGCCGAGGCTCTCGAGCGAGGAGAGCAGCGAGAAGCCGATGGTCAGCCCGGAGAAGAGGAAGATCGCGTCGAGCGCGATCGTCCAGTAGCTCGGCCCGAGCCCGAGCCACGCCAGCCCGATGATGAAGTTCGGCAGCGGCGCCTGCTGGGTCAGGTAGAGGACCGTCCGCAGGAAGTCGTGCTCGAAGAACCAGGGGTCGACGTATTGGATGAAGTAAAAGAGGGGGGAGCCGTCGAAGCGCACGCCGTAGGCGCCGCGGTAGATCATCCGCGAAGCTGTGAACACGACGACGAAGGCGAGGTAGGGCCAATACGCCTTCGCGAGCGCGACGAGGCGCCCCTTCATTTCACGACCACTTCACTGAAGTGCAGGACGGTGTCGGCGGTCGACCGGAGGCGAACGTAGCGCGCGGGGCGCGTGGAGAAGCTCGCCGTCCATTTGTCGAAGGACTCGTCGCGGCGAGCGACCTCCTCCCACTTCTTGTCGTCGCCGGCGGTCTCGACGATGAGCGGCAGGCCGCGGTCGGTGCAGCAGTCCGTCCGGTGGCGGATGGTCACGCGGGAGATGGCGCGCGTGTCGTTGAGATCGATCTCGACCCAGGGCTCCTTCTCTTGCTGCGTGTGGAAGACGAGTCCGAACTCGTGCGTCTCGCCCAGGAGACCCTCGGCCGGGAAGTCGCCGTTCGTGGAGGAGACCTTGTAGCGGTAGAAGTAGTGCGGATACCGCAGCGCCTCGAAGACGATGATCGACGTGATCGCGACGAGCGAGACGACGAGGAGCAGCACGCGGCGGACGCGCTCACCCCGCTGGAAGCTGCGCTTGCCTTCGGCGCTCTCGATCAGCTTCGCCACGAAGAGCTCGGCGGGCTCGAGGTCGGCCGGAACTTCGCTCTTCAGCGACTCGGTCAGCTCACGAGAGCGCTCGGCGGACCCGGCGGCCTTCTCGAGGGCGCCGCGCTTCTCGAAGACGGCGAGCGCGTCGTCGAGATCGACCGGCGGCGCGGCGGCGAGCCCAGCGGCCGCCTCGATCAGAGCGCTCCTCAGGTGACGTTGTGCGAGCTCGGCGTCTTTCCCGCCGGGGCCGTTCGGGTCGAGCGCGCGGCCTGCCGCTTCGAGCAGGCGGTTCGCGCGGGCGAAGGCCTCGGGCGCTCGTTTGCTTGGCTCGGTCGCTTCCATGAACGCGGCAGCCCTAGCACGGCCCGCACGAGACCCGAAAGGTCTCGTGACACGGTCACTTCGCCGCGAACGCGCCCACCGCGCGAGGTGTGTCGGCTCGCGGCGCGCTCGTGCCGTGCAGCACGTATTGCTTCGTCAGGTCGTGCGGCGGCGCGAGCTCGAGGGCCGCAGCGCCGTTTGTGAGCGGGGACGAGGCCGCGGGCGCGAGGTCGAGGTGCGCGAGGTCGACGAAGCCGGGCTGGGCTCCGAACGCCGCTCCGTCGAAGCCCTTCACCGTACCGCGCTGCTCGGCCTTGAGCTGTTGCTGCGCGGTGATCCCCTCGGAGAACCAGTTACCCGCCAGATCGGCGACGCCGAGGACCACGCCGTCACGTGCGCCGAGCAGGGTGACCTCGCGCTTGTAGACGCCCTTCGCCTCGGTGAAAAAGACGTTGTTCGTCGCGACCAGGTTCTCGTCGTTCGTGGATAGCTCGAAGAGCTGCGTCGTCTCGTAGTCGGCGTGTGAGGCGTTCAGCACGACGACCGTGTTGTGGAAGAAGCGGAGCGTGCCTTTTCGGTAGGTCTCGAAGACGCCGCTGTCGCCCCCATAGTGGACCATCGACCCCGATGCCTTGGCGCCGCGGACGAGCACGTTGCCGTAGACGAAGCTCTCGTGGAACGCCTTGTCCGCGACGTTGGGGTCGCGCGCCTCTTGCGAGTCCACCAGGTCGATGAGGTGAGCGCCGTCTTCGATCCAGTTGTATCGGATGACGACGCCGGCGCTGCGCTCCTTGATGTTGGCGCCCAGGACCCCTTGTGGGCCGCTCTTCGGCGGGCCGAAGCGGTTGAACTGGTACACGATGCCGGACGACTCGTTGTACGCGTTGTGCTGGTAGTAGTTCTCGGTGCTCGCGTTTGCGTAGACGTAGTTGCCCTCGATCGTCACGTCCGTCGTGAGCTCCTCTGCGCCGGCGGTCCCGACGAAGAGGCCGTTCATGTTGTCGTGGATGATGCACGCGCGAATGGTCAGGTGTGAGGCGCGCTGGACGAAGATGCCCGCAGCGTTCTCCGCCCAGGGGGTCTTTTTGCCATCTCGATCCGTGAAGCTGTGTGGGGGACCCGCGTTCCGGATCTCGAGGCCCTCGACGACGATGTGCTCGGGCTGCTCGCGATAAGGCGACGAGTGTTTCTTGCCGACGATGACGAGGCCGCGCACCTGGTGGCCGTCGTAGGGGAACTCCATTGTCGGGCGGGTCGTCGCGCCTTCCCCGTCGATGATGGGGAGCTCCCCGTTCGGGCCCGCGACCCCGCAGACGCGGATCGGCGCGTCAGCGCGGCCGACGCCGCTCACCATGATCTTCTCGCGATACGGCGCAGGGCGGTGGTGGATGCGCACCGTGTCCCCGGCCGCGAGCTTCTCCCAGGGCACGTCCCCGACCGACTCGTATTTCTGCCCCGGACCGACGGGGTAGTCGGTGCCCTGGCCTTCGTGTCTGCAGGTGACGGGGTTCTTGTAAGGGACGTCGGTCAACCCGCCGCTCGAGCTGCTCGTGCGGGGGACGAGGACGGTCTTGTCAGGACGTTCCGCGCACGCGCGTTGTCGCAGGCTACACGCAGAGAGCCCGACGACTGCGACGAGCAAGGGCAGCTGCCTGCGGAGGGGCCGGCGGGATCGAGTGGGCATGTCGAGTCGTGAGGAGGATAGCCCTTCGAGGGTGACGCGAGGGGGGCCGGGGGGGGTGACAGAGCAGCACCTCCCTCATCCAGCACAACGGCCCCGCCCTTTTTCAGCAAACTGTTAGCGTTTCGCCCATGGGGAAGTCCAAGACGACCACGAAACAGAAGAAGGCGGCGCCCGCGAAGAAGGCGGCGCCCGCGAAGAAGGCCGCGCCCGCGAAGAAGGCCGCGCCCGCGAAGAAGGCCGCGCCCGCGAAGAAGGCCGCGCCCGCGAAGAAGGCCGCGCCCGCGAAGAAGGCCGCGCCCGCGAAGAAGGCCGCGCCCGCGAAGAAGGCCGCGGCGCCTGCGAAGAAGGCCGCGCCCGAGAAGCCGAAGGCGGACCCCGCGCTCACCAGCCACGTCGCTTCGCTGTGGGCGCGCCTCGAGGCGATCGCCAAGGCGGCAGGCCGCTCGCTGATGCTCAACGACGGCGCGAGCGAGGCGACGATCGCGGCGGCGGAGGAGCGGATGGGCCTGACGTTCCCGCCGGGCTTCCGGGCGTCGCTCGCCCTCCACGAAGGGATGGCCGCGTTCTCCGGAGGCGGCGATCCGGCCACGCCCTGGATGCCGGGCTGCTGCCCGCTCGCGCCGATCGCGGACCTGCTCGACCATTGGAAGGACCTCCAGGGGCTCGCCGACGAGTACCCCGCGCCCGACCGCGTCGAAGAGGGAGGCCGCGTCAAAGCCGGCCCCTATCGGAAGAAGCTCATCCCGATCGCGGGCACACGATATTGGGACGGGGACAACACGTACCTCGACCTGGATCCGGGCCCGAACGGCACGGTCGGCCAGCTCATCACCATGACGACCGAGTGCGACTTCACGTTCCTCGGCGCCAGCTTCGAAGAAGCGCTCGAGCGCTGGGTCGTCGCGTTGGAGAAAGGCGACTGGATCTATGACCCCAAGCGCGGCGCCGAGTACCCGAAGGGGGGCAAGCCCTTCGATGGCCACGCCGCCGCTCGGTTCTCGCCCGTCTGAGCCTCAGGCCGCGACCGGCTCCGTGGGCTTCGGGCGCAGTCGCTCGGAGCCCGCGGCCCAGGCCTCTTCGAGCACACGCCCCGGGAGGTGGGCGGGCACAGGGACGCCGAGGAGCCGGAGCGTCGTCGGGAGGATGTCGAGGTTGGTGGAACCGGTTATCTCGCGGCTCTTCGCGATCCCCGGGCCCCACAGGCAGAGGACGCCGGTCGGGTGGTGCATGCCCTGCTTCGGCGTCGGTGTATCGCAGACGAAGTGCTCCTCGAGCAAGTGGCCGCTCGGCTTCGCCTCCGGCGCATCCGGGAAGAAGTAGCGGAGGTCGGCGTTCGGCCGGTCGAGCCCGCCGGGTGTCACGGTGAGGATCTCGCCCGTCTCCTCGACGAAAAACGCCTTCGGCCGCACGTTGCCCGTGACGTAGGCACCGTCGAGCCGCTGGAAGGCGCGGCGCCGCTGGGCCGCGTCGGGGATCCGCAGGTTGTACTGGGGGACCATCGTGGGCACGATCTCGGTCACGCCCTCGATGCCCAGAAATGACAGGGTCCGCCGGATGTCCTTGAAGCGGACCACGATGCGGCCCTCCGGAAACAGGTCGGCCACATACGGCTGCTGGCCCATGCTCGTCGCGATGACCAGGACAGTGTCGTCATCCACGAAGCGCATCGCGCGGGCTACGATCTCGTCCGCGATCTCGTAGCCGTAGGGGACGGCCTCGCCGTAGTGGCGCTTCTCGTCGGGCGGGCTCTTCGTCAAGAACCGTGAGTCGTCCCACGCGCGCCAGTAGTGGTGCATGAAGTGGGCGGCGTGGTTCGTGTGGAAGGTCGCGTAGTGCGGCCGATAGCGGGTGTAGAGCTTCTCGAAGAAGTCGAGGTTCATGAGGGGCTGCAAGACGACGCGTCGCCAGCGCTCGTGGGGAGCGACGCGCTCCCGCGTTAGCTGCGCGAGGACCCGCGCCACGGTCGCGGGCCGCAGGCCGAGCTCGACCAGATCGAGCCCCGTCTTCACCATCGCGACAAGTCCTTCTTCCCCCTCGGTCCCGGCGTGCACTTGCGTGTATTTCGTGTTCAGCGCCTGCACCGGCATGACGTACTCGGGGTACGTCTCGCTCCCAGGTGCGAAGGGGCCCGGCACGATGAAGCCCGGGACCGGCCTCGGCGGGTACGCGCTGATGCTGCCGAACACGCCCACGGTCTTGCCGGCCTCGACGACGTAGTCCCACGTGCGCTTCGCGCGGATGGTCGTCGCGTCCTGCTCGAGCACCGTCGCGCCGTGCACGGAACGATCGACGCCGGCGTGCACGGTGACCCACGTGATCCAAGGATCGAGGTGCGGAGGTGCGTCGACGCTCTCGGGCGACGCCCACGTCCCTTCGCGCTTCAGCTTTGCGAAGGCGGGGAGCCGCCCTTCGGCGATGAGCCGATCGAGGATCGACCACGTGAGCTCGTTGAGCTCCAACAAGAGGACCCGCCGCGCCGTCTTGAGCATGACAGTCGGCGTAGCATCGCGATCCGACGCCGACCGGTGTGCACTTGGGGTGTGCGCCGTGGCCGAGCGCGACGTGGCGGGAGCGTGTGGCGCCCCTGCGTCACCAGGCGGGCGCGACGTTCATGATCACGACACCACCGACAGGCTTGGTGATGTACGTGTGGTCGAGGAGCTCGCCCTCGAGCCTGCCCTCCGGGTCGAACGTGGGCAGGTCGTAGACGTGGTCGCTGCCGCCGACCTTCACCCCGATGCCGGCGCCGTTCGTGGCGACGTCCAGCGTCTCGACCGTCCCGTCCACCAGCTCCTCCACCGGGGGGACGCGGACCGGGCGACCGGACTCCAGGACGACAGACCCCGTGCGCGAGCAGCCCACCGTCAGGCAGGCCAACGAGGCCAGAACGAACCCTCGAGAGATCGAGGACTTAGCAAGGCGGGGGAACAGCGAAAAGGTGCGCATGGGTACGAGGCGCGGCGCTTCATACCACACGGCACTCGCATTTCTACCCTCGGAGCTATCTTCCGACGCCCCGGAGCATGACCCAGGGGGTCTTCAGGATGATCTTGGCCTCCATGGCCAGGAAGCTGGAGAGCGTCTCCAGGGCGGCGGCGTAGGCCAGGTCGAAGAGGAGCTTCATCCGCATGTCATCGGCCTGCGAGCCCTCGGTCTCGGGGAGGTCGAACGGATTGAGCAGGCTGTCCTCGAACTTGGCGGCGTCGCTGCCCTCGAAGGCGCGGCCGGTGTAGCCGAGCGAGACCTGGGCGAGGCCCGTGAGGCCGGGCTTCACGTCGCGCATGCGCTCCTCGAAGAAGGGGATCGCGAGCGCGAGGTTGATCAGGAGCTCCGGTCGCTCCGGCCGCGGGCCGACCAGGCTCATGTCGCCCTTCAGGATGTTGACGACCTGAGGGAGCTCGTCGAGCCGCGTCTTGCGGAGGATGCGGCCCACCCGGGTGATGCGCGGGTCGTTTTCGGTCGCGAGGATGGCCCCCGTGAACTTCTCCGCGTCCACCCGCATGGTTCGGAACTTGAACATCTCGAACGCGTCGAAGACCGGCGTCGAGAGGCCCTCTTTGTCTTCGAACCCGCGCAACATCCCCGCCCGGCGCTGCCGGTAGAGGATGGGGCCGGGGTCGTCGATGTAGATCGCCAGGGCGATGAGCGGGGCGAGCGGCGCGCTTGCAGCTGCAAGCACGGCGCCGCCGAGGAGGTCGACGGCCCTTTTCGCGATGCGAACGGTCGGCAGCACGGCACCTTTATAGGCGAAAGGTGGACCTCTCGTGTAGCCTCGGGGTGTGATCACGCTGCTCGTCCCGGGCTCGATCGAGTACCGCGACATTGCAGTCCGCGTGGTGGGCGGGGCTTGCAAGTTCGTGGAGGCGAAGGACCCTGATCAGTTCGCGACCGAGGTCGTGAGCGCGTTCAGTGAGGCCTTCAACAACATCGTCCTGCACGGGTATGACGGCGTGCCCCGGCGAGACATCGAGATCCGCATCGGGTACCGGTCGGTCGACGCCCAGACACGCGAGCTGTCGATCGAGCTCGAGGACGAGGGCCGGGTCTTCGACCCCGGCCAGTACCTCGAGCTCCCGGACGAGATGCCGGAGCGCGGGATGGGGCTCTTCATCATCCGGAGCTTCGTGGACGAGCTGCGGTATGTGGCGGGGCCGCCCAATGTGCTCACGCTCGTCAAGCGCTGTCCGCAGGGCGAGCGGCGGTCCAGCCCACCGAACCGCTGAGCCGAGGCGGCGTCGACGCCGGGCGGGGTCTTCCAAGCGGGGCGCAAGCGGGGTACGAAGGACACCAGCATGGGTCACACGAGAACGGACAGCGGCGACGAGACGCTCCTCAAGATCGACGGAACGCTCGACGCGCTCACGGCGCCCGAGCTCCGGCCGGTGCTCGATCAGCTCGTGACCGAGGGGCGGAAGAGCATCACGGTCGATCTGTCTCACCTCCGCCTGATCGACAGCTCCGGCGTCGGCGCGCTCGTGTCGCTCCTCAAGCGGGTGCGCGGCTACGGTGGAGAGGTGCGCGTCGCGGGCGTCCGCGACCAGCCGCTCGCGATCTTCAAGCTCCTCCAGCTGCACCGCGTCTTCCCGGGCCTCCCCGGCGCGTAGCTCTCGGCGAAGGTCGCTCGGGTTCGATGAAAGTCCTCGTCCTCACGCGCATCTTCCCGAACCGCGTCGAGCCGACCTTCGGTCCGTACAACCTGAAGCAGCTCGCGGCGCTGCGTGACAACGGCCACGAGGTGCACGTGGTCTGCCCGGTGCCGTGGTTCCCCGGCGCGGGGCTCTTCTCGGGGAAGACGCGCGCGGCCAACCTCTCGGCGGTCCCGCGGCGCGACTCCTTCGAGGCGCTCGACGTCCGGCATCCTCGGTTCCTGCACGTGCCCCGTCTGCTCGGCGCGCACGCTCCGCTGTATGCCGCGTCGGTCGCGCCCACCGTGGCGAGCTTGCGCGGCAAGGCGGAGGTCATCCTCTCGCCGTTCGCCTATCCCGACGGGGTGGCGTCGATCTTGCTCGGCGAGGCGCTTGGCGTGCCGGTCGTGATCAAGCTCCACGGTGGGGACATGAATGTCGGGGCCAAGCTGCCGGGCCCGGGCAGGTGGATCCGCTGGGCCTTCCCGAAGGCCGCGCGCATCGTCGCGGTGAGCGATCCGCTCGCGGACGCGGCCGTCCGCTTCGGTGCGCCGCAGAGCCGCGTGGACGTCGTCCAAGATGGGGTGGACGATCGCGTCTTTCGCGTCCGCGACGCGGCCGAGGTGCGTGCGAAGCTGGGCGTCGACCCGTCGCGGCGCCCGCTCGTCTTCGTCGGTCGTCTCGAGAAGCGCAAAGGCGTGTTCGAGCTGCTCGAGGCGTTCGAGCGGCTCGCGCCTCGTCACCCGGACGTGGACCTCGTGCTCGTCGGCGACGGTGACGACACGGCCAGGTGTCGCGAGCGGGCGGAGCGCCTCGGCACGCGCGTGCGGCTCACCGGCAATCTGGGCATGCACGAGGTCGCCGATTGGCTCGCCGCGTCCACGTTGCTCACCCTCCCGAGCTACGCGGAGGGCACGCCCAACGTCGTCATCGAAGCGCTCGCGTCGGGCCGGCCCGTCGTCGCGAGCCGCGTCGGCGGCATCCCCGACATGGTCCTCGGCCCGCGCATGGGGGAGCTGCACGCCCCGGAGGACGTGGCGAGCCTCGAAGCCGCGCTCGAGGCGGCGCTGGTCCGATCGTTCGACGCCCACGAGATCGTGCGACTCACGGGGCGCGGCACCTGGCACGACAGCGCGCGCCGGCTGGCCGAGTCGCTCACGGCCGCCATCGAGGAGCGGCGCGCGTGAGGCGCTGGGAAGATCGCGAGCCCGATCTCTTCGGCGTCGTCGACGAGATCGGCCGCCTCTTCCGTCGTGCCAAGCGACGCAAGCTGCTCGTCGTGTCGCTGACGGTGGTGCTCGTGGGCCTGTTCGGTCTCCGCGAGTACCGCAAGCAGCGCCTCTATCCGGCCACGGTCGTGCTCTCGGCGACCGAGAGCGACACGGCGGAGGTCGGCAACGCGAACACCAACGAGCGCCTGCAAGACTACGTCTGGTACGCGGTGTTCACCGATCCCGTGCTGCTCGCGGTGATGGAGAAACACAACTACCGGCCCGATCTCCTCAAGAAGAACCCGCGGCTCGCGCTCGAGTCCTTCCGGGAAGATCTCTCGGTCGAGGTCTACAAGAACGAGTTCGTGCGCGAACGCTACGGCGGGGAGGCGCCTCGCTCGGCGCGAATCGCCATCTCCATGTCGATGAACGACCCCGACAAGGCGCTCGTGCTCACGCGGGATCTCGGGGACCTCGTGATCGAGCGCGACGCGCAGATCAGGCGCGAGCGCTACGAGATGGAGCAGCGCGTCCGCGGCGAGGCCGTGAGCTTCGCGGAGACGGAGCTCGCGCGGCTGCAGCGCGACTGGGAGCGCATCATCGCCGTCTATCCGGGCGCGTCCCCGGCCCGAAAGGGGGAGCTGCGGGTGGAGGCGGCTGGCGTGGAGCGCACGATCGTCGCCGTCGAAGCTCGGCTGAAGGACGCGATGAACGCGAAGCGGAGGCTCGAGCTCGAGTCGAGCTCGGACAAGATGAGCTTGGCTCTCCGCTACGAGCGGGTCGACTGGGGCGCCGCCAAACACAAGATCGACCAGACTTTCGTCCTCGTCCGCGCCATAATTCTGGCTCTGCTCGGCCTGTTCCCCGTGGTCGCGATGGGGGTGGGGGCATTCGACAGGCGAATCTACGACGAGCGAGACGTCGCCCGGATGGGGTTCAAGCCCTTGGGGCTCATGCGGAAGGCTGCTATGCGAGAGGCAAGGAGCTGAGGGCGCGATGGCGATGGAAACCGAGCTCGGTCCGGCGGACCGCGAGCAGGGCGCAGGCGTCGAGCTGGCCCGCCTGCTCGGCATCCTCCGCCGCGCAGTCTTCAACTGGCAGCCAAGCGCGCTGATCATCGCCATCGGGCTGATCGCGGGCGTCAGCTTTGCCGTCCTGCGCAAGCCCACGTACCGCTCGGAGACCATCGTCATCTACCGGCAGGGCGTTCGGCTGAACGAGGAGCGCGGGGGCGTGAGCCTCACGCTCGGTGCCCGCCTGGAGGAGATGCTCAAGGCCCGCGGGCGGCTCGAGGGGCTCATCCAGGAGCTGAGCCTCTACGAGAAGATGGTCCAAGAGAAGGGCGTCTCCGACGCCATCGAGGAGCTCCGGAAGGACATCCAGTTCAAGGCGCGCTCGACGGACACCTTCTCCATCTCGTTCCGCGGCCCTGACCCGGAGGCAGCGCAGCGCGTGACCGCACGGCTGGCGCAGACCCTCATCGAGGAGAACCAGCGGCTCCGCGTCGAGCAGGCCAAGGTCCAGACGGAGTTCCTCGCGGCGGAGAAGAACCGCGCCGAGTCCGAGCTGAAGATCAAGGAGCAGCAGCTCGCGCAGTTCCTGTCGGAGCACCCCGAGTTCGCGCTCGATCAGAACGCGAGCGCCTCCGGCGTCGCGGTGCGAGCGCGCGAGCGGGAGGCCGCGAAAGACGGGCTGCGTGACTCGTCTCTCGACGCCCTGCGCCGGCAGAGCCTCCGGCTCGACGCGGCCATCTCGGGGGAGACGTCGGTCTACCCCACGAGCGACGCAGCCGCCGACCCGGAGCTCGAGGCGGCGCGGGCCCAGGCCGAGTCCGCGCTGGCCTCCGCGCGCGCCGACCTCAACGCCAAGAAGACGACGCTGACCGATCAGCACCCGGACGTCATCGCAGCGAAGGGCCGCGTGGCCGACGCGGAGAAGGCCCTGCGCAGCGCGGAAGAGAAGGTCGCGGCCTCACGCCTCTCGAACACAGCCAAGTCGGGCAGCAAGATGGACCCGGAGGCCGCCAAGCAGAAGCTCCGTGACAACAAGCGGAAGATCGACGCCGAGATCGCCGCACGCGAGAAGGCGGCCAAAGGCGAGAAAGAGGTCGCGCAGCCGGCGCCCACCGAGGAGGCGACGAGCATCGTCGGCCTGGAGACGAGCTGGGCGCGCCTCTCCCGCGACGTGTCGGAGGCTCGCGATCAGATGAACGAGCTCGAGCGCAACTACTTCCGCGCGCAGATCGAGGCGAGCTCGTCCCTCGGTGGGTATTCGGATCAGGTCGTCGTGCTCGACCCCGCCTTCCTGCCGACCCGCCCCGAGCCGCCCGGCAAGTCCCTCATCGTCCTCATCGCCGGCGGCCTCAGCTTCGCGCTGGCCATGGTGGTCGCGTTGCTCCGCGCGCTGCTCGATCGCCGCATCTACGAGGAGGCGGATCTCGCCCGCATCGCTCCTATCCTCGCCGTCGTGCCGCGCTCCGGCCGGCGCCACTTGTGGAGGCGCTGATGATGCGCACGACGATGAGCCTGCAGCAGGCGCCGACCGTCGAGAGACAGGTCGACCAGATGATCGAGCGGCTCACCAACTTCGCCAACGAGCCCGCCGCGCGCGCGCTCCTCATCGAGGCGAGGCGGGTCAGGAGCATCATCGAGAACTGGCGCTCGGTCGCGCCCAGCCCGCAGATCCGCGAAGAGATGCTGGCGCGGGTGATGCACCTCTCGTCCGCCGTGTCGGACGTGCTGCCCCCCTCCACCGGCCGCCCCACGATGGCGAAGTCGACGATGCCGTTCGGCGTGCAAGGAGCACCTGCCTCCATGCGCAGCCGCACGCCGGGCGCGCTGCCCGCGACGAACGTCGAAGAGACGGTCATCACGGAGGGCGCGGGCGCACTGCCGCAGACGCCGCTCGACGTGCAGCCGGTCAAGATCCACGAAGACCTCAGCTCGCACCTCGCGATGCTGAAGGACCCGTATTCGGTCCGCGCCGACGCCTACCGCGCGCTGCGCCACAAGATCTCGAGCAAGGGCGACCCGAAGGTCATCGGTGTCACCAGCCCCATGCGCAAGGAAGGCAAGACCACCGCCGCCATCAACCTCGCGGCCTCGCTTCGCGAGGGCGCACGCGGGCGCGTCCTCATCATGGAGGCGAACCTCCGCGCGCCGTCGGTCGCGTCGACCCTGGGCTTCATGCCCCCCATCTGCTTCAACGAGCAGCTGCTGAGGCACAAGGCCGATCCGCTCGAGGCGTGGACCGCGGCGGAGGTGCTGCCGCAGCTGCACGTCATGGCGGTGAACCCGATGAACAAGTACCCGCCGCTCATCGACCCCATCGCGTTCTCCATCGCGGTCGATCGGCTCCGGCTCGCCGGGTACGACTACATCGTCGTCGATTCACCCCCCGTGCTCGACTCGGCGGACGTGAACATGATCTCGGACAGCGTCGACGGTTTCGTCATGACGGTGCTCGCGCGCAAGAGCGACGGGCGCGCCGTCCGGCGCGCGATGGATCAGCTCGGCGCGGCGACGTTCCTCGGCGCCGTGCTCCTCGAGTAAGCCGCCCCACACGGCTCGAGATCGGGTGTAGCGCCGAGGCGACACCGGCCACAGGCCGCCTTCGACTATGCTGGCGGGCGTGGCGCGCTGCTCCGCTTGCGGGTCCGAGTACCCTCCGGACTACAACGTCTGCCCGAAGGACGGGACGCCCCTCGGTGGCCGCGCCGCGCCCGACGAAGATCCTCTGGTCGGCGAGGTGCTCGCCGGCTCCTTCTGCATCGTGGGGGTGGTGGGCGAGGGAGGGATGGGGCGCGTCTACGAGGCCGAGCACGTCCGGCTCCCGAGACGCTTTGCGGTCAAAGTGATCGCCGAGCAGTTCGCCCGCCACCAGGAGGCGATGGGCAGGTTCGAGCGCGAGGCACAGGCCGCGGCGCGCGTTCACCACCCGAACGTGCTCGACGTCGTCGACGTGGTCCGCGCGAAGGACGGGCGGCCCTGCATCGTGACGGAGCTCCTCGAAGGTGAGGAGCTGGGCATGATGCTCGAGCGGACGAGACGGCTGCCGATCGCCGAGGCCGTCGACGTCGTCCGTCAGGCCTGCCTCGGGCTCGCCGCGGCGCACGCGGAGGGCATCGTGCACCGCGATCTGAAGCCGTCGAACCTCTTTCTCTGCAAGCGGCGCGAGGGCGGGCATCTCGTGAAGGTGCTCGATTTCGGCGTCGCCAAGGTGACCGACGGCGCCGCGCTGACGCGCGCCGGGACCGTGGTCGGAACGCCTGCGTACATGGCGCCCGAGCAGGCTCGTGGGTTGCCGGGGGTGGACGCGCGCGCCGACGTCTACGCGATGGGCGCCGTCCTCCATCACCTGCTCACGGGACGACCGCCGTTCGATGACGACGAGCCCGCGCGCATCCTGATGCGTGTGGCGACCGAGAGGGCGGTGCCCATTCGCCGCGTCGACCCGGCGCTTCCGGAGGAGCTCGAGCTCATCGTCGCCGGGGCGATGGAGCCCGATCCGGCGAGGCGGTTCGCCTCGGCCATGGAGCTCGAGTCGCAGCTCGCGGCCTTCGCCGCGCACGCGGCCCGCGCCGGGCGCGCCTCGCTCCCGCAGCCGGCCGCCACGCACTCTCCCACGCTCGTCGATCCGCTCCCGCCGGTGCCCGCGGCTCCCGCGTCACCGCTCGCCGTTGCGCGTGTGTCCGCTCCGGCTGCTCCTCCCAAGGCGTCTCTCGCCGGTACGCTCGCGGCGGCCACCGCAGCCGCGCTCGCAGCTCTGGGCGCCGTCATCGTGCTCGTGTCCGATCGCCGACAGCTCGACGACGCGCGCTGGGTGATCGTCGCGGTCCTCGCGAGTGTGGTGGCAGCTGCCGTCGTCGCGCTCGTCCTCGCCCTCCCGAAGCGCGCGTGAGCGGGGCCTTCGCTCAGAACGTGAAGGTGAGCTCGAGCGACGGCGAGGGGCTGAGCTCGGCGTACCCGCGCGTCACTGTCTCGCTCGAGCTCTCGACGAAGTAGCCGGCGCTCACGAGGTCGAGCCCCAGCCGGACACCGAAGAGCGGGGTCGCGCGAAAATGGATCGAACCGCCCAGGACACCTCCGATCGAGAGCCTGTCCGCCCCCTCGTTGTAGTCGTAGAGGTAGCTGCCCATCGATCCGGTTACGAGCAGGTAACCTCCCGCCTCCACGCGGTCGACGACGGGCCACTCGAGCCGCGGCCCGATTCGGAGCGCAGCGAGCCAGCTCCCGCTCTCGGTGTCGTCGTCGCGCATCTGCTCGCTGTAGCCGCCACGGGCCGAGATGACGAACCACGCAGGCCCGCTCATGTGTGCTTCGAGCGCGAGGCTCGCCATCGGCATGATCGACGCGATGCCGAGCGTGCCGATTCCCGCGCCCGCGTTGGTGGCCCCCATGAGCCCCAAGCCCATGTCGACGCGAACGCTCTCCCACAGCGGCTCGGTGGGTGGCGGCGTCTCCTCTGCTGTTCGCGCTTCGGTCTGCCACACGACGACCGCCATCCCCACCGCGCACGCGCAAGTGTGGACACCTCGACTCGAGCCCATTCGCCCTCTCGCTTTCTCCCCGACCCCGCTCTGCAAACAAGGGCGACGGGCGACTATTCACGAGCCACGGCGCTTTGCCGATTTGTCGCCCGCTCAACGCGACGACCGCACCACGCGTCGCGTGGCCACCGTTCCCTTCCTCACCCCAGAGCCACAGCCACGGACCCGCGCCGACTTCCAGGTGACGCCGCGCCGAGCGTCGAGCCCGCGACCATGATCCCGGTGTCAGGCGCGGTGCGAAGCAGCGTGCCCATTCGCGGGGAGGTTCGCGGCGGTATGCTTGTTGCTGTCCCTTGGCGCCGATGGCTTGCATCCTTGGGCCTGGAAGGCCTCTTGTCTTCGTCTTGTCGGCTGCGCTCCTCATGGTCGCTGTCGACGCGTCCGCGGGCGGCGGTGGTGCAGGTGGTGGTGAGCCGCCGGGCGGCGGAGGCCAGGGCCCCGGCGGTGGTGGTGGTGGGCTCGGCGGTGAAGGGCCCGGCGGCGGTGAGGTCGGCGGGGGCGGCGGGGCAGGTGGTGGCGCGCCGGACCTCGACGGCGACGGGTACACGGCCGACGTCGACTGCGACGACGACAAGGCTTGGGTCAATCCCGGCGCGCAGGAGTCGTGTGACAACGTCGACGGCAATTGCGACGGCATCGTCGACACGGACCTGATGAAGACCGTCTACGTAGACCAGGACAAGGACGGTTTCGGCACGACACCCGTCCAGGGATGCGAGGTGATCGGCTACGCAGATCGAGACGGAGACTGCGACGACACGAGCGCCTACACCAACCCGTGGGCGTCGGAGGAGCTGGACGACGGACGGGACAACGACTGCGATCCGAACACGCCCGACTACTATCCGGACGACTCGGGCTTCGGCCCCGTTCCGAGCGCCGTGAGCGGCGTCCTCCTCGCTGGCTGGATGGGGCTCTCCGCATGGCGACGTCGGCGCCGCTCCTGATCGATCGAGCACAGGGCCTCGCGGCCCTCTTGCCGGTCCGGGTCGAAGATAGGCGCTTCTGGCCGCGCGCGCTCCTCGGCCTGGCGCTCCGCGCGCTCGCGCTCGAGCTCGAGTGGTCGTGGCTTCGCGCGAGCGTCTCGAGCACCGTCGCGTGGAGCTTGCGCGGAGCGGGCGTCGACATCGAGCTCGTGAGCCGCTCAACGCTCGTACGGGCTCCTTGGGCATTCGAGGTGACCGCCTCCTGCACGCACGTCGAGGTGGTCGGCCTCCTCGCCCCGCTGGTCTGGGATCGCAGCCGCTCAGTGGCGGTGAACGGCGCGCGCTGCCTGGCGTTCGCGGCCGTGGTCGTCGGGCTCTCCGTCGCGCGGATCGATCTCGCGATCGCGCTTCGCGCGGCGGGCCTCCCGTGGGTGGTCTCGCACGACGTGCTCCTCGGCCTGGGCTACTTCGTCGTCATGGCCTCCGTGCTCGCGGGCGGCGCGTGGACGAGGAGCCCGAGCGGCGCCGCGGCCGGTTGGAGGCTCGGCGCGACCTCGCGCGCGAGCTCTGGCGTGGCGACTAGCGGAGCGGGCTCCTCGGGAGCGACCGCGTGTCCCTCGTCGTCGAAGAAGTAGAGCGCCGTCCCTGCGTGAATCCCGTGGACGCGTGTCGTCTCCGGGCCGGGCGGCCGATACCATGGGCTCGTGGCTTGGCCGCCGAGCGTGTGCCAGGCGCGCTCGCCCAATGCTTCGACGGAGGGCGACCGCCCGAGGAGCGACAGCACGAGGAGCGGGATGTCGTTCTGCGAAAGCGCGAGATCGTCGAGCTCTTCCTGCGCGCGCTTCGCCAGTGAGCGGGCGGCGTCCGGGTGCGCCGCGCGCTCGAAGAGCGCCGGCGCGATCGATACGACGAGCGGAACGAGGGCGCGCGACTGGGGCGCGTCGATCCGCGAGCCACCCCAAAGGCGCCGGTCGGGGATCGAATGGTCGGCCGTTACAATGACGATGCTGTCGTCGTACAAGTCGCGCCGCTTCAGGCTTTCGAGGAGCTCTGCGAGCGCCGCGTCGGCGTAGGCGAAGGTGACGAGGCGGCGCTCGTCCTCGCGGTCCGCTCCCGGTGTCGCCGTCGTGAACGCCGCCTCGGCTGCGCTCCGGACCGCCGGCGGGAGATCGTCCGGGAGCGGGAACGGGTGGTGATGCGACAGCGTGAGGACGAACGTGAACGTCGAGCCCGGAGCGGCCGCCGCCGCGTCGACCGCGGCGCCGTGGACGGCCCGGTCGGAGAGGCCCCACGCCCCTCGTGGGGCCTCGGGCGCGCGCCTCGCCTCGCGGAGGAGGTCTTCTGCGCCGTGGCGAGCCAGCCATGGTCCCAGCCCGTCGAACATCGGCTCGCCGCCGTACGCGAACCCGACGCGAACCCCGGCGTCGGTGAGCACGTCGGGGAGACAGCGGACCGCCAAGTCCGGGAGGTCGCGGGAGAGGGTCAGACCGTACGGCAGCGTGCCGAGCCCGCAGAGCGCGGCGGCGACCCCGTGCGGGGTCCGAAGGCCCGCCGCGTAGGTATGGCGGCTCGCGAGCACCTCCGGCGCCGGCGCCGCGGAGCGGTCGTAGAGCGAGCTCAGGAGCGGCGCGAGGCTGCGTGGCGCGGACGGATTCAGCGGATGCAGGTCGTCGCCACGCATCCCCTCGAGCGCGACGAGCCAGACGTGCAGAGGACGGTCGCCGCGGCGCGACAGGATCTCTGTCGAGAGCGAGTCGAGCGTCTGGAGGAGCCGCGCGGCGCGGACGCTCGGGCTCTCGCGCTCCAGTGCTGGGAAAGCCCGCGCGAAGGGGTGAGCGCCGGCTGCTGCGTCCGCAGGCGGCGGCCAGCCGAGCATCGCCGCCCCACGCGCGACCTCCTCCGACGAGGGCACGCTCCCACGCTCGAGATGCCCTCGCGGGCCGCAATCGTCGGCGAGGCAAGCGAAGGCCTCGGGCCACGCGCGCGGCGCGAGCAGATCGAATGGGCTCTCCGCCCCGGCGGACCCCACGCCGCACGCGGTCGCGACAAACGCGAGGAAGAGCAAATGGTAGACGGCCCCGCCTCGCGGCGTCGGGCCCGCAACGGGCCACGCCTTGAGGACGAGCACGGCAGGGAGGAGCAGCGCCGCGGTCGGGATCAGGTTCCTCGGCAACGTGAACATGGCCGCGGAGCTCTGCATCATCTCGGGGCTGTTCCACAGGATCCTGAGGTCGACCCACGACGCGAAGACGCCGCGCGAGAGGCAAGACTCGCTGCTCGAGACGGTGAACAGCCAGAGGCCCAGCCCGGCTGCGGCCACCAGCGCCCGCGCCCGGCGAGGCCGCGCGCGTGCCAGCATGGCGCCCAAAGCCACGAGGCCGACGAGGACGATCGCCGAGGTCGAGTCCGCCATGAGACCGAGCAGGAACGCCCGGGTTCGAGCCCCGCCGCTCTCCTCCAGGCTCGAGAGCACCCATCGGCTCGGTGCAATGGCACAGACGACGACGCCACCCACGACGAGGGAGGTGCGCAGGCCCTCCCATGCTGCGCGCCGGGCGCCGCTATCCATAACGTCGACCCTTCCAGACCACGCCCCGGCCGCCCAATGCGCCCGCCGTGCGCGTGAGAAAGAGCGCGGCGAGCACGACGATGGCGAGCGGCCAGAGCAGCCCGTGCGTCAGCTCGTGATGGCTCACCCGCCTGAACGCCAGCGCGTTCACGAGGATGAGCGAGGCACACGCGGCCTGGGCCCACGCGAACGCCGAGTGCGGCGCTACGACCCAGGTGAGCGGCGCCACGAATGGCGACAAGAACAGCCAGAGGAGCGGCAGGATGGCGAGCCAGAGCGCGATCGGTCGGGCCGCCACGTAGGGATGAATGGTCTTGCCCCAGCCCGCCCAGATGCCGCCGAGCCCGCGGTACATTCGCACCTCGGCGTCCTCGAAGGCCGGAACCAGCAGGAGGCGCAAGCCGAGCTTCTTGTATCGCCGCGCGAGCTCCACGTCCTCGACGATGGCCGACCGGACCGCCTCGTGTCCGCCGGCCTGCTCGTATCGAGCGCGCTCGAGCAGCAGGAGCTGTCCGTTCGCGACGGCGACGCGCGAGCGCGGTGCGCGCGCCATCCACAGGGGCTGACACAGAAAGAGGAACAACCCGATGACGGGTTGGATGACCTTCTCCCAGAAGCTCACGTCACGCAGCCGGGGGAGCAGGCTGACCATCGCGGCTCCCCGCTCTCGAGCCAAGGCGACCATGCGTGCGAGCGCGAGCGGTGAGAGGGTGACGTCCGCGTCGACCATTGCGAAGAACGCGCCCGTCGCGGCTCCGACACCCTGGTGGATGGCCCAGCTCTTCCCCTGCCAACCGGCGGGGCGCTCTCGCCCGGAGAGGAGGCGCACTCGCGTGTCCTGCGACGCATAGGCCGCGACGATGGTCGCGGTCGCGTCCGTCGAGCGGTCGTCGACCACGAGGATCTCGAGGTCCGGATAGCGCTGCGCGACGAGCGAGGCGAGGCACGCTCCGATGTTCTCGGCCTCGTCACGCGCGGGGACGATCACCGAGAGTCGCGGAGCCTCGTCACCGAGCCGCGGCTCCTTGGGCAAGCGAGGCGCGAGCAAGAGGTCGGCCCACGCATGCGCGAAGGCCGCGGTCGTGAGGCACAGCTGGGCCGCGAGCGCCGCGTGCGACCAGTCCTCGGCGATCACGGCGTGGCGCTCGGCGTCCGACGGAGGCGCTCGAGGGGCACGAGCGTCGGGCCTGTGGGACCGCTGGCCATCGCGGGCGAGGCGAGGTGGGGCCGACCACGCCGTACCAAGCGCGCCAATCGTCCGAGGTTGGGCGAGAAGGGCAGCGACGTCGCGTGGCCCATCGTCTCGTGGGTGCACGTCGCGCACGCCGCGTGGTGGTTGACGTGCGCGCGCATGCTGTCGGCTCGCGGGCTGCTCCAGAGCGCGCCGAAGTCCATCCCGACGTCTCGCAGCGAGCCGATCTGTCCCAGGCCGTGCTCGGGGAAGACCTCGCAGACCTGGACCATTCCGACAGGGTCGATGAGCGCGCCGTTCACGCCGGCCCAGCAATGAAACGACCGACTCCCCGAGACGCGCGTCTCCTCCACGTGGCGAGCGACCGCCTCCAGGTAGGCGGCGTCGGGACGGAGTCGGCGCCAGAGCGGGCCGCTCCGCATGGAGCCGAGGGCGGCGTCTTGCGCTTCGCGGTACCGCGCGAGATCCACGGCCTTCAGCGATTCTCCCGCGCGAGGGTCTTGCCGTACGAGGAGGACGCAAGAGCTCGACGGCGCGAGCTCCCGCGCGGACCAGCGGACGAAGTCCGCCGCGACGTGCTGGTTGATCGCGTTCACGACGGTCGTCACCGTGAGCGAGAGGTTGGGGTAATGCCTCGCGAGCTTCTTCACCTCGCGGTACGTCCGGAGCGTCCTCTCGAACGAGCCCTTGCCGCGAATCTCGTCGTGGATCTCCTGCGGGCCGTCCATCGAGAAGCCCACGCCGAACGGCTTGAGCCGGTCGGCCTTCAAGATGGCCTCCGTCTGCGACACGACGGAGCTCTGGAGCTGGCCGTTGGTGGTCGTGGCCGCGAGCGGCACGCCGTGATTGCGGCGAAGGAGCGAGATGATCTCGCCGAGGTCCGGTCGGAGATAGGGCTCGCCGCCGCAGAACAGACCGACGGTGAAGGGGCCGAGGTGCCGGCTGAGCGCCCGATACTCGTCGAGCGTGAGCTCGGTCGCGGGCGTCGAGGTCGCGTAGTGGTAGAAGCAGTGCTGACACTTCAGCATGCAGCGGGCCGTCACCAGGAAGGAGATGGCCCAGGGGGTCGGGCGTGGCGCGCGGCTGCCGGAGAGCTCACGTCTCGCGGCACGGAAGCCGCCGAAGAGGGCATGGGTCGACCACGACGCGACGTGGGCGGCCTTTTCGAAGCTCGAACGAAGGAAGCGCATGAGAAGAGGGTAGCAGCCCGACGGGTTCGTCGAGCGGGCTCTACCGCCGAGCGCTCCGGTGGTACCGTCGGCCGGGATGCGCTCGCTCGCGGCCGTCGTGTTGCTTTCCTCGTGCGCGCCTTCGCCGTCGTCGGCGCCTTCCTTGTCGATCGATCTGGCGTCGCCGACGTCGTCGGCGCGTATTGCGCTGGACCCTCCTCCGGTCGCGACGGCGTCACCCTCGGCGGAGCGCTCCGACCCCCGCGAGAGAGCAGCGGCCACGTGTGAGGCGACGGCCGACATCCAGGCTTGCACGATCGCCGCCTACGCGTACGAGTCGGGAGATGGGGTCCCGAAGGACCTGACGCGCGCGGTCGAGCTCTTCCAGAGGCTCTGCGACGAGGAGGCGGGGATCTTCCCGCAGCCGTGCCAGAGCCTCGCCGCCCACCTCCTCAGCGGCGAGGGCATCGCGAAAGACCCTGCCCGGGCCGCCCGTATCCACGCCGCCACGTGCTCCGAAGGAGTCTGCGATGCCGACGTGCTCTTCGCGCTCTGCGCGGACGCCGGGGCCAACGGGAGCTCGAACGTCGGCTGCGTGCCGCTGGCCGACGTGCTCACCATGCCGGTCGTCGGGGCTCCGTCGAATCCGAAGCTCGCCCAGTCGCTCATCGAGGCCGCGTGCCGCCGGCGCGAGGCCAGGGCATGCCGCAAGCTCGCCGAATGGTACGCGGACGGTTGGAGCTGGGTCGACGGGACGTCGGTCCCCAAGGACCCGAAGCGCTCCCAGCGCTTTCTCAAACAGGCGTGCGACGCGGGCGACGCCTCCGCCTGTGCCGTGAAGTAGCGCGACGGCCGAGGCTCGGGGTCTCCACGAGCGTGTCGCCGCCCTCGCCTCGCGCGCAGCTCGTCAGTGCGGGTGGAGCGGGAGCGGGCGTCGCGACGCCATTCCTTCGCCGCGCAGCTCCGCCAGGACCTCGCTCGGCATCGGGAACCACCGAAGCGCCTCGAAGTCCGCCGAGCGGGGTGGGTCGGCGACGGAGAGGCTCGCGAGATCGGTCGGGTCGCGCTCGAGGATCCGCTTCGCCTCCTCGATGTAGCCCTCGAGCACCCACGCGGGCTCGCGGACGTGACGCGAGCGGTACTCGAGCTTGCCCGAACGGTAGGAGACGTCCCGGAGGCTGAGCGGCGGCTCCGGGTGACCCTTCCTGTGTGTCCAGAGCCCTTGCGAGGGGATGAAGTCGTAGTCCGGCAGGAGGCGCCAGCCGGAGTTCGCGACGAGCTCGACCCCGCGGAGGATGAACTCGAAGACGGCTTCGGAGATGAAGTAGTTGAAGTTCACACGGACCCAGCCCGGCTTGATCCCTTCGCAGCCACGCACGATCTCGCGCTCGAACTCCCGGCTCGTCTCGAGATCGATGCCCAAGAGGCGATGCCCGTACGGCCCTGCGCACGAGCAGCCCGCGCGCGCCTGGATGCCGAGCAGGTCGTTGAGCAGCGCGGCGACGTAGTTGTGGTGCAGGTACCTATCGCCGTGTTTGATCACGAAGGAGACGATCGACAGCCGCCACGCGTCGTGGTTGCCGAGGATGAGGATGTTCTCGTTCTTCTCCCAGCGAGCGATGGCGCGCTTGATGAAGTCGTGCTCGCGCTCGCGGATGACGTCCGTCCCTACGGCCTCCTTCAGCTGGAAGACGAGCCCCGCGCGGATCGACTCGATGATGGCGGGAGTCCCCGCCTCCTCGCGGTGCACCGGATCTTCCAGGTAACGGTGCTCCTTCGTGTTCACGTAGGCGACGGTGCCGCCGCCCGGCTGAGCAGGGACCGCGTTGCGGAAGAGCTTCTTCTTGGCGACGAGCACGCCCGGCGTACCCGGACCGCCGATGAACTTGTGCGGCGAGAGGAAGATCGCGTCCTTGTAGACGAGGTGACCGTCCGGCTCGTCGTCGGCCATGTTCATCTGGATGCGCACGTAGGGGCCGGCAGCCGCGAAGTCCCAGAAGCTGAGCGCGCCGAATCGGTGCAAGAGGGACGCGACGGCGCGGGTGTCGGTGCCGATGCCGGTCACGTTCGACGCAGCGGAGAAGCTGCCGATCTTGAGCGGGCGGTTCCCGTAGCGCCCGAGCTCGCGCTCGAGCTGGGCGAGGTCGATGCGCCCGTCGGCCGACTCGTCGATCGTGACGACGTCGCAGATGGACTCGCGCCACGGCAGCTCGTTCGAGTGGTGCTCGTAGGGGCCGATGAAGACCACCGGGCGCTCATCCGCCGGGATGCGCTCCTTCAGGTGGTACTTCCGATCGAGGTCGCAGGGCAGGCGCAGGTTCATCACGTCGAGCAGCTTGTTGACCGCGCCGGTCGCGCCCGAGCCGCAGAAGATGACGGCGTCGCGATCGTCGGCGCCGACCGACTCGGCGATGATGCGGCGAGCGTCCTCCCGGAAGCGGGACGTCTGCAGGCCGGTGCCCGACGACTCGGTGTGGGTGTTCGCGTAGAGCGGCATCACCTCGTCGCGGATGAAGTCCTCGATGAAGCTCAGCGAACGGCCGCTCGCCGTGTAGTCCGCGTAGGTCACGCGGCGCGGTCCGTACGGCCCGACGATGACCTGATCCTCGCCGATGATGCTGGAGCGAATGGTCTCGATGAGTCGGTCCGTCATTGCCTTACCGGGGGTTTGGGGAGGACGTAGTCGCGGTAGTCGCCTGGGTTGCCGGTCTTGCCGTCCATCGCGGCGGAGGCGATGTTGAACGTCTCGCGCGCGGTCACGTAGTGGAGCTGCCAGCGCCGGCCGTCGTTGTAGTGCTCGGCGAGCAGCTCGTGCAGGCGACGGCCTCCGTCGGCGAGGAGCGATTTCGCCTCGGCGTCGGGCGCGCCATGGGTGTGCATCTTCACGAAGACCCACTCGGGACGGCCCTCGACCGAGATGCCCAGATCGCCCCAGCCCTTCACGCGGGTCGGCGTCGCCGGATCGTGTGCGGTGAGCGCGCTCGACTCGATGCGGAGCGGCATGCCGCCTCGCTTGAAGAACAGCGATGTCGGTCCTTGTACGAAGAGCATGCGATCCGTGCGGCGCTCGCCCACGCGGGCGCGCTCGGCGGTCTCGTAGGTGCGCCTCGCCGAGAGGTCCCCCGTCGGCCACATGATCTGGTTCACGTGGCGCGGCTGGGAGTCGTTCTCGGGGGCGGGGAAGGTGAAGTCCGCGTAGCAGCCGAGCTCGAACAGAAGCGCGACCTCGTTGTCGACCCCGCAATAGCGGCCGTCGGGCCGCGCGTTTGCGAGGCACCAGTTGCCGTGGATGAAAGCGAAGCGGATCTGGCCCTGCGGGCCGCGCGAGAGATGCCCGTGCGAGGCGATCTCGCCGATGTACCGCCGGACGTCGGACGCGAAGCTCGTCGCGGTGTCGCCGTCGTGGTGCATGTGCAGCTCGACCTCGCCGTACCCGCGCCGGGAGAGATCCGCGAGGGTGTCGAGCCACCGGGGCCGGTAGTGCTCGCCGGGGAAAAAGAAGCTGTGCTGCGGCTTGACGCCGTCGGCGTCGCGGAAGCCGTCTGCCAGGGCGGGGTAGCCGGTGGCCCAGGCCTCGACGCGCGCGTCCCCGTGCTCGTCCGAGGTGCCTCCGAACAGCGGCTCCCAGTGATCGCAGAAGGAGAAGAGCAGGTGGCGCGTGCCCCGTGCGTCTCGGCCCTCGCTCGCGCGCGAGACCAGGTGCCGCGCGTAGTCGATGCCCCAGCGCTGGATCTGCTTCTGTTTGAGGTACGAGTAGAAGGACATGGGCTGCGAGAGCGTCGCGCGGCGACGCGTCAGTCTCCTACGAGTAGCACACCGATCGCGAGCTCCGGCGGGACCCGCGCCATCGTGGCGGACAGGTGCGGCTCGGTCGTGACGCCCGCGGTCCCGACGACGATGATGGCGTCGAGCAGGCGGAGCACGCCGAGCAGCTCGCCCGGCAACGAGCAGCCGGACAGGTCGACGACGACGTGGGCCCAGGCGTCTTCGTTCTCCTCGGCGAAGCGGAGCAGGAACTTGATGCTCTCGACCTTCGCGCCGGTCGGCGCCGGGGCGAAGGGGACGAGCCGCGCGACGCCCGGCGCGAGCGAGGCCGCGAACACGGCCTCGATCCCGGACCCCGGCGTCTCCCCCGGCACGGTCGACCGCTCGGGGTCGAGGACGAGCACGAGCGACTCGGTCATCATCGCGAGGGGCCGAGCCAGGATGGCCGCCGCGTCCTGGGTGGGCGTCCGAGGGGTCGCGGGCAACAGGCCCACCTTGCGCGTGTGTGCGTTTTTGATCCGTTGCGCGAGCCGCGCGCCGGCGACGTCGATGGGATAAGGCGGCTCCGGGGCTCCCGCGCTCGCGACGAAGCGCAGGAGGTCATCGAATCGCCCGACAGGCGCGTACGCGGTCACGGCGCCCCGAGCCTCGCTGAAACCCCCTCCGGGGCCAATGGAAACCGTATGGGGCAGCTTTGTACCTGCCTACGGGCATCCCAGGAGAGCCGGGAGGTGGTAAGGGAGAGGCCGCGTGCGGATCGGGGCGACTGTCTTCTCGGTGGCGGCTGGGCTCGCTTGGGCGGGGGAGGCGTTCGCGCAGGTCGCGGTGGATTGGCAGGTCTCGGGCAGCGCCGGCATCGGCGTGACGGACAACGTGGCCAACACGCCCGAGCCCCCCGAGGACGCGGGGGAGGACGTGATCGCGCCGCAGCCCGACGGCTTCCTCAACCTGAGCCCCGCGGTCGAGGTCACCTTCGAGACCGCCCGCGCGACCCAGTCGGTCGGCTGGGCCTTCAGCTACCTCGCGTATTTCCTCCACCCGGAGGCCAACACGATCTCGAACGGCCTCGCGTACGGGGTCCGCGCGCCGGTCGGCCCCGGGACGGAGCTCACGTTTGGCCTCTCGGGGGCGCAGGCCAACCTGTCCACGTTCAACCTGGTCAGCCCGGCGAGCACGACCCCGGTCACCCCGACGGAGGGCGGCGACAGTCAGGTCTTCACGATCGGCGTCTCGCAGGGCCTCAGCGCGGAGGTGAGCGAGACCGTCATGGTGTCCCAGGGCATCGCCGCGAGCTACGGGCACACGCTGGTCGCCGACGCGGAGGACGCGAAGACCTACATCGCCTCGGGCACGATCGGCGTCACCAAGCAGCTCGAGCGGGACGCGCTCACCTGGAGCGTCGGGACGGACGCGCAAGTGACCCCCGAGCAGGTCGTCGGCGCGGTCACGCAGGATGAGCTCGCCCAGATCTTCCACCGCGCGGACTTCAACTGGACCAGGCAATGGGCGCTCGACTGGAGCACGACCCTCGGGGTCGGCGCGCTCGTCGGCTACGACGCGGCCGCCTCCGACATCGAGGTGTTACCGCACCCGGCCTGGCGTGGCTCACTCAACTACGGCAACGACGTGGGCACGGCCGCCCTCGCTTACGAGCACACCGTCCAGCCGAACCTCCTCTTGCGCCAGGCGACCGCAAACGACGCCGTGACGCTCACGGGCGCGATGCCGATCCCGAAGAGCACCTTCGACATCGGGGCGACCGCCGGCTACCAGGTCTCGCGGGAGTTCCTGCCGACCACCGGCTTCGGTCCGCCGCTCGCACAGAACGTCATCGCGGACGCCGCGGTCGGCTACGTGCCGAAGAGCTGGTTCGTGCGCCTCGAGGTCCGCTACCAGTACGCGCGCCAGTTCGCGGGAAGCGCCGAAGCAGAAGGCGCGGCCGTGCAGCCGGAGCTCGAGCGGCACGCGGGCATCTTCACGGTCGAGTTTGGCTACCCCGACAGCCCCACCGCCGGCGGCGCGTCGCCTTTTGTCGTCGTCCCGCCGCCCACGGCCAACGTCGACATCATGCGCCAGCGCGCGCCCGAGACCGAGCAAGCGGTCGACGAGAACCAGCGGAAAGAGGAGCGAGAGAAGCGCGAAGATCGCGAGCGCCGGGGCGGGAGCGGGGATTGACGCCGCTCGGGCTGCTCGCGGCCGTCAGCGTCTTCGTCGTGGACGAGGGGGTGCGTGTCGACAAGAGCGCCGCGAAGGAGGTCACGGCTCGCGCGCAGTCCGCGGTCGTCGAAGCGGTACGGGGGGAGCACGCCGCGTTCCAGGTCATCGTGGAGTCGACCGACGCGCCGGTCGAGCGGATCGCGCTCGAGCTCGGCTCGCGCGATCTGCGGTTCGAGGCGTTCGTCGAGCACTTCGTCCCGGTCGCGCGCCGCTCCCGGAACGACGACCCGGAGCAGGCCTCGCTCGCGTTCACGCTCGCGGCGCGGCCGCCCGACATCGCGGTGCTCGGGACGATCCCCGACGCGCTGATCCCGCTCGCGATCGCGCCTGAGTGGGCCTACCCCGTCAGCCTCGCGTCCGGCGAGCGGGCCGCGTTCTGGGTCGAGGTCTTCGTCCCCGAAGACAAGCCCGCCGGCTGGTACCAGGACGAGCTGAAGGTCACGTTCGATCGGGGCTCCGCCTCCGTCGCCGTTCGCCTGCGTGTGCTCGATCCGGTGCTCCCGTACCGCGCGACGAGCGCGTTCGCGTATTACGAGCGCCCCACGCTCGAGAAGCGCTTCCTCGACGCGGACGTCGCCGAGCGGCAGCTCGTCCAGCTCCTCCACGCGCACCGGCTCGACTCGCTCTGCCAGATCACCTCGGTCGAGCACGCGCGCCGCGTGCGCGGCGCGTTCGACGGGTCGTGGTTCACCGAGGCCGCGGGCTACCGAGGCCCCGGGGTCTCGGTGGGCTCCGCGCTCGCGGCGATCGGCACATACGGGACGCTGGGCGAGCCGTCTGCAGAGAAGGTGGAGAGCGTCCGGCGAATCGCCGCGGAGATCCCCGAGTCGGTCGAGGACGTGTTCGTCTACGCGATCGACGAGACCTGCGACAGCCCGCGCGGTCCGCGATGGCAAGCGTTGCTCCGCGACTTCGGGCTCTGGCCTCGCGTCGTCGCCGGCCACACCTGCCACGAGGACCCGCGCGATCGGAGCGTCGATCTGGTCATGGTCCCTGCGCAAGCGTTCGACGTGGACACCGCGGCCGGCGCGCGCGCGCTCGGCAAGCGCGTCTGGGTCTACAACGGTCAGCTCCCGTTCGCCGCGCCGCCGGTCCTGGACGTCCCGCTGACGTCGCTCGCGTACAACGGCTGGATCGCCGCCTCCTACGACGTGGGCCGGTGGTTCTACTGGGAGACGATCTTCTGGCACGATCGGAACCGCGGCGGCAAAGGGCCGACCGACGTGTTCGCCAACGTGGAGACGTTCCACAACGCGGACGGCGACACGTCGCTCTACGACGGCCTGCTCCTCTTCCCCGGACGCACGCCGCCGCGCCTCGGCCGACACGACCTCGGCTTCGACGGCGTCGTCCCGTCGATGCGCCTGAAGAGCCTGCGGCGCGGTCTGGAGGACGCCGGCCTGCTCGCGCTCGCCGCCCAGGTGGACGTGGCTGCGGCGGACTCGATCGCGCATCGCGCGGTCGCCGCCGCGCTCGATGACGTGACCGAAGCCGACGCGCCGTTCTGGAGCTTCGAGCCGGAGGAGCTCCGTGCGCTGCGGCACGAGCTGCGCGAGATCGCCGCGTCGCGGCCGGTCTCGGCGGAGCCGCAGGCCGTGGCGCACGCGCTCGAGGCGCTGCAAAAGAGGCGGGACGAAACGCGACCGGGGCGCGACCGCCGGCGGTCCGCCGCGCAATACGCCGCGGTGATGGTCGCTATTCCCATGGGTTTGTTCGGTTTCGGCCTCGCGCTCGCGGCGCTGCTCGATCGTGTGCGACGGGCCAGACCAACCTGAGCGCTTTCTTCGCGGGCCGCGGCTCGACGAAATTTCCCTGGCCGCCCTCCCGACCGCAGGACTACGTTTTCAGGCCATGTGCGGCATCGTTGGCTACGTCGGTCCCCAGGCTTGTGCTGACATCTTGGTCGATGGTCTCCGGCGGCTCGAGTACCGCGGCTACGACTCGGCCGGGCTCGCCGTGTTCGATGGCAAACGCACGGGCGTCGTGCGCGCGGTCGGCAAGCTGCAGAACCTGGTCAACGCGCTGAAAGAGAAGCCGCTGCCGGGCTCGCTCGGCATCGGCCACACGCGCTGGGCCACCCACGGCCGGCCGACGGAGGTCAACGCTCACCCGCACTGCTCGGGCGAGATCGCCCTCGTGCACAACGGCATCATCGAGAACCACATCGAGCTCAAGCGCCACCTCGCGGAGGAGGGCGTGAAGTTCTCGTCCGACACGGACACCGAGATCGTCGCGCACCTCATCCACCGCGAGGCCAAGACGGGGGACGACCTGCTCGGCGCCGTGCGGCGCGCGCTCGGTCACGTGCACGGCGCGTACGCCGTCGCCGTGATGGACGCCCGCCAGCCGGACCGCATCGTCGTCGCCAAGAACGCGTCGCCGCTCGTCATCGGCTTCGGCGAAGGGGAGATGTTCTGCGCGAGCGACATCCCGGCCATCCTTCCGTACACGAAGCGCATGCTCCCGCTCGAAGAGGGGGAGATCGGCGTGCTCACCGAAAACGGCCTCGAGCTCTACACGCTCGACGGCAAGCGGGTGGACCGCCAGCCCAAGACCATCACCTGGAGCGCGTCGCAGGCGGAGAAGGGCGGCTTCAAACACTTCATGCTCAAGGAGATCAACGAGCAGCCGCGCGCCATCGAGGACACCATCCGCGGCCGGGTGGATCTCGCCGCGGGCGACGTGATCGAGTCGGAGCTCGGCATCGACGCGGAGACGGCGAAGAGCCTGAAGCGCGTCTACTTCATCGCCTGCGGGACGAGCCACCACGCGACGCTCTACGGTCGTTTCCTCATGGAGCACATCGCCAAGGTCCCCTCGCAGACGGAGCTCGCCAGCGAGTTCATCGGGCGTGACCCCGTCGTGGGCGAGGGCGATCTCGTCGTCGCCGTCTCGCAGTCGGGCGAGACGCTCGACACGCTGGCCGCGCTCAAGGTCGCGAAGGAGAAGGGCGCGCGCATCCTCGCGGTCGCCAACGTCATCGACTCGGCCATCCCGCGGGCCGCACACGGCGCGTTCTACACCCACGCCGGGCCCGAGATCGGCGTCGCCTCCACCAAGTGTTTCACCACCCAGCTCGCCGCCATGGTGCTCCTCGCGGTCTTCCTGGGCCGGCGGCGCGGCACGCTCGAGAAGGAGCGCGCGCAGGAGATCCTCCAGAACTTCGTGGAGATCCCCAACCAGATGCGCACCGTCCTCGCGCTCGACGACATCATCCGCGATCTGGCGCGCCCGCTCGCGCAGGCCAAGAGCGCGCTCTTCCTGGGGCGCGGGGTCAGCTACCCCATCGCGGTCGAGGGCGCGCTCAAGCTGAAGGAGATCTCCTACATCCACGCGGAGGGCTACGCCGCCGGCGAGATGAAACACGGCCCCATCGCGCTCATCGACGCTGACATGCCCGTCATTGCCGTCATGCCCGACGACAAGGCCTACGAGAAGATCGCCTCCAACGTGCAAGAGGCGAAGGCGCGCGAGGGGCATGTCCTCGCCGTGGCCACACGGCACAACGCCGACATCGGCGGCATCGCCCACAACGCCATCTACGTCCCCAAGGTGGACCCGGTCCTCTCGCCCTTCGTCACGGCGCTCCCGCTCCAGCTGCTCTCGTATTTCGTGGCCGACTTCAAGGGCACGGACGTGGATCAGCCCCGGAACCTCGCCAAGACCGTCACGGTCGAGTAGCGAAATCGGAGCGTCACGGCGCGCAAACGGTTCACGTCGGCTCGTCGGCGTCGCGCGCTCGGGTCGGCTGGCCTGGTGAGTCCGCAGCCGGGGACCGGCGGCAGGGCTCAGGCGGCCCCGTGGGGCCGCCGCGCGTCGTGGCACGGCGCGCGCATGAGGCGCGCGCATGTTCCGCGCGATCATCATGGGCGCCGCCGGCAGGGACTTCCACGCGTTCCTGACCTTCCTCCGAGATCGCCCGGACTATCGCGTCGTCGCCTTCACGGCGACGCAGATCCCCTTCATCGACTCGCGCTCTTTCCCACGTGAGCTCGCCGGCCCCCTCTACGACGCCGACATCCCCGTCTACCCCGAGCGGGAGCTGCCGCGGCTCATCCGCGAGCTCGAGGTGGACTTCGTCTTCTTCGCGTACAGCGACGTCGCTCACGAAGACGTGATGCACAAGGCGAGCATCGTGCAGGCGGCGGGCGCGAGCTTCGTCCTGCTCGGTGCGCGCCACGGCCAGCTCGCGAGCGCGCGGCCTGTCATCGCCGTCGTGGCGGCCCGGACCGGAGCAGGCAAGAGCCCGATCACCCTCGCGATCGCCAAACACCTGAAGTCCGTAGGGCTCCGCGTGTCGGTCGTGAGGCACCCGATGCCCTACGGCGACCTGCGCGCGCAGGTCGCGCAACGCTTCGCGAGCGACGCGGATCTCACCGCCGCAGCTTGCACCGTGGAGGAGCGGGAGGAGTACGAGCCCTACATCGAGTCGGGGCTCGTGGTCTTCGCCGGGGTGGACTACCGCCGCATCCTCGCCATGGCCGAGGCCGAGGCCGACGTGGTCCTCTGGGACGGCGGGAACAACGACACCCCGTTTTACCGGCCCGACCTGACGATCGTCGTGGTCGACGCGCTCCGGCCGGGTCACGAGACGCGGTATTACCCGGGCGAGACGAACCTCCGCTCCGCCAACGTCGTCGTCGTCAACAAGGTGAGCGGCGCGTCGGAGGAGGCGCTCGGCGCCGTCCGCCGGAACGTCGCCTCGTGTGCGCCGGGCGCGATCTGCCTCGAGGCAGATCTGGAGATCTCGCTGAGCCCCGAGGGCGCGCTGGAGGGAAGGCGCGTCCTCGTCGTGGAGGACGGCCCGACGACGACCCACGGTGGTCGGCCGTTCGGCGCGGGGTGGGTCGCCGCGAAGAAGGGCGGCGCGCGCGAGATCATCGATCCTCGGCCGTTTGCGGTCGGCACGATCCGCGAGGCCCTCGAGGCCTACCCCCACATCGAGGCCGTGTTGCCTGCGCTGGGCTACTCCGACGTCGAGCTCCACGACCTCGCGCGGACGATCGAGGCGAGCGGCGCGGACGTCGTGGTCGACGCCTCGCCGGCCCGGCTCGAGAAGGTGATCTCGCTCTCGATGCCCGTCGTGCGCGTCACCTACCGCTTCGCGCAGCGGAGCGGGCCACCGCTCACGTCTCTCTGCGAAGACGCAGCGCGGAGGGGGAAGTGAGCAAGCTCGAGCCCTGCACGCCGGACCGGCTGCGCCTGCGCGCGCGCGAGGACGGCCTCTCCTTCGGGACGACCGCGGAGCTCGCCCCGCTTGGCCCGTCGTTCGGGCAGAAGCGCGCGCTCGAGGCGCTCCGCTTCGGCGTCGCCATGAAGGCGGACGACTGGCACCTGATCGTGGTCGGCGAGCCCGGGCTCGGCCGGCGAACGCTCCTCAAGACGCAGCTCGCGGAGGCGGCGGCGAACGAGCCCACGCCGGAGGACATCTGCTACGTGCACGGCTTCGATCGCGCCACGCGGCCGAAGCTGCTCAGGCTCCCCGCCGGCCGCGGCCGCGCGCTGGTCCGCGAGATCGGCCGCTTCGTCGCGGACGTCCGCTCGCTCTTGCCGAGCGCGCTCGAGAGCGAGGAGCTGCGCACCCGAAAACAACGCATCGAGGAAGAGGAGAAGCGGCGACACGAGGGCCACATGCGTGAGCTCCGTGATCGAGCGGAGGCGAAGGGCGTGGTGGTGATCGCCGGGCCGATGGGCTTCGCGATCGCCCCCGCGAAGGAAGACGGCGTCATGCCCCAGGAGGAGTTCGAGCAGCTGCCCGACGCCGAGAAGGAGCGCCTGAGGGCCGCCATGAGCGAGACACACGACGACCTCGCGCGGATGCTCGAAGAGGTGCCGCGGATCCAGCGAGAGATCCGGACCGAGCTGCGGAAGCTGCTCTTCGACACGGCCGAGAAGGTGGTCCACGGTCTGATGGACGACCTGCGTGAGCTCTGGGCGGAGGAGCACGCCGTGCGCGCGCACCTCGACGCCATGGAGGCGGACATCCTCGAGAACGCGGAGAACATCATCAAGCTCGACGGCGAGGGTGGCGTCTTCGACATCAAGCGGTACGGCGTGAATCTGCTCGTCGACCACGCCGACACGCGCGGGGCGCCGGTCGTCTTCGAGGACAACGCCACGTACCCCAACCTGGTCGGTCGCGTGGAGCACACCCAGCAGCTCGGCGTGCTCGTGACGGATTTCCAGCTCATCCGCGCGGGCGCGCTCCACCGCGCCAACGGCGGCTACCTCGTCCTCGACGCGCGCGATCTGCTGAGCCAGCCGCTCGCCTACGAGGCGTTGAAGCGTGCTCTGCGCTCGCGGGAGATCCGCATCCAGTCGGCCGCGGAGTCGCTCGGCCTCTCCGGCACGGTGACGCTCGAGCCGCAGCCGGTCCCGCTGCACCTGAAGGTCGTCCTCCTGACCGAGCCGAGGCTCTTCCACCTCATCGATCGGCTCGACGCCGACATCCGCGCGCTCTTCAAGGTCGTCGTCGAGTTCGCCGAAGACGTCCCGCGGACCAGCGAGACGACGGAGCTCTACGCCCGGCTCGTCGGGAGCTTCGCGCGAGAGGAGGGCCTCCTGCCGCTCGGGCGCGGGGCCGTCGCCCGCCTGGTGGAGGAGGCCGCGCGGCGCGCGGGCGACCGCGAGAAGCTGAGCGCCGACGTGCTCACGGCGTTCGATCTCGTCCGCGAAGCCGCGTTCCTGGCTCAGCAGCGGGGCGCCGCTTCGGTCGACGCGGCGGACGTGGTGGCGGCGATCTCCGCGCAGCGGCGGCGCTCCGGCTTGCACCAGGAGCGCGTGGTGGAGCTCGTGACCGAGGGCACGCTGCTGGTGGACACGAAGGGCACACGAGTCGGCACCATCAACGGTCTCGCCGTGGTCGAGGTCGGGCGCAGCGTCTTCGGTCGCCCGACGCGCATCACCGCGAAGGTCAGGCTCGGCCGCGGCGAGGTGGTGGACGTCGAGCGCGAGGTGGAGCTGAGCGGGCCCATCCACGCGAAGGGTGTGTTGATCGTCTCGTCGTTCCTCTCCGCGCGCTACGCGAACGAGCACCCGCTCTCGCTGCAGGCGAGCCTGGTGTTCGAGCAGTCCTACGGCGTGGTGGACGGCGACAGCGCCTCGTGTGCGGAGCTCTGCGCGCTGCTCTCGGAGCTCGCCGACCTGCCGCTCGCGCAGAGCCTGGCCATGACCGGCTCGGTCAACCAGCTCGGCGAGGTGCAGGCCGTCGGCGGCGTGAACGAGAAGATCGAGGGCTTCTTCGATGTCTGCCGCGAGCGCGGGCTGACCGGCGAGCAGGGCGTCATCGTGCCCCGCGCGAACCTCCGCAACCTCATGCTCCGCGACGACGTGGTGGAGGCCTGCGCCGCCGGCACCTTCCGCGTGTACGCGGTCTCCACGGTCGACGAGGCCATGGAGATCCTGACCGGCGTCGAGGCCGGTGAGCGGTCCATCCACGGGGCGTTCCCGACCGGGAGCGTCAACGCACGCGTGGAGACGCGCCTCTTGGACCTGGCTCGAAAACGCTTCGACGCCGGCCCAGCGCGCCCAAGGTGAGGTGCCTGCCGAACCAGGCGGCCGCGCGGCGAGCGACCTGCTCGATCGCGCCGGGCTCCTCGAAGTCATGTGTCGCGCCGCCGACCACGCTGAGCCGCTTCGTGCAGCGGAGCCGCTCGAGGACGCGCCGGTTGAGCTCGAGGAGCGCCGGATCGCGCTCGCCGACGAGGAGCAGCGTGGGGGACCGCAGGGCCGCGATGGCGCGATCGGCGAGGTCCGGTCGGAAGGCTCGGGCTGCGACCGCCATCACGCGATTGTCGGGATCGGCGGCGGCGAGGAGCGCGGCTGCGGCGCCGACGCTCGTCCCGAAGTAGCCGACCGCGAGCGCGGAGGTCTCCGGCTGCTCGCGCGCCCACGAGGTGGCGGCCGCGAGCCTGCTCGCCAGCATCTCGGCGTTGAACGAGAGCCGCCCCACCGGCGTCTTGCCCAGGTGGCGCTCCCGGGGCGTGAGGAGATCGACGACGAGCGTAGCGAGCCCTGCGTGCTCGAGCGTCCGCGAGACGAGGTGGTGTCCGCGGTCGTGGCGGAGCTGGTCCGACGAGTGGGCGAAGAGCACGAGGCCGGTCGCGCTCATCGGGACCACCAGGTCGCCGTCGAGCGCCGCGTCCGCCACGCGGATGCGCACGGGGCCCCGCAGCGCGCGTTGGCTGGGCTCCGGCGCTTCGTCCTCCGATTGGCCGAGGAGCTCTGCGATCTGGTCGACGCGGATTCGCTCGAGCTCCTGGTAAGCGCGGTTCGCGGCGCGTGCGTCGGGCAGCACCTCCGCGCAGAGCACGACGTCGGCCTCGGACGCGAGATCGTCGAGGGTCGCTCGCGGCGCGAGCTCGAGCGCGAGCACGGTTCGCCTGGCACCGCGCCGGCGCGCCGCTCGGAGCGCGGCGCGCGCGGTGTTCCCGGTCGACGCCCCGTCGTCGACGACGATGACCGTCTTGCCCGCTAGCTCGAGCGGCGGCCGCCCGCGGCGGATCCGCCGGAGCAGCTCGCGCGCCTCGACGTCTTTTTCGGCAATCAAACGAGCTATCTGCACCTCGCCGAGCCCGGTCCGTGCCGCGGCGCCGACGTCGAGCACGAGCTCGCCCCCCTCCGCGACGGCTCCGAACCCGAGCGACGCCTCGTCCGTCGGAGCGCGGAGCTTGCGCACCACGCACACGTCGAGCGGTGCGTGGAACGCGCGCGCGATCTCCGCAGCGACTGCGATGCCGCCGGCCGGGATGCCGAGGATGACGGTGTCGTCAGCGACGAAGGGCTCGACCTCCGTGATCAACGTGGCCGCGCCCAAGCGGCGATCCTTGTCGCGGCTCTCGGCGCGCATGTCTCGGTCCCAGCAAAGCTGGTGCCGTGGCGGCGCCGCCCAGTGCCTCCGGTTCGCCCCTCTACGCGGCGTGCGCTCGGATGCGGTGAAATTGGGCGAACACGCGCTCGGCGAGGCTCTTCATCGTGACGACCTCGAAGCCGAGCACGCTCGGACGGATGGTGTCGTGCAGCCGCTCGGCGAGGCGACCGTGGAAATGGGCGTGGCCGAGCGCCGCACCTGTGATCGATCCGACCGTCGCACCGTTGCAGTCGGTGTCGTGCCCGCACATGACCGCCGTCGTGATCGAGGCGTTCGGTTCCATCCGGCCGTAGATCAGCGAGAGCACACAGATGAGCGCGTTGTTGATCGTGTGGACCGGGCTCATCGTCCCGAGCTCGGCCTCTACCCTGTCCATGCAAGCTTCGAAGCCATCGGCCTCGTCGGCCCAGGAGAGGCACCGGCGGACCCAGCGGGCGAGGCGGCAGTCGCGGGGGATCTCGCTGAGCCCGATCTCCACCAGGCGCCTCGGGTCGTGCTCGACGAACGCGGCGGCCATCATCGCGGCGAACATCATCTCGCCGTAGATCCCGTTGCGCTCGTGTGTCCAGCAGGCGTCCCGGTAGGCGAGCTCCGCGGCGCGCTCGGGGGCGCCCGCACAGGCCCAGCCCCAGCCGTCCGCGCGGATCTGCGCGCCGATCCACTCGCGGTACGGGTTTCGGTGTCGTCGCGTGAACGCCGGCGTGGCGGCGCACGTCCAGTAGCCGGGGCGGGTGCTCCGGCTCATCACGTTCTCGATGGCCTGTGCCTCGGCGGTGCAGATGGCAAAGATGGGGATCCGCGCGAGCCAGGCTTGCGCGACGTGCTCCCAGGTGAAGCCGGGGCCGTGATCCTCCAGCACCGCGAGCGCGATCAGCGTGTAGTGGATGTCGTCGTCCGGCTCCATGTACGCGACGCGCTCGCGTTGCGAGGCCGGACACCAGAGCCGGACCCCGTCGCCCGCGTCACGGCCGCTGAAGTAGTCGGCGAGCGGCCAGTCCTCCCGCGCTTGGAGGTAGCGCTTGATGCGGTGGCGGCCGACGACGCGGCCCCCCTCACGCGACATCCCGAGGCCTTCGACCGGCTTGCCGAGCGCGCAGCCCACGCACCTACCCGTCCACGCGCCGTGGAACCGGTCGAGCGCCTCGTCGTCCGTGGGGCTCCACCCCAGATCTCGGGGGCCGTCGGGGCGAAGCGCGCGGATGGCGTCGAGATCGTTGGGCTCGGCGGCCGCGAGCTCCTCGTCTTCGGGGAGCGCCAGGAGCTCTTCGTAGAGCGGTCCGATCCGGCTCTCGTCGTAAGCATCGGCCTCGTCGATCGCGGCGACGCGATCGCGCAGTGTCTCCGGGATGACGCAGCCCTCGTCCGCGCGCTGGACGAGCTCTTCCCGCAAGAGCCCCAGCGGCGTGTCCCATGCCATGTCCGAGACGTAGCAGGGTGGAGGAACGATCACGAGGGTCGCGTCGCGGTGGCGCTGCTAGTGCCGCGTTCGCGAAGTTCGCATTGGTATGGAACCCGGCCCCTCGCTGACGCTCGCAAGTGAAGGGCCGGTTTCCAAACCAAGGCTCGGCCACACTTCCGCTCACCGTTACCCCTGTTCTCGGTACATCGTCGTACGCGAAGAAACTTCGCGGACGATGTATTAGGTTGCTTCGGACGATGAAGGCCACCTGGGCCATCCTCTGGTCCGTCACCATCCTGATCGGAACCGCGCTGGTGGCGCCGGTCACGGCGCGCTCCCGGCTGCTCGACGATCTCGCCCGGCTCGAGGTGGTGCACGTGTTCGCGCACCTCGTCCTCTACGGGACGCTCACCGCGCTCGGCCTGCGGGCGGGGCTCTCGGCCGCGCGCGCAGCCGCGCTCACGATCGGCGTGGCGATCGTCCAGGAGGGAGTCCAGCTCGTCTTCTTCGCCCGGCGCTCGCCGGGCCTACCGGAGCTCTTCGACCTCGCGGTGGACGGCGTGGCGGTAACCCTGGTGATCCTCGTCGCGCGCAGTCGATCGAAGATGGCAGAACCGTCATGACATCGTCCGCGCCCGATGAACGGCCGCTCGGCGCGCTCCACGTCGCGGCGATCGTCGTCGGCGCGCTCATCGGGGTCGGCATCTTCTTCACGCCGGCGGTCCTCGCTCGCGCGCTGCCCTCCCCCGGCTGGGTCCTGGGCGTGTGGGCGCTGGCCGGGCTCGTGTCGCTCTCGGGGGCGCTCGTCTACGCCGAGCTCGGCGGTCGCTTCCCCCAGGCCGGCGGCATCTACGTCTTCCTGCGCGACGGCCTCGGCCCGCGGGCGGGCCCGCCCCTCGCGTTTCTCTATGGCTGGCTCCAGCTCCTGGTCATCCAGCCCGGTGCGATGGCCGTCATCGCGGTCGTCCTCGTCGATCACGTGGCAGTCCTCGTCGGCGGTGTCTCCCCGCCGCTCGCGACCGCGGGCAGCGTGCTCGTCGTCGCGCTCTTCACCGCGGCGAACCTCCTCGGCCTGCGCACCGGCGGGCGCATCCAGGTCGTCATGGCGGCGTGCAAGCTCCTGGCCCTGGCGGCGCTCATCGCGATCGGCGCGGCGTTCGGCGACGCGAGCCGGCTCTCCGCGCCTGCTTCGCACGTTCCGGATGGCACACCCTTCACCTGGCTCGTCGCCGGGCTCATCCCCGCGCTCTTTTCGTTCGGCGGCGCCTATCACGGGACCTACGTCGCCGGGTCGGTGCGCGATCCGGAGCGGGCCGTCCCGCGGGGTATCGCCGGGGGCATCCTCGTCGTGCTCGTCGCGTACCTCATCGTCAACGCCGCGTTCCTCGGCTCGCTCGGTCACGACGGCCTCGCGGCCAGCAAGAGCCCGGCCGCGGACGTGGCCGCTCGCGCGTTTGGTCCGCTGGCGGGGCGCGCGCTCGCGGCGGTCATCGTCGTGTCCGCTGCCGGCATCCTCAACACGGTGTGCCTCGGCTTCCCGTTCGTCGTGCACGCCATGGCGAAGGACGGCCTGTTCTTCGCGCGGGCCGCGCGGCTGGACCCGAGGACGGGTCGGCCCAACGTCGCCGTCGCCGTGCAGGGCGGCCTCGCCTGTGTGGCCATCGTCGTGGGCTCGTCGCGTGTCGACGTGCTCCTCACCGCGATCGCGTTCGCCGACGCGTTTTTCCAGGCCGCGGTCGCGGTCGTGCACTTCCTCGCGAGGCGCTCGCCGGCCAAGCCGGGCGTCTTGCGTGCGCCGCCCGTGGCGACCCTCGTGTTCTTCGTCCTGTCGGTGGGCGTGGCGGTCGGCGCGCTGATCGAGAAGCCGCTCGAGTCGGCCTACGGGGCCGCGGTGCTCGTCGTCGGCGCGCTACTCTGGAAGCGGGTGAGGCGGTGAGGCGAGGCGGCACGGTCTGGAAACGCAACGCGCGCGGAGGTGTGCTCCTGTTACCGAGCGGCCGCACTGCGGCGTGCCGGGCGCGAGGCGGCGAGGTGTCGGTCGAAGGTGACGCGCTCGTGCTCACCGGCCGATTGCCGGATGGCGTCGAGACCGAGGGCGCGACGCTGCGCCTCGATCTCTCGCTCGGGCCGCTCGCACACGTCTACGTTCCGCACCTCACGCCCGAAGAAGGACAGGTCGCCGGCGACTTCGTGTTTCGCTCTCCGGCGATCGTGCTGGCAGACAAGGCCGTCATGATCGCCGTCATCCCGGACGTGGAGGACGTCGACGCTGCGGACGGCTACCGGGTCTGGGTCGACTACGACGACACGCGACGCCGCGTGGAGATCGGCGTCGGAGCCTACGACGTCGAGGGGCATACGTTCTTCCGGCGCAAGCCGCTCTTGGGCCGCGGGCAGCGCTTCCGGCTCCGTGCCCACGTGCTCGCGAGCGCGCGCCGCGAGGATCTGCTCGACCCGTACCGACGGGTCGCCGCCTTCTGCTGGTCGCGCTGGGGCGCGCCGCGCCTCGCGCGCGGCTCGGTCCTCGGCGGGCCCGTCTCGCGGTACCTCGAGCACGTCGTGCGCTGGGCCTTCGCGGACGAGGGGTGGGGGAAGGAGGTATGGCAGCACGTCTCCGAGTCGCCCGCCGCGGGCGCGCCGGTTTTCATCGTCGACGTGACGCGGCACCCCGGCGTCCCGCCGGCCGAGCGGACGTGGCGCGAGCCGCGAAGCATCTGGAACCAGGCGTGGTTCTCGACCCAGCGCGTCGCCAACGGCCTCCTGCGCTACGCGCGACAGGCGGGGCGGCTCGATCTCGAGGCTCGCGCAAGTGAGATGACGAAACTGTCTCTATCATCGCCGCAGACCGATGGGCTCTTTCCCGCCGTGCTCCGGTGCCCCGAGCCGCTCGGTTGGGACCAGGCCCGCTGGACGAGCTCCGACCGACGCCCGCCCGGCGTGAGCGCCAAGGCCTGCCACCTGGTGGACGCGGCGTTCACGGCGCGCATGCTGCTCGAGTGGGAGACGCTCACGGGCGACGAAGACGCCGTCCCGTACGCGAGGCGCTTCGCCGATCGGCTGCTCGCGCTGCAGCGACCGAGCGGCGCGTTCCCGGGGTGGGTCGAGCCGAACGGCGCCGTCGCTGCCGAGCTCCTGGAGGGGCCCGAGAGCGCGGTCTCGGTGTCGCTCCTCTTCGAGCTCGCCGCGCGCGGGGCAGGTGAGGTGTACCGGGAGGCCGCGCGACGCGGCGCGCGGTTCCTCGAGTCGGTCGTCCGCGACGCGCGCTGGGAGGACTTCGAGACGTATTATTCGTGTGCGCCCTGGGGCGCCGCCGATCAGCTCGGCCGGCGGGTGCGCCGCAACGGCGTCTTCAAGCAGAACACGCTGTCCATCGCCTGGTGCGCCGAGGCGCTGCTTCGCGCCTTCACCGACGAGGGTCGCGGCTGCCACCTCGCGCTCGCGCGCCGCTGCCTCGCCGAGCTGTCGCTCTACCAGGCCGTCCACGATCCGCCCTTCCTCACCGCGCCCGCGCTCGGAGGCTTCGGCGTGATGAACGGCGACTGCGAGTGGAACGACGCGCGCCAGAGCCTCTTCGCGCCGCTCCTGCTCGAGGCGCACGCGGTCACCAAAGACGAGCAGCTCTTCGAGCGTGGCGTCGCGGCGCTGCGCGCCTCGTTCACGATGATGTATTGCCCCGAGAACACGCGGCTCGCGCGCTCGTACGAGGCGCGTTTTCCGTCGTTCGGCCCTGAGAGCTACGGCTTCATGATGGAGAACCAGGGCCACGCCAGGAGCGATGAGATCGGCACCTTCACCATCTTCACGTGGGGCAACGGCTCGGCGCTCGAGGCAGCGGCGAAGGTGCGCGACCTCTACCCGCGCGCGTACGAGCGCGCGTTCCCGGGAGGATGAGGCAGTGGCGGACGTCGTCGTCGTGGGCAGCTTGAACTGTGACCTGGTGATGCGGGTTTTGCGCCTTCCGCGGCCGGGCGAGACCGTGCCCGGCTCCGGCTTCGAGACCTTCGTCGGCGGCAAGGGCTGCAACCAGGCGATCGCCGCGGCGCGCGCGGGCGCGAAGGTCGCCATGATCGGTCGTGTCGGATGCGACGCGTACGGCGACCGAATCCTCGAGGTGCTCCGTCGGGCCGGCGTCGACGTGACAGGTGTCGTCCGCGACGAGACAGAGGGCACGGGCGTCGCGCAGATCTTCGTCGACGACGCGGGGCAAAACGTCATCGGAGTCGCGCCGCGGGCAAACGGCCGCGTCGGCGCGGCCTCGCTGAGCGCGTTCACTTCGCTCCTCGAGCGCGCCCGCGTTCTCCTCCTCCAGCTCGAGATCCCGGTGGAGGCGGGGCTCGAAGCCGCGCGGGTCGTGCGCGCGGCCGGCGGCCGCGTCGTCCTCAACCCCGCGCCCATCCCGGCCGACCCGGCGAGCCTTCGCGAGCTCCTCGGCGCCGCCGATCTGGTCGTCCCCAACGAGACCGAAGCGGAGGCGTTGACCGGCGTCGCTTGCGCCGATCGCGCGCGCGCCGCCGAGGCGGCGCGCGCTCTGGGCGCGGCGTCGGGTGGCGCGGTCGTCGTCACGCTCGGCGACCGCGGCGCCATCGTCGCCGAACGAGGGGCCGAGCCCGTGTCGTCCCCCGCGTTCATGGTGCCCGTCGTCGACACGACCGCGGCAGGTGATGCGTTCGCGGGCGCCCTCGCGGCCTCGCTCGCGGCCGGCGCCGATCTCGTCCGCGCCGCGCGGCTCGCCAACGCAGCGGGCGCGCTCGCGTGCACGCGCGCAGGCGCGGAGCCGTCGCTCCCCACGCGTGAGGCGATCGAGGCGCTTGTCGCGAGGGCCGATCAGGGGACGTAGACGGTGTCGCCCGCGACGAGGATGAGGTTCGCCTCGGGGCGCTTGCGCGTCTGGATGTCGTCGTACGAAACGGGGATGCGCCGCATCTTGCCGTCGCCGCCTTGCCGCACGACCTCGATGTTGTCGGTGTCGGCGAAGCGGGTTGGACCCCCGGCCATGGCGAGCGCGTCGGCCACCGAGACGTAGAACTGCGACTGGAACGAGCCTGGGTTGTTCACGTTCCCCGTGACGGTGAACCGGTAGCTCGCGACGGCCGACACGGCGACCGTGACGATGGCCGCCTCCGCCTTCACGTACTGCGAGATGCGCTTCGTGATCTCGTCGCGCACCTGCGAGGGCGTGCGCCCGGCGACCTTGATGTCGCCGACGAGCGGCATGGTGATCGTCCCGTCGGGGCGCACGAGCGCGCCGGTCGAGAGGTCCGCGTTTTGCCAAACGTTGATGGCCAGCGAGTCCCCCGCGCCGATCACGTACTCGTGCTGCCGCGGATCGAACTCCTTCTTGTAGTTGTACTTGTGGCTGGCGCCCCCACACGCAGCGAGGACGACCAGAAGCACGAGCAAAGCGAGCCGCGCGACCTTCACGCGCGGGAGGATTGCACAATCGGGCGCGGACCCCAAGGGCCGCCTGGCTTCAGCGCTGGAAGTCGTAGACCGAGCCCAGTCCGAGGATCCTCGTCAGCTCGTCGAGCGTCGCTGCCCCTTCTCGCCACAGGGCGGGATCGCCCAGGTCCTCCGGCAGCAGGCGGTCGCGGTACCGCGTCTCCACCCACCGGCGAAGCTCCGCCTCGAGCGCGTCGTCGAAGAGGACGCGCGCGCCGAGCGCGCTCAGGTCTTCCGGGCGCAGCGGGACACGTTGGCGCAGGCACGCCGGGCCGCCGCCGTTTTTCATCGACTGCCCCACGTCCAGGTAGACCACGCGGCGAACGGGGTTGTCCGAGGCGACGACCCGCTCGAGGAACGCGCGCGCTCGCGGGCTCGCTTCGCTCTCCTTCGGCGCCACGATGACCATCTCGTCATGGGGTGTGGTGACGATCTGCGAGTTGAAGGGGTAAGCTGCGACCGCGTCGGCGACCGGCAGCTCCGCCTCGGTGGCCCAGACCTGCGCCACGGCGCCGCCCGATCGCGCGCTGATCTCCCGGCGCACCGCCTCGCCGTCCGCGAACGCGAGCTCGTGTGCGAGAAACACGTGCCGGTGCCCGACCGCCACGACGTCCGTGTGGAACGCGCCCGCGTCGATGCCTGCGGGGTGCTGCCGCGCGAAGAGCGCCGCGCCGGGCCGGAGCGCGAGCAGGCGAGCCAGCGCTTCGCTCGACTCCTTCGTCTGCCGCGCCGGGTAGCGGGTCGGCCCAGCGTCGTCCGGGCCGAGCGCGACGCGACCCCAGCCGAAGAGGTGAATGGCCTCGCCGCCCGGGGGCTCGAGCCGCGTGTGGTTCGCGGCGCCTTCGTCGGCGAGCTGCGTGCCGCCGGGGAGCGGCTCGTGCACCTCGAAGCGCGACTCGTCGGAGAAGATCGAGCGCAGCACGGCGTACGTGGTCTCCGCTTCGAGGCTTCGGTGGAACATGTGCCGCAGGTTCGCGACGACGACGTGCAGGCGGCCGTCCGTCGTGTCGGTCGCGGGCGCGACCGTGGCGGCGTTTGCGGCCCACATCGACGAGGCGCTCGACACGAGCCGCAGGAGCTGGGGCGCTTCGGTCGCGACGCGTGCGAGCGCGTGCTCCGGCGAGCCCCCGAAGCCGAGGCGCCGCAGCGCAGCGAGGCTGGGGCGTGGCTGCGGCGGGAGCACGGCCTGCGCGACGCCGAGGCTCGCGAGCGCGCGCATCTTGTCGATGCCTTGCAGCGCCGCGGCGCGCGGGTTCGACGCCGAGCCCTCGCTCAGCTGGCTGGCCACGTTTCCCGCGGAGAGCCCGGCGAAGTTGTGCGTCGGACCGACCAGCCCGTCGAAGTTGACCTCGACGAGCCCGCTCATCCCCAGAGCTTCGCTTCTCTGATCTCGTCGGGGTCCGTCGTGGTCTCGACGACCTGCTCGCACCGGCGGCACAGGAACTTGATGGAGGTCGGCCGCGCCGAGATGCCCACGAGGACCAAGAACCAGCCCATCGTGGTGTATTGGGCGGAAGGCGAGACGAGCGGATGATTCCGGTCGTGCCCGCACTTGCAGCGGGGCCGCGCCTTTTTCGTGTCCTTCGCTTCCGCGGGTGACTCGGGGGATTCCATGAAATCAGTCGCCAGGAGATTGATTACCCCTCAGGCCTCGCGAGGCAAGGGCTCTCTTCCCGAGCGCGAGCGCTTTCTGTAGGTTCACGCCCCTATGCTCAGGCGTACCGCCCTCGCTCTCGCTCTCGCGGCCTCCGCGGTTGGCTGCTCGTCCACGCCCGTCACCACCACGCCGCAGGGCCAACCGCCGGCGGTCGCGACCGGGGCCCCGGTCGGTGCGGCGCCGCTCGACATGTCCCCGGTGCCGGCGCCCAAGTCGCTCTTGCTCGTGTTCCGATCGACGAGCCCCAAGAAGACGCTCGCGGCGATCGAGCGGCTGATCCCGATGCCCATCCGCCTCGAAGCGCTGCTGCTCGACGCGACGAAGGGCGCGAGCGCGATGCTCGACATGGAAGAGAGCTTCGATCTCGCCCTCGCGCTCGACCCCGCGACGGACGACATCGACGATCCGAAGTTCTTCGTCGCCTTCGGCGTTCCGCTCTCGAAGGATTTCAAGCCGCTGCTCGATCTGCTCGAGAAGGAGGGCGAAGAGGTGGAGCAGCTCAGCCCCGAGCACTGGCGGCTTCGCGGCAAGGGCGCAGACGGGCTGACGTGCGAGATCCTCGCCCCCGAGGGCAAGCGCGCGAGGCTCGTCTGCGGCGACGGCACGAGCGCCTACCGTGAGCTCGGGCCGTGGCTCGCACGGACGCTCCCGGCCGAGCCCAAGCCCGCGCAGGACCTCTGGCTCCGGGCGGACTTTGCGCCGGTGCGCAACGTCATCCTCCCGAAGCTCCGCTCCGAGATGGACAAGGGCCTCGGGGATCTCCGCAAAGAGATGACCCAGGCCGGCGTGAACGAGCCGGAGCTGCTCGACGCGCCCTCCACGTTCGCGAAGGAGGTCGCGCTCGCGCTCGAAGAGATCGATCACCTCGACGCCACCTTCGCGATCGATCCCAACAAGGTGGAGCTCTCCGGCTCGATGGAGCTCTCGTTCCGCGGCAAGGAGTCGTGGCTCACGAAGGTCATGACGGACGGCGCCGCTACGCCCGCCCAGCCGCCCGAGGCGTTCTGGCGCCTTCCGAAGGACTCGGACTCGGCCCTGTTCGGTCGCACGGCGGACCCGGCGCTGTTCCTCGGCATTCGTCGCGTCGGCAAGAAGGGCCTCTCGGTCGGGCTCGACTTCCTCCAGCGCGAAGCAAACGGCCTCCTGAAGGACGCTGACAAACAAGCCTTCATCGGCCTGTTCGACTCCATCCCGTCGTTCAAGGGCACGTGGGCCTCGGCCTCCGGCACCATCGCGCCGCTCGCCGGCGGCTTCCCCGCCGGCGGCAAGCCCGACTCGTTCACGCCCCAGCAGGCGATCGTGGAGACGAAGAACCGTGCGCGCTCGATCCTCGGCTGGTCGGTCATCAGCGGCGAAGGCGACCCCGCCCAGATGATCTCGTTTTTGTCGAAGGGCGTCGATGCTTACGGTCGTGTCATTCGAATCGCCAAGGAAGAGGCGGACCAGAAGCTCAAGACCGCGCCGCCCACCCTGAAGGACATCTACCGCAAGCAGCGCGCGGAGCTCGACACGATCCCGCCGAAGGTGAAGCTCGTCCAGAATGCGCCGGGCTACCCCAAGGGGTCGGCCGTGCTCGAGCTCGACATCGGCTTCTCCAGCGAAGACGTGTGGACGTGGGTGCACCCGGACCAGAGCTGGGACTCGCGCAAGCCGCACCCGAAGGGCAAGGCTACGCGTGGCTCGGTCCCGATCCGCGTCGTCGTCGTTCCCGAGGAGCCCGGCCGGTTCGTCTGGGGCTACGGCGCCGATCCCGACATCCTCAAGGCGAAGATCCTCGGCTCGCTCAAGGGGGCGAAGACGGAAGGCACGCTCGCCGCGCGCACCGACCTCGGCCGGCTGAAGCGGCCGATGCAAGGCGGCGGCTTCCTCTCGTACGGGCGCACGTTCGAGAGCCTCGCAAAGGTCGACGAAAACGACAGCGACATGCAGGAGCTGCTCGCGATCCTCGGCAAGCTGCCTCACAAGGGTAACGCGCCGGTCTTCCTCTACGGCGGCGGCAAGACCGGCTCGAGCCCCAGCATCTCGGCCGAGATCGTGTTCGAGAAGCCCTGGGTGGAGGACCTCTCCGTGCTGGTGAAAGAGATCGCAATGGGGCAGAAGCGCACGCCGGCCGCGAGGCCTTGAGCCCTCCAAGTGCGAAGCGCGCTACGCGTGCGTAAGACCAGTATCACCTTGTGTGATGATGGACGATGCGGCGCGTAGCGGGCTCCTTGGGCTGGTCTTCGGAAGATCCTCCCTGCGCGTCGTGCCAGCGCACCGCGGCAATCCTGCGGGAACACGGCTTGCTTCGCACGAGCCCATGCGAATGACTCAGCCCTCCCGGTCCCTCGACAATCAGCTCGCGCCCCCGCTCGAGCTGGTCCGCGGCACCGGCAAGGACGACGCGGTCGTGGGGACCATCCGGCGGAAGGAGCCCGCCAAGATCGTCAAGCTCCCTCAGGTCGAAGCGGACGAGTTCTACGCGAACCCGCCCTGCACGGACTGAGCGCCAGCGACCGAATCGAAAAATCGAACGACCTCCGGGGGGGCTTGAACGAGCTCGATGAGCACACCCTCGCCCGAGCGAGGGGAGGTCGCGTCGCCTCGCGGGTGGATGAAACAGACATCGTGGCCACCCGCGCCCTTGCGGATGCCGCCCGGCGTGAAGCGCACGCCGCGCCCCTGGAGCCACGCGACCGCCGCGGCCAAGTCGTCGATCCAGAGCCCGATGTGGTTCAACGCGGGCTCGTGCACGCGTGGCTTCTTCTCGGGATCGATCGGCTGCATCAAGTCGACCTCGACTGCCATCGGTCCTGCGCCCACCACCACGATGTCCTCGTCGACGTTCTCGCGCTCGCTGCGGAACGTGCCACTCGGACAGAGGCCGAGCAGGTCCACCCAGAGCCCGCGCAGGCTCGCTTTGTCGAGCCCGCCGACCGCGATCTGCTGGATGCCGAGGACACGGAAGGGGCGAGGGGAGTCCGGCTGGGGGCGAGGGGAGTCCGGCTGGGTCATGGGGTCGAGCCAGTCTAGGCGGGCGTGCAGAGGTGTGCACCTCTGCACGTCGGCTCGCACGAGCGAGCCCGCGAGATCGCCGCGGATTCCGGCCCTTCTCTTCCGTTGTCTCTGCGTGCAGAGGTGCACACCTCTGCACGCGGGGCGGGAATCACGAACAGGTGGTCGACGAGGAAGCAGCCGCTCGCTTGCGCCGGAGGAGCCGCACCAGGCCGAGCGCGGCGACCGCGGCCCAACCTGCGTGTGGGGCGCTCGAGCCGACGGGTGACATCGAGCAGGACTCGGGCTCGTAGACCGGTGCCACCACGGTCGCGTCGACCGGGGGGACCGTCTCCGGGAGCTGCTCGGGCTCCGGCGGGCAGTTTATGCCGCCTTGTTCACACGTGGGCGCGCAGACCGGCCCTTCGCAGGTCTGTGAGGCGCAAGCTTCGCTCGGCGACTCGTCGCACGAGCCTTCGCCGTCGCAGGTCGACGCTGCGCGCGCCGCGCCGTCGGCGCAGCTCGCTGGCGCGCACTCGGTATCGGCGCCGGGGAACACGCAGGCTTCGACGTTCGCACCGTCGCACGAGCCCGCGCACACGCCGGTTCCGGCGCACGCCGGCCGACCGCCGTGGGGCGCGCCGAGCACCGGCGAGCAACGCCCTTCGGCGCCGGAGACGTCGCACGCCTCACATTGGCCGTCACATGCGCGGTCGCAGCAGACGCCGTCCGCGCAGACGCCGCTCAGGCAGGCCGCGTCCTCGGCGCATGCTGCGCCGTTCTCGACCAGAGGGATGCACGCGCCGGACACGCAGCGCTGGCCGTCGACGCAGTCGTCGTCGGTCGTGCAGCTGGACTTGCAGGCCGCACCGTCGCAGGCGAACCCACCACACGGGACCACGACCTCGGCCGGACAGCTACCCGTCCCGGCGCATTGGCCCGCAGCGATCGCCACGCCGTCCGCGCAGGAGGCGCCGCGGCACTCGGTCTCCGCGGCGGGGTACGCGCAACCGGCCGTGTCCGAGCCGTCACACACGCCGCTGCAGCTCGAGCCGTCGCTCGCGCACGCTGGGCGGGCGCCGACGGGTGCGCCGGCCACCGCCGAGCAGATCCCTTCCGAGCCGGGCAGCGAGCACGCCTCACACTGGCCCGAGCAGCTCGTGTCGCAGCAGAAGCCGTCGACGCAGTGGCCGCTCGAACATTGGCCCTGGGCCTGGCAGTCCGCGCCGATGTCCTTCTGGGGCAAACACATCCCCGCGGCGCAGTATTCGGTCGCCTCGCAGTCGCTGTCCGCCAGGCAAGGCCCGTCGCAATGGGCACCTTCGCAAGCGTAGGGGGCGCAGTCGATCTCCGAGACCGCCGGGCACGCGCCCGCGCCGTTGCAGGACGCAGCTTCGGTCGCCACGCCGTCGGTGCACGACGCTTGCCTGCACGACGTCTCTTGCGCGGGGTAATGGCAGGCCGAGCTCGAGCCGTCGCAGACGCCGCCACATGCCGAGCCGTCGCTCGCGCAGTCGGGCCGCGCGCCGTGTGGATCGCCGACGACCGGCGTGCATTGGCCGACGTGCCCCGCGACGTCACACGCCTCACATTGCCCGCCGCAGGCGCTGTTGCAGCACACGCCGTCCACGCACTGGCCCGAGGCGCACTGCGCGTCGAAGAAGCAGGTCTGGCCGAGGCCGACCTGAGCCTGGCAGATGCCGGCGCTGCAGAAGTGGCCAGGGTCGCAGTCGGTGTCGGTCGAGCAGTCGCCCAGACAGATGGCGTTGCCACATTGGTAGGCGCCGCAGTCTTGTGTCCCGGAGGGCGGGCATACGCCGCTGCCGTTGCAGAACGCGTTGAACGCGGCGACGCCGTTCTGGCAAGACGCGTCGCGGCACTGTGTCGCGCCGCCCGGGTAGGCGCACGAGAAGCGGCTCTGCCCGTCGCACGTACCGCCGCACGCGGAGCCGTCGGTCGTGCAGGCAGGTCGGGCGCCGTGCGGCGCGCCGGTCACCGGGCTGCAGATGCCGAGCGAGGCGGGGAGGTTGCACGCCTCACACTGCCCCGAGCAGGCCGTGTTGCAGCAGTAGCCATCGACGCAGAAGCCCGAGCTGCAGCCGTCGCCGCTCTGGCAGGTCTTCGGGTTGCCCGTGCCCACGAGGCAATAGCCGTCTTCGCAGGTGGCCTCGGGCGGGCAGTCCCAGTCGTAGGAGCAGAGGGCCGCGCGCGCTTCCCCGATCTGCTCGCTCTCCCCCGGCTCATGCTGGCAGGCGGCGAACGCGACGAGGGGCGCGAGAAACAGCAGGCCACGAGGGGCGAAGAGGGCACGCGTCATGAGGCTCCCGTGGAGCGCCGCCTTCGGATGGGACGGCGCTCGACACGGGATGCGGCGCGCTCTCAGTCATCTTGATAGGTTGCCCGCCGAAGCTGGCAGAGTGACAGCGAACGCAACAATCGCCCGTCGGCTCAGCGCGGGTCGTCGAGGAACGCGGTCGCAAACGGCTGGTCGTCCTCGATGCCCTGGACGACCTCGACCGCGACCGAGCGCTGCTGGTACGGGCTGACCGGCGAATAGATCGTGGCCAGCACCGACTCCGCGAGCCCGCGCTTGAGCGGGATCTTGATGCGCGAGGAGGGCGTGCCGCTCGGCGCGCGCACCGGGCCGGCCTGGGAGACCGCCGAGTTGGCGTTCGGGATCACCAGCACCAGGCTCGACTTGTTCGAGCAGTCGGCGTCCGAGCACTCGCGGAAGCCGTAGACCATGTTCGGGATGATGGTGCCGAGCTTGATCTTCGTACGCCGCGCCGCCACGCCGCGGCACTTCTTGCTGTCGAACCAGCCGTCGACGATCTGGTAGACGGCGTCGTCCTTCCCGTCTTTCGCCTGGACGACGCCCTCCCACCGAGCCGCGCGGTTGACCTCGTCTTTCCCGCACATGACGCTCACCCCGCCGTAGGCCTGGTTGTCGCGCACCTGGAAGGCTCCCTCCGACCCGCTCACGCGGATGCTGCCGGAGCTGAAGCCCTCCCCCTTGATCATGACGGTGTTGTAGCTGCGGTCATAACCATAGGAGCCGTAGTAGCCGTAGTTGTGGCGCTGGGCGACCACCTCCGGCGCGTTGTCGCCCTCCACCGCGGTGGGCGCGTCTTTGTCCTGGTAGCCCTCGGGCACGAACGCGGCGGGCAGCGTGCTCACGTCGAAGGGGACGGCCGACCGGCCCTTGGCGCGCGTCTCGCCGCGGCGCGCGCGCTTGTCGATCGTCCACGTCGAGAAGGTCTTTGCGTCGGGCTGCGCGAGCAGGAGCACGGGGGCCTCCAGGGCGACGGGCGTCTTCGCGACGGGGGCCGCGGCCGGCTTGGACTTTGCAGCCGCAGGCGCCGCCGGGGGCGGCGCCGCCGCGCAGCCCGCGACGGCGACGAGAGCCAGGGCAGAGAGGACGGTGCGGCTCACAGCGTCTCCATGTAGGAGGCGAGGGCCTTGCGCTGGCCCGCCGTGAGGTGGAGCGTGTGGCCCATCTCGTTGTCCGCGGCCGAGAGCATCTCCTCCAGCGTCTTGTAGCGACCGTCGTGGAAGTAGGGCGCCGTGCCCTTGATGAAGCGGAGCGACGGCGTGTCGAACTTCACGTCCAGATCCGCAAACGCCTTGCTGCCGACGTCGTGTGTGACCTTGTCCACCCCTTCGCCGCCCACGTGGCACGAGGCGCAGCCGAGCGAGGCGTCGTGGAACAGCTCCTTGCCTTCGGCGATCGACTCCTGGTGCGCCACCATCTCGGGCGGCGCCGGCATCTTCTCCAGGTAAGCGATGAGCGCTTCGAGCTCCGCGCCCTGCACGCCGCTGCCGCCGAGGCGCGAGAACGTGTTGCCGAGGTAGGTCTTGAGATCGCCGTGTTTGCCCTGCCAGCCGTAAGGCGCCGTGTCGACCGAGCGACCAGCGAGCATGATCGTCTGACGCGGGCCTTCGGGCGTCGACCAGGTGAAGGCGTCGTCACGGCCTTCGGGGTGGCAGCTCGCGCAGGCCACGCCGTCGTTGGAGATCCGAAGATCGTCCGTCGTGTGGTAGAGCTGCCGGCCGCGGGCGATCGCCGCGACCTCGGGGGCGGGCTCGTAGTCGACCGCGACCGAGACGATCTCGCCCTTCTTCGGGCTCGCGATGTCCACGATCGAGAGCTTCGCCTCGAACTGCGACCAGACGATCGCGCGGCCGCCTGCGTCGTCCACGGCGACGCCGGTCGGGCCGGCGGGCATGCTCCAGCGACGGCGCTCGAGGCGCGACGGATCGGCCCCGCGCGTGTCCACCTCGAGCAGCTTGTCCACGCCGAGGCAGGTGATGAAGAGCGTGCCCGTCGAGCCGCGTGTCGCGGCGGCGCGCGGGAGCAAACACTCCTCCGTCAGCGGAGTCCCCAGCGACATCACGGCGCGTGTCATCGAGCGCTCGGCCGCCGCGTCTACCACGCTCACGATCGGCGCCTCCTTCGGGACGCCGTCGCGCGAGTCGCCGTAGTAGGCCTGCGAGCGCACGTTCGGATCGCCCGGCTCCACCGTGACCATCGGCACGAAGATTCGACCCTGCGGCGCCTTCGAGACCGGCGCCGCCTTGCTCGGCTGCGGGTCGACGCCCTTGCCGGAGATGGGCGGCTTCTCGCCCCCGGCCGGCGCGGGACCGGAGACCGACTTCGCCAGCGCATAACCCTGTGCGCCGCCGCGCGGCCTCTCCGCCCCGTTGCTCGAGAAGGGCGAGGCGCGCTTCACCGACAGATCGAGCGGGCGAACCTTGTCTTGCTGCGTGCCCTTCTTCAGATCGATCACGCTGAGCTGTGCGCCGACGGCGTGGGACACGAACGCGCGCTGGCCGTCGTCATCAACCAGGACCGCGCGAGGCTCGCGCGGGAGATCGACGGCGAAGTTCGTCGAGAGGGTCTTCGCGTCGAGCGCGGTGAGCGCCTTGCCCCAGCCGCTCGTCACGAGGAGTGTGCTGTCGTCCGGCGTCACCGCGAGGCCGATGGGCTCGGTCGGCACCACGCGCTTGCAGCGCGACACCAGGGCGCCCTTCGCCGTCGGCTCGAGGATCTGCACCTCGTTGCGGTTCTTCAGCGTGACGGCGACGCGCCCGTCTTCCAGGATGAGGACCTGCGCCGGCGCGCCGTCCACCGCGGAGCGCGCGATCTGCTGCTTCGTGTCGACGTTCACCGTGTGGATGGCCCGCGTGTCTTCGTCCGCCACGTAGGCGAGCACGCTGTCGCCGCTCTTCGCGAGCGCGACCGCCGAGCCTTCGCGGCTCGTCGCCACCAAGCGCTTCGCCCCGACGCCGGGGTTCTGCCGCTCGCAGCTCTCGGCCACCGACACCATCGGTGTCCCCTTTGCTTCCGTCGTCGACGTCGACGGAGCTGGTCCAGCTCCGCCACAGCCCACGCTGGCGGCCACAGCCGCCGCCGGTAGCCCCACCCACAGCACACCACACACAGTGCGTGACAGCCTCATCGCGCGTACCTCCGGCAGGTCAGACTCGAGCAAGTCGGGACGGAAGAAGAAAACGTGACAAAGAGAACCTTCGGGCGCGGAAGTTCCCGAAGAAGTTCCGGGCGGGGGTTGTACGCCCCCGAGGCGAGCCCTGTTCCCGGGCGGCATCGCTCTCTACCCAGCCGCTCTCGGCGCCTTTGCTACCCTGCTCACCGTGCCGAGCCTCGAAGACGTCCGCCTGGCCTTGGCGCAGAACCGGGGCGCCGACATCCCGGCGCCGCCCTTCCTTGGTCCCGATGCGCGGGACGCCGTCGTGCTCATCCCCCTGGAGCTCCGCGGACCCGAGATCGTGGCCTACGCGTTCGTCCGCGCCACGGGGCTGCGCGATCACGCCGGTGAGGTCTCCTTTCCTGGCGGCAAGGTGGAGCCCGGCGAGTCCTTCGAGGAGGCCGTGCTCCGCGAGGTCGAGGAGGAGGCCGGCCTGCTTGCCCCGGACGTCCAGATCCTCGGCCAGCTCTCCCCCGTGCCGGTCGTCACCGGCCGCTTTCTCATCCATCCTTTTGTCGCAGCGGTCGCCCGGGCGCCCCGCATCACAAGCGCCGAGCACGCCGAGCTGCTCGAGGTGCGGCTCGCGAGGTGGCTCGAAGAAGGAGAGGTGATCGACACGGCCGAGGCCCCATGGCGCGGCCTGCCCCTCGTCGTTCCGCACTTCTCTCTCGGAGAGCGTGTCCTCTACGGCGCGAGCGCCGTCATCCTCTTCGAGCTCCTCTCGCGGCTCGCCGGCCGGGCGCTCCCGACACGGCTCGTGAAGGAGAAGCCGTGGGGGAGGAGGTACGAGCGAGAGGAGAGCGGGCGGTAACGCCGGAGCACGAGCCGACCGCGCTTCGGCAAAATCTAATGCAACGCTGTTGCAACAGTATCCTTGACGCAATTGCGTCTGTGTTGCATGAACGCCGAGATGAAGACGCGGCGAGAGCTTGGGCTGGTCGGGTTGGCGTTGGTGGCGGCGGGCGGGCTTCCGGCCTGCGGGGATGACTCGGGCACCGGCGGCGGTGGGGACGCGAGCGGGACCATCACCGTGCAGATCTCCGGGGAGGATCTCGCGACGGACGGCTTCGCGTTCCCGACGGGTAGCGAGGTGACGATCGCGGACGGCTGGGAGATCACGTTCGACCACGTGTTCATCACCGTCGGGCGCGTGTGGCTCGCCGAGAACCCCGACGTGTCGCCGTCCGACCAGTCGCAGACGGGCGAAGTCGTCGCGGAGGTCGTCGGGCCCTGGGCCGTGGATCTCGCCAAGCCCGGCGACGTCCCCGGTGCCGGTGGCGAAGGCACGGCCGTGAAGCTCTTCGACATCGACAAGATGAACAAGCGCGGCGACGAGCCGTTCGCCGCCGATCAACGCTACGCCTTCAGCTTCAGCACGACCGGCGCCGCGGCCTCGGCGACGAAGGTGAACTTCGCGAGCGACGCGACCGCGTCCGCCCTCTACGACTCACTCGCCGCGCAAGGCTGCACCGTCGCGTACGTCGGCACGGCGACCTTCAAGGGCACCACGTGCGAGTCGTCCGATGCGGCGTACGACTTCACAGCCATCCCCACCACGGTCCCGTTCACCCTCTGCTTCGCGACTCCGGTCGAGTCGATCAACTGCCAGAACCAGGAGAACCAGGGCGATCCATTCCCGGACGAGGAGTTCCAGCGCGGCATCCCGATCAAGACGAACCAGGCCTCACTCGCGCAGATCACCGTGCACCTCGACCACCCGTTTTACTCGGACGTCGAGCACGAGCCGGTTCTCTATTTCGATCAGTACGCCGCTCAGCTCGTCGGCGAGGCCGCCGGCACGGAGCTCACGCTGTCGATGCTCGCCGGCCTCGACCCCACCGCGTTCACCGACGGCGCCGGAGCCGATCTTCCCTGGCGGCGTTGCGACGGCGAGGCCCTGCCGAGCGGAGCGCAGCGCGGGTTCGAGTCGGGGAGCATCCCGGTCGGCCCGGGGCAGAGCCCTGCGTCCGGCTTCCGCGACTATGCGGATTACGTGAGCTACGTGCAGAGCTCCCAGGGGCACCTGAATGGGGGAGAGGGGATCTGTTACACGAAGCGCGGGTATCCGTCGCCGCAGTGAGGAGGGGCTGCCGGGGGGGGAGAGGGAGAGGGAGAGGGAGAGGGAGAGGGAGAGGGAGAGGGAGAGGGAGAGGGAGAGGG
>WBZM01000032.1_pt1 | contig 265462 bp, 226 predicted proteins | sample 5204271 | NCBI WGS metagenome assembly WBZM01 (sample SAMN12344346, study PRJNA552823) | activated sludge metagenome | biome: Activated sludge suspended growth; feature: Nitrification reactor; material: Wastewater; isolation source: activated sludge from nitrification reactor of wastewater... | reverse complement strand
CGGTTCATGGCCGTGCGCTGGATGGCGGCATTGATCTCGGCGATGGAGCGCTCGATGGCCTCGTCGTCCAGGTCGTCCAGCAGCGGATCGTAGGCCCCGGCCTGGATGGTGGAGGCGAACACCTCGTCGCTCAGCACCTGGGTTTCGGTGAAGCCGCTGTGCTCGAACGCCGATTCGGGCGGGCTTTCCCACTCGAACGCCAGCACCGTGACGTTGTCCGAGTGTTCGCCCGCGTTCTGCAAGGCCACATCAACCAACGCCGGCACGGCCTTGGCCACCGGCAGCGCGCCCAGGGTGCGCACGATCAGGTCATCGTCCAGGCTGCCCCACAGACCATCGGAGCACAGCAGCACGCGGTCGCCCTGCATCAGGCGCAGCGGGCCAGCGATGTCGAACATCGGCCGTACGGTCGAGCCCAGGCAGGTGAACAGCACGTTGCGGTTGATGGCTTCGGATGTCATGCCGGCACCGGCCTGCGCCTCGCTGTACGAATGGTCGCGGGTGCGCACCAGCAACTGGCCGTCGCGCACCACGTACAGTCGCGAGTCGCCGCAGTGCATCCAGTGCAGCTCCCCTTCCTGCACCAGGGCAGCCACCAGGGTGGTACGCGGGGTATCCAGCAGACCGCGCTCGCTGGCATAGCGAATGATCTGGTGGTGCGCGCCCATCAGACTGGACGCCAGAAAGCTGGTCGGCACCGCGAGGCTCGGCCGCGCCTCGCGCTGAAACAGCGCCGACATCGTCTGCAAGGCAATCTGGGCCGCCACTTCACCCTCGGGGTGTCCGCCCATGCCGTCGGCCAGTGCAAACAACCCCGCATCGCGCGTGTAGCTGTAACCCATGCGATCCTCGTTTTTCTCACGCCCGCCGCGGCGGCTGAGCTGGAAGACCGAAAATTTCATGGCAGAAGAACTTACTTCGGACGCGCACCGAAGCGCGTGACCCGCTTCAGACTCTGCTTGGTGTCGTTCATCATGTTGTCGAACTGCAGGCGCACGCGCTCGCCGACCGACAGGCGGGTGTACTGGCGCTCACCTTCGCGCGACAGTTCCTTCTGCAGCGCAAATACCGATTGCGGGCGCGACAGCGGGTCGAGCGACATGCACCATTCGACCACCTCGATCAGGTTGTCCGAGTAGACACCGCGCATGCGCGTCAGCGACAGCGACAGACGGTCCTTTTCAAGTCGCTGCGGCGCGTCGTTGGGCGGATAGCCGTGCATGCACGAATAGATGCAGGCACCGATGGCGTACACGTCGGTCCACGGTCCCATGGTGGAGTCGCGCCGGTACATCTCGGGTGCGGCAAAGCCTGGCGTGTACATGGGACGAGTGAAGTTGCCTTCCTTGTTCAGCACCTCGCGCGCAGCGCCAAAGTCGATCATCACCGCCTTGTTGTCGTCGGTGATGAAGATGTTGGCCGGCTTCAGATCCAGGTGCAGCATCTTGTGCTGATGAACGATGCGCAGACCGCGCAGGATCTCGTCGAACAGCGACCGGATGGTGGACTCGCGGAACACCTTCTGCTTCTTCAACTCGCGCGCAGTGACGATGAAATCCTGCAGGGTCGCGCCCTCCAGGTAATTCATCACCATGTAGACGGTCTCGTTCTGGCGGAAGAAGTTCAGCACGCTCACCACCGACGGGTGGGAGATCTGCGCCAGCGACCGGCCTTCCTCGAAAAAGCTCTTGAGACCCAGCCGGTACAGGGACAGCTTTTCGGGCGCCACTTGGGGCACCAGTTCGCCCGGTTCACGCAATGTCAATGCCGAGGGCAGGTATTCCTTGATGGCCACCTGCTGGCCTTCACGGTCGACCGCCAGGTACACCACACCGAAGCCGCCGGCCGAGATCCTGCGCAGCACGCGGTAGCCGCCGATCTCGGTATCGGGCGGCAGGGGCGCGGGCTTGGCCTTTGACATAATTTGCGGCGTCGATCGGCCCGGGCCACTGGGTCGCGCACCGATCCCGCTGGGACCCGTCGCCAAGACCACCCTGTACCCGGAAAAGTAATATGTCAGTTTACAGTATGACCGGTTACGCCAGCGGTCAGCAAGCCCTCGCCGGCGACGCCGAGGGCGGCTCCGGCGCCAAGAATGCACGGGGCGGCGTAGGCATGGAGTTGCGCTCCGTCAACAGCCGCTTTCTGGACCTGAGCTTTCGGCTGGCCGACGAACTGCGTCCGCACGAACCGGCGCTGCGCGAGCTGCTGGGCCAGCGCCTGCGGCGCGGCAAGGTGGAGTTGCGCGCCTGGCTGCAGGGCCAGGCCGATGACGCGCTGGCCGAGCCGTCGCCACGCCTGCTGCAGCGACTGGCCACGCTGGAGGACCAGGTGTGCAACTGGCTGCCACAGGCCACGCGCCTGTCGGTGGCCGAGGTGCTGCGCCTGGCGGGCGGCACCGACAGCCTGAGCGACGAGGCCGCGGCCGAGGCGCTGCGGGCGCTGGCGCGCCGGGTGCTGGACGACTTCGTTGCCGCACGCGAGCGCGAAGGCGCACGGCTGGCGCGCCTGATCGGCGAACGCGTCACCCAACTGCGCGCGCTGGCACGCGCCGCCGAACCGCTGGTGCCGCAGGCGGTGCAGGCGCAGAAGCAGCGCTTTCTGGACCGCTGGCGCGAAGCGCTGGCCAGCGGCGAGGGTCAGATCGGCGCCGAGGCGGCGCAGGAGCGCGCCCTGGCCGAGGCCACGGCCTACGCCATCCGCATCGACGTGGCCGAGGAACTGGGCCGGCTGGCGGCACACCTGGACGAAATCGAAGCGGTGCTGCACCAGGGCGGCGAAACCGGCAAGCGGCTCGACTTCCTGATCCAGGAGTTGCACCGCGAAGCCAACACGCTGGGTTCGAAGGCGGCCGTGCTGGAACTCACGCGCATCAGCGTCGACATGAAGGTGCTGATCGAGCAGATGCGCGAGCAGGTGCAGAACATCGAGTGAACCGACGATGCGACATCGGCCAGTGGCGAACCCGTTGAACCAGGGGTGACGAGGGGACGGAGGTGGATGCCGCGGCGCTTCGCGGGCTGTGATCGAGCGCAGACTTCAAAGCGCCGCCCTCCCATCCAGGCGCACTGGGGCGGTCCTTGCGCTCAGTGTTGACCGCTGCTGCGGATCTGGATTTCACCCCTCATGCCGGCTTCGTAGTGGCCGGGGATGAGGCAGGCGAAGTGCACGGTGCCGGCGCGGCTGAAGTGCCAGACGATTTCCCCCTGCTGGCCGGGGGCCAGCGTGATCTGGTTCGGTTCGGCGTGCGTCATGCCGGGCTGGCGTGCCATCTGGTCGCGGTGCGCCAGCAAATCCTGCAGGGTGCCCAGGCTGAGTTCGTGCGCCACCTGGCCGGTGTTGCGCACCACCAGGCGCACGGTTTCGCCCTGGCGCACGGCAAGGCGTTCGGGGCTGAAGCGCATGCGGTCGTTCATGTCGATGCGCACGCTGCGGCTGGCGCGCGCGGCCACGCCGGGCTGGCCGATGGCGCTGTCGGTGGCGGCGTGCTCGCCGTGCGGGCCATGGTGGCTGCCGGCAGCGAAGGCGGCGCCGCCACACAGGGTCAGGGCGGCCAGCAGGGCGCGGCGGGGGGTGCTCGGGCGGGTCATGGGGTGCCTCTCGGGATCAGGCGAAACAAGGTGTTCAGTGGCCCGTGGGCGCCGGCTGGGCGGCCTGTGGCGCTTCGACCGGGGTGGTGTTGGCGCCGGGCACGGCGCGGCGCGCCAGCAGGGCGTAGACGGTGGGCACGACGAACAGGGTGAGCAGGGTGCCCAGGCTCATGCCGCCGACGATGACCCAGCCGATCTGGCGCCGGCTTTCGGAGCCGGCACCGCTGGCCAGCGCCAGTGGCACGGCGCCCAGCACCATGGCGCCGGTGGTCATGAGGATGGGGCGCAGGCGCTGGCTGCTGGCGTGCACCAGGGCGTCGAGCATGTCCCAGCCGCGCTGGCGCAGCTGGTTGGTGAATTCGACGATCAGGATGCCGTGCTTGGTGACCAGGCCGACCAGGGTGATGAGGCCGATCTGCGAATACACGTTGAGCGAGCCGCCGCTCCATTTGAGCGCCAGCAGCGCGCCGATCATGGACAGCGGCACCGAGAACATGATGACCAGCGGATCGACGAAGCTTTCGAACTGCGCCGCCAGCACCAGGAAGATGAACAGCAACGCCAGCACGAACACCACCACCAGCGCGCCCTGGCTGGAGCGGAATTCACGCGAGATGCCGTTCAGGTCGGTGGTGTAGCCGCTCTTGAGCACGCGCGCCGCGGCCTGGTCGAGGAACGTCAGCGCCTGGCCGAGCGAGTAATCGGGCGCCAGATTGGCGGTGAGCGTGGCCGAGCGGCGCTGGCCGAAGTGGTTGAGCTCGCGCGGCGCCACGCCTTCGCGCACCTGCACCAGGCTGGACAGCGGCACCATGGTGTCCACCCCGCCCTTGCTGGCGCGCAGCTGGATGCGGTCGATGTCGGCCGGGGTGCCGCGGCCGCTGGCGGTGGTCTGCACGATGACGTCGTACTGCTCGGCGTCGCGCTTGTAGCGGGTGACCTGGCGCCCGCCCAGCATGGTTTCGATGGCGCGCGCCACCGCGTCGACGCTGACGCCCAGGTCGGCGGCGCGTTCGCGGTCGACTTCGATGCGCAGCTCGGGCTTGGACAGGCGCAGGTCGACGTCGGGGGCGATGAAGCCGGGGTTGGCGGCCACCTCGTCCATCAGCGCGCGCATGGCGCGGTTGAGGTTGTCGTAGCTGTCGGAGGTCTGCACCACGAAGTTGACCGGGCGCTCGCGAAAGCCCTGCCCCAGCGAAGGCGGCGTGATGGGAAAGGCGTTGACGCCGGCCAGCTGGTTGAACTGCGGCTGCATCTGGCGCGCGATGTCGAGCGTGGAGCGCCGGCGCTCGCTCCAGTCGACCGCGCGGTACACCACGCTGCCCTGCGACACGCTGGGGTTGCCGATGTTGGCGAAGATGCGGTCGAACTCGGGGTACTGCTGGCCGATGGCTTCCAGCCGGCGCGCGTAGCGGTCGGTGTAGTCGAGCGTGGCGCCGTCGGGTGCGTTGATGTTGGCCAGGATCACGCCGCGGTCTTCCAGCGGCGACAGCTCCTGCCGCATGCTGGGGTAGAGCCAGGCGATGGCGGCGGCGCAGCCGGCCATGCCCAGCAGCACCAGCGCGCGCGCGCGCGTGAGCACGCGCCGCAGCAGGCGACCGTAGGCGCGCGCCAGGCCCATGAGGGCGCGCTCCATGCCGCGGTCGAACATGCCGGGGCGCGGGTTGTGGCGCAGCAGCTTGGAGCACATCATGGGCGACAGGGTGAGCGCCACGAAGCCCGACACCAGCACCGCGCCGGCCAGCGCCAGCGCGAATTCGACGAACAGCCGCCCGGTGCGCCCGGGGGTGAAGGCCAGCGGCGCGTACACCGCCGCCAGCGTGAGCGTCATGGCGACGATGGCAAAGCCGATTTCGCGCGCGCCGTGGATGGCGGCGGCAAACGGCGCCATGCCTTCTTCGATGTGGCGGTGGATGTTCTCCAGCATGACGATGGCGTCGTCCACCACCAGGCCGATGGCCAGCACCAGCGCCAGCAGGGTGAGGGTGTTGATGGAAAAGCCGGCCAGCGACATCAGCCCGAAGGCGCCGATCAGGCTGACCGGGATGGTGACGATGGGGATGATGGAGGCGCGCACCGTGCGCAGAAAGACGAAGATCACCAGCGCCACCAGCACGATGGCTTCGGTGATGGTGGTGTAGACGCTGCTGACGGCGCGGTCGATGAACACCGAGTTGTCGTTGGCGATGTCGATCTTGACGTCCGGCGGCAGATCGTCCTGCAGGCGCGGCAGCATGTCGCGCACGCCGCGCGACAGCAGCAGCGGGTTGGCGGTGGTCTGGCGGATCACGCCGGCCGAGATGGCCGAGCGGCCGTTCAGGCGCACGGCGCTGCGCTCGTCGGCGGCACCCTCCTCGACCCGGGCGACGTCGCGCAGGCGCACCGGAAAGCCGCTGACGGTGCGCAGCACGATGTCGGCGAACTGCGCCGGCCGCGCCAGGTCGGTCTGCGAGGTGACGGAGAACTCGCGCTGGCGGGATTCGATGCGGCCGGCGGGCAGCTCCAGGTTGTTGCGGCGGATGGCGTCTTCGACGTCCTGCGTGGTCAGGCGGTAGGCGGCCAGGCGCTCCGGGTCCAGCCACACGCGCATGGCGTACTTGCGCTCGCCGAAGATGCGCACGTCGGCCACGCCGGTCACCGTCTGCAGGCGCGCCTTGACGATGCGGTTGACCAGGTCGTTGATCTCCAGGCGCGAGCGGGTGTCGCTGGAAAAGGCCAGCCAGATGACCGGGAAGGCGTCGGCCTCGACCTTGGCGATGACCGGCTCGTCGATGCTCTGCGGCAGGCGGTTGCGCACGCGCGAGACGCGGTCGCGCACCTCGGCGGCGGCGGTGTCGGCGTCCTTTTCGAGCCGGAAGCGCACGCTGATCTGCGCCTGCTCGGGGCGGCTGATGGAGGTCAGCACGTCCACCGCGTCGATGCCGGCGATGGAGTCTTCCAGCGGCTTGGTGACCTGGGTCTCGATCACCTCGGCCGAGGCGCCGACGTAGCGCACGCTGACGGTGACCACCGGCTCGTCGATCTTGGGGTATTCGCGCACCGCCAGCCGGCTGTAGCTGACCAGGCCGATCAGCACGATCAGCAGCGACAGCACGGTGGCCAGCACCGGGCGGCGGATCGAGACTTCAGCCAGTTGCATGGGCACTGCTCGGCACGCTGGGTTTTAAGCAAAAACAGGCTATGGCGCTTATGCAGCAAGCGCCAGCAGCTATCATTTTCGTAGTATCGAAGGGCGCCGTCGGCATGGGCATGCCCCCTCAGCCGCGCGCCGCCGCCGCGCAGGCGTTGCCGCCGGACCCGGCGCGGTGCCACTGCAGCGGTGCGGCGGGCGCCGGGGCCGCCGCGGCGGCGCTGGCCGCCGGCGCCGGGCCGTCGGCGCCGGCGGCCGCGTCTGCCGCGCGCGTCAGGCGCACGCGCGTGCGCGCCGCGTTCAGGCGCTGCTGGCCGGCCACCACGATGCGTTCGCCGGCGGCCACGCCACTTACCGCCTCGACCAGGCCGGCCTGGCGCGCCCCCAGGGTGACGGGCACGCGCTCGACCTCGGCGGTGCCTTCGGGCGCCGACGCGCCCGCCGCCGGCCCCGCGGCCAGCCGGTACACGTACAGGTTGCCGCCCTGCGACAGCACCGCCTCCTCGGCCAGCATGACGGCGCCGCTGCGCTCGCCAAAGCGGGTGTCCACGCGCGCGAACATGCCGGGGCGCAGCAGCGCCTGGCGGTTGTCGATGCAGGCGCGCACCGCCACGCTGCGGCCCTGGGCGTCGATCTGCGGGTCGATGGCCTGGATCACGGCCTCGAAGGCGTGACCGGGCAGCGCGTCCAGCGTCACGTGGCTGATCTGGCCGCGCCGCACCCGCCCCTGCCAGCGCTCGGGCAGGCGAAAGTCCAGCAGCATGGCGTCCAGGTCGTCCAGGTGCACGATGTCGGCGCCCGCCTGCAGCACGTCGCCCACGTGCACGTTGCCGATGCCGGCCAGCGCGCCGAACGGCGCCAGGATCTTCAGCCGCGCGGCGCTGGCCTGGGCCAGCTCCAGCTTGGCGCGCGCCACCGCCACCGCGGCCTGGCTTTCGTCCACCGCGCGCGCGCTGATGAAGCCCTGCCCCGCCAGATCGGCGTTGCGCCGGTGGTTGGATTCGGCGATGCCCAGTTCGGCCCGCGCCTGCTGCACCTGCGCCAGCGCCAGCCGGTCGTCGAGCTGCACCAGCAACTGACCGCGCCGCACGCGCTCGCCGTCGCGAAAGCCGAGCTGCGTCACGCGTCCGGCGACCTCGGGCCGCAGCACCACGCTCTGGCGCGCACGCAGGCTGCCGACGGCGCTGGCCGAGTCGCTCAGCACCATCGCCCGCGCCGTTGCCAGCTCGACCACCGGCGGCGCCCCGCCACCGGCCCCGCCGGCCGCGCCGTTGCCCGGCCCGCGCGCGGCACTGGCGGCCGGCACCGGGCCACCCGCGGGCGCGCTGCCGCCCGCGCGCTGCCACCACCAGGCGCCGGCCGACAGCGCCAGCAGCGCCCCGACGGCGACCATCGATACCCACGGGCGCCTAGCCACGGCGGGCTCCGGCGGCGGCTGGCATGGGGGGGTGCAAAGGTGCTGGCATCGAAGCTGTGAGCAAGTGTGAATCAGGCGCGTAATTTACCGGTTGCGCGCCGGCCGCGCCGAGGTGGGCGCGGTGGCGCTGCGACCGGCGCCTGCACGCACCGTTCAGCCGCGCGGCACGCCACGGTTGGCCAGCGCGTCGGCGCGTTCGTTGCCTTCGTGGCCGGTGTGGCCGCGCACCCAGTGCCACCGGATCCGATGGCCGGCGCCGCCGACCAGGGCATCGAGCTGCTGCCACAGATCGACGTTTTTGACCGGCTGCTTGCTGGCGGTGCGCCAGCCCCTGGCCTTCCAGCCGGCGATCCATTCGGTGATGCCCTGGCGCACGTACTGGCTGTCCAGGTACAGATCGACTTCGCACGGGCGCTTGAGCGCGCGCAGGCCCTCGATCACCGCCGTCAGTTCCATGCGGTTGTTGGTGGTCTGCGGCTCGCCGCCGTACAGCTCTTTTTCGTGGCCGGGCGCGCGCAGCAGCACGCCCCAGCCGCCGGGGCCGGGGTTGCCCTTGCAGGCGCCGTCGGTGTAGATCTCAACGTGGTTCAAGTTCGGTTTCCGTCAGGGTGGGGGCGTCGGCGCGGCGGTGGGCCACCGTCGCCGGCGCCGTGGCGGCCACGGGCGCCGCCTTCCAGCGCGCGCCGATCAGCCGCGCGCCATGCGTGCGCTTGACCGCCAGCATGACATAGGCGGCGCCGAACACCGGCCACCAGCGCGCGCCCAGGCGGTCCATCCAGGCGTAGCGCGCCAGCCGGCGGGGGCTGCGCACGGCCGGGCGCCAGCAGCCGAAGCTGACCGATTCCAGCTCGAACTGCAGCAACTGCAGCCAGTCGCGCAGTCGCCAGTGGCCGATGAATTCGCCCGCTTGGGGCAGAAACGGCTGCCCGCCGCCGAGGCCGCGGTACAGGTGGCTGCGCCACTGGCGCAGGCCCCACAGGCTGATCGGGTTGAGGCCGGCAATCGCCACCTTGCCTTCGTGCACCAGCACGCGCTGCACTTCGCGCAGGGTGGCGTGCGGGTCGGGGCTGAGCTCCAGCGTGTGGGGCAGCACCACCAGGTCCAGGCTGGCTTCGGCAAAGGGCAGCGCGGTGCTGTCGCTCACCAGGGCCCAGCGCCCGGCGCTGGGCGCCGCCTCGTCCGCAGCTGGCGGCAACGCGGTCAGTGCCAGCCAGCGGTGCGGCATGCGGTTGGCGGCCAGGGCGTCGATGTCGGCCAGGCCCAGTTGCAGCGCGTGGTAGCCGAACACGTCGGCCAGCGCGGCGTCGAACTGGGCGCGCTCCCATGCCAGCAGGTACTGGCCGGGCGGGGTCTGGAACCAGTGGTGCAGGCCGGTCACGGGATGCTCCGGCGTACGTGGTGAGGCTCGAATCTGCGCGCCAAGGCCGCCCCATCGGTTTCTATAATCCGCCCCCACATGGATCTGATCGCCCTCCCCGCCTTCGAGGACAACTACCTCTGGTTGTTGCACGATGGCCAGCAAGCCCTGGTGGTGGACCCCGGCGACGCAGCGCCGGTGCAGGCGGCGCTCAGGCGGCTCGGCCTGCGGCTGGCCTGCATTCTAGTCACGCACCACCACGGCGATCACACCGGCGGCGTGACCGCGCTGCGCGAAGCCAGCGGCGCCACCGTGTACGGCCCGGCGCGCGAGCGCATCCCCGAGCCGTTCACCCCGCTGGCCGGCGGTGACCGGCTGCGCGTGCTGGGGCTGGACTTCGAGGTGCTGGACGTGCCAGGCCACACGGCCGGCCACATTGCCTTCTTTGCCCGCGACGTGGATGGCGCGCCGCTGCTGTTCTGCGGCGACACGCTGTTTTCGGGTGGCTGCGGGCGCATTTTCGAAGGCACGCCGGCGCAGCTGCTGGCCTCGCTGGATGCGCTGGCGGCGCTGCCGCCGACCACCCGGGTGTGCGCCGCACACGAATACACGCTGGGCAACCTGCGCTTTGCGCGCACCGTGGAGCCGGACAACACCGCCCTGGCCGACCATGAGCGCCAGTGCCTGCAGCGGCGCGCCGACGGCCGGCCGACCCTGCCCTCGACGATCGGGCTGGAGCGTGCGATCAACCCATTCCTGCGCAGCCGCGAAGCGGCGGTGACCCGGGCGGTGCGGGCGCACAGCCCCTCGGCAAACGACGCGGTGGCGGTGTTCGCCGCCCTGCGTCAATGGAAGAACGAATTCCGATGAAGTGGACCCTCTCTCTGACGCTGCTGGCCGGCCTGTGGCTGGCCGGTTGCGCCGCCCCCCCCGGCCCCGCCACGCCGGAACGCGACGTCAGCACCGCCACGCCCACGCGCGCCGAGCCGCGCGGCGCCCAGCGCATGCCGGACGCGCTGCCGCCGGTGCGCATCACCGAGCTGCGCGGCAACCACGTGGCGGCGCTGGAAACGCCGGCCGATCTGTGGGAGCGCATCCGCCGCGGCTACGCCATGCCGGACCTGCAGGACGAGCTGGTGCAGCGCCACGAGCAGTGGTACAGCACGCGCCCGGACTACATCGAGCGCATGGTCGAGCGCTCGCGCCTGTACCTGTTCCACGTGGTCGAGGAGCTGGAGCTGCGCGGCATGCCGACCGAGCTGGCGCTGCTGCCCTACATCGAATCGGCCTTCAATCCGCAGGCGGTGTCCAGCGCCAAGGCGGCCGGCATGTGGCAGTTCATGCCCGGCACCGGGCGCGACTTCCAGCTGACGCAGAACATCCTGCGCGACGACCGGCGCGACGTGCTCGACTCCACCCGGGCGGCGCTGGACTACCTGCAGAAGCTGCACGACATGTTCGGCGACTGGCACCTGGCGCTGGCCGCCTACAACTGGGGCCAGGGCAACGTCAAGCGCGCCATCGAACGCAACCAGGCTGCCGGCCTGGGCACCGGCTACCTGGACCTGAAGATGCCGGCCGAGACGCGCAACTACGTGCCCAAGCTGCAGGCGGTCAAGAACATCATCGCCCAGCCGCAGCGCCACGGCGCGGTGCTGCCGCTGATCGAGAACCACCCCTTCTTCGACACGGTGGACATCAAGCACGACATCGACGTCGACGTCGCCGCCCGCCTGGCCCAGGTGCGGCTGGAGGACTTCAAGGCGCTCAACCCGTCGCAGCGCAAGCCGGTGATCTTCGCCGCCGGCACGCCGCAGGTGCTGCTGCCCTGGAACAACGCCGCCCTGTTTCAGCAGGCGCTGGCCAAGGCCGATCCGGGCACGCTGAGCTCGTGGACCGCCTGGGTGGCGCCGCAGAACCTGCCCTCGCGCGAGGTGGCCAGCCGCTTCGGCATGGACGAGTCCGACCTGCGCGAGATCAACAACCTCCCGCACGGCGTGGTGATCAAGAGCGGCTCCACCGTGCTGGTGCGGCGCGCCAACGGCAGCGCCACCGCAGTCGCCTCCCATGTGGTGAACAACGCCCAGCTGGCGTATGCGCCCGAGATCGTGCTGCGCCGCACCCGGGTGCGCGCACGCAAGGGTGACACCATCGCCAGCGTGGCCGCGCGCTACGACCTGCCGGCCGCCACCGTCGCCGGCTGGAACGGCACCCAGGCTGGCGCCCGCCTGAAGCCGGGCCAGTCGGTGGTGATGTTCCTGCCGGTGCGCGCCAGCAGCGCCGCCGCGCGCGAAAGCGCCGACAGCCCGCGGTCGGCACGTGCCGACCGGTCGCCGGGCAAGACCAAGGCCAAGGCCAGGGCGGCGGGTGGCGCCAAGCAGGCCGCCGCGCCCACGCGCGCCGCGCGCGGTGGCAAGGCCGCTGCGGCGGCGCCCGGCAAGGGCGGCCGGAAGGCGCGCCGCTGAGCCGACGCCGCGGCGGCGTGGCCGCGCCGCGTCACGACACCAGAAAGCGCTGCCGCGCGCGCCGCGCGAAGTCGTTGGTGTGGCTCGCCCCCACTGCGGTGGCGCGCAGGCCGTCGGTGGCCTGCAGCTGCTGCGCCACGATGCGGTGCGCGGTGGCCACGCTGTCGTCGCTGGCCATGCCGTCCGGCGACAGGGCCTCGCGCGCCTTGTCGAGCGCCGACAGGTAGACCGAGCGGTCGCCGTGCATGTAGCTTTCGGGCACGGTGCGCACGATGTCGCTGGGCCCGGCGGTGTGCAGCCACTTGAGCGCCCGCACCACCGCGTTGGTCAGGGCCTGCACGGTCTGCGGGTAGCGCAGCACGAAGGCGTCGCGCGCGTACAGGCAGGCGCCCGGCATGGGGCCGCCGTACAGCTCGTGCGTGCCGCGCAGCGAGCGCGTGTCGGCCACCACGCGGATGTCGGCGCGGTACTCCAGCAGGCTGATGGCGGGGTCGATGTCGGCCAGGGCGTCGATGCGCCCTTCGCGCAGCGCCGCTACCGGCGTGATGGCGGTGCCGACGCCGACATATTCGACATCGGTCGGCGCCAGCCCGGCGCGCGCCAGCAGGCGCTGGGCGAACCAGTGCGAGGACGAGTCGGCCGAGGTGACGCCCACGCGCCGCCCCCTGAGCTGGGCCAGGGAACGAAACTCGGGCAGCGCCCGCGTGCCGACACCGAACACCAGTTGCGGCGCGCGCCCCAGCAGCACGAAGGCGCGGCAGTGGGTGCCGCGCGGGCGCAGCAGCACCGGGTGCTCGAACCCCCCGGCCGCGACGTCGGCACGCCCCAGCAGCAGCGCCTGCTGCGCCAGGCCGCCGCCGGGGTGGTCCTGCAGTTCGACCTGCAGGCCCTCGTCACGAAAGTAGCCCAGCTGCTCGGCGATGGTCAGCGGCAGACAGGGCAGCGAGGTCTTGCCGCCCACCGCCAGCGTCACGCTGGTGCGCTCGGGCGTCGGCCGCTGTGCCGCCGCCGCGCCAGCCAGGCCGAGCGCGCCGGCCGCCGCCAGCCGCAGCAAAAGGCGGCGCGAGGGTTCGGCGGGACGGGCGACCAGCGATGACGGCATGATCGCCCGACGGTAGCCGAGCGCCCTGCGGGCGTGCATCGGCAGCTTCCCGCATCGGGTTTGTGCGTAGTTACGATTCGTACTTCAGCGACGGCTCGCACGAACTCGCTTTCGACATGAAGGATGACCTCGCTGCGCTTCAACCTGGGTTCAACCTAGAAACGGCAGTTGGACGCGCCCGCCCGTGCCGCGCTCGGCGTGGCAGGCAAGACGCGACGACGCCGCGGGCTCGTGCCCGCAAGCAGGAGCAACGCCGCATGGCGCGCCGAGCGCGGTGCGGGTGGGTGCGCAGCGGACTCACCCAGGCGGTGAAGGCCATCGCAGCCGCCAGACCGCGCATCGATGCGGTCTGCCCGAAGTTGGCAAGCGGTCAACTGCTGTTTCTAGGTTCAATGACCCACGGTCCATCGGTCATGGGGTCATGGGTCACGAATCTTGAACCCGAAGCCGCTTCAGCCCCGCTGGCGCCGCGCCTCATACAGGCAGACCGCGCTGGCCACCGAGACGTTCAGGCTCTCCACCGCGCCGTGCATGGGAATGCGCACCAGCAGGTCGCAGCTCTTGCGCGTGAGCTGGCGCATCCCGGGGCCTTCGGCGCCCAGCACCAGAGCGGTCGGGCCCTTCAGGTCGGCCTGGTACAGGGTCTGCGGCGCGTCGTCCGAGGTGCCGATGACCCAGATGCCGCGCTCCTTGAGCTCGCCCAGCGTGCGCGCCAGGTTGGTGACCATCAGGTAGGGCACGGTTTCGGCCGCCCCACTGGCCACCTTGGCGACGGTGGCGTTGATGCCGGCGGCGTGGTCCTTGGGCGCGATGACGGCGTGCGCGCCGGCGCCATCGGCCACGCGCAGACAGGCGCCCAGGTTGTGCGGGTCGGTCACGCCGTCGAGCACCAGCAGCAGTGGCGGCTCGGCCACGCCGTCCAGCAGTTCGTCCAGCGAATGCGTCTGCGCGATCGGCTGCACGCGCGCCACCACGCCCTGGTGGCCGGCGCCGCCGCACAGCCGGGCCAGGCGCGGGCCATCGGCCTCGATAACGCGCACGCCGGCTTCGGCCGCACGCGCCAGAAACTGCTTCATGCGCGCGTCGCGCCGGCCGGGATCGACATAGACCTCGATGACGGAGGCGGGCGCGGTCTTCAGACGCACGCCGACGGCATGGAAGCCGAACAGCACTTTGGGGGTGGACATGGGGTGATTATCGGTGCCCGGCGGCGCCCCCGGTTGGTGAGCGTTTTGGGGCTGCGGCGCGCACCGGCAAAGCGCCAGCAGCTAGTTATTCAATAGCATGCGAGCGGCCCGGGCGGGGCATCCCACCGCACCGATGCCACGCGCCGCGCCGCATAATCAGACCGATTGCGGCCTGCCGGCCGTACCTGCCGGGCGCCGCACGCTATGTTTTCAAGAGCAACCCGAAGCCCCTGAACGTTTCGCATGATCCGTCTGCCCACGCTAAGTCCGCTGGAACATGCCGCCTTCGTGGCCGCCGGCCTGCTGCTGTACGTGCTGGTGACGCGGGCGCGTCAGCAGCGGCGCCACCCCTACGCGGCGCTGGCCTGGGTGCTGGGGATTGCGGCCTTTCCCTATCTGGGGGTGCCGCTGTTTCTGCTGTTCGGCACGCGCAAGACGGTGCGCCCGAGCACCCCGCGCCAGCCGGTGCCGGCCGGCCCCTGGGCGCGGCTGGCGCCGGCCTGGGCCACCGGCCTGCTGGCGGCGCTGGGCGTGCCCGAGGCGCGGCCGCAGGCGGCGCTGCGCTTTCATGCCGATGGCGCGCAGGCGCTGGCCGAGCTGCGCGCGCTCATCGCGTCGGCCGAACGCACGCTGGACGTGTGCACCTATGTGCTGGGCGACGACCAGGTAGGCGCGGCGGTGGCCGACGAGCTGGCCGCGCGCGCCCGCGCCGGCGTGCGCGTGCGCCTGCTGGTCGACAGCGTCGGCAGCCTCAGGAGCCGGCGCAGCCACGACGCCCGGCTGCGCGCCGCCGGGGTGCGCGTGCGCCGCTTCATGCCGGCGCTGCGCAATCCGCGGCGCGGCCGCACCAACCTGCGCAACCACCGCAAGCTGGTGGTGGCCGACGGCCTGCGTCTGTGGGGCGGCGGGCGCAACCTGGCCGACGAATACTTCATCGGCCGGGCGGGCGAGGCGCCCTGGATCGACCTCAGCTTCAGCGCCGAGGGCGCCCTGGCGACGCAGGCCATGGCGCTGTTCGAAGGCGACTGGCGCATCGCCCTGGGGCTGCGGCGCGCCTCGGGCGTGCCCTATGCCGAGCGCGCGCTGCGCCACGAGGCGCTGCTGCACGCCTACCAGCCGGCCGACGCCAGCGCCGCCGCGCTGGCCAGCGCGCCCCCTGCCGCCAGCGGCGCAGCGCCGTCGGCCCAGGTGGCGCTGGCGCACTGGGTGCCCAGCGGGCCGGATTTCCATGAGGACGTGCTGCACGCGCTGCTGGTGTCGGCCGCCTTCCATGCGCAGCAGCGCCTGCTGCTGGCCACGCCCTATTTCGTGCCGGACGAGGGGCTGCTGGAAGCGCTGCTGCTGGCGGCCAAGCGCGGCGTGCGCGTGACGCTGCTGCTGCCGCGCCGCTCCAACCACCGGCTGGCCGACTGGGCGCGCGGACGCGCGGTGCGCGCGCTGGTGGAGCACGGCGTCGAGGTGCGCCTGCTGCCCACCATGCTGCATGCCAAGGCGGTGGTGGTGGACCAGGCGCTGGCGCTGTGCGGCTCGGCCAACCTGGACAGCCGCAGCCTGTTCATCAACTACGAAGCCATGGCGGCCTGCTACGGCCGCGCCGAGATCGACTGGCTGGCCGGCTGGATCACCCGCACCGCCGCCGACGGCGAGCCGGCCTCCGCCCGGCCGCCCGGCCTGCTGCGCGACGTGCTGGAAGGTGTGGTCGGCGCCCTCGCCTTCCAGCTCTAAGGAAAATCAGGCTCCAGCGCCCGTCTGGTGAGCGCCAGCAGCTACTTTATCGATAGCGATTCAGCTTGCTCGTCGGCCGCGATGCAACCGGCGTCGATGGTCAGCCGGCGCTGGCAGCGCGCCGCGATGCCGCGGTCGTGCGTGACCAGCACCAGGGTGGTGCCCTGCTCGCGGTTGAGCTCGAACATCAGCGCCATCACCTTCTCGCCGGTGGCGTGGTCGAGGCTGCCGGTGGGCTCGTCGGCCAGCAGCACCGCCGGGTGCAGCACGAAGGCGCGCGCCAGCGCCACGCGCTGCTGCTCACCGCCCGACAGCACCTTGGGGTAGTGGCGCAGGCGCTCGGCCAGGCCCACGCGCGCCAGCATCTCGGTGGCGGCGGCGCGGGCGTCGCGCCGGCCGGCCAGCTCCAGCGGCAGCATCACGTTTTCCAGCGCCGTCAGGTTGCCCAGCAGCTGAAAGCTCTGGAACACGAAGCCGATGCGACGCGCCCGCAGCGCCGCGCGCGCGTCTTCGGAGACGGCAAACAGGTCGTCGCCGGCAATGCGCACCGTGCCGCGGGTGGGCGTGTCCAGCCCGGCGATGATCGACAGCAGGGTGCTCTTGCCCGAGCCGGAGGCGCCGACAATGGCGACCGTCTCGCGCTCGGCCAGGCTGAAGTGGATATCGCGCAGAATATCCAGCGTGCCGCTGGAGTCGGTGACCGACTTGAACACGTGCTCCACCGCGATGATGGGAGCGCGGCGGGCGCCCGCTGGCGCCCCGTGCGAAACATCCGTCATGAAAAGGCATCCGATTTGAATCGTCGAGACTGTATCCGCTTCCTGCTGGCCGCCGCGCCGGCGGGCCTGGCCGCGCAGACGGCCGCGCCGCCCCTGATCCTGGTGCTGGGCGACTCGATCAGCGCCGAATACGGCATCGCCCGCGGCAGCGGCTGGGTGGCGCTGCTGGAGCAACGCCTGGCGCGCGAGCAGATCGCCGCCCGCGTGCTGAACGCCAGCGTCTCGGGCGACACCACGGCGGGCGGGCGCTCGCGCCTGCCGGCGCTGCTGAAGGCGCACCGGCCGGCCGTCGTGGTGATCGAGCTGGGCGGCAACGACGCGCTGCGCGGGCTGTCGCTGGAGATGACCGAGGCCAACCTGACCGCCATGACCCAGGCGGCGCAGGCCGCCGGCGCCAAGGTGCTGCTGGCCGGCATGCAAATGCCGCCCAACTACGGCGCCGACTTCGGGCGGCGCTTCTTCGCGCTCTACCCGCAGGTGGCCAAGGCGCAGCGGGCGGCGCTGGTGCCGTTTCTGCTCAAGGGCGTGGCCGATGGCGACCACGCCCAAGCGCTGTTCCAGCCCGACCGCATCCACCCCACGGCGGCGGCGCACCCGATCATCCTCGACAACGTCTGGCCCGAGCTGCGCCGGCTGCTGAAACCATGAGCGTCCAGACCATCGCCGCCGCCGACGCCCTGGCGCGACTGGCCGAGTTCAGCGCCATCATCGACGCCCGCAGCGAAAGCGAATTCGCGCACGACCACCTGCCGGGCGCCGTCAACTGGCCCAGCCTGAACGACCAGCAGCGCGCCCGCGTGGGCACGCTGTACAAGCAGGCAAGCCCGTTCGAGGCGCGCAAGCTGGGCGCCGCCCTGGTGGCGCGCAACATCGCCGACCACATCGAGCGCGAGCTGGCCCACACCTCGCGCCGCTGGCGCCCGCTGCTGTACTGCTGGCGCGGCGGTCAGCGCAGCGGCGCGCTGGCGCTGGTGCTGGGACAGATCGGCTTTCAGGTGACGCTGATCGAAGGCGGCTACAAAGCTTTCCGGGTCGCCCTCCTGACCGACATTCCGGCGCAGGTGCAGCGCCTGCGCCTGCGCGTGGTGTGCGGCCCCACCGGCTCGGGCAAGACGCGCCTGCTGCACGCGCTGGCAGCGGCCGGCGCGCAGGTGCTGGACCTGGAAGGGCTGGCGCAGCACCGCGCCTCGGTGCTGGGGCTGATTCCGGGCCAGCCGCAGCCGTCGCAGAAGCACTTCGAGATGCGGGTGTGGGACGCGCTGCGCCACCTGGAGCCGGCGCGACCGGTGTACGTGGAGGCCGAGAGCAAGAAGGTCGGCAACGTCACCGTGCCCGAGGCGCTGATCGCCGCCATGCGCGCCAGCGACTGCCTGCGCATCGAGCTGGCCGACGACGAGCGGGTGGCGCTGCTGCTGGAGGACTACCCCTTCTTCGTCCGCGACCCGGATTTCTTCTGCCAGCGCCTGGACACCCTGGTGGCGCTGCGCGGGCGCGCCGTGATCGACGACTGGAAGGCGCGCGTGGCCGCCGGCCACACCGATCAGGTGGTGCGTGAGCTGCTGGCCCGGCACTACGACCCGGGCTACGCCAGCTCGACGCAGCGCAACTTCGCGCGCTTTGGCCAGGCCCTGGCGGTGCCGCTGGCCGACCGCTCGCCCGCCAGCCTGCGCGCCGCCTGCGCGCTGATCCTGGCCAGCCAGGCGCCGGCCACCCCGCCTGACGGCGTTCAGCCGGGCAGCGGCGCCGGCGCCGGCACCGGGGCCGGCACGCAGGCGTCGGCCGGGCGCGGGGGCGGCTCGCGCCACTGCACGGCGCCGCGGTAGGCATGCCAGCTGGCGTGCCCCAGCAGCGGCCCCACCAGCAGCAGGCCCAGACCCAGGCTGAGCAGCGACAGCGCGATCAGCAAGGTGATCAGCAGGCCCCACCACAGCAGCGTCAGCGGGTTGGCGAACACCACGCGGATGCTGGTGATGGCGGCGCCGATGGCGTCGGCGTCGCGGTCCAGGATCATCGGGATCGACACCACCGTGGTGGAAAACACCAGCAGCGCGAACAGCCCGCCCACCATCAGGTAGACCAGCACGAATTCCAGGTTGTCGGGGTTGAAGATGGCCTGCACGACGCCGGTGGTGGACGGCATGCCGGTATTGAAGAACACCGCGAACACCACCAGCGAGGCGCGGCCCCACAGCAGCTCCAGCACGATCAGCACCAGCACCAGCATGCCCATGCTGCGCACATGCCGGTCCCAGCAGGTCAGCGACGCGCCCAACTCGGGCACCAGGCCCTGCTCGCGCCGGCGGCTGACCTCGTACAGCCCCATGGCCAGAAAGGGGCCGACCAGCAGGCAGCCGGAGGCGATCGACATCACGTATTCGGGCTTGCTGCGAAACACCAGCGCCAGCAGCGCCGCCATCAGCCAGAAGCACACGCCGTAGAACAGGCCGATGCCCGGCGCGGCCATGAAGTCGCGCCAGCCGCGCCCCAGCCAGCGCAGCGGGTCGGACAGGCCCAGCGGCACCATGATGGCCTGCGGGGTGGTGACCGGGGGCGGCACGTAGGGCTGATAGGCCGGCGCCGGGGCGGCGGCCGGCGGGGCGGCGGTGGGATCGGTGTCGGGCTGGCTCATGGGTGACCGGGTGACCGCCGAAGGGCGGTGCTCGGGCGGCAAGATAGCCAAAAAACCATGCCCACTCAATGGGTAATGACCCGGGCGCCTGCTTGACACCGGCGACGCAGCATCAAATCGCACTCTGGCGCCCGCCCAACAAGCGCCAACAGCTACATAAACTATAGCTTCAGGACGGCAGGGCGCGGTTCAGCGCCTGCTGCAGATCGGCCTGCAGGTCGACCAGCGCCTCCAGGCCGGTGGAAAAGCGCACCAGCGTGCCGCGCCTGAGGTGCGCCGGCCAGCCGCGCGCGCGCAGGGCCGCCAGGTCGTAGGGCACCACCAGGCTGATCGGCCCGCCCCAGCTGTAGCCGAGCTTGAACCGCTTGAGCGTGTCGCAGAAGGCGTCGACCTGGGCCTGGCTGTAGCGCTCGTGCACGATCGCGCTGAACAGGCCGGCCGCCGCGCCCTGCCCGCGAGCGTCGGCGGCGCCGCACACCTGCTGCCAGTGGGCATGGCCGGGCGCATCGGCCAGCGCCGGGTGCAGCACCTGGGCGAACGCCGACTGCTGCGCGCACCAGCCGGCCAGTGCCCGCGCGGCCTGGTCCTGCGCCCGGTAGCGCAGGGCCACGCTGGGCAGGGCGCGCAGCACCGCTTCGGCGTCGTTGGCGGCCACGCCCAGGCCCAGCCGCATGTGGGTCAGCTTGAGCTTCAGGTGCAGCGCCTCGTCGCGCGTGGTGACGCTGCCCATCAGCACGTCGCCGCCGCCGCTGGGGTACTTGGTCAGCGCGTGCGCGCTCAGGTCCACCCCCAGGCCCTGACCGTCCAGATCGAACGGGTTGAAGGCCAGGCCGGCGCCCCAGGTGTTGTCCAGCGCGCACGGCACGCCACGCGCGCGGCACAGGCGCACCTGCCCGATCAGGTCGGGAAACTCCAGCGTCAGCGAGCCGGCCGCTTCCAGCCACACCAGGCGTGTGCGCTCGCCGATGCGCGCCGCCAGATCGGCCAGATCCATCGGGTCGTAGTACTGGTGCGTGATGCCCCAGGCCGCCAGTTCGCCCTCGGCCAGCGCCTTGTTGGGGCCGTAGGCGTTGTCGGGGATCAACACCTCGTCGCCGGTCTGCAGCAGCGCCAGCGCCACGTTGGCGATGGCGGCCAGGCCACTGGGCACCAGCACGCACTGCAGCCCCCCTTCCAGGGTGGCGATGCGCTCTTCCAGCAGGAAGGTGGTGGGCGTGCCGTGCAGGCCGTAGGTGTAGCCGCTCTTGTGCTTCCAGTCGCGCTCGCGCATGGCGGCCACGTTCGGGAAGAACACCGTCGAGGCCTTGTGCACGGCCGGCTGCGGCGCCGCAAAGCCGGCCGGCGGCTGGTAGGGGTGGTGGATCAGCTGGGTGATGGGGTCGGTCATGGGGCGATCGTGGGGCAGGGGCAACTCAGGACTGGTGACCACGCGGTCTCGAATTTGACTCAGATCATGCACCGAGACTCGCGAGCGCCAGAGCCGATTTGTCCGCGACACTATTTGATACCATTAAACAGTTCAGCCTAACGCATCGGTCGAACGATCGCAATTCGTCGGCCCTTGCCACGCCCTGGTGAAGCCTGCGCCAAGACGCAGGGCACAAGTATTGTCATTCCAATTGTTTCCAAGGAGGTTTCATGTTTGACAGAACCAGATTCCGCACGCTGCTGGGTGCGACCGCGCTGACTTGGGCAGCCTGGGCTCAGGCAGTGCCACTCAGCGTCTCGTTCGACAACTTCACCTACAGCGGTACGGTCACCCGCTACGCCACGCTGGCCGATGCCCAGAATCAAACCAATCCGACCGGCGGGCCCTACACCATTCAAACGGCGACCAACGGCGCCAACTCAACCCTGCCCAACGCGCGCGACGGGCAGATCTCGGTGACCAGCCAGGCACCGTCCGCATATGGGTCGGACCTGACCTACATGTCGACTCCCTGGTACTTCACCCTGGTGCCCGCCAGTGGCAACGGCTGGGGCAACCCGAACAACACCAACGACGGCTTCATCCAGTACTACCAGGAAAGCAGCCCCACGGTGACAGGCGGCTGGCAGCCCGGTCACACTCAATTCCGGCTGACCGTCAGCGGTGGCCATGGCGACGATCTCGACGCCGGTCGCCTGTGGCCCGCACCGGACAGCGGTGCGGCTGCGATTTCGCGTGGCGCGTTCGCCGACTTCCATCTGGACGTGACTGCCAACTTTGCCAGCCCCGCCACGCTGAACGGAAGCACCGGCTGGTACGAAACCAGTGCCATGCCCAGCAGCTTCAGCGGCACGCTCAGAGGCATCTTCCTGAATGACCAGCCCAGCAATCCGACCTACAACGGCTACTACCGCTTCAACTACACGGTGACCGGGCCGGGCAGCTGGGCCGCCAACAACGGCGCCACCTGGAGCAGCGGTGCCACGAGTTACGGTCCATCGAGCGAGTGGGCCGCGCCCCAGGCTGCTGCCCTGGCGGCTCCGGCCCCCGTGCCCGGACCAGGCAAGATCGCCCTGCTGGGGCTCAGCCTGTTGCTGGGGGTGATGGCGATGCGTCGATCTGGCATGAGGCTGGGTCGGGGCTTCTAATCAGACCTGCTGGTGCGGCGCGCCAGCAGGCGCTGAACTTCATAGCCCGGCACGCAGGCATTCAGACCAGCGTGCCCGGGGTCAGCAACCCGCAACGAGCACACGGCGCAGGTCATCGATGGCGGGCGACAGGTAACTCCCGTCGCCCCGCCTGCCCTGCAGCTCACACCTTCCATTTGGCCAGCAGCTTGTCGGGCGTCAGGCCGTCGTAGCTCTCGAAGGGCTGGTGGATCCAGGGGTTGGTGGGCAGGTGCTCGACCGAGTAGTCGGCCTGAAAGCTGGAGCTGCCCTTGGTCCAGATCACGGCGGTGCGCAATTCGGTGATGGGCGGGTAGTCGTTGCGCAGGCGCTCGACCACCGCCTGCAGCGTGACGCCGGTGTCGGCCAGGTCGTCCACCAGCAGCACCCGACCGGCGATCTGGCCCTGGGGCGTGGTGATGTAGTGCGCGATGTCCAGATGGCCCTGCACCTTGCCGGCCTCGGCGCGGTAGCTGCTGGTGGACATGATGGCCAGCGGCACGTCGAAGATGCGGCTCAGGATGTCGCCCGGGCGCATGCCGCCGCGCGCCAGACACAGGATGGTGTCGAACCGCCAGCCCGACTGGTGCACCTTGAGCGCCAGCTTCTCGATCAGGGCGTGGTACTCGTCGTAGCTCACGTACAAGTGTTTGCCGTCTTCGGTCAACATGCGGGTCTCTCCTCTTTTGATAGCTGGTGGCGCCGTTCTGGCGGGCGCTGCAAGGTGATTTGGCCTGTATCAGGTAGGCAGGAAGGGGTGCCGCAGCATGATCGTGTGGTCGCGATCGGGGCTGGTGGAAACGACGTGGATCGGCACCCCGGTGACATGCTCGATGCGCTGCAGGTACAGCCGCGCGTGGATCGGCAGCTGCTCGTAGCGGGTGGCGCCGACCGTGCTTTCGCTCCAGCCGGGCATGGTTTCGTAGATCGGCTTGCAGCGCGCGATGTCGTCGGCGCCCAGCGGCAGGATGTCGATCGTCTCGCCATCCAGTTCGTAGCCGGTGCACAGCTGCAGCTCGGGCAGACCGTCGAGCACGTCCAGCTTGGTGATGCACAGGCCCGACAGGCCGTTGACCTGGGCCGAGCGCTTGAGCAGCGCGGCGTCGAACCAGCCGCAGCGCCGGCTGCGCCCGGTGGTGACGCCTTTTTCGGCGCCGACGGTGCTCATGTGCCAGCCGGGGGTGCCGGGGGTCTGCCAGTCCAGCTCGGTCGGGAACGGCCCGCCGCCGACGCGCGTGCAGTAGGCCTTGGTGATGCCCAGCACGTAGTGCAGCAGGCCCGGGCCGACGCCGGCGCCGGCGGCGGCGTTGCCGGCCACGGTGTTGCTGCTGGTGACGAACGGGTAGGTGCCGTGGTCGACGTCCAGCAGCGTGCCCTGGGCGCCTTCGAACAGCAGGTTGGCGCCCTGCTGGTGGGCCTCGTTCAGCTCGCGCGAGACGTCGGCCAGCATGGGGCGCACCTGCTCGGCCTGGCGCATGGCCTCGTCGTAGATGGGCTCGAACTGCAGTGCGCCGTCTTTCAGGTAGGGCGTCAGCGCCTCGTTGAAGGCGATGCGCGCCGAACCCAGATAGCCCAGCAGCTCATGGTTGTACAGCGCCAGCAGCTCGCGCAGCTTGACGGCGAAGCGCTCGGGGTGTTTCAGGTCCTGTGCGCGCAGGGCGCGGCGGGCGATCTTGTCCTCGTAGGCCGGACCGATGCCGCGGCCGGTGGTGCCGATCTTCTCGCTGCCGCCCTGCTCGCGCGCGGCTTCGCGCGCCACGTCCATGGCGGCGTGCAGCGGCAGGATCAGCGGGCAGCCTTCGCTGATGCGCAGGCGCTCGCGCACCTGCACGCCGGCGCGCTCCAGGCCGGCGATTTCTTCCAGCAGCTTGGCGACGGACAGCACCACGCCGTTGCCGATGTAGCAGGTCACGCCCGGGCGCATGATGCCGCTGGGGATCAGGTGCAGCGCGGTCTTGACGCCGTTGATGACCAGGGTGTGGCCGGCGTTGTGGCCGCCCTGGAAGCGCACCACGCCCTGCGCGCTCTCGGTCAGCCAGTCGACCAGCTTGCCCTTGCCTTCGTCGCCCCACTGGGTGCCGACGACGACGACGTTGCGTCCGGTGGTGGAGGGTTTCATGCTTTGCCTTGATTGCTGTGGATTCGGGGGTCGGGATCGGGCCGGCCGGCCAGCGGCGTGGCCCGGCGCGCACCGCCGTGGCGGCGCGCAGCGGATCGGGCAGGCGGGCTCATCCGAGCGCCTGGATCACCCACTGCCCGCCGGCCTCGATGAGCTCGCGGTCGCAGTGAAATTCGTCGATCTGGTCGGCGTGGCCCGGCAGGGCGCAGACCACGGTTTCGCCGCGCCGGCGCAGCCCCGCCACCGCCTTGCGCAAGCCCGGGGCATCGCCCCAGGGGGCGCGGATGGCGGCACGCAGCGGGCGCGGCGCGGCCACGCCCACCAGTTGCTTGAGGTCGAGGCTGAAGCCGACAGCCGGCCGTTCGCGGTCCAGCTTGTGGCCGAACACCGCGCCTACGCCGTCGTAGCGGCCGCCGCGCAGCAGCGCGTCGCCCGCCCCTTCGGCATAGACGGCAAAGCGGGCCCCGGTGTAGTAGCCCCAGCCGCGCGCGTCGGCCAGATCGAAGCTGACCCGCACACCCTCCAGCTGGCTCGCCAGCCACTTCAGATTGGATAGCACCTCGCGCACGCCAGGTGCGCCCGAGAGGGCTTTTTCGGCCTCATCCAGCACACCCGCATCGCCATACAGGCCGACCAGCGCGCACAGGCCCTGGCGCGCGCTGGCGGGAAACGCCGCGGTCAGCCGGGCCAGTTCGCTGGCGTCCTTGGCGGCCAGCGCCAGATGCACCTCGGTCAGGCGCTCGGGGTCGACCAGCACGCCGGCCAGCAGGGCGCGCACGATGCGCGCGTCGGCCAGGTCGACCGACAGGCCATGGACCGGCGCGGCGCGCAGGCAGTCCAGCGCCAGCGACAGGATTTCGAGGTCGGCTTCGCGGCCGGCGTGGCCGTAGATTTCGGCGCCCAGCTGCAGCGGCTCGCGCGTGGCGTGCGGGCGCTCCGGCTGGGTGTGCAGCACCGGGCCGCAGTAGCACAGCCGCGTGACGGCCTGACGGCCCAGCAGATGGGCGTCGATGCGTGCCACCTGCGGCGTGGTGTCGGCGCGCACGCCCAGCGAGCGGCCCGACAGCTGGTCGACCAGCTTGAAGGTCTGCAGGCCCAGCGCTTCGCCGGTGCCGGTGAGCAGCGATTCCAGGTGTTCGATCAGCGGCGGGATCACCAGCTCGTAGCCATAGCCACGGGCGGTGTCGAGCAGTTCGCGGCGGAGTTCTTCGATGTGCCGGGCCTCGGAGGGCAGAACATCGGCGATGTGGTCCGGCAGGAGCCAGGCGGACATGGCTGGGGCAGCTTTCGCGTCGGCTGTTGAAAAGGCGATTCTACCGGCGTGGCTGCGCGCGGCCCGCCGTCACGCCAGCCACAGCAGGGCCAGACCGCCCGCCAGCGCCAGCAGACCGAAGAAGCGCACCTGGCCGTCGCGCAGTTGCAGCAACTGGCTGAAGGCCTGACGCCAGGCGCGCGGGGCCAGAAACGGCACCAGGCCCTCCAGGACCAGGGCCAGGCCGAGCGCGGCCAGCCAGGTGGCACCGTCCACCGTCGGACCCCCGGGTGTCAGCGCCGCGCCGGTGCGCCGCGCAGGTTGCGGAAGAAGTCCGACGAGGCCGGATCGATCACCAGCACGTCGCCCTTCTTGCCGATGCTGGCCTTGTAGGCGTCCAGGCTGCGGTAGAACTCGGCGAACTGCGGGTCGCGGCCGAAGGCGTCGCCATAGATGCGGGTGGCCTGGGCGTCGCCCTCGCCACGCACCTTCTCGGCTTCGCGGTAGGCGTCGGCCACGGTCACTTCGCGCTGGCGGTCGGCGTTGGCACGGATCTGCTCGCCCTCGGCGGCGCCGGTGGAGCGCAGTTCGTTGGCCACGCGCTGGCGCTCGGCCTGCATGCGGCGGTAGACCGACTCGGTGATCGATTCCACGTAGTCGGCGCGCGTGATGCGCACGTCGATGATGTCGATGCCCCAGGGCTTGGCGCCCTTGACGGCGTCCGACACTTCACGCTTGACGTCGGCCATCAGGGTTTCGCGCTTGGTCGAGATCAGCTCGCGCACGGTGCGGCGGTTGATTTCTTCCTGGAAGGCGTTGCGCACCACGCGGTTGAGCTGCAGGGCGCCGGCGCTTTCGTCCAGGCCGACGTTGCGGATGTAGGCCTGCGGGTCGGTGATGCGCCAGCGCACGTACCAGTCGATCACCACGCGCTGCTTTTCGGCCGTCAGCATGGGTTCGGTGTCCATGCTGTCGAGCGTGAGCAGGCGCTTGTCGATGTAGGTGACGTTCTGCATCGGCGGCGGCAGCTTGAAATTCAGCCCGGGCTGGGTGATGACGCGCTGGATCTGACCGAGCTGGTAGACCACGCCGAACTGGCGCTGGTCGACCACGAACACGGTCGAGCCCAGCAGGGCCAGCAGGATGAGGACGGTGGTTCCGATGAATCCGACTCTGTTCATGGGGTGCGGCCTGACTTAGCGGGTTTCACGCTCGCGCGTGCGGGCGTTGTCGCGCGCGCGCGGGTCGGCGGCGGGCGCAGCCGGGGCGGTGGCCGGCGCCGGTGCCTGGGCGGCGGCCGGCGCCGCGCCGGCCGCCGCGCCCGCGCCTGCTGCACCCTGCAGCAGCTTGTCCAGCGGCAGGTACATCAGGTTGCCGCCGGCGCGGCTGTCGATGATGATCTTGTTGACGCCGCCGTAGATCTGCTGCATGGCGTCGAGGTACATGCGCTCGCGCGTGACCTGCGGCGCCTTCTGGTATTCGCTCAGCACCGACGAGAAGCGCTGCGCATCGCCCTGCGCCTGCGCCACGATGCGGGCCTTGTAGCCTTCGGCCTCCTGCTTCAGGCGGGCGGCGGTACCGACGGCACGCGGCACCACGTCGTTGGCGTAGGCCTGGGCCTCGTTCTTGACGCGCTCGCGCTCCTGGCCGGCCTTGAGCACGTCGTCGAACGCCGCCTGCACCTGCTCGGGCGGACGCACCCCGCCCTGCTGCATGTTGACGGCCACCACCTCGATGCCCACCTGGTAGCGGTCGAGGATGGCCTGCATCAGGTCGCGCACGCGCGGGGCGATCTGGTCGCGCTCCTCGGCCATGGCGGTGTCCATGGTCATCTTGCCGACCACTTCGCGCACCGCGCTTTCGGCGGCCTGCACCACGGCGTCGTCCGGGCTCTTGCTTTCGAACAGGTAGGCGCGCGCGTCGTTCAGGCGGTACTGCACGGCGAACTTGATCTCGACGATGTTCTCGTCCTGCGTCAGCATGGCCGACTCGCGCAGACCGGTGCTGCGGATGATGCTGTCGCGCCCCACGTCGACCGAGCGGATCTGCGTCACCCGCACCGTCTCGTGCCGCTGGATCGGGTACGGCATGCGCCAGTTCAGGCCGGCCTTGCGGATGCCGTCGAAGCGACCGAAGGTGGTGACCACGGCCTGCTCGCCTTCGCGCACGATGAACACGCCCGAGGCCAGCCAGATCGCCAGCGCCACGGCGGCGATCACGCCGATGCCGATGCCGGCGCCGCGGCCCTTCATCTCGGGCGGCATGCCGCCACCCGAGTACGGGTTGCGACCCCGCCCGCGCCCGCCGCCGAACAGGCCGCCCAGCTTGCGGTTGAAGTCGCGCCACAGCTCGTCGAGGTCGGGCGGTCCGGCCTGCGGGCCCTGGCCACGCGGCGGTGGCCGCTGGGGCTCGTCCGGGCGCTGGCCCGGCTCCTGCCCCGACGGTTCGTCGTCGCGCCCCCAGCGCGGGTCATGGAGGTTGAACATGCCCCGGATCCGGCCCGGCCATGAGGCCGGTCGCGGGGCACTGGTGCGGTCATTCATGCGTCGACTTCTCGGCTGTGCAACCCATCATTGTGCCCAATCGGCGCCGGCACCCCGTCGCCGCCCGCTTCCAGCGCCTGGCTCTGCACGGCCGCCTCCAGTTCGGCACGCAGCAGCGGCAGGCCTTCGCCACTGCGCGCGCTGACGAAAATGCGCGTCAGCTCGCGGCCGTCCAGCGTCACGCTGTCCTTGAGCTGCAGCGGGCGGCGCGCCGGCTCCAGCTCGTCGAGCTTGTTGAACACCAGCAGCTGCGGCAGCTCGGCGGCGCCGATTTCGCGCAGCACGCGCTGCACCTCCTCGATCTGCTCCAGGTGACCGGGGTTGGCGGCGTCGACCACGTGCAGCAGCAGGTCGGCGTCGGCCGCCTCCTGCAGCGTGGCCTCGAAGGCCTCGATCAGGCCGTGCGGCAGGTCGCGGATGAAGCCCACCGTGTCCGACAGCGATACCGAACGCCCGGCCTGGCCCAGGTAGAGCTGGCGCGTGGTGGTGTCGAGCGTGGCAAACAGCTGGTCGGCGGCATAGGCGCGCGCCTTCACCAGGGCGTTGAACAGCGTCGACTTGCCGGCGTTGGTGTAGCCGACCAGCGAGATGTTGAAGGTGTGGCGCCGCTCGCGCTGGCGCCGCTGAGTCTGGCGCTGGCGCTTGACCTTCTGCAGGCGATCCTTGGTGCGCTTGATGGCTTCACCGATCATGCGGCGGTCCAGTTCGATCTGGGTTTCGCCCGGGCCGCCGCGCCCGCCGATGCCGCCCTGCTGGCGCTCCAGGTGCGACCAGCGGCGCACCAGACGGGTGCTGAGGTACTGCAGGCGCGCCAGCTCGACCTGCAGCTTGCCTTCGTGGCTGCGCGCGCGCTGGGCAAAGATTTCCAGGATCAGCAGGGTGCGGTCGTTGACCGGCAGGCCGATGGCGCGCTCCAGGTTGCGCTGCTGCACCGGCGAGAGCGCCTGGTCGAACAGCACTTCGCGCGCGCCCTCGCTTTGCGCCAGCAGGCGGATCTCCTCGACCTTGCCGCGGCCGACGAACAGCGCCGCATCGGGCGCCTGGCGCTTGCAGGTCAGGCGCGCCACCGGCTGCAGGCCGGCGGTTTCGGCCAGCAGGCCCAGCTCCTGCAGTTGGCCGTCGAAATGGGGCACCCCCAGATCCACCCCGACCAGGATGGCGGCAGCGCGTTCAGGGGTGGCGGTACGGGGCAAAGTGGCAAAGCGCCTTGTCAGAAACGCCAGATTGCTATTGAATCAATAGCTGCTGGCGCACGCCGGGTGGGCGCTGGAGGCCAAAATCAATCCGATTCCGCGACTTCCCCGGTGGCCGAGAAATTGACCGGACGGCCGGGCACGATGGTGGAGATCGCGTGCTTGTAGACCATCTGGGTGACGTTGTTGCGCAACAGCACCACGTACTGGTCGAAGGATTCGATCTGACCCTGGAGCTTGATGCCGTTCACCAGATAGATGGAGACCGGGATGTGCTCACGGCGCAGGGTGTTCAGAAACGGGTCTTGTAGAAGCTGCCCTTTGTTGCTCACGATATTCTCCGTGTTCGGAAAGTGTAAGAAGAGAGATGGAACTTACCACATGGGGGTGGTGCCGCCCAGCACAAGGGGTAAACCGGGTAGAAAAGGCGCCGCCGAGCGGCCGTGGCAGGCCGGTCCAAGCCGGCATGGGGGGCCGTTCACCCCTGGTCAGGCCTTGTGGCGTAGGGGTTGTGGGTGGTCTTCATCTCGATGCGCAGCGGCGTGCCGATGAGGTCGAACACCTGTCGAAAGCGCCCCTCCAGGTAGCGCTTGTAGGTGTCGGTCACGCCTTCGAGCGAGTTGCCGTGCACCACGATCACCGGCGGGTTCATGCCGCCCTGGTGGGCGTAGCGCAGCTTGGGCCGGTACATGCCGGCGCGCTTGGGCGCCTGGAACTGCACCGCCTCCAGCAGGGTGCGGGTGAGCTGCGGTGTCGGCAGCTTGCGCATGGCGGCCTGGTGGGCGCGCGCGATCGAGGCCCACAGCGGCCCCAGGCCCTGGCGCTTGCGCACAGAGATGAAGTGCAGCTCGGCGAACTTCAGGAAGCCCAGGCGCGATTCCACCGAGCGCCGCACCAGCTCGCGCTGGTAGTCGTCCACCGCGTCCCACTTGTTGATCGCCAGCACCACGGCGCGCCCGGCTTCGAGGATGAAGCCGGCAATGTGGGCATCCTGGTCGGTCACACCCTGGGTCGCGTCCAGCAGCAGCAGCACCACATGGGCCGATTCGATGGCCTGCAACGTCTTGACCACCGAGAATTTTTCGATCGCCTCGAACACCTTGCCCTTGCGACGCAGCCCGGCGGTGTCGATCAGCTCGAACTGGCGACCGGCGCGCTCGAACGGCACGCTGATGGCGTCGCGCGTGGTGCCGGGCAGGTCGAACGCCACCAGGCGCTCTTCGCCCAGCCAGGTGTTGATGAGGGTGGACTTGCCCACGTTGGGGCGGCCCGCCACCGCCAGGCGGATCACGCCATCGGCAGCGTCGGGTGGCGCTTCGTCGACGTCGGGCAGATCGAGCGCGTCCAGCGCCCCTTCCAGCAGGCTGCGCACGCCCTGGCCGTGCGCGGCCGACACCGGAATCACCGCGCCCAGGCCCAGCTCGTAGAACTCGGCCAGCTGCGCCCCCTCGCGCATGCCCTCGGCCTTGTTGGCGACCAGCAGGCAGGGCTTGCCCAGGCGGCGCAGGTAGTCGGCGATGTCGTGGTCCTGCGCCGACAGGCCGGCCCGGGCGTCGACCAGAAACAGCACCACGTCGGCCTCGGCCACCGCCTGGCGCGTCTGCTTGGCCATTTCCTTGTAGATGCCGCTCTCGGCCCGCGGCTCGAAGCCGCCGGTGTCGATGACGATGTATTCGCGTTTGCCCAGGTGGCCCTGACCGTAATGCCGGTCGCGCGTCAGCCCGGCGAAGTCGGCCACGATGGCATCGCGGCTGCGGGTGAGCCGGTTGAACAGCGTCGATTTGCCCACATTGGGCCGCCCCACCAGCGCAATGACGGGTTTCATGGTGTCGATCCGGGGCCGGAGCGCGGCCTGCCGCACCAGCCCGTGGCGGCGGCGCGGCTCATGCCGGCCATGGCGGCGTCCGCAGGCGCCGCCAGCATGGTCCGGCGGCGCAGGCAGGTTGCAGCGGCGCCCATGTCATTCGGGCACGAAGCCATACACCGTACCGCCGCGCGTGGCCACCACCAGCGTGTTGCCGGCCGCCACCGGGGTGGCGGCGATGCCGGTACCGTCGGTGCTCAGGCGATCCAGCGGCGTGCCGTCCTGACGCGACAGGAAATGCAGCAGGCCGTTGCCGTCGCCCACCACCACCGAGCGGCCAAGCACCAGCGGCGCCGTCAGCCGGCGCCACTGCAGGGATTCGTTGACCCAGGCGCGGTCGCCGGTGTCGGCACGCCAGGCCAGCACGCGGCCGTCGGCTTCGGCACCGAACAGCAGCTGACCGTCACCGGCCACGCCGGTGGCGCCGCTGGCCGGCTTGCTCCAGCGCAGGCGGCCACTGGCGGTGTCGACACAGCCGACCGCCGTCTGGAAGGCCCGCGCGCACACCACGCCCTCGTGGCGGCTGACGCCGCCCACCAGGTCGATCAGGCGCTCGACGTCGTTGGTGCCACGTGCCGAGGCGATCGGCGCCTCCCAGCGCACGCTGCCGCTGTCGGGATCGACCCCCACCAGCCGCCCCGCCAGCCCGGCCACCAGGGTGTTGCCCACGGCCTGCAGCACGCCGGCCTGGCGCAGCACCAGCGGCTCGGCCGGACGCTCCAGATGCCACAGACGGGCGCCGTTGCGGCCGTCGAAGGCGCTCAGCGAGCGGTCGGCGCCGAGCACGAAGACGCGCCCGCCGGCCACCAGCGGCGCGGTGTAGCTCTGTGTGCCCAACTTCTGGCGCCACAGTTCGCGACCGCCTTCGAGCGCCACCACGCGGTTGTCGCGCGTGACCACGGCGCTCACGCGGCCATCGCTGCCCACACCCGCCGTCAGCGGAGCACCGGCGCTGGCGCGACCGAGTTCACGGCCGGAAGCGGCGTCCAGGGTGACGACGCTGCCGTCGGCGGCGGCCAGCGTGACCTGCTGGCCCTGCACCGCCACCTGCAGCGGAAAGTCGATCGCCGGCAGCCGGGCCGTCCAGGCCTGGCGCACGCCGATCAGGGCGATGTTGGCCGGCAACTCGGCCGGCTGGGGCCGCGGTGAGCCGCCGGCGCAGGCCGTCAGCACAAGCGCAGCCAGCAGGCTGGCGCCGCAGGCGATCCGGCGCCGCACCGTACCGCGCGCCGTCATGACGCGGCTCCCGCCTTGGCGCCGGCGTCGGGGTCGATGCCCAGCGCGTTCAGCTTGATGCCGACCAGGCGCCGGTAGTCGCCCGCGGTGTCGGCCGCCATGCCCTGGTAGGCCTTGCCGAATTCGGCCGCCGCCAGCTCGCGCTTGCCCTGCTGCAGCAGCACGTCGCCGCGGCGATCGGCCGCCAGCGCGACGAACGACGGCGGGAAGCCGGCCTCCAGCGTCCTGAGCGCCTCGTCGTAGGCCTTCTCGCCCAGCTGGACCGAGGCCAGGCGCAGGCGCGCCACCGCGCGCAGCCCGTCGTTGGGCGCCTTCTCGGCCACCCAGGCCAGGGCGGCCTTGGTTTCGGCGGTCTTGCCCTGTTCGTCGAAGAACCTGGCCCCGCGCAGGCCGGCGTGGGCGGCGTAGGTGGTGCCGCCAAATTTGTCCTTGATGTCGGCCAGCGCGCGCTCCACGCGCGCCGCGTCGCCGGCCTGGGCGGCGCGCTCGACCTCGTCGAACAGCACCGCCGCCAGACCCGCCTGGCGCCGCTCCCAGTACTGCCAGCCGTTCCAGGCCGCATAGGCGCCCAGCACGGCGATCAGCACCCAGGTGATGAGGTTGCCCCAGCGGTTCCAGAAATGCTTGAGGGCGTCGAGCTGTTCCTGCTCTTCGAGGTCGAGATGGGTGGCCATGCGTGGTGGTTCGGTGTTTAAGCGGTCGATTTTAGGATGTCGGCCCAGGCGTCCGGCTGTGCCAGCGGCTGGCGCAGCTGGGCACCGGCGCCGTCGCGCAGCGCCTTGACGGTGACTTCGCCGGCGGCCAGCTCATCGGCACCAAAGATCAGTGCGTGGCGCGCGCCGGAGGCGTCGGCGCGCTTGAACTGGCTCTTCATGCTGCCCATGCCTTCGCCGCTGCCGGCGTGCATCTGCACCGCCACGCCGAGCGCGCGCAGCTGCTGCAGGCAGCGCATGGCCTGCGGCAGCGCCGCGGCGTCGGGGATGATGGCGTAGGCGTCGGGCACCGGCTCCAGCGTGTGCACGCCCTCTTCCTGCAGCAGTTCCAGCACGCGCTCGACGCCCAGCGCCCAGCCCACGGCCGGCGCCGGCTTGCCGCCAATCTGCTCGATCAGGTAGTCGTAGCGGCCGCCGCCGCAGATGGTGCCTTGCGCGCCCAGACGGTCGGTGACGAACTCGAACACCGTCAGGTTGTAGTAGTCGAGGCCACGCACCAGGCGCGGGTTGATGTGCCACGACACCCCGGCGGCCGCCAGGATGGCCTGTACGGCGGCGAAATGCCGGCGCGAGGCCTCGCCCAGGTAGTCCAGCAGCTTGGGCGCGCCCTCGACCAGCGCCTGCATGGCCGGGTTCTTGGTGTCGAGGATGCGCAGCGGGTTGCTGTGCAGGCGCCGGCGCGCGTCCTCGTCGAGCTGGTCGTGGTGGGCTTGCAGGTAGGCCACCAGCGCCGCGCGGTGCTCGCGCCGCTCGTCGGGCTGACCCAGGCTGTTGAGCTCCAGCCGCCAGCCTGTCAGGCCCAGCTCGCGCCACAGCGCCACGGCCAACAGAATCAGTTCGGCGTCCACTTCGGGGCCGCCGAAGCCCAGCGCCTCGGCGCCGATCTGGTGAAACTGGCGGTAGCGGCCGCGCTGCGGCCGCTCGCGCCGGAACATGGGGCCCATGTAGAACAGCCGCTTGCCGCCGTCGTACAGCAGGTTGTGCTCGGCCACGGCGCGCACCAGGCCGGCCGTGCCTTCGGGGCGCAGCGCCAGGTGGTCGGCGCGGCCGTGCTGGTCGGCGCGGTCCTCGAAGGCGTACATCTCCTTCTCGACGATGTCGGTCACTTCGCCCAGGCCGCGCGTGTACAGCTGCGTCAGCTCCATGATGGGCGTGCGCACGTTGCGGTAGGCGTGCTGCGCCATCACGCGGCGCACCACGTCCTCCAGCCACTCCCAGCGCGCCGACGCCGGCGGCAGGATGTCGTTCATGCCCTTGATGGCGGTGATCTGCTTGCTGCCAGACATACTTGAATAACTATGGTTTTGATAGCTGCTTGCGCACGATGGGTGCTGGTTTGAGCCGAATTTGACTCAAAACCGCTCAGGGTTGCCGGCGCCCGAAGCGCTGCTCGATGTAGCGCGCCACGATCTGCTGGAACTCGGCCGCGATGTGTTCGCCGCGCAGCGTCATGGCTTTCTCACCGTCGATGTAGACCGGCGCCGCCGGCGCCTCGCCGGTGCCCGGCAGGCTGATGCCGATGTCGGCATGCTTGCTCTCGCCCGGGCCGTTGACGATGCAGCCCATCACCGCCACCTTGAGCTTTTCCACGCCCGGATACTGGCTGCGCCACAGCGGCATCTGCGCGCGCAGATGGTCGTCGATCTGCTTGGCCAGCTCCTGGAACACGGTGCTGGTGGTGCGCCCGCAGCCCGGGCAGGCGGTGACGCTGGGCACGAAGGCGCGCAGCCCCAGCGCCTGCAGGATTTCGCTGGCCACCACCACTTCCTGCGTGCGCGCCTCGCCCGGCTGCGGCGTGAGGCTGACGCGGATGGTGTCGCCGATGCCTTCCTGCAGCAGGATCGCCAGGGCCACGCTGGAGGCCACCGTGCCGCGCGTCGCCATGCCGGCCTCGGTCAGGCCCAGGTGCAGCGGATGGTCGCCGCGGCTGGCCAGCTCGCGGTAGACCGCGATCAGGTCCTGCACCCCGCTGACCTTGCACGACAGGATGACCTGGGCCGGATCCATGCCCATGGCCACCGCGCGCGCGGCCGACGCCATGGCCGAGGTGACCAGCGCCTCGTACATCACCTGGCGCGCGTCCCACGGCTCGGGCCGGCGCGCGTTGTCGTCCATCAGGCCGGCCAGCAGCTCCTGATCGAGGCTGCCCCAGTTGACGCCGATGCGCACCGGCTTGTCCCACTTGAGCGCGGCCTCGATCATCTGGCCGAACTGGGTGTCGCGCTTGGCGCCCTTGCCCACGTTGCCCGGGTTGATGCGGTACTTGGACAGCGCCTGCGCGCAGTCCGGGTGCTCGGTCAGCAGGCGGTGGCCGTTGTAGTGAAAGTCGCCGATCAGCGGCACGTCGATGCCCATGCGGTCGAGCTGCTCGCGGATGTAGGGCACCTGCGCCGCCGCCTCGGGCGTGTTGACGGTGATGCGCACCAGCTCGCTGCCGGCCAGCGCGAGTTCCTTGACCTGGATGGCGGTGGCGATGGCATCTTCGGTGTCGGTGTTGGTCATCGACTGCACGCGCACCGGCGCGTCGCCGCCCACCGTCACCACACGCCGGCCCCAGACCACGCGCGCCTGGCGGGTGCGGCGCGGCGCCGGCCGGGCCACCTCGATCGGTGTGCAGTTGGGTGACGGCATGCTCATCGGACCTCGAAGCGCGACACCGGCGTCTTGCTGATCGAGCGGTGATCGAACGGCTCGCCGCGCACGCGCACCTCGACCGCATCCTTGCGACCGATGGTGACCGCCAGCGGCGGCTCACCGCTCACGCCCACGCTGTCACCGGCGTTCAGCGCCCGGTTGATCAGGTTCTTGCCGCTGGCGTCGCGCACGGTGACCCAGGTTTCGGCCTGAGCGCTGAAATACAGCAGATCGGTGCTGGCCGCCGCCGGGGCGGCAGCGGCCGGCGGCGGCGCCTGTTCAGCCGCCGCCGCGCTGGCCGACAGTTCGGCCGGGGCGGGCGGAGCGGGTGGCTCGGCACTGGTGGCGGCCGGCGGCATGACGCTTTCGCGCACCACGCCGTCGGTCGCGGCCGGCTCACTGGCCGGCGCGGGAGCATTCAGCTGGATCGGCAGCGTGGGCAGCAACCACAGCGCCGCGGCCCCCAGCAGCAAGGCGATGACACCGATCGCCAGCGGCTTGGACAGCCCCCCCGCCAGCACCGTCGCCGGCCCGTCGCTGCTGCGACGGAACGGCTCGTTGATCGGCGCCTGCGCCACTGGGCGCAGACCGGGTGCCGACACCGGCATGCGCTCCAGCACCGGCGCCGGATCGGTGCCGAAGGCACGGCAGATGGCCGAGGCCAGCGCGCGCGCGAAAGTGACGTCGGGCAGTTCGTCCAGGCGGTCGTTTTCGAGCGCGTCGAGCTTCTGCGGCGACACCTTCATGGCGCTGGCCAGCAGCGCCGGATCGACGCCCGCCGATTCGCGCAGCGCGCGCAGCATCTGCCCGGCCGAACGCGGGCCGGCGCCGTGGGCCGGGGTGTCGTGCAGGCTGGCTGGCCCGGTGTGGGCTTCAGTCATCGAAGGCTCCGCGCTCGTAGGCCAGCAGTTCGCGCGACTGCGGGAAGCGCCGGCGCAGCTGGGACGCCAGCTGCTCCATGGCCTGGCGGTTGTTCAGACGCCGCTCGACGCGGATGCCCAGCCAGAGCGATTCGGCATTGGCCAGCTCGCTGTTGTTCAGGCGCCGCACGTAGAACTGCGCCCGCGTGTAGTCGCCGCGCTGGTACAGCAGCTGCGACAGGTTGAAGGCAGTCACCGGGTTGCCGGCGTCCAGCTCGTAGGAGCGCATCAGCGCCGCCTCGGCGCGCGCCAGGTTGCCGGCGCGCGCCTCGCACACGCCCTGCGCCATCAGCGTGCGCGCGCGGCCCGGGTAGGTGGGCACCGCCAGTGCGCGCTCGAACGACTGGTTGGCCGCCGCCAGCTGCCCCTGCTGGCATTGCAGCCAGCCCAGGTTGTGCAGGGCGTCGCCGTCGCGCGGGTTGAGCGCGATGGCGCGCTGGAAATGCGATTGCGCCAGCGCCTGGTCACCCAGCGCCATGTAGATCAGACCGCCCAGGTTGTAGGCATCGCCGAAGTTCGGGTCGGCCTGCAGCGCCTTTTTCTGCTCGTCCAGCGCCACGGTGTGCTGGCCGTTCTCGTAGTAACCGGTGGCCAGCGCCAGCCGGGTGCGGGCACGCCGACGGGCGTCGGTCTCGTCGGATGCGGTGGGCAGCTCCTGCGGGTTGTCGCCCAGACCGGGCGGAGCGGCGCAAGCGGCCAGCAGCCAGGCCGCCAGACCGAAGCTGGCGAGGGCCAGCAGCCGCCGGCGTGAAGCCGCGCTCGGGGCGCAAGCATGAAGGCTCATGAACTCACCTTTCTCGGCGCCGGGGCGGCGCCTGCGGGCGCCAGCTGGTGCAGCGCCACCGTGCGCTGGCGCGCGATGCGCACGCCCACGCGCGTGCGATCCTGCACGTCCCCGGCCAGCTGGCCACAGGCGGCGTCGATGTCGTCGCCGCGCGTCTTGCGGATGGTGGTGACGATGCCGGCGTCGTTCAGCAGCTTGCCGAAGGCCTGCACGCGCGCCATCGGCGAGCGCGTCAGTCCCGACTGCGGGAACGGGTTGAAGGGAATCAGGTTGAACTTGCCGCGCAGGCCGCTGGCGGCGTGCCGCCGCATCAGCTCGACCAGCGCCTGGGCGTGCTCGGCGGAGTCGTTGACGCCGTCGAGCATGCAGTATTCGAAGGTGATGAAGTCGCGCGGCGCGTGCGCCAGGTAGGCGGTGCAGGTGCGCAGCAGCTCATCGATCGGGTATTTGCGGTTGAGCGGCACCAGATGGTCGCGCAACGCGTCGGTGGGCGCGTGCAGCGACACCGCCAGCGCCACCGGGCAGTCGCGCGCCAGGCGCTCGATCATGGGCACCACGCCCGAGGTGGACACCGTCACGCGCCGGCGCGACAGGCCATAGCCATGGTCGTGCAGCATGGTGCGCAGCGCCGGCAGCAGACGGTCGTAGTTCTGCAGGGGCTCGCCCATGCCCATCATCACCACGTTGGAGATGACGCGCTCGTCGGTCTTCAGGTGGCGGCGCAGAAAATGCTCGGCAAACCACAGCTGGCCGACGATCTCGGCCGTGCTCAGGTTGCGCGAAAAGCCCTGGTGACCGGTGGAGCAGAAACGACAGGCCACGGCGCAGCCGGCCTGCGACGACACGCACAGCGTGCCACGGTCGTCTTCCGGGATGTAGACCGCCTCGACCGCGTTGCCGCCACCGACGTCGAACAGCCACTTGATGGTGCCGTCCTTCGAGGCGTGCTGGCGGATGACGGCCGGTGCCGCCACCAGGGCGCGGCCGTGCAGCTTGCCCTGCAGCGACCTGGCCAGATCGCTCATCTGGCCGAACTCGGCGACGCCGCGCTGATGGATCCAGCGAAACAGCTGGGTGGCGCGATAACGCTTTTCGCCCAGCGTGTCACACCAGGCGGCCAGGCCTTCGAGGTCGAAGTCGAGCAGGTTGACGGGCGTGGTCATGCGCTGCGCGGGCCGCCTTGCGCCGGCTCAGCGGCTGTAGACACCCATGCCGGAGAAGAAGAACGCCACCTCGACGGCGGCCGTCTCGGGCGCGTCGGAGCCATGCACGGCGTTGGCGTCGATGGAGTCGGCGAAGTCGGCACGGATGGTGCCCTTGTCGGCCTTCTTGGGATCGGTGGCGCCCATCAGGTCGCGGTTCTTGGCGATGGCACCCTCGCCTTCCAGCACCTGGATCATCACCGGGCCGGAGATCATGAACTCCACCAGGTCCTTGAAGAAGGGGCGCTCCTTGTGCACGGCATAGAACTGCTCGGCCTCGCGGCGCGACAGGTGCTGCATGCGGGCGGCGACGATCTTCAGGCCGGCGGCCTCGAAGCGGGCGTAGATCTGGCCGATGACGTTCTTGGCGACGGCGTCGGGCTTGATGATGGACAGGGTGCGTTCGATAGCCATGGAGGTGCTTTCTAAGGTTCTCGGTAAGGATCTGCTGCCCGGCTGGGCAAAGCCATTGATTTTAACCGGCCCACCCGCGGTCGCGGCGGCGGGCGGGACGGTCGCAGGATGGCGCCGGCCGCTCAGCCACGCCGGCCGCCGGGAGCTGGGCCGCGGCGCGCCCGGCCGCCACCGCCGCGCGCGCCCGGTGCGCCCCGGCCGGCGCTCTGGCGCTGGCGCGACAGGCTGTCGGCGCCGATGTAGCCGAACGAGGTCTTCATGGGATCGGGTTGCGGCGCGCCGGCGCCGCCGGCCGGCCCGCCGTCGCGCCGGCGCGGCTTGCCGCTGCCGGCGTTCGCCGGTGGCCGGCCGCCACCGGCCATGTTGGGGCGTGGCCCACTGCCGCGGCCGCGGTCGCCGCGACCACGGCGCGGCGGCTCGGACGGCCTGGGCCCGGGCTCACGGCCGCCGCGCAGCACATGCTCGGGCGTGCCCGAGGCCGCACCCAGGGCGCGGATGTCGCGCTCGCCCAGTTCCATCCACTGCCCGCGCCGCAGGCCGCGCGGCAGCATCATGGCGCCGTAGCGGATGCGGATCAGCCGGCTGACGGCGTGACCGACGGACTCGATCATGCGCCGCACCTCGCGGTTGCGGCCTTCGGAGATGGTGACGCGGTACCACTGGTTGGCGCCTTCGCCCTGCCCTTCTTCCTGGATCGAGCTGAACTGCGCCATGCCGTCGTCCAGCGGCACGCCATCGAGCAACTGCTGCTTTTCCTCGTCGGACAGCGCGCCCAGCACCCGCACGGCGTATTCGCGCTCCAGGCCGAAGCGCGGGTGCATCAGGCGGTTGGCCAGCTCGCCGGAATTGGTCAGCAGCAGCAGGCCTTCGGTGTTCAGGTCCAGCCGACCGACCGACTGCCACTTGCCCTGCGGCAGCCGCGGCAGCTTGCGAAACACCGTGGGGCGGTTCTGCGGGTCGTCGTGCGTCACCACCTCGCCCACCGGCTTGTGGTAGGCCAGCACGCGCGCCGGCGGCGGCGCGATGCGCAGCTTGATCGGCTTGCCGTTGATCTTGACCGCATCGCCGAACTGGATGCGCTGGCCGATGTGGGCCGGCTGGTTGTTGACCGAGATGCGCCCCTGCAGGATGAGCTGCTCCATCTCCAGGCGCGAGCCCAGCCCGGCCTGGGCCAGCACCTTGTGCAGCTTGGGCTGCTCGGGCTGCGGCAGCAGCACGCGCTTGGGCGGGACGTCGGACGCACCGCCGTCGGCTTCGGCGTCGAAGCGGCCGGACAGCACGTCGTCGATCACGACCGGCGCCTCGTCCGCGGCCGTCGGCGCCCCGGTGGGTTCGGCGTCGGCCTCGATTGCTACCATATCAATAGCATTCGGCGCAGTCTGGGCGGGCTCCGAAGTCGGCTTTGTTCTGGATCGCCGGGCGGGTGCGGGGGTGGCCGAAGCCTGGTCGTCGGCGGCAGGCGCGGTCGGCTCGTCAGGGCACATGGGGGGCCTCGTGTTCGGCGGTGTCGGGGCGGGACGGCGGGCTGTCGTCCACGGGCTCGGGCTCGGGCGCCGACGCCGGGGTGGCGGCGGGCGCGGCGCTGTCGTCGGCGTCGGGTGCGGATGGGGATTCGGGTTCGGCCTTGGCGGCGGGCGCGGCGGCGGGCTCACCCGCCTCGACGTCCGGCGTGGCGGCCGGCTCGGCGTCGGTGGCGGCAGCGGCCGGCGCGTCCTCGGCGGCCTGATCAAGGGCGTCGAACATGCTGGCGGCCTGCTCGGAGGGGGTGTCCAGCATCGGCAGCTGATCCAGCGACTCCAGCCCCAGGTCGTCGAGGAACTGGCGCGTGGTGGCGTACAGGCCGGGACGGCCGACGGTTTCGCGGTGGCCGATGACTTCGACCCAGCCGCGGTCTTCCAGCTGCTTGATGAGCTGGGTGTTGACGGTGACGCCGCGGATGTCCTCGATGTCGCCGCGCGTGACCGGCTGGCGGTAGGCGATGATGGCCAGCGTCTCCAGCGTGGCGCGGGTGTAGCGTGGCGGCTTTTCGGGGTGCAGGCGGTCGAGGTACTCGCGCATCTCGGGCCGGCTCTGGAAGCGCCAGCCGCTGGCCACCTGAACCAGCTCGACGCCGCGCTGGGCCCAGTCGTCCTGCAGCTCCAGCAGCAGGTTCTTCAGCGTGTCGGCGCCCAGTTCGTCGTCGAACAGCACGCGCAGTTCGCGCAGCGGCATGGGCTGCGGGGCGCAGATCAGGGCGGTTTCGAGGATGCGCTTGGCGTCCGTGGAATTCACAGCGAGGGTGTTCCGTGTCTGTCTGGAGACCGGTGCGCGCGGGCTCGGCAAGCGAGCCGGCCACACCGGCCAGGGGCCGCGGGCTGCGGGCCGTGATGGACTCAACGCGCGGGGCTGGCCGCCGGGTCCATGTCGTCAGCGGGCATTGTAAGGCCCCAGGCGCTCAGTGCGTGCGTCAGATCGGTCGGCAGCGGCGCCACGAAATCCAGCGTCTGGCCGGTCAGCGGGTGCCGAAAGGCCAGCCGGCGCGCATGCAGCGCCTGGCGCGTCAGCCCGGCGGCCGGGGCGCCGCCATACAGCGCATCGGCCACCAGCGGATGGCCCAGGTGTGCCAGATGCACGCGGATCTGGTGCGTGCGACCGGTGCGCAGCAGGCAGCGCAGCAGGCAGCCCTGGGGCGCGTTCTGCAGCAGCTCGAAGCGGGTCTGGGCCGGCCTGGCCGGATGGCGCGCGGGGTCCAGCACCGCCATGCGCAGCCGCTGGCGCGGGTCGCGGCCGATGGCGGCGTCGATCTCGCGCGCCGGCGCGCCGGACCAGGGCCGGTGCGCCAGCGCCAGGTATTCGCGCCGCACCTGGCGCGCGGCGATCAGCGCCACCAGCGCGTCCATGGCCGCCCGGCTGCGCGCCACCACCAGCAGGCCGCTGGTGTCCTTGTCGAGCCGGTGCACGATGCCGGCGCGCGGCAGGTGGGCGGCGGCGGCGTCGCGCGCCAGCAGGCCGTTGAGCAGGGTGCCGCTCCAGTGGCCGGGCGCCGGGTGCACCACCAGGCCGGCCGGTTTGTCGATCACCGCCAGATGCTGGTCTTCGTACACCACGTCCAGCGCCATGGCCTGCGGCACGAAGGCCTGGCTCATGGGCGTGGGGCGCAGCTCGATGGCCAGATGGTCGCCGGCGCGCACCTTCTGCGCCGGCTTGACCACCGGCTGCCCCTGCATGTGCACCACGCCGGCTTCGATCAGCTGGCGCAGGTAGTTGCGCGAGAACTCCGGCACCAGCGCGGCCAGCGCGCGATCCAGGCGCTGGCCGTGCAGCTCGGCCGGCAGCGCCAGCTGGCGCAGCTCGGCGGCGGCGCCGGCGTCTTCCAGCGGTTCGCCGTCGGCGTCCCGGTCGGCGTCAGCGGGTGCGGTCGACGGGGGGGTGCCCGATATAATTGCCGTTGCTCGATTCAAGAAGGTAGCCGCTCATGCAAGGTGCTCGATTATCGGTCGCAGGCGCCGTCGCGGCGGCGCTGGCGGTGCTGCTTGCGGCCTGCTCGTCCAAGCCGATCGACCGGACCGCCGGCTGGAGCCCCAACCGCATCCACGCCGAGGCCAAGGACGAGCTCAACGCCGGTGCCTACGACAAGGCGATCCCGCTCTACGAAACCCTGGAAGGCCGTGCCGCCGGCACCACGCTGGCACAGCAGGCGCAGCTGGACAAGGCCTACGCACTGTTCAAGGACGGCCAGAAGGCCGAGGCGATAGCCACGCTGGATCGCTTCATGCGCCTGCACCCGGCCAGCCCGGCGATCGACTACGCGCTGTTTCTCAAGGGCGTGATCAATTTCAACGACGAGCTGGGCATGCTCTCTTTCCTGGCACGCCAGGATCTGTCCGAGCGCGACCAGAAGGCGGCCAAGGAAGCCTTCGAATCGTTCAACGAACTGGTGACGCGCTTTCCCGATTCGCGCTACGCCCCCGACGCGCGCGCGCGCATGCGCTACACGATCAACGCGCTGGCGCAATACGAAGTACATGTGGCGCGCTACTACTTCACGCGCGGCGCCTACGTGGCGGCGATCAACCGCGCCCAGCAGGCGCTGGCCGACTACCGCGATGCGCCGTCGCTGGAAGAGGCGCTGTACATCCTCACCCAGTCGTACGACCGTCTGGGCATGACCGAGTTGCGCGACGACGCGCGCCGCGTGCTCGACAGGAACTACCCCAACAGCACCTACCTGACGCACGGCCTGCGCGGCGCCGACAAGCCCTGGTGGCAGCTGTGGTGAGCGGGCGGCCTAGCCCGGATCTCGCGGAATAGCTGTCAAATCTGGCTCCAGCGCTTGCGCATCAAGCGCCAGCAGCTATTGTTTTGGTAGCATCTTCGGCGACCAACTCGTCCAGCGCGGCCCCGAAGGCCTGCGGCGACGGCAGCCGCCGCATCGGCGGCAGGGCCGCCAGCAGGCGGCGACCGTAGCCCATCTGCACCAGGCGCGTGTCGCAGACCACCAGCACGCCGCGGTCGCTTTCGCGCCGGATCAGCCGGCCCGCGCCCTGCTTGAGCGCCACCGCCGCCTCGGGCACCGAATGGTCGGCAAAGGCGCTGCGTCCCTGCGCTTGCAGGCGACGGCAGCGCGCTTCCACCAGCGGGTCACCCGGGGGCGGAAACGGCAGCTTGTCGATCACCACCAGTTGCAGCGCCTGGCCCGGCAGGTCGACACCTTCCCAGAACGAGGCCGAGGCCACCAGCACGCAGCCCGGACGACCGGCGCTGCCACCGGCGCGAAAGCGCTCCACCAGCACGCGCTTGGGCAGGCTGCCCTGCATCAGCACCTCGATGTCCGCGCCGGCGCCGAAGCGCTCGCCCAGCAGCTCGCCGATGCGGCGCAGCGCGCGCAGCGTGGTGGTCAGCACCATGGTGCGCCCGCCCAGGCGGGCCGCCGCGTCGCCCGCCAGGCGCGCCACGTCGGCGCTGTGCGCCGGGTCGGCCGGACGGGCGATGTGGGTCGGCACGTACAGCGCGGCCTGGCGCGCGTAGTCGAACGGGCTGCCGATGCGCAGCACCTCGGCGTCCTGCAGGCCGCAGGGCTCGGTGAACCAGGACAGGCGCTCGTCGTCGCCCAGCGTGGCCGACACGAACGCCCAGGCGCGCGCGCGGCCGTCGTCCTGCGGCCCGGCCAGCAGGCGGGTGCGCACGGTGTCGGCGATGTCCAGCGGCGACTCCACCAGCCGCAGTGAGGCACCAACGTCGACCCAGCGCACCAGCGCCGGCTCGCACGGCTGACCGAAGCGTTCGGCGCGCTGCGCCAGCAGCAGCGCGCGCTGGTGCAGGCGCACGAAGTCGGGGGCCAGCTCGCTGACCGTGGCCAGCGCGGCGGCGGCGTCGGCCAGCGCCTGGTGCAGCTGCCGCAGCGCCGGCGGCCAGGCGGCGGCATCGACCCCCTCGGGCACCGCTTCCAGCCAGCGCAGCCGGCCGGCGGCGCGCCCCGCACCGGCCGCCAGGCGCAGCTCACGCGTGGCCACCTCGACCGCGCTGGCCAGCGCCTGCCAGTCGCACAGGCCGCGCGCCTGCCGCAGGCCGGCGGCCAGCAGATCGCGCGCAAAGTCCAGCAACTGACCGCTGGCCAGCTGCTGGCCGAGAAACTGGATGCCGGTTTCGTTGAGCTGGTGCGCTTCGTCGAACACCGCCACGCGCACGCTGGGCAGCAGCTCGGCCATGCCCGATTCGCGGATCGCCAGATCGGCAAAGAACAGGTGGTGGTTGATCACCACCACGTCGGCCGCCATGGCCTGGCGCCGCGCCAGCTGCACGTGACAGGCACGAAACTGCGGGCAGTCGGCGCCCAGACAGTTCTCGCGCGTGCTGGTGACCAGCGGGATGACCGGCGAGCGCTCGTCCAGATCGGGCAGCTCGGCCAGGTCGCCACTGCGCGTGATCTTCGACCAACGCTCTATTTTTGATAGCTGCTGGCGCACACCAGGCGCCGATGAAACCCCTGTCTGATGCGCCATTTCGAGGCGGTGCAGGCACAGGTAGCTGGCGCGGCCCTTGAGCAGCGCCATGCTCACCGGCAGCCCCAGCGCGCGCGCCAGCCGCGGCAGATCGCGCCCGAACAGCTGGTCCTGCAGCGTCTTGGTGGCGGTCGACAGCAGCACCCGCTCGCCCGACAGCAGGGCCGGCACCAGGTAGGCAAAGGTCTTGCCGACGCCGGTGGCGGCCTCGGCCACCAGCACCCCGCCCTGCTCGATCACCCGCGCCAGCGCCAGCGCCAGCCGGGTCTGGCCATCGCGCAGGCGAAAGCCCTCGGCCGCCTGCGACAGCGGCCCGTGATCGTCGAAGGCGGCCCCGACCGCCTGCGCCAGCGCCCCGGGCTCGGGCCCGTGCGGCGCGCCGGGGGTGGCCACTGGCGACACGCGTTCAGGCCGGTTCATCGGGCTCCAGCTGCGCCTGCAGCCGCGCGATGGCGTCGCGCAGCGCCAGGCGGCGCTTCTTGAGCCGTTGCAGCATCAGCTCGTCCAGCGGCGCCTGACCCGCCAGCCGGTCGATCGAGGCGTCGAGATCGGCATGCTCCATGCGCAGCTCGATGAGCCGGCGCTCGGGGGAATGCAGGTTGGCCGTCATGTGTAAGATTGCGTACTAAAGCACAAGGATTGCACTTGCCGCCGACACGGCGCCGGGCCTTCCGTGCCACCGCATTCAATAATACGACTTGCGGCGTACCCCGCCGCCTCTGCAAGGGGCACCATGGAAAAAGGCTATCGACTCAGCGCCGCCACCGGTCTGCACAAGGGCGACCGCGACTACCAGCAGGACCAGGTGGCCCTGTTCGCCCACGCGCGCGCCAACGGCTGCGTGATGGGCGTGGTGGCCGACGGCATGGGCGGGCGCACCGGCGGGCGCAAGGCCGCCGACCAGGTGATGCTGACGGCGCGCCAGCTGTTCGAGCGCTACGCCCCCGACAGCGAAGACGCCACCGCGGTGCTGCGCCAGATCGGCGAGGAAGCGCACCTGATCATCAAGCTGACGGCGATCGCCGCCGAGCAGGAGCCGCACAGCACCATGGCGGCCTTCATCATCAACGTGGGCGGCGAATGCCATTGGGCGCACACCGGCGACTCGCGGCTCTACCATTTTCGTGGCGCCCGCCTGGTGCGCCGCACCAAGGATCAGTCCTACGTGCAGGCGCTGGTCGACCAGGGCGAGCTGACCGAAGACGAGGCCGCCGTGCACCCCAAGTCCAACGTGCTGCTGGGCTGCCTGGGCACCGAAGAAGCGCCCAAGTTCGACGTGCACTACATCCCCCAGCTGCAGATCGGCGACGCCCTGCTGGCCTGCACCGACGGGCTGTGGCACTACTTCACGCCGGAAGAGCTGGGTTCGGTGCTGCATTCGCTGCCACCGCGCGAGGCCAGCGAATTCCTGATCGACAAGGCACGCACGCGCGCCATGGGCGGCGGCGACAACCTGGCGCTGGCCATCGTCAAGGTCGAGCCGCTTCAGAACAACCAGCCGGTGGTGGGCTCGGCCTTCTCGCCCCTGCGCTGACCGCGCCCGCGCCCGGCATGGGCGCGTTGACCCCCTCGGTCAGCAGTGCGCCGCGGATGCGCTCACCGTGCTTCGCGGCTTGAGCGCCATGCACTCATCGGCGCGTCGCGCCGGACTCCTGCCGCTCCAGTTCAACCTAGGAGGCTGTCGGACTTGGAGATCGCCGGCTGCAAATCGACCGCAGCGGCCCATTTTTCACCGGCTTTTTGCCTAATAGCTCGGCTATTGGGCTGCAAATCCGGCAAAAACTGGTCTCGCTGGGGCCGATTTTGGCTACGCCGCTCTTCGAGAACGCTTTCGGCGCTCCAAGCCCGACAGCCTCCTAGAAACGGCAGTTGGACGCGCCCGCCCGTGCCGTGATCGGCGCGCCAGGCAAGACGCAACGCCGCCGCGGGCTCGTGCCCGCAAGAAGGAGCAACGCCGCATGGCGCGCCGAGCGCGGTGCGGGTGGGTGCGCAGCGTGCTCACCCAGGCGGTGAAGGCCATCGGGGCCGCCAAACCCTGCAGGGATGCGGCCAGCCCGAAGATGACAAGCGGTCAACTGCCGTTTCTAGGTTCAAGCCGGCGCGCATCGGCCTGACGCTGGCGCTCCAGATCGTTGATGGCGAGTTCCTGCTGGCGCAGCCGGTCCAGCGCCGTGCGCCGCTGCACGCGCGCCTGCTGCAGGCAGTCGTTGACGGCAAATCGCTGCCAGCAGGCTTTCTCGGCCTCCTCGAAGTGGCGCGTGGCTGCGCCGCGCTCGCTGGCGATGCGGGCACGCTGCGCCTGCAGCCAGGGCGCCAGCGGCTGGCCCGCCGGCGGCGCCGTGGCGGCCAGGGCCTGCGCGTCGGCGGCGTCGGCGGCGCGCCGGGCCAGGTGCTGATCGTGCAGCGAGCCGGACGCGCAGGCGGCCAGCAGGGTGCACAGCAGCAGGCTGATGGGCAGGCGGCTCATGTCAGTTGTGTGTCCACGGTGCGATGCTCCAGCGCCAGGTACTCGGCCGACTGCATCTCGTTGAGGCGGCTGACGGTGCGCGGAAACTCGTGCGCCAGCGGACCTTCGGTGTAGAGCTGTTCGGGCGGCACCTCGGCCGACAGGATGAACTTGACCCGGCGGTCGTACAGCACGTCCACCAGCCAGGTGAAGCGCCGCGCCTCCGACGCCATGCGCACCGGCATGTGCGGCACGCCGGACAGCAGCACGGTGTGGAACTGGCTGGCGATTTCCAGGTAGTCGTTCTGCGAGCGCGGGCCGCCGCACAGCGCTCGAAAGTCGAACCACACCACACCACCGGCGCGCCGGCGCGCCAGGATCTCGCGCGCCTCGATGTGCAGCACAGGGTCTTCGTCGGCGCGGCTGGCCAGCTGGTCGAAGGCCGCCTGCATGGCGGCGTCGGCCGCCGCGCCCAGCGGCGTGTGGTAGAGCTGCACCTGCTGCAGCGTGCGGTGGCGGTAGTCGGTGCCGTTGTCGACGTTGACCACCTCCATGCGCTGGTTCAGCAGCTCGATGGCCGGCAGGATGCGGTCGCGGTGCAGGCCGCCCGGGTACAGGTCGTCGGGCTTGAAGTTGCTGGTGGTGACGAAGCCCACGCCGTTGTCGAACAGCGCCACCAGCAGGCGGTGCAGGATCATGGCGTCGGTGATGTCGGCGACGTGAAACTCGTCGAAGCAGATCAGCTTGAAGCGCTTGGCCATGCGCCGGCCCAGCTCGTCGAGCGGGTTGACCGTGCCCTGCAGCGCCGCCAGCTCGCGGTGCACCTCACGCATGAATTCGTGAAAGTGCAGGCGCGTCTTGCGCCGGATCGGCACGGCGTTGAAGAAGCAGTCCATCAGGAAGCTCTTGCCGCGCCCCACCCCGCCGTACATGTAGACGCCGCGCGGGATCTCGGGGCGGTTGAAGAGCTTCTTGAGCCGGTTGGAACGGCTGGACTTGTAGGCCGCCCAGTCGTCGGCGCAGCGCTGCAGCGCCTGCACGGCGCGCAGCTGCGCCGGGTCGCTCTGGAAGCCACGCGCCTTCAGCTCGAGCTCGTAGGCCTGGCGCACATCGCTCATGCGATCAGACCACCGATGCTATGAAAAAAATAGCTGCTCGCGCTTTCTGCACAAGCGCCAATGGCCGATTTCATCAGAAATTGAGGGTGCGCTTGTCGACCGCCAGGGCAGCTTCCTTCATGCTCTCGCCCAGCGAGGGGTGGGCATGGCAGATGCGAGCGATGTCTTCACTGCTGGCGCGGAACGCCATCGCCACGCAGGCCTCGGCGATCAGTTCGCTGGCCATGGGGCCGACGATGTGCACGCCCAGGATTTCGTCGGTGGCGGCGTCGGCCAGGAACTTGACCAGGCCGGTGGTGTCGCCCAGCGCGCGGGCCCGGCCGTTGGCCATGAAGGGGAAGCTGCCGGCCTTGTACTTCGCGCCCTCGGCCTTGAGCTGCTGCTCGGTCTTGCCGACCCAGGCGATCTCGGGGCTGGTGTAGATGACCCAGGGAATCAGGTTGAAGTCCACGTGGCCGTGCTGGCCGGCGATGCGTTCGGCCACCGCCACGCCCTCTTCCTCGGCCTTGTGCGCCAGCATGGGGCCGCGCACCACGTCGCCCACCGCCCAGACGCCGGGCAGGTTGGTGCGGCAGTCGTCGTCCACCACCACCGCACCGCGCTCATCGAGCTTGAGGCCCACGGCCTCGGCGTTCAAGCCGGTGGTGTTGGGCACGCGGCCGATGGAGACGATCAACTTGTCGACCACCAGCTCCTGCGCTGCGCCCTTGGCGTCGGTCCAGGCGACGCTGACACCCTTCTTGCCGACCTTGACCTCGCCCACCTTGACGCCCAGCTCGATCTTCAGGCCCTGCTTGTCGAAGGCCTTGCGCGCTTCCTTGGCGATCTGCTCGTCCACCGCACCCAGGAAGGTCGGCAAGGCTTCCAGCACCGTGACTTCGGCGCCCACGCGGCGCCACACACTGCCCATTTCGAGACCGATCACGCCCGAGCCGATCAGACCCAGGCGCTTGGGCACGGCAGCGATGCGCAGCGCGCCGTCGTTGCTGAGCACCTGCTCCTCGTCGAACGGCACGCCGGGCAGCGCACGCGCGCTGGAGCCGGTGGCGACAATGATCTGCCTGCCGACCAGGGTCTCATCCTTGGCGCCCTTGACGGCGATCTCGTAGCCGCCATCCACGGCGCGCACGAACGATCCGCGGCCGTGGAAGAAGCTGACCTTGTTCTTCTTGAACAGGTACAGGATGCCGTCGTTGTTCTGCTTCACCACGGCGGCCTTGCGCGCCACCATCTGGGCCACGTCCATCTTCAGGCCGCTGACCGCGATGCCGTGCTCACCGAAGTGCTTGCTGGCGTGCTCGAAATGCTCGGACGACTGCAGCAGCGCCTTGGACGGGATGCAGCCCACGTTGGTGCAGGTGCCGCCCGGGGCCGGACCGCCCTGGTCGTTCTTCCATTCGTCGATGCAGGCCACCTTCTGGCCCAGCTGTGCCGCGCGGATGGCGGCGATGTAACCGCCGGGACCGGCGCCGATGACGATGACGTCGAATTGTTGGTTGCTCATGTGCGTTGTTCCGTTCCGGGCCCAGCCCGCCACAGGGGCACGGCCCGCCAAGGGCCGTGGGGTGATCCGATCAGATGTCGAACAGCAGGCGCGCCGGGTCTTCCAGTGCTTCCTTCATCGCCACCAGGCCCAGCACGGCTTCGCGGCCGTCGATGATGCGGTGGTCGTAGCTCATCGCCAGGTAGTTCATGGGGCGCACCACGACCTGCCCGTTCTCGACCACGGCGCGGTCCTTGGTGGCGTGCACGCCCAGGATGGCCGACTGCGGCGGGTTGATGATGGGGGTGGACATCATGGAGCCGAACACGCCGCCGTTGCTGATCGAGAAGGTGCCGCCGGTCATTTCCTCTATACCCAGCTTGCCATCGCGCGCCTTGGCACCGAACTCGGCGATCTTCTTCTCGATGTCGGCAAAGCTCATCTGGTCGGCGTTGCGCAGGATCGGCACCACCAGGCCACGCGGCGAGCCGACGGCAATGCCGATGTCGAAGTAGCCGTGATAGACGATGTCGTTGCCGTCAACGCTGGCGTTGAGCACCGGGTACTTCTTGAGCGCATGCACCGCCGCCTTGACGAAGAAGCTCATGAAGCCGATCTTGACGCCGTGCTCCTTCTCGAACTTGTCCTGGAAGCGCTTGCGCATGTCCATCACCGGCTGCATGTTCACTTCATTGAACGTGGTCAGGATGGCGTTGCTGGCCTGCGACTGCAGCAGGCGCTCGGCCACGCGCGCGCGCAGGCGCGTCATGGGCACGCGCTGCTCGGGGCGGTCGCCCAACTGGGGCGCCGCCGGGGCCGCCACCTGGGGCAGCGCGGTGGTTGGCACACCGGTCGGGATCTGAGCAGCTTTTTGGGCTCCAGAGCTTGCCCCGCCTGCGCCAGCAGCTCCTGATTGAATAGCGCCCAGGACATCGCCCTTGGTCACCCGACCGTCCTTGCCGGTGCCGGCCACGCTGCCGGCGGGCAGCTGGTGGTCGGCCATCAGCTTGGCGGCGGCGGGCATGGCCACGCCGGACTTGTCGGCCGCGGGGGCGGCGGCGGGCGCAGGAGCGGCGCTCGGCGCGGCGGCCGGGGCGGGCGCGGCGGCCCCGGCCACGGCGGCGGTGTCGATGCGCGCCAGCAGCTGGTCGGCCACCACGGTGGCGCCGTCGGCCTGAACGATCTCGGTCAGCACGCCGCTGGCGGGCGCGGGCACTTCCAGCACCACCTTGTCGGTTTCGACCTCGATCAGAATTTCATCGACCTGGACGGCCTCACCGGCCTTCTTCTTCCATTGCAGCAGCGTGGCCTCGGCCACGGATTCGGACAGTTGGGGAACTTTGACTTCGACGATAGCCATTTGGGATTCTTCCGGTGTTCTTGAATGCGGTTGCGACTGGCGCCGGCGCGAGGGCGGAAGCTGGCGGAAGCGCTACAGCCCGGGCCCGGCAACCTCCATCCTTACTTCTGCAGCACGAAGCCTTTCAGACGGCCGAAGGCGGCATCGATCAGCGCCTTCTGCTGGTCCTGGTGCAGGTGCGCGTAACCCACGGCGGGTGATGCCGAGGCGGCCCGGCCGGCGTAGCCCAGCTTCTGACCTTCGTGCATGTTCTCGTGGATGTTGTGCTGGATGAAGAACCAGGCGCCCTGGTTCTGCGGCTCGTCCTGGCACCACACGATGTCGGTGGCGTTCGGGTACTTCTTGAGCTCGGCCGCGAAGGCCTTGTGCGGGAACGGGTAGAGCTGCTCGACGCGGACGATGGCCACGTCGCTGCGCTCGGCCTCGCTGCGCTTCTTCACGAGGTCGTAGTACACCTTGCCCGAGCAGGCGATGACGCGCTTGACCTTGGCCGCGTTCTTGACAATCGCCTCGTCGCGCTCGCCCAGCACGGTCTGGAAGCCCCCCTTGGTGAACTCGGACAGCGGCGAGGTCGCGTCCTTGTTGCGCAGCAGGCTCTTGGGCGTGAAGATGACCAGGGGCTTGCGCAGGTTGCGCACCATCTGGCGACGCAGCACGTGGAAGATCTGGCTCGCCGTGGTCGGCTGCACGATCTGCATGTTGGCGTCGGCCGCCAGCTGCATGAAGCGCTCCAGGCGCGCCGAGCTGTGCTCGGGGCCCTGGCCCTCGTAGCCGTGCGGCAGCATCAGCGTGATGCCGTTCACACGGCCCCACTTGACCTCACCCGAGGCGATGAACTGGTCGATCACCACCTGCGCGCCGTTGGCGAAGTCGCCGAACTGCGCCTCCCAGATCACCAGCGTGTTGGGGTCGTTGGAGGCGTAACCGTATTCGTAGGCCAGCACGGCCTCTTCGGACAGGATGGAGTCGATGACGGTGAACGGCGCCTGGTGCTCGGCCACGTTCTGCAGCGGCACGTAGGTGCCTTCGTCCCACTTCTCGCGTTTCTGGTCGTGGATCACGGCGTGGCGGTGCGTGAAGGTGCCGCGGCCGCTGTCCTCGCCGGACAGGCGCACGGGGTAGCCGCTGGCCACCAGGGAGGCAAACGCCATGTGTTCGCCCATGCCCCAGTCCACGTTCGTCTCGCCCCGGCCCATGGCGGCGCGGTCGTCGTAGACCTTCCTGACCAGCGCGTGCGGCGTAACGCTGTCGGGGATGGTGGTGATGCGCTCGGCCAGGCGCTTCCACTCGGTCAGCGGAATGGCGGTGTCGGCGGCGTCGGTCCAGGTCTTGCCCAGGAAGGGCGACCAGTCGACCGCGTACTTGCTCTTGAAGTTGGTCAGCACCGGATCGATGGTGTGCTTGCCGGCGTCCATGGCGGCGCGGTAGGCGCGCACCATGTCGTCGCCCAGGTCCTGTCCCAGACCCTGGGCGGCCAGCTTGTCGGCGTAGAGCTTGCGCGTGCCGGGGTGCTGGGCGATCTTTTTGTACATCAGCGGCTGGGTGAGCATGGGGGTGTCCTGCTCGTTGTGGCCCAGCTTGCGGTAGCAGATGATGTCCACCACCACGTCCTTGGAAAACTCCATGCGGTATTCCAGCGCCAGCTGCATGGCCAGGCAGACCGACTCGGGGTCGTCGCCGTTGACGTGCAGCACCGGCGACTCGATCATCTTGACGATGTCGGTGCAGTACAGCGTGGAGCGCAGGTCGCGCGGGTCGCTGGTGGTGAAGCCGATCTGGTTGTTGATGATGATGTGCACCGTACCGCCCGTGGAATAGCCACGGGTCTCGGACAGCGCCAGCGTTTCCTGGTTCACGCCCTGGCCGGCGAAGGCGGCGTCACCGTGCACCAGCACCGGCAGCACCTGCTTGCCCTTGGGGTCGCCGCGACGGTCCATGCGCGAACGCACCGAGCCTTCGACCACCGGGTTGACGATTTCCAGGTGCGAGGGGTTGAAGGCCAGCGACAGGTGCACCGGGCCACCGGCGGTGGACACGTCGGAGCTGAAGCCCTGGTGGTATTTCACGTCGCCGGCGGGCAGGTCTTCGGGCGCGGTGTGCTCGAACTCGGCGAACAGCTCCTTGGGCATCTTGCCCAGGGTGTTGACCAGCACGTTCAGGCGGCCACGGTGGGCCATGCCGATAACGATTTCCTGCACGCCCTTGGCGCCGGCGGCCTGGATCAGCTCGTCCATGGCGGCAATGAAGGATTCGCCGCCCTCCAGCGAAAAGCGCTTCTGACCGACGAACTTGGTGTGCAGGTAGCGCTCCAGACCCTCGGCGGCCGTCAGGCGATCGAGGATGCGCTTTTTCTTGTCGACGTCAAACACCGGCTTGGTGCGAATCGACTCCAGCTTGCTCTGCCACCAGCGCTTCTGGTTCTGGTCGGTGGCGTACATGTATTCGGCGCCCACGGTGCCGCAGTAGGTCTCGCGCAGAGCATTGAGCAGCTCGCGCAGCGGCATCTTGTCCTTGCCGAAGAAGGTGTTGCTGGTGTCGAACACCGTTTCCTGATCGGCGTCGGTGAAGCCGTAGAAGGCCGGTTCGAGCTCGGGGATGGCGGGGCGCTCGGCGCGCTTCAGGGGGTCGAGGTCGGCCCAGCGGGCACCCACGTTGCGGTAGGCGGCGATCAGCTGCTGCACCGCGGTGCGCTTGCGTCCCAGTTCGGCGTCGGCACTGGCCACCACCACCCGCGTGCCACCGGCCTTGGCGCGTTCGGCAAAGGCGTTGATGACCGGCAGGTGCGGCACGTCGCGCGCCTCGCTGCCGTCGGCCGCCGGCACATGCTGCAGGGCATCGAAGTAGCTGCGCCAGGAGTCCGGCACGCTGCCCGGGTTGGCCAGGTAGTTTTCGTACATCTCTTCGACGTAGGGCGCATTGCCGCCGAAGAGATAGGTGTTGCCCTGGTAGGTTTGATAGACGGATTTCGTCTCGCTCATTGCTTCGCTGACCTTTCGCTCCCCTTCAGGGAGCTTCAGTTGGTTGGAAAACCTTCCGCGTCACGGCTGAACCGGTTGGCGGACGCGACAGGCTGGGAAGGGCCGTGTACTACGCAAGCTGCGGATTGTGCCACCGAACACTGACGGGCATGTGACGGCCCGCCGCGCCGGCGCGCCACTCACGCCGGCGTGACCATGTCCCGGATCTGCTGCAGCGCCGCCGGGTCTTCCATGGTGGTCAGATCGCCCGGATCGCGCCCCTCGCACACCGCCTGCACGGCGCGGCGCAGCACCTTGCCCGAGCGCGTCTTGGGCAGCACGTGGACGAAGCGCACGCGCGCCGGGCGCGCCACCGCGCCCAGGTTGCCGTCGACGATCTTCATCACCTCGCCCTCCAGCTTCAGCAGCGCCGCTTGGTCGCCCAGGATGCTGGCGTCCTTGAGCACCGCGAAGGCCATGGCGACCTGGCCCTTGAGCTGGTCGGCCACGCCCACCACCGCCACTTCGGCGACGTTGGGATGGCTGGCGATGGCTTCTTCGATCTCGCGCGTGCCCAGGCGGTGGCCGGCGACGTTGATGACGTCGTCGGTGCGCCCGAGGATGAAGAAATAGCCGTCTTCGTCGCGGATGCCCCAGTCGAAGGTGGAATACACCATGCGGTTGGGCACACTGGACCAGTAGGTGCTGACGAAGCGCGCGTCGTCGCGCCAGACGGTCTGCATGCAGCCGGGCGGCAGCGGGCCTTCGATGGCGATCACACCCTTCTGGTTGGGCGCCGTCAGCTCCTGGCCGGTCTGGTCGTCCAGCAGCTTGATGTCGTAGCCGTACACCGCCTTGCCCGGTGAGCCGAACTTGCTGGGCGCCCGCTCGACGCCGTTGCAGATGGTCAGGATCGGCCAGCCGGTCTCGGTCTGCCAGTAGTTGTCGATGATCGGCTTGTCCTTGAGCGCGCCGCTGATCCACTGCGCCGTCGGCTCGTCCAGCGGTTCGCCCGCCAGAAACAGCGAGCGCAGGCTGGACAGGTCGTGACGCGTCAGGTGCGCCGGGTCCTGCTTCTTGAGCACACGGATCGCCGTGGGGGCGCTGAACATCACGGTGACCTTGTATTTCTCGACCAGCCGCCACCAGATGCCGCCGTCGGGCCGCGTCGGCAGGCCTTCGTACATGAGCGTGGCCATGCCGTGAATCAGCGGGCCGTAGATGATGTAGCTGTGGCCCACCACCCAGCCGATGTCGCTGGTGGAGAAGTAGGTTTCGCCCGGGTTGCCGCAGAAGATGTGCTTCATCGAAGCGGCCAGCGCCACGGCATAGCCGCCGGTGTCGCGCTGCACGCCCTTGGGCTTGCCGGTGGTGCCGCTGGTGTAGAGCGTGTAGCTCGGATGGGTGGAGTCGACCCACTCACAGGGCACCTGGGCGTTCAGGTGCCGCTCGCGCAGCGTCGCCCACAGCTGGTCGCGCCCGGCCACCAGGTTCATCGGCACCAGACCGCGGTCCACCAGCAGCACCGACGATGGCTTGTGGCGCGACAGCTCGATGGCCTCGTCCAGCAGCGGCTTGTAGGCGATCGCCTTGCCGCCACGCGAGCCGGCGTCGGCGCTGACCACGACCACGGGTTCGGCGTCTTCGATGCGGCTGGCCAGCGAGCCTGAGGCAAAACCGCCAAACACCACCGAATGCAGCGCGCCGATGCGCGTGCAGGCCAGCATGGCGAAGGCGGCCTCGGCGATCATGGGCATGTAGATCAGCACCCGGTCGCCCTTCTTCACCCCCAGCTCGCGCAGCGCGGCCGCCATGCGCTGCACTTCGGCGTGCAGGTCGCGGAAGCTGTAGACACGCTCCTGGTCGGTTTCGGTGGAAACCCAGATCAGCGCCGGCTGGTCGGCGCGGTCCTTCAGGTGCCGGTCGACCGCGTTGTGGCACAGGTTGGTGCGGCCACCGACGAACCAGCGGGCAAACGGCGGCTGGCTGTAGTCGCAGATGGTCTGCGGCGGCGTCTGCCAGTCGATCAGACGGGCCTGTTCGGCCCAGAAGGCATCGCGATCCTCGATGGAACGGCGATGGAAGTCGGCGTAGCTGGTCATGGCGCTGGTCTCCTCGGCCCTTGTCGCAAGACGGGGGCAGCACCGCCACGCGCGCCACGCGCCCGGCCGCCGCCCACCCGTCACCGATGCCTGTCGGCAAACGGTCAATTATGGGGAAACCGGACTTGCGGCAGGCTGACGGGCGTGCCTCAGGCGCCCGAGCCGTTCAGGCGCCGCGCATTGGCCACCGCGCGCCGATGCACCGGGGCCACGCCGCACAGGGTGACGTCCAGCCAGCCGTTCATCAGGTTGCGGCTGGCGCCGTTGGACAGGCTGCTCAGCGTGGGCGGGTGCATCCAGCCGCCCAGCGCGACCTTCCACCAGGTCTGCATCCACCACAGCGCAAACTGCTGCTGCACCTGCGAGCCCTGCAGCACCATGGCCCACCAGGCCTCGCCAAAGGCTTCCAGCTTTTCCATGCCCATGCGGATGAATTCCTGCTGGTCCTCCATGCTGGGCACGGGCCCGGCCTGCATCATGCGGCCGACACGCCGCGCCATGACCTGGGGCACGGCCTGCGCCAGCTCGCTGGAGCGGCGCGAAAGACGCAGTTGCTTGGACGATGAGGACATGGTGATTGCTACAACAAATATAGCTGCCGGCGCTTGCCCATGAAGCGCTGGAGCCACAAATTACTCGAAAGCGGGGCGACACGCAATCCGGTGTTCCCCGCTCACTTGATCAGCCCCTGCCAGGCCTTGAACTGCGGGTGCTGGCAGTCGCGCAACCACTCGAAGCCGACCATCTCGGTGGTCACCAGCTCGCAGCCGGCGGCGGCGAGCCGGTCGTAGGCGGCGTCGCGGTTGCGCTCGGTGCGCGAGCCGCAGGCGTCCTGCACCACCCAGACGTCCCAGTCGGCCTCCAGCAGCAGCAGCGCGCTCTGCAGCAGGCAGACATGGGTTTCACAGCCGGCGATGACCACGGTGCCGCGCTCGGGCGCGGGTGGCGCAGCCTTCTGCAGGTGGCGCGGCAGGCTGCGCGCATTGCCGCGCGGCGCGGCCGGCGGCGGCGTCAGCAGGGGCAGCAGCGCGTCGGCGCCGCCAAACGCCATCTTGGGCACGATGCGGTCGCACAGCGGCACCAGCGCCGCGTCGGTGCCGCCCAGCTTGTCGGGGTTCTGCTCGGTCGCCCACACCGGCACGCCCAGCCAGCGCGCCATCTGCGCCAGCCGGCGCGCATTGGCCAGCACCGCCGCGGCATCGTGGATGGCGGGCATCAGGCGCGCCTGATAGTCGATCAGCACCAGTTGGCAGTCGTCGGCGTCGAGCAGCATGCACAGGCTCCTTGGCTGGCCGCGGCGCCACCGCGGGCGACGCGCCGGAAACAAAAACGCCCCGTAGCGTTGGACTGCGGGGCGTTGCCATGTTGGTGGGTGATGCAGGGTTCGAACCTGCGACCCCTGCCGTGTGAAGGCAGTGCTCTACCGCTGAGCTAATCACCCGCTTCGCGTTTTGGCGAAGCGCGCATTATAGACCGGTTTCGACCCGTCGCCACACGGTCTTGCCGCCGCTGGCTTTGTCGATCTGCGCCAGCACGTCCTCGTGCGCGGCCAGCTCCTGCGCATTGGCGGTCAGCACCGGCAGCTCCAGCCCGGTCAGATCGATGCGCGGGGCGTCGCCGCCGGCGGCGCCGACTTCGCCCAGATCGATCAGCAGCGCCTCCTGCCCGCGCGTGAGGCTGATGTAGACGTCGGCCAGCAGTTCGGCGTCCAGCAGCGCGCCGTGCAGGGTGCGGCCGGAGTTGTCCACCCCCAGGCGCTCGCACAGCGCGTCCAGGCTGTTGCGCTTGCCCGGGTAGAGCTGTTTGGCCATGGCCAGGGTGTCGGTGACGCCAGCGACGAAGCTGCGCAGCGGCGGCCGACCCAGGCGCTCGAGCTCCTTGTCGAGAAAACCCAGGTCGAAGGCGGCGTTGTGGATGATCAGCTCGGTGCCTTCGACATAGCGCAGGATCTCGTCGGCCACCTCGGCGAACCTGGGTTTGTCGCGCAGGAACTCGTTGCTGATGCCGTGCACCTTGAGCGCGTCCTCATGGCTGTCGCGCTCCGGGTTGAGGTAGAAATGAAGGTGGTTGCCGGTGAGCTTGCGGCCCACCAGCTCGACGCAGCCGATCTCGATGATGCGGTCGCCGCTTTCGGCCGACAGGCCGGTGGTTTCGGTGTCAAGAACGATCTGTCGGGTCATCGGGCAGGCGGCGTGGGCTGGGCAGAGGCGGCGCGGTTCAGCGCTTTTCCCTGGCGTGGTTGATCGAGTAGCGGGGGATTTCCACCGTCAGGTCGGCGCGCGCGACGACGGCCTGACACGACAGGCGCGACTGCGGCTCCAGGCCCCAGGCGCGGTCGAGCAGGTCTTCCTCTTCTTCCTCGGGCGACGCCAGCGAATCGTAACCCTGGCGCACGATGACGTGGCAGGTGGTGCAGGCGCACGCCATGTCGCAGGCGTGCTCGATCTCGATGCCGTGCGCCAGCAGCGCCTCGCAGATCGAGTCGCCGACCTGGGCCTGGATGCGCGCGCCGTCGGGGCAATGCTCGGGATGGGGAAGAACCTGGATGGTCGGCATGGGTCAGAGGCTGTGGACGTTCCTGCCGGTCAGCGCCCTGCGGATGCCGGCGTTCATGCGCCGCGCGGCAAAGGCTTCGGTGCCCTGGGCCAGCGCCTCGGTGGCCGCTGCGATGGCGGCGGCGTCGCTGCCGTCGGCGGCGCGCTCGCGCAGCGTCTGCATCAGCGCCTCGATGGCGCGGCGCTCGGGCGCGCTCAGCAGTGCGCCATCGGCGTCCAGCGCGCCTTGCGTGGCCAGCCGCAGGCGCTCGGCCTCGACCCGGGCTTCAGCCAGGGCGCGTGCCCGCACGTCGGCTTCGGCGGTGCCAAAGCTGTCCTGCAGCATCTGGGCGATCTGCCGGTCGGACAGGCCGTAGCTGGGCCTGACCTCGATCTGCGCCTGCGCGCCACTGGTCTGCTCGCGGGCGCTGACCGACAGCAGACCATCGGCATCGACGCTGAAGGTGACGCGGATGCGCGCCGCGCCGGCGGCCATCGGCGGGATGCCGCGCAGCTCGAAGCGCGCCAGGCTGCGGCAGTCCTGCACCAGGTCGCGCTCGCCCTGCACCACGTGCAGCGCCAGCGCGGTCTGGCCGTCGCGGTAGGTGGTGAAGTCCTGCGCCATGGCGGTGGGGATGGTCTGGTTGCGCGGCACGATGCGCTCGACCAGGCCGCCCATGGTTTCCAGCCCCAGCGAGAGCGGGATCACGTCCAGCAGCAGCAGATCGCCCGGCGGCCGGTGACCGGCCAGCTGCTGGGCCTGGATGGCGGCGCCCAGGGCCACCACCTCGTCGGGGTTGAGGTCGGTCAGCGGCGCGCGGCCGAACAACCCGGCCACCGCCTGCCGGATCACCGGCATGCGGGTGGAGCCGCCCACCAGCACCACCCCCTGGATGTCGTCCGGTGTCAGCCGGGCGTCGCGCAGCACACGGCGCGCAGTGTCCAGGCAGCGGCGCGTGAGCGCCTGGGTGGTCTGGGCGAAGTCGTCGGCTTTCAGGTCAAAAACGAGTTCCCCGCTTGTCAGATGTGCGCGAAAAGCTACTGTTTCAGTAGCACTCAGGGCTTCCTTGGCCTGGCGTGCGGCGCGCGCCAGCGCGGCCTTGTCGGCCGCCGTGCGGGCCTGCACGGCGCAGCGCGCCAGCACCCAGTCGGCCAGCGCGTGGTCGTAGTCGTCGCCGCCCAGGGCCGTGTCGCCGCCGGTGGCGACGACTTCGAACACGCCCTGCGTCAGCCGCAGGATGGACAGGTCGAAGGTGCCACCGCCGAGGTCGAACACCGCATACACGCCTTCGGCGGCGCGATCCAGGCCGTAGGCCACGGCGGCCGCCGTGGGTTCGTTGATGAGGCGCAGCACCGGGATGCCGGCCAGCCGTGCCGCGTCCTTGGTGGCCTGGCGCTGCGCGTCATCAAAGTAAGCCGGCACGGTGATGACGGCGCCGTGCAGCTGGCCGCCGAGGCTGTCCTCGGCGCGCTGGCGCAGAGTGGCCAGAATCTCGGCGCTCAGCTCGACCGGCGATTTCTCGCCCTGGGGCGTGCCGACCGCCACCATGCCGGGACGGTCCAGCAGTGGGTAGGGCAGCCGCTCATGGCCGGCGATGTCGCCCAGGCCGCGGCCCATCAGGCGCTTGAAGGAGCCGATGGTGTGCGCGGCCTCGGCTGGCACGTCGGACGCTGCGGCATGGCCGATCTGGCGCCCGCCCTCGGCGGGGTAGCGCACCACCGAAGGCAGCAGCACGCGGCCCTGCGCGTCGGGCAGGCATTCGGCCACGCCGTGGCGCACGGCGGCCACCAGCGAATGGGTGGTGCCCAGGTCGATGCCGACGGCGATGCGCCGCTGGTGCGGGTCGGGCGATTGACCGGGTTCGGAAATCTGCAGCAGCGCCATACAGCGAAGGTCGGTGGGCGCCCGGTGGGGCGACGGGGTCAGGCGAGTGTGTCACGCCGCCGATCGACGTCGGCCGCCAGCTTGTCCAGAAACATCAGTGCACGCACCGATCGGGCGGCGGCGGTCCAGTCGCGCTCCACGTCCTGTTGCTGCGCCAGGGCCTGCAGCAGCTCGTGGCGCAGCCCGGCCACCTGCGCCGCGATGGCGTCCAGCGCCGGCGCGCCGCCGGCCTCGTCGAGCTGCTCGCGCAGCGCCATCTGCTGCATCAGGAACTCCGGCGGCATGGCGGTGTGGCGCTCGGCGTCGACCGGCACGCCGTGCAATTCGCACAGGTAGGCGGCGCGGCGCTGCGGGTCCTTCAGCCGCCGGTGGGCCTCGTTGATGCGCGCCGACCACTGCGCCGCCACGCGCTGGGCGGCCGCGCCCTGGGCGGCAAAGCGGTCCGGATGCACCTCGCGCTGCAGCGCCTTCCAGCGCGCCTCCAGCGCCGCGCCGTCCTGCGCGAAGCGGGGCGGCAGGTCGAACAGCTCGAAGTCGGTGGAATGCAGCTGGATCATCGAAGCGAGCACGGCCGGGCGGGCGCGCAGCGTCCCGCGACGACCGTCAGATGCGGAACGATTCCCCGCAGCCGCAGCGGTCGCGCTCGTTGGGGTTGTTAAAGCGAAAGCCTTCGTTCAACCCCTCGCGCACGTAGTCGAGTTCGGTGCCATCGATGTAGGCCAGGCTCTTGGGATCGACCATGAGCTTGACGCCGTGCTGCTCGAACAGCGCGTCTTCGGGCGCCACTTCATCGACGTATTCGAGCTGATAGGCCAGGCCGGAGCAGCCGGTGGTCTTGACGCCCAGGCGCACGCCCACGCCCTTGCCGCGTTGGGCGAGGTATTTGCTGACATGCCGGGCCGCGGCTTCGGTCAGGGTGACGGTCATACGTTGGAGTTTGCAGGTTCAGGTGGAAGGCTTGCGTCAGGCGTGCCAGGCGCACGCCGAACGCTCACCCCGGTTTCAGGCGTGCTTCTTGCGGTAGTCCTCGACCGCCGCCTTGATGGCGTCCTCGGCCAGGATCGAGCAATGGATTTTGACCGGCGGCAGCGCCAGTTCGTCGGCAATCTGACTGTTCTTCAGCTCGGTGGCCTGCGCCAGCGTCTTGCCCTTGACCCATTCGGTCACCAGCGAGCTGGAGGCAATCGCCGAGCCGCAGCCGTAGGTTTTGAAGCGCGCGTCCTCGATCACGCCGGTGTCCGGGTTGACCTTGATCTGCAGGCGCATCACGTCGCCGCAGGCCGGCGCACCCACCATGCCGGTGCCCACGCTGGCGTCGCCCTTGTCGAAGCTGCCGACGTTGCGGGGGTTTTCGTAGTGGTCAATCACCTGTTGGGAATAGGCCATGGTTTACTCCTGAATTCATAGCTGCCGGCGCTTTCTGCAAGCGCCGCAATGGCATATTTGATCCAAATTTCAATGCGCCGCCCACGAGATGGTGCTGAGGTCGATGCCGTCCTGGTGCATCTCCCACAGCGGCGACAGCTCGCGCAGCCGCGCCACGTTGTCGCGGATCGCGCGGATGGCGTAGTCGATCTCCTGCTCGGTGGTGAAGCGGCCGATGGTGATGCGCAGCGAGGAGTGCGCCAGCTCGTCGCTGCGGCCCAGCGCGCGCAGCACGTAGCTGGGCTCCAGGCTGGCCGAGGTGCAGGCCGAGCCGCTGGACACCGCCAGCCCCTTGATGCCCATCATGAGCGATTCGCCCTCGACGTAGTTGAAGCTCATGTTGACGTTGTGGGGCACGCGCTGCGTCGGGTGACCGTTGAGGTACGCCTCCTCGATGTCCTTCAGGCCATCGACCAGACGCCGATGCAGGGCGCGGGCCTTTTCGCTGTCGCGCGCCATTTCTTCGCGGGCGATGCGGAACGCCTCGCCCATGCCGACGATCTGGTGCGTGGGCAGCGTGCCCGAGCGCATGCCCCGCTCGTGACCGCCGCCGTGCATCTGCGCTTCCAGCCGCACGCGCGGCTTGCGCCGCACGTAGAGCGCGCCGATGCCCTTGGGGCCGTAGGTCTTGTGGCTGGCCAGGCTCATCAGGTCGACCGGCAGCGTGGCCAGATCGATCGCCACCTTGCCGGTGGCCTGGGCGGCATCGACGTGCAAGAGCACGCCCTGTTCGCGGCACAGGCGGCCGATGGCCTGCACGTCCTGGATCACGCCGATCTCGTTGTTGACCAGCATCACGCTGGCCAGGATGGTGTCGGGGCGAATGGCGGCGCGCAAGGCTTCGAGGTCCAGCAGGCCGTCGGGCTGCACCTCCAGGTAGGTGACTTCGAAGCCCTGGCGCTCCAGTTCGCGCATCACGTCCAGCACCGCCTTGTGCTCGGTCCTGACGGTGATCAGGTGCCTGCCCTTGCCCTTGTAGAACTGCGCCGCGCCCTTGATGGCGAGGTTGTCGGACTCGGTGGCACCGCTGGTCCAGACGATCTCGCGCGGGTCGGCGCCGATCAGCGCCGCCACCTGCTCGCGCGCGGTCTCGACGGCCTGTTCGGCCTCCCAGCCCCAGGCGTGGCTGCGGCTGGCCGGGTTGCCGAAATGCTCACGCAGCCAGGGCACCATGGCGTCCACCACGCGCGGATCGACCGGCGTGGTGGCGCCATAGTCCATGTAGATCGGGAAATGCGGGGTCTGGCTCATGGCCGTGGGGTTCTCGAAGGCATGCGGGAAACGGATCCGGAGGGGCCGCTGGCCCTCGACGGGCGAGCGCCAGCGGTTCGTTTCGCTATTTGTTGGTCAGGCCGCCCAGCGCGAAGACCGAATTGGGGGCGTTGACGCGGATCGGCTTGACCACCGGCGCGCTGGAGATGGCCCGCTTGGTGGCCGGCTTGCCCTCGATCTCGATGCCCTTGGCGTGCTGGTCGTCCACCAGCTTCTGCAGGGTGACGGACTGCAGGAAGTCCAGCATGCGGTCGTTCAGCGCCGTCCACAGGTCGTGCGTCATGCACGGCCCGTCACCGCCCTGGCAGTTCTGCTTGCCAGCGCAGTGGGTGGCGTCCAGCGGCTCGTCGACCGACACGATGATGTCGGCCACCGTGATGTCGTCCGCCTTGCGGCCCAGCGAATAGCCACCGCCCGGCCCGCGCGTGGATTCGACCAGCTCGTGCCGCCGCAGCTTGCCGAACAACTGCTCCAGGTACGACAGCGATATCCGCTGGCGCTGGCTGATGGCCGCCAGCGTGACCGGGCCGCTGTCCTGGCGCAGCGCCAGATCGATCATGGCGGTGACGGCAAACCGCCCTTTGGTGGTGAGGCGCATCGTGGGTTCCTTCGGTCGATGAGGGTCTGGCACTCGGGGCCAGTGGTCGGGATCACCCCGTGGCACCGGCGATCAATTCCGAGTGATTTGATCAAGTATACACCATTTCCCGACGAATCGTGGGGTTTTGGCCATGGGCATGGCACGGCAGCTGTGCCGGGTTCACCCGCTCGGCGAGTCGGTGCCGGGAGCGCCGAAGGCGCCCTGCTTGAGGGTTTGCAACTGGTCGCGCACCCGCGCCGCCTGCTCGAACTCCAGGTTGCGCGCGTGCTCCAGCATCTGCTTTTCCAGCCGCTTGATTTCGCGCGCCAGGTCTTTTTCCGACAGGGCGATCTCCTGCACCGCCGGCCTGCCCTGCGCCAGCACCTGCCGTTCACCCCGTTCTCCGTAGACGCCGTCGATCAGGTCGCGCACCTGCTTGACGATGCCGCGCGGGGTGATGCCGTGCTCGGCGTTGAAGGCGATCTGCTTGGCGCGGCGGCGCTCGGTCTCGCCCATGGCCCGCTTCATGGAATCGGTGATGCGGTCGGCGTACAGGATGGCCTTGCCGTTGACGTTGCGCGCCGCGCGGCCGATGGTCTGGATCAGGCTGCGCTCGGCGCGCAGAAAGCCCTCCTTGTCGGCGTCCAGAATCGCCACCAGCGAAACCTCGGGAATGTCCAGGCCTTCGCGCAGCAGGTTGATGCCGACCAGCACGTCGAAGGCGCCCAGGCGCAGGTCGCGGATGATCTCCACGCGCTCGACGGTGTCCACATCGCTGTGCAGGTAGCGCACCTTGACGCCGTTGTCGGTCAGGTACTCGGTCAGCTGCTCGGCCATGCGCTTGGTGAGCGTCGTGATGAGCACGCGCTCGTGCTGCTGCACGCGGATGCGTATTTCCTGCAGCACGTCATCGACCTGATGGGTGGCCGGGCGCACCTCGACCTCGGGGTCGACCAGGCCGGTGGGGCGCACCACCTGCTCGACCACCTGGCCGGCGTGCTGGTTCTCGTAGTCGGCCGGCGTGGCGCTGACAAAGATCACCTGGTGCATGCGCCGCTCGAACTCGGCGAACTTGAGCGGCCGGTTGTCCAGCGCGCTGGGCAGGCGAAAGCCGTATTCCACCAGGGTGGTCTTGCGCGAGCGGTCGCCGTTGTACATGGCGTTGAGCTGGCCGATCATCTGGTGGCTTTCGTCCAGGAACATGAGGGCGTCGCGCGGCAGGTAGTCGGTCAGCGTGGCCGGTGGCTCGCCCGGCGCGGCGCCCGACAGGTGGCGGGTGTAGTTCTCGATGCCCTTGCAGTGGCCCAGCTCGGCCAGCATCTCCAGATCGAACCGGGTGCGCTGCTCCAGTCGCTGGGCCTCGACCAGCTTGCCCTCGGCGACGAAAAATTTCAGCCGCTCGGCCAGCTCCAGCTTGATGGTCTCGACCGCGGCCAGCGTCTTCTCGCGCGGCGTGACGTAGTGGCTGCTGGGGTAGATGACGAAGCGCGGCACTTTCTGCTGGATGTGGCCCGTGAGCGGGTCGAACAGGCTGATGGCCTCGACCTCGTCGTCGAACAGCTCGATGCGCACCGCCAGCTCCGAATGCTCGGCCGGGAATACGTCGATGGTGTCGCCGCGCACCCGGAAGGTGCCGCGCTGAAAGTCGATGTCCTGGCGCTGGTACTGCATGCGCACCAGCTGCCCGATAGCTTCGCGCTGGCCCTGCTTGCCACCCACCTTCAGGATCATCCGCATCTGCAGGTAGTCCTCGGGCGCGCCGATGCCGTAGATGGCGCTGACGGTGGCCACGATCACGGTGTCGCGCCGCTCGAGCACGCTCTTGGTGGCCGACAGGCGCATCTGCTCGATGTGCTCGTTGATGGCGCTGTCCTTCTCGATGAACAGGTCGCGCTGCGGCACATAGGCCTCGGGCTGGTAGTAGTCGTAGTAGCTGACAAAGTATTCGACCGCGTTCTTCGGAAAGAACTCGCGAAACTCGCTGTAGAGCTGCGCCGCCAGCGTCTTGTTGGGCGCGAACACGATGGCCGGCCGGCCCAGCCGCGCGATCACATTGGCCATGGTGAAGGTCTTGCCCGAGCCGGTCACGCCCAGCAGGGTCTGAAAGGCCTCGCCGTCGTTGACACCCTCCACCAGCTGGTCGATGGCCGTGGGCTGGTCGCCCGCGGGTGGATAAGGCTGAAACAACTGGAACGGCGAATCGGGAAAGCTGACGAACTGCCCCGCCGGACTGGGCGTCTGCACGGCTTGCACACTGGCACTCATTGGAAAACCCTGTGGCCCTTAAAATTTCGGGCGAACCGGCAAGCCTAACTCAGCCGGCGTGCCTTTGCCACCCGGTGGCGCCTCATCCCAAGGACTGTTTCCATGTCGCTGTTTTCTTCCGTCGAACTGGCCCCGCGCGACCCCATCCTCGGCCTGAACGAGCAGTTTGCCGCTGACCCCAACCCGAACAAGGTCAACCTGGGCGTGGGCGTGTACTTTGACGAGAACGGCAAGCTGCCGCTGCTGGCCTGCGTGCAGGCGGCCGAAAAGACCATGATGGCCACGCCCAAGCCGCGCGGCTATCTGCCCATCGACGGCATCGCCGCCTACGACGACGGCGTCAAGAAACTGGTGTTCGGCGCCGATTCCGAACCCTACCAGTCGGGCCGCATCGCCACCGTGCAGGGCCTGGGCGGCACCGGCGCGCTGAAAATCGGCGCCGACTTTCTCAAGCATCTCAACCCCGCGGCCAAGGTGCTGATCAGCGACCCCAGCTGGGAAAACCACCGCGCCCTGTTCACCCAGGCCGGCTTTGCGGTGGGCACCTACCGCTACTACGACAGCTCCACGCGCGCGCTGAACTTCGAGGGCATGCTGGCCGACCTGCAGGCCGCCGCGCCCGGCACCATCGTCGTGCTGCACGCCTGCTGCCACAACCCCACCGGCTACGACATCACCCCCGCGCAGTGGGACCAGGTGATCGCCGCCGTCAAGGCACGCGGCCTCACGCCCTTCCTCGACATGGCCTACCAGGGCTTTGCCGACGGCATTGCCGAGGACGGTGCGGTGATCGGCAAGTTCGTCGCTGCCGGCCTGACTTTCTTCGTCTCGACCTCGTTTTCCAAGAGCTTCAGCCTGTACGGCGAGCGCGTGGGCGCGCTGTCGGTGCTGTGCGCCAGCAAGGACGAGGCCGCACGCGTGCTCAGCCAACTCAAGATCATGATCCGCACCAACTACAGCAACCCGCCCACCCACGGCGGCGCAGTGGTAGCCACGGTACTGAACGACGCCACCCTGCGCGCCCAGTGGGAGCAGGAACTGGCCGGCATGCGCCTGCGCATCAAGGCCATGCGCCGCAAACTGGTCGATGGCCTGAAGGCCGCGGGCGTGAAGCAGGACATGGGCTTCATCACCACCCAGGTCGGCATGTTCAGCTACTCGGGCCTGTCCAAGGAGCAGATGGTGCGCCTGAGGAGCGAGTTTGGCGTGTACGGCACCGACACCGGCCGCATGTGCGTGGCGGCGCTGAACGAGCACAACATCGACTACGTCTGCCAGGCTATCGCTCAGGTGGTCTGAGCCCCGCACACGCGGCGCCGCCAGTTATTTATTGATAGCTGGCCGCGCAAGACAGGCGCCAGCTGGCGCCATTTTTTATTCAAAAAGGGCCATCGAGCGCGGCTCTGGCCTCAACCGCTCTGCCTGGCCTGCGCCCAGCGGTGCCACTCTGATGGCGTGATGCCGAAACGCGCCTTGAACAGCTTGCTGAACCCCGACTGGTCGGCAAAGCCACAGCGCCAGGCCACCAGACCCACATGCAGGCGCACGCTGCGTTCGATCAGGGTGCGTGCGCGTTGCAGGCGGATCTCGCGCAGCGTGTCCATCACCGACCGGTCCTGTTCGGCGAACGCCTCGTACAGCCGCGTGCGCGAACAGCCCGCGCCGCGCGCAATGGCGCCGGCATCCAGATCGTGCCGGTGCGCTTGGCTTTCCATGAAGCGAAACGCCGCGGCGCGACGGCCGGCGTGCAGGCTTTCGGTCACATCGGGCAGATCGCCCGCGTCGCCCTGGCGCCCCAGGTTGCGCAGCGTCAGCAGGGCCAGCGCGCACGTCGCGTTCAGCAGGCCCGCGTATTCCTCTGCACCCACCCGGGCGGGCTGGCGTGCCAGCAGCCCCAGGTGCGTGAGCTGGCTGGCCAGCACCGGCGCCAGCGCGCACTGCTGCGGCGCCAGCAGCAGATTGCCCGGCTCACGGCCCAGCGCGCCCACCACCACACTGCGCGGCAGCGCCAGATAGGTCTGGCGCGCGCCCTCACCCCAGCGGTAACACGCATCCTGGCGCGGCGCGTACATGCCCAGCATGCCCGCCGTCACGCGCTGGTGCTCGCCCGGCGCCGCGTTCAGCCGCATCTCACCGGCCTCCAGCAGCGACAGCACCACCATATCCTCGCCCGGTGGAACATGGCGCGCATGGGTGCGCATCTCGTAGGCGGTGGATCGCTTGGTGCCGAAAAAGCTGCTCTCGCCGCGCAGCAGCGACCACGACGCCTCCAGCTGGTCGCCCGGCGACAGCGGCTGCACATCCACCCAGTTGTGCGCCACGTCGCGCCAATAGTCCAGCCGGATCGCCGGATCGACCTCGGCGGAAGACCAGTGCTCCCGCACGCAAGGCGCGGGGCTGGTGGTCACGGCACCGCGCCCCTGACCGCTGCGCGCACGTGCCATTCGGTCGGCGTCAGGCCGAAGCGGGCGCGAAACAGCTTGCTGAAGGCCGACTGGTCAGCGAAGCCGCAGCGCCAGGACAGCGCCCCCACGTGCAGCCGCGCACCCTGCTCCAGCAGCGCCCGGGCGCGTTGCAGGCGCAGCTCGCGCAGCGCCCCCATCACAGTCTGGTCCTGCGCGGCAAACGCTTCATACAGGCGTGTGCGCGAGCAGCCCGCGCCGCGCGCGATGGCGGCAGCGTCCAGTTCATGTCGGTGAGCATGCAATTCCATGAAACGCAGCGCCGCGGCACGGCGGCCGGCGTGCAGGCTTTCGGTCCGGTCGGGCAGGTCCACGACGGCGCCCTGGCGACCCAGATTGCGCAGCGCCAGCAGCGCCAGCGCGCGCGTGGCCTCCAGCAGGCCGGCGTATTCCTCGGCAACCACCCGGCCGCTCTGCCCCAGTAGCAAGGCCACGTGGTTCATCTGGCTGGCCAGCGCAGGAGCGAGCGCGCAGTGCGCCGTCAGCAGCGCGGTGTGTGGCTCGTGCCCGAGCGCGGCGACCACATCGCTGCGCGGCAACGTCAGAAAAGCCTGACGCGCATCCTGCCCCCAGAGAAACGCGCCCATCTCGCGCGGCGCGCACAGGCTCAGGGCGCCTGCTCCCTTGCGGGAAAAGGCTTCGGGTACCAGTTCGCCCGACTGCATCAGCGTCAGCACCACCATGTCATCGCGTTCGGCGCGGCGCGAGCCGGTACGCATCTCGTAGGCCGACGAGCGGGTGGCCCCGAGGGTGCACACGTCGCTGGACAGGAGGGTCAGCTCGGCATCCAGTGGCACATCCGGCGCAGGCCTGAAATCCACCCAGCGGTGGGCGATCTCGTGCCAGGCCTGCCGACGCAGATCGGGCTCGACATCGCGGGTGCTGAAGCGGGCCAGCAGGGCGTGCGGCGCAGGCGTGGACATGGCCCGCATTGTAGGGACGCGGGACGCATTCACCACACCTGGGACGCCCGCACCCAAGGCCGTGGCGGCGGCGCGCAGGGCGGTTCTTACACTTTTCAACATACGCGCCCGGAGCTGCTGGACTTCTGGTGTTTTGGGAGTCCGCGCGTTCCCAACACGGGTTTTCAGCTATGAATAACATAGTCTTCCATCCGGCCATGCCTTCTGTGTCGCGGCTTGCCGCGTCATTGCTTTGGTTGCTGCTGCCCGCGCTCGCCCACGCCCAGCTCAACGACACCGGCCAGACCGCCTGCACCGACAGTGCGGGCACCGCCATCGCCTGCAACGCCGTTTCAGACCACCCCGGCCAGGATGGCCGCTTTGGCCGCGATGCACAGGCGGGTGCACCCGCGTTCCGCCTGACCGCCGACAGCGGCTGCGTGCAAGACAACATCACCGGCCTGACCTGGGCCGACGAAACCCTGGCCCCCGCGCCCTGGGCCAGCTTCAACGGCATGGCCTACAGCCGCTGCGGCATCGCCAGCGGCTGGCGCTTGCCCACGCGGCGCGAGCTGCTGTCCACCGTGCACCACGGCACCAGCCACCCCGCCAGCACACTGCCCAACACCCAAAACGCCCCCTACTGGAGCAGCGACGTGCAGGGCACCAACGCCTGGGCCGTGGATTTCACCGACGGCAACACCCGCCACATTGCCCAAGCCGAATCTCACCCCGCCCGCCTGGCCGTACGCCCCGTCAACCAGCCGCCCACCATCACCCTGGGTGCGGCGGAAATCGTGCTGTCCAACAACGAAATGCCCGGCCCGCGCAGCTACCCCGGCTGGGCCACTGGCATCAGCCCCGGCCCGGCGCGCGAGGCCGGGCAGCAGCTCACCGCCACCGTGCGCCTGCTGCCCGTGCCGGGCGAAAAGACGCTGACCTTCGACGTGCCCCCCGCCATCGACCTGGCCACGGGCGATCTGACCTTTACCGTGGAGCACCGCATCCACCCCAAAGGCCAGTTGCCCATCTATGACCCGCACCTCCCCCAGGATCAATGGCCGGTGAAAGACGTTTTCTACTGGGCCTCCGCCGCCGGGCGCGTGCGGGTGGAAGTAACGCTGCAAGACGACGGCGGCACCGCAGGCGGCGGCGTGGACACCACCGTCAAGACCTTCGACATCGCCATCTCGCCCGTGCCCTTCGCCTTCGACGTACCCATCAAGCACCCGTGGAAGGCGGCCTGCATCCCCGTCACCATGCACGCGCAGGACATCGACACCGACCCCACGGTGAGCGTCACCTACCCCCTGCGCTACGAGCCGCTGTTCCGCGTCACGGCGTACCCGACGAAAGGCTTCCTGACCGACTACGTGGCGCGCCTCACGCCCGACGGCGACGAGGCCATCCGCTTTGCCAGCGCACGCGGCAGCTTTGACTACGTGCTGCCCAAGACCGGCTATGTGAAGGTGGGCACGCAAGCCGCCGCCAGGGTCGTGCCCAGCCCCGCCAGCGCCGCCGCCCTGTCCACCAAATCCGCCGCCTCCACCACATCCACCAGCGGCATCAGCGTGCCCCTGGGCGACACGGTGGATTCCGTGCCCGGCCACATCGGCATCACCGGCCACCGCGCGCCCGTGCCCGGCACCGTCAGCCCCTGGGGCTTCTTCGCCACCACCATCTGCTACGTGCCCTTCAGCAGCACCTTCGTCGGCTCCGACACCTTCACCTATACGGTGGTGGACGTGGATGGCAACGAAAGCGCGCCCGCCAGCGTGAGCATTGAAATCTACGAGGTGAAATGATGGGCGCTATAAAAAACAAAGCTGCTTGCGCTTGCCAGACGGGCGCTACGGGCCAAAAAGGCTTGAAGTTCCTGCTGCTCCCCGCAGCCCTGGCCGCCGCCTTTTCCCACGCCGAGCCGCTGCAATGGGACACCTGCGCCTGGGGCCAGACGGCAGCGGGCCATGCCTGCACCGGTACGCCCGCAGCGCTCACCTGGCAGCAGGCCCTGCAAGCCGCAGAGCAGGCGAACAACGCAGGCCACCAGGGCCACAGCGACTGGCGCGTGCCCAACCGCACCGAGCTGGAATCCACCGTCGATCTGGCGGTGCCCGGCACCGGCGCGTTCTGGTCGTCCACCAGCTACCACCCCGCCCCGGCGCAGGCATGGGGCGTGGATTTTGCCGACGGCAGCTCCAGCCCCAGCGCCAAGACCGCCCCGCAGGCCCTGCGCCTGGTGCGCGGCGGGGACGACTACCGCACGCCTGGCCCCGCCACCACGCCGCCGCTGCCTGTGCCCAGCAACCCCAGCGAGACAGCACAAGTCACCGCGACCGGCGGCGGCAGCACCTGCGGCTTTGCCAAAGCGGGCTTCATCAGCGCCGCCGCGTTGCCCGCGCCGCCCACCCACGTCACGCTGGCGGCGGATCCGTTCGACTTCGTGCTCGACGGCTGCACACCCGGCAGCACGGTGCAGATCACCATCACCTACCCGCAACCACTGCCCGCCGGCGCACGCTTCTGGAAGCACGGGCCGCGCCCCGGCGCGGCGGCAGGCTGGTATGCCTACCCCCGCGCCGCTATCAGTGGCAACACCGTGGTGCTGACCCTGACCGACGGCGCTTTGGGCGACGACGACCTGGACGCCACCAACGGCCGCATCGTGGACGCGGGCGCCCCCGTCGTGCTGGGTGCGGGCGGCGCGGCGGCCATTCCCACACTGTCGCAATGGGGCGTGCTGCTGCTGTCGGCGCTGCTGGGGCTGGCCGCTCTGCGCCGCAAAATTTTGAGTATTTTTGGCATCTATCGCTTACCAGTCAAACGCTAGCAGCTATCAATAAAAGAGCGATCATCATGCACGACCCGAGCCTGCACGCCCCCCATCGCCGCGCCTTCATGGCCGCCGCCGCCACCAGCCTGATCCTGCCCGTGGCCGCGCAGGACAAGCCCGCCAGCAAGCTGGAGCGCGGCAGCACCCGCGTGGCCGGCTTCGCCGACGCCGAGATGGACTTCCAGCTGATGCGCCAGCTGGGCACGGCGCGCTACGGCGGCGCGTCGGTGGGCGAGTGCTTCGCGCTGGCGCGGCGCATACAGAACGGCGTGCCGGCCAGCTGGGTGGCAGCGTTCAGCGCCGCCGCCGCGCGCCAGGAGGCCGACGCGCGCGAGCGCGAGCAGCGCGGCCACGCCATCAGCGCGCGCGAGCAGTACCTGGTCGCGTGCAACAGCTACCGCGCCGCCGAGTACTACAGCGGCGTGCAAAGCCCCGAGCACGCGCGCCTGGGGCTGAAAAGCCGCGAATGCTTTCTGGCCGCCCTGCGTGGCCACGACGCGGGCGTCGAGGAGGTCTCACTGCCCTGGGGCGCCACGCCGCTGCCCGCGTACTACGTGCGCTCTGGCGCCACCCGAGGCCGCGCCGGCAAGACGCTGATGATCATCAGCGGCTACGACGGCACGCTGGAAGAAACCTGGCTGTCCTACGGCCGCGCGGCGCTGGAGCGCGGCTACCACCTGATGCTGTTCGCCGGCCCGGGGCAGATGGACACGCTGCGCTTTCATCCCCGCATGGCCTTCGTGCCCGAATACGAGCAGATCGGCCGGCTGGCGCTGGAGCACGTGCTCAAGCGCCCGGAAACCAACCCGCGCCGCATCGCGCTGATGGGCATCAGCTTCGGCGGCTACTTCGCCACCCGCATCGCCGCGCACGAGCCGCGCGTGCGCGCGCTGATCGCCAACTCGCCCATCGTCGACCTGCACGCCTACATGATCTCGTTCGTCGGGTTTGACCCGTCTGCCATGCCCGACGACAAGGACGTGCGCCTGGCCGACATCGATCAGATCCCGGACGCGGCCATTCCCCCGCAAACCCGCGAAATGATGCGCAGCCTGATGGTGCGCATGGGGCAGGACAGTTTCAAGCACACCTATCAGCGCCTGCGCGAATTTCGCGTCGACGACGACGGCCTGCGCCGCATCCGCTGCCCCGCGCTGGCCCTGGTCGGCACCGGCGAAGGCGCCGAGCCGCTGGCGCAGGCCGAGCGCTTCATGCACGCCGTCGGCGGCCCGGTGACGCGACACGTCTTCACCGCCGAGGAAGGCGCCGACGGCCACTGCCAGACCGGCAACCTGGCCTATTCCGCCGCCGTGTCGATGGACTGGCTGGACGAGCTGTTCGACAAGGCATGAGCCGCCAGCAAGCCATGCGCCCCGGTCTGGCCCGCCTGTTTCGCCTCGCCGCCGCGGCCCTGGCCGCTGCCACCGCCGTTGCCTGCGGCGGCGGCGATTCTTCCGATGCCTCCGTGCGTCAGGCCACCGCGCGGCTCGACACCCTGGTGCCGCAGTGGATGGCGCGCACCGGCGTGCCCGGCGTGGCCGTGTCGGTGGTGCACGACGGGCGCACGGTCTACGCACGCGGCTTCGGCGTGCGCCGGGTGGATGAAGCAGCCCCGGTGGATGCCGACACGGCGTTCCCTCTGGCTTCGGTGTCCAAGTCGCTCGCCGCCACCGTCATGGCCGCGCGCATGTCGCCCGGTGCGGGCTGGAGCACGACCGTCCAGCAGCTTCTGCCCGGCTTCGCACTGGCCTACCACAACGCGCAGGACAACGCCCGCCTGACCCTGGGCGATCTGTTCGCCCACCGCAGCGGCCTGCCCGACCACGCGGGCGATCAGCTTGAAGACCTGGGCTACACGCGCGATCAGGTGCTGGCACGTCTGCGCCTGGTGCCACTCAACCCCTACGGCAGCTACGCCTACACCAACTTCGGCCTGACCGCCGCCGCCGAGGCGCTGGCCCGGTCCCTGGGCACCGACTGGGCCACGCTGTCCGAACAGGCGCTGTACCAGCCACTGGGCATGACACACACCAGCTCGCGCAACGCCGACCTGCAAGCGCGCAGCAACCGCGCCTGGGGCCATGTGCAGGCCGATCTGAGTGACGACAGCTACGGCGCCGATCCCGCCCGCTACGTCGTGCAGCAGCCCCAGCGCCAGCCCGATGCCCAGTCGCCGGCCGGCGGCGCCAGCGCCAGCGCGGCCGACATGGCACGCTGGATGGCGCTGGTGCTGGCCGGGAGGCGCTGGCAGGGCAAGCAGCTGCTCGACCCCGCCGCGCTGCAGGCGGCGCTGACGGCGCGCCCCGGCGGCGCCTACGGCTACGGTTTCAACGTCGGGCCCGACCCACACGGCCACCCCAGCGTGTCCCATTCGGGCGCCTTCCTGCTGGGGGCGCACACCGCCTTCATCCTGTGGCCCCAGGCCAAGCTGGGCATCACCGTGCTCACCAACGCCCAGCCGCGCGGCCTGGCCGAGGCCATTGCCCTGTCCTTTGGCGAACTGGCCCTGGGTGACGCGGCGGACGGCGTGCTGACCGCCGACTGGCTGACCGTGATGCAGGGCAGGATGCGCGGCTTGTACCAGCCGCTGGGTCAGCACGCGGGACAACCGCCGCCGGAAGCGCTTGCACCGCCTCAGCCCCTGGCCCGCTATGCCGGGCGCTACACCAACGCGTACTACGGCAGCGCCCAGGTGACCCCCAACGCCGATGGCAAGACCCTGGACCTTGTGCTCGGGCCGGCAAGGGTGCACCACCAGCTGCGCCACTGGAGTGGCGACTCGTTCGTGTTCGATCTGCAGGGAGAAAACGCCCCGCCGGGCTCCATCTCGGCCGTCCGTTTCGCGCCGGACGAACCCGCGCACATGCAGATCGAGTACTACGCCGAAGACCTGACACACGGGCGTTTCGACCGCGAAGCCGACACCCCTTCCCTCTGACCCATCACACCCGTCAAACATAGCAAGGAGCCTCTGAAATGCCCGTCTCTTCTGCCCACTGCTGTCACCCAACCCCCGTAGCGGCCGCGCTTGCGCTGGCGCTCACCCTTGCCCTGACCGCCTGCGGCGGCGACGACGACCCCGTCTCGACCACCCCGCCACCGGGCAGCGGTGGTCCCACGGCCAACAAGCCCATCGTCTGCAAGGACTACGACAACCAGGACGTCCTGGTCAAACCCAAGACCATCACCATCCGCAACAACTCCGAAGGCCCGATCTACCCCGTGCTGGCCACCAGCATGAACCTCAAGAACGAGTGGGTCATGGCCTGCCAGCGCACCAACGAGCTCATCGCCACCGACGCGGTCTACAAGCTCTACGTCAACGACGGCCAGGGCATTCCGCCCGGCTCGGAAGTGACCTTGACGCTGCCGCTCTACAGCGAACTCTCGTCCGGCAAATACGTCACCTGGTGGAACGGCGGGCGCGTGCTGCTGGCCGACCGCAACAAGCGCCTGCGCGGCAGCGAGGACAAGCCCACCGACACGCCCCCCAGCGTGGACTGCAAGGGTGTGGGCACCACCTGCAGCCTGAGCACCTACACCAGCCCGGTGCAATTCCAGGAGGACGTGTTCGCCCAGTTGTCCGAATACACCTTCGGCGACGCCATCATCCCGCCCGGGCAGAGCACGCGGCTGCTCAAGTCCGAGAACGTGGGCTACAACATCTCCTACGTCGATCACGTCTACATGCCCGTGGCCATCGGCGTGCGCGGCAACCCCTACATCGGTTACAGCGGCTCGGCCAAGAAGCTGTCCGACTTCCGCGCCACGCTGCGCAGCTTCGTCCAGCCCGGCAACCTGGGTGAGGGCTGGCCGCTCTACAACATGAGCGAGCTGCGCCTGCCCGGCGGCTACAACATCTTCGCCCAGCGCGGCGGCTACCTGCTGGAAGACCCGGACGTGCCCGTCAAGCCCGCCGACGGCAAGAACCCGCCCGTACTGACGGTGTTGAAATGCCTTGAGAAAGACGCCGGTTGCGCCACGCCCGAAGCCCAGCGCAGCATGCAGTGGGGCCAGGCGGTGCAGAACATCCAGGACCTGTGGGGTTCGTGCGTCGATTGGGGCAGCGAGGACATCTCGCAATACACCAGCAAGAAGTACCCGCAGGACTGCCCCGCTCCGCAGGCCATGCGCGATGACATGGTGCTCATCAAGGACTTCTTCGCCCAGAACCACAGGCAGTACCTGGCGATGTACGCCAATCAGCAGTGCGTGGGCGACCCCGAGGGCTCACACAAAATACCGGCGCACGTGGCCGAGTTCAAGTTCTGGGAAGCCATCAAGCACATCTACGGCTGGGTGCCCTTCAACGAAGGCTGCGGCGCGGATGCCAACCCACTGGCCAAGACCACCGTCAACGGCCGTGACCACGCCTACGTGCAGACGCTCTACATCGAAGACCTGCAATACAACTACCGCCAGGCCACCGTGCAGGCCAACCCCAAACTGGCCTTCAACCCCTACGTCAAGCTGATCCACGACGACCTGGGCATGAGCGCCTATGGCTTCTCGGTCGATGACGCCGTGGGCTTCATGAGCGAGCAGGGCGACGGCCTGGTGTTCACCGTGGGCGGCACCCAGGGGCTGGAAAACGACCAGGCGTTCAACTACGCCGACGGCTTCTCGGTCGGCCTGGGCGTGCCGCTGGAGATCGACGGCAAGCTCAACATCCAGATGATCAAGAAGTACGGCGTGTGCTCGCTGGGCGCCGAGCCGGCCGACCCCAATTGCGAGCAGGACAAGCAGGACATGATCATGCCCGTGGGCCGGCTGATCAGCGGCTTCCGCGTCGGCACCGTGGCCTCGTACCCGCTGAAGGTGCGTTTCACCGACATGGAAGACAACGTCTACACCGTGTTCGTGCGCGAGAAATTCGCCAAGTGCACCGGCCCGCTGTCGGCCTGCCCCGCCAACCGCGCCCAGATCGTGGACAAGGTCGCGTGCAGCGTCATCACCCCCCAGGGCGCCAAACACCCGCAGTCAGACACCTGGTGCGACAACGCCAACCCCAACCAGGCGCGCGACAACGATCAGGCGGTGGTCAAGAACCACCTGAGCTACCCGAAGCCGGTGAAGTGGCTGCCGTGACCCGCCCTTAGCCCATGCGCGCCCTCCCCCTCTCTCACGCGGCGCGTGTGAGTGGGGTCGCCAGCCCCGCGGCCGCCTGGCCTGGGCCGCGCCGGTTTCGTGCGATGCGGGTGGCGCGCGGCGCCATGGAAATTTTACCTATCGAAAACGTCTCTAGCGCTTGATGGACAAGCGCTGACAGCTATCAAATCAGGAACAATCATGCATCGAACACACATCGGCCTGGCCGCCATCGCAGCTCTGGCGCTGCCGCTGGCTGCCCAGGCGGCCAGCCAGACCTTCACCACACCCGGCAGTCACTCCTGGACGGTGCCGCCCGGCGTCACCCACATCAGCGTGCAGGCGCTGGGCGGTGGCGGCGGTGGCGGCGACGGCGTGGCAATTGACGGTCAATCCGCGGCGGGCGGCCCCGGCGGTCTGGTGACCAGCGGCAACCTCGCCGTCACGCCCGGCCAGGCCATCACCATCGTCGTGGGCGGCGGCGGCGGCGCCAGCGGCGAGATGGAAGGCATGGGCCACTCCGGCGGCGGCGGCGGCGCCAGCAGCGTCCAGGTGGGCGGCACCTGGATCGTGGCGGGCGGCGGCGGCGGCGGCTCCTACTACAACGACAACAGCGTCTCCGATACCGGGGGCTGGGGCCAGGGCGGTCACGGTTGCGGCGGCAACGGTCGGCCCGGTGGCGACACCGGCCAGGACGGTGGCGGCGGCGCTGGCGGTGCCGGCAGCAACGGCGGTGCCGGTGGCCTTGCAGGCGGCGGCGGCCAGGCCGGCTCGGCGGGCCAGGCCGGCAACGGGGGTGCGGGCGGCGCTGCCGCACTCGGCGCCGATCTGGCCGACAACGGCGGCTCGGGCGCCGGCGCCGGCGTGGGTGGCGCGGGTGGCCTGTACACGCCGCTGCTCAGCGGCGGCGCGGGCGGCGGCGGCGGCTGGGGTGGCGGCGGCGGCGGCGGGTCGAGCGACTTCACCGACGGCGGCGGCGGGGGCGGCGGCAGCACCGGCGGCGCCTGCAGCCCGGGCAGCAACGGCGGCCGCGCCGCCGTGCGCGACGACGACGACGAGATCGTCGACGACGCCGAAGACGGTGGCGACGGCGCCGTCACCATCACCTACAGCGAGTCGGTGCAACCCGTGCCCACGCTGGGCCAGTGGGGCGCGCTCGCCCTGTCCGCCCTGCTCGGCGCCGTTGCGCTGCGCCGACGCACGCGGATCACCGCCCGGCGTTGAGCGCTCACCCATTCATGTCCACCGCAGGAGTCATTCCCATGTTCCCCTCTCGCTTCACTGGCGGCCCGCGCGCCTTGCCCGCCCATCTGGTTCCGCTGCCTTGCGCCCTGGCCTGTCTGCTCTTGCTGGCCAGTTGCGGCGGCGGCTCGGACGAGCCGGAGCCGACCTACACCTCGCAATACCCCACCCTGGCCGCGCACGCCGCCATGGACGACGAAGACTTCGAGCGCTACCTGCTGACCGCTGGCAAGGGCACCCCCATCACGCCCGAGACCATCAAGTCGCTCTCTGTCGGCTCCAGCATCAACTCGGCCCAGTCCACCTACAACCTGCGCCCCATCTTCGATCTGGGTCGGCTCAAGGAAGACGGCCGGCTGAACGTGGACACCACCCGTTCTCAGCAAAAGACCGTGCTGCGCGTCACCAGCAACAAAGCCGCCAGCACGTCCGCCGAACAGCTCAACCTCGATGTTTCGGCCTCTGGCTCCGTTGGCCGCGAATCTTTCGGCGCCAAGGCTTCAGCCGCCGTTCACCATGCCAACACCCGGCGCGACACCAAGTCCGACGGCACTGTCAGCGTGCAGATGGTGTCGGCCAACACCAACAACCTCGTCTCCATCCTGAGCAGCGGCTTTTCCGGCAGCGAGAACTTCACCGGCTACCTGATCGGCACCAAGCTGACCGACGAGCAGTTGCGCGGCTACGTTGCCACTACCGAGAGCACGCCCACCGGCATCTGCGGCGGCAAACCCTACACCACCAGCGTCAAGGTCAGCCGCTACAAGCTGTCCGACACCGACCCTTACGCCAACATCCAAATCCTCACGCGCATGGAGAACGTATTCGCCGATCTGAAGGCGCAATACGAACTGTGCGCCGATGCATCCATCCAGACCGTGCTGGTGCGCCAGATGACCGAGCTGCGCGGCAAGATCGAAAGCGCCATCGCCGACTTCTACGCCTTCAACGGTGACGCCTTCGTCTCGCAGACCACCTCGATGAACCAGGCCATCGGCAGCGGCACGATGTCGTTCACGACCAAGGACGGCAACGCTGAGGAGCAGTACGGCGCCTCGGTATCGGCCCAATACCAGACGCTGACCAGCGGGGTCGGCGGCAGTGTCACCGTGCAGTACTACAAGCAGCACGGCTGGGCCGAGGCGCTGCTGAACGTGCAGGTCTCGGCCGAGGCCAAGCCCGCCGGCGTGGCCGACACCACGGCCTGGGTCAGCAGCATCCAGACCATGCTCAAGGACCAGGGCAGCTCCCTGGTGCCGCCCATGGGCAACCTGCCCAAGGATCCGGGCGTGAAGCTGCCCGAACCGGTGGGCCTGCGCCACGACGAGGAAGCCCCGCCGGACGTGGCCTTCACCTCCTACGACCAGTGGAAGCAGTACCAGCAGGACAAAAAGGACAAGAAGGGCGTCAAGGACGAGGTCGTGCTGGAGCAGGTGCAGCAGCAAATCGAAAACGAGCCGCTGCGCATCAACGACGACAATCCGCAACTGAAAGCCACGCAGGGCGGCGACGCCTACGAACAGCTCATCGCCGAGCTGGACGCGCTCAAGGAGCGTGCCACGGCCCCGCAGGCCCCACCGCAGGGCAATGACGGCAACCTGGTGCGCTTCGACAAGATGTTCGTCAGCGGCTTCGAAACGCTGCCCTACGACGCCGTCATCCCCCAGCTGCGCCCCGACCTGGACATACCCGGTATCGACCAGGGCATGGGGAGCTTCCCCAACATCATGACCGCCATGCTGATGAGCGAAAAGCTCGGCCGGCTCGATTCGTACCTGGCCTTTCTCGCCAACATCTCGGTCAGCAACGTCACGCCCGAGATGAGTGAGCGCTACCACCAGTTCTTCCAGAAGGCGTCCGCACGCGCCTACGACCTGGTGGGCCTGGCCCTGAGCCAGGGCACCGACATGACGCCCGCCGTGCTGGCCGGCTACAAGAAGGCCATGCTCGGCACCGCATCCGCCCCGACGCAAAGCGAGCTGTACAAGAGCCTGCAGGACATCGACTACTACAACTACGTGGTGGACACCCTGCTCGACCCCGCCCGGGGCAAGGCGTGGTTCGTCGCGCCGGGCGGCTATATCCCCATGCGCTGGAAGAACGACGACCGCGGCGGCGCGGAACTGGTCACCTGGACCGGGCTGGCGCCAGCACGGGGAATAGCCCCCGGCAAGGAAAGCGTGGTGGCCGTGGACTTCAACAACCCCAACGCCGACCCGCTGACGCTCTACCGCAACGGCATGAAAATCCTGCAGACGCCCTGGTACCCGGTCTATGTCTTCAACCAGGGCCAGGCGCCGGCGCTGGTGTTCGTGCAGCACTTCGGCGCCTACCAGGCCATCTACGGCGCCCGGTGGGTGACGCGGCCCTACGACGGCGACAACCCCGTCAAGCCGAGCCTGGTGCCCCAGTGGCAGGACTACCAGCCGCTGGGCACGCGGGACATGCGCACGGTGATGACGGGCGCCAACAATTCCTTTCTGGGGCAGTTCATGAACTGGGACTACTCGGTGTACTTCCCGAATTCCAGCAACGACCCTGTGCGCTTGCGCAAGTACAACGCGCTCGTGCTGCATCTGCCCGCCGATTACCAAGAGAGTGACGGGCAGACCATGTACACCGCCGCGCACTCGGCGGCGGTGCGCGATTTCAGCCATCTCGCTTACGACACTCAGTCGAGAACCGACGCCACCTACAACGCCTTCCGCCAGCCCACCCATGGCCGCAAGATGCGGCGCATGAGCGACGGCGCGGTGGTGGACACCACGCACTGGACGCTGGGCAACGGCGCACTCACCTCCGTGATGCTGCTGCCGCTGAACACCACCACCACGAGCGAGAGCCTGACGCAGGGACTGAACTATGCGCCTCAGCGCGCGCCGATGGACGTTGTGACCCCCACCAGCCTCGACCTCGTCAACAAACTGGCCGTGCTGCTGGAGTGAACCGGGCCTGCCGCAGGCAACGGCAGGCTGTTTGAAAAATCACTTTTTGATAGCTGCTAGCGCTTATCCAGAAAGCGCTGGGGCCACAAACGGTCAGTAGTCGTCGCTGCTGCCCATGGCCAGGCTCTCGAAGCGCGTGAGCGGCTTGATGAAGGCCAGCTTGACGGTGCCGGTGGGGCCGTTGCGCTGTTTGCCGATGATGATCTCGGCCACGCCGGGCTCGCGCGAGTCCTTGTTGTAGTAGTCGTCGCGGTAGATGAACGTGATGATGTCGGCGTCCTGCTCGATGGCGCCGGACTCGCGCAGGTCGCTCATCATGGGGCGCTTGTCGGTGCGCTGCTCGACGCTGCGGTTGAGCTGCGACAGCGCGATCACCGGGCACTGCAGCTCCTTGGCCAGGGCTTTCAGGCCGCGCGAGATTTCGCCCAGCTCGGTGGCGCGGTTCTCGTCGCCGCTGCTGCTGCCGCTCATCAGCTGCAGGTAGTCGACCACGATCAGGCCCAGCTTGCCGCACTGGCGCGCCAGCCGGCGCGCGTTGGCGCGCAGCTCGGCCGGCGTCAGGCCCGGGGTTTCGTCGATGTGCAGGCTGACGTTGCGCAGGCGTTCGATGGCTTCGGTCAGGCGCGGCCATTCCTCGTCGGTCAGCTTGCCGGTGCGCAGGTGGCCCTGGTCGATGCGGCCGATGGAACCGACGATGCGCACCGCCAGCTGCGAAGCGCCCATTTCCATCGAAAACACCGCCACCGGCAGCTGCTCGTGCAGCGCCACATGCTCGGCGATGTTGATGGCAAACGCCGTCTTGCCCATCGACGGGCGGGCCGCCAGCACCACCAGATCGCCCGGCTGCAGGCCGGCGGTCATGCGGTCGAGGTCGATGAAGCCGGTCGGCACCCCGGTGACGTCGTTCGGGTTGTCGGCCATCTCCTGCACACGGTCGAGCAACTGAACCACCAGGCTGTCCATGGCCTGAAAGCCCTGCTTCATGCGCGAGCTCTGTTCGCCGATCTTGAAGATCTTGCCTTCGGCGTCGTCCAGGATCTTGGCCACCGGCCGGCCCTGGGTGTTGAAGGCGCTGGTGGCGATGTCGTCGCTGGCACTGACCAGCTGGCGCAGGATCGAGCGCTCGCGCACGATCTCGGCGTAGCGGCGGATGTTGCTGGCGCTGGGCACGTACTGCGCCAGCGAGTTGAGGTAGGCCAGACCACCCACCTCGTCGCCCTTGCCCTGGCGCTGCAGCTCTTCGTGCACCGTGATCACGTCGGCCGGCTTGCTCTCGGCCACCAGCTTGCCGATGGCGCCATACACCAGACGGTGCTCGAAACGGTAGAAATCGGCGTCGACCAGCACGTCGCCCACCCGATCCCAGGCGCCGTTGTCCAGCAGCAGGCCGCCCAGCACGCTGGATTCGGCCTCATGGGAATGCGGCGGCACGCGCAATTGGGCGACCTGGCGGTCGGTGGGGGCGTCGTCACCCAGATCGGCGTAGCCGGGGGGAAATACGGAAGACATGCGGCAGGCAGACAGACAATCCGCCCATGCTAGCGCGCGCGGCCGGGGCTGTCACTGGACAAGGCTGTGGACAAACGGTGCAGCGCCGGTGAACGCCGCAGCCAGAGCTGTGGACATCGCGGCACCGCAAAAGACAAGGGCCGCCTGCCGTGTCTGCGGCGGGCGGCCCGGGCTGGGCCTGGAGCGGCGGCGCTCAGGCGGTTTCGCCGTACACCGAGACCGTGATCTCGGCGCTCACGTCGGTGTGCAGCGACACCGTGATGGTGTTGTCGCCCACGGTCTTGATCGGGCCGGCAGGCAGGCGAACCTGCGATTTGTGCACGTCGTAGCCCTGTTTCTTCAGCTCGTCGGCGATGTCGTGGTTGGTGACCGAGCCGAACAGACGGCCGTCGACGCCGGCCTTCTGGGTCAGCTTGATGGTCTGGCCGTTGAGCTTCTCGCCCACCGCCTGGGCAGCGGCCAGCTTTTCGGCGGCCTGCTTCTCGAGTTCGGCGCGACGCGCCTCGAACTCGGCCTTGGCCGCCTCGGTGGCGCGGCGCGCACGCCCGGAGGGGATCAGGAAGTTGCGGGCATAGCCGTCCTTGACCTTGACGATTTCACCCAGGTTGCCCAGGTTGGTGACCTTGTCCAGAAGAATGATTTGCATGGTTTGATCCTCCTATCAGACGCGGTGCTGGTCGGTGTAGGGCAGCAGGGCCAGAAAGCGCGCGCGCTTGATGGCGGTGTTGAGCTGACGCTGATAGATGGCGCGCGTGCCGGTCAGGCGCGCGGGCACGATCTTGCCGTTTTCGGCGATGAAGTCGCGCAGGGTGTCGACGTCCTTGTAGTCGATCTCTTCCACGCCCGCCACCGTGAAGCGGCAGAAGCGCTTGCGACGGAACAGCAGCGACTGGGTGTTGCGCTTGGGACGCTTGTCCTTGTTGAATTTCTTGAACGTGGCCATTTGTTAGGCTCCTTGAAACTGATCTTGCTGAAAATCCTGGATGTGGAACACCACCGACCTGGTGCGCTGCGGGCTGGCGAGAAAACCGCTGAAGCAGGCCTGCGATCCGATGACCTGCCGGCCCAGCCGTTCAGCCATCGCACCCAGAGCCACCGCCCTGAGCGCCGCCCGGACCTGCCTGGACTGGCCTGCTTCCTGCTGGGTCGACTCGTGCTCGAGCCGGAGATCCAGCGCCGGCAGGCCGGCAGGGGTGTGGCGCAGCGCACCGATTTCGACGATGCGGGCCTGGAGGCGCAACTGGTTCACCGCCCTGCCCCGAGGCACCGCGCACGCCGCGTCAGTTGGCCTCCGCCTGCTGGGCCTTGCGGGCCTCCTCGCGCTCGACGGTCTTCATCATGGAAGACGGAGCCGTCTCGGCCTTCTTCTTCTGCACCGTCAGGTGGCGCAGCACGGCGTCATTGAAGCGGAAGGCGTGTTCCAGCTCGCCCAGCACGGCCTGGTCGGCCTCGATGTTGAGGCACAGATAGTGGGCCTTGGCCAGCTTGTTGATCTGGTAGGCCAGCTGACGACGGCCCCAGTCTTCCTCGCGGTGGATCTTGCCGCCGCCGGCGGTGATCATGCCCTTGTAGCGCTCCAGCATGGCCGGAACCTGCTCGCTTTGATCCGGGTGGATCAGCAAAATGATTTCATAGTGACGCATGAATGCTCCTTGTGGATGAACGGGCCCGAGGCCGCCAGCGGACTCAGGCAACAACCGCCCCCGGCGTCAGATCGGGGTGCGGCAAGGCAACCAATAATTATAAACGCAAGTCCGGCCGCGCACCGGCCAGGCGCGTGCGGGCACCGTCTGGCGTCACTTCAGGCGTGCCAGGCGGTCCTTGCCCGCCTGGGCCGCCTCCGACTGCGGGTAGGTCTTGATCAGCGACTCCAGCGTGCCGCGCGCGGCTCGTGTGTCCTTCAGCTCGATCTGGCAGTTGGCGATCGCCAGCATGGCCTCGGGCGCCCGCGCGTGGCTGGGCGCCGCGGTGAGCAGCGAACGGAAGTTGGTGATGGCTTCCTTGTAGTCGCGCGTGGCGTACTGGGCGTTGCCCAGCCAGAACAAGGCCGACGGCGCCAGTGTGCTGCGCGGATAGCGCTTGATGAAATTGGCAAAACCGGTCTGCGCGCCTTTGAAGTCGCCCGCACGGAACACCGCCAGCGCGGCGTCGTAGTCCTGTTTTTCACTGGCGGCCGCACCGTCGCTGGCCACGGGAGGCGCCCCCGCGGCGGCGTTCGGATCGCTCATCCGTGCGCTGGCCTCCTGCTCCAGCTTGCGCAGGCGCTCGTCCCAGCCCTGCTGCTGCGTCGACTGCGCTTTCTGCAGGTCGGCCAGATCGCGTGCCAGCTGTTCGTCCTGGCCGCGCGCTCGGGCCAGCTCCGCGCGCAGGGTTTCGATCTGCTGCTGCAGATCCAGCATGCCACGGCGCAGCTGTGCGTTTTCGTCCACCAGCCGGTTCTGCGCCGCCACCGCCTGGTCGAAGCGCTGGCGCAGATCGAGGATGGCCTGGCGCGCCTGGTCGTCGCCGAACAGCTGGGCCTGCGCCCCCTGCCCGGCCAGACAGGCCAGCGCCAGCACCGCGGCACGCAGGCTCGTCACCCTGAAGATCGCCATCGAGCGCTCAGCGGTAGCGGATTTCGACACGGCGGTTCTTGGCATAGGCATCTTCGCTGGCGCCAGCGGCTGCCGGCTTCTCCTCGCCGAAACTGACCGCTTCCACCTGCGCGTCGCTGGCCCCCACGAGCGTCAGGGCACGGCGCACGGCCTCGGCACGCTTCTGGCCCAGCGCCAGGTTGTATTCCCGGCTGCCGCGCTCGTCGGTGTGGCCTTCCAGCGCCACGCTGCGGCCACGGTTGGCCTGCAGGAAGCGCGCGTGCTGGTCGACCAGCGACTGGTACTCGGACTTGACGACAAAGCTGTCGAAATCGAAGTAGATCACACGGCCCACGCCGTTCGGGCCTGCGGCATCAGCGCCGGCCGCACCCGCCTGCACCTGGGTCACCGTGCTCTGGCCGGCACCCTGGCCGCTGGCACCGCCCTGTCCGGCAGCGCTGGCGCCAGCGCTGGCGCTGCCCTCGATCGGCGGATCCAGCTTGACGTTGGAGCCGCAACCGGCCAGCACGGCCGCCAGGGCAGCCACCATCAGATATCGCTTGAACATGAAATCACTCCTGAACTGAACACGACAATTCGATGCACGACCCACGCGGCCATCGCTCATCAGCGCTGGTACGGTCCCCAGGCCGGTTCGCGGATGTCACCGCCCTGGCCCGCCAGACGGGCCTTGATCTTGCCGTCCAGCGTGGTGGTCATGAGGGCCTCGCGGCCGCCCTGGCGCGTGGCGTAGACGATCAGGCGACTGTTGGGCGCAAAGCTGGGGCTCTCGTCCTCGGCGGTGTCGGTGACCGCGGTGGTGGTGCCGCTGGCCAACTCCATCACGTGGAGCCTGTAGCCATTGGTGCGCGACACATAGGCCAGGTAGCGACCGTCGGGACTGATGGCGGGCGAGACGTTGTAGCTGCCGCTGAAGGTGACGCGCTGCGCGGCGCCGCCGCCCACCGGCATGCGGTAGATCTGCGGCGCGCCGCCACGGTCGCTGACGAAGTAGATGCTGGCACCGTCGGGCGAGAACGCGGGCTCGGTGTCGATGCTTTGCGACTGCGTCAGGCGGCGGGGCTCGCCGCCGCTGGCGCTGATCAGGTACAGCTGCGAGCCACCGTCGCGCGACAGCGTGACCGCCAGACTGCGGCCGTCGGGCGACCAGGCCGGCGCGCTGTTGGAGCCCTTGAAGTTGGCCAGCAGGCGCCGGCGGCCGCTGGCCACGTCGTGCACGTAGATGACCGGTTTGCGCGACTCGAACGACACGTACGCAAGCTGCCCGCCGTCGGGCGACCAGACGGGCGAGATGATCGGCTCGGGGCTGCCCAGCGCGGCCTGGGCGTTTTCGCCGTCGGAGTCGGCCACCCACAGAGTGTAGCGGCTGCCGCCCTTGGTGACGTAGGCCAGTCGGGTGGAAAACACACCCTTGTCACCGGTCAGCTTCTCGTAGATGTAGTCGGCGATCTTGTGCGCCGCCAGCCGCAGATCGGCCTGCGGCACGACGTAGCCCAGTCCACCGAGGTCCTGCCCGCGCACCACGTCCCACAGGCGAAAGCGCACGTCCCAACGGCCGTCGGCCAGGCGGGTCACACTGCCACCGGCCAGCGCGTCGGCCGTGCGCTGGCGCCACAGCGACATCTCGGGCCGGGTGGTTTCGTCCATGGACTGGCCGCCGGCATCGACGGCGCGGAACTGGCCACTGCGCTCCAGGTCGGCGCGCACGATGGCGCTGATCTTCTGCGGCGCCGCGTCTTCGCCGCGAAACGGGACCAGGGCAATGGGCAACTGGGTCAGGCCGACACCCGAAACCTCAACCCGAAACTGTGCCAGCGCCGCCGAGAACGGCGCCGCCGCCAGTGCCGTGACGAACCCGCGGCGTTGCCATGGGGCAAGGGAAAACTTGTCGAGAAGAGCAGATTTCATAGGCACAGGCCGCAGCGCCATCACATCCGAGCAATGCACATCGGCGCCGGCAGATCGCCAAAGCCGGGCAATGGTAACAAGCCCAACCGGGGCGGCGTTTCAGAATGTGATTTGGTGCCAGCGACGTGTGGGAAGTTCCACGCATTTTCCACCGCGGCGTGACCGCCGCAGGGGCTGTCGTGGGGCCTTCGTAGAATCCACGCACCCCGCACCCCGCCCATGGCCGCCCCACCCGCTCCCGCCCCGCCCGCGTCACCGTCTGCGCAGCAGCCCCTGGGCCGGCGACTGGCACGGCTGTGGACCTACTTCCGCGAATACCGCCTGGGCTGGCTGATCGCCGCCCTGGGCACCCTGGTGAGCGCGCTGACGGAAGCCTCGGTGCCGGCCCTCCTCAAGCCGCTGCTGGACGAGGGCTTCACCCAGGGCAGCCTGCCGATCTGGGTGGTGCCCCTGGCCATCGTCGGGCTGTTCGCCCTGCGCGGTTTTGCCCACTTCGCCAGCCAGTACGCACTGGCGCGCATCGCCAACGACGGCATGGTCAAGCTGCGCCGGCAGTTGTTCGACCGCCTGCTGGTGGCCGAGCTGTCGCTGTTCGCGCGCCAGAGCGCCAGCCAGCTCGCCAACACGCTGGTCTACGAAGTGCAGACCGGCACCACCTTGCTGGTGCAGGCGCTGCTGAACCTGGCGCGTGACAGTTTCTCCGTCGTCGCGCTGCTGGCCTACCTGCTGTACCTGAACTGGTCGCTGACGTTGATCGTGCTGGTGCTGGTGCCGATCGTGGCGCTGATCATGAAGACCATGTCGCGCCGCTTGTACCGCTACACCCGGCTGTCGCAGACCACCACCGACGAGCTGGCCTATGTGGTGGAAGAAAACGTGCTGGCCCACCGCATGGTGCGTCTGCACGGCGCGCAGGGGCAGCAGGCCGGCCGCTTCGACACCCTCAGCCGCCAGCTGCGCGGGCTGTCGATCAAGGCCACCAGCGCCTCGGCCGCCGCCATGCCGCTGGCGCAGATGGCGGCGGCGGTGGCGCTGTCGGTGGTGATCGGCATTGCCCTGCACCAGGGCCAGAGCGGCGCCGGGCAGCGCATCACGGTGGGCGGTTTCGTGTCCTTCATCGGCGCCATGCTGATGCTGATCCAGCCGCTGCGCCGCCTGACCGACGTGGTCGGGCCGGTCACGCGCGGACTGGCGGCGCTGGAGCGTGGCCTGGACCTGATGGCCCAGGTGCAACCCGAAGCCGGCCCCGCCGCCACCGCAACGAGCGCGGCGTCGCGCGCCCTTGGCGAGCTGTCACTGCGCGAGGTCACGGTGACGTACCACGGTGCGGCCGAGCCGGTGCTGCAGCAGCTCAGCCTGCACGTGCGGGCCGGCGAGATGGTGGCCCTGGTGGGGCCGTCGGGCGCCGGCAAGACGACGCTGATCAACCTGCTGCCGCGCTTCGTGCGACCGAGCTCGGGGCAGGTGCTGCTCGATGGCCAGGATATCGCCGACTGGCCTTTGGCGGCGCTGCGGGCGCAGTTTGCCCTGGTCAGCCAGGACGTGACGATGTTCAACGACAGCATCGCCGCCAACGTGGCGCTGGGCGCGCCGTCGATCGACCGCGAGCGTGTGCAGCGCTGCCTGCAGGACGCCAACCTGGCCGACCACGTGGCCACGCTGCCCAGGGGCATCGACACCGTGCTGGGCCACAACGCCACCGAACTGTCGGGCGGCCAGCGCCAGCGGCTGGCCATCGCGCGCGCGCTGTACCGCGACGCGCCGGTGCTGCTGCTGGACGAAGCCACCTCGGCGCTCGACACCGAAAGCGAACGGCTGGTGCAGCAGGCCATCACACGCGCCATGGCCGGGCGCACCACGCTGGTCATCGCGCACCGGCTGTCCACCATCGAACACGCCGACCGCATCGTGGTGATGGAGCGCGGCCGCATCGTCGAGCAAGGCAGCCACGCCGAGCTGACGGCCGCTGGCGGGCTGTATGCGCGGCTGCACGGGCAGCCGTCGGCGTCGGACGCCGGCAGCCCGGGTAACTCCTGATTTCATAGCTGCTGGCGCGCTCCAGATAAGCGCCGGCACCCCATTTCGTTCATCACCGCACGGGCTGAACCGGCGTCGGCGGCGGCAGGTTCCGTGTGCGAGGGGCTGGCGCACAGACCCCACAGACCCTACGATGGCCCCTGCGCCACCGCGCACCGATGGCAAGCGTTCGTGCGCCGTGATCCGGCGCCCTGTCTTGTCCGACGACAAACGCACGACACGATCGTGCCGATGGAGACCGAGCATGTCACCACACTCAGCCCTCAGGCTGCATGTGCCCGAGCCGACGGGACGGCCGGGCGCCAAGACCGATTTTTCCTACCTCAGCATCTCACCGGCCGGTGCGGTGCGCCAACCCCCGATCGACACCGCCGCGGCCGACACCGCCGACCTGGCCACCAGCCTGGTGCGCGTGCTCGACAGCGAGGGCCGCGCCGTCGGTCCCTGGGCGCCAGCCATTCACCCCGAGCGCCTGCGCCGCGGCCTGCGGGCCATGCTGAAGACGCGCCTGTTCGACGCCCGCATGTTGCTGGCGCAGCGCCAGAAAAAGCTGTCGTTCTACATGCAGTGTCTGGGCGAGGAAGCCATCGCCGTGGCCCATGCACAGGCGCTGCGCGAAGGCGACATGTGCTTTCCCACCTACCGCCAGCAGGGCCTGCTGCTGTCGCGCGACGACATCTCGCTGGTGGAGCTGATCTGCCAGCTGATGAGCAACGAGCGCGACCCGATCAAGGGGCGCCAGCTGCCGGTGATGTATTCCTACAAGCGCGCCGGCTTCTTTTCGATCTCCGGCAACCTGGCCACGCAGATGCCGCAGGCCGTGGGCTGGGCCATGGCCTCGGCGATCAAGGGCGACACCAAGATTGCCTCGGCCTGGATCGGCGACGGCTCCACCGCCGAGAGCGACTTTCACACCTCGCTCACCTTCGCCCATGTGTACCGCGCGCCGGTGATCATCAACGTGGTCAACAACCAGTGGGCCATCTCCACCTTCCAGTCGATTGCCGGCGGCGAGGGCACCACCTTCGCCCAGCGCGGCGTGGGTGTGGGCATCGCCTCGCTGCGCGTCGACGGCAACGACTTCCTGGCCGTGTACGCGGCCTCGCAATGGGCGGCCGAGCGTGCGCGCGCCAACCATGGCCCGACGCTGATCGAGTGGGAAACCTACCGCGCCGGCCCGCATTCCACCTCCGACGACCCGTCCAAGTACCGCCCGGCCGACGACTGGCAGCGCTTTCCGCTGGGTGATCCGATCGAACGCCTGAAGCAGCACCTGATCGCCATCGGCGAATGGAGCCAGGCCCAGCACGAAGCCACCCACAAGGCGCTGGAAGCCGAGATCCTGGCGGCACAGAAGGAGGCCGAAAGCCACGGCAGCCTGCTCGACGGCCGCGTGCCCAGCGCCGCGACCATCTTCGACGACGTGTACCGGGACCTGCCCGAGCACCTGCGCCGGCAGCGCCAGCAGATGGGGGTATGAGCCATGGAGCAAGCTGTCCAGCACGCCACCGCCACCCCCATGACCATGATCGCCGCGCTGCGCTCGGCAATGGACGTGATGATGGCCCGCGACGACAACGTCATCGTCTATGGCGAGGACGTGGGGTACTTCGGCGGCGTGTTCCGCGTCACCGAAGGCCTGCAGGCCAAGTACGGCAAGACGCGCTGCTTCGACGCGCCGATCTCCGAATCCGGCATCGTCGGCACCGGCATCGGCATGGCCGCCTACGGCCTGCGCCCGGTGGTGGAGATCCAGTTCGCCGATTACGTCTACCCGGCCACCGACCAGATCGTGTCGGAGCTGGCGCGGCTGCGCCACCGCTCGGCCGGCGACTTCAGCGCGCCGATGGTGATCCGCATGCCCTGCGGCGGCGGCATCTACGGCGGACAGACGCACAGCCAGAGCCCCGAGGCCTTTTTCACCCACGTCTGCGGCCTGCGCACCGTCATGCCCAGCAACCCGTACGACGCCAAGGGCCTGCTGATCTCGGCCATCGAAAGCGACGACCCGGTGATCTTCCTGGAGCCCAAGCGCCTGTACAACGGCCCCTTCGACGGCCACCACGACCGGCCGGTGGTGCCCTGGTCCAAGCATGAGCTGGGCAAGGTGCCCGAAGGCCACTACCGCGTGCCGCTCACCAGCGCCGCCATCTTCCGCCCCGGCAAGGCGGTGACGGTGCTGACCTACGGCACCATGGTCTGGGTCAGTGAGTGCGCCGCGCGCGAAACCGGCATCGACGCCGAGATCATCGACCTGCGCTCGATCTGGCCGCTGGACCTGGACACCATCGTCGAATCGGTCCGCAAGACCGGCCGCTGCGTGGTGGTGCATGAGGCCACGCGCACCAGCGGCTTCGGCGCCGAACTGGTGGCACTGGTGCAGGAGCACTGCTTCTGGCAACTGGAAGCCCCGATCGAACGCGTCACCGGCTGGGACACGCCCTACCCGCACGCGCAGGAATGGGCGTACTTCCCTGGTCCGGGCCGCGTCGGCGAGGCCCTCAAGCGCACGCTGGAGGTCTGAACCATGGGTACCTACGTGATCCGCGTGCCCGACATCGGCGAGGGCATTGCCGAGGTGGAACTGGTGGCCTGGCATGTGCAGCCGGGCGATGCCGTGAGCGAAGACCAGCACCTGGCCGACGTGATGACCGACAAGGCCACGGTGGAAGTGCCCTCCCCGGTGGCGGGCAAGGTGCTGACGCTGGGCGGTGGCGTCGGCCAGGTCATGGCGGTCGGCGCCGAGCTGGTGCGCCTGGACGTCGAAGGCGCTGGCAACTTCAAAGAAAATGAGGCTTCAGCGCCCGCCCCATCTGCGCCGGCAGCTCCTGTTTCAATAGCAACCGAGGTGATCGCCCAAGCCCCGGACGCAGCACCGCGCGCACCCGCGGCCGCCGCAGCGCGCGGCTCGGTGGCCGCGCCGCGCCCTGTCGCCGGCCGCCGCAAGGAGGGCGAGCGCCCGCTCGCCTCGCCTGCGGTGCGCCGGCGTGCGCTCGACCTGGGGGTGGAGCTGCGCTTCGTGCACGGCAGCGGCCCGGCCGGTCGCATCGGGCACCAGGACCTGGACGCTTACGTCGCCGGACAGGGTCAGGCCATGCTGACGGGGGCGTCGCCCTACGCCGAGCGCCATGGGGAAGAAGCCGTCCCCGTCATCGGTCTGCGCCGCAAGATCGCGCAGAAGATGCAGGAGGCCAAGCGCCGCATCCCGCACTTCAGCTATGTCGAGGAAATCGACGTCACGGAACTGGAGGCGCTGCGCCAGCAGCTCAACCAGCGCCACGGCGCCACCCGCGGCAAGCTGACCCTGCTGCCGTTTCTGGCGCGCGCCATGGTGTGCAGCTTGCGCGACTTCCCGCAGATCAACGCCCGCTACGACGACGACGCCGGCGTGGTCACGCGCCATGCGCCGGTGCATCTGGGCGTGGCCACGCAGACCGATGGCGGCCTGATGGTGCCGGTGCTGCGCCATGCCGAGAGCCTGGACCTGTGGGCCTTTGCCGCCGGCCTGACCCGCGTCACCGAGGCGGCCCGCACCGGCAAAGCCGCGCGCGAGGAGCTGAGCGGCTCGACCATCACCATCACCAGCCTGGGGCCGCTGGGCGGCGTGGTCACCACGCCCGTCATCAACCACCCCGAGGTGGCCATCGTCGGTGTCAACCGCATCATCGAGCGACCCATGCTGCGTGGCGGTCAGGTGGTGGCGCGCCAGCTGATGAACCTGTCGTCCTCGTTCGACCACCGCGTGGTCGACGGCATGGACGCGGCGCGCTTCATCCAGGCCATGCGCGCCCTGCTCGAAACCCCGGCCCTGCTGTTCGTGGAGTAGGCACCCCAAATGACCAAGGAAGTCACGACCAAGCTGCTCATCATCGGCGGCGGCCCAGGCGGCTACGTCGCCGGCATACGCGCCGGCCAGCTGGGCATCCCCACCATGCTGGTCGAAGGCGCCAGCCTGGGCGGCACGTGTCTCAACATCGGCTGCATCCCGTCCAAGGCGCTGATCCACGCGGCCCACGAGTTCGACCAGGCGCGCGCGCAGGCAACCGGCTCGCCCACCGGCATCCGGGTGCAGCGCCCGCAGATCGACATCGCGCAGACCGTGCGCTGGAAGGACGGCATCGTGCAGCGCCTGACGGGCGGGGTCGGCGGCCTGCTGCGCAGGGCCGGCGTGCAGGTGCTCAAGGGCTGGGCCGAGATCGAAGACGGCAAGACCGTGACCGTCAAACCGCACCAGGGCGAGCCCATGCGCGTGCGCTGCGAGCACCTGCTGCTGGCCACCGGCTCCGAACCGGTGGAGCTGCCCAGCATGCCGTTCGGCGGCGCCATCTGGTCATCCACCGACGCGCTCTCGCCCGATCTGCTGCCCCGGCGCCTGGTGGTGGTCGGCGCCGGCTACATCGGCCTGGAGCTGGGCATGGCCTACCGCAAGCTCGGCGTGGACGTGACGGTGGTCGAAGCCGCCCAGCGCGTGCTGCCCAGCTACGACGAGGAACTGACCGAGCCGGTGCTGCAAGCGCTGCAGAAGCAGGGCGTGGTGCTGCACCTGGGATGCAGCGTGGCCGGCTGGGACGCCCAGCACGGTGTGCACGTGCGCATCGACGCCCGCGCCGAGGACTTTGCGCTGCCGGCCGACCGCGTGCTGGTGGCCGTGGGTCGGCGCCCGCGCACCGCGGGCTTTGGCCTGGAGTCGCTGCAGCTGGACATGGCCGGGCGCCACATCGCCATCGACGCGCACGGCCGCACCTCGATGCGCAACGTCTGGGCCATCGGCGACGTCACCGGCGAGCCCATGCTGGCGCACCGCGCCATGGCCCAGGGCGAATGCGTGGCCGAGCAGATCGCCGGCAGGAACCGGCGCTTCGAGCCCATGGCCATTCCCGCCGTGTGCTTCACCGACCCCGAGGTGGTGGTGACGGGCAAGACGCCCGGCGAGGCCCGCGCCGCCGGCATGGACTGCATCGACGCCGCCTTCCCGTTCGCCGCCAACGGCCGCGCCATGACGCTGGAGGCTGCCAGCGGCTTCGTGCGCGTGGTGGCGCGCCGCGACAACCACCTGATCCTGGGCTGGCAGGCCGTGGGCAAGGGCGTGGCCGAACTGGCCGCCGCCTTCAGCCAGTCGATCGAGATGGGCGCGCGGCTGGAAGACGTAGGCCACACCATCCACGCCCACCCGACGCTGGGCGAAGCGGTGCAGGAAGCGGCGCTGCGCGCGCTGGGGCAGGCGCTGCACATCTGAGGCGGGCGCTTGGCCGCGCCCGTCCGGTTACAAGCCAAATCGGGCGCCAGCGCTTGTCAGTGAAGCGCCAACAGCTATTCTATTGGTAGCATTTTCAGCTGAACCCTGTGCTCGCCCCGCCACCGGCTCGACCCTCTGCTCAATCCGCAGGCAGCGCCCGCCAGCCCAATACCGGCGCGGCTTGCGCGGCTTGTTCAGGGGGTTTTCCACAGCCCGGCCCACAGTTGGGGTGCATAAGTGCGGCAAGCCACGCCAGTGCAACGCCCCTGCCGCGTGGCGTTGGCATGACGAATGACTTCGCCGCTGCGCGGCATCAATGACAAAAGGGGATGGCGCCGTTGACATTGGTCATGCGAACCGCAGCGAGCTCATTCGTCAGGGCTGGCGATCAGCGCGCTGCGCCGCGCGCCAGGCGGCGGGCGTGCTGCCACTCCAGCGCTTGAAGGCGCGCCAGAACACCGCTGGCTCGGCAAAGCCCAGGGCCTGGCCGATGTCGGCCAGCGGGCGCGTGGTCTGCCCAACGGCCTGCAGCGCCGCGTCGCGCCGCACGCCGTCCAGCAGCTCGGCAAAGCTGATGCCCTGCGCCCGCAGGCGGCGCGCCAGGGTGCGTTCGCTCACGCCCAGCGCGGCGGCGGCCTCGGCCCGCGTGGGCACGCGGCTGGCCAGCGCCGCAGCCATCCAGGCGCGCAGCTCCTGCGCCAGCGCCCCGCCCTGGCTCAGGCCGGCCAGATGCGCCGCCGCTTCGCGCTGGTGCGCGCGGGCGCGGTGCGGGTCGGCATGCGGCAGCGGCGCGTCCAGCACGGCGTTGTCCAGCAGCAGGCCGTTGAAGGCCTGCTCGAACGCCAGCGGGCAGGCAAACACCTCGCGATAGCCGGCCAGCGGCCCCACGCGCGGCTGGCTGAACTGCACCTGCAGCGGCCGCACACCCGCGCCCGGGCGCTGGCCCAGTGCATTGCGCACAAAGGCCAGCACGGTGGCCAGCACCGCCTCCACCTGGTGCGGGCTGAAGGCCAGCGTGCCCTGGCGCGGGTGGTAGATCAGCCAGCTGGCGCGCGCGCCCGCCACCATCTGAAAGCGCCCGCCGTCGCTGATCAGGCGCTGGTACTTCTGCACCGCCGCAATCGCCTCGCGCAGCGTGGCGCTGGCGCGCAGCAGCTCGCCCACCACGTTGAAGTTATCCGGCCCGGCCCGGCTGCCGGCGGCCAGGCCAAAGCCCGCGTCCTGCGTGCAGGCCACCGCCGCGTGCCACAGGCGGGTGATGTGGTCGATCGGCCAGCGTTCTTGCTGAAGTTCCTCGGGTGCGATACCGGCCTGCGCCAGCAAGCGCCCACGCCCCACGCCCTGGCGCTCGGCCTCGGCCAGCACCGCATCGACCCAGCTCATGGAGACCGTGGCCTGCAAGGTCATGGCCCGGCCCTCAACGCGGCGGCGCCACCTGCTCGCCCCGCATGCGCCGACCCAGCCAGGCCAGCGCCGGCCCGACCGGCACGGCGCCACCCACCGTCTGCGCCACCGGCAGCGGCGCAAAGGGCGATCCGCGCTGCGCCACCGCAAAGGCGAAGCTGTAGTGCGGCTCCAGCCCCATGCGCAGGTCAGTGATCACCAGCTGGCCGCCCGCGCTCTCGTGCAGCTTGTAAAAGCCGTGGCTGAAGCGCCGGATGCGCTGCGCGCCGTCGATGGCCGCCACCGCCGCTTCCAGGCGCGCGCCGCGGTCAAAGCGCTCAAAGCGCATGGGCCCGGGCCCATCGAGCAGGCCATGAAAGCCCTCGTAGTAGCCATCGCCCTCCATAGCCACCACGCGCCACAGCAGCATGGACAGCGGCGCGGGCGTGACCAGCACGCGCTCAGGATGAACGCCCTGCGCGGCCAGGCTGGCGCGCGCAAGATGCTCCACCCGCGCCTGCAGCCCCACACCGGCCAGCAGCACCGCCGTGCCCAGCGCCAGCCCCCACAGATTGGCGCGCTGGCCACGCGCATCGCCCCGGCGCGCCAGCACCACCACCAGGCCGACGAGCCAGGGCAGCGTCACGGCCGGGTCGATGATGAACACGCTGCCCAGCGCCACCGGGTAGTCGGTCAACGGCAGCAGCAACTGCGTGCCATAAACCGTGAACGCGTCGAGCAGGGGATGGGTGACCAGTGCCAGCCACAGCGCCAGCCACCAGCGCCGCCACTGCCCCCATTCGCCCTGCACGCGCGCCACCCCCCAGGCGAACGGCAGCGAGAACAGCGTGAGCCAGAACAGCGCGTGGCTTTCGGCGCGGTGCAGCACCATGTTCAGAATCGGGTCGCCATGGGCGATGAGCACGTCCAGATCGGGCAGCGTGCCGGCCACGCCGCCCCACAGCGCGGCCTTCCACGCGGCCGTGCGCCGGCGCATCACGGCCACGCCGACGGCGGCGCCGAGGATGAGTTGGGTTGCGGAATCCATGGGAAGAATTGTGCGCTGCCAGCCCGCGCTCAAAGATGAGACTGGACATACTCACGGCTGCTGCGCAGGAACGGGGAAATTTGTATGGATGACCTGAAGGGACAGGGGACATCGTTGCCAGCGGTGCGACGTGATGTGTCGCACAAGGCAGTAAGAGCAGCCACAGACTGCGGACATTGGGCTGCCCCAGGATTCGCCCGATCCAGCGATTACCGCCCTCTTCCACGATGAGGCAAACCCTCTTGGACCGGTTTTCGCAGCATGACGCCTTGCGAAGAAGGCTTGAGGCGGTGGACCGCCCAATTGCAGTGCAAGGAATTCCCGAGGGCCTGCTGGGCGAAGTGCTTTGCGAATTGAGTCGATAGCTATGTCGGGTTGCAATGCTTCTCGATCAGTTGGCAAAAAGCTCGGACAGATTGACTTCGCCTGCCTTCGCGGCGATCAGTCGGACCTTCTTTGCCTTCAGAGCGTCAAAGCCGTTTACCTTGATTTTGTTGTACTGGTTGGCAGCTGTACCAAACACCTTCTCCATCCGTGCCAAGAAGTGTGTGGATGTCGCTTCTGGAACCACGATGTCGATCCGACGGTCGGGGTGGCACCGAAGGATGTCGTTGAAGTGCTCGTCAGCGTTGTTGAAGGAGTACCCCACGACGATGACATGTTCAGCCTGCTTGACCCATTCGGACGCTTGGCTCCATAGCTCGATGTACCGGTGGGAAAGAATCGGCTTCAACCGAAGCGGTGGCACCAGGGCGGGAATCACATGCCGTTGCTGTCGAAGGTCATCGGCACTGACATCCACGTTCGGGGTCACGACTTCTCGAATGAACTTCGCAGGGTCGCAATTGAGGATGTCATCGACCGGAAGCAGGTCGCGTGTATCCATGCGGACGTAATCGCTCAATCCACCATGGAAGTAGATGGTTTTTGCGGCGCCGAGACTTTGCTCAAGGAAGGCGGTGTAGTTCAGCGTGATCGCGCGGAGGTCGTCGGGCACCTTGCCGTAGAAAGGCAACGGGCTTGCGGCATGCGCTTCGAGAACTTCCTTCTGCTTCGCAACGAGGTAGGCCCACAGTGCCCAGGCGATGTACAGGTAGTTTTTGATGTCGGCAGGCTTGTCGTTGTAGAAGCCCAAGAATTTTTCGATCAGCAGCGTTTCGATGTTGAGCATGTCCGCGCCCAGCGCAGCCGCGACCTCGTGGCGCTCGGAGCTGAGCCCCAGCTTCAAGGTTCTTTTCAACACCGTCTTGAAGGTGTCGGACAGCGAGAGCTTGTGAATGTCGAGGATCGAATCGCTGTCGATCAGTTCGTCGGCATCCTTCGGGAACACCTCGCGAATCAAGGCCTCGGTGTCGGCATCAAGTTGGCTCTCTTCAGCGATGGTGGCCAGCTTGTTGAACAGGCGGATGATGAGTTCGCCATGCTTACGAATGCCTTCTTGGTCTTCCCCAAGATGCGCGATGGCGTCTTGCACCCTTTGAACCATAGCCTTCTGCTCGTGGGGCTCCCTGGTGGCGATCTTGTCGACAGCGCGGGCGATCATGCTGTTGAAGCTGAATCGCAGTCCGGGGAGCATGTCGCGCAGCGCCGTCTCGACGTCCTTACCAGGGCCATCGAGAAAACGAGTCACGTCGGCCAACAAGGTGTTGGCCAGTGGAAAGTCAATGCCGGCCGTTCGGTCAACGCCAGCGCCCAAGATCAGAAGGTGTTTTGTCATTCTTTTTCCATGAAGTTTGATGTTCTAGTTACTTCACCAACTCCATCAACTAACCGAACACCCTTAGTCACCGCGCCCGCCTTCCTGGCGCCGGATGCCACGTGGTGGGGTGATTTCTACATATGCGGTTGAGAGCAGACAGGCGTGCGGTACGGCCTTGCGTGCGAGGAACCTCTTTATACTTGGTTTGAAACATTCAGCATCATAAGTTTCGTTATTCCAAGGTTTGTAGAAACCCCACATTGGAGGATGGAGCATGGATCCTTTCGGGATCGTCGCTCTGGTGGTTGCCGGTGGTTGGCTCATCGGCAAGCTCAACGACGACAACAAGCCGAAGCCACCCCCGCCGAGTGGGCGGGCCCCGCCATCACCTACTTCATCACCAGGAGCGCGGGGTGTCTATCACCCCGTCGCCCCGGATCGGGTTCACCGGCCTGCCAAACAGGCACAGGCCGAAGACGCCATCGAAGTCCTGCCCGAATACAAGCTGGTGCGTGATCTGGTGCGCGCCGGCTTCCCGATCACCTTTGTCACAGGTGGTGCGGGCACCGGCAAAAGCACCTTCGTGCACTGGCTGACCTCACAGTTCAACGGCACGGTGCTCCTGACGGCGCCGACCGGCATTGCCGCTCTCAACATCAACGGCAAGACACTGCACTCGCTGTGCAAACTGCCACCCGCCTGGATCACCAAGCGGGACATCCGCTACGCGGGGCGCGACATCGTCCAGCACGCCCAACTCTTGATCATTGACGAGATTTCGATGGTCAACGCAAATCTGCTGGACGCCGTCAGCGCCTTCTTCTGCAAGAACCGCGACTCCGACGCCCCCTTCGGCGGCCTGCCCGTCGTGCTGGTCGGTGACTTGTTCCAATTGCCGCCCGTGGTCAACGGTCAGACACGGCACCTCTTCGAAAAGCACTACCCCACATCCAAATTCTTTGGCGCGCGGCTGTTGCGCGATGCCCCCTACTACGCACTGGAGCTGCACAAAGCCTTCCGCCAGGCGGATCAAACATTTGTCGACTTGCTGGCCAAGCTGCGCGAAGGCGTAGACGTGGCCGACAGCATTGCCGAACTCAATCGACTCTGCACCATTACAGACCGACCGCCCGACCAAGCCGTCTGGCTGTCTCCACGCAACAAGGAGGTGGACGCCCGCAACTGGGCCGAGCTGCGCAGGCTGCCCGCCCCATCGCGCTTCTACCAAGGCAAACTGACCGGCCGGTTCAGGGATGACCGCCTGCCATCGCCCAAGAGGCTGGAGCTGCGCATCGGCGCGCAGGTCATGTTTACCAAGAACGGCGGGCGTTGGGTCAACGGCACCATTGGCGTCGTGGTTGGCTTGCTGGACGGCCGCGTGGAAGTGCGGCTGCACGAAACCGGCACCGTCGTGGACGTTGGGCCGGTGACATGGGAGCAGTTTGACTACCACCTCAACCAGCAAACCAACGACATCGAGCGCACCGTGGTGGGCGAATACCAGCAGATACCGCTGATGCTGGCCTGGTCGGTCACCATCCACAAAAGCCAGGGCAAAACCATTGACCGGGTGCACATCGACCTGGGGGCAGGCGCATTCGAGACCGGGCAGACCTATGTGGCGCTGAGCCGATGCCGCTCGCTCAGCGCCCTGACCCTGTCGCGCCCCCTGCGCGAATCGGACGTGCTGGTCGATGCCGAATCCAGGCAGTTCTACGGCAAGCTGCGCGAGCTGATCCGCACGGTTCCGCCGCAGGCCATGGCGCAGAAGATGGGGGTGGCGTGGGGTAACACACCTGCGCCAGCGCCGGCGTCACGCAAGTGCCTGCCGCTGGCCAACAAAGCATAGCCAGCCGACCGCTGGCGCAAAAACACAGACGGTCGGCGCAAAGCGGACGGTGTGGTAGCAGCCCCCCTGGCCGCACCGGTACAGCAGCGCGGCTGGGAATATGTGGTGCTGGCTTCCGGCCGGTTGCGCTGACCCGCGCACGGCACAGCGCCCCGGGATTGACCTCCAAAGCTAATTTCTCTGTCCTCCAAAGTCAATCACAACCACCCCCGCGCCGCTATCTTTGCCCCCAGGAGACGACTGGAATGGCAACAACAGCATCCGACACCCTGGTCATCGGCGGCGGCCTGGCGGGCATCGTCACGGCTTTGGAACTGCTGCGCGCGGGCAAGAGCGTCACCCTAGTGGACCGCGACACGCCCGAGCGTTTTGGGGGCCTCGCCCTGTGGGCCTTTGGCGGCATGGCGCTGGTGGGCACGCCGCTGCAGGCCAAGATGAAGATTGCCGACAGCCCCGAGCGGGCGCTGGCCGACTGGCAGCGCTTTGGCGAGCTCGATCCCGATGACCACTGGCCCCAGCAATGGGCGCGCTATTACGTGGAGCAGTCGCGGCCGCAGGTGTACGACTGGCTGCTCGGGGAAGGCATCACCTTCATGCCCGCCGTGAACTTGGTCGAGCGCGGTATGCATGGCGACGGCAACAGCGTGGCGCGCTACCACATCGTCTGGGGCACCTCGCGCTTCATGACGCTGCGGCTGATCGAGCAGCTGCGCGCCGCCGGTCAGGGCGGGCGGCTCACGGTGCTGCACGGCCACCGCGTCACGCAGCTCGATCACGCGGGCGGGCGCATCGCGGGGGCCGTGGCGGTCGATGAGGCCACGGGGCGCGAAGTGCGTTTATCTGCCGCCACCGTGGTGCTGGCCATGGGCGGCATCAACGGCAGCCATGAGGAGGCGCGGCGCAACTGGCCTGCTGGCCGGCCGCTGCCCAAGACCATGCTCAACGGCGCCCACCCCTTTGCCGATGGGCGCATGCACCACTGGGCCGCCGACCAGCTGGGCGCGCGCATCACCCACGCGGGCGAGATGTGGAACTACGCGGCGGGCATTCCGCACCCGTTTCCGCACTTCCCGGGCCATGGCCTGTCGCTCATTCCGTGCAAGTCGGCGCTGTGGCTGAATCACCGGGGCGAGCGCATCGGCCCCGAGCCGCTGGTCACGGGCTTTGACACCCATTGGCTGTGCCAGCAGGTGGCGGCGCAGGCCAAGCCCTGGACCTGGCAGCTGCTCAACCGCCGCATCGCGCTCAAGGAGTTTGCCGTCTCGGGCGCCGAGCACAACCCGCGCATCCGCGACCGGCAGTTTCTGCGCTTTGTGAAGGAGACGCTGCTGGGCAACCACCGCCTGGTCGATCAGATGGCGGCGCAAAGCCCGCATTTCATCGTGGCCGACACGCTGGCCGAGCTGGCCGCGAAGATGAACGCACTCACGGCCTCGCACGACATCCGCGCCGGGCAGCTTGAGGCCGTGGTCAGCGCCTGGGACGGCCTGTTCGCCCCCGGCGGCCAGCCCGAGAGCGACATCCAGGTGCGCCGCATCCTGCAGGCAAGGCAGTGGCGCCCCGACCGCCTGCGCACCTGCAAGCCCGCGCCGCTGCAGGCCAAGGGTGCCGGGCCCTTCATCGCCATCCACACCCAGCTCGTCACGCGCAAGAGCCTGGGCGGGCTGCAGACCGATTTGCACAGCCGCGTGCTGGGGGCGGACGGTGAGCCGATCGACGGCCTGTACTGCGTGGGCGAGGCGGCGGGCTTTGGCGGCGGCGGGGCTTCGGGCAAGCGCTCGCTGGAGGGCACGTTTTTGCCCGGCTGCATCCTCACGGCGCGGGCGGCGGCGCGGCATGTGGTGGCGGGTTGAAGAGACCGAGGTGGCCATGGCTGCGCAAGCCCCTCACCCCTCCCTCTCCCCAAAGGAGCGAGGGCGATCGGCTGAGTTGGATTTGCTCCCTCTCCCTCTGGGAGAGGGTTGGGGTGAGGGCTGGCAACGCCCGCGCACCCATGCCGGCAAGATGCCGGCGCTCCGGCCCCCATCCCGGCCTTCCCCCAGAGGGGGAAGGAGCAAGAAGGTTGAATCATGAATAAAAAGTGGCTCTATCGCTTACCCATCAAGCGCAAGCAGCTATGAAAACAGGAGAATCCATGGACGTGGATTTCATCGTCGTCGGCGCCGGCCCTGCGGGCTGCGCCGTCGCCTCGCGCCTGTCGGAAGACCCGCGCCACAGCGTGCTGCTGCTCGAAGCCGGGCCGGGCCAGCGCAAGGGCTTGTCCGGCAGCAACGCGGCCCTGGGCGCGTTGCTGTACGGCACCAAGGCCAGCGCCTACAACTGGGGCTTTACCACCCTGCCGCAGGCGGGGCTGGGCGGGCGCGTGTCGTACAACCCGCTGGGGCGCGGCCTGGGCGGGGGCACGTCGCTCAACATGCTGATGTATATGCGCGGCAACCCGCTGGACTACGACGGCTGGGCCGCGGCGGGCAACCCCGGCTGGGGCTGGAACGACGTGCTGCCCTACTTCAAAAAGAGTGAGAACAACCAGACCTTCAATCAGGACGGCGACCCCTACCACGGCAACAGCGGCCCGGTGTGGGTGGAGGAGCTGCGCACCGACAACCCCTGGCACGCCACGCTGCGCCAGGCCTGCCAGGAGGCGGGCTGGCCCTTTAACCCCGACTTGAACGGCGCCACGCAAGACGGCTTTCGCCCCACGCAGGTCATGATGAAGGGCGGCGAGCGCCACCACGCGGGCCAGGCCTGGATACTGCCGCACCTGGGCCAGCGCCCCAACCTGCAGCTGCAGTGCGAGGTGCAGGCCACGCGCATTCTGTTCGAAGGCAACCGCGCCGTGGGCGTGGAGGTGGTGCAGGCCGGGCAGAAGCGCCAGATCCGCGCGCGCAAGGAAGTGATTGTGAGCAGCGGCGGCCTGCTCTCGGCCAAGCTCTTGCAGCTCTCGGGCCTGGGCGACGGTGCGCATCTGCAGCGCATGGGTATTCCCGTCGTCGCGCACCTGCCGGCCGTGGGCCAGCATTTGCAAGACCACCTGGACGTGATCCTGGGCCACCATATTCCGGGCGACCCGAACCTGGTCGGCATCTCGCCCACGGGCGCCATCAATCTGTGGCGTGCCATGGGGCGCTGGCGCCGCGAGCGCCGGGGCATGTGCACCACCAACTTTGCCGAGGTCACCGGCTTTATGCGCCTGGGCGCGGATTCGCCAAAGCCCGAGATCCAGTACGAGTTCGTCATCGCCCTGGCCATGGACCATGGGCGCGACATCTACGCCAAGCACGGCCTGTCCACCCACGTGCTGCTGCTGCACCCCAAGAGCCGGGGCAGCGTGCAGCTGGCCAGCCCGCGCTGGGAGGACGCGCCCGCCATCGACTACCGCTACTTCTCGCACCCCGATGACCTGGCCACCATGGTCGCCGGCGTGCGCCGCGTGCTCAAAGTGTTCGACACGCCGACGATGAAGGCGCGCGTCAAGGCCGACCTGCGCACCGCGCAGTGCAAGAGCGACGAGGACTACGCCGATTTCTGCCGCCGCGTGGCCGGCACCAACTACCACCCCACCAGCAGCTGCCGCATGGGGCCGGATGCAGAGAGCAGCGTGGTCGATGCCCGCCTGCGCGTGCACGGCGTGCAGGGCCTGCGCGTGATCGATAGCTCCATCTTCCCCACCATTCCGGGCGGCAACACCACCGCGCCCAGCACCATGGTGGGCGAAAAAGGCGCGGCCCTGCTGCGCGAGGACTGGCGATGAGTGCCAACGCAACCCCCGCCTACCCCTGGAAGCACGGCGCCCCGCGCACCGTGTTCATCACCGGCGCCAGCAGCGGCATAGGGCGCGACATGGCGCGGCGCCTGGCGGCAGAGGGCGCGAGCATCGCCATCTTCAACCGCTCCGCCGCCGAGGACGTGCTGCAGGAGCTGCGCAGCGCCGCCCGCAGCGCCGATCAAGGCTTTGCCTGCTACCGCGCCGACGTGGCCGATGCCCGCGCCATCGAAGCCGCCGTGGCCCAGGCGGTGCAGGACATGGGCGCGCCCGATCTCGCCATCCACAGCGCGGGCGTGCTGCACAACGGGCCGCTGCTGGAATCTTCCGCCCAGGACTTCGAGCGCGTCATCGACATCAACCTCAAGGGCTCGCGCCACTTCGCCGCCGCCGTGCTGGCGCACATGCGCGCGGGCAGCCAGATCGCCTTCATCGCGTCCCTCGCCGCGCTCACGGGCAACTTTGGCTACACGGCCTATTGCGCGTCCAAGTACGGCGTGCGGGGCCTGGCCGAGGCGCTGCGCTATGAGCTGAAGCTGCAGGGCATCAACGTGAGCCTGTGCTGCCCCGGCGAGATCATGACCCCCATGGTGGCGCAGGAAAAGCAGCACATGCACCCCGTGTCGGCGGCCATGAAGGCCTTTGCCGGCAGCAGCACGCTCGACGCCTCCGTGCCCGCGCTCTTGCGCGGCATTGCGCGGCGTGAGTTCGAGATTACCGACACACCCAAGGCGGCGCTGACCGCCTTCCTCTCGCGCCACCTGCCCGGCCTGGCGCGTGCCGTGGGCGACCGCATTGCCCGCAGCGCCCAACAGAAACTGCAGAAAGGACAGCCATGACCGCCAACCCGCCCAGCACCGCCTGGAAGGCCATGCACATCCCCGCACACCTGCCCGCCAATCTGCGCGACTGCTTTGCCGCGCAGCAGGCGGCCTTTGCCCAGAACCGCTACCCCAGCCTGGCCGAGCGCCGCGCCGACCTGCGCGCGCTGCACCGCCTGCTGGTCGAAAACCGCGACGCGCTGGTCGATGCCGTGAACCGCGACTTTGGCTGCCGCAGCCATTTCGAAACCCTGTTTGCCGAGCTGCTGCAGGGCCAGGAAGGAGCGCTCGATGCGATCCGCCGGCTGCCGCGCTGGATGAAACGCCAGCGCCGCCATCTGGACATGACGCAGTACCCGCTGGCCAGCGCCTTTGTCCAGCCCCAGCCGCTGGGCGTGGTCGGCATCGTGGCGCCGTGGAACTTCCCCATCGCCATGGTGGTGCAGCCGCTCATAGGCGCGCTGGCCGCGGGCAACCGCGCCATGGTCAAGATGTCGGAAAACTCCGAACGCCTCGCGCGCCTGCTGCAAGAGCTGTTGCCCAAATACTTTGCCGCCGACAAGGTGAGCCTCTTTGCCGACAGCGACGCGGGGCCGGGCCAGTCGCTCGGGCCGCTGTTCACGCAGCTGCCGTTCAACCACCTGTTCTTCACCGGCTCGCCGCAAACCGGCAAGGCCGTGATGGCCAACTGCGCGGCCAACCTCACGCCCGTCACGCTGGAGCTGGGCGGCAAGTCGCCCGCCATCGTCGCGCCCGGCTACGCCATGCACAAGGCGGCCGAGCGCATTCTGTGGGTCAAGATGCTCAACGCCGGGCAGATCTGTACCAATGTGGACTACATGTTCGTGCCCGCCGGCCAGGAGCAGGCCTTCATCGAAGCGGCGCAGCGCATCGTCGCCCAGCGCTACCCCGACCTCACGAGCGGCGACTACACCGCCATCATCGACCAGCGCCAGTACGACCGCCTGCAGGCCATGCTGGCCGATGCGGTAGCCCAGGGTGCCCAGGTCGTGCCGCTGGCCCCCGGCCAACAGGGCGATGCGGCGCGGCGCATCATGCCTCCGGTGGCGCTGCTGAACGTGCACGACGGCATGCAGGTCATGCAGCGCGAGATCTTCGGCCCGCTGCTGCCCATCCTCAGCTACCAAACCCACGACGAGGTGCTGCACTACATCAACGACCGGCCGCACCCGCTGGCGCTCTACCTGTTCAGCGACGACAAGGCGCTGCAGCAGCAGTATCTGCAGCAAACGCTGTCGGGCGGCGTCACGCTCAACGACACGCTGTTGCACGTGGGCCAGCACAGTCTGCCCTTTGGCGGCGTGGGCAACAGCGGCATGGGGCACTACCACGGCCATGAAGGGTTCCTGACCTTCTCCAAGCTGCGCCCGGTGTTCCGCCAGGGGCCGCTGCGCACCGTGGACTTTTTGATGCCACCCTACCGGGGCATGGCGTGCAGGATGCTGGACGTCATGTTCTGGCGCAACCGCTGAAAGTTTGAATAAGAACCGGCTCCAGCGCCCACCCATCAAGCGCCAGCAGCTATGAATCAAGGAGTACCCATGAACGGCGCACAAGCCCTGATCAAGACCCTGGCCGACGCTGGCGTCGAAGTATGTTTCTCCAACCCCGGCACCAGCGAGATGCATTTCGTCGCCGCGCTCGACTCCGAGCCGCGCATGCGCGCCGTGCTCGCGCTGTTCGAGGGCGTGGCCACAGGCGCGGCCGACGGCTACGCGCGCATGGCGGGCAAGCCCGCCGCCGTGCTCCTGCACCTGGGCTGCGGCCTGGGCAACGGCCTGGCCAATCTGCACAACGCGCGCAAAGGCAAGGTGCCCGTCGTCAACATCGTGGGCGACCACGCCACCTACCACACCCAGTACGACGCGCAGCTGCAGTCCGACATCGAAACCGTGGCGCGCAACGTCTCGCCCGGCTTTGTGCGCACGTCCAGGAGCACGGCGCAGCTGGGCGAGGACGCGGTGGACGCTCTTGTCGCAGCACGCGGCCTGCCGGGCCAGGTGGCCACGCTGATACTGCCGGCGGACGTGTCCTGGGGCGAGGGCGGCCAGCCCTGCCCGCCGCCGCCCGCCCTCAAGCCCCAGGTGGCAGACGACGCCACGGTGCAGGCAATAGCCCACGCCATGCGCAGCGGCAAGAAAACCGCCCTGCTGCTGGGCGGCCAGGCGCTGCGCGAACCCGCCCTGCTGGCCGCCGCGCGCATTGCGGCGCACAGCGGCGTGCAGCTGCTGGCCGAATGCTTTCCCACGCGCATGGAGCGCGGCGCGGGCCTGCCCTATGTGGAGCGCATCGCCTACCTGGCCGAGATGGCGGGCGTGCAGCTGGCGCCCATCGAGCAACTGATTCTTGTGGACGCCAAGGCACCCGTGTCCTTCTTCGCCTACCCCGGCAAAAAGAGCTACCTCGTGCCCGAAACCTGCCAGGTGCACACCCTGGCCACGCCCGAGCAGAACGCCGCCGCCAGCCTGGAGCAGCTCGCCGCCGCGCTGGGCGCGGGCGCTGCCCTGCCACGCCTGCAGGCGCCGCAGCGCCCCAATCGCCCCACGGGCAGGCTCACCGCGCCCAAGGTGTGCAAGGCCGTGGGCGCATTGCTCCCGGACAACGCCATCGTCATCGACGAGGCCATCACCAGCGGCCTGATGCTGGGCGTGATGACGGCTGGCTGCCCGCGCCACGACCTCATCACGCTGACCGGCGGCGCCATAGGCCAGGGCCTGCCGAACGCCGTGGGCGCGGCGATTGCCTGCCCGGACCGGCCGGTGATCGCGCTGATCGGCGACGGCACGGCCATGTACACCATCCAGGCACTGTGGACCATGGCGCGGGAAAACCTCAACGTCACGGCCATCATCTTCAACAACGCGAGCTACTCGGTTCTCAACGTGGAGCTCGACCGCGTGGGCGCCGACGAGGCCGGCCCCAAGGCCAAGTCGCAGCTCGACCTGCATGGCCCGGTGCTGAACTTCGCCCAGCTCGCCCAGGGCATGGGCGTGCACGCGGCGCGCACCCACACGGCCGAGGATTTCTGCCAGGCGCTGGAATACGCCCTGTGCCAGAGCGGGCCGCACCTGATCGAGGCCATGGTGCCCGAGTCGCTCTCGGGCGCCAAACGCAAGGTACTGCCCTGGCTGCTCAAGTCCCTGCCCAGCCTGCCACAGCCGGTGGCGCAGGCGCTGAAAAAGAAGATCGCGCCCTGACCCGCGCGCGGCGGCCCGCGGCGCCATCGCCGCGTGGACAATCCCGCCCATGCGCACCACCCGAACCGCCCCTGCCGCCACCCCCACCGCCAGTCCCGCCCGACGCCCCAGCCGCTCGGACAAGGAGCTGCCGCTGATCCAGGACATCCGCCTGCTGGGGCGCCTGCTGGGCGATGTGATCCGCGAGCACGAAGGCACCGCCACCTACGAACTGGTGGAACGCATCCGCACCCTGTCGGTGGCGTTCCGGCGCGACGCCGACCAGCGCGCCGGCAACACCCTGCGCCGCCTGCTCAATGGCCTGAGCGGTGAGCAGACGGTGAGCGTGATCCGTGCCTTCACCTGTTTCAGCCTGCTGGCCAACCTGGCCGAGGACCGCCACCACATCCGTCGCCGCGCCGTGCATGAACGCGCCGGCAGTGCGCCGGAAGGTGGCATCGAGGTCGCCCTGCAAAGGCTGCACGCCGCCGGCATCGACGCCGAATCGATCGCCCGCACGCTGTCGGACAGCTACGTCGCCCCGGTGCTCACGGCCCACCCGACCGAGGTGCAGCGCAAGAGCATCCTCGACGCCGAGCGCGAGATCGCCCAGTTGCTGGCCCAGCGCGACGAGTTGCGCGAACGCGCCCTGTGCCAGCCCGGCGGTCGCGACGTGCTGTCGCCACGCCAGCTTGCCGCCAACGAAACCCGCCTGCACGCCCGCGTGGTGCTGCTGTGGCAAACCCGCCTGCTGCGCTACGACCGCCTGAGCGTGGCCGACGAAATCGAAAACGCCCTGTCCTATTACGAGTCCACCTTCCTGCGCGAGATTCCGCGCCTGTACGCCGACCTGGAGCAGGCGCTCGGCGCCGCACGGCCGGTGGCCAGCTTTCTGCGCATGGGGCAGTGGATCGGTGGTGACCGCGACGGCAACCCCAACGTCAGCGCACAGACGCTGCACCTGGCGCTGCGCCGCCAGGCCGAAGCGGCGCTGCTGCACTACCTGGACGAAGTGCACGAGCTGGGTCGCACGCTGTCGCTGTCGTCGCGGCTGACCGCGGTATCGCCCGCCCTGGCGGCGCTGGCGCAGCGCTCGCCGGACACCAGCACGCACCGCAGCGACGAGCCCTACCGGCGCGCACTGACCGGCATCTACGCCCGCCTGTCGGCCACGCTGGAGCGGCTGGCCGGGCGCGGCGCGCCGCGTCCGCCCGCGGTGCAACTGGCCGCTTATGCGCGGGCCGACGAACTGCTGGCCGAGCTGCGCACCATCGAGGGTTCGCTGCGCGCCCACGATGGCCAGGCCCTGGTGGCCGACCGGTTGCAGCCGCTAATGCGTGCGGTCGAGGTGTTCGGCTTTCACCTGGCCACGGTGGATCTGCGCCAGAGCTCCGACCAGCACGAGCGCGTGGTCGCCGAGCTGCTGGCGCGCGCGCAGCTGGCGCCCGACTACGCCAGCCTGGACGAACACGCGCGCTGCGCCCTGCTGCTGCGCCTGCTGAACGATGCACGGCCATTGCGGGTGGTGGGCGGGCAGTACAGCGCGCACACCCAGGGCGAGCTGGCCATCTTCGAGGCCGCGCTGGCGCTGCGCCACAGCCACGGCCACGACGCCATCCGCCACTACATCATCAGCCACACCGAAACCGTCAGCGACCTGCTGGAGGTGCTGTTGCTGCAGAAGGAAGTCGGCCTGATGCGCGGCACCCTGGGGGGCGAGGCCACGGCCGACCTGATCGTGGTGCCGCTGTTCGAAACCATCGCCGACCTGCGCCATGCCGCCCCCATCATGCGCGCCTTCTATGCCATCCCCGGCATCGCCGCGCTGGTGCGTGCCAGTGGTGCCGAGCAGGACATCATGCTGGGCTACAGCGACAGCAACAAGGACGGCGGCATCTTCACCAGCAACTGGGAGCTGTACCGGGCCGAGATCGCCCTGGTGGCGCTGTTCGACGAACTCAATCGCGAGCACGCCGAAGCGCCGATCCGCCTGCGCATGTTCCACGGCCGCGGCGGCACCGTGGGCCGCGGCGGCGGACCCAGCTACCAGGCCATCATGGCGCAGCCCCCCGGCACGGTGCGCGGGCAGATTCGACTGACCGAGCAGGGCGAGGTCATCGCCTCCAAGTACGCCAACCCCGAAATCGGCCGCCGCAACCTGGAAACCCTGGTCGCCGCCACGCTGGAAGCCACGCTGCTGCAACCCACCCAGGCCGCCCCCGACGAATTCCTGCAGGCGGCCGAGCAGCTCTCGCGCGCCAGCATGGCGGCCTACCGCGCCCTGGTGTACGACACGCCCGGCTTTGCCGACTACTTCTTCACCGCCACGCCAATCCGCGAGATCGCCCAGCTCAACATCGGCTCGCGGCCGGCCAGCCGCAAGGCGAGCGATCGCATCGAGGACCTGCGCGCCATCCCCTGGGGCTTCAGCTGGGGCCAGTGTCGCCTGACCCTGCCCGGCTGGTACGGCTTCGGCGCCGCCGTGCAGACCTTCATGGACGATCCCGCCGCCCCGCCGCGCGCGCGTCTGGCGCTGCTGCGGCGCATGCACCGCGAGTGGCCGTTCTTTCGCACCCTGCTGTCGAACCTGGACATGGTGCTGGCCAAGAGCGACCTGGCGCTGGGTTCGCGCTACAGCGAACTGGTGGCCGACCGCCGGCTGCGGCGCCGCGTGTTCGGCGCCATCGAGGCCGAATGGCAGCGCACCAACGACGCGCTGACGCAGATCACCGGCAGCCGCCAGCGCCTGGCCGGCAACGCCGCGCTGGCGCGCTCGATCCGCCACCGCTTTCCCTACATCGACCCGCTGCATCACCTGCAGGTCGAGCTGCTGCGCCGCTGGCGCGCCCAACCCGGCGACGAGCGCGTGCAGACCGGCATTCACCTGTGCATCAACGGCATTGCCGCCGGGCTGCGCAACACCGGCTGATGCCACGACCCGGCCGGTGCGGGCCCGGCGCGCACCAGGCGCGTGCGGCGCCGCCTACAGCAACACGATGTCGTACTGGTCGGGCCCGATGCTGGATTCGGCCTGCAGCGAAATCGGCTTGCCGATGAAGTCGGACAGGCCTGCCAGATGCTGGCTTTCCTCGTCCAGCAGCATCTCGACCACGGCCGGAGCGGCGACGATGCGGAACTCCTTGGGGTTGAACTGGCGCGCCTCGCGCAGGATTTCGCGCAGGATGTCGTAGGCGACGGTGCGGGCGGTGCGCACGCGGCCGCTGCCCTGGCACTGCGTGCACGGCTCGCTCAGCAGCTGCGCCAGCGATTCGCGCGTGCGCTTGCGCGTCATCTCCACCAGACCGAGCGGCGAAAAGCCGCCCACCTGGGTCTTGACGCGGTCGCGCCCCAGCTGCTTGCGCAGCTCGGCCAGCACCGCCTGCTGGTGCTCGGGCTGCGTCATGTCGATGAAGTCGATGATGATGATGCCACCCAGGTTGCGCAGTCGCAGCTGGCGGGCGATGGCCAGCGCCGCCTCCAGGTTGGTCCTGAACACCGTGTCGTCGAAGTTGCGCGCGCCGACGAAGCCGCCGGTGTTGACGTCGATGGTGGTCAGCGCCTCGGTCTGATCGACGATCAGGTAGCCGCCCGATTTCAGGTCGACGCGCCGACCCAGCGCCTTGGTGATTTCCTCGTCGACGTTGAACAGGTCGAAGATCGGCCGCTCGCCCTTGTAGTGCGACAGGCGCGCCGCGGCGGCCGGCATGAACTCCTGGCCGAAGGCCAGCAGGCCATCGAACTGCTCGCGCGAATCGATGCGGATCGACTGCGTGGCCTCGCTCGTCAGATCGCGCAGCACGCGCTGCAGCAGGCTCAGATCCTCGTGCAGCAGCGTGGCCGGCGGCTGGCGCGTGGCCGACTCGCGGATGCGCGCCCAGGTCTTGCGCAGGTAGGCGATGTCCTCGGCCAGTTCGGCGTCGCTGGCGTCTTCGGCGTTGGTGCGCAGAATGAAGCCGCCGCTGCGGCCGCCCTCGCCACCCGCGGCCACCAGCGCCTGCACGCGCCCGCGCAGTTCGTCGCGCTGGGCTGCCGGGATCTTCTGCGACACGCCGACATGATCGTCCTGCGGCAGAAACACCAGCATGCGCCCGGCCAGACTGACCTGCGTCGACAGGCGCGCGCCCTTGCTGCCGATCGGGTCCTTGATGACCTGCACCATCAGCGTCTGGCCCTCGAACACCTGCTTCTCGATCGGTCGCGTGGGCGCCCCGGTGCGGTGCGCCGGCAGGCCGTCGCCGTTGGCCGGCTTCTGCCACAGGTCGGCCACGTGCAGGAAGGCGGCGCGCTCCAGCCCGATGTCGATGAAGGCCGACTGCATGCCCGGCAGCACGCGCGCCACCTTGCCCAGGTAGATGTTGCCGACCAGGCCGCGCTCGAGCGCGCGCTCGACGTGCAGCTCCTGCACCGCGCCGCTTTCGACCACCGCCACGCGGGTTTCCTGGGGTGACCAGTTGATGAGGATGTCTTGCTGCATTTGGTATAGCTGCTGGCGCTTTCTACAAGCGCGCCAGACGCATGATCTGATGGGTTTCGAACAGGGGCAGGCCCATGATGCCGCTGTAGCTGCCGCTGATGTGGGCGATGAAAGCCGCCGCCCGCCCCTGGATGGCATAGGCGCCGGCCTTGCCCTGCCATTCGCCGCTGGCCAGGTAGTCGGCCAGCTCGGTTTCGCTCACGGGCGCAAAGCGCACCCGTGAATCGCTCAGCGCCTCGTGGCGCCGCTCGCCCGCCTGCAGCGCCAGCGCCGTAATCACGCGATGCGTGCCACCGGCCAGCTGGCGCAGCATGGCCGCCGCCTCGCGCGCGTCGGCCGGCTTGCCGAGGATGTGGCGGCCCAGCGCCACCGTGGTGTCGGCGCACAGCACCGGCGCCGGCGGCAGGCCCTGCTGGTGCAGGCGGCGCAGCGCGGCGTCGAGCTTGAGCCGCGTCACGCGCCGCACGTAGGCGGCCGGCGCCTCGCCCGGGCGCACCGCCTCCAGCGCCTCGGCGGCGGCCGCGTCATCGGGCAGCAGCAGGCGATGCGCCACGCCGAGCTGATCGAGCAGCTGGCGCCGGCGCGGACTTTGCGAGGCAAGGTAGATGAAGCTCATGCAACAGGCGAAGCGACGGCCGTCGGTGGCGCGGCCGGGCGCTCATTCTCGGTGATAGGGATGGCCCGCGTTGACCGACCAGGCGCGGTAGAGCTGCTCGACCAGCAGCACCCGCACCAGGGCGTGCGGCAGCGTCAGGTCGGACAGGCGAATGCGTTCATGCGCCGCCTGGCGCAGGGCCGGGTCCAGCCCATCGGGGCCGCCGATCAGCAGCGCCACGTCGCCGCCCTGGCCCTGCCACTGGCGCAGGCGATCCGCCAGGGCCACGGTGGTGAGCGCGCTGCCGCGCTCGTCCAGCACCACCACATGGGCACCACGCGGCAGCGCCGCCTCGATGCGCTGGCGCTCGGCCGCCATGGCCTGTGGCGCGGTCCTGCCACCGGCGCGCGGCTCGGTCTTGACGGCCTTGAGCTGCAGCCGCAGTTCGGGCGGAAAGCGCTTGGCGTAGTCGTCCCAGGCCGTCTGCGCCCAGCCGGGCAGGCGCTGGCCGACGGCAATGACGATCAGCTTCATGGCTGCTCACGACGCATCGCGTTCAACACACCCGACCCGCGACGCCGCTGGCGCTGGTGCAGTGTTTCGCTCTGTCAGGCACTTATGGAAGCCAGAATGAGGCTTGCGGCCAGGCGCGGCTCGCAGCCCATGCTGGCGGCCTTGGCAAGAGGCGCAACGCCGCCGCAAGCGTTTTTCGGGCTTCCCCCTTGGCGACTCGCTGTAGGTACCTGACAGCGCGAAACACTGCACCAGCAAGACGAACAAACCGATGGTCATCGAAGCGCAGCAACGTGGTTGGCCATCGGTCAGGCTGGGCGCGAGTTGGTCGCAGGCCGCTGACCGCAGGCAGGGGGCAAACGGGGATCAGGCCGGCTTTCTGCGCGGGGCGGGCTTGCCGGCGGCAGACTTGACCGCGGCGGTCTTTCCGGCCACGGCCTTCTTGGCAGGTGCCCGCTTGGCAGGCGCCGCCGGCGTGGCGACAGCCTTCTTGGCGGGGGCTTTCCCGGCCGGTGCCTTCTTGGCCGCCGTGCCCGCGGTTGCGGTCTTCCGGGCGGCGGTCGCTGCCTTCTTGGCGGCCGGGGCGGCGGCGGCCGCCTTCTTCGCGGCCGGGGCAGCGGCGGACGACCTGGACAGTGGCGCCGCGTTCCTCAGGCGCACCGGCTTTTCGCCCCAGATCTCTTCCAGCTTGTAGTACTGGCGAATGGCCGGCTGCATGACATGGGCCACCGCCTGGCCGCAGTCGACGATGATCCATTCGGCGTTGTCTTCGCCTTCCATGCGCGGCTTGGCAAAACCGGCTTCACGCACCTTGTCGCGCACGCTGGTGGCCAGCGCCTTGGTCTGGCGGTTGGAGCTGCCGGTGGCGACGATCACCCGTTCGAACAGCGGCGACAGGTGTTCGGTGTTGAACACGCGGATGTCCTGGGCCTTGATGTCTTCCAGGCCATCGACGATGGCGCGCTGGAGTTTCTGCAGGTCTTTCTTGGCGGCGGTTTCGCTCATCAGGCAGGGCTTTGGTAGAGGTGGTGGTCGGCAATATACCCCGCGACCGGCGCGGGAACCAAGTGTTCGATCGGTTGCCCCGCCGCCGCCAGGCGGCGCACGGCGGTGGCGCTGTGCGGCATGGCGGGCAGTTGCAGCCGCCGCACGCGGTCCGCCGCGACGGCCAGGCCGGGCAGCGGGTGTTCTGCATCAAAAACGGCGCCGACGCCCGAGGGATCAGCGCGAACAGCTATCACAATGGTAGCTAACCGAAGGATGTCGTCGGCCCGTCGCCAGCTGTGAAAGGCCGCCGCCTGGTCGGCCCCGATGAGCAGGAACCACTGTGCCGCGGGGTGTTCGGCGTGCAGCTCGGTCAGGGTATCGATGGTGTAGCTGGCGCCGGCGCGCCGCAGTTCACGTTCGTCCACCGCCACCCGGGGCAGGCCGGCAAAGGCCAGCCGGCACATGGCCAGCCGGTCGGCGGCCGGGCTGAGCGCGCGCGCCTTGTGCCAGGCATCCCCCGTGGGCACCACGTGCAGGCGCTCCAGCCCCAGTTGCTCGATCGCCGCCTGCGCCAGCGCCACATGGGCGTGGTGCGGCGGGTCGAAAGCGCCGCCGAACAGGCCGACACGGTGGATGCCGGCGGTCATGACGGGTCGATGACCAATGACTTCGCCGCTGGCGCGGCTTCAATGACCAATGACCTTGCCCTCGCGCCACTCTGCGCGCGGTCCCCGGCATCCGACAGGCTCTGATGTGTCATTGGTCATCGAATCGAAGCGAGGTCATTCGTCATCGCGTGCGTCACACCCACGCGCGCGGCACCAGGAAATGCTCGGTCAGGCGCGCCTCGGGCGAACCGGGCTCGGGCTGGCGCTGGTACTGCCAGGCCACCAGCGGCGGCATGGACAGCAGGATGGATTCGGTGCGCCCGCCCGATTGCAGGCCGAAGTGCGTGCCGCGGTCCCACACCAGGTTGAATTCGACGTAGCGCCCGCGCCGGTGCAGCTGGTGCTGGCGCTCGCGCTCGCCCCAGGGGGTGGCGGCGCGCCGCTCGACGATCGGCAGGTAGGCCTGCAAAAAGGCCTCGCCCACCGCGCGCGTGAGGGCCAGACCCTGCTCGGCGCCGCCGCCCACGAAGTCGTCGTAGAAGATGCCGCCGATGCCGCGCGCCTCGCCGCGGTGGCGGTTGAAGAAGTAGTCGTCGCACCAGGCCTTGAAGCGTGGGTAGGTGTCGTCGCCGAAGGGAGCCAGGGCGTCGCGGCAGGTGCGGTGGAAATGCTGGCAGTCTTCGTCGAAGCCGTAGTACGGCGTCAGGTCCATGCCGCCGCCGAACCAGCACACCGGTTCGGCGCCCGGGTGGCCGGCCGAGATCATGCGCACGTTCATGTGCACCGTGGGTACGTAGGGGTTGAGGGGGTGGAACACCAGCGACACGCCCATGGCCTCGAACGGGCTGCCTTCCAGCTCGGGCCGATGCTGGGTGGCCGACGGCGGCAGGCGCGGGCCGCGCACCTGCGACAGGCCGATGCCGGCGCGCTCGAACACCGCGCCGCCCTCCAGAATGCGGGTGCTGCCCGCGCCCTGCAGCGGTTCGCCAGCGGCCTTGTGCCAGTCGTCGCGCCTGAACACGGCCCGACCGTCGGCGGCCTCGATGGCCTGGGTGATGCGCGACTGCAGGCCGCTCAGGTAGTCGTGCACCCGGCTGGAAAAAGCGCTCATGTCAGGGGTTCTGCCGGATCGCGTGGTGGCCGATGTCGTGCCGGTACTGCATGCCCTCGAAATGGATGCCGCGCACCGCGTCGTAGGCGCGCGCCTGCGCCTGCCGGACCGAGTCGGCCAGCGCGGTGACGCACAGCACACGCCCACCGGCGGTGCGCACCTGCCCGCCGTCGGCCACCGTGCCGGCGTGAAACACCCTGACGTCTTCCTGCGGCGCGGGCAGGCCGGTGATCGGGTCGCCCTTGCGCGGCGCCAGCGGGTAGCCCGCGGCGGCCAGCACCACGCCCAGCGCCACGCGCCGATCCCATTGCAGCTCGACCTCGTGCAGCCGGCCGGCGGTGGCGGCCAGCAGCACCTCGACCAGGTCGGACTTCAGGCGCATCAGGATGGGCTGGGTTTCGGGGTCGCCCATGCGGGTGTTGAATTCCAGCGTCCTGGGCCGGCCCTGGGCGTCGATCATCAGGCCGGCGTACAGAAAGCCGGTGAAGGGGATGCCGTCCTGCTCCATGCCGCGCACCGTGGGCAGGATCACCTCGCGCATGACGCGCGCGTGCACGTCGGCGCTGACCACCGGGGCCGGTGAATAGGCGCCCATGCCGCCGGTGTTGGGGCCCTGGTCGCCGTCCTGCAGGCGCTTGTGGTCCTGGCTGCTGGCCAGTGCCAGCACGCTCTTGCCGTCGGACAGGACGATGAAGCTGGCTTCCTCGCCCGGCAGGAATTCTTCGATGACCACCCGCGCGCCGCCTTCGTTGTGCGCCACGCCCAGGCTGTTGCCGCCCAGCATGTCGTCGATGGCGGCGTGCGCCTCGGCCACGGTTTGCGCCACCACCACGCCCTTGCCAGCGGCCAGGCCGTCGGCCTTGACGACGATGGGCGCACCCATGCGTTCGACGTAGGCACGCGCGGCGGCGGCGTCGGTGAAGGTCTGGAAGGCGGCGGTCGGGATGCCGTGGCGCTGCATGAAGGCCTTGCTGAAGGCCTTGGAGCTTTCGAGCTGCGCCGCCGCCCGGGTGGGGCCGAAGATGCGCAGGCCGTGGGCACGGAAGTCGTCCACCACGCCGGCGGCCAGCGGCTGCTCGGGGCCGACCACGGTAAGCGCGATCTTCTCGGCCAGGGCCCAGTCGCGCAGCGCCGCGACGTCGCTGATCGGCACGTTCTTCAGCACCGGATCCAGCGCCGTGCCGCCGTTGCCGGGCGCCACATAGACCTGCTGCACGCGCGGCGAGGTGCTGAGCTTCCAGGCCAGGGCGTGCTCGCGGCCGCCCGAGCCGATGACCAGGATCTTCATCGAATCACTCTAAAAATAATAGCTGCTTGCGCAGTCAGGACGCCTGCAATGACCGATCCGGCTTGGGATCGGGCGGGCAGTCGGGAGGGTTGGGGCCGCCCGCCAGCGAACCCGAGCCGCTGTGGATGCACCACGACAGCTCGCCGCCGCCGCAGCCCGCCAGCGCGGCGGCCAGCAGCAGCACGGCGAGCGGCGTGCGCATCGCCCGTTCAGGCCAGCTCCAGGCTGGCGTTGTGGTAGACCGCCTGCACATCGTCCAGGTCTTCCAGCACGTCGAGCAGCTTCTGCATGCGGGCCGCGTCGTCGCCGGCGAGATCGATGCTGCTGTCGGCGCGCAGCGTCACCTCGGCCATCTCGGGCGTCAGGCCGGCGGCCTCCAGCGCCTGCTTGACGGCCTCGAAGGCGCCGGGGTCGCACAGCACCTCGATGGCGCCGTCGTCGTCGGTGATCACGTCGTCGGCGCCGGCCTCCAGGGCGACTTCCATCACCTGGTCCTCGCTGGTGCCGGGGGCGAAGAAGAACTGCCCCACATGACGGAACTGGAACGCCACCGAACCTTCGGTGCCCAGGTTGCCGCCGTACTTGCTGAAGGCGTGGCGCACTTCGGCCACGGTGCGCACGCGGTTGTCGGTCATGGTGTCGACGATGATGGCGGCACCGCCGATGCCGTAGCCCTCGTAGCGGATTTCCTCGTAGCTTGCGCCTTCGAGGTTGCCGGTGGCCTTGTCGATGTTGCGCTTGATGGTGTCGGCCGGCATGTTGGCGGCCTTGGCCTTGTCGATGGCCAGCCGCAGGCGCGGGTTGGCCGACGGGTCACCGCCGCCGCTGCGCGCGGCCACCATGATTTCGCGCACCACGCGGGTCCAGATGCGCTGGCGCTTTTCGTCCTGGCGTCCCTTGCGGTGTTGAATGTTTGCCCATTTGCTGTGGCCGGCCATGACGCGGAAACCCTCTCGAAAGTCGCTTGATAATGTGGCGATTTTACTTTTCACGGACCTTGACCCATGGCCGATCCGATTCTGCTTGCCCAGCACGGCGACATTCAGTGCGTGCTTTTGCCCGGCCTGGCCAACCGCCACGGCCTGATCACCGGCGCCACCGGCACCGGCAAGACGGTGACGCTGCAGAAGCTGGCCGAATCGTTCTCGGCCATCGGCGTGCCGGTGTTCATGGCGGATGTCAAGGGCGACCTGACCGGCATCAGCCAGGCCGGCCGCATCGAGGGCAAGCTGGCCGCGGTCATCCAGGAGCGCGGCCTGCCGCAACCCGAGCCGACCGCCTGCCCGGTCACGCTGTGGGACGTGTTCGGCCAGCAGGGCCACCCGGTGCGCGCCACCGTCAGCGACATGGGGCCGCTGCTGCTGGCGCGCATGCTGGATCTGAACGAAACCCAGGCCGGCGTGCTGAACCTGGTGTTCAAGATCGCCGACGACCACGGCCTGCTGCTGCTGGACCTGAAGGACCTGCGCGCCATGCTGCAGTACGTGGGCGACAACGCCAGGCAGTTCACCACCGATTACGGCAACGTCAGCGCCGCCAGCATCGGCGCCATTCAGCGCGGCCTGCTGCAGCTGGAAAGCCAGGGCGGCACGCAGTTCTTCGGCGAGCCGATGCTGAACCTCGAAGACATGATGCAGACCGTCGCCGGCAAGGGGGTGATCAACATCCTGTCGGCCGACCGGCTGCTGCAGTCGCCGCGCCTGTATGCCACCTTCCTGCTGTGGCTGCTGAGCGACCTGTACGAGCGCCTGCCGGAAATCGGCGACCCGGACAAGCCCAAGTTCGTGTTCTTCTTCGACGAGGCGCACCTGCTGTTCAACGACGCGCCCAAGGTGCTGCTCGAGCGCATCGAGCTGGTGGTGCGGCTGGTGCGCTCCAAGGGCGTGGGCGTGTACTTCGTGACGCAGAACCCGATCGACGTGCCCGACACCGTGCTGGCGCAGCTGGGCAACCGCGTGCAGCACGCGCTGCGCGCCTTCACCCCGCGCGACCAGAAGGCGGTCAAGGCCACCGCCACCACCATGCGCGCCAACCCCAAGCTCGACATCGAAACCGCCATCACCGAGCTGGGCACCGGCGAGGCGCTGGTCAGCCTGCTGGATGCCAAGGGCCGCCCCGGCGTGACCGAGCGCGTGTTCGTCATCCCGCCGGGCAGCCGCATCGGCCCCATCACCGAGGCCGAGCGCGCGGCCCTGGTCAAGTCCTCGCTGGTGGCCGGCACCTACGAGCAGGCGGTGGACCGCGAATCGGCCTATGAAAGGCTGGCCGCGCGCGGCGGCCAGGCTGCGCCCGCCGCGCCGGGCAAGCCAGGTGAGCCGGCCGCCCCGGCCGACGGCGGCGGCCTGCTGGGCGAGGTCGGCACCGTGGTCAAGGAAACCCTGTTCGGCCGCACCGGCCCGCGCGGTGGCCAGTACGACGGCCTGGTGCAGAACGTGGTCAAGGGCGAGATGCGCCGCATGGGCCGCGAACTGCTGCGCGGCGCCCTGGGCAGCCTGCTGGGCGGCCGCCGGCGTTGAGCACCTGAACCGCCCCCAACGCTTTACCATCCTGCGCCAGCAGCTACCTTTTCAATAGCGATTGACGATGCCCGCCGAAGTCCACCACGTCACCCACCCGCTGGTGCAGCACAAGCTGACCCTGATGCGCAACAAGGATGCCAGCAGCACCACCTTCCGCACCCTGCTGGGTGAGCTGGCGATGCTGATGGCCTACGAGGTCACGCGCGACACGCCGACCCAGCTGGTCGAGATCGAGACCCCGCTGGAGAAGATGATGAGCCCCATCATCGACGGCAAGAAACTGGTGTTCGCCTCCATCCTGCGCGCCGGCAACGGCATGCTGGACGGCCTGCTGCGCGTGGTGCCCAACGCCCGCGTCGGCCACGTCGGCCTGTACCGCGACCCGGCCACGCTGCAGGCGGTGGAGTACTACTTCAAGATGCCCACCGGCATGAACGAGCGCGACGTGATCGTGGTCGACCCGATGCTGGCCACCGGCCATTCGGCGGTGGCGGCGATCGACCGCCTCAAGGCGCTGGCGCCGCGCTCGATCAAGTTCCTGTGCCTGCTGGCCGCGCCCGAGGGCATCCGCACCCTGCACGCCAGCCACCCGGACGTGCCGATCTTCACTGCCGCCATCGACCGCGAGCTCAACGATCACGGCTACATCCTGCCGGGACTGGGGGATGCGGGAGATCGCATCTTCGGCACGAAGTGACTCCCCCCTGAGGGGCGGGCGCCGCTGGTGGCCGAGGGGACCCCGGCCACGGCGGCCTGGCTTGACCTGCTCCGCGGCCCTTATTGGGGTGTGCTGCGCCGCCCCTTTGGATGCGGCGGATACTCCGTTTTTAATAGCTGTTCGCGATGATCTGTCAAGCGCTGGCGGCCGATTTGTTTAACGTCCTGTGCCTGGGGCCTGCATCACCTGCTGCAGCGCGCGGTACAGGGTGTCGGAGCCGTGGCGCGGGTTCTGGGGGTCCAACGCAAAGGGGTTGGCCAGCGGTTGCGAGCGGGTGCCGCCGGGCGGCGGCGGGTGCAGGAAGAAGGAGAAGGTTTCGGCGCCGTGCGCGCGGTGCTGCTCCAGCACGCGGCGCAGCTCGGCGCCGTCCATGCCGCGCAGCGGGTGGAACTCGGTCACGCTGTAGCCGCTCTGGCGCGAACGCGCCAGCCAGTCGAAGAAGGAATCGTCGTAGCTGGCCTCGCCATACAGGTTGATGCCCAGGCGCACCTGACCGAACGGCCGCAGCGAGGCCTCGGACGCAAAGCGCGAGCCGTCCCAGCCGGCTTTTTCGGCCGGGTAGATCTGCTGCGTGCGGCGCGGCACGTCGGCCAGGCAGGTGCCGGCCAGCAGGCGATCGAAATGCGCCAGGTAGTCCACCACCTGCTGGCCGCGGAAGGCGTGCCACAACGGCACCAGCGGGTTGTAGAACACGGCACGCCCATCCGCCGGCGTGTCGATGTGAAAGCGCAGCGCGGCGCCCGGCTCGGCCATGGGCGGCAGCGCCTGACGCAGCGGCACCGGCGCCGGCGTGCGCTGGGCGCGGTCCATCACGGCGAGCCGGCGCGTGCCCAGCCGGCGCAGCGCGCCGCCCTGGCCTTCCAGCGCGATGTCCAGCCGGTGCAGGCCGGGGGCGAGTTCGGCAAAGCGCAGGTCATGCCGCCAGCCGACACGGTCGGTGCCCAGCTGTGGCAGCGCCTGGCCGACGTCCTGGCGCACGAAATGCGCCGGCACGCGCGCCACCGGCAGACCGTCCAGGTACACGCGCACCCAGGGCGTGGCGCCGGCCGGCAGCGCGGCGTCGTGCGCCCAGCCGCTGATGGCCAGCGTGCCGGCGGCGGCATCGTCCAGGTGCTGCCAGAAGTGCTGCAGCGGCTCGCGGCGGATGTCGCGCGAAGGCGGATCGACGGCGTCGAAGCTGGCGAAGTCCGACCCCAGGTAGGCGTTGAGCGCCGCCACGTGGCCGAAGCGCTGGCGCAGAAAGGCGCGAAAGCCGCGGCGCGAGGCGTCGGCGTAGTCGGTCAGCACGTAGGGCCGGTCGTGGCCCATGCCGGCCTCGAAGTCGGGGTACAGGTGGTGCACCTCGCCCAGCAGGTTCAGGCCGACGATGCGCTGGCGCGCCGCCGCCGGCAGCGCGCACACGCCCTGCACCAGCGCGCCGATGGCCTGCTCGCGCCGCTGGGTGATGGCGTTGTCGGTGCGGGCGATGCTCCAGGGGTACAGCGGCCAGCCCATGAACTGGTCCACCGGCAGCGGGCCCTGCGGCGTGTGCGCCAGGTTGGCCGGGTCCTGCGCCAGCACCGGCTCGATCGGCGCCTGCTCGGAAAAATGGGTGGAAAACAGGTACAGCACCACCGGCCGCTGCACGTCGCGCACGGTGCGGACGATGCGCTGCACCGCCTGCTGGTCGATGGCCCAGCCGGCGCCCTGCGGCTCGAACAGGTTGAGCAGCGGCACCACCAGGGTGTAGCCGAGCTCGAAGTGCCCGTCGGCACTGCGGCGCGGGCCCAGCGGGCCGAGCGTGGCCTCGATGCGCTGCGCGGCCGAGCCGCGCTCGCCGCTGCAGGCGGGCTCCAGCGGCGTCTGCGCCGGCGCCAGTTCCAGACAGTCGGCCAGCTCGCCGATGGCCGGTGCCAGCAGCAGCGCGCGCTGCCCGCCCTGCCACAGCCAGACCGACAGGCCCAGCAGCGCGGCCAGCAGCGCGGCGGCCAGCAGCGCGCTCACCGCGTCGACGGCGCGCGCGCTCATCGGCCGCACCCGCACGAGCACGCCTCGGGCTGGGCGGCAGCACACCGACCAGCCTGGCGCGCGGCCGGGTCGGCCGGCATCACCGTTGGGCAGAAAACTATCGAATTCATAGCTGCTCGCGCAGATTCAGCAAGCGGCGCAGGCCAATGGGTTGCCCATCGGATGCTTGCCGGACGGGCCTCAGGCCTTCACCAGCTCGCGGAAAGTCTGGCGAAACTTGGCCACCTTGGGCGCCGCCGTGGCCACGCAGTAGCCCTGGGTCGGGTTGCGCTCGAAAAAATCTTGATGGTAGTCCTCGGCCGGGAAGTAGTGGGCCAGTGGCGCCACCTCGGTCACGATGGCGCCGTCGTACAGCCCGTCCTGGCTCATCTCGCGAATCAGCGCGTGCGCCACGTCGGCCTGCTCGGCGGTGGTGAAGTACACGCCGCTGCGGTACTGGGTGCCCACATCGTGGCCCTGGCGGTTGAGCTGGGTCGGGTCGTGCACCAGAAAGAAGATCTCCAGGATCTGGCGCGTGCCGATCTGCCCCGGGTCGTACACCAGCTTGACCACCTCGGCGCAACCGGTGGCGCCGGTGCACACCTGCTCGTAGCTGGGCGCCGTGGCCTGGCCATTGCTGTAGCCGCTTTCGACGTCGAGCACGCCGCGCACCTGCTTGAACACCGCCTCGGTGCACCAGAAGCAGCCGCCGGCCAGCACCAGGGTTTGACTGTCAGACATCCATCCACTCCTTCGATCGGGCCGCACCAGGCCCCGTGTCGCCCACGAGCAACCACCGCCCGCACCCGGCCCCGGCGTGCATTGTGCTCCGCCGCCGGCCAGCGCCAGCCCGCACCCATGCGACGCGCCCTGGCGGCAGACCGGCGACCCCGCCGGCGGCGCCCGACGCCCAAGCCCGGCGCTTCGTGATTTAGTAATCAATAATGTCTAAATATTTCCGGCAACGGCGTTTCAGGACCGGCCCAGTCCGCTCAGAATCAGGCCGCACCGGCAGCACCTCATCACTCGCCGAACGCATCGATACCCGCAGACCATGAACGCCATGCCACACCCCCCCCACCCCGCGGCGCTGGCGCGCCGCTCGGCTTGTACCCGCCCTCTGCGCTGGCCTGCTGGCCGGCCTGGCGCCACCGGCGCAGGCGGCCTGGGAACCGACGGCACCGGTGGAGCTGGTGGTGCCCGCCGGCACCGGCGGCGGTGCCGACCAGATGGCCCGCTTCATCCAGCAGATGGTGAGCAAGCATGGCCTGATGAAGCAGCCGCTGAACGTGGTCAACAAGACGGGCAATTCGGGGGTCGAGGGCCTGATGGACGTCAAAGCGGCGCAGGGCAACCCGCACAAGCTCATCATCACGCTGTCCAACCTGTTCACCGCGCCGCTGGCCACCGGCACGCCGTTTGCCTGGTCGGACATCACCCCGGTGCAGATGCTGGCGCTCGACGAGTTCGTGCTGTGGGTAGCCAAGGGCTCGCCGTACAAGTCGCCCAAGGACGTGCTGGATGCGCTGCGCGCCAGCCCGGCCGGCAGCCTCAGGCTCGGCGGCACCGGCACCAAGCAGGAAGACCAGCTGATCAGCGTGCTGCTGGAAACCGCGGCCAGCGCGCGCATCCAGTACGTGCCGTTCAAGGGCGGCGGCGACGTGGCACGGGCACTGGCCGCCGGTGAGGTGGACCTGACGGTCAACAACCCGATCGAGGCCGAAAAGCTGTGGCGCGAAGGCAAGCTGCGGCCGCTGTGCGTGTTCGACGGCAGCAAACTGGCCTATCCCGACAAGGTGGCCGACAACCAGAGCTGGAGCGACCTGCCCACCTGCATGTCGTTCGGCATCCCGGTGGAATACCTGATGATGCGCGGCATCTTCATGGCGCCGGGTGCCACGCCCGAGCAGGTGGCGTACTACGCGCAGCTGCTCGACAAGGTGCGCGCACTGCCCGAATGGAACGCTCTGATGAAGCAGGGCGCCTACAAGCAGACCACCATGGCCGGGCCGAGCTTCAGCAGCTGGCTCGATCGCAGCAACCGCTTTCACCGCACCTTGATGCGCGAAGCCAGGTTGACGGCCGCCGCCCCCGGCGCCGCCAGGAACTGAGGCATTGCCGGTCACGCCGGCGCGGCGGCCAGCAGGCGCTCGATCGCCTGCCACTGACCCGGCGTCACCGGTGTGATCGACAGCCGGTTGCCGCGCCGCAGCACCAGCATGTCGGCCAGCGCCGGCACGCCGCGCAGCTCGGCCAGGCCCAGCAGGCGCGTCTTGCGCAGCGCCTGCACGTCCACCAGCAGCCAGCGCGGGCTGTCGGGCCGGGCGGTGGGGTCGAAGTACGCGGAGCCGGGGTCGAACTGGGTCGGGTCGGCATGGGCGGCGGAGGCCACGCGCGCAATGCCGGCGATGCCCGGCTCGGCACAGCTGGAGTGGTAGAACAGCACGCCGTCGCCCACCCGCATGGCGTCGCGCATGAAGTTGCGCGCCTGGTGGTTGCGCACCCCGGTCCACGGCACGGTCTGGCCAGGCGCCGCCAGCGCGTCGTCGATCGAGCACTCGTCGGGTTCGGATTTCATCAACCAGTACTGGCGCGGCGTCGTCATGGCGCCGATTGTGCCGCCGACAATGCTGGGCATGACCGACCACGCCCACCCCTTCGCCACCCTCACCCCCGACTTCGTGCTGGACGCGCTGGCCGCCCTGGGGCTGATGGGCGATGGGCGACTGATGACGCTCAACTCGTACGAGAACCGCGTCTACCTGGCGCATCTGGAGCCGGGCACGCCGCTGGCCGAGGCGCACCCGGCGGTGGTGCTCAAGTTCTACCGCCCCGGGCGCTGGACGCAGGCGCAGATCGAGGAAGAGCACGCCTTCGCGCGGGAGCTGGCCGCGGCCGAGGTGCCGATGGTGGCGCCCCTGGTGATCGACGGGCGCACGCTGCACCGGCACGGCGACTTCTGGTTCAGCCTGACGCCACGGCGCGGCGGCCGCGCGCCCGAGCTGGGCGACGCCGACACGCTGGCATGGATGGGCCGCTTTCTGGCCCGGCTGCACCTGGTGGGGGCGCGCCAGGCGTTTGTGCACCGCCCCGCGCTCGACCTGCGCAGCCACGGCGTGGAGCCGCGTGAATGGCTGCTGGCGCACGCTGCGCTGCCGCCGGAGGCCGAGCGCGCATGGGCCGAAGTCAGCCAGCATGCTATCGATCACATAGCTGTTGGCGCAGATTGGGCAAGCGCTGAAACCCATTTTGACCATCCAACCCGGCCGATCGCCACGCTGCGTCTGCACGCCGACTGCCATGTCGGCAACATTCTGTGGACGCCGACCGAGCAGCCCGGCGGCGGCCCGCACTTCGTCGATCTGGACGACTGCCGCAGTGGCCCGGCGGTGCAGGACCTGTGGATGCTGCTGGCCGGCGAGCGCGCCGAGCGCCAGCGCCAGCTGGGCGCGCTGCTGGACGGCTACGAGCAGGTGCGCGCGTTCGACCGGCGCGAGCTGGCGCTGATCGAGCCGCTGCGCACGCTGCGACTGATCCACTACAGCGCCTGGTTGGCGCAGCGCGCGCACGACCCGGCCTTTGCCGCAGCCTTTGCCGGCTTCGGCACGCCCGACTACTGGCGCGGCCAGACGGCGCTGCTGCGCGAGCAGATCGAGGCCATGACCGAGCCGCCGCTGTGCGCCTGAGCGCCTGCGCGCGCCGCCGCGCCAGCGGACAACGGCGCGGCCCCGCCCGCTCGATCTTGACGCCGTTCAGGCGCCTGCGCCAAAATACTGACCCCCCAGTCATTAAATGAACACCCTCCAGGACCTCCCGTGCCCGCCGTCCCGGCGCACGCGCCGCAAGCAGGCGCGGCCGGGCGAGCTGCTGGACGCCGCGCTGGCGCTGTTCGTCGAAAAGGGCTTTGCCGCCACCCGGGTGGAAGAAGTCGCCACCCGCGCCGGCGTCTCCAAGGGCACGCTGTTTCTGTACTTTCCCAGCAAGCAGGCGCTGTTCAAGGCCGTGGTGCGCGAAAACGTCGGCCGCCACCTGGATCAGGCGCTGGCCGATCTGGCCAGCTACACCGGCTCCAGCGCCGATCTGCTGCGCGAATTCCTGCGCCGCTGGTGGACCCATTACGGCAACACGCCCGCCGCAGGGCTGTGCAAGCTGATCGTGGTCGAGGTGGCCCACTTTCCCGAACTGGCGCGCGACTACCAGGAGCAGGTGGTGCTGCCCAGCCATGAGCTGCTGCGCCGCGTGCTGGAGCGCGGCATCGCCAGTGGCGAATTCCGCCGCGTCGATGTGGCGCAGACGGTGCCGCTCATCATCGCCCCCCTGCTGCAGCTGGTGCTGTGGCGCCAGTGGCCGGCCGACTGCATGCCGGCGCCAACCTCCGATCCCCAGGCCCTGCTGGCGCAGCACGCCGACCTGCTGCTGCACGGCTTGCGCCCCGACACCGCAACACCATGAATCCGTCCTTCTCCCGTGGGCTCGTCCGGGCCTTGTTGCTGCTGGCCGTGCTGGCCGCCGTGCTGCTGGGCTGGCGCGGCTACCAGGCCCGGCAGGCCAAGGCCCCGGCGCCGGCTGCGGCCGCGGCCAGCGCGCCGGTGATCGAACTGGCCGCGACCGACCTGGCGCACGCACGCCAGGTGGCGCTGGGCACGGACATCCCCATCACCGGCACGCTCAAGGCGGTGCGCTCGGCCCTGGTCAAGGCGCGCGTGCCGGGCGAGCTGCAAGGGCTGACGGTGCGCGAAGGCGACCGCGTGCGCGCCGGCCAGGTGCTGGCCCGCATCGAGCCGACCGAGTACAGCGAGCGCCTGCGCCAGACCCAGCAGCAGGCCGACGCCGCGCGCGCCCAGGTGGACATCGCCCAGCGCCAGTACGACAACAACGCCGCGCTGGTCAACCAGGGCTTCATCTCGCGCACCGCGCTGGACAACTCGCTGGCCAGCCTGGAAGCGGCGCGCGCCAACCACCGCGCGGCGCAGGCGGGCGTGGAAGTGGTGCGCAAGTCGCTGGCCGACACCGTGCTGCGCGCGCCGATCAACGGCCAGATCGCGCAGCGCCTGGCCCAGCCGGGCGAACGCGTGGCGACCGAGGCGCGCATCGTCGAAATCGTCGACGCCAGCGAGCTGGAGCTGGAGGCCGCGCTCAGCCCGGCCGATTCGGTGGCGGTGCGGGTGGGCCAGAGCGCGCACCTGGACATCGAAGGCGTGACCCAGCCGGTGGCCGCGCGCGTGGTGCGCATCAACCCCAGCGCCCAACCGGGCAGCCGCAGCGTGCTGGTGTACCTGAGCGTGGCGCCCCAGCCCGGCCTGCGCCAGGGCCTGTTCGCCCAGGGCCAGCTGGCCACCGGCGAGCAGCAGGCGCTGGCCGTGCCCCTGAGCGCCGTGCGCACCGACAAACCGGCGCCCTACGTGCAGGTGGTGGCGGGCGAGCGCATCGCCCACCGGCCGGTGCGCCTGGGCGTACGCGGCCGCGTGGACGGCGAGCCGTGGGTGCAGGTCGAAGGCGTGGACGCCGGCGCCACCGTGCTGCGCGGCAGCGCCGGCGTGCTGCGCGAAGGCACGGCCACCCGTGTGCCGACGCCGCCCGCCCCGGCCAGCAGCGCCCCCGCCGAGGCCGCGCGCTCGTGATGACCCGCGCCCGCATGCCCGCCAGCGCCGCCCGGGTGGCACCACCCAGCGGCCAGATAGCTACCTTTTTGATAGCTGCTGGCGCGCATTCCGCAAGCGCCAAAGGCATTTTCTACATGTATTCATCGGGCCGCCGCGCCTGAGCCTCGCACCCCGCCATGTGGTTCACCAAAGTCAGCCTCAACAACCCGGTGTTCGCCGCCATGGTGATGCTGGCCTTCGTGGTGCTGGGCCTGTTTTCGCTGCAGCGGCTGCAGGTCGATCAGTTCCCCAACGTCGACTTCCCGGTGGTGGTCATCACCACCGAATACCCGGGTGCGGCGCCCACCATCGTCGAGAGCGAAGTCACCAAGAAGGTCGAGGAAGCGGTCAACTCGGTGGCCGGCATCAACGCCCTGTACTCGCGCAGCTACGAGAACCTGTCGGTGGTGATCGTGGAGTTCCAGCTGCACATCGAGGGCCGCAAGGCGGCCGAGGACGTGCGCGAAAAGATCGGCCAGGTGCGCCCGCTGCTGCGCGAAGAGGTCAAGGAGCCGCGCGTGCTGCGTTTCGACCCGGCCAGCCGCGCCATCTGGTCGGTGGCGGTGCTGCCGCAGGCCAGCGAGGGTCGGGCCGCGCCCTCGCCCATCGAGCTGACCAACTGGGCCGATCAGGTGCTGAAGAAGCGCCTGGAAAACGTGCGCGGCGTCGGTGCCGTCAACCTGGTGGGCGGTGCCAAGCGTGAAATCCACATCCAGCTGCGACCGGCCGCGCTGGAAGCCCTGGGCGTGACGCCCGAGCAGGTGATGGCCGCCGTGCGCGGCGACAACCAGGACCAGCCGCTGGGCGCGCTGCGCACCCCCGCGCAGGAGCTGACGGTGCAGCTGCAGGGCCGGGTGGAGCGGCCCGAGGACTTCGGCCGCCTGATCGTGGCGCGGCGCGGCGGCGCGCCGATCCACCTGGCGCAGGTGGCCGACGTGCGCGACGGCGCGCAGGAGCAGGAATCGCTGGCGCTGCACAACGGCGAGCGCACGCTGCTGCTGAACGTGCAGAAGGCGCAGGACGAGAACACCATCGGCGTGGTCGACGGGCTGTACCGCGCGGTGGCCGAGATCCGCGCCGAGCTGCCGCCCGGCGTGCGGCTGGAGCCGGTGATCGACCAGTCGCGCCCGATCCGCGTGGCGGTGCAGAACGTGCGCCAGACGCTGGTCGAGGGCGCCGTGCTGACGGTGCTGATCGTGTTCCTGTTCCTCAACTCCTGGCGCAGCACCGTCATCACCGGTCTGACGCTGCCGATCTCCATCATCGGCACTTTCTTCTTCATGCAGGTGCTGGGCTTCACCGTCAACATGATCACGCTGATGGCGCTGTCGCTGTGCGTGGGCCTGCTGATCGACGACGCCATCGTGGTGCGCGAAAACATCGTGCGCCACGCCCAGATGGGCAAGCGCTCGTACAACGCCGCCATGGACGGCACGCAGGAAATCGGCCTGGCGGTGCTGGCCACCACGCTGTCGATCGTGGCGGTGTTCCTGCCGATCGGCTTCATGCAGGGCATCATCGGCAAGTTCTTCCACGAGTTCGGCCTGACCATCGTGGCGGCGGTGCTGATCTCGATGTTCGTCAGCTTCACGCTCGACCCCATGCTGTCGTCGGTCTGGCACGACCCCAGCATCCATGCCCACGGGCAGCGCAGCGGACCGCCGGTGACGCTGTACGAACGCACCATCGGCCGCGTCACCGCCTGGTTCGACCACGCCAGCGACCGCCTGGCCGACGGCTACCAGCGCCTGCTGGGCTGGTCGCTGGCGCACAAGCCGCTCACGCTGCTGATCGCCGCCGCCATCTTCGGCCTCAGCGTGGCCATGGTGCGGCTGCTGGGCACCGAATTCGTGCCCAAGGCCGACTTCTCCGAAACCAACGTCGCCTTCTACACCCCTCAGGGTTCGTCGCTCGAGGCCACCGAGGCCAAGGCGCGCCAGGTCGACGCCCTGCTGCGCAGCTACCCCGAGGTGCGCTACACCGTCGCCACCCTGAACGCCGGCAACGCCCAGGGCAAGACCAACGCCAGCCTGTACATCCGCCTGGTCGACCGGCACGAACGCACGCGCAACGCCGACGATCTGGCGGCCGACTTCCGCCAGCGCCTGCGCGCCGTGCCCGGCATCACCGTCACCCAGGCCGGTCTGCTGGAGCCGGTGGGCGGGCAAAAGCAGATCGAGTTCTCGCTGCAGGGCCCGGACCAGGCCGAGCTCGAACGCCTGGCGCGCCCGCTGATGGAGCGCCTGCGCGACATCCCCGGCCTGGTCGACCTGGACTCCAGCAGCAAGCCCGACAAGCCGACGGTGGAAGTGACGGTCAAGCGCGCGGCCGCCTCCGAGCTGGGCCTGTCCAGCGCGCAGATCGCGGCGCCGCTGCGCACCCTGATCGCCGGCACCACGGTGGGCAACTGGCGCGCGCCCGACGACCAGACCTACGACGTGGTGGTGCGGCTGGCGGCCGACGCCCGCAGCGTGCCGCAGGACCTGGAGCGCCTGCCGCTGACCGCCGGCCTCAACGCCGACGGCACGCCGCGCATCGTGCGCCTGAACCAGGTGGCGACGCTCAACGAAGCCAGCGGCACCAACCAGATCAACCGTCGCGCCATGCTGCGCGAAATCCAGATCACCGCCAACACGCACGGCCGCGCCACCGGCGAGGTGTCGGCCGACATCCGCGCCGCGCTGGCGCAGACGCCCTTCCCGCCCGGCTACAGCTATTCGTTCGGCGGCGCCACCAAGAACATGGAGGAGTCCTTCACCTACGCGCTGCAGGCGCTGGCCATGGCCATCATCTTCATCTACATGATCCTGGCCAGCCAGTTCAAAAGCTTCGTGCAGCCGCTGGCGCTGATGACCTCGCTGCCGCTGACCCTGATCGGCGTGGTGCTGGCGCTGCTGATGTTCGGCTCGGCGATGTCGATGTTTTCCATCATCGGCATCGTGATGCTGATGGGCCTGGTGACCAAGAACGCCATCCTGCTGGTGGACTTCGCCATCCGCGCGCGCGAAGGCCGGGTCAGCGAAGGCGGCGTCACCGAGCCGCTGCCGCGCGAGCAGGCGCTGCTGGCAGCCGCACGTGTGCGGCTGCGCCCGATCCTGATGACCACGCTGGCGATGGTGTTCGGCATGGTGCCGCTGGCCTTTGCCGTCAGCGAAGGCTCCGAGCAGCGCGCGCCCATGGGCCAGGCGGTGATCGGCGGCGTCATCACGTCCTCGCTGCTGACGCTGGTGGTGGTGCCGGTGGTGTACTGCTACCTGGACGACCTGGCCGGCTGGCTGAAGCGGCGCCTGCACCGCGCGCCGCCCGATGCGTCCGCGGGCTGACCGATAATTCATGGTTTACCCGACCTTTCTGCCCTGGAGCCTTTGAGATGAACGTCGAACAAGCCCGCTTCAACATGATCGAGCAGCAGATCCGTCCCTGGGACGTGCTGGACGCCCACGTGCTGGATCTGCTGGCAGCGGTGCGGCGCGAGGACTTCGTGCCGCCGGCGCACCGCGCGCTGGCGTTCGCCGACCTCGAAATCCCGCTCAAACCAGGCGAGCAGGCCGTGGCCCGCGGTCAGGTCATGCTGGCGCCGCGCGTGGAAGCGCGCATGCTGCAGGACCTGCAGGTGGCCAAGCACGAAAAGGTGCTGGAGATCGGCACCGGCTCGGGTTTCATGGCCGCCCTGCTGGGTCACCGCGCGCAGCGCGTGCTGAGCCTGGAGATCGACGACGAGCTGGCCCGCACCGCGCACGCCAACCTGCAGCGCGCCGGCGTGCTGAACGTGGAGGTGCGCGCGCTCGACGGCGCCCGTACCGACCTGTCGGCGCACGGCCCGTTCGACGTCATCGTGCTGTCCGGTTCGGTGGCCGAGCTGCCCGACGCCCTGCTGGCGCTGCTCAAGCCCGGCGGACGGCTGATGGCCATCGTGGGCCACGAGCCGGTGATGCGCGCCACCCTGGTGCTGCGCACCGACAACGGCCTCGTCAGCAGCCAGCCCTGGGACAGCAACGCGCCGCGCCTGTGCCACTTCCCGGAGCCTTCGCGCTTCCAATTCTGAAGCGCCTGGCGCAAGCAGGACAAGCGCTGCACGATGATTGAACAAGTATCTCCGCGCGATCTGGCAAGCTGGCTGCGGGCCGCCGGCGGCGACCGCCAGCCGCTGCTGCTGGACGTGCGCGAACCCCAGGAATGGCGCCTGGCCAGCGTCCAGATCGACGGCGCCGAACTGCAGCAGATGGCCATGCACACCATTGCACCACGCCTGCACGAACTCGACCCCGCGCGCCCGGTGGCGGTGCTGTGCCACCACGGCGGGCGCAGCATGCAGGTGGCCATGTTCCTGGCGCAGCGCGGCTTTGCCCGCGTGGCCAACGTGGCGGGCGGCATCGACGCCTGGGCCTTGCAACTCGACCCCGCCCTGCCCCGCTACTGAAGGACCGCCGATGCCGCTGCCGTTTCGCCGCCCCCGGGCCCGCCTGGCTCTGCTGCTGCTCTGGGGTGCCACGACCGCGCAGGCGCAGTCCCTGCTGCAGCTGTACCAGACCGCGCACGGCTACGACGCCACCTACCGCTCGGCGCTGGCCAACGCCCAGGCCAGTCAGGCGCGCGCCGACCAGGCCCGCGCCGGCCTGCTGCCGCAGCTGGGCATGCAGGCCGGAGCGCAGCACAACTGGGCCGACACCCATGTGCTGGGCGGCGGCAGCAGCCGCAGCTTCAACACCCTGAACGCCGCCCTGGTCGGCTCCCAGCCCCTGTATCGGCCGGCCAACCGCATCGCCTGGGACCAGGGCCAGCGCGCCGCCGAGGCCGCCCAGATCAACCTGGTCGGTGCCGAGCAGGACCTGATCGTGCGGCTGGCGCAGGCCTATTTCGACGTGCTGGCGGCGCAGGACGCGCTGGCGTCGGTGCGCGCTCTGAAGGCCGCCGTGAACGAGCAATTGCAGGCCGCGCGGCGCAACTTCGAGGTCGGCACCGCCACCATCACCGACACCCGCGAGGCGCAGGCGCGCTTCGACCTCGCCACGGCGCAGGAGATCGCTACCGAAAACGATCTGCGCGTCAGAAAACTCGCGCTCGACCAGCTGGTAGGCCGCAGCGGCAGCGAACCGCGGCCGCTGGCACAGCCCATCACGCTGCCGGCGCCGCAGCCGGACGACGTCACCGCCTGGGTTGAACGGGCCGCCGAGCAGCACCCCGGCGTGCGTCAGGCCCGCGCGGCGCTGGACATCGCGCGCCTGGAAACCGACAAGGCCCGCACCGGCCACCGGCCCACGGTGGACCTGCAAGCCAGCGTCGGCCAGACCCGCTACCCCGATGGCAACCCCAGCCTGTCGGCGGCGCCGCGCGCCAGCGCGCGCACCACCAACGCCAGCATCGGCGTGGTGCTGAACTGGCCGTTGTTTGCCGGGTTCGCGGTGGAAAACCGCATCCGCGAAACCCTGTCGCTGGAAGACCGCGCCCAGGCCGATCTGGACCAGCTGCAGCGCAGCGTGTCGCAGGCCACGCGGGCGGCGTTTTTCGGTGTGCAATCGGGCCTCGGGCAGGTCAAGGCGCTGCAGGCGGCCGAAGCCTCCAGCCAGACCGCGCTGCAGGCCAACCAGCTGGGCTACCAGGTCGGGGTGCGCATCAACATCGACGTGCTGAACGCGCAAAGCCAGCTCTATCAGACGCAGCGCGACCTGGCGCGCGCGCGCTACGACGTGCTGGTGGGCACGCTGCGCCTGAAGCAGGCCGCCGGCACGCTGTCGCAGGACGACCTGATCCCGATCAACCAGCTGCTGGTGCCCTGATGCGGCGCCGCGGTGAGCGCCGACACCGCGGTCATCGACGCGCTGCGCGGCCAGGCCTGAAGGCCGGCCAGCGGGTGGGCGCGCTGCGCCACCGGCCGATACCAACTTGCCTGCACAATGACCCATGACGGATGGCCTCGCTGCGCTTCGATGACCCATGGGTCAGCGGTCATGCCGGCGCAGCCGGTACCTGGGTCACAGTTCTGATGGCGCAACCGTATCCGAGCCAAAAGTGGCCACGACGCTTGCCTGTCGTGCGCCATAAGCTATCAAAAAGATAGCCATTCACTCGACCGACCGGGTCGGTGCCTGGGCCCGCGGGTCGGGTTTGGCTTCCAGCGCGGCCTCCAGCCACAGTGCGGCCACGAAGCGCTTGTTGAACAGCAGCCACAGCAGGATGGGGGCCACCGGCGTCAGCATCAGAAAGCCGAACTGGTAACCGTAGGCCACGGCGTTCTGGGCCAGTGGCGACCATTTCAGATACGCCGCGCCGTACGTGCCGGACATCAGCACCACGTCGCGCAACCACTGAAAGCAGATGCCCCAGGCCTGGGCCGGAATCAGCAGCAAACTGCCGATCAGCCCCTTGAGCCACCAGCGCTCGGTGCGCGAAGCCAGCAGCATGGCCCACAGCAGCACCAGGCCATAGCCATAGGTCGGGTAGCTGGCCTCCGGTGCCAGCTCGCCCAGCACATCGCCCTGCGCGCCCGGCATGCGCACCTGCACCAGGGTGTGCAGCACCGCGCTGACGCCCTCCTGCGCCCAGCCGTCGACCCACGGAAACAGCGCCTGCATCACCGTGCCGGCCAGCCAGATCACCGGCATCGCCAGCCAGCGCGCGGCCCAATACCACAGCGGCAGCAGCAGGGCCAGCCACAGGATCGACAGCAACAGAAAGCGACCGATCAGCGTGTTGCGCATGGCCAGGCTCCCGTCACGACGCCGCGGCCGATGCGCCGGCCGCCGGTTGCGGGTCGCGCTTGGCGACGTAGCGCATCCACAGCAGCCACACCACCAGCACGTCCAGCATGATCAGGGCCTGCCACATGTACAGGTGGGCGAACTCGAACACCTTGAAGTTCCACTGCCCAAGGAAGAACAGGCTGACAATGCGCAGCAGGTTGACCGCCTGCACGGCGATGAAGCCCAGGCCGATGCCCCAGGCCTTCATGGCCCAGCTGGAAGGAAAGGCCAGCATCGCCGCCACCAGCACGATGGTGGCCTCGACGCCATTGCAGCCGGCCTCGATCGACACCCCGAAGCCGGTCTTGGCGCTTTGCAGCACGCGGCCATACGAAATCACCGTCGGGTCGATCAGGTGCACGATGGCGGCACTGACCTTGGCCAGCCAGCCGGTCCACGGATGCACCACGGCCGTCTGCACCGGATTGAGCATCTCGATGCCGAACAACACCGCCTGCACGGTCAGGAAAATCAGAAAAAAGCGCTTCACGGTACGGCCCGAATCCTTGACAACTCCAGTGCGCCGTGGCACCTGATGCGCCACTGCCCTGGCTCACAGTGTAGCGGCTTGTATCCTCGGGCTAGTGGAGGGTCCATGCGGGGTCCACGGGGCGCCCGGTCGATAATGGCCCCTGCCGCTTCTTTGCCCGCCACCCACCGAGCGGGCACCCACCTTCGAAATATTTCAGGTGTTTTCAGCCTCTGGTGCACGACTGGCGTGCGCCATCAGCTATCAATTCAAGAGTAATCTATGGCCCAGTACGTTTTTTCCATGAACCGCGTCGGCAAGATCGTGCCGCCCAAGCGACACATCTTGAAGGACATCTCGCTGTCGTTTTTTCCCGGCGCCAAGATCGGCGTGCTGGGCCTCAACGGCTCGGGCAAGTCCACCTTGCTGAAGATCATGGCCGGCATCGACAAGGACATCGAGGGCGAAGCCGTGCCGATGCCCGGCCTGGACATCGGCTACCTGCCGCAGGAGCCGCAGCTCGACCCCGCGCACACCGTGCGCCAGGAGGTCGAACTGGCCATGGGTGAAGTCAACGCGGCGCGCGCCCGGCTGGAGGAAATCTACGCCGCCTACGCCGAACCGGACGCCGACTTCGACGCCCTCTCCGAAGAGCAGGGCAAGCTGGAGGCGGTGATCGCCGCCGCCGGCACCGACAGCGAGCACCAGCTCGAAATCGCCGCCGACGCGCTGCGCCTGCCGCCCTGGGACGCCGTGATCGGCCAGCTCTCCGGCGGCGAAAAGCGCCGCGTGGCGCTGTGCAAGCTGCTGCTGTCCAAGCCCGACATGCTGCTGCTGGACGAACCCACCAACCACCTGGACGCCGAAAGCGTGGAATGGCTGGAAATCTTCCTCAAGCGCTTTCCCGGCACCGTGGTGGCCATCACGCACGACCGTTACTTTCTGGACAACGCCGCCGAGTGGATCCTGGAGCTCGACCGCGGCCAGGGCATTCCCTGGAAAGGCAACTACTCCACCTGGCTGGAACAGAAGGAAGCGCGCCTGGAACAGGAAAAGAAGAGCGAAGACGCGCGCATGAAGGCCATGAAGAAGGAGCTGGAATGGGCGCGCCAGAACCCCAAGGGTCGCCAGGCCAAGAGCAAGGCGCGGCTGGCGCGCTTCGAGGAGCTGAGCGACTACGAATACCAGAAGCGCAACGAGACGCAGGAAATCTTCATCCCGGTGGCCGAACGCCTGGGCACGGAAGTGATCGAGTTCAAGAGCGTCAGCAAGAGCTTCGGTGACCGCCTGCTGATCGACAACCTGAGTTTCAAGATGCCGGCCGGCGCCATCGTCGGCATCATCGGTCCCAACGGCGCCGGCAAGTCCACGCTGTTCAAGCTGATCGCCGGTCGCGAGCAGCCCGACAGCGGCGAGGTGGTGATCGGCAAGACCGTGCAGCTGGCCTTCGTCGACCAGAGCCGCGAGGCGCTGGCCGACGACAAGACGGTGTGGGAAGACGTCTCCGGCGGCCTGGACCTGATCACCGTCGGCAAGTTCCAGATGCCCAGCCGGGCCTACTGCGGGCGCTTCAACTTCAACGGCCAGGACCAGCAGAAGAAGGTCGGCATGCTGTCGGGCGGCGAACGCGGCCGCCTGCACCTGGCCAAGACGCTGATGCAGGGCGGCAACGTGCTGCTGCTGGACGAGCCCAGCAACGACCTGGACGTCGAAACCCTGCGCGCGCTGGAAGACGCGCTGCTCGAATTCGCCGGCAGCGTGATGGTGATCAGCCACGACCGCTGGTTCCTCGACCGCATCTGCACCCACATCCTGGCCGCCGAGGGCGACAGCCAGTGGGTGTTCTTCGACGGCAACTACCAGGAGTACGAAGCCGACAAGATCAAGCGCCTGGGCGAAGAAGGCGCGCGGCCACACCGGGTGCGCTACAAGGCCCTCAAGTGAGGCCAGGCCGCAAGACGCTGCAGGAAAGCCGATGGGCACCCCCGCCACCCTGATCGTCACCGGCTTCGACGCGCAGCATTTCGATCTGGCGCAGGATTTTGCCGACTCGTTTCGCCAAGCCTACCAGGAACAGTACCAGCTGGCCGCGGTCGTGTTCGGCCCTCAGGCGCCGCCGCCCCAGTTGTCTGACCGGTTCGATCGGATCACCCGGCTTGACGCCAGTGGCCCGTCGTTCGACGCTGGAAGGAACGGGTACTTTCTTGCCCATGCCGGAGTGAACGCCCGACTGCGCGACATCTTTCCGGGCTATGCCAGCTACTGCTGGGTCGACGCCGACTGCTGGTTTCAGGGCGATGAATCCCTGCCACGCATCCTGGCCGGCATGCCGGGGTTCGACCTCTGCATCCACCCCGAGTTCGACGTCCACTACCTGAACTTCCCCACGCCGAGCGAACGCACGCTCCACATCTATCGGACCAATGAAGCGGCCAACCTGTCGGCCATGCCGCTGCGCATGCCCATGGTCAATGCCGGCGTTTTTGCCATGCGGACCGACTCCCGCGTGTGGGCCCTGTGGGATGCCGAACTGACCGGGCTGCGCCAGCGGCACGAGCGCGGCGAAGCGGTATTCTTTTCCGACCAGATTGCGCTGCACAAGCTGGTCTACCTGAACCAGTTGCGCATCTAACCGCTGCGTGCCATCGACAACTGGCAGACCTACGCCTGCCTGCCGATGATTCACCGGGAGACACGGTGTCTGCGCGTGCCCACACCGCCGCACGAGAAAATCGGCGTCATGCACCTGGCCGGCCGCAGCAAACACCAGCAGCTGCAGATCGACGGGCAGACGCTGACCCTGCGCTACCGCGACATGGCCAGGCTGTTCGCCGCCTGACGCCGTTCGTCAGGCCATATCCGTCAGAAACCCTTACCGACAGTGCGCCAGCAGCTATCGATAGTGAAGCATGCGGGCCTCTGTCGGGACGGGTTCACTTCTTCATCGGACAGGTGTTCATGCCCAGCAGCTTGTAGGCCGGGCAACTGCCCAGCAGGCCGGTGAGCAGCGGCACCACGCCGATCCAGCCCCACCAGCCCACGCTGCCGGTGGCCGCCAGGCCCACCAGCACCAGGCCGACGACGATGCGAAGAATACGATCGATACCACCCACGTTTTTCATGACAGACTCCTTGTTGCAGTGTTGAATGTTTGAGCGCAGAAGGCAGGAAGGCAGGCCCCATGCCCGAAGCGGGCGCCCCCACGCCGCCGATCCAGGCGCCAGGCACGGCCGCAGCCTGGGCTGCGGCGAGCATGGTCAACGCCAGACCGGCGGTTCGGTGCGGGCCAGGCGGGCATGAGGGATTCGTTCACACCTTGTCAGCCCGCTTTGCCAGAACGGCGCAGCCCGGTCAGCAGCGGCCAGCCAAAGGCCACACCGGCGACGCCCCAGGCGGCGGCGATGCCCAGCAGGTTGGCCCAGTCGACCCAGTACTTCATCTCGCCCAGGGCGGACTTGTTCCAGATCGGCGTGACCGCGAAGATCACGATGGCCACCAGCAGGCCCAGCACGATGGCGCCGGGCAGGCTGGCGCGCCAGTCGGCGCCCCGGCGACCCCAGGCGCGCCCCATCAGCAGCAGCCACAGGGCGGCCAGCGCCAGCAGCCAGGGCCAGATCGACAGGGCCAGTTCGTAGACGATGTTCAGCATCAACCAGATTTCATACATGACGGCTCTCCTTCGGTCACGGGATGGTCAGACGCGGCCCTTGAGCACCGCGATGTAGGCCGGCTTGAGCAGGCGGTACTTCATGAACCAGGCCATGAAGCTCTCCTGCAGCGGCTCAATCATGGGCAGCGAGGGCGTGAGCTTGCCGTCGTAGTCGAACTCGATCAGCATGGCCGAGCCTTCGCGCACGATCATCGGGCAGGAGGTGTAACCGTCGAAGATCTGGTCGGGCGGCTGCCCGTCGATCACGCGCACCAGGTTGTGCGCCACCAGCGGCGCGCTCTTCTTGACGGTGGCCGCGGTCTTGCCGCGCGGTGTGCCGTTGATGTCGCCGACGCCGAACACGTTCGGGTAGCGCTTGTGCTGGAGCGTGTCCTTGCTGACCTCCAGCCAGCCGCCGGCGGCCATCGGGCCTTCCTTGGCGGCCAGATCGCTGCCCTTGACGGCGTCGGGCGCGCGCATGGGCGGCACCACGTGCAGGAAGTCGTAGCCGACCTCCTGGCGCTCGCCCTCGGGGCTGGTGAAGAAGGCCTTGCGCGCCCCCGGATCGATCGCCACCAGCTTGCGCAGGTAATGCGTCTGGATGCCCAGCGCCTTCCAGCGCGCCAGCACGTTGTCGTTGACCGGCTTGACGCCGAACACGGTGTCGTCGGGCAGGCCGCTGAAGAAGTCGACCTTGGACTTGTCCAGCGTGCCGGCCTGGCGCAGGCGATCGGCCACCATGAAGGTCATCTTCAGCGGCGCACCGGCGCATTTGAGCGGCCCGGCGGGCAGCGTCATCACCGCCTGGCCGCCCTTGGCGCGGAAGGCGTCCATGGCCTGCCAGGTGGCCAGCGCGGCCTCGGGGCTGGCGTAGACGCTGCCCAGGCCGTTGCTGCCGATGGCCTTCACGTCCATGCCCTCGATCTGGTCGTAACCCAGTTGCAGGCCGGTGGCCACCACCAGGAAGTCGTAGCCGATCTTGCGGCCGCCGGTGGTGGTCAGGCTGTTGCTGGCGGGGTCGAACGAAGCCACCATTTCCTGCACCCATTCCACGCCCTCGGGCTGGAACTCGGCGTTGCGGTTCTTCACCTTTTCGATCGGCCAGATGCCGGTCGCCACCAGGGTGTAGCCGGGCTGGTAGTTGTGCTCCTGCTTGGCGTCGACGATGGTGATCTTGGCGCCCGGCACCAGCTGACGCAGGCGGCTGGCCACGGCAATGCCGCCCAGGCCGCTGCCGGCGATGACGATGCGCGCCTGGCTGGAAGAGGTCTGCGCCCGCGCGGTCGGTGCCGCCTGCAGCGCGCTGGCCGCCAGTGGCGCCGCGCCCAGCGTGCGCAGCAAGTCGCGCCGCGAAGGGCGCTGATCGGATCGGTGGGTCATGGCTTGCCTCCTGTCTTGGGGTTGAACTCAGGCGCCTGCCTTGCGCAGCAGACGGACGTGCATGGGGCGTTGGAAGTGGGCGCCCTCGGGACCCACGTGGGCCGCAAAGCGGGCCCGCACCTGTTCGCGCAAGTCGTCGTCGAGGTGACGCTCGGCATAGGTCACATCGAGCATGCGACGCTCGAAATCGGCAAAGTCGGCGTACCGCACGGGCACCGCAAAATGCCGCTCGGCCGCCGCCTCCCACTGGCCCGAGGCCAGCGCACGGTCCAGCGCCGCCTGCGCCGCGGCGCGCACGGCGCCTTCGTCGTTGTACAGGCGGGTGATCTGGTTGAGCGCGCCGGCATACACCGGCTCCGACACGTACAGATGGCCGCCGGTCCGCAGCACGCGGTGCACCTCACGCAGCGCCTGGTCCATGAGCGCCAGCGGCACGTGGTGCAGCGACTTGAGCATCAGCGCCAGATCGAACTGCGCCTCGGGCAGCGGAATCGCCTCGGCGCCGGCGGCGATGAAGCTCAGGCGTTCGGCCGGGGCGGCCAGGTTTCTGGCGTGCTGAATGGCGTCCACCTCCAGGCCGGTCACACGCGCGTCGGGGTGGCGGGCCAGCAGATCGCGCGCCAGCCGTGCGCTGCCACAGCCCAGCTCGATGACCTGCAGCCCGGCCAGCGGCACCAGCTCGGCCAGCAGGTTCAGTTCGTCGCGTTCGATGCGCGCTTGGGACCAGTCCACGGTGCTTCCTTTCATCGATAGCGCGCCAGGTAGCGCCGCTCGAAGCTGCGCTTGGCCCAGTGCATCAGCCGGGTCGGTGGCAGCACGATCTGGCGGCGCTCGGTGCGCAGCACCAGGGTGCCTTCTTCCAGGGCGTCGATGATGCAGAGCAGCTCCACCTTGAAGCCCTGTGTGCCCGGCTGCCCCGCCAGTTCGGACAGCAGGTTGCGCGCCGCCGCCTCGGCCTGCAGGTCTGCCATGTGGGCCTGCTTGGGCATCCAGTCGGGCCCCGGAAAGCTGCCGCTGTCGCCGACCACGTACACCCGCTCCAGCTGCGGCACCCGGCAACCCGCATCGGCGGCGATCAGGCCGCCCGGCGAGCGTGGCAGGCTGGATTGCTCAAGCCAGGCCGGGCCGGTCAGGCCGGGCATGAACAGAATCAGATCGGCCGCAAACTCGCCGCCTTCGGTGACCACGCGGTCGGCCTCGAAGCGCACCATCTTGTGGCCCAGATGGGTCTGGATGCCGCGCTGCGCCATCATGGCCAGCAGGCGCGCCACCGTCCTGCTGCCCAGCCGGGCGCCAGGCTGCTGCGACGGGTTGAAGAACACCAGCTGGAAGCGCTCACGCCGCCCTTCGCGCCGCAACTGCCGATCGATGCCGAACAGGAACTCGAACATCGGCCCGCCGCGCACCGCGCTGGGCTCGTTCGGGTTGGCGCCAAAGCCGACGGCGATGGTGCCGCCGCTCATCTGGCGCAGCCGGTCACGGATGCGCTCGGCGGCGTCGATGCCTTCGCAGGGAGTGATGGCGTGCTCGATGCCCGGCAGCTTGCGGATGAAGCGCGCACCGCTGGCGATCACCAGTGCCTCGTTGGCCAGCTCGCCGGCCGAGGTGTGCACCACCCGCCCGTCGTCCGACAGGCCGGTGACGCTGGCCAGATGGTGGCGCACGTTCATGCGGGCAAAGAAGTTGTCCAGCGGCACCACCAGATCGGCGCGCGTGCGCAGGCCACTGGGTATCCAGATGATGCCGGGCAGGTAGTGCAGCTCGGCGCGCGGCGCCACCAGCGTGATGGGCGCCGTACAGCCCTGCTGGCGCAGGCTGCGCACGGTGGACAGGGCGCCGAAGCCGGCGCCCAGCACCACGATCTGCGGCGCGGCCACGCCGTTCATCGGGGCACCTCCGGCGCGAGCGTGGCGTCGACCTGCGTCAGCAGCGCTTCGTCCAGCCGATCGGCCAGGGCGGCCAGCCGCAGGCGCGTCAGCACCTGGTCGCTGCGCGCCTGGGCCAGCGCCAGTTCGGCGTCGGCCTGGGCGTTTTCGGCGTTCAGCACGTCGAGCGTGGTGCGGTCGCCCACCTCGCGTCCCAGGCGGGTGGCGTCCAGGCGGGCGCGGCTGGCCACCAGGCCCTCCTGCAGCGCCGCCAGGCGCGCGGCACCGGTCTGCAGGCCCTGCCAGGTGGCGCGCACCTGCTGGGCCACGTCCTCGCGCGCGAGTTCGAGTTCGGCCATGGCCTGATTCAGGCGTTCGGCGGCTTCGCGCTCCTGGGCCTCACGCATGCCGCCGGTGTAGAGCGGGATGTTGAGCTGCACGCCCACCATGCCATTCAGGCTGCGGTTGCGTGCCGAACCGAAGTCGCCACCGCCGGCGATGCGTTCGTGGCCTGCCTGCGCCACCAGGTCCAGCGTGGCGCGGCCCGCCACGCTGTGCTGGCGCAGCTTCTGTTCGGCCAGCGCCACCGCCTGCGCGAGCAGGCGCAGGCGCGGGTTGTCGGACTCGGCGGCCGCCAGCCAGAACGGCAGCGCTTCCACCGGCGCCAGCGGCGCCAGCGGCAGCCGGGCGCGGGGTTGCGCCAGGCCGGTGCTGCCGGCCAGCCGGTCGCGCTGCACGCTGAGTTCCAGCTCGGCGGCCGACTGCTGCGCCCGCACACCGGCCAGGGCGGCGTCGGCTTCATGGGTATCGGTGATCGGCGAGGCGCCCAGCTGGTAGCGGTCGTGCGCCTCGGCGCGCGAGCGCGACACGGCCTGCCACTGGCGCTCGACCACGCGCACGCGCTCCTGCGCCACGGCCAGGGCCAGGTAGCGCTCGGTGGTGCGCAGCATCAGATCGGCCTGCGCGCCGCGCCAGGCGATGTCGCCCATGTCGGCGCCCAGCCGCAGCTGAGCCTGCTGCGCCTGCCGCGTGGCATTGACGAGCGGCTGCTGCGCCTGCACCGCCACGCGCGTGGCCAGGCCGCCGGTGACCGAGGTGGCAAAGCGCGCCTCGTCGACCTGGCCCATGCCGGGCGCCGAAAAACGCGCGCCCCGCATGGCGGTGTCCTGCACGCCCAGGCCCAGGCCGAGGTTCAGGCCCACCTGGGGGCGCCACAGCGCGTCGGCCTGTGCGCGCAGCGTCTGGCTGGCACCGTGTTCGGCACGCGCCACGGCCAGGCGCTGATCGTGCCCGGCCGCAGCGCGCCACACGGTGAGCAGGTCCTGCGCCCACGCGCCGACCGGCACGCCGAGCGCGGCACCCACCAGGACCAGACGCGTCAGACGCTTCATGCCGACGCCTTTTCTCCGCCGAATTCCTCGTAGGCGGCCAGCGCCGAGGCAGCGTACATCAGGCCCGGGCCACCGCCCATATAGACGCACATGCCCAGCATTTCTTCGACCTCGGCGCGCGTGGCGCCCAGCTTGACCAGCGCCTTGGCGTGGTAGCCGACGCAGGGGTCGCAGCGCGCGCCCACCGACAGCGCCATGGCGATCAGCTCCTTGGTCTTGGCGTCCAGCGCACCGGCCTTGCTGGCCGCCTGCGCCATGGCGTTGAAGCCCTGCATGACCTCGGGGATGTCCTTGCGCAGCTTGGCCGAATTGGCCGACACGGCGGCGATCAGGTTGGTGTAGTTCTCGACCATGGAATGCTCCTTTCAGATGCCTGGATGAGGTTCAGCTGCAGCTCTCGGCCGGCACGCCGAGCTTGAGCAGGATGTTGTTGAGCAGGCACCATTTGGTGAAACCGCTTTGCAGCAGGTTGGCGCCGACGAAGGCGGTGAACCAGAGCCAGTTGCTGCTGTGGAAGATCGGGCTGCCCTGCACGCCCAGGGCCAGCGACAGCAGGATGAAGGTGCCCGCGAAGATACGGACGATACGCCAGGAAGTCATGTCAATTGCTCCTATTTAAGTAGCTGCTTGCGCAGGCTGGGTGGGCGCCAGAGCCGAATTCTTTTCATGAGTCCGGCGGTAGGCGGCGAAATACAGGATCGGGATCACCACCAGCGTCAGCACGGTGGACACCAGGATGCCGAAGATCAGCGATATGGCCAGCCCGTTGAAGATCGGGTCGTCCAGGATGAACAGCGCGCCGATCATGGCGGCCAGCGCCGTCAGGCCGATCGGCTGCGCCCGGATGATGGCGCTCTGCACGATGGCGCGCGCCAGCGGCATGCCCTCGCTCACCTGCAGCTTGATGAAGTCCACCAGCAGGATGGAGTTGCGCACGATGATGCCGGCCAGCGCGATCATGCCGATCATGCTGGTGGCGGTGAACTGCGCGCCCAGCAGCGCATGCCCCGGCATCACGCCGATGATGGTCAGCGGGATCGGCGCCATGATGATCAGCGGCGTCAGGTAGGAGCCGAAGTGCGCCACCACCAGCAGGTAGATCAACACCAGCCCGACCGCGTAGGCCGCACCCATGTCGCGGAAGGTCTCGTAGGTGATCTGCCACTCGCCGTCCCACTTCAGGGCGTAGCCGCGGTACGGGTCCTGTGGCTGGCGTATGAAGTACTCGTCCAGCCGCCCGCCATCGGGCATCTTCAGCTCGGCCAGGGCGCCGCGCATCTGGAACATGCCGTACAGCGGGCTGTCCAGCTCGCCGGCCCGCTGGCCCGCCATGTCACCCATCACGAAGCTGACCGGCAGCAGGTCCTTGTGGTAGATCGGCTGCTCGCGCAGCGTATTGCTGGGCGTGACCAGCTCGCGGATCGGCACCAGAGCGCCGCTGGCCGAGCGCACGCCCAGTTGCAGCAGCGCGTCCAGGCTGCCGTGCAGCTCGGCCGGCAGCTGAATGAAGGCCGGCACGGCAAAGCGGCTGGCGTCGTGCAGGTAGGTGGCGGCGTCGCCCGTCAGCCCCATGCGCAGCGTGCTGGCGATGGCCTGCTGCGACACGCCCAACTGCGCCGCCTTGCGACGATCCACCACCAGCACGGTGCGCGGCGCATCGACGATGGTGGTGTCGTCCACGTCGACCACGCCGGGCGTGGCCTCGAACACGGCGCGCACCTGCTGCGCCACGGCGCGTCGGCCGTCGGCGTCGGGGCCGTAGATCTCGGCCACGATTGGGGCCAGCACCGGCGGGCCGGGCGGCACCTCGACCACCTTGACGTTGGCGCCATGACGCTGACCGATGGCGCGCAGGGCAGCGCGCTCGCGCACGGCGATGGCGTGGCTCTGGTCCTTGCGCTGCGCCTTGTCGACCAGGTTGACCTGCAGGTCGCCCACTTCGCCGCCGGCGCGCAGGTAGTACTGGCGCACCAGGCCGTTGAAGTTGATCGGCGCCGCGGTGCCGGCGTAGGCCTGGTAGTGGGTGACCTCGGGCACGCTGGCCAGGTGGGCGCCCAGCTCGCGCAGCACCGCCGCCGTCTTCTCGACCGGCGTGCCGGCCGGCATGTCGACCACCACCTGGAACTCGGACTTGTTGTCGAACGGCAGCATCTTCAGCACCACCAGACCCAGCACCGGCAGCGCCACCGACAGCCCGATCAGGCCGGCCACCGCCAGGCCCATCAGGCGGCGATGGCGCGCGCCCCGGCGCTCGTCCAGCAGCGGCCGGAAGATGCGCTCGAACAGCGGCGTCAGCCGGGCCGCCAGGCCGTGGCCGGCCGCCTGGCCGTGGTCGGCCTGGTGCGTGGCCTTCATCCACAGCCGCGCCAGCCAGGGCGTGACGCTGAAGGCGATCGCCAGCGACAGCAGCATGCCCATGCTGGCATTGATGGGGATGGGGCTCATGTACGGCCCCATCAAGCCGCTCACGAAGGCCATCGGCAACAGCGCCGCGATGACCGTGAAGGTGGCCAGGATGGTCGGCCCGCCGACTTCGTCGACCGCGCCGGGGATGATTTGTGCCAGCGTGCGCTCCGGGTACAGGCTCTGGTGGCGGTGGATGTTCTCGACCACCACGATAGCGTCGTCGACCAAGATGCCGATGGAAAAGATCAGCGCGAACAGCGACACGCGATTGAGCGTGAAGCCCCAGGCCCAGGAGGCAAACAGCGTCACCGTCAGCGTCAGGATCACCGCCACCCCGACGATGGCCGCCTCGCGCCGGCCCAAGGCAAAGAACACCAGCGCCACCACCGACAGGGTGGCAAACAGCAGCTTCTTGATCAGCGTGGTGGCCTTGTCGTTGGCGGTGGCGCCGTAGTTGCGCGTCTCGGTCACCTGCACGTCGGCCGGCAGCACCGTGTTGCGCAACTGATCGACGCGCCGCAGCACGGCATCGGCGACGTCGATGGCGTTCTCGCCCGGCTTCTTGGTGATGGCCAGGGTGACCGCCGGCTGTTCCAGCGCCGTGGCCGGCGCGCCGCCGTCACCGCGCCGCACCTCGCCATGCCACACATAGCGCGTGGGCGGCGGCGCGCCATCGCGCACCTGAGCCACTTCACGCAGATACACCGGCTTGCCGCCGCGCACCGCCAGCACCAGCTCGGCCACATCCTGTGCGCTGTGCAGGTAGGCGCCGGTCTCGACCGCCAGCGCGCGGTTGCCGCCCAGCAGCTCGCCCACCGGCAGACCGAGGTTGGCCGACTGCAGGGCGCCGTGCAACTCGTGCAGGCTGACCCCGGCGGCGGCCAGGCGCTGCGGGTCGGCCTCGACCATCACGGCGCGGCCCGGGCCGCCCAGGGTGTAGACCTCGCGCGTGCCGGGCACGCGCTTGAGCTCGCTCTCCAGGCTGTGCGCCACCCGCTCGAGGTCGAACGCACCGCTGTCCTGGCGCGCGCTGGACAGGGTCAGCGCGACGATCGGCACATCGTCCACGCCCTTGGGCTTGACGATGGGCGGCAGCACGCCCAGGCCACGTGGCAGCCAGTCGGCGTTGGCGCCGACCGCGTCGTACAGGCGCACCACTGCGGTCTGGCGCGGCACGCCCACCTTGAACTGCACCGTCAGCACCGCCACGCCAGGGCGCGACACGCTCATCACGTGCTCGACGTCGCTCATCTGCGACAGCACATGTTCGGCCGGCGTCGCCACCATGGCCTCGACGTCGCGCGCGCTGGCACCCGGGAAGGGCACGATCACGTTGGCCATGGTGACGTCGATCTGCGGCTCTTCCTCGCGCGGCGTCACCAGCACGGCGAACAGACCGAGCAGGAACGCCACCAGCGCCAGCAGCGGCGTGATCTGGGCGCTCTGAAAGTACGCCGCAATGCGCCCGGACACCCCCAGGCGCGGCGCGCGATCGGCATGCAGGGGCTGTCCCATCAGCGCCCCGCCGGAGCCAGCCGCACCGCCGCCTGCGGTGCCGTCACCACTTTGTCGCCCGCCGACAGGCCGGCCAGCACCTCCACCTGGTCGCCCTGCACCGGGCCCAGCCGCACCTGGCGCAGCAGCGGCTGCCCCTGCTCGCCCAGCACGTACAGGCCAGTCATCTCGGCGCGCTGCACCAGCGCCGTGCGCGGCACGAACAGACGCTGCGGCGCGGCAGCATCGGCGCCACCCGTGCCGGGCAGCCACAGGCGCGCGAACAACCCCGGCGCCACGCCTTCCAGGCCGACCGGCAACTCGGCGCGCACCTGCTGCGTCAGCGTGCCCGGATCGACCGTCGGCAGCACCTGCACCCGCGTCGGGTGGATCGGCGCCCTGGCGCGATCGAGCTCGATGCGCGCCTGCTGCACGCCCGCCGCCACCACCGCGCTGGGCACCGCCGCGCTGACGCGCAGCGCCGCCGGGTCATACAGGGTCAGCAAGGGGCTGCCGGGCATGGCCATCGAGCCACGCTCGACCGACACCGCCGCTACCACACCGTCAAACGGTGCCGTCACGACGTGAAACGCCGTCTGCGTGCGCGCCGCGCCCGCCTGGGCCTGCAGCGCATTCACCTGCGCCTGCGCGGCACGCTGCGCTGCCTCGGCCTGCTCCAGGGCGGCCTTGGCGATGTAGTTGCGCTCGTAGAGCTGGCGCTTGCGGGCCAGTTCGGCCGCCGCCACCTCCAGTGCGGCACGCGCGGCCACCACCTGGGCCTGACTGGCCGCCGCGCCCTGCTCGGCGGCACGGGCGTCGATGCGCACCAGGGTCTGTCCGGCGCGCACCCGGTCGCCCGCCTTCACGTTCAACTCCAGCACGGCGCCGGGCACCTGGGCCGCCAGCACCGACTGGCGCACCGCCTCCACCGTGCCTTCAAACGCCTGGGCCGAACGTGCGGCCTGGGCATTCACCGTCATGTGCGGCAGCTCCTGCGCCGACACCGGCAGCACCAGCGCGCCGCAGGCGGCCAGCAGCAGCACACCTGCAGCCCGTGAGCCACGCCACGCAAAAAGGGGTTTGCTTGTCACCGTCATTGCGATATTATTTGCGCAATCACGCAAATATGCAATGTTGCAAATACCCAACGACCCCGGGGCACCGCTAGACTGCGGGGAACACCCGTCCAACTTGCAGGTGGTTTTCTTGGCCTCGATGCAGCAACTTCCCCCCGAAGCGCTTGAGCATGTGGCGCATTACTTTCGCACGCTGTCCGAGGCAACGCGCCTGCGCATCCTGAACGTGCTGGGGCATGGCGAGATGAGCGTTGGCGACATCGCCGAGAAGGTGGATTCCAGCGTCGCCAACGTGTCGCGCCATCTGGCGCAGATGGCGCAGCACGGCCTGGTGGCACGTGAAAGCCGGGGCAACAGCGCCTACTACCGCATCGCCGACCCGGCCGTGCACCAGTTGTGCGATCTGGTGTGCGGCAACATCGCGCGCCGCTTCGAGGACGTGGCCAGCACCCGCGCCGCCTTCGTCCGCACCGCGCGCGCCAAACCCACGACCGGCCGCTGAACGGCCACCCGGTCAGCTGGCGCGAACCACCAGGGCGTCGATCTTGGTGTGCGACAGCACGCTTTGCGCCACGCTGCCCAGCACCAGCTTTTCGAGTCCGCGGCGGCCGTGCGACCCCATCACGATCAGGTCGGCACCAACGGCGCCGGCCGCCTCCAGAATGCCGCGCCACACGGCGTGGGACTCCACCACCCGGCTGTCGACCTGCACCCCAGCCGCCTGCAGACGCTGGTTGGCGGCTTCGATCGCCGCTCCCGCCTCCGCCCGCGCCGCGTTCAGGTACTGGTCCTGCCCGTAGGCGAAGTCGGCGCCCACGCCGGTGAACGGGTAGGGATCGATCACGAAGATCGCCGTCACCGGCACGCCGTACGCCCGCGCCAGCCCCGCTGCCTTGTCGATGGCTGCCATCGACGCGGTCGATCCGTCGACCGGAACCAGAATGTGCTTGTACATGATGGACTCCTTGGTTGCCTATGCGCCTGAAACCATTCTCTGATCGCATGCCCGGCCGCAGTTTGACACGCATCAAGTATCAGGGCCCGTCAAGCCCCAACCTCCCGTCACGGCAGCACGCTGCGGATGCGCCGGGGCGCGCCCGCCCGGGTTGACGACAATCGGCGTGCTGCCCGGCGCGCGGCCACCTCATGCCCATGGACACCATCAACCTTGCACTCGTGGGCATCAGCCTGGGGCTGGCCCTGTCGTTTCGACCCTGGCGGCTGCTGGCGGGCGGCGCCCTGCTCTCGCCCTTGCTGGCATCGCTGGTCATCACGCCCTGGCTGTGGGCCCTGCCCTGGCTGCACCGGATGCCGATCCAGTTGCAGCTGTCCGGTGCCTGCCTGATCGGGCTGGCCCTGGGCTGGCCGCTGGCGGTACCGGTGTTCTGCCTGATTGCGGTGCTGGTCGGCCTGATCGCACCGGTGAGCTGGGCACAGCAGCTGGACATGGCACTGTGGCTGGGCATCGTGCCGGCCACCCTGTCGTTCGGCCTCGGCATGGTGCTGCGGCGCTGGGTCTGGCGCAACCTGTTCGTCTACATCCTGGGGCGCGCGTTTCTGGGCACCGCGCTGTGCATGTTCGCCAGCGGGGCCCTGGCGCAGTGGACGGGTCACCGCCTGGCCGCCGCGGTGGACCCCGACCTGGCCATGGTGGCGCGCTGGTTGATCGCCTGGGGGGATGCCTTCATGACCGGCATGATGGCCGCGATCTGCGTGGCCTTCAGGCCACATTGGCTGGCCACCTGGTCAGACTGGCTGTACATCGCACCGCCACCGTCGCCCCGATCGAACCAGCCCTGACGTTGAGGCGGATCAAGTTCGGCCATGTCCATAACATGGATACTCGTCACGATCCGATGAACCAAAGAGGAATGGGACGATGAAACTGTGGCAAGACCTGTTCGGCACCGACTACGGACTGATGAGCATCGCCGGCATCATCTTCATGATCGGCATGGCGATCTGGTTCGTGCGCTTCTTTCTGCGCAAGATCGCGCAGTCGTCCGATCAGCAATGAACTGACCGGGCGGCTTCAGCCCCTGGGCGCCTCGGCCGCCTCCAGCAGCAGCGCGGTCTGACGCGCGAGCAACTGCAGCGTGCGCAGCTGCACCGGCGACAGCGGGCCCGCACGCCGGTCGGCCACCCAGAGCACGCCCCACACCTTGCCCGAGGCGCCGACCAGCGGAGCGCCGGCCCAGGTGCGGATGGCCAGGCCCTGCGCCAGCAAGGCGCAGCCGCTGAACCGCGGATCACCCCCCAGGTCTTCGATCACCGTCACCTGATCGGCGCAGCGCATCGCCAGTTCGCAGGGTGAGCCAGGCAGCGGCAGCGCCTCCACGGCGACCCCGGCCTGCGCTTTGAACCGAAGCCACGGTCCATCGCGCAGCGCCATCGCCCCCAGCGGCATGCGGCAGATGCGCAACGCCGTCTCCACCAGATAGGCATGGGCGTCGTCCCCCCGCGCCTGCAGGGCGGCCAGGCGCCGCTGCTCGGCCGCGCGCCTGGGCGCCGGCACCTGCGCCGACAAGGCGGCCTGCACGGGGGCATCGCCCGGCCGGGAGGTCAGGCGCGCACGCGCCTCGGGCGGGGTCGGCACCTTGGCGGCGGCCGCCGGGGCGCTCAAAAATCTGCTGACGAACCACCCCCACATGCCCACACCCTGAATGTAACTTTTTGTTGATTGGTCGCGATTATTGCGCATCCGCAGCCGGTCGACAGGTTTTTTTGCGCGGCCCCCGCGCCGCCACCGGCGGCGACAATCGGCGCCATGGGTTTGCGGCTCTTGCGACACATGGCCATCGGTCTGGCCGGCATGCTGGCGCTGGGCGCCATGGCGGCGCCGGCCTTCGACCAGGTGCGGGCCGACTTCCGGCCCTCCGAAACCGTGCTGCTGGATCGCAGCGGCCAGCCGCTTCATCGCCTGCGCACCGACGCGCGCGTGCGCCGCGGCGATTGGGTGCGGCTGGACCAGGTCTCGCCGGCCCTGCGCCAGGCGCTGGTGCTGTCGGAGGACAAGCGCTTCTACGAGCACAGCGGGGTCGACTGGCACGCCGTGGGCGCCGCCGCCTGGGCCAACCTGTGGCACACGCGCACGCGTGGCGCCTCGACCTTGACCATGCAGCTGGCCGGCCTGCTGGACGACGACCTGCGCCTGGGCAGCGGCGGTCGCAGCCTGCGCCAGAAGGTCGGGCAGGTGGTGCTGGCCACGCAGCTCGAAGCGCAGTGGCGCAAGGACCAGATCCTGGAGGCCTACCTGAACCTGGTGCCCTGGCGTGGCGAGCTGGTCGGCATCGATGCGCTCTCGCGCACCCTGTTTGCCAAGGCGCCGCATGGGCTGCAGGACGGCGAAGCCGCCATCGCCGCCGCCCTGGTGCGGGCCCCCAACGCCCCCGCGGCCCAGGTCGCGCGGCGCGCCTGCGGCGTGCTGCAGAGCATGCGTGGCGACCGCGCCGCCGCCGATTGCGTGGCGCTGGACATGCAGACCGAAGCCGCGCTGGCGCGCCGCGCCTTCGCGCCCAGCGACGGCATCGCGCCGCACTTTGCGCGCCGCCTGCTCGCCGCCACCCGCAACGGCAGCGACCGCGCCCCCGCCACGCTGCCCAGCACGCTCGACGGCCGGCTGCAGCGCCTGGCGCTGGAGGCGCTGCAAGGCCAGCTGCGCGAACTGCGCGGCCGCCATGTGGCCGACGGCGCCGTCATCGTGCTGGACAACGCCAGCGGCGAGGTGCTGGCCTGGGTGGGCTCCAGCGGTGCGCTGAGCAGCGCCGCCGAGGTCGATGGCGTGCTCGCCCCACGCCAGCCCGGCAGTACGCTGAAACCCTTTTTGTACGCGCAGGCCATCGCCGAGCGGCGCATCACGGCCGCGTCGCTGCTGCACGATTCGCCCGCGCAACTGCACACCGCCAGCGGCCTGTACATCCCGCGCAACTACGACCTGCAGTTCAAGGGCTGGGTGTCGGCACGCACCGCGCTGGCCGCCTCGCTCAACGTGCCGGCGGTGCGCGTGGGCGTGATGGTCTCGCCGCGCGCCTTTGCGCAGCAACTGGGGCGGCTGGGCATTGAGCTGGCCGAAAGCGGCGACTACTACGGCTACAGCCTGGCCCTGGGCAGCGCCGAGGTCAGCCTACTGCAGCTCACCAACGCCTATCGCGCGCTGGCCAATGGCGGGCGCCTGTGTCCGGTGCGGCTGCTGCCCAATGCCCCCGGATCACTCCCTCTCCCTCTGGGAGAGGGCCGGGGTGAGACCGAAACTCACTCTCGCGCCGCGAGCCTTTCACTCCCTCTCCCGTCTGTGGGAGAGGGTCGGGGTGAGGGCAACCGGAGCCCGCAGGTCACTGCCACCACGCCCTGCACGCAGGCCCTCGACGCCGGCGCCGCCTTCATCACCAGCGACATCCTGTCCGACCGCAACGCCCGCGCCCCCACCTTCGGCACCGACTCGATCCTGGCCACGCGCTTCTGGAGCGCCGTCAAGACCGGCACCAGCAAGGACATGCGCGACAACTGGGCGGTCGGCTACAGCCGCCGCTACACCGTCGGCGTATGGGTCGGCAACGCCAGCGGCGCCGCCATGTGGGACGTCAGCGGCACCAGCGGCGCCGCCCCCGTCTGGGCCACGCTGATGCGCGAGCTGCACCGGCACACCCCCTCACCGCCCCCCGCCCCACCCGCTGGCCTACAGCACGTCGCCGTGCACTACGCCGCCGGCCTGCAGGCGCCGCGCAGCGAGTGGTTCCTGCCCGGCACCGCACAGAGTGAATTCGCTATAGAAACAGAAGCTGCCAGCGCAGACCCAGCAAAGGCTGGAGGCCAAAAAGGCTTGAAAACGGCCAGCCACCCCAGCGCCCCCGCCGGCGTGCCCCCGCGCATCACCGCGCCGCAAGACGGCACCATCCTCGCCCTCGACCCCGACATCCCCCCCGCCCATCAGCGCCTGCGCCTGGCCGCCGAACCCGGCAGCGCCCCCGCCAACAGCCTGCGCTGGTGGGTGGACGATCAGCCCATTGGCCGTGGCGCGCAGGCCGACTGGCTGCCGATGCCGGGCAGGCATCGGATCACCTTGTGCGATGGGCGCGGGCGGGTGGTGGATGAAAGGCGGATCGAAGTGCGGGGCGCCCAGCCCCGCCATCCCCGCTCAGCCGGGGCCGCCGATCGACTTGCGAAACAATAGGGCCCCCACGAGGAACACCGTGTTTGAACAAACCTTCAAGAACATCGACGACATCCTGCACAAGGACGCCGGCTGCACCAGCGAACTGGACTACACCGAGCAAAGCTCCTGGCTGCTGTTTCTCAAATACCTGGACGACCTGGAGGCCGACAAGGCCGCCGAGGCCGAGCTGGCCGGCAAGCCCTACCGCTACATCCTCGACGCACCCTACCGCTGGTCGAGCTGGGCCGCCCCGCAAGATGCGGCCGGCGCGCTGGACCACAACAGCGCCCTGACCGGCGACGACCTGCGCGACTTCGTCAACCAGCGGCTGTTCCCGTACCTGGCGGGCTTCAAGGCCCGCGCCAGCGGCCCCAACACCATCGAATACAAGATTGGCGAGGTCTTTGGCGAGATCAAGAACAAGCTGCAAAGCGGCTACACCCTGCGCGACGTGATCGAGCAGGTGGACGCGCTGCGCTTTCGCTCGCAGACCGAGAAGCACGAGCTCTCGCATCTGTACGAAGCCAAGATCCGCAACATGGGCAACGCCGGTCGCAACGGCGGCGAGTACTACACCCCCCGCCCGCTGATCCGCGCCATGATCCAAGTGACCAAGCCCCGAATCGGCGAGCGCATCTACGACGGCGCCTGCGGATCGGCCGGCTTTCTGTGCGAGGCGTTCGATTACCTCAGAAGCCAGCCGGGCCTGACCACCGCCGACCTGCAGACGCTGCAGCAGCGCAGCTTCTACGGCAAGGAGAAAAAGAGCCTGGCCTACGTGATCGCGATCATGAACATGATCCTGCACGGCATCGAGGCGCCCAACATCATCCACACCAACACCCTGGCCGAGAACCTGGCCGACATCCAGGACCAGGACCGCTACGACATCGTGCTCGCCAACCCGCCCTTCGGCGGCAAGGAGCGCAAGGAGGTGCAGCAGAACTTCCCGATCAAGACCGGGGAAACCGCCTTCCTGTTTTTGCAGCACTTCATCAAGAGCCTCAAGGCCGGCGGCCGCGCCGCCATCGTCATCAAGAACACCTTCCTCTCCAACACCGACAACGCCTCGGTCAGCCTGCGCAAGCTGCTGCTGGAGGGCTGCAACCTGCACACCGTGCTCGACTGCCCCGGCGGCACCTTCCAGGGCGCGGGCGTCAAGACCGTGGTGCTGTTCTTTGAAAAAGGCGCGCCCACGCGCAGCATCTGGTACTACCAGCTCGACCCGGGCCGCAGCCTGGGCAAGACCAACCCGCTCAACGACGCCGACCTGGCCGAGTTCGTGACGCTACAGGCCAGCTTTGCCGATTCAGCGCAAAGCTGGTCGGTGGATGCCAGCCGCATAGACGCCGCCAGCTGCGACCTGTCGGTCAGGAACCCCAATGGCGGCGAGGCCGTGGCGCTGCGCAGCCCGCACGAAATCCTGGACGAGATCGCGGCACTCGATGCCGAGAGTGCCGAGGCGCTGGCGAGGATTCGGGAGTTGGTGGCATGAATGGGAGATGGCCAGTTCGACCCTTGGGCTCACTATGCCGCATTGCACGAGGAGGCTCGCCGCGCCCGATTCAAGCGTTCTTGACCGATACTGATGACGGGATCAATTGGATCAAGATCAGCGATGCGACGGCGAGTGGAAAGTACATTTATTCCACAGTTGAGAAGATCAAACCTTCAGGTGTGTCGAGATCACGCATGGTGAAGGAAGGGGATTTCCTACTTTCGAATTCCATGAGCTTTGGCCGCCCATACATCATGCGGACGATGGGGTGCATCCATGACGGCTGGCTCGTTCTTTCTGGGTACCAGAATTTCTTCGATCAAGATTTTTTGTACCACTTACTCGGATCACCACAAGTCTTCCAACAGTTCAATCAACTTGCAGCTGGATCGACTGTCAGAAACCTGAACATTGATCTGGCCAGCCGCGTTCAGCTTCCTATTCCATCGCTCCCCGAACAGCGCCGCATCGTCGCCATCCTTGACGAAGCCTTCGACGCCATCGCCACCGCCAAGGCCAATACTGAGGCGAATTGGCAGGGTGCAAGGGCGGTGCTCAACCAATGTCGGGATGACGCGCTGTCCTCCTTGGCGGCCGAGTTCGGCACCGTGAATCTCGGTTCAGTTTGCGATTTTGAGAATGGAGACAGAGGCAAAAACTACCCTGGAAAACAACACCGTGTGGCTGAAGGAGTGCCTTTTATCAACGCTGGTCATCTCACCGAAGATGGAATCGACTTTGAATCAATGGACTACATCTCTCCTGAGCGTTATTCGCTGCTAGGGAATGGCAAGATTAAGCCAAGAGATATCCTGTTTTGCTTGCGAGGTTCTCTGGGGAAATTTGCTAACGTTGGCGATACCCCCGTTGGGGCAATTGCATCGTCACTAGTCATTTTGAGACCGAGAAGTCCGCTCTACGACAAGTATTTAGAAATCTATCTTGCGAGCAGTTGTTGCATTGAAATGATCAACAAATACAAAGGCGGCGCGGCACAACCGAACTTGGGTGCCAAAGACTTAAAGCAGTTCGTGCTTCCGCTTCCTCCACAGAGCCTGCAGCGGCAACTAACTGAGCGACTTGACGGAATTAAAGAACAGACCCATCTCCTAGAGGCAATCTACTCAGAGAAATCTGCCGCCCTCGACGAACTCAAGAAATCCCTGCTGCACCTGGCCTTCACCGGCCAACTGACCGCCCGGGCCGCCGACCGGCAACTGCAGGCCGTGGCATGAACGAGGCCGAAACCCGCGCCGAGCACATCGACCCTGCCCTGGCGGCGGCGGGCTGGGGCGTGGTGGAGGGCAGCCGCATCCGCCGCGAGGTGATCGCCCCCGGCCGCCTGCAGGGGCGCGGCCAGCGCGCGCGGGCCGACATTGCCGACTATGTGCTGATCTACCGCAACACCAAGCTGGCGGTGGTCGAGGCCAAGGCCTGGGACAAGCCCCACACCGAGGGGCTGGCGCAGGCCAAGCGCTACGCGGCCAAGCTGGCGCTGCGCTTTGCCTATGCCACCAATGGCCAGCAGATCTACGGCGTGGACATGGCCACAGGTGCCGAGGGCGACGTGCCGGCCTTCCCCGGCCCGGATGCGCTGTGGGCGCAGACCTTTGCCCAGGCCAATGCCTGGCGCGACCGCTTTGCCGCCGTGCCGTTCGAGGACAAGGGCGGCGCGTGGGAAAGCCGCTATTACCAGGAGATCGCGATCCGCCGCGTGCTGGAGGCCATCGCCGGCGGGCAAAGCCGCCTCCTGCTGACGCTGGCCACCGGCACGGGCAAGACGGCGATTGCCTTTCAGATCGCGTGGAAGCTCTACCACAGCCGCTGGAACCTGGGCGACTGGCAGGCGCCGGGCGCGCCCACGCGGCGCCCGCGCATTTTGTTTCTGGCCGACCGCAACATCCTGGCCGACCAGGCCTACAACGCCTTCAGCGCCTTTGCCGACGATGCGCTGGTGCGCATCGCGCCGGGCGAAATCCGCAAGAAGGGCCGCGTGCCCAGGAACGGCAGCGTCTTCTTCACCATCTTCCAGACCTTCATGAGCGGGCCGGGCGGCGCGCCGCATTTCGGCGCGTACCCGCCGGACTTCTTCGACTTCATCGTCATCGACGAATGCCACCGCGGCGGCGCCAGCGACGAGAGCCAGTGGCGCGCCATCCTGGAGCACTTTGCCCCGGCGGTGCAGTTGGGCCTGACGGCCACGCCCAGGCGGCGCAGCAACGCAGACACCTACGCCTACTTCGGCGAGCCGGTCTACACCTATTCGCTGAAAGAGGGCATCAACGACGGTTACCTCACGCCCTTCAAGGTGCGGCAGTTCGCCACCACGCTGGACGACTACACCTACACCCCCGACGACGCCGTGGTGGAAGGCGAGGTGGTGCCCGGCAAGCGCTATGTCGAGGGCGAGTTCAACCGCGTGATCGTGATCCGCGAGCGCGAGCAATACCGCGTGGGGCTCTTCATGGGCATGATCGATCCGCGCGAAAAGACGCTGGTGTTCTGCGCCACGCAGGAGCACGCGCTGATGGTGCGCGACCTGATCAACCAGGCCAAGACCAGCCCCGACCCGAACTACTGCATGCGCGTGACGGCGGACGATGGGGCGATGGGCGAGCAGTTCCTGCGCGACTTTCAGGACAACGAGAAGTCCATCCCCACCATCCTCACCACCTCGCAGAAGCTCTCGACCGGCGTCGATGCGCGCAACGTGCGCAACATCGTGCTGATGCGGCCGGTGGCGTCGATGATCGAGTTCAAGCAGATCATCGGGCGCGGCACGCGCCTGTTCGACGGCAAGGACTACTTCACGATCTACGACTTCGTCAAGGCGCACCACCATTTCAGCGACCCGGAGTGGGACGGCGAGCCGGTGGAGCCGGAGCCGCCGCGCCCGCGTGCGCCGGCGCCGACCGCCGACCCGGGCGAACCGCCTGCCGTGACCGAAGTGCCGCCCGCGTACAGGATCAGGATCAAACTGGCCGACGGCAAGGCGCGCGCGATCCAGAGCATGACGGCCACCAGCTTCTGGGGCGCGGACGGCCGGCCGCTGTCGGCCGCGCAGTTCCTTGAAATGCTGTTCGGCGCGCTGCCCGAGTTCTTCAAGGACGAGGACGAATTGCGCGCCCTCTGGAGCGACCCGGCAACGCGCAGAAGGCTGCTGGACCAGCTGGCCGAGCGCGGCTTCGGCCGCGAGCCGCTGGCCGAGATGCAGAAGATCATCGAGGCCGAGCACAGCGACCTGTTCGACGTGCTGGCCTATGTGGCCTTTGCCACCCAGCCCAGGACCCGCGCCCAGCGCGCCGACGCCGCCAAGGCCGCCGCCGCGCCCGGCCTGAGCGACAAGCAGCAGGCCTTCGTCGATTTCGTGCTGGCGCAGTACGTCCAGCAGGGCGTGGACGAGCTCGATCAGGACAAGCTCTCGCCCCTGCTGCGCCTGAAGTACCGCGCGCTGCCCGACGCCTTTGCCGAACTCGGCCGGCCCGAGCAGATTCGCGGCGTCTTTGTGGACCTGCAACGGCATCTGTACCTGGATTGAGAGCGGCCCCGGCTGCCGCGTGCCAGGCCGGGCGGCACCGCGCAAGGCGCAGCGCTGGCGTTCTTCCACTGGCCATCCCGCGTGCCGCGCAGGGCGCTTGTCCGAGTCCCATTTTGGGACTAAACTGCAAACCGTGCGAGTGATTGCCGTGTCTACCCTTCGGGCCTTCTGGCAGCGCCACCCCGACGCCGAGCAGCCGTTGAACGCCTGGTACGAGGAAGCCACGAGCGCGACCTGGACCCAGCCCGCCGACATCAAGGCGCGCTACCGCAGCGCCAGTGTGCTGAAGAACCGTCGTGTGGTCTTCAACATCAAGGGCAATGACTACCGGCTGATCGTGGCCATTGCGTACAGGTTGCAGATCGTCTACGTGAAATTTGTCGGCACCCATCAGGAGTACGACGCCGTTGATGCAGAAACCATTGAATCGGCCTGAGCGGCCACGGAGAACCCCATGGACATTCGCCCCATCCGCACCGAAGCAGACTACCAGGCCACTCTCAAGGAGATTTCGGGCTTGATGGCTTGCGACCCCGAGCTGGGTACGCCAGAGGGTGATCGCCTCGACATTCTGGCCACGCTGGTACAAGCCTATGAAGCCAAGCACTTTGCCATCGGCGCGCCCGACCCGGTGGAGGCCATCAAATTCCGGATGGAGCAAAGCGGTCTGTCCGTCAAGGACCTGGAGCCGCTCATCGGCAAGAGCAACCGCGTCTACGAAGTCCTGAACCGCAAACGCCCGCTGACGCTGGCCATGATCCGCCGGTTGCACCAAAGCCTGGGCATCCCGGCCGATGTGCTGATTGCGGAGACCGCGGCCGGGTGATCGGCGGCCTGGGTAACGGGGTCAGATGGGAAACGGGGGGAAACGGGGTCAGATGAAAATTTTCTCCCAAGCCGGGCCAGTGTCCCCACCAGGCCGGCCGACGCAGTCTTCGACCGGCTCCAGGCCAAGTACGCCGGCAAGTCCAAGCGCTGATGCAACTGGCCTTCACGCCGCTGGTCGAGCACAAGCTTGAGGCGATTGCCGACTGAATCCCGGCCAACATCCGCCGGGCCACACGGGTTGCAGCAACCTTTATTCGGCACCGCCGGGTTTCACCCGCCCGCCACCGCCGGACACTCCTGCCGCAGCAGCCGCGCCAGCTCGCGCTTGCGCTCGATCGGCAGGCGCGGCGTGATGGCGCCAAAACTCAGCGCCGCGATGGCTCCGGGCGCGGCGGCAAAGGTGACGCCCACGCCCGACACGCCGGCGGTCAGGGTGTCGGTGATGTCGGCCCAGCCCTGGGCGCGGGTCTGGTGCACGGCGCGCAGCAGGCGCTCGCGCGTGAAGTCGGCCTGCGCGTATTCCGCCGCGTTGCGCTCGTAGATGCGCAGCACCTCCGCATCGGGCAGGCGCGCCATGATGGCCAGGCCGCCCGCGCCCAGGCCCAGCAGGCGCCGCCCGCCAATGTCGGTGGTAAACACCTTGACCGGAAACGGCCCCTCCTCGCGGTGCAGGCACAGGCAGTGGTCGCCCTGGCGGATGACCAGAAACACCGTGTCGCCCGACATGCGCGCCAGCCGCTGCATCAGCGCGCGGCACTGGTCGACCAGCGGCACGCGCCGCATGGCGGCAAAGCCCAGCTGCATGGCGTCCACCCCCAGCCGATAGACCTTGCCACCCGCGTCGCGCTCGGCGAACTGCTCCTCGACCAGGCAGGCCAGCAGGCGGTGGCAGGTGGAGCGCTGCAGGCCCGAGGCGGCCATGGCCTCGCTCAGGCGGATGCCGTCTTCCTGATGCTCGGCCAGCAGGCGCAGCAGTTGCAGCCCACGGCGCAGGCTTTGAGCCCCTGCGGTCGATCTGTCCATGATGTGGGAATTTTTTAATAAATTGTTTGCAGTGCAGGAATGGTACTTCCTAGACTGCGGCCAAGCCACCCCACCCCTACCCGAGATTGACACCCATGGCATTTGACACCCTGGCGATCGAAACCCACGGCGCGGTGCGCCGCATCCTGCTGGCGCGACCGGCGCAGCGCAACGCGCAAAACTGGCAGCTGCTCGACGAGCTGATGGCCGCGCTGGATCAGGCGCGCACCGACGACGCCATCCACGCCGTGGTGCTGGGCGGGCAAGGCGAGCATTTCTCGGCCGGGCACGACCTCAAGCAGGCGCAGGCCGAGCGCGCCAACTTCACGGTCGAGCAGCGCTGGGCGTTCGAGGAGCTGCGCTATTTCGACTACTCGATGAAGATCTGGGACTTTCCCAAGCCCACCATCGCCCAGGTGCAGGGCGCCTGCGTGGCCGGCGGCTTCATGATCGCCAACATGTGCGACCTGGTGGTGGCCGGCGAGAGCGCGTATTTTTCCGACCCGGTGGGCCACACCCTGGGCGCGGCGGCCACCGAGGTGCTGATCCACCCCTGGGTGATGGGCGCGCGCAAGGCCAAGGAGCTGCTGTTCACCGGCGCGCGCATGAGCGCGCAGGAGGGGCAGGCCATCGGCATGGTCAACCGTGTGGTGCCCGACGCCGAGCTGGCCGACGCCACGCTGGCGCTGGCGCAGCAGATCGCCAAGGCACCGCCCTTTGGCCTGCGCCTGATCAAGCGCTCGATCAACCGCACGCTGGACGCGCAGGGCCTGCGCAGCGCGCTGGCGGCGCACTTCGACACGCACCAGCTGTCGCACCTGAGCGATGGCTTTCTGAGCGCGCGCGACCGCGGCCTGGCAAGCGCCATCCAGAAGAACCCGGCCAAGGCGCAGCAGTGACCGGCATGCATCGTCTGCAACCCCTGCTCGACCCGGCCTCGATCGCCATCGTCGGCGCCAGCAACAACCCGGCGCGCATCGGCGGCATGCCGATCGCCCATTTGACGAAGTTCGGCTACGCCGGCGCGATCTACCCGATCAACCCCAAGTACCAGGAGGTGTTTGGCCTGCGCTGCTGGCCCGACATCGAAGCGCTGCCCGCCGCGCCCGATCTGGTGGTGCTGGCCATTGCCGCGCCCGAGGTGCTGCCCATGCTGCGCCGCTGCGCGGCCAAGGGCGTGCGCGCCGCGATCGTCTATGCGGCGGGCTTTGCCGAAGAAGGCGAGCGCGGCGCGGCGCTGCAGGCCGAGCTGGCCGCCTACGTGGCCAGCACCGACATGGTGGTGGCCGGCCCCAACGCCATGGGCTTTGCCAACCTCAACACCCAGGCGCACACCAACTTTGCCTCGGTATTCAACACCGCGCCCATGCAGGCGGGCACGGGCAGCGTCAGCCTGCTGACGCAAAGCGGCAACGTGTGCGCGGCGGTGTACGCCATCGCGCGCCGGCTGGGCGTGGCCTTCAGTCACTTCATCAACACCGGCAACGAAGCCTGCGTGGACTTTGCCCAGTACCTGGAGTACCTGGCGCAGGACGAGGCCACCGACGTCTGCATCGGCTACATCGAGGAGCTGCGCGACGGCGCGCGTTTCATCGCCGCCGCCGAGGAATTTGCGCGGCGCGACAAGCTGCTCATCCTGTACAAGGCGGGCGAGACCGACAAGGGCAGCGAGGCGGTGCGCTCGCACACCTCGGCGCTGGCGGGCGACCAGGCCATTTACCGCGCTGCCTTTCGTCAGCTCGACATCATCCAGAGCCACGACTTCGTGCAGATGGCGCAGCTGGCGCACCTGGCCGGCTACCGCCGGCGCAGCGCCGGCAAGCGGGTGGCCATCATCACCATCAGCGGCGCCCTGGGCGCCATCCTGGCCGACAAGTTCATCGGCGCCGGGCTGGAGGTGCCCACCCTGCCCGCCGAGCTGCAGCAGCAGCTGCGCGCCGGCATCCCGGACTACGGCATGGTCGCCAATCCGGTGGACGTGACCGGCAACGTGGTCAACGACCCGGGCTTCGTGCGCACCGCGCTGGAAGCGCTGGCCACCAGCGACGCGGTGGACACGGTGGTGATCTACGCCCCCGGCTACATGCTCGACCGCATGGCCGGCGACCTGTGCGCCGTCGCGGCCGCGCACCCCAGGCTGTTCGTGGCCATCGACACCGGCGCCGCCCAGAGCCGCGAGCAGCTGCGCGCCGGCGGCGTGCCGGTGTTCGAGGACATCGGCGTGGCCACCGCCGCGCTGGCGCCCTTTCTGCTGTGGCAGCAACGCCGCCAGCGCAACCGCTGGCGGGCGCTGCGCCACCAGGCGCCGCCGCCCGCCAGCGCGCTGCCCGAGGTGCTCGATGAGCACCAGTGCAAGGCCGTGCTGGCCGCCAGCGGCGTGCCCGCCGCGCCCGAACGCCGCGCGCGCAGCGCCGACGAGGCGGTGGCCGCGGCCGACGCCCTGGGCTACCCGGTGGCGCTCAAGGTGCTGTCGCCCGACATCGCCCACAAGACCGAGGCCGGCGGCGTGCGCCTGCACCTGGCCGATGGCGCGCAGGTGCGCGCCGCCTTCGATCAGATCATGGCCAGCGCGCGCGCCCACGCGCCGCAGGCGCGCCTCGACGGCGTGCTGGTGGCGCCCATGCAGTCCGGCGTGGCCGAGCTGATCGTCGGCGCCACGCGCGACCCGGTGTTTGGCATGGCGCTCACCGTCGGCCTGGGCGGCGTGCTGACCGAGCTGTACCAGGACGTCAGCCACCGCCTGCTGCCGGTGGACGAGGCCATGGCCGCCGACATGCTGGCCGAGCTCAAGGCCTACCCGCTGCTCACCGGCTACCGCGGCCGCCCGCCGGCCGATGTCGATGCGGCCTGCGCCGCCATTGCCGCGTTCTCGCGCGCCGTGCAGGCGCTGGGCCGGCAGGTGAGCGAAGCCGAGGTCAACCCGCTGCTCGTCAAGCCCAGCGGCCAGGGCGCCGCCATGCTGGACGCGCTGCTGCTGGCACCCGCCGATTGAATCTCAACCCACCCCAACCCCAAAGGAGACTCACCATGATCAAGCAACTGCTGGCCGGCGTGGCCCTGGCTGCCGCCGCCCTGTGCGGCCCGGCACAGGCCCAGGGCTACCCCAGCAAACCGGTCAACATCGTCGTGCCGTTCGCCCCCGGTGGCGCCACCGACATCATGACGCGCCTGCTGGCCGAACGCCTGAGCAAGCGCCTGGGCCAGCCCGTGATCGTCGAAAACAAGCCCGGCGCCGGCACCATGATCGCGTCCGAGTACGTGGCCAAGGCACCGGCCGATGGCCACACCGTGCTGATGGCGGCGTCGTCGCTGGGCATCGCGCCCTCGCTCTACAGCAAGGTCAATTACGACCCGGTCAAGAGCTTCGCGCCGATCTCGCTGGTGGCCTCGGTGGTGCACGTGCTGGAGGTGCACCCCAGCGTGCCGGTCAAGAGCGTCGGCGAGCTGATCACCTGGCTCAAGGCCAATCCGGGCAAGGCCAACTACGGCTCGGTCGGCGCCGGCACCTCCACCCACCTGGAGTCCGAGCTGTTCAACACCATGGCCGGTGTGAAGATGGTGCACGTCCCTTACAAAGGCAGCGCCCCGGCGCTGACGGACCTGGTGGGTGGCAGCCTGCAGGTGATGTTCGACGCCTGGGCCTCGTCCGGCCCCTTCGTCAAGGACGGCAGAACGCGCCTGCTGGCCGTGACCACGGCGCAGCGCTCCAAGATCCTGCCCGACGTGCCCACCGTGGCCGAGTCCGGCCTGCCCGGCTACGAAGCCATGCCCTGGCTGGGCCTGCTGGCCCCGGCCGGCACGCCCGACGCCGTGGTCAAGAAGTTCCACGACGAGCTGATGGAAGTGCTCAAGGAGCAGGCGGTGCAGGACAAGTTCCACAGCCTGGGCCTGGACATCATCGGCAACACGCCGCAGGAGTTTGCCGACTTCATCAAGAAGGACATCACCAAGTGGGCCAAGGTGATCCAGGAAACCGGCGCCAAGGCCAACTGAAGCCAGCTCCACGAATGCAATCATTTTGATAGCTGTTAGCGCCTGCCCAGCGGGCGCTGCGGCTTGAAAGCAAAGGAACTCTGATGCAGGTCGGCTACGCCGCCGAGGACGAAGCCTTTCGCGCCGAGCTGCGCGCGTGGTTCGAGACCCACTACCCGCGCTTCGTCGCCGCCTGGCCCCAGGCGCCCGACCCCAACGCCCTGGACTGGCGTCGCGCCTGGGAAGACTACGTCTGCCAGGCCGGCTGGTCCGGCCTGGGCTGGCCGCTGGCCTACGGCGGCAAGGCCTGGTCGCTCACGCGCCAGGCCATCTTTCACGAGGAGCAGGCACGCATCGGCGCGCCGCTGGGCGTCAATCTGATCGGCCACGGCATTCTGGCGCCCACGCTAATCCACTTCGCCAGCGAGGCGCAAAAGCACCGCTACCTGCCCGGCATCCTGTCCAACCGCGAGGTCTGGTGCCAGGGCTATTCCGAACCGGGCGCGGGCTCCGATCTGGCGGCGCTTGGTACGCGCGCCGAGCGCCGCGGCGACCACTACCTGCTGAACGGCCACAAGATCTGGACCTCGTTCGCGCACATCGCCGACTACTGCTTCGTGCTGGCGCGCACCGACCCCGCAGCCCAGCGCCACAAGGGCATCAGCTTTCTGCTGGTGGACATGAAAAGCCCCGGCGTGCGCGTGCAGCCGATCCGCCAGATCACCGGCGAGGCCGATTTCAACGAAGTCTTCTTTGAAGACGTGCGCGTGCCGCTGGACGCGCTGGTGGGTGAGGAAAACGGCGGCTGGCGCCTGGCCATGGCGGCCGCCAGCTTCGAGCGTGGCACCTATTTCATTCCGCGTCAGGTGCGCTTTGCGCAAGAGGTCAAGGCGCTGCAGCGCCTGGCCATCGACACCGGCGCCGATCGCGACGCGCACCTGCGCCGCGAGGTCACGCGCCTGGCGCTGGACAGCCACCTGCTGCGCCTGAAGGGCTTGCGCGCGCTCACGCTGGCGCTGCGCGGCGGCCCGCCCGGCGCCGAGGGCTCGGCCACCAAGCTGCACTGGAGCGAGGCGCACCAGCGCCTGACCAGCACCGCGGCCGAGCTGCTGGGCGAGCGCGCCCTCGCTGGCCCCGCGCCCGGCGGGCACGACCCGGCGGCCGCCCTGTGGGCGCGCGAATTTTTGTGGACGCGCGCCGAAACCATTCTGGCCGGCACCTCCGAAGTGCAACGCAATATCCTGGCCGAGCAGATGCTGGGCCTGCCCAGGTAAGCCCATGGACTTTGCCCTGAACCAAGCGCAGCAGATGCTGCAGGCGTCGGCGCGCCGCTTTTTTGCCGACCACCACCCCCTGACCCGCGCGCGCCAGGCCCTGCCCTGGAGCGACGCCGCCCAGCAGCGCCTGTGGGCCGACATGGCCGACATGGGCTTTCTGGCCCTGCTGTTGCCCGAAGATCAGGGCGGCCTGGCCCTGGGCCTGACCGAAGCCAGCCTGCTGGCCGAGGAAGCCGGCCGCCAGCTGCTCAACCTGCCCTGGGCCGCCAGTGCCGTCTGGCTGGCGCTGGCCTGCCGCGCCGCGCCCGCCAGCGCGCCCGCGCCCCTGCGCGATGCCGTGCAGGCCATGCTGGCCGGCCGGCGCGCCCTGCACGTGGTCGATGCGGGCGATGGCTGGTGGGACCACGCCGGTCAGTGCAGCGACATCGTCGTGATTCGCGAAAGCCCCGCGCCGGGCGAGCCGCTGCAGCTGGCGCTGATCGATGGCGCCGCCGTGAGCGCCGCGCCCGCGCTCGACCCCACGCTGCGCCAGGCTCCGGCGCTGGCGCCTGCCGGGCCCTGGCACGACTGGGCGCTGGACGCTGCCACCCGCGCCCAGGCGCGCACCGGCTACCGGCTGATGCGCGCGGCCGAGCTGGTCGGCGTGGCTCAGGCTGCGCTCGAACTGGCCGCCGGCTACGCCAGGGAGCGCGTGCAGTTTGGCCGCCCGATCGGCAGCAACCAGGCCATCAAGCACCAGCTGGCCAACGCCTGGATGGGCGTGGACAACGCGCGCCTGGCCGTGCTGTACGCCACCGCCGCGCTGAACGAGCGCCTGCCCGACGCCCGCTTGGCCTGCGCCGCCGCCGAGGCGAGCGCCATCGAGGGCGCGCTGCAGGCCACCCGCAGCGCCCTGCAGGTGCACGGCGGCATGGGCTTCACCTGGGAGAGCGACGTGCACCTGTACCTCAAGCGCGCCCAGCACCTGGCCACCCGCCTGGGCGGCGCCAGCCGCGCGTTGCAGCAGCTGGAGGCGCAGGTCTGGGATGCCGCGGCGAATGCGCCATCTGCGACACCGGTTTGAAGGCGTGGATCCGTGTCGCGCCGCCGATGGTCGAAAACCCGACCTCGGCGCTGACATGACTACAGCATCGCACTCGAATTGCCATTGTTTCGATAGCGTTCGGCGCAGTCCAGAAAAGCGCCAGAAGCCAATTTCAATCGGATTGTCGGTCACCGCCCGGCACCACACCGGCCCCTTGCGGTGGTAGGCCGCGCTCCGACCCAAAGCCCCCGCGTCCGCGCTATCGTGCCTCGCCCGCCAGCGCCAGCTGCCGTGACGAAGCCTGTCGCGCGGCCTGCACCACCAGTTCCGCCAGGCGCTTGACGCCACGCGCCCGGATGCGCTCTGCCGGGCCTGAGATGCCGAGCGCCGCCACGACGCGCTGGCGCTCATCGAACACCGGCGCCGCAATGCCCCAGACGCTGGCGCGCCATTCGCCTCGGTTGACGGCGTAACCCTGCTGCCGCACGCGATCGAGCTCCATCGCCAGCGCCGAAGTGTCGGCCAGCGTGGTCGGCGTGTAGACCTGCAGGGGCCGCACGGTCATCAGCTGAACCGCCGGCTGTTCGCGCCAGGCCAGCAGCGCCTTGCCCGTGGCCACGCAATAGGCCGGTGCGCGGCCCCCGATGACGCTGTAGGCGCGCACCGGCTCAGGGCTGTCGAGCTTGTCGATGTAGATCACCTCGTCGCCACTGAGCACCGACAGATGCACCGTTTCGTTGGTTTCCGCCAGCAGCATGCGCATGGCCGGCGCTGCGGTTTCACGGAAATCCAGTTTGTGCAGCGCCTGCGCCCCCAGCTCCCACACCTTGAGCGAGGCCCGATAACCACCACGCCCGCCCTCGTTGACGGCATAGCCGAGCTCGACCAGCGCCTGCAGCAAGCGGTGCACGTTGCTGGCGCCCATCTCCAGCTCCTGGGCCAGCTCGCTGATTCCCACGGGCTGTGCGCGTGCAACCAGCACCTCGAGCAAGCGCAGCCCCTTGATCAGAGTGTTGTTCATTCGATCACCGCCCTCAATTTCTATATGTCGGAACAATTATCTCATTTACAGAATTTTTCAACACAGCTTCCGAATCGGCAACGGGCACCCGCGATCCGCATGTTGTGGCCGTCACCGCTCCCGCATGGCCACGCCAACCCGTGCCATCGCCCCTGACCTGCGCACATTGGCCGCGGGAGTGCGCCTTCCAGCCCCCTGCGCGGCAGACACATGGCACCGGTCACGGCATCAACGGGCCCGGGACCGCGCTGAACGCTGGCGCTCACGGCCCGGTGCAGCCCGATAGGTCTTGGGGCTGCATCCCATTTCGCGCGTGAACATGTAGGAAAACGCGGACGGTGAACCGTAGCCCAGTTCGAGCGCCGTCGCCGTCACGCTCATGCCGGCGCCCAGCAGTTCCATCGACTTGAACAGGCGCAGGCGCCGCTTCCATTCGCGAAAGTTCATGCCCAGTTCGGCCTGGAAACGGCGCGTCAGCGTGCGCTCCGACGCACCCAGGCGCGCGCCCCATGTGGCGATGTCATCGGCGTCGGCCGGCGCACGATCGATCGCCTCGCACAGCTTGCGCAACATGGGAGACTGCGGCCAGGGCAACGGCGCCTGAACGCGTTCCAGCCGCGGCAGTTGATCGAGGATCAGACCGTGCACCCGTTGCGTATAGGCCAGTGTGGCGACGCCCGCCACACGCTGCTCGCCCAGCCACGCCGCCTCACGGATCAACTCGCGCAGCAAGGCAGACACCTGCAGCAACGCATAGCGCGCCGCCATGCCCCGACCCACGGAAGTGCGCAAATACAGACTGCGAAATTGCGCGCCGTAGCGCGACGCGACCGCGTGCACGGTACCGGTCGGAATCCACACCGCCTGCTCGGGCCCGCAGACCACGCGCTGATGGGCGGCCTCGACGACCAGTGATCCGCTGATGGCATAGATGAGTTGATGCCATGGATGCGAGTGAGACGGGAATCGGTAGCCCGGCGGGATGTCCTGCGCGCGCACGAACACCGGCCCGGGCAAGGTCTCGATTTCCGGCACCTTCAGCGTCTTCCACAGCATCGCAAGCCTTGAGCAACCCCTTGTCGCTTCATCGACATATTCTGTCTCTTTATCGAAAGCGCACAAGCCGGCCGCTGCCTACAGTCTCCACATGCGAGACACAGAAGCTTGGTCGACAACGCCTCGCGCGATGCCTGCGGATATCGAACCGCCGCGCCGCATCGGGTTTGCGGCCACTGCGCTGTTCATTTACCTGATCCTGCTGGCCGGCTATGTGCTGTCCTACGTGCACCGCACGGCGCCGGCGGCGATCGCAGGCGAGCTGACCCAGGCCTTCCAGGTCAGCGGCGCGCTGCTCGGCACGCTCGCCGCGACCTACTTCTACGTCTACACCTTATTGCAGGTGCCGGTGGGGGTGCTCGCCGATACCGTCGGCCCACGCGTTGTGGTCACTGCCGGCGCAGTGGTGGCCGCCGTCGGCTCGATCCTGTTCGGGCTGGCGCCCGGCTGGGAACTGGCCGCCGTCGGCCGCTTGCTGGTGGGCATGGGCGTGGCGGTGACCTTCGTGGCCCTGCTCAAGGTGTGTGCCAACTGGTTTCCACCACAACGCTTTGCAACCTTCAACGGCATCACCCTGCTTGCCGGCAACCTGGGCGCCGCGGCCGCCGGCGCACCCCTGGCCTGGCTGGTGACGGTGGCGTCCTGGCGATCGGTGTTCGTCGGCCTGGGCCTGGCCTCGCTCGCGCTGGCCGTGCTGACATGGATCGTGGTGCGCGACAGTCCCCGCGAGTGCGGATTCGAGGTGTCTTACGCCCCGCCGCCCGCGGTCGCAACGCACTGGGCACAGGCGCTGCGCGCCGTGCTGGCCAATCCGGCCAGCTGGCCAGGCTTCTTCGTCAACGTTGGGGTGGCCGGCAGCTTCTTCGCCTTTGCCGGCCTGTGGGTGGTGCCCTACCTGCGCGAAGGCCGCGGCCTGTCGCAGGCGGTGGCCAGCCATCACGCCAGCCTGCTGGTGCTCGGCGTGGCGGCCGGCTCGCTCGTGGTTGGTCTGCTGTCCGATCGTCTGCGCAGCCGCATCGGCGTGATGCGCTTGTTCGCCCTGATGTACGCGCTCTCGTGGCTGCCCCTGGTGCTGCGATGGGAACCGTCGCTGGCGCTCAGCTACGCCTGGTTCTTCGTCATGGGCCTGTTCGTGCCGGCCTTCGTGTTGACGTGGACTGTAGCGAAGGAAATGAACCCGCCTGAACACGCAGGCATGGCCGTCTCGCTCGTCAACGTCGGCATTTTCCTGGGGGCCGGGATCCTGCAGCCGCTGGCCGGTGCTCTGCTCGACGCGGTCAGGCCTGTGCTGGGGCCGACGGCGGCCTGGGACCGAGCGATCTGGTTGTTCGCAGCCAGCGCCGCTGCCGGCGCCTTGTGCACCCTGTTCGTACGACACGAGTATCCAGCCCCTGCGCCAGCGCATTCACGCCGTCAGACCGGGGCGGCAGCAACGGCGGCTCGACCCGGCGCAGGCCACGGATCAGTGTGTCACTCAAAAAGAGGGAATCCTTAATTCCCTTATTTGGAATCATAGTGTCATTTTACGGAATCACTTAGGATGCCACGCCTGCCGCCGATCCAAGCCATCCCTGGACCATGATGACCCCCGTCACGCCCCCCACAGCCATGCCCTTGACGGCTTCCCACTGGGGGGTCTATGAAGCCACGGGCCAGGGCGAGGCGTTGCGACTGCAGGGATTTGCACGCGACCCCTCGCCCTCGCCGATCGGCCTGTCGATGCTCGACGCCGCGCGCGGTCCGGTGCGCGTGCGTCGACCTGCGGTACGTCGCAGCTGGTGGCAGGCCATGTGCGGCGATGCGCCGCACGCGGCACCACAGCTGCGCGGCACCGACCCGTTCGTCGAGGTGGGCTGGAACGAGGCGATCGACCTGGTGGCGCGTGAGCTCGATCGCGTGCGCCTGCAGCATGGCAACGAAGCGATCTTCGGTGGCTCCTACGGCTGGTCCAGCGCAGGGCGCTTTCACCACGCGCAGAGTCAGGTGCATCGGTTTCTCAACGCCATCGGCGGCTACGTCCGACACGCCGACACCTACAGCCTGGGTGCGGCCCGGGTGCTGCTGCCGCACATCGTGGCACCGATGGAAGAGCTGTTCACCCAGCACACCAGCTGGCGCGTCATGGCGCGGCACACCAGGCTGTTCATCACCTTTGGTGGCGTGCCGGCCAAGAACGCGCAGGTCAGTTCGGGCGGGGCCACCGAGCACGCGGTCCCCACCGGGCTGCGCCGCATGGCCGCTGCGGGGGTGCGCTTCATCAACATCAGTCCGGTGCGCGACGACATCGACACCGGCGGCGAGGTGGAGTGGATCCCCATTCGCCCGGGCACCGACACCGCCCTGCTGCTGGCCATGGCGCACACGCTGTGGACGGAAAAACGTCACGACGCCGGCTTCCTGGCCAGCCACTGCGTCGGCTTTGAACGCGTTGCCGCCTACCTGCGGGGCGACACCGACGGACAACCCAAGAGCGCCGACTGGGCGGCCCGGATCACCGGCGTGCCGGCCGAGCGCATCGTCCGCCTGGCACGGGAAGCGGCCGCCACGCGCAGCATGCTCAACATCGCCTGGTCGCTGCAACGCTCCCACCACGGCGAGCAGCCTTACTGGGCCCTGATCACCGTGGCCGCCATGCTGGGCCAGATCGGGCTGCCCGGCGGCGGCTTCGGTGTGGGCTATGGCAGCACCAACATGATGGGCAACGACAACGCCAAGTTCTCCGGCCCGACGCTGCCGCAGGGACACAACGCGGTCCGCGCCTTCATTCCGGTGGCGCGCATCACCGACATGCTGGAGCAGCCCGGTGCCAGCTTCGACTACAACGGCCAGCGCCACACCTACCCCGACATTCGCCTGATCTACTGGGCCGGCGGCAATCCGTTCCACCACCATCAGGACCTCAATCGCCTGCTCGCCGCCTGGCAGTCCAAGCCGGAAACCATCGTCGTCCACGAGCAGTACTGGACCCCCACCGCGAAGCTGGCCGACATCGTGCTGCCGGCCACCACGGCGATGGAGCGCGAAGACATCGGCTACGCCACGCGCGAGCGCTACATGGTGGCAATGAAGCGGCTCATCGCGCCGGTGGGCGAGGCGCGCGACGACTACGCCATCTTCAGCGATCTGGCCGAACGCCTGGGCGTGCGCGAGGCGTTCACGGAGGGACGCGACGCCCGCGACTGGCTGAGCCTGATGTACGAACAGTCGCGGCAGCGCGCGGCTCAGGCCGGCATCGAGCTGCCCCCGTTCGACGACTTCTGGACCCGGGGCCTGCTTGACCTGGCACAGCCCGAGGCCGAAGTCGTGATGCTCGACCGCTTCCGCGCCGACCCGCAGAGCCACCCGCTGGCCACGCCCAGCGGCCGCATCGAACTGTTCAGCGCGCGCATCGCCAGCTTCGGCTACGACGACTGTCCCGGACACGCCTGCTGGCTGGAACCGCTGGAATGGCTCGGCAGCCCAGCCGCAGTCCGGTTTCCGCTGCACCTGATCAGCGATCAACCCCACACCAAGCTGCACAGCCAGCTCGACCACGCCGCCTGCAGCCAGGCCAACAAAGTCGACGGCCGTGAGCCGCTGACCCTGTGCCGCACCGACGCCGAGACCCGCGGACTCAAGGCCGGTGACCTGGTGCGCGTGTTCAATGCCCGCGGCGCCTGCCTGGCGGCACTGCGCATCTCCGACGCGCTGCGTCCCGGCGTCGCTCGCATGTCGACCGGGGCATGGTTCGACCCGACAAGCTGGCTGGCCAGCGGCCCCGGCAATGTCGAACGACACGGCAACCCCAACGTGCTGACGCCGGACATCGGCGCTTCGCGACTGTCCCAGGGCTGCATGGCCCAGACCTGTCTGGTCGAAGTGGAGCGCTGCACGTCCCCGGAGACCAGGCCAACGCCTTACCTGCTGCCTGAATTCGTCGGCACCGCACACCCTCATGAGCCGGCCTGCACCTGAAACGCTGGAACTCAGGGCACCACCACCTCACCCATCGAAACAGACGAGATGAATACCCCAGTTTGCGACTACCTGATCGTCGGCGGCGGCACCGCCGGCTGCGTGCTCGCCAACCGGCTGTCGGCCGACCCGTCGTGTCGCGTGATCCTGCTGGAAGCCGGTGGCCCGGACGACGACAAATGGATCCACATCCCGGCCGGCATCCGCTACCTGCTGCGGGAAAAAAAGCACAACTGGTTCTACATGACCGAGCCCAGCCCGCTGACCAACGGCCGGTCGGTGTACTGGCCGCGCGGCAAAGTGCTGGGCGGCTCGAGCAGCATCAACGGCATGGTCTACATCCGTGGCCAGCGCACGGACTTCGACCGCTGGGCCGCATCGGGCGCCACCGGCTGGGACTGGGACAGCCTGTTTCCGTACTTCCTGAAGATCGAAAACCAGACCCGGGGCGCCGACGCCTACCACGCGGTCGGCGGCCCGCTGACGGTGTCGGACCGGACCAATCGCAGCGAAGTCTGGACGCGCTTCATCGCGGCGGCGGAACAGCTGGGCATTCCCCGCAACCCGGACTTCAACGGTGCCGACCAGGAGGGCGTCGGCTACTACCAGGCCACGGTAGGCAACGGCCGCCGCTGCAGTGCGGCCGTGGGGTATCTGCGGCCGGTGAAGGGTCGCGCCAACCTGAGCGTCATCACCGGGGCGATGGTGCACCACATCAGCTTCGAGCAGCGGCGCGCCACCGGTGTGCGCTACGAAAAGGACGGCCACTGGCATGAGCTGCACGCCGCGCGCGAGGTGCTCGTCTGCGGCGGTTCGATCAATTCACCGCAGCTGCTGATGCTGTCGGGCATCGGGCCGGCAGCCCACCTTCAGGAGATGGGCATCACGCCACGGGTGGACGCACCGCAGCTGGGCAAGAACCTGCAGGATCACCTGCAGTTGCGCCTGACCTACCGACTCAACCGTCCGATCTCGTTCAACGACCAGTTCCATTCGCTGGCCGGCAAAGTCGGCATGGGGCTGGAATATCTGCTGCGCCGCAGCGGCGCCATCGCCTACCCGACGGCCCAGGTCGGGCTGTTCACCAGAAGCCTGCCCGAGCTTGCGAGCCCCGACATCCAATACCACTTCTCCAACTACACCACCGACGAAAAAACCGGCATGCCGGACCGCTTTCCGGGCATGACCTTCAGTGTCTGTCACCTGCGGCCCGAAAGCCGCGGCGAGATCCTGCTGCGCAGTCCGGACCCGGGCCAACACCCCCGGATCCTGCCCAACTACCTGGCCACGCCGGAAGACTGCCGCGTGGCCGTCGAGGAGGTTCGCCTCACGCGCCGGCTGGCCGCCACGCAACCGCTGGCCGACATCGTCGCCGAAGAGCTGGCCCCCGGCCCCGACGTGCAGAGCGACGAAGCGTGCCTGGATTTCGCCCGCTCGAATGGCACCTCCATCTACCACCCGGTCGGCACCTGCCGCATGGGCAGCGACGCCGAGGCGGTGGTCGACCCGGCGCTGTGCGTGCGCGGCGTCAGTCACCTGCGGGTGGTGGACGCGTCGGTGATGCCGACGCTGATTTCCGGCAACACCTACGCCGCCACCCTGGCCATCGCCGAACGCGCGGCCGACCTGATCCTGAACACCCGCCCGTAGGCGCCAACCCCATACCCACACTGAAGGAGCAAGCCTTGAAACTCACCCCCATCCTCACCGGCCTGTCCGCCTGCCTGATGGCCGCGGCAGCGCACGCCCAGTCGGTCGACAAGTACCCCGAGCGGCCCATCAAGATCATCATTCCGTACCAGGCCGGTGGCGGCACGGATGTGATGACGCGCATCATCGTCGAGAAGGTGCGCGAGCGCACCAAGCAGCCCTTCATCATCGAAACCAAACCCGGAGGCAACACCGTCATCGGCGTCAAGGCCCTGCTGGCCGCGCCCGCCGACGGCTACACGCTGATGATGACCAGCAGCGCCACCTTCCACACCGCACCCATCATTGTCAAGAACCCTGGCTACGACCCCATCGAGTCGTTCTCGCTCATCAGCTACATCGCCTATACCCCAGTGGTGTTCGTCATCAATTCGTCGGTGAAGGCCAACAACCTGAAGGAATTCATCGATCTGGCCAAGGCCGCGCCGGGCAAGTACGCGCTCAGCACCTACGGACGACAGCTGGGCACCGACCTGTTCCAGAAGGTTGCCGGCTTCAAACTCAACTCCATCCCGTACAAGGGCGTGGAAGCGGTCAATGCCGTGGTTGCTGGCCACACGGATGCGATGTTCGATGGCGTCTTCACCGCCCTGCCCTACCTCAAGCAGGGCAAGACGCGCGCACTGGCCGTGATGCAGGACAAACGCACCCGCTTCGCACCCGACATTCCCACGGTCACCGAGCTGGGCTACAAGTCCATGCCCGACATCCCGATCTGGTACGGCCTGGTGGGCCCCAAGGGCGTCGACCAGAAAATCATTGACAAGCTGGCCAACGAGTTCAAGATCGCCATGGAGTCGCCCGAAGTGATCGAGAAGCTGGCCAACCTCAGCGTCGAATCCGTCGGCTCGGGCCCGCAGGCCTTGCGCAAGCAGATCACCGCCGAGTATGGCCACTACCGCAAGATTGCCGACGAACTGGGCATCCAGCCCGAATGACGCCGCGCCGCGCCGATCGACGCCCGGCCCCACGGAGACACCCATGACACACCCCGACCGCCTGAGACTGAGCCTGCCGCTGCTGCTGGCTGCCCCGCAACTGCTGTGGTCCGTGCCCGCACGGGCGCAGGACAAATGGCCGTCCGGGCCGATCCGCATGGTGGTGCCGTTTCCGCCCGGCGGTTCATCGGACATGCTGGGTCGCCTGATGGCAGACAAGCTCAGCGCGCTGCTGAAGTCCAACATCTTCGTCGAGAACAAGCCCGGTGGCACCACGCAGATCGGCACCGAGCTGGTGGCCAACGCGGCCCCCGACGGCCACACCCTGCTGATGGCCTCTGCCACCGGGTTCACGGCCCTGCCCAACCTGCGCAAGCTGAACTACGGCATCGACAGCTTCGAGATCGCCGGCGGCGTGGCCGACTACGTCGCCGTCATGGCGGTGCGCAAGACCTTGCCGATCCGCACCGTCAAGGAGTTCATCGACTACGCCAAGCAGCATCCCGGCAAGCTGTCGTTCGGCTCGGCCGGTGAGGCGTCGGCGGGCCACATCTACGGCCTGACACTGGCGCGCGACACCGGCATTCAGGTGCTGCATGTGCCATTTCGCGGTTCGGCGGCGGCCGTCAACGCCCTGGTGGCCGGCGACGTCGACTTCATCATCGACGGCGCCGTCACCCCCATGGTCAAAGCCGATCGCGTGCAGCCGCTGGCGGTGCTGTATCGGCGTCGCCACCCCGAGCTGCCCGGCGTGCCGACGCTGGAGGAAGCCGGGTTCACCATCAGCTCCACCCGCGGTTCGGGCTGGGGCGTGCTGGCGCCCAAGGGCACACCGGCGGCCATCATGTCGCGGTTGTCCGAGGCGATCCGTCAGGTGCTGCAGCAGCAGGACGTGAAGGACGCGCTGGCACGGGCCAACTCGGTGCCTTCGTGGCAGGCGCCGGACGAGTATCGACGCAGCCTGGATGCCGACCGCAAGCTGTACGCCGAGCTGCTGCCGGCGATCGGCATTCGCGGCAACTGAGGCACCGGTCATGGTCGACGTCTCCAACCCGGCGCCGTGGGTTGCACCGCGCCAGAGCGTCCGCGACATCCTGCACCCGCGCAGCGTGGCCATCGTGGGGGCTTCCGACAGCGAAGACAAATGGGGCGGGCGCCTGCTGCGCTACATGCTGCGGCATCGCCACCCGGGCGCGCTCTACCCCATCAACGCCCGTGCCACCGAGCTCATGGGCCTGCCGGCCTACCCTTCGCTGCGCGACTGCCCCGGCCCGGTGGACCTGGCGATTCTGCTGGTGCCGCGCGCGCATGTCCGCGCGGCCATCGAGGACTGCGTGGCCAAAGGTGTGGGCTGCGCGCTGTGCATCACGGCCGGGTTTGCCGAGACCGGCGCGGCCGGCCGCGCCGACGAACAGGCGCTGGTCGACCTGGCGCGCGCCGGCGGTGTGCGCCTGATCGGCCCCAACTGCATGGGCCTGATGAACACCCACCACGGGCTGTGTGCCACCACCGGCGTGGTGATGGGCACCCTCGACAGGCTGCCGGTCGGCGGCATCGGCATGGCCAGCCAGAGTGGTGCGCTGATGGGCGCGATGATTTCGCGCGGGGTCGACATCGGGGCTGGGTTCTCGACCACGGTCTCGGTCGGCAACCAGGCCGACCTCGACCTGAACGACTTCTTCGAATACCTGATCGACGATCCGAAGACCGAGGTCATCACGCTCTACATGGAAGGCGTGAAGGACGCGCCGCGCTTCACCGCCCTTCTGGAGCGCGCCGCCGCCGCGGGCAAACCGGTGTGCATCGCCAAGTCGGGGCGCAGCGCGGCCGGCGCCAAGGCCGCCGCCTCGCACACCGCCAGCCTGGCCGGCGCCTGGCCCGCCTTCGAGGCGACCTGCCGCCGCTGGGGTGTCTACCTGTTCGAGACCATCTACGATCTGCTGCAGGGCGCGCTGCTGCTGCAACGCGGCAAGCGGGCGGCGTCGGATCAGGTGGCCGTTTTTTCGGGCTCCGGCGGGGGCGGTGCGCTGCTGACCGACGGTCTGGAAGCGCACGGCCTCGCCCCGGCCGAGCTGTCGGACGCCACCCAGCAGGCCGTCGCCGCCGTGTTGCCGTCCACGCACCGCCAGTTGCCGTTCGACTTCGGCATGCTCAACCATGCGGCAGCGCCCGATCCGCAGGTGGCGGGCGGCGCAATCGGCATCGCCCTGGACCGCGCCCTGCACGACCCCGCGGTCGGCGCCGGCATCCTGCTGCTGACCACCCAGCCCGGCCAGGAGCTGGTGGTGCAGGCGGCCATCGCCGCCGCCGACCGCTCCTCCAAGCCCCTGCTGTTCGTCCAGGGCGCCGGCAACCACGGCGACGTGGCGCGCCAGATGTTGCGCGCGGCCGGCCACGGCTACTTCGACAGCCCGCACGACGCGCTGAAGGTGCTGTCGGTGCTGGCGCGGCGCAAGCCGCCACCGCCCAGCGCGCCACCGCAGCCCGGCGTCAGCGTCGCCGCCGATCTGCCGGCCGGTTTCCTGACCGAACCTCAGGCCCGCCGCCTGCTGGAAGGGGCGGGCATCCCGACCACACGCTGGCGGTTCGCCGCCGGCGCCGACGCCGCGGCCCAGGCCGCGCGCGAACTTGGCGGCAGCGTGGCCATCAAGGCGGTCAGCGCGCACATCGTGCACAAGAGCGACATGGGCGGCGTCAAGCTCGGCCTGCAGGGCGATGCCGCCGTGCGCCAGGCCTGCGCCGACATCGCCGCAGCGGCGCGCGCGGCCGGCGTCGATACCCTTGACGGCTACCTGGTCACCGAGATGTGGCGCGCCGACACCGAGTTGATCCTGGGTGTGCAGCGCGACCCCGACTTCGGCCCGCTGGTGATGGTGGGTGCCGGGGGCGTGCTGGTCGAGCTGATGAAGGACGTGCAGCTGGCGCCCGCTCCGCTGTCGCACGCCACGGCGCTGGCGATGCTGCGACAGCTGCGTTGCCTGCCGCTGCTGAGCGGCTACCGCGGCCGCACGCCGGCCGACCTGGACGCCATCGCCGACGTCATGGTGCGCCTGGGCGCGCTGGCGGCCGACCCCAGCGCCCGGCTGCGCGAACTCGACATCAACCCGCTGTTCATCGCCGGGCCGCGCATCGCGGCGGCCGACGCGCGCGCCACGCTGGCCTGATGCACCTACCACCGAACAGCTTGCACCTGAAGCAACCATGACCGCCGTACGCTACGCCTCCGAGGGCGGCATCGCCCGCATCACCATCCACCGGCCCGAAGCCCGCAACGCCATCAACGACGAGGTGGTGCAGGGCATGCAGGCCGCATGGCAACGCTTCGCCCAGGACGCCGACGACCGCGTGGCGGTGCTGCACGGCGCGGGCGAGCAGGCCTTCACGTCGGGCGCCGACCTGAAAGCGCTGCCGCGCGACATCTGGCTGGCCATGCCCAACCTGTCGGTGCCGTGCGACAAGCCGATCATCGCCGCCGTCAGCGGCCTGGCCGTCGGTGCCGGCGCCACCATGGTGATGCTGGCCGACATGGCGGTGGCCGACGAGGACGCCCGCTTCGTCTACCCGGAGGCCCGGATCGGCGCCTTTGCCGGTGTGATGGCTGGTTTTCCGCCCCGCATGCAATACAAGGCCGGCCTGGAATGGCTGCTGACCGGCGACCCCGTGACGGCCCAGCGCGCCTACGAGATCGGCCTGGTCAACCGCCTGGCGCCGCACGGTCAGGCGCTGGAGGTGGCCATGCAGGTGGCCAGCCGGATCGCCGCCAACGCACCGCTGGTGGTGCAGGCCATGAAGTCGATCGCGCGGCGCACGCTGCCGGCTTCGCCGACCGAGCTGTATTACCCGCAGCACCGCATGCTGCAAGGCATCGCCGCCAGCGCCGACCTGCGCGAAGGCGTGGCCTCGTTCAAGGAAAAGCGCGCCCCGCGCTTCAGCGGCCGCTGATCCCCGCACTCAACCCCAAGGAGCATTCACCATGACCCTCACCCGTCGATCCCTGCACCTGCTGGCGCTGGCCGCGCTGTCCGGTGCCGTCGCGCCCGCGCTGGCCCAGACGTCCAAGCCCTGGCCGGACAAACCCATCCGCTTCGTCACACCGTACCCGCCCGGCGGCTCGTCGGACGTCATCACGCGCTTCATCGGCGATGGCGTCTCCAAGATCCTTGGCCAGCCGGTGATCGTCGAGAACAAGCCCGGCGCCGCCGCCACCATGGGCACCGAGTTCGCGTCGCGCCAGGCGCCCGATGGCTACACCTTCCTGGTGGCGCCCACCGCCGCCCTGGCGCTGGCGCCCTACCTGATGAAGAACGTCAAGTACACCTTCGAGAGCTTCGACCCGGTGGCCAAGATCGCTTCCTCCTACGGTCTGGTGACGGCCCGCAAGGACGCGCCGTTTACCGATTACAAGGGCATGCTGGCCTACGCCAAGGCCAACCCCGGCAAGCTCACGTTCGCCACCAACGGCGTGGGCTCCATCGTGCACATGACCGCGGTGCTGCTGCACAAGCACGCCGGCGTGCAGCTCACCCACATCCCGTACAAGGGGGCGGGCGAGTCGGTGATCGACCTGCTGGCCGGCCGCATCGACCTCATGTACGACCCGGCCACGGCACCGCGCGTGAAGTCCGGCGACCTCAAGGGGCTGGGCACCACCAGCGGCATCCGCAACCCCGAACTGCCCAACCTGCCGACGCTCAAGGAGCAAGGCTTTGGCGACGGTGGCTCGTTCAGCTGGTTTGCCATGTTCGCACCGAAGGGCACGCCGGCGCCGGTGGTCAACAAGATGGCCGACGCCGTGCGACAGGTGCTGGAAGCGCCGGAAGTCAAGGCCAAGCTGCAGCTGTCGGCGCTGTACCCCAACTACGAGGACCCGGCGACCTTTGCCAAGTCGGTCAGGAACGACGCGGAAACGCTGCGCAACGTGATCCAGCAGGAAGGCATCAAGCTGGAGTGACCTTCAAAGCGGCCGTTGACCGTTGGTCAGCTTCGCAAAGCTGGGACGAACGCAGGGATGGGCGGCCTGGTGGATCGTCAGCTGGTGAGTCAGGCTCAGCTGCGCCGCCAGACCCTGCAGGGATGCGCCTGCGGACGCACAACAGCCGCAGCCAGCCGCCGCGTTCAGACTCAGCCCAGCGCCAGTCGTGCCGCCCGCACCAGGGCCCGCGCGTCGACGCCGAAGAAGCGCCGCAGCGCCGCACGGGTGTCGCTGCGCCCGAAGCCGTCGGTGCCCAGCGTGAGGTAGCTGCGCCCTTCGGGCACGAACGCCCGCACGCTCTCCGGCACGGCGCACACGTAGTCGGTGGCGGCGATGATCGGCCCCTGGGTGTGGTGCAGCTGCTGGGTGACCCAGGGCGCGCCGGGCGTGTCCGCGCCGGCCAGACGGCGCTGCTGGCAGGCCAGGCCATCGCGCGCCAGTTCGCTCCAGCTGGTGACGCTGAGCACGGTGGCGGCAATGCCCTGACGCACCAGCAGCTCGGCGGCCAGGATCACTTCAGTCAGGATGGCGCCGGAGCCGAGCAAGGTCACCGTTGGGGCCGTTTCTGGCAGTTCGCGCCCGTCCGGCGTGCGCCGATAGCTACTAAATAGATAGCACCCACGCAACACCCCTGGATGGGCATCCGCCGGCAGCGCGGGCTGGGCGTAGTTCTCGTTCATGAGCGTGACGTAATAGAACACGTCCTTCTGCTCCACCATCATCTCGCGCATGCCGGCGTCCACGATGACCGCCATCTCGCCCGCAAAGGCCGGGTCGTAGGCCTTGCAGTTGGGGATGGTGGCGGCCACCAGGTGGCTGGTGCCGTCCTGGTGCTGCAGGCCCTCGCCGCCCAGGGTGGTGCGCCCGCTGGTGGCGCCCAGCAGAAAGCCGCGCGCGCGCTGGTCGGCCGCAGCCCAGATGGCGTCGCCCACGCGCTGAAAGCCGAACATCGAGTAGTAGATGTAGAACGGCAGCATGGCCAGGCCGTGCACGCTGTAGCTGGTGGCCGCGGCCGTCCAGCTGGCCAGCGCACCGGCTTCGCTGATGCCTTCTTCCAGAATCTGGCCGTCGCGCGCCTCGCGGTAGGACAGGATGGAGCCGATGTCCTCCGGCGCGTAGCGCTGGCCGACGCTGCTGTAGATGCCCACCTGTTTGAACAGGTTGGCCATGCCGAAGGTGCGCGCCTCGTCGGCGACGATGGGCACGATGCGCGGCCCGAGCTGTCCATCCTTGAGCAGGTTACCCAGCATGCGCACGAAGGCCATGGTGGTGCTCATGTCCTTGCCGTCGGCGGCCACGGCAAACTGCGCGTAGCTGGTCAGGGCCGGTACGGCCACCGCCTCACACAGCGTCTGACGGGCCGGCAACCACCCGCCCAGGGCGCGCCGGCGCTGCAGCAGGTACTGCAGCTCGGCGCTGTCGACCGCCGGCTTGAGGAACTCCAGGTTGGCGGCCTGCGCGTCGGTCAGCGGCAGGTTGAAGCGGTTGCGAAACGCGATCAACTCCTGCTCATCGAGCTTCTTCTGGCTGTGCGTGGTCATCTTGCCCTGTCCGGCCGCGCCCATGCCGTAGCCCTTCTTGGTGTGCGCCAGGATCACGGTGGGCTGGCCGCGGTGGGCATGGGCGGCCGCATAGGCGGCATGGATCTTCACCAGGTCGTGGCCGCCGCGCTTGAGGCGGTCGATCTGCTCGTCGGTCATGCCCTGGGCCAGTTGCTGCAGCTCGGGGCTCTGGCCGAAGAAGTTGTCGCGGTTGAAGCGCCCGTCCTTGGCGGCGAAGGTCTGCATCTGGCCGTCCACGGTCTCGCCCAGGGTGCGCACCAGCGTGCCCGTGAGGTCGCGCGCCAACAGGCCATCCCAGTCGCTGCCCCAGAGCAGCTTGATGACGTTCCAGCCGCTGCCCGTGAACAGGCGCTCGAGCTCGTCGACGATGCGGCCGTTGCCGCGCACCGGGCCATCGAGCCGCTGCAGGTTGCAGTTGACCACCCAGACCAGGTTGTCCAGGCCCTCGCGCGCGGCGAGCGTGAGGGCGCTGGTGCTCTCGGGCTCGTCCATCTCGCCGTCGCCGAACACGCCCCACACCTTGCGACCGGCACAGTCCAGCAGACCGCGGTCGGTCAGGTAGTGCATGAAGCGCGCGTGGTAGATGCTGCTGATCGGGCCGATCCCCATCGAGCCGGTGGGAAACTGCCAGAAGTCCGGCATCAGGTAGGGGTGCGGATAGCTGCACAGGCCGCGCGCGCCGGCGCCGGGCGCCGTCAGCTCCTGGCGGAAATGCAGCAAATCCTGCTCGGACAGCCGCCCTTCGAGAAAGGCGCGGGCGTAGACGCCGGGGGCGCTGTGCGGCTGGAAGAACACCAGATCGCCCCGGTGCTGGCCCGGCGCCAGACCCTCGCGGGCGCGGAAGAAATGGTTGAAGCCGACCTCGAACAGATCGGCCGCGCTGGCGTAGCTGGCGATGTGGCCGCCCAGCTCCCCATAGGCCTGGTTGGCGCGCACCACCATGGCCAGCGCGTTCCAGCGGATCAGCGAGCCGAGCCGCTCCTCGATCGCCAGATCGCCCGGAAACACCGGCTGGTCCTGCGCCGCGATGGTGTTGAGCGCCGGCGTGTTGAGCTCGGGCCGCCAGCCCAGCTGGCGCGCGCGCGCCAGGCGCGCCAGCTCGTCCAGCATGAAACACGCGCGCGCCGGGCCCTGAGTGGCGATCAGCGCCTCGAACGCGGCGCGCCATTCGGCAGTTTCCTGCGGGTCGGCATCGGCGGGCAGGGACGCGGAAGACGCCAGGGCCTGGGAATCGATCGGAGCATGCATGGTGGCGACTCAGTGGACTGCACAGAAAAACCATCGCGGCGCGCCGGCACACACCGTCGCCGACCGCGCCATCGTCGGCATGATCCCGCAGCGCCTGTCGGTGGTCAATGCGGGCCGGCGGCACCGGCTCAGAACACGCTGCTCAGGCTGCGCGCCCCGCCACGGGCGGCGCCCTCCGGCGCCAGCGCGTGGTCCAGCGCCTGACCGATGTCGGCCAGGATGTCCTCCACGTCCTCCAGGCCAATGGACAGCCGTACCAGCCCTTCCAGAATGCCATGCGCGGCGCGTTCTTCGGGGGTGTAGGTCGAGTGCGTCATGCTGGCCGGGTGCTGCGCCAGGGTCTCGGCATCGCCCAGGCTGACGGCTCGCGTCACCAGGCGCAGGGCGTCCATGAAGCGCACACCTGCCTGCAGGCCGCCGTGCAGCTCGAACGCGATCATGCCGCCCATCTGGCGCATCTGGCGCTGCGCCAGCGCGTGCTGCGCAAAGCTTGGCAGCCCAGGGTAGTGCACCACGGCCGCCGCCGGATGTGCGGCGATCCGCTCGGCCACCTGCTGCGCGTTCTGACAGTGGCGATCCATGCGCAGTGCCAGGGTCTTGAGACCGCGCATCACCAGGTGGGCGTCATGGGCCGACATCACGGCACCGGTCATGTCCTTCAGGCCGTACAGGCGCACGCGCTCGGCCAGTTCGGCGTCGGCAAACACGGCCGCGCCGGCCATCAGGTCACCGTGGCCGCCCAGGTACTTGGTGACCGAATGCAGGCTGACGTCGGCCCCCAGCACCAGCGGCTGCTGCAGGTAGGGCGAGCAGTAGGTGTTGTCCACCACCACCCGCGCTCCGCGGGCATGCGACAGACGCGAGATGGCGGCGATGTCGGCCAGTCGCATGTTGGGGTTGGCGGGCGATTCGATGTAGACCACGCGTGTGCGCTCGGTGAGCGCCGCCGCCACCTGCTCGGGATCGGTCATGTCGACGTGGCGCACCGTGACGCCGAAGTGCCCGATGCCGTGGTGCAGGAACGAAAAGGTGCAGCCGTACAGCGTCAGGTCGGCAAGCACCTCGTCACCCGGCGTCAGCATGGACCACAGCGTGGCCGTGATGGCGCCCATGCCGGAGGCGAACACCACCGCACCCGCGCCCTGCTCCAGGCTGGCCAGACGCGCCTCCAGCAGCGCCAGCGTGGGGTTGGCGATGCGGCTGTAGATGTAGCCCTTCTCCTCGCCGGTGAAGCAGCGCGCGCCGTAGCCCGTGTCGGGAAAGGCGTAGGTGGCCGAGGTGTGGATGGGCGGCACCAGCGCACCCAGATGCTCGGCCGGGTCGTAGCCGAAGTGAATGGCGCGGGTGCTGAACCCACCCGCTCGATCAAGGGACCTGGTCATGAAAGAATCTCCTGCAGCGTCAAATCAGAAGCGTATTTTTTCCTTTTACGACGGGCAAGAATTGGCTATCTTGATGCTTTTATGGCAGCACGATAGCAGTTTGTTTTTTTTTCATTGTTGTTTGGGGCAAATCATGTCTTCACCCTCCGGCTCCTTCGATCATGTGGATCGCGCCCTGCTCGAAGTGCTGCAGCGCGACGGCCGCGCCACGGTGGGCCAACTGGCCGAACGGGTCTCGCTGTCGCCCTCGCCCTGCTGGCGGCGCGTGCGCCAGCTGGAAGAAAGCGGCGTCATCAGCGGCTACCACGCCCACCTCGACCGTCGGCGCATCGGCTATGGCGTGCTGGGCTTCGTCCAGTTGAACCTGCACGATCACACGTCCAGCATCTGCGCCGCGTTCGAGCGTGAGGTGCTGGCGCTGCCGCAGGTGCTGGCCTGCCACAACCTGTCCGGCCGCCACGACTACCAGCTCGAAGTGGTGGCGCCCGATCTGGAGTACTTCGCCGAGTTCGTGCGCAGCCGCATCCGCAGCCTGCCTGGCGTGCGCGAGATTTCCACCAGCTTCTCGCTCAAGGAGATCAAACGCACCATTGCCCTGCCGCTCGACCACTGAACCCAGGCTGAATCCCACCCTGCATACACTGCGGCCATTCAAGGCGTGCAAGGACCACAAACACCATGACGGACTTCGACTTCGACCTTTTCGTCATCGGCGGCGGCTCGGGCGGCGTGCGGGCGGCGCGCTTCGCGGCGCAGCGCGGCGCTCGCGTGGCGCTGGCCGAAAGCGGTCGCATGGGCGGCACCTGCGTCAACGTGGGCTGCATCCCCAAGAAGCTCTACAGCTATGGCGCGCACTACGCCGAGGCCTTCGAGGAGGCGCGCGGCTACGGCTGGCAGCTGCCCGGCGCGCCACGGCTGGACTGGGACGCGCTGAAGGCCCGCCGAGCGCAGGAAATCTCGCGTCTGAACGGCATCTATGAAGGTTTGATGACCGGCGCCGGCGTGCGGCGTCTGCAAGGGCATGGGCGGCTGCTCGACGCCCACACGGTCGACGTGACGGCGCCGGACGGCGGCCGCAGCCGCCACCGCGCGCGCCACATCCTGCTGGCCACCGGCGGCACGCCGGTGCGACCCGAGCTGCCCGGGCACGAGCTGATCGTCACTTCGGACGACATGTTCGACCTGCCGCGGTTTCCGCGCCACCTGGTGGTGGTGGGCGGAGGCTACATCGGCTGCGAGATGGCCAGCATCTTCCACGGTCTGGGCGCGCAGGTCACCCTGCTGTACCGGGGCGAGCAGATACTGCGCGGCTTCGACGACGAGGTGCGCGACTTCACCGCGGCCGAGCTGCGCAAGGCCGGCATCGATCTGCGCGTGCGCACCGAGGTCACGCGCATCGAGGCCGCGCCCGACGGCACGCGCCGCCTGACCCTGAACGACGGCGGCGTGCTGCAGGCCGACGTGGTGCTCTATGCCGTCGGCCGCCGGCCCAACGTGGCGGGCCTCGGCCTCGAAGCCGTGGGCGTGCGGATGACCGCCAGCGGCGCCATTGCGGTGGACGAGCACTTCGCCACCGCGGTGCCCGGCCTGTACGCCCTGGGCGACGTGCGCGGCGGGCTGGAGCTGACCCCGGTGGCGCTGGCCGAGGCGATGGCCCTGGTCGACCACCTGTTCGGCCCCCTGCCCGGCCAGGCCAGGCGCACCATGGACTACGAGCACATCCCGACCGCCGTGTTCACCCATCCGCCCATCGGCACCGTGGGCCTGACCGAAGCCCAGGCGCGCGCGCGGGTCGGCACCATCCGCGTCTATCGCAGCGACTTCCGGCCGCTCAAGCACACCCTGTCGGGGCGCGATGAGCGCTGTCTGGTCAAGCTGATCGTCGATGACGCCAGCGACCGCGTGCTGGGCCTGCACATGGTCGGCGCCGACGCCGGCGAGATCGTGCAGGGCTTTGCCGTGGCCCTGAAATGCGGCGCCACCAAGGCGCAATTCGACGCCACCCTGGGCATCCACCCCACCAGCGCGGAAGAATTCGTGACGCTGCGGGACGTGACGCGCACCTGAGCAGTGCGCATGAACCCCTCGTGTCCATCTTCTGAACCGGCCAGCGCTCAGCGTCGACCGGCCAGGCGCCGGCCATCGCGCAGGTTCAGCGCCAGCAACGTGATGTTGGTGGCCCCGGCCACCAACTCCAGCCCCTGCAGCGCATAGAAGCCAGCGTCCAGCCGGCCCGCGCTGGCCCATCGCGCCAGCAGCAAGGCACTGGGCAGCAGCACCAGCAGGCCGTTGACCGCCACCATCTTCATGCGCCGCTGCTTGGCTTCGACCAGCCGGCCGCGCCGCGAGCGCGCCAACGAGAAGCCACTGCCGCCGGTTGCGGCCATCGCCGGGATCAGCACCCACATGCCGGCCACCACCATGTTCTTCACGAACACCACGCTGGCCTGGTCGAGCAGCAGCTCGGCGACGACCGTCGACAGCCAGAACGTGACAATGCACAGCAGCGCCACCAGACCGAACACACCATGCAGTTTCGCTTTCATGTCGCATCCTCCAAGTCGGCGGTGGCGCTGCCCAGCACGTGCTCGATGTGCTGCAGCACCTCGGTGGCTTGACGCGCCTGCGTTGCCGAAATCTGTCTGGCCAGCTGCGCGACCTGATCGCGCCACAGCGCATCGGCCTGCTCGTAGCACTTGCGCCCGTGTGGCGTAAGGCAATAGAGCGGCGAGCGCCGGTGCGCCGGGTTGGGATCGACCTGCACCAAGCCCAGCCCCTGCAACACGCCCAGTTGCTTGAGCGCGCCCTGGCGAGACACGCCCATCGCCGCACCCACCTGGGGCGCGCTCAGAGGCGAGTCCGCCAGCGCCAGCGCACCCAGCATCTGCCAGCGCGCGCTGCTCAGCCCCAGCGTCGCCACCCGTCGATCACCCCAGTGCAGCAAGGCGCCATTCAGGCGAAACACCGCCAGCGCAAGTGCGCTGATCGCATCGATCTGCGGCAGGGCATTCATGGTTCAGGCTTCGGCCGTGATATTGACAACCAGTTTACCCATTTGGGAAACCGGTTGTCAATGCGTGACGGAGACCGAAGCCGCGGCGCGCCGGCTGACGCGCCCCAGCATCAGCCAGACCAGCAGCGCCACCACGATCAGCGCGCCGCCGCCGGCCTGCCAGAAGGCCACCGGCGAATGCTGCGCGGCCAGCGGCCCGACGCCGTGGTACGCCAGCAGGTAGCCGCCGGCCAGGCCCACGCCCCACAGCAGCACACCGTAGACCACGAACGGCGCCAGCGTGACGCGGTAGCAGCGCAGCAGGAACATGGCCACCGTCTGCAAGGCGTCGGCCGCATGCAGCAGCGCCACCCAGCCCAGCAGCCGCGTCGCCAGCAGCACCACCCCGGCCTGCGCCGAATAGACCGCCGCGATCCACGGTTTTGCAACAAAAACCATAGCTGCCAGCGCAAGTCCCAAGCCGCCTGCAAGCCAGAACGACTGCATGACGACGGCACGCGCCCGCGCCTCGTCGCCGGCCCCGCGCCACCAGCCCACGCGGGCGCTGGAGGCCACCGCCAGCGACAGCGGCGCCATGTACATCAGCGCGGCGACGTTGGCGGCGATCTGGTGCGCCGCCGTCGCCGTGGTGCCCAGCCGCGCCACGAACAGCGCCATCAGGGTGAAGGACGTGATCTCCACCAGCATGGTCAGCGCCGCCGGCACGCCCAGGCGCGCAAAGGCCGCCAGCGTCGGGCCATGCGGCGGTTCGGGGCGCCGCCACAGTTGCAGCGGCTCATACAGCGGCTGGGTGCGCAGCAGCCACAGCGCCAGCCCCAGCAACAGGCCATGAACGGCGAAGGTGGCCCAGGCGCAGCCCACCACGCCCAGGGCCGGCACACCGGCGCCGCCAAAGGTCAGCCACACCGACAGCGGCAGCTTGACGGCCAGCGCCAGCACCTGCAACCAGCTCACCAGCTGCGGCCGGCCCAGCGCCTGGTTGAGCGTGCCGAAGGCACGAAACAGCAGTGCCGCCGGCAGGCTCCAGCCCAGCACGGCCAGGTAGTCGACCACCACCGGCTGCAACCCGGCCGGCACGTCGGTCCAGCGCAACAGCGGCTCCGGTTGCAGCAGCACCGCCAGACCCAGCAGACTGGCCGCGGCCCAGATGTACAGCGCCTGCCGCACCGAGCCGCCGACCTCGCCCAGCCGGCGCGCGCCGCGCAGCTCGGCCCAGATCGGCAGCAGCGCCGTGAACAGGCCCATCAGCGATACATGCACGGTGACGAACACGGCCGCGCCGATCGACAGCGTGGCCAGCGACAGGTCGGAATGCCGCCCCGCCACGATGGTGTCGACCACCGCAAAACCCATCACCGCGACCTGGCCGACGAACACCGCCCAGGCGTCGCCGGCGATCACCCGCAGATCGCTTCGGTCGGCACGCGCGGCAGGCTGGCAGGAGTCGCTGGCGGTCGTCACGGCGCGCATTGTGGCAGTGACCGTGCGCCGCAACCGGACGGCGAGCCACCCGGGCGACAGGGCGGGCGCGCTGCGGCGCCAGGCCATCGCCGGCGCACCCAGGCGCTACGATGGTGCCTCGCGAGGAGAGCACCCCATGACCGACCTGAGCAAGATCACCTGCATCGAAGACCTGCGCGTGCTGGCCAAGTGCCGCGTGCCGCGCATGTTCTACGACTACGCCGATTCCGGCAGCTGGACCGAAGGCACCTACCGCGCCAACCAGGCCGACTTTGCACCCATCCAGCTGCGCCAGCGCGTGGCCATCAACATGGAAGGGCGCAGCACCGCCACCACCATGATCGGCGAGCCGGTGGCCATGCCGGTGGCCCTGGCCCCCACCGGCCTGACCGGCATGCAGCACGCCGACGGCGAGATCCTGGCGGCGCGCGCGGCGCGGGCGTTTGGCGTGCCCTTCACGCTGTCGACCATGAGCATCTGCTCGATCGAGGACGTGGCTCAGCACGCCGGTCCGGGCTTCTGGTTTCAGCTCTACGTGATGCGCGACCGCGACTTCATCGAGCGCCTGATCGACCGCGCCAAGGCCGCCGGCTGCGGCGCGCTGGTGATCACGCTGGACTTGCAGATCCTCGGCCAGCGCCACAAGGACATCAAGAACGGCCTGTCCACCCCGCCCAAGCCGACCCTGGCCAACCTGATCAACCTGGCCACCAAGCCGCGCTGGATCATGGGCATGCTGGGCACGCCGCGGCGCAAGTTCGGCAACATCCACGGCCATGTGAAAGGCGTGTCGGACATGAGCAACCTGGGCGCCTGGACGGCCGACCAGTTCGACCCGCGCCTGAACTGGGGCGACGTCGAATGGATCAAGAAGCGCTGGGGCGGCAAGATCATCATCAAGGGCATCATGGAGCCGGAAGATGCGCGCCTGGCGGTCGACTCGGGCGCCGACGCGCTGATCGTCAGCAACCATGGCGGCCGCCAGCTCGACGGCGCGCCCTCGGCCATCGCCGCCCTGCCCACCATCGTGGACGCCGTGGGCACGCAGATCGAGGTGCACATGGACAGCGGCATCCGCAGCGGCCAGGACGTGCTCAAGGCCTGGGCGCTGGGCGCGCGCGGCACCTACATCGGCCGCGCCTTCCTGTGGGGCCTGGGTGCGGCCGGCGAGGCGGGCGTCGCCAAGGCGCTGCAGATCATCCACAAGGAGCTGGACCTGACCATGGCCTTCTGCGGTCACACGCGCATCGAAAGCGTGGATCGGCGCATTCTGCGGCCCGGCACCTTTCCCACCCCCTGAACCCGAGGCGCCCATGCTGCACCCCCAAGCCCAGGCCCTGATCGATCTGCTGGTGGCCCATGGCCTGCCACCCACCCACACGCTGACGCCGGCCGAAGCGCGCGCCTTCTACCGCGAGCGCCGCGCGCTGACGCAGCCCGCCCCGCCCGACGTGGCCGAGCTGCGCGAGCTGCGCCTGCCGGGCCCGGCGGGCGAGCTGGCGGCGCGCGCCTACCGGCCGCTGGGCGCCAGGCCCGAGGCCGTGCTGCCGGTGCTGGTGTACTTTCACGGCGGCGGCTGGGTGATCGGCGATCTGGACACGCACGACACGCTGTGTCGCGAGCTGGCCAACGCCAGCGGCTGCGCCGTGGTGTCGGTGGACTACCGGCTGGCACCGGAGCACCCGTTTCCCGCCGCCTTCGACGACGCGCTGGCGGCCACGCGCTGGGTGGCGCGCCACGCCGGCGAGCTGGGCGCCGACCCGACCCGCCTGGCGGTGGGCGGCGACAGTGCCGGCGGCAACCTGGCGGCCGCCGTGGCGCTGGCCGCGCGCGACGAACGCGACGCCGGCGGCCCGCTGCCGATCGCCTTTCAGCTGCTGATCTACCCGGCCACCGACATGCGCCGTGGCCATGGCTCGCACCAGCGCAACGGCCAGGGCTACATCCTCACGCGCGAGACCATGGACTACTTCATCGGTCACTACCTGCCGCCCGGCACCTCGCCCACCGACTGGCGCGGCTCGCCGCTGCTGGCGGCCAGCCACGTCGGCCTGCCGCCGGCGCTGGTGCTGACGGCCGGCTTCGACCCGCTGGTGGATGAAGGGCTGGACTACGCGCGCGCCCTGACCGCCGGTGGCAGCCGCGCCAGCTACGTGTGCTTCGGCCGCCAGATCCACGGCTTCATCACCATGGGCCGGGTGCTCGACGAAGCCAACAGCGCCGTCGCCCTGTGCGCCACCGAGCTGCGCCGCGCGCTGACGCCGTGACGCCCGCCGCGCCGCCGGCTCACAGCCAGCGCCGCACGCGCGCCTGGTAGTCGATGTAGTCCTGCCCGAAGCGCTCGCGCAGGATGCGCTCCTCGGGGCCGATCTGCAGCCGGTTGAGCAGCAGCACCGACAGCGGCAGCCCCAGCAGCGCGGCCGCGCTGCCCAGCCACACGGCCCAGCCGGCCAGCACCACCAGCATGCCCAGGTACATGGGGTTGCGCGTCCAGCGGTACACCCCGCGGGTCACCACGGTGCGCGCGCGCTGCGGCGCCAGCGGGTTGAAGGTGGTGCGCGCGCGGCGAAATTCGAGCAGCCCGGCCAGCGCCACCAGCGCGCCGATCAGCGCCAGCCCGAGTGCCAGCGCCCACACCCACCAGGCGCCACCGGCCGGCCACAGCCGCGCGGCTGGCACGGCGCCGGCCAGCCAGGCCATCACGGCCGCGCAGACCAGGTCGATCACCGGCGGCGGGATCCGGTGTTCGTACCAGCGCCTCATCGCGGCCCTTCCAAACTATTGAAAACAGAGCACCCGGCGCACGTCCTACTTGCGCAGCAGCCCTTTCAGGGCAGTCTGCAGGCGGCGTGCCGTGGCGTCGTCGTGCGGGCCGGCCAGCACGGCGGCGGTGTCCTGACCCCAGGTCTGGGCCGGCGACGGGTCGTTGCGCCGCGTCAGCAACTGCAGTTGCAGCGCGCGCCGCGCCTGCAGATGTTCGGCCGGGGTCGGCACCTCGGCCGCCATTTCCAGCCGCAGCAGGGCTTCGGCCGCCGGCGCGCCGGCGCCGCCGCCGATGGCCTGCGTCCAGGCGTTGCGCAGCGCCGGCGTGACGCCGCGGCCCAGCTCCTGCACGCCGGGCACCTGGTCGGGCTGGCGCGCCTGCCAGGCGCCCAGCAGCTGGGTCAGCGCCTCGCCATGGGCCTGCGCGGCCAGCTTGCGCAGCTGCGCCTGGGCCTGCTCGACGGCGTCGCGCTGGGCGCGGAAGGCGGCGTCGCCCAGACGCGGGCCACGCGCCTCGTCCGAGCGGCGCGGGCCGCGAGCGTCGTCGAAGCGGCGCGCACCGCGCTCGCCCGCACGGCCGGCCGCACCTTCGCGCCGGTCACCCGCGCGCCCGTCGCGGCCAGCGGGGCGGCGCTCGCCCGGGCGGCCGGCCGGCGCCGGCTCGGCCTTGCGGGCACCGGGGCGGTCGTCGCCGCGCATCGCCACCAGGGGCTTGGCGGGCTTGGGCGCGGGGGCCGGCGCGGCGCCCTCGGCGGGGGCGTCCGGGGCGTCGGTGGTCGCCTCGGTTGCTTCTATTTCGATAGCTTCTGGCGCGCTATCGGCGGGCGCTGCGGCCGGTTTTTCTTCAGATCCCGGGGCAGGCTGGGCGCGCGTGGCGGCTTCCAGCTGGGCCATGGCGGCGCGGATGCGCTGCGCGTCGCCGCTGGCGTTGGCCGCCTCCAGCGCCTTGGCGGCTTCGAGCACGGCGCGGTCGTGCGCGCTCATCGCCGCCTGCGCCTTTTCGCGCTCGGCGCTCTTGCGGTTGAAGGCCTCGTCGATCGGCTTGCGGAAGGCGTCCCACAGCTTCTGCTCGTGCTTGCGATCCAGCGGCACGGCCTGGGCCTCGGCCTGCCAGCGCTGCTGCAGCGCGCGCACGGCGTCGATGCGCAGCTGCGGCGCGGCGCCCAGCGCTTCGGCCTCCTGGATCAGCGCCTGGCGGCGCGCGGTGCTGTGCTTCTGCATGTTTTCGAGCGGCAGCGCGGCGGCGTGGATGGCTTCCTTCCAGCGCGGCTGCAGTTCGGCGAACTGCTTTTCCGACAGGTGGCCGGCGTTGCGCCAGCGCTCGGCGAACTGGTGGATTTGGCGGTTGACGGCCTTCCAGTCGCCGCCCTCGCCGGCGTCGGCGTGGCTGGCGGCCCAGGCGCGCACTTCGTCGATCAGTGCCTCGCGCTGCGCCTTGTGCTCGGCCGCCTGGGCGCGCACGCCGGCGATCCACTCGTCGACGAACGCATGGGCGGTGCTGACGGCGCGGTCGAAGCGCTTCCACAGGGCGTGGTTGGGCGGCCCGCCCTGGTCGGCGGCTTTCCATTCGTCGCGCAGCTTGCGGATCGCCTCCTGCAGCTTGCGACCGCCCATGGCGGGCACCCACTGCTCGTCGGCGGCCAGCGTGGTGGCGGGCAACGGACGGGCGGCGGGTTCGGCATCGTTTTCTGCCCCGGCGCTTGCAGGGTCTGCGCCGGCAGCTGTGCTTTCGATAGCATCCGGTTGACCCTCTGGCGCCGTCTGCTCGGGCGCCGCCGGGCTGGCGGAGGCTTCGGGGGCGGCGGGGACGGCGGTGGGTTCGGTGGCGCTGGCCTGGCCAGACTCGGCCTGCGACGGCGCCGGCGCGGCGTCGGGCGCGCCCTGGGCCGGCGCCTTCTTGCGGCGCTTGACCAGCAGGGCTTCGGCGCGCGCCACCAGCTGCTCGCGCAGCTTGTCGGCGCTCCAGCGCTGCCAGCCTTCCAGCTCGCCGGCCGACACCAGCACGGCGTGCACGCGCGCTTCCAGCGCGTCGTCGATCAGGCGGCCGTGCGTCTTGAGCGACTGGCGCAGCGCCTGGGTGGCGCTGTGCATGTTCTTGGTGTGGCCGGCGATCACCGCCTGCTCCAGCAGCATGACGCCGGCTTCGACCGCCTTGTGGGCGGCGGCGCGCTGCTCGGGGTCGATGCGCGGCCGCGCCGGTTTGTCGGCTTCGGCGGCGGCGGCCGGCGCCTCGCCGCGGGCGGCGCGCAGTTCGTCGGCCCACACCGGCACCGAAGGCAGCGGCGCCGCAGCGTCGGCGGCCGCCGCCTGGGCCTGTGCCAGCGCGGCGCCGAAGGCGTCCCACACGGCGCTCAGCTGGGTCTGTGCGGCCTCCATCTGCGGCGGAAAGCGCAGATCGACGCTGGGCCACTGCGCGTCGGCCAGCAGGGCGGCGGCCTGCTGGCGCCACTGCGCGACGTCGGCCGCCAGCCCGATCTGCTGCGCCTGCGCGTCCTGCCACGGCTTGGTGGACAGCAGCTCGATGCGCTGGGCCAGCAAGATGGCGGCCTCGCGCTGCACCATGACGCGCTGCTGCAGGTCTTCCACCACCTTGACGCGCTGCGCCAGCTGGGTGCGCAGGCCGGCCAGCGGCTCGCGCGACAGCGGCGCGCCGGCCTTGGCGGCGTCGCGCTGCCAGGCCAGGGCGTCGGCGATGTTCAGGCGCGCCGCCTGCAGCAGCGCCTGGGCCTTGGCCGCCCATTCGGCGGCCACCGCTTCCTGGCCCTTGGCGCGGCGCAGCTCGTCGAGCCGTTCGCGCAGCGCGCGGGCGGCGCCCTTGTCCTTGGCCGACAACTCCTTGAACACCTCCTGCATCTGCTCGGGCGTCGGCCCGCTGGCCAGCCAGTCGCGCACGCGCTGGGCGCGCTCGCCCGAGGTGGCGGCGGAAAACACGCCGCCGGTCAGCGCGTCCAGCGGGTGGGCCTCGGCGGCCGGCCGGGCGGGGCTGTCCGGCGCGGGTTGCGGGTCGTTCGATTCGCGTGAGAAGGGGAACATGCTGACAGGTGCTCTTCGACAAAAGGCCGAGCGCGCCGACCTGGCGCGCCCGATGGGCGTATTTTCGCCGGGAATTGGCCGCTCGCCGATCGCCCCACCGATCCGGCCACCGGGAAGGCGGTCGCAGCCGGCCGGGCGGCCGCGCCGCCACCGGCCTCAGCGCGTGGCCAGCTTGAGTTCGGCGTGCGGCGTCCAGGCCGGCGCGGCGGCCGGCGCAGACCCCGAAGTGGCGGCCGACGCGGCGCTGGCCGGCGCCGCCGCGGCCGCGTCCGCCGCCGCCTGCGCGGCGCCCAGAAACAGCCGATCGGCCGGCGCCCCGTGCGCCGCCAGGTAGTCCTTCACCGCCACCGCGCGCTGCACCGCCAGCTGGCGCATGGCGTCCTGGCCGACTTCGATGTGCGCCAGCAGCAGCGCCTCCATCTCGGCTTGCGGCACGTCGCGCAGCAGGCCGATGGCGTTGCGCGGCCGGCCCGGCACGTCGGCGCGGCGGTACAGGCGCCGCAGCAGGCGCAGGCGCTGCTCGGCGTCCATCGCATCTGTTGCATCCGACGCGGCCCCAGCGCCCGCCGGATCAGCGCCGGCAGCTCCTGATGGCATAGCATCCGGGGCCGGGCTGCGGTCCTCGGCCGGGTTGGCGGCGGCGCTGGCGGCGGGCGCGGCGGCGGCTTCGGCGCGCCGCTCGGCCGCCAGCAGGGCCTGCAGGCGCTGGCGCCGCCAGCCCTCGCGCTCGGGCGCCAGACGGGCATGGCCGACCACGGTCAGCGTCAGCTGCGGGCGCTCGGCCAGCGCCTTGGCCACGCGGTCGAGCTGCTGGCGCGCCCTGGCATCTAGCCGGGCGCTGCCGGGCCCGAAGGCGACCTGCGACAGATCCTCGCCACCCGCACCGCCCAGCGCGCGTGCCAGCAGGGTGAAGGGCGCGGTGATGGCCTTGCCGATCAGGTTGAGGATGGCCTTGACGATCACCGGCCCGAGCGAAAACTGCGGGTCGTTGAGCGAGCCGCTGATCGGCAGGTCGAGGTCGATCACGCCCTGGCTGTCGGACAGCAGGGCGGTGGCCAGGCGCACCGGCAGGCTGGCCGGCGCGCCGGCCACCGGCTCGCTGAACTGCAGCTGCTTGAGCACCAGCTGGTTGCTGGCCGTGAGCTGACCGTCGGGCTGGATGCGGTAGTTCACGTCCATGCTCAGCTTGCCGCGCTCGATGCCGTGGCCGGCGTAGCGCACCGCGTAGGGCGACAGCGGCGGCAGCTCCAGCTCGCTCACCTGGCCGCGGATGTCCAGCGCCAGCGGCGTCGCCAGCGGGTTGAGCCGGCCGCTCACCCGCAGCTGGGCCGAGCCTTCGGCACGGCCGCTCAGGTTCAGCTCGGCCATCTGCACCTGGCCGTCCGGCGCCACCGAGCTGAAGGCGCCCAGGGTGCCGGCCAGCTCGCTCAGGTCGGCCGAGTAGTTGGGGCGGATGAAGCGGTCGGCAAAATCCACCCGACCACCTTCGAGCCGCACCGGCCCCACCCGCACGACCGGCGCCAGCGCCGCCGGTGCGGCGGCCAATGGGGCGCTGGCGCCCGCGGTGGGTGCGCCGGCAGCGATCGAATGGGTGGTGCCGCTGAATTCCCCGGCGGCCGGCATGGCGCCCGGCGGGGTGGCTGGGGCGGCGCCGGGCGAGCCGCCCGCGGCGTGCTCGGACTTGAGCACGTCCTGCAGGTTCAGGCGGCCGTCGGGCAGGATCACGACGCGGGCGAAGAAGTCCGACAGCAGGGTCTCGCCGATCCCGAGCTGCGCCGGCTGGCCGGGATCCAGCCGCAGGTCGACGCTGCCCAGGCGCAGCAGCTTCCAGCTCAGCAGCTCCTCGCCCAGGCCGCCCGAGCGAGCGCCGGCGCGGTCGGCGGCCACCGGCGCCAGCGCGGCGCGCGGCGCCTGGGCGGCGGCGGCGGGCGTGACCGAGGCGGCCGATGTGACGGGCGTGGCCGGTGTGGCCGGTGGGGTGGTGTCGCCGGCCGCCGGGGTTGACGCCGATGCCGACGCCACCACGCTGCCCGGCCGGCTGTGGGCACGCAGCTCTTCCAGGCTGGCCTCGCCGGTCACGCGCACGCGCGCCCCCTGCTCGGTCTGCGCCAGCTCGAGCTGGCCCTTGAAACTGGCGTCGGCACGCAGCAGATCGACGTTGAGCCACTCGCCGAAGTACGGCTGCAGGGCATGCAGGGGCAGGCGCTGCACGTCGGCCGTGCCCTGCAGCGCCAGCGGCGACAGCGTCAGCTGACCGCGCCAGCTCAGCCGCCCCGGCTCGCTGCGACCGGCGCGCAGCCGCGCCGCCAGCTGCAGCGGCATCGGCCGCCGGCCGTCCAGCTCGAACTGGCGCAGGCCCAGCGTCAGCTGCGTCAGCTCGGCCTGCACCGGGCCGTCCGCCACCGCGGCGTCGTGCCAGCCGAGCATGCCGTCGGCCAGCGTCAGCTCATCGAGCGTCAGCTTCCAGGCCGGCGCCGCGGCGGTGGGCGCGGGCGCGTCGGCCGGCAGCGGCTGGCGCAGCCAGCGCTCGACCATCCAGCGCCCGTCGGCCTCGCGCGCCAGCCGCGCCAGCGGCGCGCGCAGACCGAGCCGCGCCACGCGCACGGCGCGCGCCGGCCAGTCCAGGTGCAACCGCTGCAGCTCGATCCCCTCGGCCGCCACCAGGCGAGCGTCGTCGGGCAGCGCACTGCGCCGGCGCCCGCGCGCCGGTGCCGGCGCGGCGTCGGGGTCGGTCAGGGCCAGCTGGCTCAGCGTCACCTGTTCGGCGCTGAGTGTGAGTTGCGCCGGCGCCCCGGCCTGCTCGGGCGCGGCCCAGTGCAGCGCCAGCCGGGCCGCCAGTTGACCGTCCAGGCGCGGCTTCAGCACGCCGGCCAGGTAGGGCGCGCCCAGGGCCAGCGGCAGGCCATCGATGCGCGCCTGCAGCTCGGCCTGCCGGCGCGTGGCCTGGCCCTCGAAGGCCAGGGTCGCCGCGCCCTGGCCGGCGTCCGGCGCACCGGTCAGCTGGGCCGTGCCCTCCCAGTGCAGCGGCTGGTCCGGCGGCCAGGCCAGCTCGCGCGCGGCCAGCTCCAGGTGTTGCAGCTGCAGGCGCGCGGCCGGCGCGCCGTGCGCGCTGGTCGAGGCGTCGCTGAAATCCAGCGCGCCACCTTGCAGCGCCAGCCGCCCGATCGCCAGCCGCCAGCCGTCGGCCGCCCCTGCGGGGCCAGCCGAGGCGCTCCCAGATGCAGGGTCGGATGGGCCTTCAGAGCCCGCCGGATGTGCGCCAGCAGCTATTGAATCAGTAGCATCCGGGGCGCCCTGGGCAAGCAGGTCGAGCTGGCCGTTGGCGCGCCGGTGCAGCGCCAGCCGCGGCCCGCGCAGCTCGACCGAGCGCAGGGCCAGCCGGCGCTCCAGCGGTCGCAGCTCGTCCAGTTCGAGTTCGAGCGCGTCGAAGGCCAGCCGCTCGGCCCCCTGGGCATCGACCGCCTTCAGCCCGCGCAGCGCCAGGTTGCCGCTGACGCTCAGCGTGGGGGCGCCGGCCTGCGCGAACGCGGCGCGCAGGTTGGCGTCCAGCGTGGCCGCCTGCAGCCGCAGCGGCAGCGCCGCCGGCAGGTAGGCCAGGTAGGGCTGCAGGTCGAACGACTTCAGCTGCAGGCTGGCTTCGGTCTGGCGCGAGGCATCGAACGGCAGTGCCTGCGCGCGCGAGTCGAAGGCGCTGCCATTGACCACGAAGGCCAGCTGCGGCTCCACCTTGATCTGGCGCGCCGCCGGCAGGCTGCTCAGAAACGGCAGCGCCAGCCGCAACTGGCGCACCTGGTGCTGCCGGCCGGCCGCGCGGTCGTCGAAGTCGATGCGCCCGTCGGTCAGCTCGATGTTGTAGAGCGCAAAGCGCGGCGGCGCCGCGGGTTCGGGCGCCGCCGGCCGCGCCGCCAGCCGCGCCAGCAGGTCGTCGATGTCGTAGCGCCCCTCGCCCAGGTGCGTCAGGTGCAGCGCGGGCGACTCGATGCGCAGGGCATCGATGACGGGCGCCAGGCGAAACACCGATTGCAGCTCGGCGTCGGCCCACAGGCGCGCCACGCTCAGCAGCGGCGGCGCGCCCGGCGCGGCGTCGATGCGCAGGTCATGGAGCGCCAGCTGCAACGACCAGGGCCGCACCACCACCGCGCCGATGTGCACCGGCCGCCCCAGCTCGGCACTGGCGATCTTCTCGCCCTGCCACTTGAGCAGCGGCGGCAGCGCCAGCCAGGCCAGCGCCCACAGCGCCAGCAGGCCGACCAGGGCGATGGTCAGGCGGCGGCGCCAGCGCCGGGGGGGCCACCAGGCCCGCTCCGGCGGGGCGGGCGACGCGGCGACCGCCGCGCGGGTGGGCTCGGGGGGTGGGGAAGACAGCAGAGAACCAGACATCGGGCACGGATTGTCGCCCTCGACCTGGCGCCCTCCACCTGCGACATGGCAACCGCCTGCAACAGGCGCGCGCCCATGAGAAAGCCCGGCGTTTCGGCCTGCGGCCGGCCCGCCGGGCTTTCAGGCAGCGTGACAAAAGCGTCGTGGTCTGCCAGGGTCCGCATCGGAAAGCTTGCTGTTTCCGGCTGCGGCGGGAAGCAAGAGATTGCTTCCTTTCAACGGCTGACGGCGGGTCCATTCGCTGTATCGGCTACAGCCGACGGATGCTTGCCAACCCATGCCCGGGTCACCCGGGCGACTTCACTGTACCCAGCCGGCGCCGCCAGACCAAGCGCAAATATTCAATCCGCCGGCCCACCCGCATTGCCCGCGCCAATCGGCGCGCGCAGCCCGCCAGATGCCGCCATCGCCTGCTCCCACGGACGGAGCAGCCACCAGGCGCATCCGTTTCTTATATCGAAATTAGAATCAAAACTCCAGATTTCAGGGTTGACCAGGTATTTTGAGCACTCCTAGAATCGTCTGTTCCGACAAAGTTTGTGGGAAACCCTGAGACGTCTGCCCGACCGGGCAGTCCCGGTCTGACGACACCTCCCGTCCCGCGCGCCTGCTGTCACCGGCGCACGTCAGCCGCTTCAGGACCCGACCAAGAGACTGACACCACCGCGCACCCTCGTTGCTCCCTTGTCCTGCGCGCCCCGTGGCGCGCCGGCCTGTGACCTGGTGCCGTGTGTCGTGAATCAAGGAGAACCATGACAGCGTCCACACGCCTTGCCGCTCTTTCAAGCGGCCTCAGGACCTTCGCCGGTGACGTGGCGGAAGGCTTTTTCGAAATCACGCACAACGGTCTGGCCCTGGTGGGCGTCGTGGTGGTGCTGGCCGTGGCCCTGCTCGGCGCCCACCCCGAACTGCGCCAGCAGGGCGAGCAGCAGTTGACCGAGTGGCTGACGGCGCGCAAGGTCGCCGCTCTGGGCATCACGCCCGAACTGGGCGCCATCGAGCGCGCCACCGCCGCCAACCCGCGCGAACTGCCGCGCGAACAGGCCAACCTGGCGCTGTGGATCAGCAAGAAATACCGCGTCGCGCCCGAGCCGGTGGCGGCGCTGGTGGCGGAGGCCTATGAAGCCGGCCAGGCCGCCAAGCTGGACCCGACCCTGATCCTGGCCGTGATGGCGATCGAATCGAGCTTCAACCCCTTTGCCCAAAGCTCGGTCGGCGCCCAGGGGCTGATGCAGGTGATGACGCAGATCCACTCCGACAAGTACGAGCATTTCGGCGGTCAGTACGCGGCCTTCGACCCCAAGACCAACCTGCGCGTGGGCGTGAAGGTGCTGCAGGAATACATCGGCCGCACCGGCTCAGTCGAAATGGGCCTGAAGTGGTATGTGGGGGCGGCCAACCTGGCCAGCGACGGCGGTTACGCCGACAAGGTGCTGGCCGAACACGCCCGCCTGTACCAGGTCGCCAAGGGCAAGCCGCTGCCGGCGGCGCTGCCCGGCCTGCGCGCGCAGAAGCCGGCCCCTGCCAGCCCGCCCGAACCGACGGCGCCGGTCGAGGTCGCCACCCTGTCCTGAAGCCGTGGCCGTGGCGGCCCTAGGCTAAACTGACGCCCGTGCGCAACTGGCGATAGGCGCGCGGCCCACGGGCCGGCGTCGACGTGGGCCACCACGGGGAAGCGCACCGCCCGCCGTGCGCGGCAGGCGCGTTCCGCCGTTCGCCTGGGCCGCCCCGGTCTGACACCGGGAGCGACGTCACCCCAAGGACCGCCATGTTCAACCGTTCCAGCCACACCATCGCCCACACCGACCCCGAGCTCTGGGCCGCCATCTGCGCCGAGCACCAGCGCCAGGAAGACCACATCGAGCTGATTGCCAGCGAGAACTACGCCTCGCCGGCGGTGCTGGCCGCCGCCGGCACGCAGCTGACCAACAAGTACGCCGAAGGCTATCCGGGCCGCCGCTACTACGGTGGCTGCGAGCATGTCGACGTGGCCGAGCAGCTGGCCATCGACCGCGTCAAGCAGCTGTTCGGCGCCGAGGCCGCCAACGTGCAGCCGCACTGCGGCGCCAGCGCCAACATTGCCGCCTTCATGGCCTTCCTCAAGCCGGGCGACACCATCATGGGCATGAGCCTGGCCGAAGGCGGCCACCTGACCCACGGCATGCCGCTGAACATGTCGGGCAAATGGTTCAACGTGGTCAGCTACGGCCTGAACGCGCAGGAAGCCATCGACTACGACGCGATGGAAAAAAAGGCGCACGAAACCCGCCCCAGGCTGATCATCGCCGGCGCCAGCGCCTACAGCCTGGAAATCGACTTCGCCCGCTTTGCCCGCGTGGCCAAGGACGTGGGCGCCATCTTCATGGTCGACATGGCGCACTACGCCGGCCTGATCGCCGGTGGCTGCTACCCCAACCCGGTGCCGCACGCCGACGTGGTCACCAGCACCACCCACAAGAGCCTGCGCGGCCCGCGCTCGGGCTTCATCCTGATGAAGGCCGAACACGAAAAGGCCATCAACAGCGCGGTGTTCCCCGGCCTGCAGGGCGGCCCGCTGATGCACATCATCGCCGCCAAGGCGGTGGCCTTCAAGGAAGCGCTGCAGCCCGAGTTCAAGCAATACGCGGCCCAGGTGCGCAAGAACGCCGCCGTGGTGGCCCAGACGCTGACCGAGCGCGGCCTGCGCATCGTCAGCGGCGGCACGCAAAGCCACGTCATGCTGGTCGACCTGCGCGCCAAGGGCATCACCGGCAAGGAAGCCGAGGCGGTGCTGGGCAGCGCCCACATGACGATCAACAAGAACGCCATCCCCAACGATCCGGAAAAGCCCATGGTCACCAGCGGCGTGCGCATCGGCACCCCGGCCATGACCACGCGCGGCTTCAAGGAAGACGAAGCGCGCGCCACCGCGCACCTGGTGGCCGACGTGCTGGACCAACCGCGCGACGAAGCCCACATCGCTGCCGTGCGCGCCAAGGTGGCCGAGCTGACGAAGCGCTTTCCGGTGTACGGCAACTAAAAAACCCACCGCCCTACGCAAAGGACGCAAAGGATTCGCAGAGGACGCAGAAGAAACCCAAATGAATTTCTTGCGTCCTCTGCCCAATCTCTGCTTCTCTGCGTACGCTAGTTCTTGATCGGTACGCCTGCAGATGCGCTGCCCCTTCTGTGCCCACACCGAGACCCAGGTGGTGGACAGCCGCGTGTCGGACGAGGGTGACTTCATCCGCCGCCGGCGCCAGTGCGCGCATTGCGGCAAGCGTTTCACCACCTACGAGCGCCCGGACGTCAGCTACCCCAGCATCATCAAGAAGGACGGCCGGCGCGTGCCCTATGCGCGCGCCAAGCTGCAGGGCTCGCTGCAACTGGCGCTGCGCAAGCGCCCGGTCAGCACCGAACAGCAGGACGCCGCCATCGAACGGATCGAGGAAAAACTGCTGGCCACCGGCGCGCGCGAAGTCTCGTCCAGCCGCATCGGCGAGCTGGTGATGCGCGAGCTGAAAAAGCTCGACAAGGTGGCCTACGTGCGCTTTGCCAGCGTGTACCGCAGCTTCGAGGACATCGACGAGTTCCGCGCGCTGGTCGACGAAGTCAAGCGCTAAAAAAGGGCGTGCACCCGGCGCACGCCCTTCAGGGTGCCGGCCGCCCTCAGGCGCGTCGACGCAGGCGCCGCATCCCCGTGCCGCCCGCGCGCACGCTCAGCGCGCCAGCTGCGCCCGCGCCCACTGGGCGATCTGGGCCGGGCTGGTCAGGGCGCCCGGCTGGCGCGCCACTTCGCGCCCGTGCACAAACAGCGCCAGCGTCGGGATGCTGCGGATGTTGTAGCGCGTGCCGAGCGCCGGCGCGGCCTCGGTGTCGACCTTGGCGACGCGAAACTGCGGCTCCAGCAGCGCCGCGGCCTGGGCGTAGGCCGGCGCCATCATGCGGCAGGGGCCGCACCAGGGGGCCCAGAAGTCGACCAGCAGCGGGATCTGGCTGCGCGCAAGGTGCCGGTCGAACGCGGCGGCGTCGTCCAGCGCCAGCGGCTGGCCGGTGAACAGCGGCTGCTTGCATTGGCCGCAGGTCGGCGCGCTGCCCAGCTGGCCGGCGCGCACCCGGTTGGTGGTGTGGCAGTGGGGGCAGACCACATGCAGGGTGTCGGTCATGGGCGGTCCTCGGCGTCCGATGGGGTGCCCGGCGCGGCAGCGGCACGCGCCGCGGCGATGGCCTGGCGGGCCTGCAGCTCGGCGCGCATGGCGGCGCCCAGCGGCGTGCGGCACAGGCCGGCTTCGCCGTAGTGCAGGTTTTCATACAGCGCGGCGGCGGCGGGGCTGTCGGCCAGCAGCGGCTGCCAGTCGACCTCGGGGTCGCTCAGCAGCGCGGCCAGGCGGGCCGCCACGCCCTGGTACTGGTGCGCGTCCACCGGCTGTCGGCTGGCGTCCAGCCGCTCCAGCAGCCGCGCCAGCACGATGGCGGTGCGTGGGGGTGAGAGCAGCGATTTCATGCCCCTGGACTTGGGGGCGTCGCGCGCCATTGCAAGAGCGGCGCAGGCGTCGTCCGGCGCGCCGATTGCTATGCTATTGGTAGCTGTTGGCGCTTGATGGGTGTCTGTCAGGCCAGTTTTGATATAAGCATGGCGTGCCCTCACTGCAAGGAGACGACGCATGGCCACCTTCACCCTGTCCAGCCCCGACATTCCCAGCGGCGGCAGCGTGCCGCGGCATTTCGAGTTCGACGGCTTTGGCTGCTCGGGCGACAACCGCTCGCCGGTGCTGCGCTGGAGCGGCGCGCCGGCCGGCACCCGGAGCTTCGCGGTCAATGTCTACGACCCCGACGCGCCCACCGGTTCGGGCTTCTGGCACTGGTACGTGATCGATCTGCCGGCCAGCGTGAGCGAGCTGCCCGCCAACGCCGGTGCCCTGGGCGGCGCCCTGCTGCCGGCCGGCGCGCGCCAGATCCGCAACGACTATGGCGCCTACGCCTGGGGCGGCGTGTGCCCGCCGCCGGGAGACCCGCCGCACCGCTACGTGTTCACCGTGCACGCGCTGTCCGTCGAGCGCATCGACGTGCCGGACGACGCGCCCGCGGCGCTGACCGGCTTCATGGTCAACGCCCACACGCTGGCCAAGGCCTCGTTCACCGCCACCTACGGCCGCTGAGCGCCGGTCTGGGCGAGACCTGGCGCCGCCGCGGCGTCAGCCCGGCGCCGGCAGGCCGGGCACGAAGCGCATCGGCTGCGCGCTGCGGCCCTGCGGCGCGCCCGCCGGCGGCACCAGATCGGCCAGGGTGACGCCGTCGAGCACCGCCAGATAGCCCTGCATGGCGCGGCCCAGCACGTTCTTGAGATGGCAGTGGCTGCTCAGCCGGCAGGTGTTGAGGTCGGCGTTGAAGCACTCGACCAGCTCGAAGTCCCCTTCAGTGGCGCGCACCACGGCGCCCAGGTTGATCTGTTCGGCCGGGCGCATCAGGCGCATGCCGCCACCGCGCCCGCGCGTGGTGTCCAGCAGGCCCAGCGCGGCCAGTTGCTGCACGATCTTGGTCAGGTGACTGCGCGAGATGCCGTGCTTTTCGGCCACCTCGCTGATGGTCACCGGCTGCGCCCGCCCGTGGCAGGCGGCGCAGTACATCAGCACGCGCAGGGCGTAGTCGGTCCACTGGGTCAGTCGCATGGTGGTGTCCTCGGACCAAAAGATTCACACGCGATGAATTTTAGTCAATAAAATAGCCATATCCGATGAACCTTTGAGGAAGCCCCGATGAACGCCACCACCCAAGCCACCCGCCCTGCCCTGGACGCCGACCAGGCGATCGGCCAGATCGCCGTTGAACTGCCCGGGGCGACGGCGGTGTTTCGCCGCCTGAAGCTGGACTTCTGCTGCGGCGGTCAGCTCAGCCTGCGCCAGGCCAGCGCCGACAAGGGGCTGGATCTGCAGGCGGTGATGAACGTGTTGTCGACCCTGCAGCGCCCCAGCCAGCTGCCCGACACGGGCACGCCGGGCGAGCTGATCGACCACATCCTGACGCGCTTTCACGACGTGCACCGCCAGCAGCTGCCCGAGCTGATCCGCATGGCGCACCGGGTGGAAGCCGTGCACCGCGGCAACCCCGACGTGCCCGCCGGCCTGGGCGACGCGCTGGAGGCCATGCAGCAGGAACTGCTGACGCACATGCACAAGGAAGAGGCGATCCTGTTCCCCATGCTGCGCCAGGGCGGCAACAGCTTCGTCAGCCAGCCGATCGGCGTCATGCGCCACGAGCACAACGACCACGGCGCCGCGCTGGAGCACCTGGCCAGCCTGACGCACGACATGACTCCGCCGATGGGCGCCTGCAACACCTGGCGCGCGCTGTACACCGGCCTGGCGCAACTGCGCGACGACCTGATCCAGCACATCCACCTGGAAAACAACGTGCTGTTCCCGCCCTTCGAAGCGGCCACCGCCGGCGGCTGCGGCTCCTCGGGCTGCGGCTGCAGCTGAGCGCGGCGCCGCGGCGCGCCCGGTAGGCCGCGCCTCAATAATGCGGCGGCAACTCGTCGCGCAGGCTGCGCGGCGCGGCGCCGCTGCCTTCGGACAGCTGCTGGCGCAGCTCGGTCAATTCGCGCTGCAGCCGCTCGATCTGCTGCTGCTGGCGGTAGACCGTGAGGTTGAGCTGCTCGAGCAGGTCTTCAGCAAACGCGGCCTTGACCTCCAGCGCGTCCAGCCGATCGTCGACCCGCGCGGTGTCGGCCATGGCGCTCAGCCCGCCAGCGCCTGGGCCAGTCGCGCCACGCCTTCGCGGATGCGCTCTTCGCCCACGGTGGCGAACGACAGGCGCAGCGTGCTGACGTCGGGCTGGGCGCAGTAGAACGGCGCCCCCGGCACGAAGGCCACGCCGCGTTCGATGGCGCGCCGCGCCAGCTCGTTGCCGTCGCGCAGCGCGCCGCCAGCGCCGGTCAGGCGCGCCCACACGAACAGCCCGCCCTGCGGTTGCACGAATTCGAGCGCCGCGCCCAGCTCCTGCCGCAGGGCGTCGCCCATGGCACGCGCCCGCGCGCCGTAGACCTGGCGCACGCGCGCCAGCGTGCCCGGCATGCGGCCGGCGGCCAGGTACTGCGCCGCCGTGGCCTGGGCAAAGGTGCTGGTGTGGGCGTCGGAAAACTGCTTGCACATGGTGGCCTTGGCCAGCAGCGCCGGCGGCGCCACCATCCAGCCCACGCGCAGGCCGGGCGACAGCACCTTGCTCAGCGAGCCACAGTGCACCAGCCAGTCGCGGCTGCCGGGCACCTGCGACGACAGCGCCAGCAGGCTGGGCGGCGGCGGCGCGTCGAAGTACAGGTCGCCATACGGGTCGTCCTCGATGATGAGCGTCTGGTACTGCACCGCCAGCTCCAGCACGCGGCGGCGGCGCGCCAGGCTGAGCATGGCGCCGCTGGGGTTGCCGAAAGTGGGGATCAGATAGACGAACTTCGGCCGGTGCGTGCGGATCAGCCGCTCCAGCTCGTCCACCTGCACGCCCTCGCCGTCGATCGGCGCGCTGACCAGATCGGCCCCATAGAGCCTGAAACACTGGATGGTGGCCAGAAAGGTCGGTCCCTCCACGATGGCCTTGCTGCCCGGATCGACCAGGCATTTGCCCAGCAGATCCAGCGCCTGCTGGCTGCCGGTGGTGACGATCAGCTGCTCGGGTGTCAGCTCGGACACGCCCTTGCTGCGCATGAAGGCGGCCAGCTGTTCGCGCAGCGGCGGATGGCCCTCGGTGGCACCGTACTGCAGGGCCGCGCCGGGTTCGGTGGCCAGGGCTGCGTTCACGGCTTCGCCGATGCCGGCCACGTCGAACATGGCGCTGTCGGGAAAGCCGCCGGCAAAGCTGATGATGCCGGGCTTGCCCAGCAGCTTGAACAGCTCGCGGATGGCGGAGGTTTCGACGTGCTCTAGGCGCTGGGCAAACGGAAGGCTCATGGGTCAACCTGTGGAACGGGAGCCTTATTGTGACGCGGCGCGCGCTGGCCATAATCGGCGCCATGACCCCGGCCCAGATCGACCGCTTCTTCACCACCTTGCAGGCCGCCAACCCGCTGCCGGCCAGCGAGCTGGAATACACCAGCGTGTTCGAGCTGCTGACGGCGGTGCTGCTGTCGGCGCAGGCCACCGACGTGGGGGTGAACAAGGCCACGCGGCGGCTGTTTCCGGTGGCCAACACGCCGCAGCAGGTGCTGGCGCTGGGGCTGGAGCGGCTGGAGAGCCACATCAGGACCATCGGCCTGTACCGCAGCAAGGCGCGCCACCTGATGCAGACCTGCGCCATTCTGGTGGAACGCCACGGCGGCGAGGTGCCGCGCACGCGCGAGGCGCTGGAGCGCTTGCCCGGCGTCGGCCGCAAGACCGCCAACGTGGTGCTGAACGTGGCCTTCGGCGAGCCGACGATGGCGGTCGACACGCACATCTTCCGCGTCGGCAACCGCACCGGCCTGGCGCCGGGCAAAACGCCGCTGGCGGTGGAGCAGCAGCTGCTGCGCCGCGTGCCCGAGCGCTTTCTGCCGCACGCGCACCACTGGCTGATCCTGCACGGCCGCTACGTCTGCCTGGCGCGCAAGCCACGCTGCTGGGAATGCGCGGTGGCCGACTGCTGCGACTTCCAGCCGAAGACGCCGGCGCCGTGACGGCGCCCCGGGGCGCCGCGCCGATTCATAAGCAAAAAACGCCTCTGGCGCGCTTGCATCAAGCGCCAGCAGCTATCGTTTTGATAGTTTCCTGGGCCGCCGGGGCGGCCGCCAGCGCGGCGATCCGTTCGGCCGTCCAGCCCAGCTCGGCGAGGATGGCGGCGTTGTGCTGGCCCACGGCGGGGACTTGTTCCATGCGGTATTCGAACGCGCTGCTGACGCCCGGCGGCAGCAGGGCCGGGATGCGGCCCGCGGGGGTGTCCACCTCGCGCCAGCGCTCGCGTGCTGCAAGCTGCGGGTGCGCCCACAGCCCCGCCATGTCGTTCACTCGCGCATTGGCAATCCCTGCCGCATCCAGGCGCTCGACCACCTGGGCTGCGGTGAGCGTCGCGAACTCCTGCAGGATCAGCGCCTGCAGCTCATCGCGGTGCTGGTTGCGCGCGGCGTTGGAGCAAAAGCGTGCATCGACGGCCACCTCGGGGCGCCGCAGCACCTGCTCGCAAAAGGCCTGCCATTCGCGCTCGTTCTGCAGGCCCAGCATGACCGTGCCGCCATCACCCGCGGCAAACGGCCCGTAGGGGTAGATGCTGGCGTGCGATGCGCCGGTGCGCGGCGGTGGTGGGGCGCCATCGAAGGCGTAGTACATGGGATAGCCCATCCACTCGCCCATGGCCTCGAGCATGGAGACGTCGATATGGCTGCCCTCGCCGGTCTTGCCGCGCAGCAGCAGGGCCGACAGGATGTTGGTGTAGGCATACATGCCGGCGGCGATGTCGGCCACCGAGATGCCGGATTTGGACGGCGTCTCGGGCGTGCCGGTGACGGACAGAAAACCCGCCTCGCTCTGGATCAAGAGGTCATAGGCCTTCTTGTCGCGGTACGGCCCGTTGGCGCCATAGCCGCTGATGTCGCAGACGATGAGCCTGGGGTTGTGGCCTTTGAGCGCCTCGTACGACAGCCCCATGCGCGCGGCCGCGCCGGGCGCAAGGTTCTGCACCAGCACGTCGGCGGTTTTCAGGAGCTGCAAGAGCGCGGCGCGGGCCTCGGGGTGCTTGACGTCCAGCGCCAGGCTTTGCTTGTTGCGGTTGAGCCAGGTGAAGTGCGACGACTGGCCGCGCACGCGCTGGTCGTAGCCGCGCGCGAAGTCGCCGCCGCCGGGGCGCTCGACCTTGATCACGCGCGCGCCCAGGTCGGCGAGCTGGCGCGTGGCAAAGGGCGCGGCGACCGCGTGTTCCAGGGAGATGACGGTGATGCCGTCGAGGGGGCGGGTCATGGAAACTCCGTTGCGCGTTGTCCGTGGGGCTTTCTTACTCCCTCCCCCTTTGGGGGAGGGTGGGGGTGGGGGCTGGCGGCGGGTCACTTGACCAAGCGCTGTGCCAACGCAAGCCGGCCCCCATCCCTGCCTTCCCCCAGAGGGGGAAGGAGCAAGTCAATCAAAACGAGCGCGGCAGCTTGAGGATGTGCTCGGCCACGTAGGAATAGATCAGGTTGGTGGAAATAGGCGCCACCTGGTACAGCCGCGTCTCGCGGAACTTGCGCTCCACGTCGTATTCGCAGGCAAAGCCAAAGCCGCCGTGGAACTGCAGGCAAGCGTTGGCCGCCTCCCAGCTCGCCTTGGCCGCCAGGTATTTCGCCATGTTGGCCTGGGCGCCCATGGGCTGGTGCGCGTCGAACAGCTCGCAGGCCTTCCAGCGCATCAGGTTGGCGGCCTCGACCTCGATGTAGGCGTCGGCGATGGGGAACTGCACGCCCTGGTTCTGGCCGATCGGGCGGCCGAACACCTGGCGGTCGCGCACATAGTCGGTCACGCGGTCCAGGAACCAGTAGCCGTCGCCAATGCATTCGGCGGCTATCAGCGTGCGCTCGGCGTTCAGGCCGTCGAGGATGTATTTGAAGCCCTGGCCCTCCTGGCCGATCAGGTTCTCCTCGGGGATCTCCAGGTCCTCGAAGAACAGCTCGTTGGTCTCGTGGTTGACCATGTTGGGGATGGGGCGCACGGTGAGGCCCTTCTTTGGCCGCTGGGCCGCCCCAAGGCCAAAGGCAGCCCCCTCGGGGGGCAGCGACCCTTGCGCAGCAGGGGAGCGTGGGGGCAATCCCTGCGCCTCGTGCAGGTCGACCATGAAGATGGACATGCCCTCGCTTTTCTTTTGCACGTCGGCCAGCGGCGTGGTGCGCGCCAGCAGAATCATCCAGTCGCTGTGCTGCACGCGCGAGATCCAGACCTTCTGGCCGTTGACCACGTAGCGCCCGTCCTTCTTCACGGCGCTGGTCTTGATCTTGGTGGTGTCGGTGCCGGTGGTGGGCTCGGTCACGCCCATGGACTGCAAGCGCCATTCGCCGCTGGCTATTTTTGGCAGGTACTTTTCCTTCTGCGCCGCGCTGCCATGGCGGAGCAGCGTGCCCATGTTGTACATCTGGCCGTGGCAGGCGCCGCTGTTGCCGCCCGCGCGGTTGATCTCCTCCATGATCACGCTGGCCTCGGTAAGCCCTAAGCCCGAGCCGCCATATTCGTGCGGGATCAGCGCGGCCATCCAGCCGGCGCGGGTCAGCGCATCGACGAACTCCGCCGGGTAGGCGCGTTGCTCGTCCACCTTGCGGAAGTATTCGTCCGGAAACTGGGCGCACAGCGCGCGGATCGCGTCGCGGATCTCGTGGTGGTTGTTGGAGCTGGTCTGTTCGATCATGCCGGTGGTGGTCGGTGTTTCAGCCCTCTGGCGCGCTGTCAGCAAGCGCCAGCAGCTATCAAATATATAGTGATTCAGGCCAGTTCGGCGCTGGCCTGCATGGTGAGAAAGCCCTCGTGGTCCTGCGCCCACAGCCGCACGCAGTGGCCTTCCGCCGACGGCGCGCCATGCACGCTGAAAGGATGCAGATCGAAGGTCGGACGCACGGCGCGAAACTCGAAGCGCGCCACCTGGGACCGGGGCCGTTCGCGGCGCAGCAGATCGAGCAGCAGCGTGGCGATCAGCGGGCCGTGCACGATGAGGCCAGGGTAGCCCTCGACCTCGGTGGCGTAGCGGCGGTCGTAATGGATGCGGTGGCCGTTGAAGGTCAGGGCCGAGTAGCGAAACAGCAGCACGTCGTCCGGCACGATGGTGCGCGACCAGGCCTGCTGGCCGGCCAGCGGCGGGGTCTGCGGCGGCGGCACCGGGTCGTCGGGCTGGGGCGCCGAACGGTAGACGATGTCGTGCGCCTCCGTCAGCGCCAGGCCGTGGGCGTTGTGGATCTGGTGCTCGACCAGCACGAACACCAGCTCACCCGTGCGCCCCGCCTTGTGCGTGACCGAGCGAATGGTGGAGCGCCGCTCGACCTGCTGGCCCACGCACAGCGGGTTGTCCGCCTGCCAGGCCAGGCGGCCACCGGCCCACATGCGGCGCGGCAGCGGCACCGGCGGCAGAAAGCCGCCGCGCCTGGGATGGCCGTCGGCGCCCAGCTCGCTCTGGCGGGCGGTGGGCAGAAAGTACAGCCAGTGCCCCAGCGGCGGCAGCGCACTGCCCGGTGCGGGCGACGGGTCGTCACGGTCCAGCGTGGCCGACAGGCCGCGCAGCGGCGCCGCGTGCAGCTGATCGTGCCAGGTCTCGCCGCGGCCGCACCACTGCTGCAGGTGGGCGACGGTGGTGGCGTCAAGAGGGGCGGTGCAAGGGCCGGGCATGCGTCCATCATGGCGTGGCGACGCGCCCGCGGCAAGCGCCGGCGGGGGTCATGGCGCGCCACCGGCCGCTGCCCAGGGCGCCTGCCAGCCGCCACCCAGGGCCTCGATCAGCGCCAGCGCCGCCTGCTGGCGCTGCAGTTGCAGCTGCAGCAGCGCACGGCGCGCACCCAGGGTGCTGGCCTGGGCGCTGACGACGTTGGTGTAGGCCGACAAGCCGGCCTGGTAGCTGTTCATGATGCGCTGCTCGGCGGCGGCCGCCGCGGCGGCGGCGGCGCTCACGTGGCCGATCTGCGTCGCCAGCGTGGCCAGTGCGCTGAGCTGGTCTTCCACCTGGCCCATGGCGGCCAGGGCGCGCTGACGGTAGGCGGCGCTGGCCGCCAGGTGCGCGGCCCGCGCCTGGTCGATGGCGGCGTCGCGCGCGCCGGCGTCGAACAGGGTCTGCGCCAGCGCCGCGCCGAGCGACCAGGCCAGGGTGGGCGCCGACACCAGTTGCGACAGCCCGCTGGCGCCGCCACCGAGCGAGGCGCTGAGGTTGAGGCTGGGGAACCAGGCCGCCCGCGCCACGCCGATGCGCGCGTTGGCCGCGGCAACCGCGCGCTCGGCCGCCGCCACGTCGGGGCGGCGCAGCAGCAGGCTGGCCGGCAGCTCCGGCGGCACCGTGGGCACCTGGTCGATCCAGGGCGCGGGCGCGAGCGTGAAGCGGGCCGGCGGCTGGCCCAGCAGCACGGCAATGGCGTGCTCGTAGCTGGCGCGGTTGCGCTGCAGGCCGGCGCGCGTGGCACGGGCGTTGTCCAGCGTGCTCTGGGCCTGCAGCAGGTCGGTGTGGGCGGCAATGCCGGCGCGATAGCGGTTGCCGGTGATGGTGGCGGCGCGTTCGTAGCCGGTGATGATGTCGTCCAGCAGCGCCTGTTCGGCGTCGGCCGCGCGCAGGGCGAAGTAGGCCTGCGCCAGGCTGCCCTGGGCCGCCAGCCGCGCGCCGGCCAGATCGGCCTGGCTGACCTGCAGCTGGGCGCCCTGGGCGCGCACGGCGTCGCCCAGCCGGCCCCACAGGTCGGGCGCCCAGCTGGCGGTGAGGCCCAGGTCGGCCGAACCGCGCGCCGGCCGGCCGCTGCGCTGCACCCCGGCCTGCGCGCCCAGCACCGGGGCGCGCTGCGCCTCGGCCTGGCGCAGCAGCGCCTCGGCCTGCGCCACCTGGGCCACGGCCTGCGCCAGGCTGGCGTTGTCGATGTCCAGGCGCGCCATCAGTGCGTCGAGATCGGGGTCGCCGAACAGCGTCCACCAGCGCCCTTCGCGCCAGGACTGGTGCGCGGCGGTGCTGACCCATCCGTCGGCGGCGGCGCCCTTCCAGCCGCCGGCCAGCGGCAGCTCGGGCGCGCGCTCGGGCGGCGCCAGGCTGCAAGCGGTCAACAGCGCGGCCGCCACCCATGCGGCAACCGAAGACAAAACAGGGCTATGGCGCTTGTCTGGCAAGCGCCGCAAGCTATGAAAACAGGAGTCGTTCATGTCGTGTCCGCCCCTGGCGCGGCGACCACGCCGCGCGCCAGATGGGCCTGATCGGGGCGCCGGCGGCGCAGTCGGTCGAGCAGCACATAGACCACCGGCGTGGTCAGCAGGGTCAGCAACTGGCTGGCGATCAGGCCGCCGACGATGGTCACGCCCAGCGGCTGGCGCAGCGCCGAGCCCTGGCCGAAGCCGATCGCCAGCGGCAGCGCGCCCAGGCCGGCGGCCAGGGTGGTCATCAGGATCGGGCGAAAGCGCAGCAGGCAGGCTTCGCGCACCGCCTGCGTGGCGCTCAGGCCGCGCGCGCGCTCGGCGTCGAGCGCGAAGTCGATGATCAGGATGGCGTTCTTCTTCACGATGCCGATCAGCAGGAACACGCCGATCAGCGCCATGATGGAAAACTCCATCTTCAGCAGCAGCAGCGCCAGCACGGCGCCGAAGCCGGCGCTGGGCAGCGTGGTCAGCACGGTGATGGGGTGGATCAGGCTTTCGTACAGGATGCCCAGCACGATGTAGATCACCACGATGGCGGCGCCGATCAGCAGCACCTGCTGCGCCTGCGTCTGCTGCGCCTGCGCCGCCGCGCCGCTGAAGACGCCGCGCACGTTGTTGGGCAGGCCGACGGCATCGACCGCGTCCAGCACCGCCTGGCGGCCCTGCTCGATCGACACCCCATCGGCGAGGTCGAACGACAGCGTGCTGGACAGCTCGCCACCGTCGTGCCAGACGCTGGTGGGCACGGCGCGCTCGCTGAACTCGGCGATCGCCGGCAGCGGCACCATGCCGGCCGGCGTGAACGAAATCGGCTGCCCTGTGGAGGCCCCGCGCTGCGCCGGGTTGGCCGAGGTGGCGCTGGCCACCGGCGCCGCCTGGCCCGCCAGCCGCGCCGACACCGCCGGCGCCACCGGCAGCATCACGTCGTGCAGCGCCTGCGGCGCGCGCGCATGCTCCGGCGCCCATTCCAGCACCACCGCGTACTGGTTGAGCGCGCTGAACATAGTGGCCACCTGGCGCTGGCCGAAGGCGTCGTACAGCGTGGCGTCGATGCCCGGCAGCGCCACGCCCAGGCGGGCGGCGCGCTCACGGTCGATCTGCACGAAGGTCTCCACGCTGTGCTCGCTCTGGTCGTCGTCGATCTCGGTCAGGCGGGCGTCGCGCTTCATCTGCTCGGACAGGCGGCGCGTCCAGTTTCGCAGGTCGGCCTGGTTGTCGGTCTTGAGCGTGTACTGGTAGCTGCTGTTGCTGCTGCGCCCGCCGATGCGCAGCTCCTGCACCGGGTTGAGAAACACGCGCAGCCCGGTGATGCGCCCCAGCTGCGGGCGCAGCCGTTGGATGACGGCGCGCGTGCTCTCGCCCGGCGGCCGCTGGCCGGGTGGTTTGAGCGCCGCCGACAGAAAGCCGCCGCCCGAGCGCCAGCCGCCCGAAAACGCCACCACCGTGCCCACCGACGGATCGGCGCGCAGGATGTCGACCGCCTGCTGCAGCTTGTCGGCCATGGCGCCGGAGGAGATGCTCTGGTCGGCACGCAGCCCGCCGGTCATCAGGCCGTTGTCTTGATCCGGGAAGAAGCCCTTGGTGATGGCCGAGAACAGGTAGCCGTTCAGCCCGATCACCACCAGCAGCACCGCCACCACCAGCCAGGGCGAGGCCAGCGCCCAGTCCAGCGCGCCGGCGTAGGCGCGCGTCAGCGACCGCTGGCTGCCGCGCGCCCAGCCGCCCAGGCGCTGGCGCAGCCGGCCGGCGACGCTCTGGCGCGGTGGCGTGCCCGCCGCCGGCGGGCGCAGCAGCAGCGCGCACAGCATGGGCGTGGTGGTGAGCGAGATCAGCAGCGAAATCAGCACCGCCGCCGACAGCGTGACGGCGAACTCGCGGAACATGCGCCCCACCTGCCCGCCCATGAACAGCAGCGGAATGAACACCGCCACCAGCGACACGCTGATGGTCAGCACCGTGAAGCCGACCTCGCGCGCGCCCTGCAGCGCCGCGCGGCGCCGCGCCACGCCCTGCTCCAGGTGGCGGGTGATGTTTTCCAGCACCACGATGGCGTCGTCCACCACGAAGCCGGTGGCCACCGTCAGCGCCATCAGGGTCAGGTTGTTCAGGCTGAAGCCCAGCACGTACATCACACCCAGCGTGCCCAGCAGCGACACCACCGTGGCCACCGCCGGAATCAGCGCCGCCCGCAGCGTGCGCAGGAACAGCCCCACCACACCCACCACCAGCAGCACCGCGATCACCAGGGTGATCTCGACTTCGCGCACCGAGGCGCGCACCGAGCCGGTGCGGTCGACCGCCACGTGCAGCTCGATGTCGCTGGGCAGCTGCTCGCGCAGCTGCGGCAGCAGCGCGTCGATGGCGTCGGCGGTCTCGATCAGGTTGGCGGTGGGCTGCTGCGTGATGTTGACCACGATCGCCGGCTGGCCGTTGAACATGCCGCGCGTGCGCGTGTCCTGCACGCTGTCGATCACGCGCGCCACCTGCGACAGGCGCACCTCGTGGCCGTCGCGCAGGGCCACGATCAGGTCCTGGTAATCGGCCGCGCGCAGGCCGGGCGCGGGGGTCAGCACCTGCAGCGCGCGCCCGTCGGCGCTGCCGCCGACTTCGATCACGCCCTTGGGGCGGTTGGCGTTGTGCGCCTGGATGGCGGCGCGCACGTCCTCGGCGCCGATGCCCAGCTCGTGCAGCGCGAAGGGGTTGAGCTGCACCCGCACCGCCGGCAGCGAGCCGCCGCCCAGCTCCACGTCGCCCACGCCATCGACCTGCTGCAGGCGCTGGCTGACGATGTTGCTGACGGCGTCGTAGATTTGCCCCGGCGTGCGCGTGGTCGAAGTCAGCGCCAGCGTCATGAAAGGCTGCGCCGCCGGATTGGCCTTGCGGTAGGTCGGGTTGCTGCGCAGGCTGGCCGGCAGGTCGATGCGGGCGGCGTTGATGGCCGCCTGCACGTCGCGCGCGGCGCTGTCGATGTCGCGCCCCAGATCGAACTGCAGCACCACGCGGGTCGAGCCGGTGTTGCTGCTGGAGGTCATTTCATTGACGCCCGAGATGGTGCCCAGGGTGCGTTCCAGCGGCGTGGCGACGGTGCGCGCCATGTCGGCCGGGCTGGCGCCGGCCATGCTGGCGTTGACGAAGATGACCGGAAACTCCACCGCCGGCAACCGCGCCACCGGCAGCACGAAGTACGCCGCCATGCCGGCCAGCGCCAGCCCGAGGGTGAGCAGCACGGTGGCGATGGGCCGGTGGATGAAGGGGCGCGAGAGGTTCATGGCTCAGCGCCCCGCCGGGGGCATGCGGACCCGGGCCTCTCCCCAGACGGTCGAGGGCGCCAGCCACAAGCGACAAAAAAAGCCCGCAACGCCCGCCCAGCAAGCGCCACCAGCTACCAAAGCAGTAGCGCTTGGCCCGCCGTGCAGCGCCTCAGTCGGCATGCCCCACCTCCCCCACCGGGGCGCGACCGGCCAGCCGCTGGCCCAGGCGGTCGAACCACAGGTAGATCACCGGCGTGGTGAACAGCGTCAGCAGCTGCGACAGCACCAGACCGCCAAAGATGGCGATGCCCAGCGGCCGGCGCAGCTCGCCGCCGTCGCCCCAGCTCAGCATCAGCGGCACGGCGGCGGCCAGCGCCGCCAGGGTGGTCATCAGGATCGGCCGGAAACGCAGCAGCGCCGCCTGGTGAATCGCCTCCAGGGCCGACTTGCCGGCGCGTTCGGCCTCGATGGCGAAGTCGATCATCATGATCGCGTTCTTCTTCACGATGCCGATCAGCAGCACCAGGCCGATGATGCCCACCACGTCCAGCGGATGGCCGGTCAGCCACAGCGCCAGCAACGCGCCCACGCCGGCCGAGGGCAGCGTCGACAGAATCGTCAGCGGGTGCACGTAGCTCTCGTACAGCACGCCCAGCACGATGTAGACGCACACCACCGCCGCCAGGATCAGCCACAGCTGGTTGCCCAGCGACTGCTGGAAGGCGCCGGCGGCGCCGGTCATGCGCAGCGTCAGCGCCGCCGGCAGGCCCTCGGAGCGCACCGCCGCCTCGATGGCGCTCACCGCCGCCCCCAGGCTGACGCCCGGCGCGGTGTCGAAGCCCACGGTGGCGGCGGGGTACTGGTCGACCCGCTGCACCTGCAGCGGCGACGGCTCTTCCACCACGCGCGCAAAGGCTTCCAGCGGCGTGGTGCCGCCGACGCTGGTGCGCACCGGCAGCTCGCGCAGGGTGCGCAGGCTGGCGTCCACGGCGCGCGCGGCCTCCAGGATCACGCGGTACTGGTTGGTTTCGCTGAAGATGGTGGAGACGATGCGCTGGCCAAAGGCGTTGTAGAGCGCGTTGTCCAGGTTGCTGGCTGTCACGCCCAGGCGTGCGGCGGTGTCGCGCTCGACCCGCACCATGGCGGCCAGGCCGGTGGCGCCGGCGTCGGTGGTGACGTGGCGCAGCTCGGGCAGGCGCTGCAGGCGCGCCACCAGGCGCCGCGCCCAGCCATCGACCAGCGCCGTGTCCACCCCCTCCAGGTCGAAGCGCTGCGCCGTCGGGCCGCTGACGGCGTCGATGGTCAGGTCCTGCGTCGGCTGCAGGTACAGGGTGACGCCGGCCACCTGCTCGCCCACCTGCCGGCGCAGCCGCTGCATGACGGTCGCCTGCGTGTCGCCCCAGGGCGTGCGCGGCCGCAGGTTGATGACCAGCCGCCCGCTCGCCAGCGCGCTGTTGTTGGCCGCGTCCACCCCCACCACCGAACTGACCGAGCGCACCGCCGGATCGCGCAGCACCACCTGCGCCGCCGCACCCTGCAGCGCCGACATGCGCTCGAACGACACCTCCGGCGCCGCCTGCAGCAGGCCCTGCAGCTGACCGGTGCTCTGGGTCGGGAACAGCCCCTTGGGCATGCCCGCGTACAGCAGCACGGTGACGGCCAGCGTCAGCAGCGCCAGCGCCAGCGTCAGCGGCTGACGCGCCAGCACCCAGCGCAGCGCGCGGTCGTAGCCGGCGATGGTGGCGTCCAGCCACGCCTGCATGCGGGCGCCCACCGGGCCATGGGCCTGACCCAGCGGCTCCAGCCAGCGCGCCGACATCATGGGCACCAGGGTCAGCGACACCAGCGCGGAAAACAGGATGGTGATGGCCAGGGTGACGGCGAATTCACGGAACAGCCGGCCGATCACCTCCTGCATGAACAGCAGCGGGATCAGCACCGCGATCAGCGACACCGTCAGCGAGATGATGGTGAAGCCGATCTCGCCCGCCCCCGCCAGCGCCGCCTGCAGCGGCGGCTTGCCCAGCTCGCGGTGGCGCGAGATGTTCTCGATCATCACGATGGCGTCGTCCACCACGAAGCCGGTGGCGATGGTCAACGCCATCAGGCTCAGGTTGTTGAGCGAATAGCCCAGCAGCACCATGGCCGCCAGCGTGCCGGCCAGCGAGATCGGCACCGCGATGCTGGCGATCAGCGTGGCGCGCGCGCTGTGCAGAAAGGCAAAGATCACCAGCACCACCATCACCACCGCCAGGCCCAGCTCCAGCTCCACGTGCGCCACCGAGGCGCGGATGCCCTGCGTGCGGTCGCTCAGCACGGTCAGCCGCACGCTGTCGGGCAGGCTTTGCCGCAGCTCGGGCAGCTGGCGCCGGATGGCGTCGACGGTGGCGATCACGTTGGCGCCCGGCTGGCGCTGCACGTTGAGCACGATGGCCGGCGTGAGCGGCAGCTCGATTTCAGATGTTCCGGGGCTCTGGCGCGCATCCGGCGTGCGCGAGGCGCTATCGTTTTTGATAGCCACCCAGGCCCCCAGGCGACGGTTTTCGGCGCCGTCCACCACCTCGGCGACGTCCTTCAGGCGCACCGGCTGGCCGGCCACGAAGGCGACGATCAGCTCGCGGTATTCGTGCGCCGTCAGCAGCTGGTCGTTGGCGTTGATGGTGTACTGGCGCGTCGGGCCGTCGAAGCTGCCCTTGGCCGAGCTGGTGTTGGCGGCGCTGATGGCGCTGCTGACGGCGTCCAGCCCCAGGCCCATGGCGGCCAGCGCCTGCAGGTTGGCCTGCACCCGCACGGCGGGACGCTGACCGCCGGCCAGCGTCACCAGGCCGACGCCACCGATCTGGCTGATCTTCAGCGCCAGCCGGGTGTTGACCATGTTCTGCACCTCGGGCAGCGGCAGGCTGTCGGAGGTGACGGCCAGCTGCATGATGGGCGCATCGGCCGGGTTGACCTTGGCGTACACCGGCGGCGCCGGCAGGTCGGCCGGCAGCAGGGTGCCGGCGGCGTTCATGGCGGCCTGCACCTGCTGCTCGGCGGCGTCCATGTTCAGGTGCAGCGCGAACTGCAGCGTGATCAGCGACACGCCGGCGCTGCTGACGCTGCTCATGCGTTCCAGCCCGGACATCTGGCCCAGCTGACGCTCCAGCGGCGCCGTCACGGTGCGGCTCATCACGTCGGGGCTGCCGCCGGGGTAGAGCGTCTGCACCTGGATGGTCGGGTAGTCGACCTGCGGCAGCGCCGCCACCGGCAGCAGCCGCAGGCCCAGCAGGCCGGCCAGCACGATGGCCAGCATGCACAGCGCCGTCGCCACCGGGCGCTGGATGAACAGGCGCGAGACGTTCATGACGAGGGGCCGGTGCTGCCGCCGCCTCAGCGGCCCGAATCGGCCGCGCTGGCCGCCGCGCGGCGCTGCTGCAGGAAGGCCCGGCGCTCCTCGGGCGACATGGCGCGCACCTTGTCGCGCAGCTCCGGCGGCAGGCGCTCCAGCCACGGCGGGGCAGCCGCGCCGGCCTCACCTGCTCCTGATGCGATAGCTGCCGGCGCCGTCGGGGCGGGCGCTGGCGCCGCACCGGGGCGCATGCCGGCGGCGCCGCCCGGGCCCGGCGATTCGCCCGCCAGGCGCAGCTTGCCGCCGTCCTTGACGCGGTCGCCGCCTTCGGTCACCACGCGCTCGCCGGCCTGCAGGCCCTGGACGATCAGCACCTGATCGACCGTCGCCATGCCGCGCCTGACCGGGCGCATGCGCGCCACCCGCTCGTCGTCGATCACGTACACGTAGTCACCCTGCGGGCCGGTGCGCACCGCCGTCACCGGCACCAGCACGCCGCTGTCGTGCCCCAGCTGCAGCCGGGCGTTGACGAACTGGTTGGGAAACAGCGCGCCGTCGGCGTTGGCAAAGCGGGCCTTGGCACGCACCGTACCGGTGGCGGTGCTGACCTGGTTGTCCAGCGTCAGAAAGCTGCCTTCGGCCAGCGGCTGGCTGCGCGCGCGGTCGAACGCCTGCACCGGCAGGCGCCCGCGCCGCTGGGCCGCCAGCACGGCGGCGATGCGGTCCTGCGGCACCGAGAACACCACGTCGATAGGCGCGATCTGCGTGATGGTGGCAATGCCGCCGGCGCTGCCGGTGCTGACCAGGTTGCCGGGGTCGATGGCGCGCAGGCCGATGCGCCCGCCGATCGGCGCGCGGATGCTGGCAAAGCCGACATTGAGCTGGGCCGCGCGCTCGCTGGCGCGGTCGGCCTCGACCACGCCTTCGAGCTGCTTGACCAGCGCCGCCTGGGTGTCGACGTCCTGGCGCGCGATCGAGTCCTGCTGCCACAGCGTCTGGTAGCGCGCCAGCGTCACCCTGGCGGCGGCCAGCTGCGCTTCGTCCTTGGCGCGCTGGCCGCGCGCCTGCGCCAGCGCCTGTTCATAGGGTCGGGCGTCGATGCGCGCCAGCACCTGGCCCTTGCTCACCATCTGCCCCTCGGTGAACAGCACCTCGGTCAGCACGCCCGACACCTGCGGCACCAGGGTGGCGGTGACCGGCGGCGTCACCGTGCCCAGGGCGTCGATGACGATCGGCAGTTCGCCGCGCTGGGCGTGCGCCGCGCCCACGGTGACGCTGGCGCTGCCCGGCCCCGGGCCACCGGCGCCGCCCGGCGCTGCCGCGGGGGCCGCCGCCTCGGGCGCGCGCGCGCGCTGCACCAGCCACCAGGCGCTGCCCACCAGCGCGGCGATCAGCAGCAGCGTGAGCGTGACGCCCAGGCCGCGGCGGCGCGGTGCGGCGTCGGCGGTCGGGGTGGCGGCGGGTGAGCCTGCGGGTGTGTCGACGGTGGTGGTCATGGTGGGCAATGCATGGCGGGCCGCGCGCGCGCAGGGACAGGCGCCGGCGCTTCAGCGCGCATCGTAGCGGCCCGGCCCCGGGCCGCCCGTCAGCGCCAGGTGAAGATATGCAAAGCCCCACCGACCCCGCCGCGCCCGCGCCAGCGCGCGCCAGCGCGCGCCAGCGCCGCCGGATTCCATGCAAAAAATGCCTCTGAAGCTTGTCCAGACTGCGCAAGCAGCTATGAAAACGATAGCCTTGACGTGGTGGGTGTGCCACGTCGCCCCCGCAGGCCGACGGCGCTGCGCGTTCAACGAGCGCCCACGGCGCCCCCATGCCCCGAGGCGCCCCCGCCGTCCAAGCGCAGCGAGGTCCTTCGCCCTGCCTCATGGGTCATCGTCATCGATCGTGCTCCCCGGCCCCCCACAGTCGCCTCAGACGCGGCAGCGCCGCCAGCGCGTTGGCGGTGCTGAGGTCGGCCCAGTCGGCCGCCGAGACGCCACGCAGCGCCGCCAGCTCGGCGCCGATGCGCGGCAACTCGCCCGGCTCGTTGCGGCCCTGGGGCTGGCCCTGCGCGCGCGCTTCGGCGGTGGTGTAGAGCCAGTGCGGCGGGATGTCGGGCGCGTCGGTTTCCATCACGATGGCGCTGGCCGGCAGCTCGGCCGCCAGCGCGCGCAGGCGGCTGGCGCGCGGGTAGGTCACCGCACCGCCAAAGCCCAGCCTGAAGCCCAGCGCCAGCAACTGATCGGCCTGCTGGCGGCTGCCGCTGAAGGCATGGGCGATGCCGCCGGCCACGCCGACCTCGCGCAGGACCTGCAACACCGCGTCGACCGCGCGCCGCAGGTGCAGCAGCACCGGCAGGTCGTGGCGCCGCGCCAGCCGCAGCTGCTCGATGAAGAAATGCTGCTGGCGCGCACGCAGCGGCGCCACGCCCAGTTCGGGCACGAACAGATCCAGCCCGATCTCGCCCACCGCCACCAGGCGCGGGTCGTCGGCATGGCGCGCCAGGGCCTGCGCCAGCTGGGCCAGCGCGTCCTCCGGGGCGCGCGCCACGTACATCGGGTGCACGCCCAGTGCGTAGGCGTCGCCGCCGCGGTGGGCCAGCGCGCGCACCGCCTCGAAGGCCGCCGGCTCGACCGCCGGGATCACGCAGATCGCTACGTTTTCGGTAGCTGCTCGCGCACGCACGGCGGCCACATCAGCCGAAAACTCCGGGGCGTCCAGGTGGCAGTGGGTGTCGATCCAGGCGGCCATGCGCGCATCATGCCGCAGCCGCGACCGTCAGGTACAGCGCCGCAGCCGGCCGGCCAGCCACGGCGCGCCGGCCGTCACCAACAACACCAGCGACCACAGGTTGCCGCCCTCGAACCGATAGGCGGCCAGCAGTTCGGCCAGCGTGCGGCCGCGCCACAGACCAAAGGTGAACTCGAAGCCCAGGGTCAGCGCCAGCCAGCCCAGGCCGGTCAGCAGCAGCGGCCCGTGGCCGCGCACACCGATCCAGGGCAGCAGCCACCAGGCGAGCACCAGGATCAGCGCCGACAGCAGCAGGCCGCTCAGCACCAGGCCGGATGGCCCGCCCAGGCGCGGGATCAGCACGGCCTCGCGCAGCACGCCGTTGGCGATCGCCAGCAACAGCAGCAGGACCCACACCAGCAGCGCCCGCAACACCGTCATCGCGCCCATGCCACCTCCATGACCACCCCGCTACCGGGGCGTGCCGAATCATGGTACCGTGAGCTTCGTCATTCACCAGCCCGGGGTCAGCCCATGCGTCGCAGCGCGCTGTACAGCCGATCGTCCCCTGCCCCAGTGGTGGCGCCCGATGCCCCGGCGCCGGCGCCGGCGCTGGCGCCCGAGCGTGCGCGCCGGCGCCCACACCTGGGGGCGGCGCTGCGCCACCCCGGCGCGCTGTGGGCGGCGGTCCTGGCGCTGGCGCTGGCGCTGGCGCTGGGCCTCGACCTGGGCGCCTGGCGGCGCCCGGCGCCGCGCCAGCTGACGCAAAAGGACATCGACGACGCCGTGCTGCACACCGCCACGCACAAGGTACTGCCCTCGGCGGCGGCGCGCGCTGCGGCCGCGGTGGCACCTTCGCTGGTGCGGGTGGAAGGCGTGGTCGAACAGAAGAAGGGCCGCAAAGGCCCGCCCGAACTGGGCCGTGGCATCGGCACCGGCGTGGTGATCATCGACAACGGCACCATCCTGACCAACCTGCACGTGGTGCAGGGCGCCGAGCAGATCACCGTGACCTTTGCCGACGGCACCGAAAGCCCGGCCGGCATCGTCAACATGCAGCCCGAAAACGACCTGGCGGTGCTGCGCGCCCACAAGCTGCCCGACGACCTGCAGGCCGCCACCATGCGCTCCACCGGCGATCTGGCGCCCGGCGACGAGGTGGTGGCGATCGGCTACCCGTTCGGCATCGGGCCCTCGGTGTCGGCCGGCGTGGTGTCGGGCCTGGGGCGCGGCTTTCGCTCGCCCGACGGCGGCCAGTTGATGCGCAACCTGATCCAGTTCGACGCCGCCGCCAACCCGGGCAACTCGGGCGGGCCGCTGGTGACCATGGACGGCCAGGTGGTGGGCATCGTCACCGCCATCCTCAACCCGACGCCGGCGCGCACCTTCCTGGGCATCGGCTTTGCGGTGCCGATCGAAAACGCCGCCGCCGGGGCCGGGCAGATTCCCTTCTAACCCCGTTTTCAGGAGCATGCCGCGCATGACGGACAAGGACAACCCGCGTTTGGAGACCGACCCGGCCACGGCCGAGCTGATGGAGCGCATCCTCTACGAGGTCAAGCGCGTGGTGGTCGGCCAGGACCGCTTCCTGGAGCGCGTGATGGTGGCCCTGCTGGCCGGCGGCCACCTGCTGGTCGAGGGCGTGCCGGGGCTGGCCAAGACGCTCACCGTCAAGACGCTGGCGGCCGTGCTGCAGGGCCAATTCCGGCGCATCCAGTTCACGCCCGACCTGGTGCCGGCCGACCTGATCGGCACCCGCATCTACAACCAGAAGACGGGCGAGTTCAGCACCGCGCTGGGCCCGGTGTTCACCCACCTGCTGCTGGCCGACGAGATCAACCGCGCGCCGGCCAAGGTGCAGAGCGCGCTGCTGGAGGTGATGCAGGAGCGCCAGGTCACCATTGCCGGCCAGACCCACTTCGTGCCCGAGCCGTTCCTGGTGATGGCGACGCAGAACCCGATCGAGACCGAGGGCACCTACCCGCTGCCCGAGGCGCAGGTCGACCGCTTCATGATGAAGGTGCTGGTGGACTACCCGAGCGACGAGGAGGAGTTCGTGATCGCCCAGCGCGTGACCGGCCCGCGCATCGAGGTGCAGGCGGTGGCCAGCATGGAGCAGCTGGCCGCCCTGCAGCAGCAATGCCGGCAGGTGTACGTCGACCCCTCGCTCACGCAGTACGCCGTCCGCCTGGTGGCGGCCACGCGCCGGCCGGCCGACGTCGGGCTCAAGGAGCTGGCGCCCATGCTCGGCTACGGCGCCAGCCCGCGCGCCACCATCGGCCTGATCGAAGGCGCCAGGGCGCTGGCGCTGATGCGCGGGCGCGCCTACGCCCTGCCCGAAGACATGAGCGACCTGGTGCCGGACGTGCTGCGCCACCGGCTGGTGCTGTCCTACGAGGCGCTGTCGGAGGGCTTGTCGGCCGACCAGATCGTGCTGCGCCTGATGGCCAAGGTGGCGCCGCCGGCCAAGCCGCTGGCGCACGAGCCGCTGGCCGCCTGAGCATGGACCACCGCGCTGCGCCACGAGGCCGCTGATGCTGCGCTGGCTGCGCCCACGCCGGCCACCGCCGCACGCGGTGCCCAACCCGGCGCGCGCCGACCCGCAGCCCGGGCCGGCCGCGGCCGACACCGAGGCCCTGCTGCGCCGGCTCGAATGGACGGTGCTCAGGCGCCTGGACGGCGTGCTGCAGGGCGACGTGCGCACCCTGATGCGCGGCAGCGGGCTGGATCTGGCCGACCTGCGCGAATACCAGGCCCACGACGACGTGCGCCACATCGACTGGAACGTCACGGCGCGCCTGCAGACCCCGCATGTGCGCGTCTACACCGAAGACCGCGAGATGGCGGCCTGGTTCCTGCTGGACCTCAGCCCCTCGGTCGATTTCGGTTCCGGCCAGCGGCTCAAGCGCGAGGTGCTGGCCGAATTCGTCGCCGTGCTGGCGCGCCTGCTGACGCGCCACGGCAACCGCGTCGGCGCCCTGCTCTATGGCGCGCGGGTCGAGCAGGTGATCCCGGCGCGTGCCAGCCGCCGCCATGTGCTGCATCTGCTGCACGCCATCGGCCACCGGCCGGCGCCGGCCCCGACGGCCGAGGCGGGGACCACGCGCCTGGCCGAGCTGCTGCGCGCGGCCGGCCACCTGGTGCACCGGCGCGCCACCTTGTTCGTGGTGTCGGACTTCATCAGCGCGCCCGGCTGGGAACAGCCGCTGGCGCAACTGGCCAGCCGCCACGACGTGGTGGCGGTGCGCCTGCTCGATCCGCTCGAACGTGCGCTGCCCGACCTCGGCCTGATGACGCTGCGCGACGCCGAGAGCGGCGAGCAGATGCTGGTGGACACGCACGACGCCGGCTTTCGGCAGCGCTTTGCCGCCCTGGCGGCCCGCCACGAGGACGAGCTGCGCCAGACGCTGGCGCGCGCCGGCGTCGACGCGCTGGAGCTGTCCACCGAGGGTGCGCTGACCGACGCCATCGTGCGCTTCGTCGAGCTGCGCCGCCAGCGCGCCCGCCTGGCCGCCGGCGAGGGGCTGCCGGCGCACCTTCGCAAGGCCGGCTGATCGGATCAAAATGAAGGTCTCATGAACTTCGCCTGGCCCGCCTTCCTGAAGTGGCCTGCGGCGATCCCGCAGCCCGCCTTCCTGTGGCCGCACATGCTGTGGCTGCTGGCGCTGCTGCCGCTGCTGGTGCTGCTGTACGCCTGGCTGCTGCGCCGGCGCAGGAAGCTGGCGTTGCGCTACGCCAGCCTGTCGATCGTGCGGCAGGCGCAGGGCCGCGGCCCCGGCTGGCGCCGCCACCTGCCGCCACTGCTGCTGCTGCTGGCGCTGGCGGCCCTGCTGCTGGCCAGCGCGCGGCCGGTGGCGGTGATCGCCCTGCCCTCCAACCAGCAGACCATCATCCTGGCGATGGACGTGTCGGCCAGCATGCGCGCCACCGACGTCGAGCCCAACCGCCTGGTGGCGGCGCAGGAGGCAGCCAAGACCTTCCTGAAGGAGCTGCCGCGCGACGTCAAGGTAGGCATCGTGGCCTTTGCCGGCTCGGCCCAGGTGGCGCAGCAGCCCACGCTCAACCGCGAGGACCTGGTCACCGCCATCGAGCGCTTCCAGATGCAGCGCGCCACCGCCACCGGCAACGCCATCGTGATTTCGCTGGCCACGCTGTTTCCCCACGCCGGCATCGAGCTGCAGCAGCTCAGCCCCGACCGCATGCGCGGCGGCTGGGGTCGCTCGCTGGATCAACCGCCACCCAAGCAGAACGAGTTCGTGCCGGTGCCGCCGGGCTCCTACAGCTCGGCCGCCATCATCATGCTGACCGATGGCCAGCGCACCACCGGCGTCGATCCGCTGGACGCCGCCAAGATGGCCGCCGAGCGCGGCGTCAAGGTCTACACCGTGGGCATCGGCACGGTCGATGGCGAGATCATCGGCTTCGAAGGCTGGTCGATGCGCGTGCGGCTGGACGAGGAAACCCTCAAGACCATCGCCCAGAAGACCGCCGCCGAGTACTTCTACGCCGGCACCGCGCAGGACCTGAAGAAGGTCTACCAGAGCCTGTCGAGCCGCCTGACCCTGGAGAAGAAGGAAACCGAGGTGTCGTCGCTGTTCGCCCTCGCCGGCGCGCTGCTGGCGCTGTTGGCGGGCGGGTTGTCGCTGCTGTGGTTCGGCCGCGTGCTCTGACGGATTTCATGACCGTTTGGGCCTCAGCGCCCGCCCAACATGCGCCAGCAGCTATCGTTTATATAGCGATCGCTGCCCCTCATGCACCTGCGCTGCGCTGCGCCAAGTCACCTCGCACCACGTACCACGCATCCTCGACCCAATCGCACAGCACGCGCCGCGTCTCACGCGGGTCGATGATGTCGAGCACGCCGAACTTCTCGGCGGTGCGAAACGGCGAGGTCATGGCCAGATAGTGCGCCTCCAGTTCGGCGCGCCTGGCGGCCGGGTCGGGCGCGGCTTCGATCTCGGCCTTGTGCGCGGCCATCACGCCGCCCTCGATCGGGATCGAGCCCCAGCGCGCCGACGGCCAGGCAAAGCGGTGATTCAGCCGCGCGCCGCCCTTGGGCCCATGCAACGCACCGGCCATGCCGAAGCAGCGGCGCATCAGGATCGACACCCAGGGTGAGCGGCAATGCGCCAGGGCTTCGCCCAGCCGCACCGCACCCAGCAGGGTGCCGGCGAGCTCGGCCTCCAGACCGGTGGCGTTGCCGGGCTGATCGACGAAATTGACCACCGGCAGCCCGAACTGGCTGCACAGCCGCGTGTGGCGTTCCATCTTGTAGGCCGCCTGCAGCGTCATGGCGCCGCCCTGCACCTTGGGGTCGTTGGCGATCACGCCCACCGGCACGCCGTTCAGACGCCCCAGCAGGGTGAGCAGCGAGCCGCCCTGCCAGCGCCCGATCTCGAACAGGCTGCCCTGATCGAACACCGCCGCCAGAATGCGGCGTGGGTCGTAGATCTTGCGCCGGTCGCGTGGGACGGCGTCCTTGAGCCAGTCGTCCGCGCGGTGCGGATCGTCGTCGCAGGCGACCACCGGCGCCAACTCATGCACGCTGCGCGGCAGATAGGACAGAAAGCGCCGCACCTGCGCCAGCGCGTCGGCCTCGTCCTCGGCCTCGTTGTGCACCAGGGCGCTCTTGCGCTGCGCCAGGTGGCCACCCAGCTCGTTCTTGTCGACCTCGACCCCGTAGGCCTGCCGCACCACATGGGGCCCGGCGGCCATGACCTGGGCCTGCCCGCGCACCAGCACCGAAAAATGCGAAGACAGCACCTTGACCGCCCCCTGCCCGGCGCAGGCGCCCAGCGCCACGCCAACCACCGGCACGGTCTGCAGCAGCTCCTGCGCCGGCCAGGTGGTGTATTCGGGGATCTTGGTGCCGCCCAGCTGCATCAGCAGCTTGACGCTGCCGCCGGCCGAATCGACCAGCCGCACCAGCGGCATGCGCAGCTGGTGCGCCAGGCGCTCGATGTAGATCCACTTGTCGGCGATGGTGCCCTCGGAGCTGCCGGCACGGATGCTGTAGTCGTCCACGTGCAGCGCCACCTTGCGCCCGTCGATGCGCCCGGTGCCGACGATGGCGTTGGTCGGGTCGGTATGGCTGTAGCGCCCTTGCGCGTCATAGTGGCCCTTGCCGGCCAGGGTGCCCATTTCGTGAAAACTGCCCTGGTCGATCAGGGCAGCGATGCGTTCGCGCGCGTTCATGCGGCCGCTGTCGCGCATGCGTGCCAGCGCCTGCGCCCCCCCCATGGCCAGCGCGCTGGCGCGGCGCTGCTGCAGCTCGGCCAGTTCGGCCGCCCATTCCCCGGCCGGCGCCAGCGTCTGGCCTTGTTGCGCGCTCATCGGCCGCCCTTCAGGCCCAGCGTGCGGGCCAGTTCGGCGGCCGCGTCCCATTCGCTCATCATGTAGCGGTGGGATTCGACATAGCCGCGGAAGATCGGCTGGTTGCCCGATTTTTCGACCAGCGCGCGCCACTGCGGGTCCTGCGAGACCTTGCGCAACGCCTCCTCCCAGAACCGGATCTGTTCGGCATGGACGCCTGGCGGCAGCGTGACCCCGTTGTAGCTCACGTAGTCGGCCGGCACGCCCTGTTCACGCCAGGTCTTCACCCCCGCCAGCGGCCCGCTGCCCGGCACGGGCGCCGCGCTGGCCAGGATGCGCAGCTTGCCGTTGGCCACCTGCGGCAGCACCACCGGCGCAGTGGCCGACACCACGTCCACGTGACCGCCGATCAGCGCCGTCACGGACTCACCGGATGAGCGAAACGGCGCGATGGTCAGCTTGTCGATCGCCACCCCCGCCACATGCAGCGGCTTGGCGATCGCCATGTGGATGTTCTGCCCCAGCGCCGGCGCCACCGCGATGCGCAGTGCCGTCGGGTCGGCCTTGAGCGCGGCCACCAGATCGGTGCCGCTGCGCAACGGCGAATCGGCGCGCACCGCCACCACCGAGGTCTCTTCCACCAGCATGGCCACCGGCATGAATTCACGCGGATCGGCCTTGATCAACCCGGTCACCGCGCCGGCTATGGCGCCGGTATGGAACGTGCCCAGGTAATGGGCGTTGCCGTGGCCGGCGCGCAGCGCGTTCATCGCCAGGGCGCCGCCGGCACCCACCTTGTTCTCCACGATCACGGGTTCGCCGCCGGTCAGTTTCAGGCGCTCCAGGCTGTCCTTGATGGCACGCGCATACAGATCCACCGTGCCGCCCGGTGCCACGCCAATGATGTAGTTGATGCGTTCGCTGGGCTTCCATGCCGTTTGGGCCAGGGCCGTGGCGGCCAGGCACAGACCGCCGAGCATCAGACCGGCCAGGAATCGAAATTGCATGACATCTCCTCTTCGATGGGACGGCGTGGCCGCGCCAGGACAGGGGCAAGGCGGCAACGTCGGTGCCGATTGAATCACCCAACATAGCGATTGTCAACAATCTTGATGTTGTCTATCATCGCGGGCACCCACATTCAGGAGAATCCCATGCCGCGCATCCATCTGCCGTCCGAAGTCACCGGGACCGTCTGGAAAGTCGAGGTGAGCGCCGGTGACCCGGTGAGCGCCGACCAGACCCTGGTCATCCTGGAGAGCATGAAGATGGAAATCCCGCTCACCGCCCCCCGCGCCGGTGTGGTGCTGGAGCTGCTGGTGGCCGAGGGCGAGAGCGTGGCCGAGGGCCAGACGGTCGTGGTGCTGGAATGATCGCCGGACGACTCACCACCTGGGCCGCCGCGCAGCACGGCGCGCGCACCGCGGTGGTGTTCGGTGAACAACGCTACAGCCACGCCGAGATCGAGGCCCGGAGCAACCGTTTCGCGCAGGCGGCGCTGGCCCTGGGCCTGCAACCCGGCGAGCGGCTGGCGGTGTTGCTGGACAACTCGGTCGAGAGCCTCGACAGCGGCTTTGGCGCCGAAAAGGCCGGCCTCACCTACGTGGCCCTGAATGCCCGCCACACCCTGGTCGAACAGCTGGACATTCTGGCCGATGCACAGGCCAGCGCGGTGCTGGTCGGGCCACGCCACGGCGAGCTGGCGGCGGCCTTCGCCCAGGCCGCCGGCCACCAGCTGCCCGAACTGCGCCACGTGCTCGGTCTCGGTGTGGACGCCCCCGGAGTGACCGACTGGCGGCTGGCCACCGCGGCGGCACCGGATCACCCGCCGGCCATCGAGATCGGACCCGACCACCTGATGCGCATCGCCTACACCAGTGGTACCACCGGTCGGCCCAAGGGTGTGGCCTACACGCTGGAGCGCTGGCAGGCGCGCCTGGCCAACCACTTTCTGGCCATGGAATACGGTCTGTCGGTGGACGACGCCATGCTGCACGTCGGACCGCTGACCCACGCCGCCGGGGTGTACCTGTTTCCCTGTTTTCTGCGCGGTGCGCGCAACGTGGTGCTGGATCAGTTCGACCCCGCCACGCTGCTGGCCACCATCGAGCGCGAGCGCATCACGCACCTGATGCTGGTGCCGACCATGATGCACCGGCTGGTGGAGGCCATCGAAGGCGGCGCGCGCGGTGACTGGTCCTCGCTGCGGCGCATTCACTACGGCACGGCGCCCACCCCGGTGCCGCTGATCCGGCGCGCCCAGGCGATCTTCGGCCCGATCCTGCGCCAGCAGTACGGCATGACCGAGGCGGTGCAGCCGCTGTGCGTGCTCTATCCGCATGAGCACCAGGGCACCAGCGCCGACGGCGCGGACGAACCGATCGGCTCCTGCGGGCGACCCACGGCCAACGTGCGCATCGTGCTCAGGGACACCCAGGGGCGCGAGGTCGCGCCCGGCGAGGTGGGCGAAATCACCATTGCCCACGAAGGCATCGGCAAGGTGCAGTACTGGCGCCGTCCCGAGCTGCTGGCCGAGACCGTGCGCGATGGCTGGTACTACAGCGGCGACCTCGGGCGGTTGGACCGACAGGGCTTTCTGCACATCGTCGGCCGCAACAAGGACATGATCATCAGCGGCGGATTCAACGTCTACGCACGCGAGGTGGAGGATGCCCTGAGCACCCACCCCGCCGTGCTGGAGGCCGCCGTGCTGGGCCTGCCCGACCCGCAGTGGGGCGAGCTGGTCGCGGCCGCGGTGGTGCTGCGTGCCGACTGCACCGCCAGCGCCGAGGCGCTGATGGCCCACTGCGGCGAGCGCATCGCCGGCTACAAGAAACCGCGGCGCATCGCCTTCGTCGAGGCGCTGCCGCGCAACCTGGCCGGCAAGGTGCAGAAGCCCGCCTTGCGCGAACGCTTCACCAGCCAGGGCCTGTAAACGCTAGGCAAGGGGTCGCCCTGCATAGCGTTAACCTAGAAGACTGTCGGACTTGGAAATCGCCGGCTGCAAATCGACCGCAGCGGCCCATTTTTCACCGGATTTTTTGCCCAAGAGCCCGGCTATTGGGCTGCAAATCCGGCAAAAACTGGTCTCGCTGGAGCCGATTTTGGCTACGCCGCTCTTCGAGAACGGTTTCGGCGCTCCAAGCCCGACAGCCTCCCAGAAACGGCCGTTGCACGCGCCCGCCCGTGCCGTGATCGGTGTGCCAGGCAAGACGCGACGCCGCTGCGCGCTCCTGCCCGCAAGCAGGAGCAACGCCGCATGGCGCGGCGAGCGCGGTGCGGGTGAGTACGTAGCGGGCTCACCCAGGAGGTGAAGGCCATCGCAGCCGCCAGACCCCGCATCGATGCGGTCTGCCCGAAGTTGACCAGCGGTCAACTGCCGTTTCTAGGTTGAAATGGGCGGTGAGGGACACCCGAGACGGGAGGCGATGCAAGGCGCAAAGCGCAGCCACAGCCCGTGCTGTGGCGAGCATGGGCAACGCCGCAGCGTGCCCGTATCGGGCGGACAGCGCCGATCCGATTTCAGTGATTCAGTGGACTAGAACAGGCCGGCTGAAGCTCAGCTGCCGCCCGACGGCTCGGCCAGCCGGCGCGCGGCTTCATCGGCCGACTCCTGACTGCGCTGGCGCGCCAGCCACAGGGTCCGTTCCACGTCGCCGCGCTCCAGCGCCTGCAGCGCCTGGCGCCACAGCTTCACCGAGCGCTGACGCCGCGCCACCGAGGCCAGGCCCAGCTTGCTGTAGCGCAGGCTCTGCAGCGACAGCGCCACCACCATGCGGCGCAGGCGCTCGTTGCCGGCGAAATGCGCTCCGATCTGGATCAACCGGTAGGTCGTCTCGGCATAGGCATCGCCGCCCTCCGGCAGTTCGGCCAGCGCCTCGAGCCGGGCCACGCCGGCGCGCGTGATGGCCAGCAGCTCGGGCGGCACGCCCGCGCCCATCACCTTGCGCAACGCGATCTCGACCAGGCCGGCACGGATCTCGAACAGCTCGCGCAGCTCCTGTGCCGACAGGCTGGTCACCACCGCGCCGCGGCGCGGCAGCACCTGCACCAATCCTTCGCGCTCCAGGATGCGGATGGCTTCGCGCACCGGCCCGCGGCTGATGGCGAATTCGTCGGCCAGTTCCTGCTCGCCGATGCGCGCGCCCGGCGCCAGCGCGCCACCGATGATGCGGTCGCCCACCTGCGCGGCCACCTGCTCGGGCACGGTGCGGGTGGGCTCCTGGCTGTCGGCCAGCAGCCGGAACTGAATCAGGCGCTCCCAGCGCGCGAACACTTCCTGGTCAGACTCCACGCTCGCCATCGGGTACGCCTTGTTTCATGATTGTCGACAATCATAAATCCGGCCCAGGCGGTGGCGCGCATGGGTGGCGCCGGCAGGCTGCCGGGTCGGCCGCTCCCTCGGCCACCAGGCCACGGCCGCCCAAGGGGGCACAGGTCACACCGGCCCGAGCCGGCCCTGCACCAGCCGCAGCACCCTGGCGCAGCGCCCCGCCAGCTGGGCGTCGTGCGTGACCACGATGAAGGCCGTGCCGTGCTGGGCCGCCAGCTCCATCATCAGCGCAAACACCGCGTCGGCGGTGGCGCGGTCGAGGTTGCCGGTGGGCTCGTCGGCCAGCACGCAGGCCGGGCGGGTGACCAGGGCGCGCGCGATGGCCACGCGCTGGCGCTCGCCGCCCGACAGCTCGGACGGACGGTGCCGCACGCGCTCCTGCAGACCCACGCGCGCCAGCATGTGGCGTGCCGCCTCGGCCGCCTCGGCGCGCGGCTGGCGGCGGATCCACAGCGGCATGGCGACGTTTTCGAGCGCGCTGAATTCGGGCAGCAGGTGGTGAAACTGGTAGACGAAGCCCAGGTGGCGGTTGCGCAGCTCGCCCTGCGCCGCCGGCGACAGGCTGCCGAGGTCCTGCCCCAGCAGCCGCACGCGCCCGCTGCTGGGGGCGTCCAGCCCGCCCAGCAGGTGCAGCAGGGTGCTCTTGCCGGAGCCGGACTGGCCCACGATGGCCAGCGTTTCACCGGCGCGCACGCGCAGATCGACGCCCTGCAGCACCGTCACGTCGAGCGGGCCCTCATGAAAGCGCCGGCCCAGGCTTTCAGCCTCCAGAACGATGCCAGCGCTTGCTGGATCTGCGCCAGCAGCTATGTTTTCAATAGCTACTTCACTCATAGCGCAGCGCCTCGGCGGGGTTGACGCGGCTGGCGCGCCAGCTCGGGTAGAGCGTGGCCAGGAACGACAGCAGCAGCGAGATGACGCCGATCGGCACGATGTCGCCGGCCTGCGGGTCGCTGGGCATCTGGCTGATCAGGTACACGTCCTTGGGCAGGAAGCTGGCGTGGAACAGGCGTTCGAGGAACGGCACGATGACGTCGATGTGGAAGGCGATCGCCAGGCCCAGCGCCAGCCCGCCCAGGGTGCCGATCACGCCCACCAGCGCGCCCTGCACCATGAACACCTTCATGATGCTGGCCGGGCTGGCGCCCAGGGTGCGCAGGATGGCGATGTCGGCGCGCTTGTCCTGCACCGTCATCACCAGCGTGCTGACCAGGTTGAAGGCGGCCACGGCGACGATGAGCGTGAGGATGATGAACATCATGCGCTTTTCCAGTTGCACGGCGGCGAACCAGGTGCGGTTCTGGCGCGTCCAGTCGAGGATCAGCAGGTGGCCGCTCAGGGACGCGGCCAGCTGGTCGGCCACGCTGCGCGCCCGGTGCAGATCGCGCAGCTTCAGGCGGATGCCGGTCGGCCCCTGCAGGCGGAAGATGCGTGCCGCGTCGTCGATGTGCAGCATGGCCAGCGCCGAGTCGTATTCGTAGTGGCCGCTGCTGAAGGTGCCGACCACCGTCATCTGCTTGAGGCGCGGCACCACGCCGGCGGGGGTGACCTGGCCGCTGGGTGCGATCAGCGTCACCGCATCGCCCTCGGCCACGCCCAGCTTGCGCGCCAGGTCGCTGCCCAGCAGGATGCCGTAGCTGCCCGGCACCAGGCGCGGCAGCAGCGTGGCCTGCAGCTGCGCCGCCACCTCGGTGACGAAGGGCTCGCGCGCCGGGTCGATGCCACGCACGATGGTGCCCTGCATGGACTCGCCGCGCGCCAGCAGCGCCTGCGCGCCGATGAAGGGCGCGGCGCCCACCACCTCGGGGTTGGCGCGCACCTCGGCCAGGGTGCGCGCCGGGTCGGGCAGCGCCTCGCCGTCGGGCGAAAACACCTCGACGTGCGAAATCACGCTGAGCATGCGCTCGGTGACGTCCTTGCGAAAGCCGTTCATCACCGACAGCACCACGATCAGCGCCGCCACGCCCAGCGCAATGCCCAGCATCGACGCCGCCGAGATGAACGAGATGAAGCCGTTGCGCCGCGTGCCGCGCCCGGCGCGCGTGTAGCGCCAGCCAAGCAGCATTTCGTAGGGCAGGCTCTGGGCCAGGGACATCGGGTGGAAGGCGGGGCACGCCGTGCAGGACAAGCCCGGCATTGTGGCATCCCGGACAATGCGGCCATGTCCGCTGCACCTGCCTGGCCGCATGTCCTGATCCCCGATGCTGTGCTGGCCCTGCCCGACGGCGCCGCGGCGCCGCCCTGGCCCGAGCTGCCGGCGCTGCGCGCCCTGGCGCGCCAGCTGCGCCTGGCCGAGCGCCTGACGCTGGACGAAGACAGCCCGGCCACCCCGTTCGAGGTGGCGCTGGCGCGCGCCCACGGCCTGCCCGACACCCCCGGACGCACGCCCTGGGCCGCCTTCGAAAGCGGCACCAGCGGCACCCCCTGCGCCTGGCTGCTGCCCTGCCACTGGCAGATGGGCATGAACGACGTCAGCGTGCTGCACCCGGCCGAGCTGGGGCTGGACGAGCGCGAATCGCGCGCCCTGCTGGCCAGCGTCGAGCCGCTGCTGCGCGACGACGGCCTGACGCTGCGCTACCTGCGCCCCGACGCCTGGCTGGTCCAGGGCGAGCTGCTGCGCGGCCTGAGCTGCTGGTCGCTGCGGCGGGCGCTGACCCGGCCGGTCACGCGCCAGCAACTGGCGCAGGCGCCCACCGAAGCGCAGCGCCGCACGCTGCGCCGCCTGCAAAGCGAATGGCAGATGCTGCTCTACACCCACCCCGTCAACGAAGCGCGCGAAGGCGCGCGGCGCTGGCCGGTCAACGCACTGTGGATCGGCGGCGCCGGCGAGCTGCCCCAGGCCATCGCCCCGCGGGCCGACGTGCAGGTGTGCCGCGAACTGCTCGATCTGCCGGCCCGCCTGAGCCTGCACGACTGGCAGCGCGCCTGGCAGGCGATCGACGCGAACGCGCTGGCCCCGCTGCTGCAGACGGTGCGCGGCGGCGCCCCGGCGCGGCTCACGCTGTGCGGCCCGCGCCGCGCGCTGACGCTGTCGAGCGCCCAGGGCCTGACCCAGAAGATCATGAGCCAAATCAGCCCCTTGCGCTTGTCCAATCTGCGCGACCAGCTATGAAAATTGAAGTCCGCGACGTCCCCCCGCGCGCCGCCTGGGCGCTCGAGCAGGCCGGCGTACACCCGCTGCTGGCGCGCCTGTACGCAGCGCGCGGCGTCAGTTCGGCCGCCGAGCTCGACGACGGCCTGGCGCAGTTGCTGCCGCCCGACCGGCTGCAGGGCGCGCAGGCCGCCGCCGTGCTGCTGGCCGACGCCATCGCCGCCGGGCGGCGCATCTGCATCGTCGCCGACTACGACTGCGACGGCGCCACCGCCTGCGCCGTCGGCCTGCGCGGCCTGCGCCTGCTGGGCGCCACGCAGCTGGACTATCTGGTGCCCGACCGCGTGATCGACGGCTACGGCCTGACGCCGCCGATCGCCGAGCGCGTGGCCGCGCGCGGCGCCGAGCTGCTGATCACCGTGGACAACGGCATCGCCAGCGTCGAAGGCGTGGCGCGCGCCAGGGCGCTGGGCCTGCAGGTGCTGGTGACCGACCACCACCTGCCGGGCGGCGCGCTGCCGCCGGCCGACGGCATCGTCAACCCCAACCAGCCGGGCTGCGGCTTCGAGAGCAAGGCGCTGGCCGGCGTGGGCGTGATGTTCTACGTGCTGCTGGCGCTGCGCGCCGAGCTGCGCGCGCGCGGCCGGTTCAGCGCCGCCACCCAGCCGCGGCTGGACAGCCTGCTGCCGCTGGTGGCGCTGGGCACGGTGGCCGACGTGGTGCCGCTGGACGCCAACAACCGCCGCCTGGTGGCGCAGGGCCTGCGGCGCATCCGCGCCGGCCAGATGCCGGTCGGCCTGGCGGCCCTGTTTGCGGTCGCGGGCCGGGCCACCCCCAGGGCCGGCAGCTTCGACTTCGGCTTTGCCCTCGGCCCGCGCATCAACGCCGCCGGCCGGCTGGCCGACATGACGCTGGGCATCGAGCTGCTGCTGACCGACGACGCCGCGCGCGCCGCCGAGCTGGCGGCCACGCTGGACGCCATCAACCGCGAGCGGCGCGAGATCGAAGGCGGCATGCGCGAACAGGCGCTGCAGATCGCCGAAGGGCTGTTCGAGCCGCACGCCGACCCCCCTGCCGCCCTGGCCGTGTTCGACCCCGACTTCCACGAAGGCGTGGTCGGCATCGTCGCCGCCCGCCTGAAGGACCGGCTGCACCGCCCGACCTTCGTGTTCGCCGCCAGCGGCGCGCCCGGACGCGAGCACGAGCTGAAGGGCTCGGGCCGCTCGATCGCCGGCTTTCACCTGCGCGACGCGCTGGACCTGGTGGCCAAGCGCCATCCCGGCGTGCTGCTGCGCTTTGGCGGCCACGCCATGGCGGCCGGCTGCACCATTGACGAACACCAGTTCGACACCTTCGAGCGCGCCCTGCAGCAGGTCGCCACCGAGTGGCTGGACGCCGCCACGCTGACGCGCCGACTGCACACCGATGGTGCGCTGCCGCCCGAATATCGCCGCCCCGACGTGGTCGATCTGCTGCACGACGCGGTCTGGGGCCAGGGTTTCGCTCCGCCGGTGTTCAGCGAGGAGCTGGAGATCGTCGGCCAGCGCCTGGTGGGCGAAAAACACCTGGCGCTCAAGCTGCGTCACCAGGGGCAGCCGGTCGATGGCATCTGGTTCGGCCGCACCGAGCCGCTGCCCGCGCGCGCCCTGCTGGCGTTCCGACTGGAGGCCGACGAATGGCAGGGCGTGCGCCGCGTACGCCTGCTGATCGAAGGGCTGGGCGCCTGATCCCGCGAGCGACCGTCGGAGAAGGTGCGAGCCTTCCGACGCGCCTGCCATCCGGGCGCGCGCCGCGCGCATGACGGTATGCCGGCAGGTCATGAAGGCTGGGCGACAATCAGGGTTTTCCACCCGGTGCGCCGCGCGCACGTTCACCGCAAGACGTCATGGCAGCCTTCGACGACGAAAAAGTCCTCTCGGTCCACCACTGGACCGATCGCCTGTTTTCTTTCACCACCACGCGCAGCCAGAGCCTGCGCTTTTCCAACGGCCACTTCACCATGATCGGCCTGCGGGTGAATGGCAAGCCGCTGCTGCGCGCCTACTCCATCGTCAGCCCGAACTACGAAGAGACGCTGGAGTTCCTCAGCATCAAGGTGCCCGACGGCCCGCTGACCAGCCGCCTGCAGCACATCCAGCCGGGCGACAGCATCATCGTCGGCCACAAGCCCACCGGCACCCTGCTGATCGACTACCTGCTGCCCGGCAAGCGCCTGTACCTGTTCGGCACCGGCACCGGCCTGGCGCCGTTCATGAGCATCATCCGCGACCCCGACACCTACGAGAAGTTCGATCAGGTGATCCTGGTGCACGGCTGCCGCCTGGTGAGCGAGCTGGCCTACCGCGACTACATCACCCAGGAGCTGCCCCGGCACGAATTCCTCGGCGAGCTGGTGAGCAGCCAGCTCAGGTACTACCCCACGGTGACGCGCGAGCCCTTCCCCACCCAGGGCCGCATTCCCGAGCTGATCGAAAGCGGCCGCATGGCGCGCGATCTGGGTCTGCCCGACCTGCACCCGCAGCTCGACCGCGTGATGCTGTGCGGCAGCCCCGAGATGCTCAAGTCGATCAAGGAAGTGCTGGAAAAGCGCGGCTTCAAGGAAGGCAACACCACCACGCCGGGCGACTTCGTGGTCGAGCGGGCGTTCGTCGAGCAGTAAACCGGCCTCGCCACCGGCCGGGCGCGCGCCGCGTCAGCGCCCGCCGGCGGCAAAAAACGCCACCATGCGCGCCGTCGCGTCCTGAGTCACCTGCGCGTCGTAGACATAGCCCCTGGCCGGCAAACCGGGCTTGTCCCAGGCGTGGGTGGCTTGCGGATACAGATGCCACTCGACCGGCTTGCCCGCTGCCTTCATCTGCTCCAGCAAGGGAAAGCAGGCAGACGCGGGCACTTCTGCGTCGCGCCCGCCCATCAGCATGAGCAGCGGTCGATCGGTGTCCGACAGCACCAACTGGTATTGTTTGAACGCGCAGCTGCCGTAGTTGGCGACCGTGGCCGCAAAGCGCAGCTCGGAGCCCACCAGCCGCGCGCTCTGCGGCGAGGCCAGATGGGTCGACACGAAAGCCCCCCAGCTGTAGCCCGCCTGATAGATGCGCGACTTGTCGACGAACGGCTTGCCCGCCAGCAGGGCAAGTGCCGCATAGGCATCGGCGATGCCGGCGGAATGGCTGAGCACACGCGTGGCGCAACTGTCGAAGCCGCGCGGACCGAAGCTGTCGATCACCAGCACCACGTGACCGGCCGCCAGCAGGGACTGCGCATGCTGCTTCATGTGTGCGTTGGGCGGGCCCTTCAGGCCGCCGCAGGTATGCATCAGCACGGTGGCCGGGAACGGCCCGTCACCCGCCGGCTTGAACACCGTGTTGGCGACGTTGGTGAACAGGCCGATCGAATCCTTGATCTCATCGCTGAACGCGACCGGCTTGAGCTCCAGCGGCTGCGCCATCTGAGCTTGCAGGTCCTGCGCGCCGACGCCCCAGTGGGCGAGCAGCAGCGCAGTGGCCAAGAGCAGACGATCAAGAGGTTTGCGCTGGTGCATGACGGTCTCCTTGTGGTCAGGTGGTGGCACTCCCGACGCCATCGGGCTGCCCCCACCCAGGCGCCAGGCGGCGTCTTCAGGGACGGCCGCGCTCGCCGTGGCGGCGCATCAGGTGCGCCAGCACCGGCGGCGACACGAACTGTGCCACATCGCCGCCCAGCATGCTGATCTCGCGCACCAGGGTGCTGCTGATGTGCTGGGTGGCGCTGCTGGGGGTCAGGTAGATGGTGTCGACCTCGGGCACCAGGGCGCGGTTCATGCCGGCCAGCTGCGCTTCGTAATCGAAGTCGGTCACGCTGCGCACGCCGCGCACCATCACCCGCGCGCCCTGCGCCACGGCAAAGGCGGTCACCAGACCGGTGAAGGGCACCACGCTGACCTGCGGCAGATCGGCCAGCGCCTCGCGCGTGATGGCCAGCCGCTCGTCCAGCGTGAACAGGGTCTTCTTGTGGTGCGCGGTGGCGACGGCGATGACCACGCGCTCGAACAGCCGCGCCGCGCGCCGCACGATGTCCTCGTGTCCCAGGGTGATGGGGTCGAAGGTGCCGGGGTAGACGGCGATGACGGGCTGGCTCATGGGTGGGCTCTCCGGCGCGGCGGGCGCTGTGGCGGTGATACGGTGGCAGGCGATTATGCGGAAGGCGCCGGCCGCTGCAGCAGGTGGGCGTGCACCGCCCCGGCCTTGAGGTGGCGGTGCAGTGCCAGGCCCAGCGCGTCCAGCGCGGCATCGTCCCAGCGTTGCGGCGTCTCCAGGTAGACGAAACCGCCCGGCCGCACGGCGCGGGCGGCGGCCGTCAGTGCCGGCGCCAGCAGCGCCGGCTGATCGAACGGCGGGTCGAGCAGCACCAGATCGACGCTGGCCGGCGCCAGCGCCGCCAGCGCCGCCACCCCGTCGCCCGCCTGCACGCGCACCATGGCCGCCCCCAGGCGCTGTTTCAGCGCCCGCAGGCCGGCCGCCAGGCCGTCGTCGCGCTCCACCAGCAGCACCTCGGCAGCGCCGCGCGAGGCCGCCTCCAGCCCCAGCGCGCCGGTGCCGGCAAAGGCATCGACCACCTGCCAGCCGGTCAGCGTCTGGCCCAGCCAGTTGAACAGGGTTTCACGCACGCGGTCGGGCGTGGGACGCAGGCCGGGCCGATCGGGCACCGGCAGCAGGTGGCGGCGCCACTGGCCGCCGATCACGCGCACCTGCCGCGGCAGGGCGGCGCGGCCACGGGCCGCGGGTTTCGAGGGCTGGGACATGGGCGCATTGTCGCCCGCCCGTCGGCGCCGGCGTGACGTGGATCAACAAAGCGCGCCAGCGCGGGCCGCCATGCGGCCGCCGCCGGACACTCGGAATAGACTAGGGCCTGTGAACGCTCTGCAAGGGGCCGTCTTGCATGGCGTTCGCAGGCCCCCAAGCAAATTCATCCGCCACTGGACCATCGCCATGAGCGCCAAGCCCCAGAACCCGGTCGATACCGACGCGCCGCTGACCAACTTCTCGCACTGCCATGCCGGCATCCTGCGGCATCTGGACGACTTCGGCCAGTTGCCGGCGCTGCTGGAGCCGGCGCAGCGGCTGCGCCAGATCGCCGAGCGCTTTGTCGAGTTCTTCCGCGAAGCGGTGTTCGAGCACCACCAGGAAGAAGAACGCGAGCTGTTCCCGGCCGTGCTGGCCAGCGCTGCGCCGGGCGCCGAGCGCGAACGTGTGCAGCAGATGGTGGACCAGCTCACGCGCGAGCACCGCGACGTCGAGGCGCAGTGGAAGCGGCTGGAGCCGCAGATCAAGAAACTGGCCAAGGGCCAGCCGGCCGACGTCGACCCGCAGGACGTCAGAAGCCTGGTGGCGCAATACCAGGCGCACGCCCGCTTCGAGGAGCAGGAGTTCCTGCCGCTGTCCGAGCAGATCCTGTCGCGCAACAGCGACCACATGGCGGCGCTCGGACTGTCGCTGCACATGCGGCATCAGCCGGCGTTCCTGAGTCACATCTGAATTGCTACTTTTTTTGTAGCTGCTGGCGCTTGCCCTGCAAGGGGCAGGCGCCTTTTCTTTGCACAATCCGCGGGCCGGGCGGGTGCCGCCGCTCCTGCGGCCTGGCGTTCAAAACCATGACCCATGACCCATGACCCGTTGGTCATCGAAGGGCAGCGTGGTCATTGGTCATTCTTAGCGCGCGTTCGTATCAGCGCCCGGTAAAGCGTGCCGGGCGTTTTTCGATGAAGGCGCGCACGCCCTCGGCGGCGTCCTCGCTGGCGGCCAGGCGGCGCTGCACCGGACCGAAGTCGGCCACCGCGGCGGCCTGGCCCAGTTCGATCGCCTTGAGCACGTTCAGTCGCGTGGCCACCACCGCCTGCGGCGCCTGGGCGGCGATGCGGCGCGCCAGCGTCAGCGCGCTGTCCAGCAGTTCGGCCGCCGGCACCACCTTCTGCACGAAGTGGCAACGCAAAGCCTCGGCGCTGTCGAACTGGTCGGCCGTCAGCAGGTGCAGCATGGCGTTGCCGACGCCGGCACGCTCGGCCATGCGCAGCGTGGCGCCCCCGGCCGGCAGGATGGCGCGCTGCACTTCCATCTGCGAGAAGCGGCAGTTGTCGGCGGCGATCGCGATGTCGGCCGCCAGCATCAGCTCGATGCCGACGGTGAAGCAGATGCCCTGCACCGCCGCGATCATCGGTTTCTGGCGCCGCCGGTAGCCCGGCAGGCCCAGCTCGTGCGGCTCCACCAGGCCGTAGGGGGTGAGCGGCTCGCCGCGCTGCAGGTGCTCCACCACCAGGGGCAGATCCAGCCCGGCGGTGAAGTGTTCGCCAAAGGCGTGCAGCACGCCCACGCGCAGCGTCGGGTCGTCGTCCAGCCGGGTGTAGGCCTCGGCCAGCTCGCGGAACATGCGCGGCGTCCAGCCATTGCGCTTGGCCGGACGGTTGAGGCCGATCAGCAGGATCTGGTCATCGATCACCTGGGTGTCGATGCAGCCTTCGGGCGGCGGGGTGCGGGGGATCGGGGTGGTCATGGGTGGGCTCCTTCAGGGCAGGCTGGAATCAGATGATCGTCATTCGTCACCGGTCATTCCCGTTGCGCTGGCCCGCTTCCGGCGCCCCGACCACCACCGTGACCATGCGCTCGGGTTGCAGCTTGCGCTGCAGGGCGGCGCGGATGTCGGCCAGGGTGACGGCGGCCACGCGCGCGCTCCAGTGCTCCAGGTAGTCCAGCGGCAAACCGTTCCAGGCGATGTTGGCGACGTTGGCCAGCAGCTTGCGGTTGCCGTCCAGGCGCAGCGCAAAGCCGCCGATCAGGTTGTCCCGAGCCGCCTTCAGCTCGTCGGCGCTGGGGCCCTGGGCCACGAAGTCGGCCAGCACCTGGCGCACCACCGCCACCGCCGCGTCGGCCTGGTCGGGGCGGGTCTGCAGGCCGATGCTGAAGGCCCCGGCGTGCAGGCCGGGCGCGAAGTCGCTGTACACGCTGTAGGACAGGCCGCGCTGCTCGCGCACTTCGCGCATCAGGCGCGAGGTGAAGCCGCCGCCGCCCAGGATGTGGTTGCCCACCAGCAGGGCAAAGAAGTCGGGGTCGCTGCGCTTGTAGCCGGGCTGGCCGATCAGCACGTGCGCCTGCGCCGACTGGAACGGGATGCGGATCTCGCGCGCCGCCTGCAGCGGCGCCACCTCGGCCACCGGCGGCAGCGGCGCACAGGCGCCGGCCGACGGCAGTCGCCCCAGCAGCTCGCGCACCAGCGCGTCGGCCTGCGCGCGGTCGACCGCGCCCACCAGGCTGACCCGGGCGCGGCAGGGCTGCACATGCTGGCGATAAAAGGCCTGCAGGTCGGCCACCTGGATGCGCGCCAGCGTCTCGGGCGTGCTGTCCTGGCCGTAGGGGTGGCGGCCGTACACCGCCTGCTGGAACGCCAGCGCCGCCTGGGTGGCCGGGCGCGTGCGCGCTTCCTGGATGGCGGCCGACAGGCGTGCGCGCTCGCGCTGCCACACGGGCTCGGGCCAGGCCGGCTCGCCCAGCTCGCGCGCGGCCAGCTGCACCGCCTGGCGCAGCAGCTCGGCATCGGTCAGCGTGCGCAGCGCAAAGCTCATGCGGTCGGCGCCGGCGCTGGCGCCGAACGAAGCGCCCAGGTCGGCCCAGGCCTCGCCGAGCTGGTTCTCGTCCAGCGCCGGCTGCTCGCCGCGTGCGGCCACGCCCTTGCCGGCCAGCAGCGCGGTCGCGCTGGCCAGGCCGGCCTGCGCCGGTGGGTCGCGCCGGCTGCCGGCGTCGAAGTCGAGCTGCACGTCCAGCATCGGGATGGCCGGGCTTTCGACCAGCCAGACCTGGGCCCCACTGGGCTGGGTCCAGTGCTGGATCGGGATCGCCGCCCACGCGGATACCGAATGAAAAAAGGCTCCAGAGCATACCAGGAGCGCGCGAACAGCTATTGTTTTCATAGTCTTCATGGCGCTTGGCGCAGAAGGTGGCAAGGGGTTGCGAATGCCCGAAGGGAGCGCCCGACGCCGCCCTTCAATGGCGCGTCGGCGCGGGCGCCGGGCGCGTGGCGCCGGCGGCGCGCGGCTGCGGCACCAGGGTGGCGACGGTGAGCTGGTCGTCGCCGAAATACTTGCGCGCCACCGCCTGCACCTGCGCCGCCGTGACCTGGCGCAGCCGCGCCACCAGGCGCTGGTCGGCGTCCAGCGGCAGGCCCTGCACCCACAGGTGGCCCAGCTCCTGCGCCTGGCCCATCACCGAGTCGCGCTTGTAGACCTCGCTGGCCACCCACTGGGTCTTGACGCGCGCCAGCTCGGCCGGGCTGACGCCCTGCTCGGCCACGCGCGCCACCTCGGCACGCAGCGCCGCCTCGACCTGCGCCGCGCTCTTGCCGGTGGCCGGCACGCCGCCGAGCGTGAACCATTGCGGCCCGCGCCCGAGCAGGCCGTTGCCGGCGCTGGCCGAATCGGCCACGCGGTCCGGGCCCTGGGTCAGCGCGCGCTCCAGCCGCGCGCCGCTGTAGCCGTCCAGCACGGCGGCCAGCACGGTGAGGGCCAGCGCGTCGTCGTTGTCGGCGCCCGGCTCCAGGCCGTCGAGCCGCGGCACGCGAAAGGCCAGCGACACCACGGCCTGCTCGGCCGGCGCCTTGACCTCGATGCGGCGCAGGCCGAGTTGGGCTGGCTCGGGGCGCGGCTTGCGCCCGGGCAGCGGGCGCGCCGCCATGCCGCCGTAGTGGCGCTGCGCCAGCGCCAGCACGGCGGCCGGCTCGACGTCGCCGACCACCACCACGGCGGCGTTGGCCGGCACGTACCACTGGCGATGGAAGGCGCGTGCGTCGTCGGCCGTCATGGCCTGCAGGTCGCCCATCCAGCCCACCACCGGGCGGCGGTAGGGCGAGGCGATGAAGCCGACCGCGCGCTGCTGCTCGAACAGCAGCGCGCGCGGGTTGTCCTCGGTGCGCAGGCGGCGCTCTTCCTTGACCACCTCCAGCTCCTTGGCGAACACCTCGTCGCTGTAGCGCAGGTGGGCGAAGCGCTCGGCCTCCAGCGCCATCACCTCGCCCAGCCTGGCCGCCGGCACCTGCTGGTAGTAGCCGGTGTAGTCCAGGCTGGTGAAGGCGTTCTCGCGCCCGCCCAGCTGCGCCACGCGGCGCGAAAACTCGCCCGGCGCCAGCCGCTCGCTGCCCTTGAACATCATGTGCTCCAGCACATGGGCCACGCCGCTGGTGCCGTCCACCTCGTCCATGGCGCCCACGCGCAGCCACAGCATGTGCACCGCCGTCGGGGCGCGACGGTCGGGTTTGACGATCACCGTCAGGCCGTTGTCGAGGGTGAAGCGCTGCACCGCGCCGGCGGCGGCGGCCGGCGACGCTGCATCGGTGGCGGCCGGCGGCGGCGCGGACGCGCAGGCGCCCAGCAGCGCGGCCAGCAGCACAGGCAGCAGGAAAGCGGGTCTGAAGTTCATGTCGTCGTGCAGAGATCGGTTCGGCGGCCCGGATTCCCCGCCCGCGGCCGGCAGCGGCGATTGTCGCCGCGCCGCCGGGGGGCCGCGGCTGCCACAATGGCGGCCCATGAACTCGCCCGCCGCCGCCCCCGCCACGCCCACCCCCGAACCGCGCCTGACCTCGCTCTCGCATGGCGGCGGCTGCGGCTGCAAGATCGCCCCCGGCGTGCTGTCGGCCATCCTCAAGGACACCCTGGCCATGCCGATGCCGCCCGAGCTGCTGGTAGGCATCCAGACCGCCGACGACGCCGCCGTCTACCGCCTCAACGACGAGCAGGCGCTGGTGGCCACCACCGACTTCTTCATGCCCATCGTCGACGACCCGTTCGACTTCGGCCGCATCGCCGCCGCCAATGCCCTGTCCGACGTCTACGCCATGGGCGGCACGCCCATCATGGCGCTGGCGCTGGTGGGCATGCCGATCAACGTGCTGTCGCTGCAGACCATCGGCCGCATCCTGGAAGGCGGCGCCAGCGTCTGTCGCGACGCCGGCATCCCGGTGGCCGGCGGCCACACCATCGACTCGGTGGAGCCGATCTACGGCCTGGTCGCCCTGGGCCTGGTGCACCCCGAGCGCGTCAAGACCAACAGCGGCGCCCAGGTGGGCGACCGGCTGGTGCTGGGCAAGCCGATCGGCGTCGGCGTGCAATCGGCCGCGCTGAAAAAGGGTGCCCTGCCGGCCGCCGGCTACGCCGCCATGCTCGCCAGCACCACCCAGCTCAACCGTGCCGGCCCGGCGCTGGCGCGGCTGCCGGGCGTGCACGCCATCACCGACGTCACCGGCTTTGCCCTGGCCGGCCACGCGCTGGAGCTGGCGCGCGGCGCCGGCGTGACGGTGCACATCGACTGGCCCAGCGTGCCCCTGCTGCCTGGCGTGGGCCAACTGGCCGCGCAGGGCATGGTGACCGGCGCCTCGGGGCGCAACTGGGCCGCCTACGGACACGACGTGGCGCTGCCGGCCGGCTTTGGCGACAGCCAGCGCGCCCTGCTGACCGACCCCCAGACCAGCGGCGGCCTGCTGGTGGCCTGCGACGCCGCCAGCGTGGACGAGGTGTTGGCGACCTTCCGGCACAGCGGCTTCGCGCAGGCGGCGGTGATCGGCCGCATCGAGCCTGCCGGCGCCTCCCCGCTGGTGGTGGCCTAGGGCCTGTTAACGCCGAGGGGCGGGCTGTGCCGAGCTTCCCTGCGGGTTGCGCCGCAAAGGAACCGTCTGCGGCGTTGCCCGCGCTTGCAAGGCACACGCCTTGGCTGGCGCACGGGCGCCTTGCATCCAGCCCCTTTGGGAAGCTACGCGATCCGAATGCATAGCGTAAGCAGGCCCTGAGCCGCGCAGCGCATCAGGGCATTCCCCAGCAGCGGGCCGGGGCCGGCGTGCGCATACTGCGCGCCCATGACCCAGCAGCTGCCGCGCCCCCACGCCACGCCGGCCGTCGCGGGCGGCATTCGCCTGGGGCAGGCGACAGCGACGGTCAATGAAGCGCTGCAGCTGCGCCGCTATCTCCTCGCACTGGGGTTGACCGAACATGTGACCCGCCAGGACGGCATCTGGCGGCTTGACCCCGAAGCCGCGCAACGCTGGCTGCCCGCAGGCGACACCCTGGGGCTGCACCAGCGGCTGGCGGCACGCTGGCAGCCCGATGCGCTGGAGCTGCGTCGGCAGATCGTGGTGGCCATGCTGGCCGGCCCCTGGGTGTTCGAGTTTCCGTCCTGCGCCGAACTGCGGGCCGCCGTGCGCGTGCGCGAACGCATCGTGCGGGCCGCTCGCCAGACCGCCCTGGCGTTCCGCACCGAGGCCGCCGAAAGACCGGCCGAAGACTGGTGCTACCACCCGGACACCGGTTTCACGTTGCGCCCCGGGCGCGGTCTGATCGCGGCCCTGCGCAAGGCCACCCAGCCCCGGGTCTCGGGCCGTCTGTACGATTTTTCCTGCTATCGCGCCACCGAATACGTCATCCTGCTGGCCCTGGCCCAGGAAGCGGCGCGCAGCAACCCGGCCCTGCTGGCACGCCTGCAGCGTCAGTGGGAATGCAAGGCCATCATGTCGGGCAGCTTTCACGACACCTTCCTGCGCGAATACGGCCATCAGGACACCCCGTTGCCGACGCGCTACTACGTCCCCGGCGACCGGCTGTGGTTTCGCAACCCCGACGAAGCCTCCGCCGACGCCACCGGGTACGAAGGCTCCTGGGTGTTCTACCTGGGCCATGGCGAGTTCAGCGACTTCTGGCGTGCCGGCAGAACCTACACGCTGGAGAGCAAGTGTCTGGAGATCTACCACTGGCGCGACGGCCTGTACCGCGACGCCCGCACCGGCGCCAGCCAGATCGACGAAGGCCGGGTGGCACAGCAGGTGGCCGCCACGCTGCGTGACCCTGCCGGGCACGCACGCATTCAGGCGTCGATGCAGCGCTACCGCGAACCCAGGGGCTGCTACACCGACGCCGGCGGCTGCATCGACACCACGCGCGAATACCCGCGCTGCATCTGCCCCGCCGACTGCGAGATCGACCTGCCCGACGCCCCGATCTGACCTGCACCACGCATGGGCTGCCTAGAATCGGTCCATGTTCAGCTTCTTCCGCCGCAAGAAAGCCGCCGAGCCGGCACCCGAAAACGCCGTACCCGAGGCCGCACCCGCCGACCCGGCGGCCGAACTGGCCGAAGCGGCCACGCCCCTGAGGGCGGACGAACTGGAAGCCCAGGCGCTGGCCGCCGCGCCCGAGGAGGGGCCACATCCAGCGCCCTCGGTTGCTATCGAAACAGAAGCTGCTGGCGCAGCACCCACAAGCGCTGAGGTCGAATTTGATCATGAATCCGCGAACCTGGCGCAGCCCACCCCCGCCGCCCGCAGCGGCTGGCTCGACCGCCTGAAGAGCGGCCTGAAGAAAACCGGCAGCAGCATCACCACCGTCTTCACCGGCACGCGCATCGACGAGGCGTTGTACGAAGACTTGGAAACCGCGCTGCTGATGGCCGACGCCGGCGTGCCGGCCACCGAAACCCTGCTTGCCGACCTGAAGCGCCGCGTCAAGGAGGCGCGCGCCACCGAGCCGGCCCAGGTCAGGGCGCTGCTGCAGGACGCCATCGCCGACCTGCTGGCGCCGCTGGAAAAGCCGCTGGTGGTGGGGCAGTACCACCCCACCGTCATCATGGTGGCCGGCGTCAACGGTGCCGGCAAGACCACCAGCATCGGCAAGCTCACGCGCCACCTGGCCGAGGCCGGCGCCACGGTGCTGCTGGCGGCCGCCGACACCTTTCGCGCGGCGGCGCGCGAGCAGCTGGCGATCTGGGCCGACCGCAACGCGGTCGAAATCATCAGCCAGCAGGGCGCCGACCCCTCGGCCGTGGCCTTCGACGCCGTGGCCGCCGGCCGCGCGCGCGGCCGCGACGTGGTGCTGGTCGACACCGCCGGCCGCCTGCCGACGCAAAAGCACCTGATGGAAGAGCTGGCCAAGATCCGCCGCGTGGTCACCAAGGCCGACGTCACCGCGCCGCACGAAGTGCTGCTGGTGATCGACGGCAACACCGGGCAGAACGCGCTGGCGCAGGTGCGCGCCTTCGACGAGGCGGCCCAGCTCAGCGGGCTGATCGTCACCAAGCTCGACGGCACCGCCAAGGGCGGCGTGCTGTGCGCCATCGCGCGCGAAAAGCCGGTGCCGGTGTACTTCATCGGCGTGGGCGAGCGGCTGGAAGACCTGCAGACCTTCCGCGCACGCGAGTTTGCCCAGGCGCTGGTCGGCTGAGCCGCTCTGAACGCGCCCCCCAGGCCCACCTTCTGTGCGCCGCCCGCTGCAACCGAATGCAAACACCGGCGTGCCCCCGCGCCCTGTCGATACACTCGGGCGCATGAGCGTCAATCCCCCCCGGATACACCTGGTGCTGCTGGGCGCGGGCCGTGCCCACATGCAGGTGCTGGGCTCGCTGGCGCGCCAGGGCAGTGGACATCTGGCGGTCACCCTGGTGGCCCCGCACCCCTACTACATCGAACGCGCCATGCTGGCCGGCTACGTGGCCGGCGACTACGCGCTGGAACAGCTTCGCCTGCCGCTCGACCGGCTGATCGAACGCAGCGGCGCCAGCTTCGTGCCGGCGCATGTGATCGCGCTCGACCCCGACGGGCGCCGCGTGCAGCTGTCCAGCGGCGACGCCCTGCCCTACGACGTGCTGTCGATCAACCTGGAGCCGGCGCTGGAGCGCGAGCGCATCGAACAGGCCATGCCCGGCGCCCGCGCCAACGCGCTGTTCACCCATCCGCTGGAGACCTTCGTGCACCTGTGGCCGCAGCTGCTGGCGCTGGCCGGCGAGCGCGCGCTGCAGGTGGCGGTGGTGGGCGACGGCCTGCCGGCGGTCGAGCTGGCCCTGGCCGTGGCACACGCAGTGGCGGCGCCGCACGGCAGCCGCGTCACCCTGGTGGCCGGCAGCGCGCCGCTGCTGACCGACCCGTCCAGCGCGCTGCAGCGGCGCCTGCTGGCGCGCCTGAAGCAGTCGCACATCACGCTGCTGCACGACCAGTGCACCGGCATCGCCAGCGGCGTCATGCAACTGGCCAGCGGCGCCACCCTGGCCTGCGACGCGCCGCTGCTGGCCACCGGCGGCGGCACGCCCGGCTGGCTGATGCAGGCCGGGCTGCTGGCCAACGACGCCGGCGAACCGCTGGTCAACGAACGGCTGCAGAGCGACAGCCACCGCCAGATCTTCATCGTGCCCGACGACGCACCGGCCGAAGTCGGCCCGGTGCTCGACGCCAACCTGCGCACCGCCGTGGGCGGCGGCAGCTTCCGCAAGGCCCCCGGCGAGCCGCCGCGCCTGCGCATCGTCAGCTGCGGCAGCGGCCAGGCGGTGGCCGCCTGGGGCCCGCTGGGGCTGGAAGGCCGCGAAGTCTGGCACTGGAAGGACCGGCGCGACCGGCGCCAGCTGGCGGCGCTGTTTGCCGTCTGATCCGACCGCTGCATCACGAATGACCTCGCTGCGCTTGCATGGCGCCCTCACCCAGCAGGTGAAGGCTCCGAAGTGGCGCAAGGTCAGAGTTCATGCGGCATTCCCAAGGGTTGCAAGCGGTCAACCGCCGTTTCTAGGAGGCTGTCGGGCTTGGAGCGCCGAAAGCGAGAATCGGCCCCAGCGAGACCAGTTTTTGCCGGATTTGCAGCCCAATAGGTGAGCTATTGGGCAAAAAGCCGGTGAAAAATGGGCCGTTGCGGTCGATTTGCAGCCGGCGATCTCCAAGTCCGACAGCCTCCTAGGTTCATAGCATCTGGCGCAGCTCGCGCGCGGCTTCGCGCAGGCGTGGCAGCAGCTCCTGCTGCATCAGCGCGTCGCTGAAGCGCGCCGGCGGCACGATGACGTTGAGCGCCGCCACGGTGGCGCCCTGGGCGTTGCGCAGCGGCACCGCCAGCGCGTGCACGCCGAGCTCGTTTTCCTCGCTCGACAGCGCCCAGTCCTGGCGCGCCACCTGCGCCAGCAGCGCCTTGAAGGCGCGCGTGCCGGTGGTGGTGTGCGGGGTCAGGCGCGGCAGCGCCTGGTGGTGCGCCAGCCAGTCGGTCAGCGCGGGCCGGGGCAGCGCCGCCAGCAGCACGCGCCCGGTGGACGTGGTGTGCGCCGGCAGGCGCGCGCCCAGGTGCATGCCGTAGGCCAGCAGCCGCGTGCCGGGCGCCCCCAGGCCGGCGCTGCGGGCGATGATCACCACCTCGTCGCCGTCCAGCACCACGGCCGAATACACGTCCTGCGTGGCCGCCGCCAGGCGGTTGAGCGCCGGCTGGACGACGCGCGGCAGCCGCGCCGACGCCAGGTAGGCGCCGGCCAGCCGCAGCGCGCGCGGGCTGAGCCAGAAGAACTGGCCGTCGCTTTCCAGGTAGCCGACATGGGCCAGCGTCAGCAGATGGCGGCGCGCGGCGGCGCGCGTCAGGCCGGCGCGCTGCGCGGCCTGGGTGGCGTTCAGGCGCTGGCGTTCGGTGTCGAAACTCTCCAGCACCGCCAGCCCCTTGACGAGGCCGGCAATGGTGTCCGCAGGCGCCAGGTGCATTGCGCGATGATCGCACAGTTTGCGCGGTGATCGCGCAGCGGTGCGGTGCCCGCACTGGCGGCCGGCGCCGCCGGCGCCTAAGCTCACGGCTTTCCCGCCTTCACGCACGAGGAGACACACCGTGACCACCACCCGCACCCAGGTAGCCATCGTCGGCGCCGGCCCGTCCGGCCTGCTGCTCGGCCAGTTGCTGCACAAGGCCGGCATCGACGCCGTGATCGTCGAACGCGTCAGCGGCGACTACGTGCTGGGCCGCATCCGCGCCGGCATCCTGGAGCAGGTCTGCATCGACCTGATGGACGAAGCCGGCGTGGGCGCGCGCATGCACCGCGAAGGCCTGGTGCATGGCGGCATCGAGATGCTGTGGGACGGCCGCCGCCACCGGGTGGACCTGAACCGGTACAGCGGCGGCAAGAACGTGATGGTGTACGGCCAGACCGAGCTGACGCGCGACCTGATGGACGCGCGCGCCGCCGCCGGCCTGACCACCGTCTACGAAGCGCACCACACCGCGGTGCACGACTTCGACACGGCTCGGCCGTACGTCACCTACGTGAAGAACGGCGTCACACACCGCATCGACTGCGACTTCATCGCCGGCTGCGACGGTTTTCACGGTGTGTGCCGCGCCAGCGCGCCGCGCAGCGCCATCCGCGAATACGAGAAGGTCTACCCGTTCGGCTGGCTGGGCCTGCTGTCGGACACGCCGCCGGTCTGCGACGAGCTCATCTACGTCAACTCCGAGCGCGGTTTTGCCCTGTGCAGCCAGCGCAGCAAGACGCGCAGCCGCTACTACCTGCAGGTGCCGCTGACGCACCACGTGGAGGACTGGAGCGACGACGCCTTCTGGCAGGAACTGCGGCTGCGCCTGGACGACGAGGCGCGCGAGCGCCTGGTCACCGGCCCCAGCCTGGAAAAGAGCATCGCCCCGCTGCGCAGCTTCGTTACCGAGCCGCTGCGCTTTGGTCGCATGTTCCTGGCCGGCGACGCCGGCCACATCGTGCCGCCCACCGGCGCCAAGGGCCTGAACCTGGCGGCCACCGACGTCAAGTACCTGTTCGACGGCCTGGTCCAGCACTACCGCGAGCGCAGCGACGCCGGCCTGGACGCCTATTCGGCCAAGGCCCTGGCCCGCATCTGGCGCGCCGAGCGCTTCTCGTGGTGGTTCACCCAGCTGATGCACCGCTTCCCGCACGACGAGCAGATCACCGCCAAGTTCCAGCACGCCGAGCTGGACTACCTGATGCATTCCGAAGCCGGCCTGCGCACCATCGCCGAAAACTACGTCGGCCTGCCGCTGGACTTCGGCCAGCGCTGACGCGCCCCACGGCCGGCCAAGGCCAGCGCGGCCACCAGACGCGAGCGTGGGTCGGCGCTCGCGCGCATGGCAGGCGGCCGGCCGCCGCCTTCGGGTTCAAGGCAAAATGGCTTGCGGCGCGCCACCGTGGTGCGCCAGCAGCTATCACTTTGCAAGTCCATCCCATGCCTGTACCTGCCCCCATCCGACCCCTGCGCGGCACGCGCATCGTCAGCCTGGCGCTCAACCTGCCCGGCCCCGCGGCGCTGATGCGCCTGCACGCGCTGGGCGCGCGCTGCCTCAAGGTCGAGCCGCCCGGCCCCGGCCGCACGGCGGCCGGGCGGCCGATTCCGGGCGACCCGATGGGCCAGTACGACGTCGGCGCCTACGGCGTGCTGCACCAGGGCATCCGCACCGTGTCGATGGACCTCAAAAGCGAGCGCGGGCGCGCCCGGCTGGCCACCGAGCTGGCGGGCGCCGAGCTGCTGCTGACCTCGTTTCGCCCCTCGGCGCTGGCCAAGCTGGGCCTGGGCTGGCGCGCGCTGCACCGCGCGTACCCGACGCTGTCGCTGGTGGAAATCGTCGGCGCGCCGGGCGAGCGCGCCGAAGAGCCCGGCCACGACCTGACCTACCTGGCCGAAGCCGGCCTGGTCACCGGCACCGAGCTGCCCCCCACCCTGCTGGCCGACATGGCCGGCGCGCTGCTGGCGGTGGAGGCCGCGCTCGCCGCCCTGATGCAGGCGCGCGCCAGCGGCCGCGGCGTGCACCGCCAGGTGGCCCTGTCGGACGCCGCGCACTGGCTGGCGCTGCCGCGCAACTGGGGCCTGACCCTGCCCAGCGGCGCCGTCGGCGGCGCGCACGCGGGCTACCGCGTCTACCCCTGCAAGGACGGGCGCGTGGCCATCGCCGCGCTGGAGCCGCACTTTGCCTCCGCGCTGTTCAAGGTGGCGGGCCTGCCCGCGCCCGACCTGCGCGCCCCCTTGGCGCCGCAGGCGCGCGACGCCATCGCCGCCTGGGCGCTGGGCAAGACGCGCCAGCAGCTCGACGCGCTGGCGCGCCAGCACGACATCCCGCTGCACACCCTGCCGCGCGCCTGAGCCCCATGCGCGGCGAAGGCAGCATCCGGCGCTGGGATGCGGCGCGCGGCTTCGGCTTCATCCAGACCGCCGAGCGGCGCGACGTGTTCTTCCACGTGCGCGACTTCCGTGGCGCCGGCGCGCCGACCGAAGGCCTGCGCGTCAGCTTCGAAGCGATCGAGGTCGGCGGCAAAGGCCCGCGCGCCATGGACGTGCGGCCACTGTCGGCCACCGCCGGCCCGGCCGCGACGACCCCGGCGGCGCGCCCGCAGCCCACGGCGCCCCGCAGCGCCAGCGCCACGGCCGCGCGTGCCCGGCCGGAGCAGGTGCCCAGCCGGGCGCACGCCGGCCCGCCGCCCGCCCCGCACGGCGCCGCGCTGGCCTGGCTGCTGATGCTGGGCTGGCTGGGCCTGCTGGCGGCCGGCGCCTGGTGGCAACGCCTGCCGACCTGGCTGTTGCCGGTCCTGGTGGTGCTCAACCTGGCCACCTACCTGGCCTACGCCGGCGACAAGCGCGCCGCGCAACGCGGCCACTGGCGCACCCCCGAGCAGACGCTGCACCTGCTGGCCCTGCTGGGCGGCTGGCCCGCCGCCTGGTGGGCGCAGCAGTGGCTGCGCCACAAATCGCGCAAGCTCGAATTCCGCCTCGCCTACTGGGTCACCGTGGTGCTGAACTGCGCCGCCCTGGCGCTGCTGGTGGCGCGCCCCACGTGGCTGCCCGCACCCTGACGCCCCACCTATGATGTCACCCGGACGCGCGCCACCGGGAGGACCCTTTGAACAACCACCTGCACCCCCACCAGAAACAGGAGCTGGCCGAGCTGGCGGTGATCGCCATGCGCGAGCGCGGGCTGGCGCCCGAGTTCGGCGCCGCCGTGCGCCAGCAGCTCGACACCATCGACGGCCCGGCCGAAGACGAAGGCCCCGACATCGACGACCTGACCGGGCTGCTGTGGTGCTCGATCGACAACGACGATTCGCGCGACCTCGACCAGCTCACCGTCAGCGAAACCCTGCCCGACGGCGGCGTGAAGCTGCTGGTGGCCATCGCCGACGTCGACGCCCTGGTGAGCAAGGACACGCCGATCGACCGCCACGCGCAGATCAACACCACCAGCATCTACACCTCGGCGCGCATCTTTCCGATGCTGCCGGAAAAGCTCAGCACCGACCTGACCTCGCTCAACCCGCACCAGGTGCGCGTCGCCACCGTCACCGAAATGGTGTTCGCCCCCGACGGCACGCTGCTGCGCAGCCACATCCGGCGCGCGCGCGTGCGCAACCAGGCGCAGCTGGCCTACGACGCCGTGTCGGCCTGGCTCGAAGGCCAGGGCCCGCTGCCCGAAGCGGCCGACCGCGTGCCCGGCATGGACGACCAGCTGCGCACCCAGGACGCCGTGGCCCAGCAACTGCGGGCCAACCGGCGCGAGCAGGGGTCGCTGGAGTTCCAGACCCTGCAGCCGCGCGCCGAGTTCGAGGGCCAGCGCGTGGTCGCCATCCGCCAGCAGGAGCAGAACCGCGCGCGCCAGTTGATCGAGGAGTTCATGGTCGCCACCAACGGTGTGACGGCGCGCTTTCTGGCCGGCAAGCGGCGCGCCGCCATCCGCCGCGTGGTGCGCTCGCCCGAGCGCTGGGCGCGCATCGCCGAAGTCGCGGCCGAGCGCGGCTGGCGCCTGCCACCGGACCCCGACGCGCACGCACTGGAGCAGTTCCTGGCCGCCGAGCGCCGGCGCGACCCGCTGCGCTTTCCCGACCTGTCGCTCGTCATCGTCAAGCTGATGGGGCGCGGCGAATACGTGGTCGAGCGCCCGGGCGGGCCGGTGATCGGCCACTTCGGGCTGGCGGTGCGCGACTACTCGCACTCCACCGCGCCCAACCGGCGCTACCCCGACCTGATCACCGGCCGGCTGCTGAAGGCCGCGCTGGCGGGCGAGCGGCCGCCCTACTCCGACACCGAGCTCGAATTCCTGGCCAACCGCTGCACCAGCCAGGAAGACGCGGCCAACAAGGTCGAGCGGCGCCTGCGCAAGTCCGAAGCCGCGATGCTGCTGGAAGGCCAGATCGGCAAGGTGTTCGACGGCGTGGTGACCGGCCAGTCCAAGGGCAGCACCTGGCTGCGCATCTTCGACCCGCCGGCCGACGGCAAGCTGCTGGCCAGCCGCGAACTGAAGGTCGGCGACAAGGTGCGCGCGCGCCTGGTGTTCACCCACGTCGAGCACGGCTTCATCGACTTCGAGCAGATCGACTGACCCCCTGGCCAACGCCGGCCGCGCGCTGCACAATGGCCGCACCTGTGGCGAGGAGGCCAGCATGGGCAGCGTGATCAGCTTCTACATCGACCAGGACAGCCCCGGTTTTCGCACCACCGGCCTGCTGCCCAGCCCCGAGGACGACATCGCACCCTGCGCGCTGAGCGTGGGCGACACCGTCAGCTTTCCGAACCACCGCAATCGCCGCTACCGCGTGGTCAGCCGCCATTGCAACGCCGGCGCCGACATGGACGAGCCGCAGTGGCTGCTGCGGCTCGAACCGCTGCGCTGACAGATCCTGTTTTTATAGCTGCCGGCGCTTGCCAGACAAGCGCCGGCGCCATTTTTTGCTTGCAAATGGCGATGGGCCCTGGGGCCGCCTCCACCGCTTCGCGTTCAAGCCCATGACACCGGCCGCACCGGCCGGACCCACGACCCCTTGGTCATCGAAGCGCAGCGAGGTCATGCGCCATGCAGCGCTCGCATCAGAACCCCGCCCCCGGCTGCGCCAGATAGTCCAGCTCGGCCGCCGTGCTGGTGCGCCCGAGGATGGCGTTGCGGTGCGGAAAGCGGCCAAAGCGCGCGATCACGTCCTGGTGCCGGAGCGCGTAGTCCAGCGTGCCGTCGAAGAACGCCCGCGGCTCGGCGCCGGGCGCGTCGCGCAGCGCCTGAAACAGCGCCACGTTGCGCGCCTGCAGGGTGGCGTCCTCGGCGTGCTCCAGCGGCAGGTAGCAGAAGATGCGCGCCATCGGCGGCACCGCCTGGTCGTGCCCCAGCTCGATGCCGCGCAGCGCCAGGGCCAGCGCCTGCGCGTCGCCGGCAAAACCGTCGGGCTGGCCGCGAAAGGCGTTGCGGGTGAACTGGTCAAGCACGATCAGCAGCGCCAGGCGCCCTTCGGCAGTGTCGGCCCAGCGGTCGAGCCGCCCGGCGCGCGCCGCGGCGATGGTGGCGCCAAAGCCTTCGCGCAAACGGGCGTCGAAGGTCTCGTCCTTGCGAAACCACTGGGCCTGCACGCGCTGCATGGCGCCGGCGTCCAGCGGGTAGGCGCCCAGCCAGAAGCGCAGCACGTCGGCAAACGAAGAAGCAGTCATGCGGGCCATTGTGGCGCAGCGGCTGCGTGCCTAAGCTGTCTCAGTGAATGCCCGAACGCCCCTTGTGCCGGGCGCGCCGCCACACTACGCTGCGCACCAGAGGAGATCCCGCACCATGTCCCAGCCCGCCCCGTCCGTCGAAACCATCCGCACCCTCGCCCTGGTCGGCCCCGCCGCCGCCGGCAAGACCCTGCTGGCCGAGGCCCTGCTGCACGCGAGCGGCGCCATCGGCGCCATGGGCAGCGTCGAGCGCGGCAGCACCGTGAGCGACCACGACCCGCAGGAGATCAAGGCCCAGCATTCGCTGCAATCGTCGCTGCTGCACCTGCGGCACGACGGCTGCCGCGTGCACCTGATCGACACCCCCGGCCTGCCCGACTTCATCGGCCAGAGCCTGCCGGCGCTGGAGGCGGTCGAAACCTGCGCCATCGTCATCAACGCCGCCGCCGGCATCGAGCCCATGGCGCGCCGCATGATGGAGTACGCCGCCGAACGCCAGCAGGACCGCCTGATCATCGTCAACAAGATCGACGCCGAGGGGGCCGACCTGCCGGCGCTGCTGGCCGACATCCAGGCCAGCTTCGGCAGCGAATGCCTGCCGCTCAACCTGCCCGACGCCGGCGCCAGCAAAGTGGTGGACTGCTTTTACAACCGCGACGGCCACAGCGACTTCGGTGCCGTGGCCGACGCCCACCGCGCGCTGGTCGAGCAGGTGGTCGAGGTCGATGGCGACTTTGTCGAGCGCTACCTGAACGACGGCGACGTCGACGCCAGCGAACTGCACGCCCCACTGGAGCAGGCGCTGCGCGAGGGCCACCTGATCCCGGTGTGCTTCGTGTCGGCGCGCAGCGGCGCCGGCGTGACCGAGCTGCTGGATATCATCAGCAAGCTGCTGCCCAACCCGACCGAGGGCAATCCGCCCGACTTCTTCAACGGCGAAGGGGCCAACGCACAGCTGATGCACGCCACGCCCGACCCAGCCGCTCACGTGCTGGCGCAGGTGTTCAAGATCAGCATCGACCCCTACGTCGGTCGCCTGGCCTACGTGCGCGTGCACCAGGGCACCATCACGCCGACCTCGCAGCTCTTCATCGGCGATGGCCGCAAGCCCTTCAAGGTCGGCCACCTCTACCTGCAGCAGGGCAAGAACCATGTCGAAGTGCCCAGCGCCGGGCCGGGCGACATCTGCACCATCGGCAAGATCGACGAGCTGCACTACGACGCCGTGCTGCACGACGCCGCCGAGGACGCGCACATCCACCTGCGCCCGCTGCCGTTTCCGGTGCCGGTGCACGGCGTGGCCATCCGGCCCAAAAAACGCGGCGACGAGCAGCGCCTGTGGGAAATCGTCGGCAAGCTGGTGGCCGAGGACCCCTGCCTGAAGATCGAGCGCGTGGCCAGCACCAACGAGACCGTCGTCTACGGCCTGGGCGAGCTGCACCTGCGGGTGCTGCTGGAGCGCCTGCGTGATGGCTACAAGTTCGAGGTCGACACGCAGCCGCCGCGCATCGCCTACCGCGAGACCATTGCCCAGGCCGCCGCCGCCCAGTACCGCCACAAGAAGCAGAGCGGCGGCGCCGGCCAGTTTGGCGAAGTGCATCTGCGCGTCGAGCCGCTGCCGCGCGGCGCCGGCTTCGAGTTTGTCGACCAGGTCAAGGGCGGCACCATCCCCGGCCAGTTCATGCCGGCGGTCGAGAAAGGCGTGCGCGAGGCGCTGGCCGAGGGCGTGATCGCCGGCTTCCAGGTGCAGGACATCCGCGTCATCGTGCATGACGGCAAGCACCACCCGGTCGACAGCAAGGAAGTCGCCTTCGTCACCGCCGGCAAGAAGGCCGTGCAGGCCGCCATCCGCGAGGCCCGCCCCACCGTGCTGGAGCCCATCGCCCGCATCGCCATCACCGCCCCCGACGGCGCCACCGGCGCCATCACCGGCGACCTGTCGTCACGCCGCGGCATCGTCAGCGGCACCGACAGCCCCCGCCCCGGCCAAGTCGCCATCACCGCCCAGGTGCCACTGGCCGAACTGTCCAGCTACCAGATGCGCCTGGACGCCCTCACCGCCGGCCAGGGCGCCTACACCCTGGCCCTGTCGCACTACGAAGCCGTGCCGCCGCAGGTGCAGCAGCAACTGGCGGGGCAGTACAGGGTGAAAGAGGAAGAGTGAATCGCGGCGTGCTGGCGCGGCACCGCCACCGAACGACCACTTTCGTCTACAAGTGCACAGGCGCTGAATCCGCCTTGCGCTATAGTCCCAATCTGCAATTTGTAACGCCCGGATCATGGGCGACGCGGTGACGCTGATCGATCCGCCAATTTTTAGGTTTGGCTAAACGCGGGACGATCGGGGTCTGCGTGGCGTCCTGGGGTCTGAGGTCACGTTGGATGACTGCAGTTCCACCGACCTCTGTCGTCCAATTCTAGTTAGGCGGTATATTCCCCGATATCGTTTGGACTTAACTCAAAAGGGGCAGGAGTAATATCAATGACGAATAACACGCAACAGGCAATGACATTTGGAAATGCAATATCAACATGTTTTGCTAAATTTTTTGACTTCAAAGGCAGGGCTACAAGACCTGAGTTTTGGTGGTTTTACCTATTCACTGTTCTTCTAAGCTGGGGGTCTATTCTTGTAGATCCATCACAAGTGCTATCGTCGATTATTAACCTGGTATTGTTTTTTCCAGTTATTGCTGCTGGTGCAAGACGTCTACACGATACGAACAGAAGTGGGTGGTGGCAACTACTTATGTTAACAGTGATCGGGCTAATTCCTCTTATCATTTGGTGGGCAAGCGAAGGTAATGGTGAAGAAAATAAATATGGAAATCCTGCCTGACGCAACACAGATAGAACCGCCTAACAAGGCGCTGCACTCGGATAAATTACTCGCTACGCTCGCAATTTACCGGTGAGCACGGCGTTAGGCTCCACAACATGCGCCTTTGGTCACTCCATCCAAGATATCTCGACCCGCAAGGGCTAGTCGCACTTTGGCGTGAGGCACTACTTGCAAAAGCGGTGCTCCGCGGCGAAACGCGGGGCTACACCCAGCATCCACAATTGCAGCGCTTCAAAGAACATCCATTCCCGCGCTCAGCCATAAACTCGTATCTCGCTTCAGTGCATGCCGAAGCCACAAGTCGCGGCTACTCATTCGACAAAACCAAGATTGGCTCAATCCGTTCCCTTCAAATTATCCCAGTTAGCACTGGCCAACTTGCCTTTGAGTGGCAGCATCTGCAAAACAAACTCTCAGTCCGTAGCCCGGTAGTTCTTGCCAAATGGCAAGGCCTGCTCACCCCAGAGTGCCATCCATTGTTTCAACTACAACCTGGACCAGTGGCTACGTGGGAAAGAGCAATAGGTGGTGCCTAACAGTTCGTTCAAGCCGACTCCGCTTCGTGGCCGCCCCGTCGTGGTACGCTGACGCTACCACGCCGTTGCGGCCACTGCGCTGCGCGGCTTAACTCAGGCGTTAGTCCCATCACCCGCTTCATGCGCGCAGCCATCTATTCCAGCGCTCTGCCTTTTCCAAGGGGTTTTCAAGCCTTTTTGGGGTCCAGCGCTTGTGCAGCAAGCGCTACCAGCTATCATTCTTGCAGTGCTGCGCCGCTTTCGTGGCCCAGCGCTTTTTGGTGGGCTGCGCCCTTGTCCAAGTCCGGGCGCTTCCTTTTGGCCTTCGGGTCTAACTCTGCGGTCAAGCGGACCCGCATTCTGCGGGCCGCTTACCTTGGCCGTTAGTCCCATCACCCGCTCTATGCGCGCAGCCACTTATTTCAGCGCTCGGCCCTGTTCCAAAGGCTTCCAAGCCTTTTTGGCCTCCAGCGCTTGTGTATCAAGCGCCACCAGCTATCATTCTTGCAGCGCTGCGCCGCTTCCCTGGTCCAGCGCTTTTTCGTGGGCCGCGCCCTTCTTCAAGGCAGGGCGTTCCCTTTTGGCCTTCGGGTCTAACTCTGCGGTCAAGCGGACCCGCATTCTGCGGGCCGCTTACCTTGGCCGTTAGCCATCTACGGAAACCTATGGCAATTCCGACGTTTCAAGAAATCACGCTGCCGCTACTGACTCTCGCATCTGATGGTCAGGTTCGTTCGTTGGCAACAGCACGAAAAGAACTTTCGGCTCACTTCAGGCTAACGGAAGCTGAAGAGTCAGAGCTTCTGCCTAGTGGCAGACAAGGCCGGTTCGCCAACCGTGTAGCCTGGGCAAAAGTCTATCTAGAACGTGCTGGCGTGCTCGCTTCCCCTGGTCGTGGTCAGTTCCAAATCACGCCACGGGGGCGAGAAATCTTGGCTAACCCACCAGAAATCCTCGACATCAAGTACATGGAACGTTATCCCGAATTCCGGGAATTTCGTTCCAAACCCCAAGAATCGACTACCACGCCAGTAGAGAACGCGGAACTAGGTACGCCGGAAGAAGCGCTGGAAGCCGCATATCAAAGCATTCGCGCCGGACTCGCATCTGAGCTTCTAGAGCGGGTCAAGTCATCCTCTCCGCGTTTCTTCGAGCTGCTGGTTGTCGAGCTTTTACTAAAGATGGGATATGGCCGCGCAGGTGGTAACGGAGAGGCAATCGGAAAGTCAGGAGACGAAGGTATTGACGGCGTAATCGCTGAGGACAGGCTCGGCCTTGAGATGGTGTACTTACAAGCCAAGCGATGGGAGGGAACAGTTGGCAGGCCAGAGATCCAGAAGTTTGTTGGTGCCCTTCACGGGCAACGGGCAAAGAAAGGGGTCTTCATCACCACGGGCGTATTCTCATCCGAAGCCGTCAATTACGTCAGGACAATTGATCCTCGCGTCGCACTCATTGATGGCACTCAGCTTGCACAGTTCATGATTGACTACAACGTGGGTGTTGCGTTGGGTCAGTCCTACGAAGTCAAGAAGATAGACTCTGATTATTTCGAGGAGTAGATGGCTAACAATTCATTCAAGCCGACGCCGCTTCGCGGCGCGGCTTAATTCAGGCGTTAGGCCCATCACACGCTTTATGCGCGCAGCCCTTCATTCCAGCGCTTCGCCCTGTTCTCAGGGGTTTCAAGCCTTTTCGGCCTCCAGCGCTTGTGCAGCAAGCGCTACCAGCTATCATTCTTGCAGCGCTGCGCTACTTCGTTGGCCCAGCGCTTTTTCGTGGGCCGCGCCCTTCTCCAAGGCTGGGCGTCCCTTTTTGGCCTTCGGGTCTAACCCTGCGTTCAAGCCGACCCGCCAAAGGCGGGCGGCTTACCTTGGCCGTTGGGCGGCAAAGGAGGGTACAAGGTAATGAGTAGCGACTTTTCAAACTTGAAGCGGCCAAAGCATCCGATGCCTGACTTTGTAAAAGTTGCGCTCGAAGAGCGGAACTTGATGTCTGCTTACAAGGAGCGACCGGCATACCAGCAAAACGACTACATTGGCTGGATCAACCGGGCCAAGCGCCAGGAAACAAAGGATAAGCGCCTCAGCCAAATGCTTGATGAACTTCAGCAAGGCGGCGTGTACATGAATATGAAGCATTCAACATCGGCGAAACAATGAGTAGCTTCAATACCCTTGGCGCATTGCCGTCCAACAAGTCGCTGCAGCCGATCGCCAAACCGCTGCGCGGTTTGGTTCCCTCCGCGCTTCGCGCTCCGGCGGCGGCTGAGCTCAAGTGTTAGGCCCATCAGACGCTCTATGCGCGCAGCCCTTCATTCCAGCGCTTCGCCCCGTGCGCAAGGATTTCTAGCCTTTTTGGCCGCCAGCGCTTGTGCATCAAGCGCTACCAGCTATCGTTCTTGCAGCGCTGCGTCGCTTCGGTGGCCCAGCGCTTTTTCGTGGGCTGCGCCCCTCTCCAACGCTGGGCGCTCCTTTTTGGCCTTCGGGTCTAACTCTGCGTTCGAGCCGACCCGCCTACGGCGGGCGGCTTACCTTGGCCGTTAGGGGGCATGCAATGGAAATTCTTCTGATCGCCTGCGGACATGGAGCTGTCACATATTTCTATGCGATCACCCATGATGACGACCGAAAAATTATGATTTTTACATGGGTCAATGTTGCAGTCGCCTGTTTTCTTGGCAACCCGATTTTTTCAGCCATTGACATTGCCGCTGTCTTCGCAGGCTCAACTTTTGGTTCTGTTCATAGAGAGTCATTTTCCGGTATGCGTCGCAACAGGAAACGCACTGAACCGTCAGTTGAAGGAAGTAGCTACCATTATGCCGAATCAGATAGTTCCAAGCTTTCATCCACAGGGAGCGCCTCTGACGCCCGCACCATACCGACACATCCTGAGAACGGTGAACGCATCAGAAAAGTATCGATGACGGATCGCTCATGGCTCGCTGATCGAGCAAAGGATTGCAGAGACAACGCATATGAATGTACAAGAAAGGTTCGAGCGCAATTAATTCATGCATCGGTAGAACCATCGCACATTTTTGAGAGCAATGATATGTGGGCGGTTGGTTATATCTTTGGGTTTGCTGATGGATGGATGCAGCATATTAAAATATCAAATAACGACCCAGAAAGAATGACATTTCTTACAATTCTCTATCGAAGCCTATTGACTGGTAATAACCATCTTTCAGCGGAGTATTTATTAACCAAATCTTTAGAAAATCAAGGGCACAGTACATTTCTCAAGGGAATGATTCGTGGTGGAAACGATGCTTTTGCCTTTAACAGAAAGGAAGAAGTATCATGGGGGCTCTCGGACCATTTTTCGAAGCTTATTGTAAAGTGCGGCAATTGCGGTCAAAAACTACGTGTACCACGGGGAAAATTCATAGATGTTACCTGCCCGAAATGCAAAACAACAGACCGTCTAACCACATAGATAACCCGAACCGTTCGTCGCAGCCGACCGCCTACGGCGGCGTCTGAACTCAGGGCTACAAGGGCTTCCCCACCTTCGCAAGCAATACCTCTCCCTGGATGGATCGCTGCACGATCAGTCCAGGCACGGGTTTGCTCATTGGCCAGCAATCAGCTCCCAACCTCGTACTTGCAGCGCGTC